>Ga0078972_1000769_pt1 | contig 131863 bp, 123 predicted proteins | sample YelNatPaOPGAMG01_FD_67568 | JGI IMG/M metagenome (GOLD analysis project Ga0078972, IMG submission 67568) | Hot spring thermophilic microbial communities from Obsidian Pool, Yellowstone National Park, USA - OP-RAMG-01 (SPADES assembly) (version 2) | ecosystem: Environmental > Aquatic > Thermal...
TACTATTTTTATTTTTACACTACGCAATACCAAAAGAGAGCTTTGCAAATTATGGCTGGAGATGGATGTTCTGGTCTTCAATAGTCTTAACAGTAATTGCACTTCTTGTTGTAAAGTACAGAATGATAGAATCTGTAAAATGGGAAAAGGCAAAAAAAGAGGGTAAAACTAAGAAAATGCCTTTAACTGAAATTTTAAAAAATGGCGAAACCTTGAAAGAGGTTCTTACAGGGATTCTTTTTATGGTCGGAATGTCCTGGATTTATGGGCTAACTCTTGGGTTTTTCCCTACCGTTTTAGCTTTGGGAAAGCAATTCGTTTTTCCACAAACGCTTTACGTAGTAATAATAGCGTTAACGGCAGCTGTAATTGGATATCTTTCTTCTGGTTTTGTAAGTGATTTTATCGGAAGGAGAAGAACAGTTATAACATTTTCTTTGATAGCAATCATAGTCTCATTGTTTGCTACTCAGATCATCTCAAAAACTAATGATTTCACATATTGTGCTATATTTGCAAGCATATTAGGCTTTTTTTCAGCTGGATTATATGGAGTCACGCCTACTTATCTGTCTGAAAGGTTTTCCACACATATTAGAAGCACTGCAGTAGGCATCTCGTTTAATTTTGGATTTATTTTTGGAAATTGGGGAACGGCTATACTTTTAGTATTCACTAAAATTTCCTCTTCTAATTTCCCAAATATGTGGAGTGCCTTTATAATATTTGGAGAAGCTTTAGTTATGCTTTCAGCTTTACTGTCAAAGGAAACAAAAGACGTTGAATTGCGTTAATCTAATTAGAATATTATGGACTATGACGTTATAGTAGTCGGAGGAGGAAACGCAGGCCTTTGCGCTGCAATGAGCGCTGCAGAAAACGGCGCAAAGGTCTTGCTGCTAGAAAGATCCCCAATATTTTACAGAGGGGGAAATAGCCGTCATACCAGAGACATCAGATATGCTCACGATAAACCGAATCAATACACCAGTGGCTCATACACAGCAGAAGATTTTTACAAGAACCTGCTAGAAGTAACAAAGGGCGAAACAAATAAAGAATTGGCAAAATTTTGTGCAGAGAAATCCCAAGACATCATCTTCTGGATGCAAAATCACGGATGTAAATTCCAGCCCACTATAAAAGGAGCTCTTCACCTGGCTAACAGCGTTGCTTTTTTCTCTGGCGGTGGCAAGTCCATGGTTAATAACTACTACCATTATTGCCAAAAAGTTGGCGTAAAAATTATTTATGATGCATTTGTAGTCGATTTAAAGTTCAAAAACAAGAAATTTTATTCAGTCGTAGTCAACTACAAGCATAGTCTTCATGAAATAACCGCAAAAAGCTTAGTCCTTGCATGTGGTGGATTTCAGAGCAATATTGAACAGTTGAAAGAAATTTGGGGAGACTCAGCAAACAATCTAATTATCAGAGGGACTCCATATGATGAAGGAAACTTATTCAAGATTCTAATAGAAAATAATGCAATGCTTGTTGGAGACCCAAAAAATGCCCATATGTTGGCATTGGATGCAAGAGCACCAAAATTTGATGGCGGCATCGTCACCAGGTTAGACTGTATACCCTTTGGCATAGTGGTAAACAAAAATGCCGCAAGATTTTATGATGAAGGAGAAGATATATGGCCCAAAAGATATGCTATTTGGGGACACATATTGATTAATCAACCTGATCAGATAGGATATGTTATTTTTGATTCTAAGGTAGTAAATCTTTTTATGCCGTCCGCTTTTCCTGCATTCAGAGCCGATTCTCTAAAAGATCTCTGTGCAGAACTTAACCTCAATTCTGAGAGTTTAATAAAAACCGTAGAAGATTACAATAATCACTTGTCATCAGGAAAATTCGACCCATCTATCTTAGACGATTGTAAAACTATAGATTTAGAACCTCCCAAGAGCCATTGGGCGCTGCCTATCGATAAACCACCATTTTACGCCTATCCATTAAGACCTGGCATTACTTTCACATATTTATCAGTTAAAGTAAACAAAAATTCTCAAATTTTGACAAAAGATGGCGAACCCTTTGAAAACGTTTTTGCTGCTGGAGAGATTATGTCTGGGAACATATTGAGCAAGGGATATATGGCTGGAACAGGTCTTACTATTGGTACTGTTTTTGGTATTACGGCTGGAAAGGAAGCTGCAAATGTTTGATAAAGATTTTGAGGATGCAAGATTTTCACTAAATATTTGCAACGCATGCAGATATTGCGAAAACATTTGCCCTGTTTTCAAGGCAATAGAATTCTTATATGTTCGAATATAAAAATGGCGCAAGCCTTTTTGGTCTAAATTTTAAGACAACTCCTGAAATCTCAGCATTTGCAAACTGTGTTCTCGTGAGATATTTAGACTTCAACGATACATATCTTTCGAAGGAACCCCTTCATCCAAGCGATATGATACCAGGTTTATGGTCTGTAGCTGAATGGAAAGGACTTAGCGGCAAAAAACTTATTGAAGCGATAGCTGTTGCCTATGAAATAGCTGTAAGTTTATGTGACGCAGCCAGTCTTAGAGAGTATAGATGGGATCATGTGAATTATATCTCAATTGGAACAGTTTGTGGCTTAGGCAGGATGCTCGAGCTTAAAAAAGAAGTAATAGAAAACGCCATCTCTATTACTATAGTTCCAAACTCTTCAATGAGGCAGACACGTTCGGGAGAGCTATCCATGTGGAAAGGCGCAGCAGCAGCCAATTCTGTAAGAAATGCTATCTTTGGTACACTTCAAGCATCTTGTGGTATAACAGGACCAAATAAACCCTTTGAAGGCGAGATGGGTTTTTTAAAGAATTACTTGATGGGAATGCGTTTGATGACAGAGCTTTGGGCTCTTTATTTAATATAGATTCGCCGAGAAAAATTTTAGATACATATATAAAATTTTATCCCGTAGAATACCATGCTCAAAGCGCAGTAGATATCTCCAAAGAACTTCATAAATATATAAAATCAGCAGACGATATTGACTCCATCACTATTGAAACATTTAAAGCAGCATACGATATTATCGCAAAGGATCCAGAAAAATGGAACCCGAAAACAAAAGAAACTGCAGATCACAGTCTCCAATACATTACTGCAGCATGTATCTTAGATGGATTTATCTCAAAAGATTCTTTTTCTAAAAATAAATTAAATAATCCATCTATCAAAATCATCCTCAAGAAGATTGATATAAAGGAAGATGTAGAACTTACTAAACTATATCCTGAAGGAATTCCGAATCGCATAACGCTCAACACAAGGGATAAAAAAACTTATTCAAAAGAGATAATGTATCCACGTGGTCATTCAAAAAACAAGATGACCGATGATGAAGTAATTAAGAAATTTAAAGATAATACTGAATCGATTTTAAGCCCATCAGAAAAAGATAACATTATAGATACCATAATGAACCTGGATAAGTGTGAAAATATTTCAGAAATATCTAATAGCCTGAGAATATAACAATGACCTGGCTAATTGAAGACCAAGAAATAAATCCTTCTCTCTCCCTAAAAAGATTAATGAAAGACAATGACATAATACCTGTCGCAGGAGTATACAATCCTATCTGTCAATAAAGGGGTGTAAAGATATAAAGCCCCTCAACTCTCAAAGTTATCTTTGTTTTAGTTGAAGAGCTTTATATATATTTGTTCGCTTAAAGAGGTTTACTTAATTTCCTCTAGTTTCCTGCCAGTACTTTTTGGCCCCAAAAAGTAAAGATCTAACACAAGAACTATTATAAAAAACCATAACACACCAAATGCCCCGCCAATACCGTACTCTTTGTAAATGACCGTGCCTATAAAGGTTGGCAAAATTGCAGAGCTAAGTCTGCTCAATGCATAAGAAGTTCCTGTAGCACTAGCCCTGATTTGAGTTGGGAAAATTTCTGCATTATATTGATGATAAAAGTTTGACATATTCCAAAGAGAAAATGTAGTAAGAAATCCCATAAACAATGCTAAGTAGATATTTCCTGAAAATGCGAACAAAACCCCAAATACTCCTACAGCAATAATAGATATTATCAAGCCGTACTTTCTTTCAATCTTATCTATTACAAAAACGTTAAATATGCTTCCAATTAAAAAGCCAGAATATACTACAAAGGTAAACGCAAAGATTTGATTTAGGTTTATCCCCCTGGTGCCCAAAAACAATGGAACTAATGCTGTAAATCCATAAAAGAGAGCAGATTGAAAAAACATAAAAATAAACATCATAATTGTCTTGCCCACGATACCAGGCTTAAACAGATCAAGATATCTTGATGTCTCTTTTTTAGCTTCAGCCCTAATTTCTGGCTCTGGCAAAGATTTTAGATTCTTTTCCTTCATAATATCGTTTTCAATTTTAGACATCAGATTATCTGCTTCTTCATATTTACCCTTACTAACCAACCATCTTGGGGACTCGATCATCTTAAACCTTGTAACCCAAACCACCAGCGCTCCAATGCCAGCAATCAAGAGAAAAACTCTCCAGGCATCATGAGGCATATTTTTTTCTAAAATTGTTGCAAGCAATGCGCCAATAGGCGCAGAAGTTACAACTACTGTATAAGCCAGAGCAAGCCGTTTACCTCTTGTTTTTCTGGGCATCACTTCGCTTATAAATGTATCCATCAGAACTCCTTCTGCGCCTATTCCCATACCTGCAATAAATATTAATATTAATATAGTGTTAAGATCATTTAAAAATGAAGCAACAATTAGAGGAATTCCAAAAATTAACAAATTAAAAAAGTACATTGTCCTTCTACCAAAAATATCAGCAAGCCTGCCGAGAATAATTGCGCCAAAAAGCATTCCAAAAAAGGCATAAGAAATTAAAACAATAGGACCCTTTCCAGACGGATAGCCAAAACTAATGCCAAGTAAAGCTACAAGTATCCCTAAACTTAGAAGAATAAGAGTATCAAACCACTCTCCAGCAGTTATCATCCACAAAAAATTCCAGTGAAAACCGCTCAGAGGAAGTCTTTCTAACCTGGCTGCAATGCTTGATTGAGACTGTTTCTCTTTTGCATTTTCTTTAATTTCCCCCATCGTCGAACCTCCTTAAGAATTATAAAGACGATTAAATAAAGCTTATAACATTAAATTTATTCTAAGGCTATCGTGCTATTTGTCAATAAAAAATCTTACATATAAAAATTAGTAAGTAAGCAGTTATCAATAAAAATAATTAATGAACAAGCAATTAGGTATATAATTTTATATATTATTATATTTATAAAATCTACAGGAGGAAACAAAGTCAAAAAGAGTTATAACCATGTTTAGAGAGCTTCTACATTCACTAGATATATTAGAACTGCCAGGCGTCTACGATGCCTAAACGCAAAAATAGTTGAAAAGGAAAAAGGCTGATCTCAGTTGATGAACACTGTATGAAAATTAAGGCTGCAGTCGAATCAAAGAAAAATCCAAATCTAGTGATAATGGCAAGAACAGATTTTAAAGCTGTCAGCGTCATTGAAGACGCAACATATAGGACTACAAAATATGCAGATGCAGGTTTTAAAGATTCAATTCCCTTATTGGGCTTCCGGATTATTTAGAGATAGAGAAAAAGTATAAATTATAAATAAATTTAGAAAAATTACGCGTATTTTAGACTAAAATAATATTTGTTATTATTTACCAAAATTTATAGTCTCAGGTTTACTCTTTTATAAGAGATTTATCTGCATCTATAAGATTTATTCTTTCTAAATTCCACTTTCCTTCTCCTAAAATTGTCAATTTAGTTCTATGATATGATAATAAACTTGATCTATGACCAACGCTTATCACAGCGCTATCTGGCAAATCAACCTTTAACCTATCGTATAACATTCTTTCAGACATTTCATCAAGTGCGCTTGTAGCCTCATCCATAAATATCCATTCGGGTTTTTGTAGAAAAATCCTACCAAAAGCCAGATATTGCTGTTCGCCAATAGAGAGAGTTTGTGACCACATATTTACTTCTAATATACGATCTACCAGGTACTTTAGATTTAAGCTAAAAAGTAGTTCTTTTAAAACGTCGTCGCTTATATTTGGATCTCCATTTGGATAGATCAAAACATCTTTCAAAGTTCCTATTGGTAGGTAAGGTTTTTGTGGCAGAAAAAGAATTCTATCCTTTGGTGGAATAAAAATCCTACCTTCTCCAAATGGCCATAAACCAGCCAGAGTTCTTATTAAAGTGCTCTTTCCTATACCGGAGCTACCTACCACAAGAAGTCTCTCAGATTTGTTAAGAGACATATTCAAATTGCTTATCAGTGGAGTTTTGTTATCAGGTAAAAGAATAGAAAGGTTTTCCACTTTCAAACTTTCAGATTGACTTATTAATATCCTATTATTTTCCTTTTGAAGTTTTTCAATAAAACTAATGTTGTGTTCAAAAGTTCTTAGCCTATCTGCCACAGCGTGCCAGCTTGCGAGTGATGGATAACTATTAACTATATATGATAAAGAAGACTGTACCTGTCCGAATGCCTGAGCGATCTGCATAAGACCACCCAACTGAATTTGCCTAGCAAAAAATCTAGGAGATGCAACTAATATGGGAAATATTATTGCTATCTGATTATATCCAGAAGTAAACCATCCAAGCATTTTCTGCCTAACCATTATTTTCCAGTAATTCTCAAATACATCTTTGAAGTTGAGCATAAGATGATTGTGTTCCTTTTTTTCTCCCCCATAAAGAGCTACACTTTCGCTATTTTCACGAATACGAACCATATTGAATCTGAAATTTGCCTCATACATCTGCTGATTAAAATTCAAATCTATCAATGGCCTACCGATAACTGCAGTTATCCATGTACCAGCAATTGCATAAAAGATAGCCGCCCAAAGCATATAACCAGGTATTAAAATTTGATTACCAAGTATTGTAAATGAAATTGAGCCTGATATCGTCCACAAAATACCTACAAATGATGCAAGAGTGACCACTGAGCTAAGTAACCCTAGCGATAAATTCAGTGTTTGAGACACAAAAAGATTCAGATCTTCACTAATACGCTGATCTGGGTTGTCAGTTGAATTGTTAAAAACCTGAAGGTGATAATAAATTTTTTTGTCTAACCATTTTTTTAAAAAATTATTTGTAAGCCATTTTCTCCATTTAATCTGAAGCATCTGGTTTAAATACAAAGAATATACTGCAGCCACAATGTAGAAGAAAGCTAGAACACAAAATTGAAGAATAGCCACCCAGAAAGCCTGAGCATTCAACTCCTGAAGAGCATTATAAAATTCATTGTACCAAAGATTTATAAGAACATTTATAAGAACTAAAAACAGGTTTAGAAAAATTATTACAATTAAGAGAAACCAAGCAATCTTTTTTTCTTCTGATTTCCAATATGGCTTAATTATCTCCCAAGTATCTTTAAGAAATTCTTTATTGAATTGCTTCATATAATTTACCCTCAGTTTTCTAAAATATTTACAATTTTATTTAATATAGATTTTTAATATATCAGATTTTTAAAATTTCACAAATAGTTTTTTTAATAAATCTTTTGAGATTTTAAATTTATCTTATTAAGAATTTATTAGAGCTCTAATCATCTACAAATATATTCTTTCCTTAAAACCATACCCTCTCCCTCTCAAATGTTCTTAAAACTTTAGTAGAATTAGTAGAATATGATTAACTTTTAGCTACTTGTTCATTAAAAAATAATTTACATAAGGTTAAAATCAGTCATCATCAGAATTAGTACTGCTGCGAACCTTTTGCAAATAACTATATATTGTAAATTTAGAAAGCCCCAATATAGATGCGACATATTCAACAGATCCCTTTATGAGGAAAGCTCCCTTTTCCTCTAGAAATGCAACAAATTTAATTTTTTCTTCTGGTAAAAAGCTTGACGGTTGTTTCCCAAAGGACAAAATAGCTTCTTGTGTAAGGGTTTCAATCGTTTCATTGAGATTTTTTGCAAAAGTTTCATTTCTATCATATTCTGAACCCTTTTCCAAAAGATCTTTAAAAACATTATAGGTTCCTATAAATTCAGTAATATCGAAGTTCACGCAAAAAGCACCAATTATCTTTCCTTTCTTATCTCTAATGAAGCTTGTAGTAGATCTTAATATTCTGCCATCTTTTGTAACACTTTTATATCCAATCATATCTTTTGCTTTGTCCTTGTTTTTCTTTAATACCTTTAATACAAGATCAGTTATTGGCGCACCAGTTTGTCTATGAGTAATATCACCAGCAATATGAATTAACGATTTCTCAGGCGTCCTTAGATCGTGAACAGCTACCTCACAATTTTTCCCAAACATTTCACTAATAGAATCAGCTATATTTATCAGGTTATCAAAAATTACCTTTCTCTCATCAGTAGACATCTAGCCTCCAAACTCACTGGTAATATTTTAATTATTATATTTCAAAATTTAGAAATATACCACAAAATTTCAAAGAAGTCACTATCGCTTACTTACCATTATATCTAATATAGTATCATCTGTATCTTTCATTCCCTCCGTGGAAATTCTCCCAAGGTTTCTTATACAATCTTCAGCTTTATCTTCCAAAATTCCATTATCTGAAGGTATCACAATATCGTTTATAGCCATATTTGAGGCTTCAATTGCAGATATTGAAGAAAGATAAAGTTTATATGCACACCCAATTTTAGCTCCATCACAGATCATGCCCGACAATCCTGCTAGTACATTTTTTATTGAATTTACAATTTTAACTTTATTCTTTACCCGTAAATAAGTAAGGCCTGCACTACACCCAGCACCAGCAGCTATTCCACAACCACAAAGAGGAGATAGCACTCCAGTATAGGATTTTACATAAGAAGTAAGTAAGTGACTTAAAGCCACAGCTCTAATAATTTCTTCTTTATTAAATCCGCTTTGCTCGCCAATAATTGATATTGGTATTATTGCAACCAAACCGTGATTTCCCGATCCAGCACTACTCATAACAGGCAAAGGATAACCAGCCATCCTTGCTTCTGATGCCGAAACTGTCAAAGCAACAGCCAAAGATTCAGTATCAACGACTTTTTCTCTAATAAATCTTCCAAAACCTACTCCAACATCTTCTTTCAAACCAGCATATGCAATTTTTTTATTCATCTCTATACCATCAGATATAAATTCTATTTTTTCAATTTCGACGTTGTCCACAAAATCTATAAGTTCATAAATAGAAAAATCCTTTATTTTATTTTTTATATGATTATTGGGAACTTTATTGGTTACTTTATCAGACTTGGTGACAAGATCGTCTTTACTCTCGAAAACTATATTGTCGTGCCTGTTTTCTATAATTATAACTGATTTATGAGAGTAGCCCTCTGCTTCAATTTTTATATAAAGCCCCTCAATATCTTTTTTTAGTTCTAAAGAAATAACATTATTTTTATTTTTTATGATTTCTTTAGCTTTCTCTATATCTGAATCATTAACATCTCTCAATGCTTCTAAACCATACTCAGATCTTCCACATACCAGAGAAAGAGCAGCAGCAAAGACAATGCCCTTTTCTTTCGTTCCTGGAATTGTAACAAACATGCCATTTTTTAAAATGTTTTTATCTACAGATATAGTTAATTTAGAAATCTCTTCACCGAGTATTTCCTTTGCCCTTGAAACAGCATATGCTACTGAGCCTGGTTCTGTGCAACCTAGTGCTGGTTTAACAGAATCTCTTAAAATTTGTAGAATTATATCATTAGTTATCATTCTATACCTCTCAATTCCATAAAACACGATGGATTTGATTAAAAATCCTATTTAATTTTCAAATTCTTACAAAAGTTCTTCCAACTTATCATACAAAAGCAAAACAGGATGTAAATTGTTTGCAGAAAGTTTAGAAACAGTATTCAATCTATTATTGTAATCTTCAAATATTTGTCTCTTTGCGGTCACAAGTGCTTCTAAATTCCCATTAAAATCACTTAGTATTTTTATTGCTAGCCTTACTACAAATAATACATATTTCTTTATCATTGAAAATTGAGCAAATCTATCCCACTCATTAATTACCCGAATAGAATTAACATAATCAATTGTCTTTTGAATACCAAACTTTTCTTTTATCTTTTCAATAGTTTCAATTGCCAAAATAAAATTCTTATCAGTTTTTCTTGTAATATAGTAAGCTAATATAAAATCATCAATAAAGTAATTATAGGCAATTCTTTCTGAAAGGTCTTTGCTAAAATATTTCGATAATTCTTTGAGTTTGTTTTCAAATTTTGACTTAAATATGCCATCCTTTATTGCATTTTCTTTGTAGTAGTCTAAATAGTTTAACATCTCTTGTTTGTATACGTATTCTATTATTGAATCACCAAACAAATATATTTGATTAATAGCAAAACGTTCTATCGCGTAAAAAATATCAATAATAGTTTGATAAATAAAACTCTGTTCTAGTTTATTTTCATATGAAAAGATTTCGTTCCTAATATTTTGAACATCAAGTAAATCGTAAATAAAGATTAAAGTTTTAATAATACTTGTATAAGACAAACCAGTTAACATATTGATCTTTGCTATTGCTCCTACTCCATTGCTATTAACTACTAAATTTGTAATGTAGGTTGAAGCTATTTCTTTTTTTAACAAATGTTTGTCAATAAAATCCTTGTATACCTGCCTTGTAGAAGGAGCAAAGTATAACAAAGCATACTTATCAATCAAATGCTTGTCAAAATTTACCTCTTTCAAAAGACTTGTATAAATAAACATTTTCAAGAAGGATAACATGATAGAAAGCTCAGGTTTTGTATATCCAATGTGCGAATCAACTCTTGCTGCAAGTGTTTTCTTGTTTGGGAAACTATATTCAGTTTCATTAAACAACTCTTTACTCTTCAAAAATTCTATTAGTTCAAAAAACACTTCTGGCTCATGTCTTGATCTAATCTCGTCCAAAGATACAGCTAAACTTTGCATATAGTTGTGATCAAGCACTCTTTGAACCACTTCAGGAGTAAGTTTTTTTAGTATCTTATTTCTCTCATTCAGATCTTTAACAACTTTAGACCTCATCAAATCGTTAAGCAAGATTTTAAGATTTACTTCTTGATCAGACAAATCAACGCCCGCAGAATTATCTAATGAATCGGTATTTATTTTTCCGCCCAAAAGGGCATATTCAACTCTAGCTTTTTGAGTAAAGCCTAGATTTGCACCCTCACCAACAACCTTAGCCTTCACTTCGTTTGCATTTATTCTAACATTATCGTTTGTTTTATCTCCTACTTCTTCATGAATCTCACTGCTACTTTTTACATATGTACCAATACCACCCATCCACAGCAGATCTACATTTGCACTAAGTATTAATTTAACTAATTCATCTGCAGAAACGTTATCCTTTTCAGTTCTAAGAAAATTTTTTACTTCTTGGCTCAAAACTATTGAACGTTCATCTCTCCCGCATACAAAACCACCCTTCGAAATGAGTTCTTTATTATAGTAACTCCAAGTGAGGGCATTATCAAAAAGCCTCTTTCTTTCTTTATATGAAACTTCAATATCAGGATTTGGATCTACAAATATCTCTTTACCATTAAAAGCAGCTTTAAGCTGAATATTCTTTAACTCAACCATAGCATTTCCAAAAACATCCCCACTCATGTCGCCCACACCAACAACAGAAATAACATTATTATCTAAATTTATATTAAGTTCCCTAAAATGTCTTTTTACACATACCAAAGCCCCTTTAGAAGTGATACCCAATTCTTTATGATCATAACCATACTTGCCACCAGAAGCAAAGGCATCTTTAAGCCAAAAATTATATTCTTCTTGAACAATTTCGTTTGCAATATCAGAAAACTTTGCTGTACCTTTATCTGCAGCTACAACTAAATATGGGTCAAAGTCATCATAACAAACCACATTGTCCGGTCGCAACTCTTCATTTGATTCGGAATAGTTATCAGTAATATCTAACATCCCTCTAATTAAAGTTTTATATGATTCGATGGCTTTTTCTTGGACATCACCGTTAGACTGTTTTATTATAAATCCGCCCTTTGAACCAACAGGCACTATTACTGCATTTTTTACCATTTGTGTTTTCATAAGTTCCAGTATTTCAAGCCTAAAATCATCCTTTCGATCGCTCCATCTAATTCCACCTCTAGCTACCTTACCTCCTCTTAAATGACAACCTTCCATCAAATATGAATGAACATATATTTCAAACATAGGTCTTGGTAATGGCATTTTAATAATTTTGGAAGAGTCTATTTTAAGAGAAATATAGTGATAAAGTTTCTCCCTATAAAAGTTTGTCCTGATTGTAGAATCAATCACGTTTAAGACTGAGTTTAAAATCTTGTATTCTTGTATGTTATTTATATTTTCAAGCAAATCTCTAATTTGACTCGAAACCTCATTAATTTTTCTTGCACCCTTTTCTATACTTGGGTCAAACTTTTGTTCAAACAACTCGATGAAGAGTTTAGATAAATGTGAATACTTTACCAAAGTTGTATACAAAGATTTTCTTTTTATACTGAAATCTACCTGCATTAGATAATTACAAATCGTTCTTAATAAATCAATTTGTTTAAAATCTAAAAATTCTTTTGTTGCGAGAGTATTAAGTTCATCATTCTCAACCACACCGTTAATTATTGCTATAAAATTTTCCTGAACAATTGTTGCCTTTTCGCCGATATTTGAAGTAGCACCATCTATATTGTATTTTTGTATAAGTATTTTCTTATCATTTACAATAATTTCGTAAAAATTGCCGTAAACAGCATTTAATCCCAAGTTCTTTAGAATAGGCAATACTTCGTATAAGGGTATTGTATAAAGGGAATAAATCTTAAAAAACAAACCATCATCTCGCTTAATAAGTCTGACTTGTTTTTGATCTTTTTTCATTAACACATCAATAGCGTTACTATCAATTATCGCCTCTTGTGGAGGAGTATTTAGTTTATAATCATCACTAAAAAAGGGGGAATATAAAGAAGCTATTTTATCATTTTTTGATAACCTATCGTATTCCTGTTTCCAGGATAACAAACTTTGAGATGACATCTTTAAACTCCTTTCAGCATGTTTTTTTAATTTTAATTAAATTAGTAATTTATTAAGTTTAAAAGCTTGCTATAGCTTCAATCTCTATTCTTGCTCCTTTTGGCAATTTTGAAACTTCTATAGCAGATCTTGCTGGTAAAATATTTTTAAAATAGTTAGCATATATATCATTTATCAAACCAAACTCATCTATATCAATCAAAAATACCGTTGTTTTAACTACATCGTCTAAATCCAAATTGATAGAATTTAATATAGCTTTCAGGTTTTTCAAAGCTTGATCAAATTGAGTTTTCGTATCATACCCAGCAAAGTTACCTGTTTTTGGATCTATTCCAAGTTGACCTGAAACAAAAACAAATCCGTTGGCTATTATCGCTTGAGAATAAGGACCTACAGCAGATGGTGCATTTTCAGTAGAAACCACATTTAACTTTGGCAAGACTCTAATCATCTCCTTTTATATTAAGTTAAACTTATAACAACAAAATTAAGTTACACAGACATTACACAGACAAACCAATATTGAATAATACCTTTTTGTTACGCGTTCATCAAAGACTCTATCCTTTTGCCAGTAGGTGTTTTAGCAAGCCCTGCTTCTGACGTTTCTTTTAAGCTTTTAGGCATTAAACGCCCTATCTCATAAGCAGCGAGGATTACCTCATCAGGCGGTATAATACTTTCAATTCCTGCAAAAGCAAGCTCAGCTGCAACGAGTGCATGTATTGCAGCAAAAGCATTTCTTTTAACACAAGGCACCTCAACCAAACCAGCTACAGGATCACAAACCAAACCAAGATAATTTTTCAAAGCTAGAGCTATCGCATGACCAATTTGTTCAGGAGTTCCTCCTAATAACTCCAACACTGCACCCGCTGCCATGGCTGAGGCAGAGCCACACTCTGCCTGACATCCTCCCACAGCTCCTGCTAAAGATGCGTTCTTACCAATTACCATACCAATTCCCGCAGCAGTAAATAGACTTAACACAACTTTTTCATCAGGTAAGCCCATCTCTTCCGACACCGATAAAATAGCGCCTGGCAAAATTCCGCAAGAACCAGCAGTAGGACATGCAACTATCAAACCCATACACGCATTAACTTCGCTTACCGATAAAGCATAACAAATTGCTTTTTCTACAATTTTCCCCAAAAAAGAATTTTTACTTATAAAGCTATAAAATTTTGATGCATTCATACCTACCATTTTGCTTATAGAATAATTATTATTTTTTTTACCTTTTTCTATTGAATTTCTCATTACAATTAACCTTTGATTCATAATTTCTAAAATCTCTTTTTTACTTTTTTGTGTTTTTTGAGTTTCATATGATAAAACAATTTCAGAAATATTTGAACAATTTTCCTTAGCCAGTGAAATTAGATCTGATATTGTAGAAAAGGATCTCATAGGTCACACCCACCTTTATATCTTATGTACTATCTTCACAAAATTTAAATAAGAAAAACTTGACAAAATATCATAAATATCCGAACTAATGTAATCATCAGTTTCTATTGTCATCATTGCATCTTTGCCCTTCTCCAACCTAGAAACATACATGTATGCGATATTTATATTTTTACTTGATATTACCTGAGTTATTTTAGCAATTATTCCAGGATGATCTTTGTGACAAGTGATTAAAGTTTCATAGTTTCCTGTTAAATAAACTTCGTAGTTATTAATTTTTTTAATTACTACATTTCCGCCTCCAACGGATATACCCTGCACTGTTATACTTAAACCAGATTTACCTACCATTTCAAATTCAAGAGTGTTAGGATGATCTACAAAAATATTCGAAGACACAAACTCAATTTTTACCCCCATTTTAAATGCAATATTAATAGCATCGGGAATTCTCTCATCTTCAGTAGAGAATCCTAAGAAACCGGCAGCAATAGCCCTATCACTCCCATGTCCCCTATAGGTTTTTGCAAATGAGCCATAAAGATTTACTCTAACTTCAGATGGGGTATCTCCAAAAATAGCCCTTGCAATACGGGCTAATTTTAGAGCCCCTGCAGTATGAGAACTTGATGGTCCAATCATAATTGGACCTATAATATCAAATATACTCTCCATTGTTCATCTCCAAATACAATATATTCAACAACCTTTTTTAGGCTTTCCTCAAATAACAAGAATTAAAACTAATAAAAATTTTGCCACTAAATTACTAAATAAGTTTAACCTCATATTGATGACTTTCCAAGTTTGATTTAATACTACAAATATGTTCTTTATCGAATACCTCAAGATCAATAATTACTTCAGCACTCTCTAAATTTATATCTCCTCTTTCTCTGTTGTGTAAAATAGACAAAACGTTAGCTCCAGATTCTGCAATTAATTGCAACAACTTCCATAAAGATCCAGGTTTATCAGAAAGAATAACTTTAAAACTTGCCTTTCTAAAAGATTTCACAAGTCCTTTATTTATAATACGAGATACCATATTTATATCTATATTCCCTCCGCTTATCACTGCCACTATATTTTTATTAGAATAATCTTTAAGTCTATACAACAAAGCAGCAATAGAAGTTGCGCCAGCACCTTCAGAAATAGTCTTAGTTCGTTCCATCAAGATCAGAATAGCATCTGCAATTTCATCCTCATCTACAAGAACTATATCGTCAACATACCTTTTTATTATTTCAAAGGTTATCTCTCCAGGCTTTCCAACAGCTATCCCATCCGCAATAGTAGGAGATCCTTTATAAAGAGATGGAAATCCTGATAAAAGAGCCTCTTTCATAGATGGCATATTTTTAGCTTGTACACCAATAATTTTTACATTTGGTTTAGTCTGCTTCACAGCCACTGCTATACCAGAAATAAGACCTCCACCACCTACAGGAACTACAATTACATCTACATCAGGCATATCCTCTAATATTTCTAGTCCTATAGTTCCTTGACCTCTAATAACATCAAGATCGTCATAAGGATGAACAAAAGTCAATTTCTTCTCTTCTTGTAATTTCCTAGCAGCATCATTCGCTTCATCAAAATCATTACCATGCAAAATTACATTTGCCCCATAGCTCCTTGTAGCCTTAACTTTTACAATAGAAGCCTTTGAAGGCATTACTATAAAGGATCTCACATTTAACAAAGTAGCACTTAGGGCAACACCTTGTGCGTGATTTCCTGCAGAAGATGCTATTACACCTAATTCTTTTTCTTTTTTGGACAAATTAAAAATTTTATTGTACGCCCCCCTAAGTTTAAATGAACCAGTACGCTGATAATTTTCCATTTTTAAATAAACGCAATTTCCTGTCATACCAGAGAGCGTATTGCTATAAGCTAGTTCTGTTTTATATGCAACATTTTTCAATATCTCACGAGCACTTTCTATTTCTTTTTTAGAGATATTCATAAGATCTCCCTTTTTCTCATAGTAAAAAACATTTTAGTTATATAAGAAATTTTATTACAGTAGATCCGATTTGTCAAATAATTTTTATTTATTACAAAATATTGTATAAAAGATTTTAAACCCATAACTTGCCATTAATTAATTAATTAGTAACACGAGGATCTTGCTCGTGTATTTTATAGATATACAAATATGCGCTAAAGCCAATGTATTCTGACTTGACATTAAAATTTTATAGTTTCATACTTATTAAAATATCTTTTTTAGGAGGGATAAAATGCAACAGAGGATAGCGTCGATAAAGGCAAGAGAAATTTTAGATTCACGAGGAAATCCAACAGTAGAAGTAGATTTGTCTCTAGAATGTGGAATAACTGCTAGAGCAGGAGTGCCTTCAGGAGCATCTACTGGATCCAAGGAAGCAATCGAACTAAGAGATAACGATAAAAAAAGATTTCACGGTAAAGGTGTACAAAAGGCAGTAAGCAACGTAAACGAAATAATTGCTCCAAAATTAATAGGCATGGACGTCACCAAACAAAGACAGATCGATTCTTTAATGATAGAATTAGACAGTACGCCAAATAAAGCCAGGTTGGGCGCAAACGCCATACTTGGAGTATCCCTTGCGGTTGCAAGAGCAGCAAGTTATTTTTCCAATCTTCCGCTCTATCAATATATAGGTGGCCCAAACGCAAATTTATTACCTGTTCCATGCATGAACATTATGAACGGTGGCGTTCATGCAAACTGGCAGGGAGCTGACTTTCAAGAATTTATGATTGTTCCTTACGGAGCGAACACCTTTAGAGAGGCTTACGAGTGGTGCAGTGAAATTTATCAATCCCTTAAGAGCCTATTAAAAGAGAGGGGCTATAGCGTAGGCGTAGGAGATGAGGGCGGATTTGCTCCACTTGTAAAATCCAATGAAGAACCCTTCGAACTAATGAGCAAAGCCATAGAGATTACAGGTTTAAAGGTTGGTTCTCAGGTTGGGTTTGCATTAGACCCTGCATCAAGCGAATTTTATAAAGATGGAAAGTATATTTTAAGAAGAGAAAAGAAAGAGTTAGAGCCTGCCAAAATAATAAAATACTATGAGAAAATCGTAAACAATTTTCCGCTTGTATTGTTGGAAGATGGTCTTGCTGAATATGACTGGGATTCCTGGAAGCTTTTAAACAAGGCTTTAGGTGAAAAGATTGAGATAGTCGGTGATGATATATTCGTAACAAATATAGAGATTGTTAAGAGAGGTATTGCTGAAAATATTGCAAACTCTGTTTTGATCAAGCTAAATCAAATAGGTACCCTTACAGAAACACTTGATACAGTAAGATACGCACAAAACGCAAAATGGGGAACTTTCGTATCTCACAGAAGCGGTGAAACTACTGACAGCTTTATAGCTGATTTCACTGTAGCAATAGGTGCTGGACATCTCAAAACTGGCGCACCAGCAAGGGGAGAGAGGGTTGAAAAGTACAATCAACTGTTAAGAATTGAAGAGGAGTTAGGTAAATATGCAAAATATGCCGGTAAAAATGCTTTTATAAGGCATATAAACTTTTAAAATTTATCCAGTATCAGAAATCCCTACAATAAATTTTATAGTAGGGATTTTTTAATGTCTTAATAAATTATCAATCCATAAATTTTCGAAGGTTAAAATTTCAACTAAAATAAAACTAAATATAAAATTTTACAAAAAACTATTCTTATTATAAAATCATTATTACTCCGAGTTCTTTTGTCCTAAGGCTTTTGTGCTATGGCAAAGAACCGTTTAACGGTTGTTCGGGAAACTGGGCAGCCCCCTATTGGAAAGGAGGCATTTTATTTTTATGCGTAATTTATCTTGTTTGTTAGCTTTATATTCAGGTTTCTTTTCTTCCTTTTTATCCTATTTTCTCAAATCTAAATTATTTATACCACAAATTCTAAATAAACAAAATTTTTCCTATAGAAGGGGGGGTAGAAATATAATATCAGCTTATAATTTTAGATAAAAAGGAGTGAATTTAATTTGAAAAAGGGTATTGCTGCAATCGTTGTTTTGTTATTAGCTACAATCTTTATCGCAGGGTGTGCGATCTCTAACAAGGGTGCTAATCAGCAAACAGAAAAAGTAAATTTATACCTTTACGGAGCTGGTACTTTAGCAAGACCATTTAAAGAAATTGATGAAGCCTTTGAAAAAAAATATCCGAATATTTCAATAAAGTCCCAATTTGGCGGAAGCGTAAAGATGGTAAAACAGATTACTGAATTACATCAGCCAGGTGATATTATTGCAGTTGCTGACTACAACGTAATCCCAAAATATATGTTTGGGGAAAATGGTCAAACAAAATATACCGATTGGTATATTGGTTTTGCAAACAACTCTATTACCTTCGTATATACTGATAAAAGTAAATATGCCAACGAAATAAATCCAAACAACTGGTACAAGATACTGTCAGAAAAGGGCGTTCAAATTGGAAGATCAAATCCAAATACCGATCCATCAGGTTACCAAACTCTTCAAATGTTAAAACTTGCTTGTAAATATTACAAAGATCCATCCATTTACGAAAAGATTCTTGCAAACGCACCAGAAAAGAATATCAGAGATACAGAAACAGAATTACTAAGCTCACTTGAAGCTGGTCAAATTGATTATCTTGCCATTTACAAATCTGATGCACTCCAACACCACTTAAAATACTTAGAATTGCCAGCGCAAATCAACCTTAGCGATCCAAAATACTCAAATATTTATAAGGAGGCAGTAGTAGACACAAAGAATGGAGAACTCTCAGGAAAACCAATAATATATGCCATAACAATTCCAAATAACTCTAAAAATGTTGAATGGGCTATAAAGTATGTTGAGTTTTTGCTTGGACCAGAGGGACAAGCAATAATGAAGAAAAATGGCTTTGGAGTTATAGAAAAACCATATGCAAATGATATATCTAAGGTTCCAGCCGAACTCAAACAATTTGTAAGTGAGTGGCCAAAATAGCAATATGAAAAATATGTTGAACAGTAAGAGGATACATTTTAACTGGTTGTTTCTAAGCTTTTGGTTGTTCGCAATGGTAATTTTAGGCTTTATTCTATTGCCTCTTTTAGAAATGCTATTTGAACAACCAATCGATCTTGTTTTAAAAGCAGCTCAAATGCCCGACGTTACTCACTCAATATTTTTAAGTTTAGAAGCATCTTTCATTACTGCAATTATAGCCGCTATTTTTGGAACCCCCCTTTCATACATCCTAGCAAGAAGTCAATTCCCCTATAAATCACTGGTTGAGGCTATAGTAAATCTTCCTCTTGCTGTTCCTCATACAGTTGCAGGTATTGCATTGTTATTTGTTTTTGGCAGAACAGGTCCAATAGGTCGCATAACACAAAATTTTGGAATTAGCTTTTGGGGAACCATATTTGGAATAATAGTTGGAATGCTCTTTGTAAGCTTGCCATATATGGTAAATTCTGCAAGATTAGGCTTTGAAAGCGTTGATATAAGAATAGAAAAAGCCGCCAGAACTCTCGGAGCATCAAATAGTCAAGTTTTCTTCTACATATCTCTTCCACTCGCCTTTAGATATATTTTAAGCGGCATAGTTCTTACCTACGCAAGATCTATTGCCGAATTTGGAGCAGTTATTATACTAGCATATCACCCAGAAACGGCGCCTGTAAAAATCTATGAGCTCTTTCTCACAGGTGGCTTAAAACAGTCCTCTGCTGCCGCAGTATTGCTATTACTTGTTACTATTTCAACCTTTATACTATTTCGCTATTTAACCAATTTTAACAAATCGAGGTCATAGGCATACAGTGAGCTTTCTTAAAGTTTCAAATATTCAAGCAAAAATTGAAAATTTTCTTTTAAAGAATATATCTTTTGAATTAGAAAAAGGTCAGATTTTGACAATCTTAGGGCCTAGCGGCGCAGGTAAATCGCTTTTATTAGAAACTATTGCAGGCTTTTACGCACCCACTAGTGGCCATATTTATCTTGATAACCAGAACATCACCACATTGCCAGTAGAAAAAAGAGAGATAGGCTTTATGTTTCAAGATTTTGCGCTTTTCCCTCACTGGACAGTTAAAGAGAACATACTCTCCCCTATTAAATTCTCAAAAAAATATAAGAAAACGAATTTAGATCCAGAAGAGATAATAAAAATGCTTCACATTGAAAACCTTTTGGACAGATACCCCTCCAACTTAAGCGGTGGAGAAAAACAAAGGGTTGCCTTAGCAAGGTCTTTAATTACGAACCCTAAAATGTTCTTGTTTGATGAACCTATGTCAGCCCTTGATGCCCGAACAAGAGAAAATTTGAGAGATGAACTTTTACATATTCTAAAAAGGCTTTCTTTAAGCGCAATCTATGTAACCCACGATCACGTTGAAGCATTTACCTTGGGAGATCTTGTTGGAATAATTAAAGATGGAAGGCTAATTCAGGTAGGTAAGAAGGATCAAATATTTAGAAAACCGAATTCTGTTTTTGTAGCAGATTTTATAGGGATAGAAAATATATTTCCTGCCATAATAATATCAGTCAAAAGGATATCTTCAGAATTATACTCTATTAAAGCAAAACATCAACAAGTTATACTCGAAATATATTCAAAAGAAGAGATTTCAGTTAACAAAGAAGTTTTTCTTTGTATTAGATCTGAAGACATTGTCTTTTTAAAAGAACTAGAAGAGAAAAACGATAAACATCAAAACTTACTACGACTTAAAGTTGACGATATTGTTCAAACTGATTTTTACTATAAAATTTTTTTAAATGGCGAAATTTCTCTTAAAGCAATATCTCTTCAGGAAACAATCAGAAAGTATAAAATTAATATAGGCAAAATAACAAGCGTCTATATTTCCCCAGAATCTATTCATATAATAAAAAATTAGAGAATTACTATTGTTCTTTTGCCCTCTGGCTCCAATTAACGTATTTTACGTAGTTTGTATGCTTAAGCCTTTCCAGAAGATCCTTTAGATCATCTTCATTTATATCGCCTGATAAAATATTAAATATTATTTTGCTTTCACCTTCTTTTGACGACTCTATTCTCATATTTTTCACAGAATATCCCAGTTGTCTCAAAAGCTTTCTTATTATGTTGAAAACCTTGTCCTCATTATCGTGCTCTACTCCAGCACAAACAGAGATAATAAAATCGTTTGCAGTTAATATAGGTAAATTATTTACAGCCCCAACAATTGTCCTTAGAAGTGTGTTAGCAAGCAAGACAAAAATAGTAGCCATAGCAGCTGGCATCCACTGTTGGGCTCCAGAACAGGCACCAACTGCCGCAGAACACCAAAGAGTGGCAGCAGTGTTTATACCCCTTATGTTTATACCCTCTTTCATAATAGCACCTGCACCTAAAAATCCTACTCCAGAAACAACATATGCAACTACTCTTATATCATTAATTGTTCCTCCCATACGAAGCCCAAGGTCAACAAATATAGCAGCCCCAAGGGCAACCAGCGTATTAGTCCTCAAGCCTGCAGGATGTTGTCGCCATTGACGCTCAACCCCTATAAGTGTACCAAGCACAAATGCAAGGAACAATCCAAAAAATGTCTGCCCCAAACCCATTGTCTGATCCATATTTCACCTCAATCCTATTCAGTTTTTTTAATTATAAATTTTTAAGTTTAAAATAATCTTATACTAAATACTTATTTTGTTTTAAGAAAATAAGGTCATCATCCACTGAAACATTATATAGAATCAGCAACAAGATTAATAGAAACTTTTAAAAGAGCAAGATGATCATTGTTTACTGGTCATGAATATTTTGATATAGTTTTCAAACTATATATAATTATTCAAAGAGGTTTCTTTAAGAATAAATATCTATTCAAGAAAAACCTATTACATTATTATTTATAAATAGATAGAATTTGGTCATGAATATTTTGATATAGTTTTCAAACTATATATAATTATTCAAAGAGGTTTCTTTAAGAATAAATATCTATTCAAGAAAAACCTATTACATTATTATTTATAAATAGATAGAATTTTTTAATTAAACTTTAACATAAATAGTCTATTAAAGTGATATAATATAAAATTAATTATTAGAATTAATAATAAGGGAGAGTGAAAAAGGATGGCAATCTTCAAATGTAAAAAGTGCGGTTATATAAAGGAAAGTAGATGTAAACCGAAAAAATGCCCTGAGTGTAAAGAAGAGAACTCTTTTGAAAAGGTGTCTTTAGAGAAGGAAAAATAATTTTTCCTACTTAAGTTTGTGATAAAATATATCTGATGAGTGTTTTCCTGTAGGCAAGTTTTTAAAGTGACTAAAAAAGCCAGTTAATTAATTATAGAATAAGGGTGAAGTAAAATGAGAATGACACCACAAAGAAAGCTTATAATAGAAATCTTAAGAAACACAAAATCACACCCGGATGCGCTTTGGATTTATCAAAACGCAACCAAGGAGATGCCAAGGATGGGTCTTGGTACAGTTTATAGGACATTAGACCAACTTGAAAGAGATGGTGAAATAAGAAGAATAGATTTCAAAGGTATAGCTCATTACGACGCAAATACAAAAGTTCATCCACATCTCTTATGTTCAAAATGTGGGAAAATAGTTGATGTAAGTGATGAGTATAAACTTGATATGAAAGATTTTGATTTGAAGGGCTTTAAAGTTGAATCTATAAACATAGATATTATAGGCATTTGTCCTGAGTGCCAATCAAAAGGAAAGAGAAACTAAAATGCCCACTATCACTATAAAGTCTATAGGAAGAAAGCTTCTATAAGAAAAGCATTATGGATAAAAAACTTTATGCACCTGATATAACTAAATTAAAAGGTGTAAGAAAGTTTTCAATGGTTACAGCTTATGATTATACAAGTGCTTTGTTAGTTTCTATGACAGAAATAGATGTCATACTTGTTGGAGATTCTTTGGCCATGGTAATGCTTGGTCATGAAAATACCCTTAACGTAACAGTAGATGAAATGCTAATTTTCCTTAAAGCCGTAAAAAAGGGTGCACCAAACAAGATGATTGTTGCAGATATGCCGTTTCTTTCATATCAAATTGATATAAAAGACGCAATAGAAAATGCAGGAAAGCTTATAAAAGCAGGTGCTGATGCAGTAAAAATAGAAGGTTTTGAATATCCTATACCTGAAGTTACCGAAAGATTAAGTAGTATAGGCATACCAGTTATGAGCCATATTGGTCTAACTCCTCAGCACGTACTTAAATTTGGTGGATTTAAAATCCAAGCAAATACGAAAGAAGAAGCAGACAAAATTGTAAGCGCTAGCAAAAAACTTGAGGAATGCGGAGCTTTTTGTGTTCTTTTAGAAGCAATTCCTGAAGAGATTTCTGAAGTAATTACAAAAGAATTAAGAGTACCAACTATTGGTATAGGTGCAGGCAGATTTGTAGATGGACAGGTACTAGTATGGCAAGACCTTTTGGGTATCAATCCAAATAAAGTTCCTAAGTTTGTTAGAAAGTATGCGAATATAAAAGATACTATAATTGAATCTTTAAACAGATATCACTTTGATGTAATAAATTCAACTTTCCCTTCTTTTGAGGAAGCATACCATTTAAAGAGAGTTTAAAAGCTCTAAAACTCTCTTTTTGACTTCTTCTATGTTTTTACTACCATCAATGTAGTAAATAGGAATTTTACATTTTTCTATCGATTTTGATTTGGAGGGAGGCCATTGCATATTCATCCTAATTTTTGCCTCTTCTTCACTATATCCTCTACTTTCAATCAATCTCTTCAATCTAACATCAAAAGGAGCGTCAACTATCCATATAATATCAAAATTTTCTTCCATATTAGCATCAAAAAGTAGTGGAATTTCAACAAAAACAACTTTCTCCTTATTATTTAGTAATTTTTTTAAACATTCTTTTATCTTGGGCCACATAAAATCTTCAAGTCTTTTTTTCATTAGCTTATCTTTAGAAATAATTAAAGCAATTTCTCTTCTAAGTACGTTAATATCAAGATTTTTTTCTTTGCTTAAATAAGTCTTAAACATATCGTAAATGTCTTGAAAATTTTCATAGAAAACTTTTTTGGCTACAGTATCAGCACAATACACTTCAAATCCTAAACTTTTTAAAAAGTTCAATACTTCACTTTTTCCCGCACCCTGAGGTCCTGTAATAGCTATCAATAATCTCTTTTTCTCCATAATATTTCAATAAACCTTTAAAACGACAAAATACTTAAAGTCGCACCAAATGACCAGCTTCTACCATTTCCGTTAGTATTTTTTTGATTTACCATGTAAAATTCTATTGGCGTTGCAGCCAAGCCTATGGTGAATCTAAATCCTTGGCTCATTCTTATCCATGGATATGGTATTGGAATAGTTTTTGTAAAACCTATATAATATTTCGTATCAAAGGGAGCCCCAGATTCACTTCTAGAAAACTCAACTTCTGAAAATACAAAATCTAGACCAAGCCTGTTTAAAATATCTTTTTTATTTAAGATATCTGCATATTTCATAAGATATATGTTTCTTCTCTCCCAAAAAGGGTCAACTGCTTGTCCACCTGTCCGTAGATTGTCATCAAGTCCCCTAAAACGAATTATCCAATTTTTACCAAGGTAATAATCAAGATCAAGCCTTAAATTAATCCAAGAATTCCTACCTATAGTATAATATGAGGAATATGCGTAACCGCCAAATCTATTGGAATTTATACCAACTATTACTGGTCTACCAATGGTTGTTTCGTATTCAATGTTTGTATTCAGATATCTATCCGCCCTCATATAAAAGTCATCATTAGGATCCAAATGAATGCTTCCAACTCGCAAATAAGTATTTTTTATAAAATTATCCCATTCAACCATTGCACCAATCTTTTCAAAACCGCCAGTGAACGATCCGGTATTTGAAGAAAAACTGCTTACACTTCCCCTTTGAGAAGTAAAATCAAAATTATCTAGTCTTCCATAAAAACCAAGATATTCAGGATTATCCTGATCCTTGGATTTATAAAGATCCCATCTCCAAGCAAAATGAGGCTTTGTAAACATTATTCTATCAAAGTATCCCCACTCATAATGAGCATTCTTGGTATCCCAATCAAAATTAGCTCCAATTAAAGTCCTCCTTTCTCTTGCTTTACTGTAATCTAATCTTATATCAGAAGAAACGTTTGTAATTACGTTGTTTCCAATTTTTGACAAATCACCTTTATAAGATTCAATTGGCACATGTTGCTCAATATAACCCACAGTAGGATCAGCCTTTCCAAGGATGTATTGATCACTTATATGAGTGTTATTAAAGTTTGCCCAAAAAGAATAGTCCTGTTTATGGAGTCTATTCGTAGTATCATAAATCGAACCACCTACTTGTCCTGAATAGTCAAAATTTATAACAAAACCCTGATTGGCAGTATCTGACCATGTAATATTCAACCTTTTAGTAATTATTGGAACCACTCCCAAAACAAGTCTTCCAGGTGGACTGCCAATTTCTCCTGCTTTCGCAACAGGTAAATATATGTTGCTAGGAAACAACGTATTTCTTTGACGAGGAATAGTAATATATTCAATTTTACCATTAGCCATAAGTACAGGAATTCTTGCCCCTTCTGAAAGAGCTTTATCTGTCACACCAACTGGTACCATAAAACTTTTACCCGGTTTTTGTAAATTTTTATAAGTTATCTCAATTGTCTCGTTTCCAATCTTTATAGTTTTTGTAACATTAGTTTTAGCTTCTTTGTCTTGATATGTGTACACCTTTCCATCTATTAAGAGAATTTGACCGCTTTTTGCACTATCTGTATCCATAATCATATTTACACTCGCATAAGAAAAGTTGTTTGACATAAATACGCTAACAGCAAGGAAAAAGAACGTACATGTAAAAATATTCTTATTAAAGTTAAAAAAATTTAATCCGCGCAAACAAGATCCCAAAAAGTATTTCCTTTTATTTAATAACAATAAGCTCAATTGATATAATTTCTCTTTAAGTGCTATAAAGTCAAAAATATTATTATCTTTCCTATAATACGCTATCTTTTTATTAAGATTTATATCAGTATTAAATCTCATGGCCCTTGATAAATAAATCCTTCAAAGAAGATATGTATTTTGTCTTTAGCAGATGTCCCTTCAAGGAAAACTGCCCTCTTTTTAACTGGATTTTGCTCTAGACTATTCAAAATTTCAAAGCCCATCCTTTCAAGTATCATTTTTGCATCACCAAGAGAAAGTCCTTCAATATCAGGAATTATGCCCATTATTTCTGCTTCCCTAACTTGAAGATCAAGCCCCCATTTTCCAAATTTATAAGACATATAGAGACTATATCTCTCTACTTTGAGATTGGGATAAGCTTTTTTAACCCAATCATAGATGTTGTCAATTTTCTTTGCATCCTTTTTATAAGAATCTTCCAAAGAGTATAATTCACTAGCCGTTCCAAAAACAACAACTATGCCATTTTGAGTTCTGAATACTATATTATCTTCTGGATCAGCCCCAGCAAAATTTTGAGAGAATAAAATAAAATATATAAATACTGCAAAAAACAATATGCCAAAAAACTTAATATTAAATTTTTTAAAAATCATAGAATTTGCGCTCACATCAAATATACCTTACTAAGTTTTTTAAAAAAATCACCAATAAATACTTTGTAAGAATTAAAATCAGGGGGAGGATCTTGGTCTAAAAGTGTCAAAAGATAGTACTTTTGAGCCTGACTTACACCCTTATTCATAATTTCAATCTGAGAATAGGCAAATCTTATCATTCTAACTTGTAGCGGCAAAAAATCTAAACCATAGATACTTGTTTCTTTTACATTATAAAGATCTGGAAAATAGTCAACCTTTTCTAATGCTCTCCTAATATCGAGAAAATGAAGAAGTCTTTTATTCACAATATTGTTTAAGGCATTTTCAAAACTAGGATCATCAATAGGCACTGATTCATCTTTTAATCTTTGTTCAGCATTAAGATAAGCAGCAAAAAGTTCCTTTGGAACATCTTGAGCATGCCCAAGTATATACATAGCCTTTAGAGACTCTTCTTCAGAAAGAGGCTTTAATTTCGGTAAATTACCTCTCGAAAATGAATAAAAATATTTGTAAGAAAGATCATCTGCTTTCTTTTCCCAAATTTGAATAATCTCCTGAGATAGATTTACTACATCAGCATATGCAAAATTATGTAAATTAATGATACTAGTGAAGAAAAGAAAAACAAACAAAAATTCGCATATCTTTTTATTGTTTAAATTTCTAAATTTTATAATATCTCATACCCCTTAAATTTAGTTATTTTCTTATATCGATATATTCACTTGAACCAAATTTCCCCTTCAATTCTTTTTGAAGGACTTCATTTTTAGCTTGTAGTTCTGCAACCTTTGCTTGCAGCTGCTCGATCTGTGCCAAAAGTTTTTGCCTTTCTCCTTGAGTAATTTGGTTTTGATTTTCATAAACATTTTGTTCTTTTGCTGGAAGCTTACTTCTTAACATATTATTTTCTTTCACAAGAGCTGCAATCATTTCTTGACTTTGTTGAAGTTGTTGTTCAAGATTATTTTGTGAAGTTTCTTGAGGTTTAAAATAAGCAATAGATAGCAAAGCAACAAATACAATTACCAACATAAATGCAAAATCGATAAAAGGCATAAGGAACGTGATACGTCTCTTAGATGAGGCCATTTTAACTAAGTCGAGCTGAAACAGCAGACAAAATTACTGATATTAAAAGACCAGTAATTGTCGCCTCAATTTTAATAGAAACACCATACCCTACCATTTCAACATTATGTGCAGCAATAGCAGGACCAATAACCTGTCCCAAACCATACAAAGTTACAACTAGCCCCAAACCTTGAGCTACTCCGCCCATTGTAATAAGTTTTTCCTGTGGCGTTTCCTTTGAAATCAGACCAGCCCATGCAGCACCAACCGGAACTATTGCTGCCCAAACAGTACTCCGCGCAACAAAATAAACTAAAGGAGCTACTATTAAGAGCAAAAAGAATATCATAACAAGGTCTATTCTTTCCTTCACAAATCCTGACAAGAAAGTTTTTTTTGCATTTAAACTCGCTTCTCTCATATTTAAAATTCACCTTTCACCAAATTAAATTGTAATCTAATATGATACTAATAGCAAAAATTAATTATCTTTACAAGTTTAAGAATTCCTTTTTTTTAACCATTCTTTAAAAATTGTAAAAAATAAGAATAAAACACCCATAAACCACAATAACGGTATCCCATATTCAATTACTGGAGGATTTGGCATATTAAGAGATACATTGTTAGGCACGGCACTCTGATTTTGCTGCTGCCCCTTATTAAGCCCGATATTTATTGTATTATTAATCTTTTCCACACTTGCACCAAGGTTAAGCGCTGTAATCTCAAGTGGCACCATCGTTCTGTCTTGATAGATAAAAGCCGGAGCGAGCATTCTTTCTTCTTTATTATTTACGCTAACTTGAGAGCTTTCAATATAAAATTCTATGCTTTTGTCGCCCAACGAAACTTTGACAGTTCTATGCCTTTCATCCCACGTTACAGTCGCATTCAGTGCTTCTGATACGAATCTCACTGGAACGTAAATTAACCCATACCTAACCACAGGAGGAACGTCACTTCTTACTTCCTTTCCATCAACGATAATTTTTAAATCTTTTGCAATACTAATATCTGCATCTAATATTTTTGAAGCACTTACTGGAGTCTGCTCTTGTGCATATGCACAAGAAACTAGTATAAACAGTACAAAAAAACTAAGAATAAACTTATTCATATATTAAATCCCTTTAAAAATATACATATTTTTTCTACTCCCTACATTAAGATATATAAACATATCTATATTATAAAATATTTCTCAACAAAAGGATTAAACTTATTCCCATTATTCCCATTCTATTGTTGCTGGAGGCTTAGAAGATATATCATAAACAACTCGGTTCACTTCTTCAACCTCGTTTACAATTCTTCTAGAGATTTTGTCAAGCAAGTCATATGGAACTCTCGACCAATCTGCAGTCATAGCATCCTCGCTCGAAACAATTCTTAGTACTATTGGATATGAATATGTGCGTCTATCACCCATAACACCTACGCTTTTTATCGACAACAATATTGCAAAGGCTTGCCATACATCTCTATACAAACCTGCGTTAAAAATCTCTTCTCTAACAATTGCATCAGCATCTCTTAAAATTCTTAATTTTTGCCTACTTATTTCCCCTACAATTCTTATAGCAAGACCTGGACCGGGAAATGGATGTCTATATACAATTTCTTCTGGCAAACCGAGTTTAAGGGCAAGATTTCTTACCTCATCCTTAAACAAATTTCTAAATGGCTCAAGAAGTTTAAATTTCATATCCTTAGGTAGCCCAGCAACATTGTGGTGAGATTTGATCCTTACTGCCTTGCCACCCACGCTTACAGCGCTTTCTATTACATCAGGATAAAGAGTTCCTTGTACTAACCAATCAAAATCTCCCATTCCTTTTATTGCATCCTCAAATGTTCTTATAAATTCTTCGCCTATAATCTTTCTTTTAAGTTCTGGGTCTGCGACTCCCTCCAGCTTTGTCAAAAACCTTTCTCTGGCATCTATAAACTTAACATTTAAGTGGAATTGCTCATCAAAGATTCTTTTTATATCTTTATTTTCATTTTTTCTCATAAGTCCAGTATCAACATAAAAACAAGTTAGATTATCACCAATAGCCTTATGTACCAAAACAGCAGCAGCACTAGAATCTACCCCACCTGACAGTGCACATATAACCTTTTGGTTACCAACCATCTCTTTAATTTGAGATATAGAGTCCTGTATAAAAGTAGTCATTGACCACGTAGGCTTGGCTTTACATATATCAAACACAAAATTTCTTATAATTATCTGTCCTTGTTCCGTATGAGCTACCTCAGGATGAAATTGAACTGCATAAATATTTCTTTCAGGAGAATACACGCTTGCAAGTTTTTCGTTTTCAGTAACAGCAAGAGAGCAGAATCCTTCTGGTAAAACCTTTACTTCATCCCCATGACTCATCCATACGTTAATTTCGTTTGTAACATTTTTAAAAAGTAAATTATTAGCCTCAAACTTTATTTTTGTCCTACCATATTCATGTTTTTGTCCCTGTTCTACTTGACCACCAAGTTGATGAGAAATAAGTTGCATGCCATAACATATACCTAAAATCGGTATGCCAATATTCAATATTTCTGGATCTATTTTTGGAGCATCTTCATCGTAAACAGAACTTGGTCCTCCTGAAAGGATGATACCCTTTGGATTTAACTTCTTAAGCTCTTGAGCACTTATAGTTGGAGGAAAGAGTTCTGAATAAACAGAACATTCTCTTATTCTTCTTGCAATAAGCTGACTATATTGCGAACCAAAATCTAAAACTGCTATAAAATCTTTATCCGAGGACATTATTTCCCCATCCCAAGCTTTTGAGCTTTTTGATAAACCTTTCCCTCAGTAAGAAGAGATGGTGCAACTATTACTTCAACATTGTGTAATTCTCTAATAGTCTTTACCCCTAGAGTTGCCAATGATAAAACCATAGCCCCTGCTATATTGTGACAACCGTAATCAAATCTAGCCGGACCAACAAGTATTTCTTTAAGAGTACCAACAGTACCCACCCTTATTCTTGTACCTCTAGGTAAGACAGCATTAGGCGTAGCCATACCCCAGTGAAATCCCATACCAGGAGCTTCTTGAGCTCTTGCTATAGGTGAACCTATCATCACTGCATCAGCACCAACAGCAAGGGCCTTTATCATATCACCTGAATTTACCATACCTCCATCTGCAATTATAGGTATGTACTTTCCAGTTTCATTAAAAAACATATCCCTTGCAGCTGCAGCTTCACTTATAGCAGTAGCCTGAGGAACCCCTATGCCTAACACTCCTCTCGTAGTACATGCGGCGCCAGGCCCTACCCCTATTAAAACTGCACTCGCTCCTTGTCTCATAAGACCAATAGTAGAGGAAAATCCAACTGTATTTCCGACAATTACAGGTATTTCCATCATAGAACAAAATTCCTTTATATTTAAAACATTACCCCTACTACTTATATGTTTAGGAGCAATAACAGTCGCCTGAAGAACAAATATATCTGCACCAGCATCCTTTGCGATCGGACCAAATTCAGCAGCCATTTGTGGAACACTTGATACAGCAGCAATTCCACCCTGAGATTTTATTTCCTGGATTCTTTTTACTATTAATTCTGGTTTAATAGGCTCTTCATAAAGTCTTTGCATAACAGTTACAAAATCATCCGTAGAGGCAGCAACAATTTCCTCAAGAACAGGAACTGGATCATCATATCTCGTCTGAATACCTTGTAGATTAATTACGCCTAAGGCACCATACTTTGAAAGTTCAACAGCAATATGAGGATTTACTACAGAATCCATTGCCGAAGCAATAACAGGAATATCAAATTCATAGCAACCAATTTTAACAGATATATCAACATCTTCTGGATCAATAGTCCGTTCTGTTGGCCTTAAAGCAATTTCGTCAAGACCATATCCTCTTCTCGTAATTTTAAACTTTGAAATTTCTTCCACAAATAATATACCTCCTCAAATGAACTAAATTTTTTAATATCTTACATAATTTGTATTATTTGAGCAAATGTTTCCTTGAAGAAGCATTTTTAAAGTAGTTGTGTTTAATGGTATAAAGCTAAACTTGTCTCCCAAAAAGGCTACTATTCTAAATAAAAGTAGAGGGGTTGGAATAAAGATAACCTTTTTTTTATTAATACTTGCTATATACTCAATAAGTTCTCTAAAATTCATCTCTTCTTCGCCGCATAACTTTATTACATTTGATTCTAATTTACCTTTCAAAATATCTTCTGCTATTCCTACAATCCTCTCCGCAACTACCTCTACTCTAATTGGAGAAAATTTTACATTAATCTTTGGTAAAGGGAATATACCAAATTTCAAAATAGAAGAAAGATCCTTTACAATACCTTCGTCCTCACCAATTACAATTGATGGTCTGATAATTGCATATTTCAAACCGCTAGATTTTATTTTTTCTTCAGCTTTATATTTATACTTAAAATAATCAGTAATATCTTTTCCAGTTTCAACCCCATTAGCACTCATTTGTATCAGAGGAATGTTGTTATTAAAATCTAATAAAGAATTTACTAATTTCTCTACAGCATCAAAGTGCATTGCCTTAAAACTAATTCCTCTTTTTGGAATCTCTCTAATTATACCAACAAGATTAATAACTAAATCTGGGTCTAAGTCTAAAGCTTCCTTTATAGCATTTTTATCTAATATATCTCCGTTTATATATTCGACGCCCTTTTCTTCATAAAGTTTTCTTTTATGAGAAAAGATAATCACCCTATTTCCTTTCTCAAGCAACAACTTTACAACTCTTTTACCTATAAATCCGGTTCCACCAAAAATTAAAACTTTCATTATCACCTCAGAAATAAATTATTCCTTTTATCATAAATAATTTATAAACTAAATGCAAATAAACAGAGCTCTTTCAAAGGCTTTTTATCTTTTTCAAAATATTTGTCGTAGAAAAATCTCTATAAAATGGAAATATTACTACTTTACCGCCATAATGACGTACTACCTCAGTTTCAGGTAATTCTTCAATTTTATAATCTCCACCCTTTACGTGAATTAACGGCTTTAATCTTTCAATTAAAGATATTGGATTAAGTTCATTAAATATAAAACAATAATCTATAAACCTGATCGAGGCTACCGTATAGGCTCTACTTGATTCACTATTTATCGGTCTTGAATTACCTTTCAAGGCTCGTACTGAACTATCAGAATTTATCCCTACAACCAAACAGTCTCCCAAACTCTTGGCAAATTCAAAAAGTCTAATATGTCCCTCATGAATGATATCAAAACATCCGTTAGTAAAGACAACTTTTTTATCCTCTACTAAAGGCAATATCTCATCAAAGGTTCTAAAAATATCTGAAATTTTTTTCAATTTCAAACTCCCTTTCAAACTTGTCTATACTTATAAAATATTTAAATTTAGCCATTTGTTTGAGAATTTAAAACAATTTTATTATATAAATCTTTAATTTCCTCTTCTCTAAGGTATCTTTCTATCTCATGAATATTAGTAGTCGACGTTCCCACTTTTCTCACAACTATTGCAGCAGCAACGTTTGCCAAAAATGTTGAATGTATCATATCAAAACCAGACATTAAAGATAAAGTCAAAACTGCTGTAACGGTATCTCCAGCACCAGTCACATCATATACCTCGCTCGAAAAAGCGGGAAAATTCACAGTTAGATCCTGAGTAAAAAGAGATATGCCATCTGCCCCTCTTGTAATGTGCACAGCTTTGCTACCAAGAAGCCTTAAAAGTTCTCGACCACAACTAACAATATCTTCTTCACTGACTAATTTCTTATCAAAAATAGCTTCAACTTCTTTAAGATTCGGGGCAACTGTCGTAAATCCTTTAAATAATAGATAATTTTTGGCTTTTGAATCGGCTACACATATTCTATCATCAATTGAATTTACTAAAAAATCAATTATCTCTTTAGTAATAATTCCCTTTCTATAATCGGAAACTATTATAGCACCAGAATCAAGTATCTGCTCCTTTAAGGATTTTATTACCTCCTCAAGTTCATCGTTATCAATATTACTTGAGTCTTCACTATCCACTCTCAAAACTTGTTGCTTCCTTGCAATTAATCTAAGTTTTCTTGTTGTTGGTCTCTTTTTAGAAACAATCAAGCCTGAAGTATCTATATTTGAATCACACAGAAGCTCTTTAATCTTGCTGGATTGGACATCATCCCCTACAATTCCAACAATTGAAACATTTGCTCCTAAAGCAGTTAAATTTTTTGCAACGTTTGCAGCCCCCCCAAGTCTAAATTCACTATTGATATATTTCAAAACTGGCACTGGTGCCTCTGGAGAAATCCTTTCCATATCTCCAAACCAATATTCATCTAGCATAATGTCACCAATGACCAAAATTTTCTTTGAAGTATTAAATTTTAGAGAGAAATTGTTGATCTTAGAAAACATTAAATATTCCTTTCTAGTTTAAAATATCAAAATACCTTTTTCTTAGCAAAATAAATAATCTTTTTGATAGCACAAACCACATCATTTACATCTTTTTCTGTAATATTTGCACCTATCGGAACAGAAAAGATTTGTTTGCCTATCTTTGTAGCAATAGGAAAGTTGTCTTCTTTCAAAGAGTATTTCTCTTTATAATATCTTTGCATATGAAGCGGCAAATAATGTATTCCAGTTCCAATATTTTCATGTTTCAAGGCATCCATCATAAAATCTCTTGAAATGCTATTATCAATAAGTTTTAAAATAAAAAGGTGATAAGAAGGTCTTCTTCTATCAAATGAATATTCAATAGGTTCTACTTCCTCAACTTCCGAAAATTTTTTGATATACATATTTGCAATTTCATTTCTAATTTTCCAATATTTCTCTATCTTTTCCAATTGCTTTATGCCTAAAGCAGCTTGAATATCGGTCATATTGTATTTAAATCCAGGCTCAACAACTTCATAATGTTTGAAACCTTCAGAAGAATATCTTTTCCAAGCATCTCTTGATATACCATGCAGTGATAATATTCTCCCTCTCGCATAGAGGTTATCATCTTTTACAACCAACATACCGCCTTCAGCTGTAGTAATATTTTTTGTAGCATAAAAGCTGTAACTTGAGAAATCTCCATAATGAGAAATTTTTTTGCCATCCCATTCTGTTTCAATAGCGTGGGCTGTATCATTAATCCAGATTAAATTATATTTTTTTACAATAGTATTAATCTTCTCAATATTACAAGAATTTCCAGCCATATGCACAGAAATTATTGCCTTAGTATTTTCATTTATTTTCGATTCGATGAGATCTTCATCAAAATTGAGATCTGATTCTTTTATATCAACAAACACAGGTTTTGCACCACAATGCTCTATAACGTTCGCACTTGATGCAAAGGTAAGAGTGGTAGTAATAACTTCATCTTTGCCTTTAATACCTGCAAGAAAAAGTGCAAGAAAAAGACCCGCCGTGCACGAATTAAGAGCAATACAGTTTTTTATACCAACGTACTCAGAAAACCTTTCTTCAAACTCTTTTACTCTCGGACCTGTTGAAATCCATCCAGATCTAAGTGTTTTAACTACTTCTTCAATTTCATCTTCTTCAATTCTAGGTTTTCCAAAAACCAAAAAATCTTCTCTTTGAGGCTTTCCGCCTTCTAGTGCAATTTTATCCAAATATTCCTCCTCATTTTTCTTAAAAAATACTAATATTAATTATTTTTTAAGATCTATTTAATAATGATTTATATATCTCAAAGTAAGCATTTACCATTTTATCAAGTGAAAAATTCTCAACAACATGCTTCTTCCCGTTTTCAACAATCTTAGTTATACTTTCATCTTTATTATAAAACCTAATAAAAAAATCTTTCATAGAAGCATAAATTGACTCAGAATCAGGTTTTACCAAAAAACCTGTTTTATTATCAATAATTATTTCTTTTGTTCCCGCTATATCAGTAGCAATTACAGGCACTTCCATCAAAAGTGCCTCTATTAAAATTGTAGGCAATCCTTCTTTTTCTATTGAAGAAGAAACGTAGAGATCAAAAGCACACAACAACTCAACTAGATCATCCCTTCTACCAAGAAAGAGGACCTCCTTTTCTATTGCAAGTTCTCTTGCTAAAGATTTAAGCTCAGCAAATAACTCACCATCTCCTACCACCACAAGAGATATAGCTCTACCCTTAAAATCTTCTTTAACTTTTTTAAAGGATTCAAAAAGAAGGCTGTGTCCCTTCATTTTTGTTAACCTTGCTACAATTCCTACACAGATAGTTTCAGGGTTGATACCAAGTCTTACTTTAGCTTGTTCTTTTTCAATTCTTTTAATATAGTATTCATCAAAGTTAATCCCATTATAAATTTGAGAAATTTTACCAGAAAAACCTCTTTTTACCAAATCTTCTTCAACAGATTTAGAACACGCAACTACGATATCCGAATTAAAAAAATATTTTATAGAACTAATTTTTTGAGCACTGGAAACAACTTTAACCCCAGTCAGCTTTTTCGCTAGCCCAGCATAAAGTGCTGGCCTAGATAATTGAGAATGAATAATATTAATCTTTTGGTCCTTAATAATATTGACAAGTTTAAAATATGAAAACGGATCGAAAAATCCTTTAAATTTAATAGGAATAATATTAAAGGCTGGCCTTGTAGCCAGCCCAATTTTATAATTAGTTAGAAAATCATAAGTATAGCCAACATTTGGCATAGCTATAAAATTTTCTATTCCGTACTTACACAATCCAGATACAAAGTTTGCAAAAGTTTTCTGCCAACTAAGCTCACCCTCGTTTAAAAGATGTAACACTCTCATCGCTTAGTCTGTTAGAAAAAGAGCTTACACTATCTTTAAAATTTTAGGTTCAAAAAAGAAAGAAATAAACAATTTTTACTAATATTTCATATTTGCAGGTCTAGGTTCAAGAGTAACAGGTATAGTTAAGATTTTTCCAGATCTAAAAATAGTCACTTTTATAACGTCTCCCACATTATGTGAAAGTATTATATTAGGTAAAGTATAAATATCTACTTCTTTATTATCGATTTTCAAAATTATATCACCAGGCAAAATTCCCGCATGCTCTGCAGGAGATCCAGGCAAAACTTTTGCAACATATACAGCTGCATTTTGTTTAATTCCCATCTGACTAAGCTGATACTGATCCACAGGTAACATATCAATGCCAAGATAGGGATGCACAACTTCATGATTTGTTATCAATTGATTCAAAATGTTTTTTGCGGTGTCAATTGGGATTGCAAATCCTATGCCCTGTGCATAAGGTATTATAGCAGTATTGATACCTATCACTTTACCATTAATATCTACCAAAGGGCCACCAGAATTTCCAGGATTTATTGCAGCATCTGTTTGAATAAATGGACCAGCACTATACGCAGAAGTTTGAACCCTCCTATCAAGAGCACTAACAATCCCCAGAGTTACTGTACCAGAAAAGCCATATGGATTACCAATTGCAATAGCCCATTCTCCTAATTGAAGATTTGAAGAAGAACCGAGTTCTGCCGCAGGGAGACCGGTAGCATTCACCTTAACTACTGCCAAATCTGTAACAGGATCTGCCCCAATAACTTCCCCATCAAACTTCCTTCCGTCAGAAAGAGTTACCTTGACCTTAGTAGCATTTGCAATTACATGATTGTTGGTAAGAATTAAGCCATCACTTCTAATAATAACTCCCGAACCAAGCCCTTCTTCTGGAATTGGTTTCATTGGAATTCCAAAAAAGTCAGATATAGGATTTTTTACATACATTAAGGTATTTATCTGAACTACACTTGGCATAACCTTTTTAACTGCCTCAACAATAGGAGAATCTACTGAAATATCCATAGCTGCTACTGCTGTTGAAGGTGTAACTTTTACAGGCGGCCTAAACGCAGGAAATGCCCATATTGCACCAAGTACCAATATTCCTCCAAGGCATGCTGCTACAAAAAAGAAGATGGATTTCATTAAAATTTCCTTCAATTTATTTCCTCTTTGTCCGTACATACAAACCTCCCAAAATTGTATACTCTATTATGGCAGAATTATATAATTAAAAATACTAGATTTCATTAAAATTATTTATCACTTACTTTAATATAATCATATTTCTCATACAAATCAAACCCAGTCCCTGCCGGAATCAACCTGCCTATTACAACATTTTCTTTTAAACCTCTTAGATAATCTACTTTACCTCTAATAGATGCTTCGGTCAAAATTCTAGTAGTCTCCTGGAAAGAGGCAGCAGCAATAAATGATGAGGTGTTCAAAGATGACTTAGTAATTCCAAGTACTGCATCCTCAGCCTCTGGAGGAGTTTTCCCCTGTAAAGTCAGTTCCTTAACAACTTCCTCAAATTCACCTCTATCAACATACTCTCCTGGCAACCAATCAGAATCACCATCATTTTTAATCTTTACCCTTTTAGTCATTTGTCTAACTATAATTTCAATGTGTTTATCATGAATTGAGACGCTTTGATCCCTATATACTTTTTGTATTTCATTTACTATATACTGCTTCACAGCGTCAATGCCTTTTGTTCTAAGTATATCTTGAGGATAAAATTGACCTTCTGTAAGCGGGTCTCCCTTTTTGACAAAGGCACCGTCTGATACTTGAAGTTGCGTACTCGCAGGAACAACAATCTCTTTTGTCTCATCTAAACCCTCTATAATGATTTTAATTGGGTCCGTATCACTATTGGCAATAATATGAACTATTCCGTCTATCTCAGAAAGTATTGCAGCATTTTTTGGTTTTCTAGCCTCAAAAAGTTCCTCAACTCTCGGTAAACCTTGAATAATATCCTTTGTTTTAACTGCACTTTCCTTTGATTTTGGTGAAATAGCAACCAATGTAGTAGCACTTAATTTGGTTGAATCTTTTACAAATAGTCTTGAATTTTTATTACACGAAGCAAAATCTCCCTGATAAATATATACGTGAGTAACCATCTCGCCAGTTTCAGAATCCAAAACTGGTTCGATTTTTGGAATAATCACCATACCCAAAACTGGACTTGTAATACCTTCAGCAATCTCCTTACCTGGTACTACCTTTTCCCTGTCTTTAACTTTCAAATCAAGGTTGGCATTGACTTTTATTATTACTGGTTTTTCCCTGGTAAACAAGACTTCGCCGTTTTGAGAAGCAATTGTTATTACGTTATTTTCAGAAATAATTCTTTCTTCAATAGGCATCGTATAGTAAACCGTGTTACCTTTTTCTCCTATAAGATATTCATTGTCTTCATCTTCTTCAATCAAAAGATCATTCTCTTTTACAAGGGATCCATCTTTAACGTGCAATATCATCCCTCTATTCACAAAAACTTTATCAGTTGTTTCACCTTTTATAATAATATTACCTTCAGAAATAGCTATGGTATTCTCGATATTATCATTCAAAAAAGTAAATGTTTTAATAGAATCAAACTTTACTAAACCACTAATCTTTGATCTCTCAATGTGTTTACTTCTATGAAGGGCTACTCCACCAGTATGGAAAGTTCTCATAGTAAGCTGAGTGCCTGGCTCTCCTATAGATTGAGCAGCAATAATACCTACAGCTTCTCCCAGTTCTACAACTTCCCTAGTAGCCATACTCCAGCCATAACACTTTTGACACACGCCATGGGGGGTTTTACAAGTTAAAGGAGACCTTACAGCTACCTCCTTTATTCCTGCATCAACTATCTTATCAGCTACAGGGGGAGTTATCAGTTCATTTCTTTTAACTATTATTTTCCCATCAACATCATAAATATCTTCAGCACTAAATCTACCAATTATTCTTTCTTTTAGTTCTAATACTACCTTAGTACCATCATATATATCTGTTACTATTAGACTCTCCTCGCTGCCGCAATCTTCTTCTCTTACAATTATTTCTTGAGCAACATCAACCAGTCTTCTGGTAAGATACCCAGAGTTAGAAGTTCTCAATGCAGTGTCAACCAAACCCTTTCTTGCTCCATATGTTGAAATAAAATATTCCATCATGTTCATTCCTTCTTTAAGGTTTGCTTTTATCGGGATAGGAATAATCCTTCCATGCGGATCTGACATAAGTCCTCTCATTGCAGCAAGTTGTCTTACCTGATCAATATTGCCTCTAGCACCTGAATTTGCCATCATAAATACAGGATTTCTTTCACCCATACTGGTATTCATTCTATCCTTGACTTCATCAGTTACCATATTCCACTTTTCTCTCACCTTTGCATCCTTTTCTTCTTGAGTCATAGTTCCCTCAGAAACAAATTCGTCGAACTTTCTAATTTCATCTTCTGCTTTCTTTATAATTTCCTTCTTTTCCGGTGGGACCACAAGGTCATCAATAGATATTGATATTCCTGATTCCTTTGCATATTTAAAACCCATGTCCTTTAAATCATCTACCAGTTTTACTGTCCTTGTAAGACCAAAATCTTCATAACACTGCCTTACTATCTTCCCAATTCTTTTCTTTGTAAGCGGTTCTCTATAATAAGGCCACTCACTTGGCAAAATCTCATTAAATAATATTTGGCCTACGCTAGTTGACAAAAATTCATTATTTATTTTCAAAGCAATCCTGTCAATAATACTAAGCTTAAAATCAAATGATGAGCTTACACTATCCATTTGATACCTAGTAATAGCATCATTTTTGTCTATAAAAAATAAGAATGGCTGCCCAGATCTTATTTTTTTAATACAAGTTGTTAGGTAGCCATTAACTCTTTCACAATAAACGTCTATTTTTCTAGTTTCATCAATTTCTCCTCTTTTGTAAGCATCCAACGCATCCTCTTCAGTTCTAAAAGTTGGATTCTTCTCAAAACTTGTTAAATAATGAAGACCTAAAACCATATCTTGTGAAGGAGTAACTAATGGTTGCCCATTAGCAGGAGATAATAGATTATGGCTTGAAAGCATCAATACCCTTGCCTCAGCTTGAGCCTCAAGAGATAATGGAACATGAACAGCCATTTGGTCTCCATCAAAGTCTGCATTAAAAGCCGTACAAACTAAGGGATGAAGTTGTATGGCTTTACCCTCTATCAAAACTGGTTCAAATGCTTGAATGCCCAATCTATGAAGTGTAGGAGCACGATTCAAAAAAACAGGATGCCCTTGTATAACCTCAGCTAGGATATCCCATATAACATTTTCACCTCGTTCTATTTTTCTCTTTGCTCCTTTTACATTTCCCGTTAAGCCCCTCTTAATGAGTTCATGAATTACAAAAGGTTTAAAAAGCTCTAAAGCCATTTCTTTAGGTAAACCACACTGGTGCAATTTTAGTGTTGGCCCAACAACAATAACAGAACGTCCTGAATAGTCAACTCTTTTCCCTAATAAATTTTGCCTAAAACGTCCCTGTTTTCCCTCTATAATATCAGAAAGAGATCTAAGAGGCCTATCATGAGTTCCTGTTACTGGTTTAAGCCTTCTCTCATTGTCAAAGAGCGCATCCACTGCTTCTTGAAGCATTCTTTTTTCATTTCGAATAATAATTTCCGGAGCACCCATATCGCATAGCTTTTTTAATCTATTGTTTCTGTTAATTACTCTTCTATATAGATCGTTTAAATCCGAAGTAGCAAATCTACCGCCATCTAACTGAACCATTGGCCTTAAATCTGGGGGAATAACGGGTATTGCGTCCAAAACCATCCAAGCAGGATTAGCACCCGATTTTCTGAAAAATTCTAAAACCCTAAATCTTTTTATCATCTTGAGTCTCTTTGGACTTTGGGCTGATGTTGAATTCATATCTTCTCTAATTTGCTTGCTCAGTTCCTCCACGTTAATAGATTCAAGAGCTTCTTTAATAGCCTCAGCACCCATTTTTGCAACAAAATAATCCTGGCCAAAGCTATAGGTATAATATTCGTATTCGTCAGGTGTTAAGATTCTTCCCGCTTCAAGAAATGTACCTTTCGGATCTATAACTTGATAATTTCCATCGTTTAAATGTTCTACTTCAATTGCGGACCTACCTAGTTGTTTCACCCAATATTCATATTCATCTTCCGATAAAGTTTTAAATTTTTGTAAGCCACTATCTTTTGGATCCAAAATTAAATATCTTGAAAAGTATACTATCTCTTCAACTTCCTTATTTGAAAGATCTAAAACAGATCCTATGTAACTTGTAGTTCCTTTAAAATACCAGATATGGGCGACAGGTGCTGCCAAATCAATGTGTCCCATTCTTAGTCTTCTTACTTTTGAAGATGTAACCTCAACACCACATCTATCACAAATTGTACCCTTATACCTAGGCCTTTTATATTTTCCACAATAGCACTCATAATCTTTAGTAGGACCAAATATCTTTTCGCAAAAAAGACCTCCTCTTTCAGGCCTTAGGGTCCTATAGTTTATAGTTTCTGGTTTTTTTACTTCTCCTTTTGACCAAGATCTAATTTTTTCACTAGATGCAAGGCCAATTTTTATAGCAACAAGTTTGGAAGCAGTCTTATCTTTAACTTGTTTATTATCCTCGCTAATTTCAACAAAGGGTTCCAAGCTATTTCCTCCCTTTCAAAATTTGATATTCTTAAACCAAATTTATTACTCTACTTAAACCTCTGTATCTACCGGTTTCAAAATTTGTAACACATTATTATCATCTTCATCTATTCTCTCTAAATCAATATGGCTTCCGTCTTGATGTATGAGAGTAATATCAAGTGCTAAGCCTTGAAGTTCTCTTACCAAAACCTTAAATGATTCAGGCAAACCTGGAGTTCCAAGATTTTTGCCTTTAATAATTGCTTCCATAGCTTTTGTTCTACCAGTAATATCATCCGATTTTATAGTTAATATCTCTTGCAATACATTTGCCGCACCATAGGCTTCTAACGCCCACACTTCCATTTCACCAAATCTTTGCCCTCCAAATTGAGCTTTACCCCCAAGTGGTTGTTGAGTAATTAAAGAATATGGACCAGTTGACCTGGCATGAATCTTATCATCTACAAGATGTACAAGCTTTAATAAGTACATATAACCCACAGTTACAGGAGATAAAAATGGATCCCCGGTTTTACCATCATATAAAGTAACCTTACCATTTTCTCCAATAAAGGGCTTAATTTCTCTTGCTTTCTTCAAGTATTCTTCAACAAACCTTTCAGATGCCATCTCACCAAAAGATTCGTCAAAGGGAGTTGCTTCAAATTTATATTTAACGTCTTTATCTTTCCCAAAATTATTAAGTACTCCAGCTGCCAAACCTAAAAGCACCTCAAAAATCTGTCCAACGTTCATTCGCGAAGGAACACCTAATGGGTTCAAAACTACGTCAACTGGAGTTCCATCTGGCAAATAGGGCATGTCAGCTTCAGGCAAAATCTTAGATATAACACCTTTATTACCGTGTCTACCAGTCATCTTATCGCCCACAGAAATCTTTCTCAATTGAGCTACCGTAACCCTTACTTTAGTTATTACTCCAGGTGGGAGATCATCTCCCTTACTTCTAGAAAAAACTTTAACATCAATAACCTTGCCTTTTTCTCCATGAGGTAATTTAAGAGATGTATCTCTCATATCTTTTAGTTTGTCACCAAAAATTGCTCTGAGTAGCCTTTCTTCAGAAGGAGGCTCGACATCTCCCTTTGGAGTAAGCTTGCCTACCAAATAATCACCAGCATCTACTTCAGTGCCAACTACAATAATGCCCTGTTCGTCAAGATTTTTTCTAGCTTCCTCAGAAACATTCGGTATTTCCCTCGTTATTTCTTCATCACCCAATTTTGTGGATCTAGCTTCAATTTCATAACTCTCAATGTGAATAGAAGTGAAAACATCTTCTCTTACAAGTCTGTTGCTAATTAAAATTGCATCCTCAAAGTTATAACCACCAAAAGGCATAAAAGCTACTAGAACATTTCGACCCAGAGCTAATTCACCATTGTCAGTAGCACAACCCGAAGTAAGAATCTGACCCTTTTTAACTCTATCTTTAGCTCTAACCAAAGCTCTTTGGTTAAAACAAGTTGCATTATTTGTTCTAACAAATTTCATTAATTTATATTCTTTTGAAGTACCATCATCAAAATCAATAATTATCTTTCCACCAGCAGCACTTCTAACAGTCCCATCTTTATCTGCCACATGAACCATACCAGAATCGATTGCAGCAACAACTTCCATGCCCGTACCAACCCAAGGAGCTTCTTCTATAACGAGAGGCACCGCTTGACGCTGCATGTTACAACCCATTAAAGCACGGTTTGCATCATTATGTTCTACAAAAGGGATTAGAGAAGAACTTAAACTCAACATTTGTTTTGGAGAAACACCAATATAGTCAATCTTTTCTGGTGGTACTTGATGGAATTCACCATTATACCTAGCTACTACTGTATCTCCTACAATCCTTTTGTTTTCAACTTTTACGTCTGCAGAAGCAATATAAACGTTCCTTTCTTTACTGGCTGTAAAGCTTTCTATAATATCAGTAAGTTTTCCGTTTTTAACTTTTCTATATGGCGTTTCTAAAAAACCATAGTCATTCACAACAGCATAAATAGTAGGTGAACTAATCAAACCAACATTTGGACCTTCAGGTGTTTCAATCGGACAAAATCTACCATAGTAAGAAGGATGGATATCTCTTACTTCAAATCCTGCTCTCTCTCTCGTTAAACCTCCAGGACCCAGCACAGAAATTCTTCTCTTATGAGTAAGTTCTGCTAGAGGATTAGTTTGATCCATATATTGGGATAATTGACCTGTACAAAAAAATTCACGTAAGGCTACAGTAAGAGGACCACTGTTTATAATATTGCTTATTTTAAGCTTAGTAGTACCTTTATATAGAGACATTCTTTCATGAATCACATGCTCCATCCTATAAAGGCCTTCTCTAAATTTTTGTCTTACAAGCTCCCCAACCAATCTAACTCTTCTGTTTTCAAGATGATCAATATCATCAAGAGTACCGTCTCCATAGTGAAGATTTACAAGATATTTAACGATTGCAAGCATATCTTCTTTGTGAAGAACTACACAGTCCAATGGAACGATACCATTTAATCCCAATTTTTCATTTATTTTAAGGCGACCAACTTCCCCAAGATCAAATCTTTTTTTATCAAAAAATCTATTATTAATAATTCCCTTAGCTGCCTCAGGATTTGGTGCCTCCCCCGGCCTAATTTTCTTGTAAAATTCCTGGAGAGCCTCTTCTCTATTTTGCGTATTATCCTGGGCAAAAGTTGCCTTTCTAAATTTATCGTCTACAAGAGCCTCTTCAATTCTTGACTGTTCAATCCCACAAGCTTTAAGAAAAATTGAAACAGGTAATTTTCTTGATTTCTCAATTCTAATCCAAACTGTTCCATTCGAAGGTGCTTCAAAATTTATCCAATTTCCTTTAACAGGTATTACCGTTCCAACAAAAGTCTTTCGATCCATAAGGTCTTTATCTTCTTTAAAATAAACACCAGGTGATCTTGTAAGTTGATTAACTATAACTCTCTCAGAACCGTTTATAATAAAGGTTGCGCGCTTTGTCATAATTGGTATCTCGCCCAATAAGACTTCAGATTCAATAACTTCTTGACTCTGCTTATCAAGAAGTCTTAGCTTGACCTTTATCTGAGCTTCATAGGTTTTATCCTTTATTCGAACCTCTTCTTCAGAAAATTTTGGTTCTTCTAACCGATAGGAAACAAAAGATAATTCATATCTGTCTCCTGCATCAACAATCGGAAAATAGGAGCTCAATTCTTCTCCAATTCCTTGATACAGAAATTTTTCGTAGGATTTCTTTTGAAGATCCAAAAGATTTGGTATGGGTGCCTCAATCTTCTGCTTTTCACTCAAAGCCTCACCCATATATTTAATACGGGGTTTAACTAATACATCTCTCATAAATACACCTCACAAGACAAGTTCTTGCATCTCTGGAAGAAAAAAGATAAAATATAACACAATCAAAGTTAATAAGAATAACATTTAAAAACGAAACTCCAGAAAAAGAAAGGAATTGGGAAAATGATAAGCTGGCAACAAAGCACAATGATAATTGTAGTTCTTTTGATAATCCTTGGTCCTAATAAACTTCCAAAAATTGCAAAGGATATAGGAAAAACAATTAGAAGCTTTAAAAAAGAAACCCAAGAAATCAAAGAACAAGTCGACATAACTAAACAGATTAAATAAGATAAAGATAAACCAGATTATCATCTTCTAACAAAGAAAGACAAAAAAATAAAGAATTTTAATAATCTTTGAAGCTTTATGCATATCCCTCCTAAAAGATAAAGAGTGGTGGGCGAAGTAGGAATCGAACCTACGACCCCTTGCGTGTGAAGCAAGTGCTCTACCTCTGAGCTATCCGCCCAAAAAATGTGCAAAGTTTTATTTTAACATAAATATTTTTTGTTGTAAATACTATAAAATCTCAAACCATTCATAAGGATGGGGATTTTCTATAGAAGCTAGTAATAACCAAGCATTTGTTTTTTTATTTACAATAACCATCACAAATGGGTGATTAAAATCTACAACGTCCCTGACATTTTTATCAAAAGGAGTCTTGTTCACTCCATATTCATCAATTTTAAGAAAGCTATCAGAAAGTTCATTTGAAACAAAAGCAAAGTTTGAAACTTTAAACATATTTTTAAAATCAGCATAACTTTGATCAAAAGGAGCTCCAACTCCTATACTTTTAAATTCAGGTATAAATGACGTTTTATATTCGAGATCCATTTTGGGAACTACAAGCATCAAACGTTTTTTCTTAAATTTTGAAGACCATTCGAAATAATTTTCGCCATTCATATTCTTATAGATATTCATAAGAGTCTTCGTACCTTTTGGTAAGAAAAAGACTGCTTCTAGATCTGGATTGGCTAAATCAACCTTTACAGCTTGAAAAATGTTATTTTCATAATAATCAAAGTCTCCCGTAGTTTTCATATATAAAGCTTTCGCAGTCTGACCATTTGAAAGATAAAAAGTTCCCTTTTTTGTAAGATCTTTTTGGAATTCATTTTTCCAAGCTATCTTAGCATAAGTGATATTTATCAAGTACAGCACTGTATCTTTACTGACATCTTTCTTACTAACTATACTTTTAACTTGGTGATTCGTGCTTGTCTTAGCCCAATCGTTTATAGCAGATGGAGTATATTTATCAGAAAAATTTACATAAGTAAGATCAAATCCTGGATAGAAAGAATTAATTGTCTTCATATACTCTGGATTAAAAGTAAACCCGTTCTGAACCCAAAGAGAGGATCTTGTAAAAATAAACATTTTTTTATCTAATTCATAAGGTTTTGGGTTTACAGTTTTCTTCCAGAAAGAATTTATCTCAGATTCGCTATACCCATTAAGCTCTTGAACAAGGTTTATCTGATCAAGAGTAGAACCTACAGCACCGTTTGCAAGAACGCTTAGTGACTGCCCTAACCCAATCGGAGAAAAGATTACATTATTATCAAATTCATGATTTCTCACTTCATTCATAAGCTTAATCCCAAAATCTATGTTACCCTTAATCATCTGGTTTTCATCAGCATAAGAAAGTCTATTCAAAGCAAATGTAAAAAGTAATATATATACAAAAACTAAAAACCTCTTCAATAACATCACCTCTATTCTTCTTTATAACATCTAAGATAGCATAAATTTTAAAAATTTAGAATTATTTATTAATATTTTTTTGACCCCTTAAAAACACCATCAAACCAATATCCCCTCTCAACTCTACCGTCTGCATAATACATTGTTCCAAAACCATGTCTTTTTGACCTGCTCCACTCCCCCTCATATCTATCTCCATTTGCATGTTCTAAAATGCCCTTACCCTCCCAAAAATCTGAATCCCATTCACCAATGTAATGATTTTTATTGGCAGCAAAAAATTCTCCGTAACCGTGTCTCTTGTCAAATTTCCACTCTCCGTCATATATATCACCTTTATTTGACACAAATCTCCCTTTACCATGTCTTTTCCCATCTTTACATTCTCCTTCATATCTATCACCATTTGGCCAAGTTAATACACCTTTGCCTCTAAACTCTCCGTCTTCAAAAATACCTTCATACTTTCTGCCATCCAAATCTTTTAAAACTATAGTACTATAAAATTTTCCATCTCTCCATTCACCATCGCACTCAAGACCATTCGATAATACCAATTTGCCACTGCCAAAAAACTGATCATTTCTAAATTCCCCAATAAACCTACTTTGGTTGGGCCACCAAAAAATACCTTTACCATGCATTAAACCGTCCTTTATATCTCCAAAATATTTTCTGCCATCAGGCCAAAAAATTACCCTTTCACCAACAAACCTATTATTTACATACTCAACATCATAGGTCTTTCCTTCAAAGTAAATGATACCCTTCCCAACTATCTTATCATTAACAAATTTCCCTTCAAACACTATACCGCATGAATAAAATATTTTTCCGTCACCACATTTTTTCCCCTCTTTAAATTCTCCTTCATATTTATCGCCATTTTTATAATAGAATTTGCCTCTGCCTTCGTACAAATCGTTTTTCCACAAACCTTCATATTTAGTTGAATTGTGATAGTACATTATTCCATAACCGTTCTTCATACCATCTTTAAAAAATCCCTCGTATCTGTCGCCATTAGCTGAAGTGAAAATACCCTGTCCTTCCCATTTACTCTCTTTCCATTCTCCTTCATATCTGTCACCATTAGGCCAAATATATATTCCTCTTCCACAAAACTGATCGTCTCTATATTCTCCTTCGTACACACTTCCATTAGGCCACTTAAAAACTCCCTTACCAAATTTTTTGCCATGTTTCCACGATCCCTCATATGTCCTACCATCAGGCCAAATTTCTTTGCCTTGAACCATTTCGTCATCTTCCCATCTTCCTTCAAGTTTGACACCTGCTGATGGGCTTGGATCCATAAATACAAATATACCATTACCATGTCTTAAGCCATTTTTAAACTCTCCCTCATATGTTCCCACTCCATCATAAAAAGCCTTCCCCTTGCCATTTAATTTCCCATCTTTAAACTCTCCCTCATACCTGTTGCCATTTGACTCAATAAGAATGCCAAATCCATTAGGAATACCATTTATTAAATCCCCTTTATATTTTGAACCGTCTTCAAAATACTTCCAGGGATCTAACTTTTTTTGGTCTTGAGCTTTATCTTTCTTTTTATTAAAGACTCGAGCAATCGGATCAAAAAGGCCCACATTTTACCTCCACAAGTTACAATTTACAATATAAAAAATACCTATAACTTTTTAATTATTGACTCCTGCAAATTCTTAAACGATTCATTCTCCGGATCTAATTTAAGCGCAGCATCTATATCCCTTTTTGCTTCTCTGTATCTATTCAGTTTATATTCGTAGTAAGCCTTTTGAAAATAATAATATTTGTTTTGTGAAATAGATAGGGCAGTATTAATATCATCCAAAGCCTTATTTGGTTGTTTTAAAGAATCTTCAATTTTTGCTCTCATTGCATAGAAATCACTCTGATTTGGATCTAGAGATATAGCGACATTTAAAGCTTTTAAAGAATCTTGAAAATCATTCATACTATAAAGTATGTTCCCTTTAAGGAAGAAAAGATCAGGTTTTTTTGCATCAATTTCAAGTGCTTTATCAACGTCTGCAAGTGCACCTTTATAATCCTCTTTTTGAAACTCAAGGCTTGATTTAAATTCAAGAACTTGAACTGAGTTAGGGAACAACTTATAAGCACTCTCTATAGTAGAAAGTGCATCATTAATTTTATTGCTATTTTGCTCTAATGATGCCTTAAATAAAAAATATTCCATTTTAGGTTCTAAATTAATTGCACTGTTAACATCCTCAAGAGACAGATTGAATTTCTTCTCTAAATAATAGTCAACAGCTCTACCAAAATATGCTTGAGGATCCTGGTTATTTACTTCTATTGCTTTCGTATAAAGACTTATAGCACTATCTATATCACCATAATCCTCTTTAATCCTAGCCAAACCACAATAAGCTTCGCTATTTTTAGGATTTAACCCGATAGCCTCCTCAAAATCTTTTGATGCTTCAGTTGTATTACCATCCATATAAAAACATCTTCCTCTTAGAGTTAAAAACTTATCTCGCAAGGGGTTGGTTTCATCCATCTGCATAAGAGCCTTTGTAAGTTCAATCGAACAACCTAATGCATCGTTATTCTGCAGTTTCTCCTTAGCCTGCTCATAAATTTCATCCAGACCAGCAGCATAGGACACTGCAGTAATAAATAGCATAAGTAAAATTATTGATGTTATCTTAATTTTCATATTAATTTATTTTATAACATTTAAAACTCATTTAACACAATCGTATAAAACACACTAAAGCGATTAAGATTTGGAAAAATTGATATAATTAAAGCAGGATCAAAAAGCAAGGTCAATTCAATGAGGAGGTATTACTTATATTTCTTTTTTTAGAAAGCTTATTAAAGCCTATAGTTCTATTTATTTCCTTTACCCTTTGCGGTTTTATTATTGAAAAAATCATATTAACAAGGTTTTTAAACACAAGATTTTCACAAAATTATCTGCTAAGAATTGTAATAAAGTCTTTTAACTGGACCCTTTCAATATTCTTTCTTGTTATAGGCTTGCACTTTGCACTCTATAACTACCCTTTTACTTATCAACATTCTTTTTTTATAAATAAAATTTTTACCTCATTAGAAATATTTATAATCTTTCTTTTCTTAGCAAGAATATCTTCAAAAATTTTAATTCACTATTTCTCAAAAAATGATAGCATCTTGCCCGCTACCAGCATTATATCAAACGTAATATTTGTAGCTGTGATATTCTTAGGCATATTAGTAATCCTTGAAGGAATTGGAATTTCAGACGTCCCTATACTTACAACTTTTGGAGTAGGCGGTTTAGCAGTTTCACTTGCCTTACAAGATACTTTGTCTAATTTTTTTGCAGGAATCCATATATTGGCATCGAAAAAGATTCAGCCAGGGAATACAATAATTCTTGAAAATGGGCAAAGAGGCAAGGTTACAGATATAAACTGGAGAAATACCACTCTTTTGACTCCTGATAATAATATGATAATAATACCAAATTCAAAAATTTCTACCTCAATAATTACAAACTATTCTTTCCCAGAAGAAAATTTTAGCGTTAGCTTACAGGTTGGCATTTCGTATGACAGCGATCTTGATGATGTAGAAGAAAAAACGATAAATTTTCTCAAAAATTTTATTCAAAGTACACCTGGGTGTGTAAAGGACATCGAACCAATACTCAGATATCAGAAGTTTGATAATTCTTGTATTACTTTTTCAATATATATCAGGGTAGAATCATACTCAGATCAATTTATAGTACTACACAAATTGATCAAGTCAATTCATAAATTCTACAATGAAAATAATATAGAGATACCATATCCAACCCAAAATGTTATATTAGAAAAATCTAATAGTTTCAAAAATCAGCTTTAATTCATTTTATTTAAAAAAATTTTTAAAAAAATTATCTTGTTATTTTGTTGTTATAATAACATTTAATTATTTAATTTTAACCTGCCGAAATTTTTGATATGGATCTTAGTTAAATTTTTTTGAATTTTATATAAATATATGATATTATTATCTAATAATGTTTAAATAAATTTATAATCTTTCAAGGGGAGTAAATAGATGAAAAGGATTAATATTAGAAAAAGGCTTCCAAAAACTAGAAAAGGCAAGATTATACTCACCGTCCTTATTGTCGTATTAATAGCCTTATTCTTCTTTGTTAAGAAAAAAATAGAAGTTATGCTTACCCCTCCTGCAAAGTCATATCCAGCAGTAGTAAGCGTAGCTACAGTAAAATTTGGCACCCTGAAGGCCTCTCAAAAGTACCTCGGCGATTTTAGACCAGAAAACGATGCTATTATTACCGCCAAAGTAAGCGCAAAACTTGACTACATAGCCAGTGAGGGTACTCCAGTAAAAATTGGACAAGTTGTTGCAAAACTTGATTCTAAGGATATCCAGTCAAATATCCAATCCCTTATATATAATAAAAGAGCTCTTGAAAGTACGCTAAGCGGTGCATATTCAGAAATAGAAGCCGCAAACACACAGCTTGCAAATGCAAAAAATAACCTTGAAAGATATCAATATTTATACAAAGTAGATGCAGTCCCTAAGATAGAACTTGAAACAATGGAAAACAACTACAAAGCAGCTGAAGCCAACCAAAAAACAGCAGTAAGCCACCTTCAGAGTATCCAGGAAAGTATAAAAAGCGTTGACTCGCAAATTGCTTCTCTTGAAGACTCTCTTACTTATAGCGTGATTACATCACCATTTAACGGATTCGTTGTGAAAAAGTACTTTAATGAAGGCGATACTGTAGTACAGGGGAAACCTATATTAGAAATCACTGGTGGGGAAAGCTCGCTCGTATACGTAAGTGTACCTGTGGATATTTCAAGAAATGTTAAAACGGGCGATATCGAAACCCTATCCTACAATGGCAAAACTGCTCAGGCAGTAGTAGATGCAATACTTTCAAGCTCTGACAACAATCTCAACATGATAAAGCTTAAACTTAATTCTAATCCCTTCAATCTTCCGGCACATACAATGATAGACACATATATCTATACGGGAAGCGCTCAAGGATTTATAGTGCCAAACGATTCAATAGTAAAGTCAAATGGAAGAACTTATGTAATCGTAGTCACAGACAAAAATCGAGCAAAATTTGTAGACGTAAATATACTTGCACAAAACGATAAAGAAAGTTGCGTAAGTGGTGCCCTTACAGACAATTCAGAAGTCGTCGTAGGGGAAAATTCACTTCTCTTGCGAATATATGAAAACCAACCTCTCGAAGTGGTAAAAGAGTAGAAGATGTTAAAGTGGTATATTACTAGACCTCATTTTATATTTTCAATACTTATAATATTCACACTTCTTGGCGTAATAGGATTTTTTAACATATCTAGGGACCTCTTTCCACCTGCTGATAGACCTCAAATTGCAGTAGTAGTAGCTGAACCAGGTGCTTCTGCACGCTACATTGCAGACCACGTAAGTGCAGTTATAGAGAGAGAGCTCTATACACTTAGTAATATTAGACGGGTATATTCCACCTCCAACGACGGTTTTTGCACAATCACAGCAGAATTTCATTACGGAAAAGATATCGGAGAAGCAAAAACTGATGTCCAAAATGGCCTTTCCAAAGTAGCTAATCTTCTGCCCAGCGATATCCAGACTCCACAAATATACGAGGTTACATCCTATTCTCCACCTGTAATAATCCTTTCAATATCTCCAAAAGATGGTTCAAATCTTTCAATGCCTGACGTAAGGTATATCGCAGAAAATCAAATTAAGGATGAGATATTAAGAACTGGTAAGGTAGCAAACGTTGACGTTTTTGGCGGATATCAAAAGGATATCGAAATAAAATTTGATAACACCAAGTTAGCATCTTTGGGTCTTAGCGTCCAGGACGTCGTAAACACCATACAAAAATCTAACAAAGACATACCCCTTGGCATAATTATGAATCCAAACTCTCAATACACCTTTAAGGTTCTTACAGAAGCTACCAATCTTGATATGATAAGAAATTTCCAGATAACGCCAGGTGTAAAATTACAAGATGTGGCCAGCGTAGATTATGGATATCCACCTCCTACATCCTTCTATCACGGGGATGGGCATCAGGCAATTGCTGTTGCCGTCCAGAGGCCTTATGGCGGGGCAGTAATGACAACTATCAATGCCGTAGAAGATATTTTGCCTAAACTTAGAGCACAATTTCCACAATTAAATATTCAAGTTGCCGATACTCAAAAGGAACTCGTGCAGCTCAGCAATGACAACATGCTAGAGGCATTAAGAGATGCAATAATATTCACTGCAATTGTAATATTTTTATTTCTGGCTGACTTAAGACTTACTCTAATCAGTGCAATTTCTATACCATTTGTATATCTTGCAACAATAGGATTAATGTGGATATTAAAAATTGGTTTCAACATAGTAAGTCTAACTGGCATAATCCTAGCTTTAGGTATGCTTGTAGACGATGCAATAGTAATACTTGAAAATATAGAAAGACATCACAATCAGTTAAAGGAACCTCCTCTCGATGCAGCTATAAATGGTACAAAAGAGGTTATGCTTGTAGTATTTGGAGGAACCCTTGCCACAAGCGTTGTTCTTTTGCCTTTGATGTTTGTAGGAGGATATCCTGCACAAATCTACATACCCCTTGTAAGCACTTTGCTAATTGCTATAATAGTTTCGTATTTTGTATCGATTACACTCATTCCAATTCTAAGTATAAAAATGTTAAAGACTGATTCAAAGAAATCGAAATTCGAGACAAAAATTAATAACATTATGAATTATTGGCTTGACCCATTTAAACAATTTTACGCAAGTACAGTGAAATTTTTAATAGATAACAAAAAAATGAGAATACCTTTAACCTTACCACTTCTACCTCTTTTAATGCTTAGCGTTGGGGTAGTAATACCCACCATAGGTAGGGACCTTATGCCGCCAATGGATACGGGAATTGTGAAGGCAAACATAACCTTTGACAGCAATACATCCATTTTAAAAGTAAATCAAACGCTCTTTACAATTGAAAAGTATGTAAAATCACTTGGGGATGTAGAGATGATGTCAGATGCCATAGGCTCAGAACCAGGGGTATTGACCGTCTCGGCAGGTCCACCTCAGGTAGCCAGTATGACAATTCACTTTGTAAACAGATTCAAAAGAAGCGCAACTATCTGGCAATTGGAAGATAAGATCAGAAATTATATTAGAACTCTGCCAGGTGTAAAGTATGCAGACGTATATGATTATGGCGCTACACCTTTATCGTCTATAAAGGCTACTCTTGATACTACTATTTATGGGGATAGCGTAGAATCAGTCAATAGAGCTGGAAATGTTGTAATGCAAGCTATGAAAAACGTTAAGGGCCTAAAATCGTATTCAAAAAGCTGGGATATGGATAATTTGGAATATGTATTTAAGATTGATCACCTGAAAACCGCATATTATGGAACAACTCCTTATGACGTAGCATCTCAGCTCTCTGCAGGAATACAGGGTGCTACTGCTTCGATCTTTACTGTTCCAAATGAAACTGGATACCTAATAAAGGTAATACTGCCTGCTTCTTCAAGAGAATATGTAAACACCCTGAAAAGTTTTTTGATAAAAACTCCAAAGGGATTTATTCCTCTTGAATCATTTGGAACTTTAAGCACAATTTATGAACCCACAATTATAACAAGAGAGGCTATGAAATACACTCAAGATGTAATGGGTTACCGCTCTACGTTCCCTGTTACACATATTATGGAAAGCTTTACACCTGCGCTCCAAAAAGCTATAAAAGAGAACAAGGGTAAGATCACTTCTGATGTTGAGTTAAAACAAACTGGCGATATTTCCACTATGATGGATTCTATGGGAAGGATGTTTAAAGCTATATTTGTGGGCTTTGTTCTTCTTTACCTTGTACTCGTTCCAATATTTAGATCATGGCTCAATCCCTTTGCTATTATGGCAGCAATCCCTCTATCAATCATTGGCGGAGCCTGGTCTTTGTTAATAGCAGACAAACCTATGTGTCTACCAGCTATTATGGGTTTTATCCTACTTTCTGGTATAATCGTTAAGAACTCTATATTGATAATTGATTTTATAAAAACATATCTTGATAATGGTTATGATAGAGAAGAAGCAGTGTTACAAAGTATTCACATAAGAACTAGGCCTGTTATGATGACCGCATTTGGAACAGCAGTTGGTATGATTCCTATAGCAATGCAATGGGCAATTGGACTCGAGAGGTTATCACCTCTTGCAGTAGTTGCTATTGGAGGCTTGATTTTTGGAACATTCTTAAGCCTCATTTACGTTCCATTTTTCTCATATTTTTTGACAAAGAAGGGTTAGTATTAGATCAATCTTAAATGAAGAAAAATATTTAGTTTACGCAAGAGCAATAAGAAGTATTGGTCAAGGCACGCTCTTAATTGATTTTCCTTTATATTTACACCAAATAGGCTGGAATGCTATATCCATAGGCACTTTATTTAGCGCCAGTCTATTTATAAACGGCTCGCTATCCTTTCTTTTTGGGTTAACTGCAGGAAGATATGACAAGAAAAGGTTCATCTTAGGATTTCAGATAATTCTTATAATGTGTGCAACAATTGCCCTTTTCACCTCGAACAACCTGCTTCTCGGAGGCGTTGCTATAATCGGCGGCTTTGGCAGAAGCGGTATGGGTGGCTCTGGCCCATTTGCTGTAATAGAGGTCTCCTGGCTAAATGACTTGATAAAATATAGCAGAAAATCAGCAATATTTAGTCTGAACAACTCCCTGATATTTTGCGGAATGGGCATAGGAACAATGGTTGCAACTATTCCTGAATTTTTATCAAAATTTGTTGTCCCAGATCTTGCATTTAGATTAATATTTCTTACTATAATTTTTTGGAACATAATCTGCTTTTATCTCATATCTAAAGTAAAATCCGATCCAATGTCTCAAGCTGATAGTATAGATAAAAACTCAGAAAAAGAGAAAAAGATTAACAAAAAAGAAAACAAAAATTTAATACTATTGTTTGCAATGAACTCGCTCAATGGCCTCTCTCTTGGTTTTATAATGCCTCTTTTGCCATATTGGTTCAAGCTCAAGTTTAATAGCAATGCTTTTAATCTCGGAATAATATTTACAATTTCACTATTTATGACATCTCTTTCAAGCATCATATCCATATACTTTGTAAAAAAAATTGGCGCAGCAAAAACTGTTACTTTTATGAGGTTTGGGGGTTTGATATCTTTACTGTTAATGATTTCCTCCCCTAATTCATTATTAGCAGGATTTTTTTATATACTCAGATCCTTTTTAAATAGAGGAAATATCGGCGCAAGACAAGCTCTTGTTGCCAGCATTACTAGAACAAAAGCAACCCTGGCGTTAAGTATAAATAATTTTTCTCAAATAATATCCCTATCAATTGGGCCATTTATAACGGGAATATTTTTTGCGCACAAAGACTATACTACTCCATTTATTATAGGCGCAGCATTTCAGATACTATATCTTATATGCTTTTATTTGTTCTTTAAAAAATTTGAAGTTTAGCAACTCTCAAAAAAGGTTAATAATTTGTAAGTATTTATTGATAAATTTAATTAGATTACTTTTTATCAAATAAAAACCTAATTTAATTTTTATTGTAGAAAAATCTTTCAAATAGTTATATAATGCTTATATAAATTTTTACGTAACACAAACGTTCTGTCGCAGGGGAGAGCCTAGTGATTAAAAGTGAGTCAATGTATAAGATTTCAAAATTTGTTGCTCCTGAATTTATATTTGGCGCAGATTCCATAGATTACGTAAAAAGTTATATTAAGAATTTTTCCCTTACTATTCCTATTGTAATTACTGATTCAGGATTGTTAAAGGCTAGCTGGGTAAAAAGCATTTTAAAACAGCTAGAGAAGATAGATATAAGGTACTGCATATATGATAGGGTTTCAGAAAACCCAAAGGACTATGAAGTTGAAGAAGCTTCAAAAATTATCAGAAATTGCAACTGTGACTCAATAATTGCAATAGGAGGTGGAAGCGTAATAGACCTAGCTAAGGCAGCAGGGATAATGTCCACCAATCCAGGATCAATAAAAGACTATGAGGGAATTGATAAGATTTCTCACCCAATGCCTCCTATAATCTGTGTACCGACCACCTGTGGTAGTTCTGCTGACGTATCTCAATTTGCAATTATCACAGATACAAAAGAGAAATACAAAATGACAATAGTTAGCAAATCATTAGTACCAGATATCTCTATTATCGATCCAAAAACCTTAACAACCTTGCCCAGAGAACTTTTGATTTCTACATCTTTAGACGCATTAACGCATGCCTTTGAATCGTATGTGTCATTAGGCTCCTCTCCCATTACCGATATGTTTTCGCTAAAAGCCATAAAGCTTATATTCAAGACCCTGCCAAAAGCTGCAAAAGATCCAGAAAATATTAATTATTTAGAAGATTTAATGCTTGCAAGCCTTATGGCAGGGTTGGCTTTTTCGAACGCCAGTCTGGGCATGGTTCATGCCATAGCCCATAGCATAGGTGGTTATAAAGATATCAGACATGGCACGTGCAATGCTATACTATTAGACTGCGTGATAGACTTCAATTACGTATATGCAGCTTATAGATACGATAAAATTAGTGAAAGTTTAGGATATGATTTGAAGGGTTTAGATGAAACGAGAAGAAAAAACATATTAATTGAGGGCATAAAGGATTTGAAAAGAAAAGTCGATTTCAACATAACTCTAAAAGACTTGCACTTAAAGAGAGAAGAAATAGATATAATTTCAAGACATGCAATAAACGACATTTGTATGCTTACAAACCCTGTTATGCCTACCTTTGAAGAGGTGAAAGAGTTCATTGAGAGAAACGTTTAAAGAACCGTCATTCGTTGAAAGCATAAGAAAACAGCTTATAGGCTTAGGAGAAGGTTCTTCAAAGAAAACCTACTATGGAGAGCTTAGAGAAAAGATTCAATATTTAGAGCGATTCCGTGCTCTTCTTGACAGCTCTACAGATATGATTTTTCTTATAAATTCTGTAAACAAAAAACTAATCGATGCTAATCTTACTGCAATAAAAAATCTCGGATATAATATAAAGGAATTAGAAAATATGTCCTTACTTGAATACATAAACATTCCTGAAAACGAATGCTCAGAAATATTAGACTATATCCCCTCAAAGGATTTTTCAAAATTCTTCGTTACCGAGCTTATATGTAAAAACGGCGAAAAAATTCCAGTAGAAATAACAATAACATCAAAAAGATTTTCTGCTCAGTGGTATTATATAATGATTGCAAGAGATATTACTGAAAAAATTAAGAAAGAATCTGAGATAAAAGCCAAAGAAACGCATTACGCAAAAATTCTAGAAAACATATCAGATGTAATAATGGTGATTTCAGATGATTTTAAGATTTTGTCAGCAACTCCATCGATAAATAAGACCTTGGGATATCATGATTATGAAGTAATTGGTCACTCTTTTTATGAGCTTGTAGATGACAAAAACCTCGAATCAATAATATCAAGTTTTTCTAATATTACAGAAAGTAAAAATGCTACCTTTGAAATAAAGTCTAAAAACAAAGGCAAAATTATTGTAGAGGCAAATATATCAAAAATGAAAGACGAAAGCACAAAATATATCCTAAGTTTAAGGGACATATCTGAAATCTCAAAAATTAATAAAGATTTAGAAGAAAAAGAAAGACGCTTTAGAGTTCTTTTCAATAGTATAAGCGAAGCAGTCCTGCTATTCCCTATACCAAGAGGGGGTAAATTTGAAAAATTTGTAGAGGTAAACGACACAACGTGTGCGCTCTTAAATACAACAAGGGAAGAAATATTGAAACTTACCATAAAAGATATTGTTGCGCCAGGCAAAAACAAAGATTTGCTTTTTGAGAAATTGATTTCAGAACAATATATTAGTGGCATTCAAGCAGAATTTATCAGTAAGAGCTCCCAAAACATTTATGTAGAGATAGATTTAAAAAAATGCCGTATAAACGATCAAGATATGATACTTTTAATAGCTAAGGACGTAACTGAGAAAAAACTACTGGAAAATAAGCTAAACTATCTAGCTTTCCACGACCATCTGACAGGTTTGTCAAATAGAACACTTTTTTCTGAAAGAGTTCAGCATGAGATCGCAAGAGCAAAGAGAAACGGAACCTTTTTAGCAGTAATGTTTTTAGATCTTGACAGATTTAAAAACGTAAATGATACACAAGGACACCAAATAGGAGACGAGTTGCTACAGTTAGTAAGTAAAAAACTTAGGGAAACGATCAGAGAAACAGACATAATAGCAAGGATGGGAGGGGATGAATTTGCAATTTTAGTACCAGATTTAAGGGATAAAAACGAAATAGAACCTCTTGCAAAAAGAATAGTTAAACTATTTGAAAATCCTTTTTCTTTATATAATAACTTCTTCAAACTAGGCATTAGCATAGGTATTAGCATATATCCCTTTGATGCAAAAAGCTATGAAGAACTCCTAACAAATGCTGATACCGCAATGTACAAGGCAAAAAATTCAGGAGGAAACAAGTTTTTATTCTACTTTGAGAATGTTATTTAAACTATTTTTAGTAATATTTATAATGTTATTATTCCAAGCTAATAGCCTTTGTTATGCTGATATAAACGTAGAAAATTATAAATCTGGACTAAGTAACAGCATACTGATGACTAAGGATGAGATCAATAACTTCAATAAGAAAATTAATGGCATAATTTCCCTTAGAACTTTCAAAAATAAAATCTCAAAAAAAGAATTAGAAAAGCTTATCTTCCAAAATGATGACTATTTTCCCATATATATAGATTCAACTTATTATGAACACCAAGATTTAACTAATAATATTGTTATAAACGATATAAATGCTGTAAGATATGCAATTACACTAAAAAGAGTAAACGTAAGGACATTTCCAACACTCCTGAAAGCTACCTATAATCCTGAGTCTACTGGTTTCGATCAATTTCAGGAAACCACCTTTGAAATAAATGAGCCAATATTAGTGCTAACTGAAGACAAGGGCAGAAATTGGCTATTCGTTCAGGGCAAAAACTACAATGGCTGGATCTTGAAAAGAGATGTCGCATTCTTTAAGAATAAGAAAGATTTCATAAATTATATAGACTCGCTAAATTCTAATTTTGTAACAACTATCTCTTCAAAATCGAAATTAATATTAGGTAGCGAAGAATTTCAAGAAGTAAATATGGGAACTAAATTCATATTACAGGAAAATACCCCAATAGACGGATACTGGAAGGTTATAATCCCTACAAGAGACCAATCTGCTACAGTTAAACTTGTAACAGGACGAATCTCAACTTCTGATGCAATCTATCAATATTTACCCTATACAAGAAAGGCTATTATTGATCAGGCCTTTAAAATGTTAAACGAGCCTTACGGTTGGGGTGGAGAAGATGGGTTTCACGATTGCTCTTCTTTTATTCAAGACATCTTTAAATCTTTTGGCTTTACTTTACCGAGAAATGCAGATGCTCAGGAAATGCTACCTGGAAAAAGGTTTTCTTTCAAGAACCTTAATGATGACGAGAGATTAGATATTGTAAAAAAACTCAAACCTGGAGCATTACTATTTATGAAAGACCACGTAATGCTTTATCTTGGCTATTTTGACAGTTCAGCATATGTAATAAACGATATTACGTCATATTATGAAAATAACACCCTAATCAATGATTACAAGGTTGCAGTTACTGATATAATTAATGCAAGAAGAAGAGACAACAAAAGTTTTCTGGATTCTCTGACAACAGCAATAGAAATACCATAATTTAATGAGGTGAGAAATATGAAATTTCTGATTTTTATAACAGCTTTGTTATTCTTGTTTTCTACTTCAGTTTATGCAGAAGAAACAAGCAATACTTACTTTCAGTTAATAAACCTAGATGTCCAGGCTGATTCTTCCATTTATGTGCCAAAGGGAGCAGGAAAGGTTACTGAAAGAAAAGTTGGAGACGAAGATCTTTCTAAGTTTTACGACATAATAAAATCAGACTTGAACACACACAATATAGGTATAAATCCCAACAGCAATATTCACCTGATAGTTACAGTAACGGACGTAAAAAAGGTTCCACAATTTAGCTTTGGATTCTCTGCAGAAAAATCTTTTATAAAAGCAAAAATAGTTCTTTTAAAGGGCGAAAAAGTAATAGTAACAGATTCAGTATATGGCGAAAGTACATCCTCTACCCCAATAATTAGAACAAACAATCCCTTTGAGGGTGCTATGAAAGAGGCTTCAGCTGAAATAATGAGAAAAGTGTTACCAATAATTATTCCAGGATTTCCCACAAAATAACCATAAAGCACTTATTCTAAAATTAAGTAGTTTTTATCTACCGATTTCCCTCTTAAAAATTTTTTCGATATGCGTTTATCAAGTTTTATAGGAATGTAATTTGAACTGTGACCATACAGCCAATTTTCATCTTCTCTCTCCCACAGTGGATCTGGTATGTTGTTGTTTATAAAACTTTTTAAAATTTGCGATTGGGAAAACCTTTCGATTATTAATTTTTGTCTTTCCAAAACGACCTTCTTCTCTAGTGGTTTTAGTTCAGCTGCTTTGGTACCCTTTCTGGGAGAAAAGGGAAAGGAATGAACCTTTACAAGGGGAAGTTGTTCAAGAAAATCTACTGTAAGCTGAAAATCTCTATCGCTCTCAATAGGATATCCTACAATTATATCTGTTGAAACAAGAAAATCAGGTCTTGAATCCTTAATTTCAAATATCTTTTCTAAAATCTTGTCCACATTAGTAAATCTTCTCATTGATTTTAAAACCTCTGGGCTAGCGCTTTGAAGGGATAAATGTAAATGAGGTTGCAAAATATCTGTAGTTGTCATCAAAGTTACAAACTCCTTATTTAAAAGCAACGCTGGATAAATAGACCCAAGCCTTATTTTGACATTCTTATTATGAAGTAACTTGCCAATTTCTTTTAGTAACCATACTATATCAAGCCCAAAATCATAACCCCATAAAGCCAACTCGATCGAACTCAAAACTATTTCATTTATATCCTGAAGCATTAATATTTCACTTTTGATATCATCAAAAGGCCTTGATTTCAATGGACCTCGTAAGATCCTTATTACGCAGTAGGAACATTCTCTGCAGCAGCCATCTCCTACTTTAAGAACATATCTTTTTCTATTATGATATCTAGCACTAACAGTTCTTTTATCTAATAAATTTCTTAATTCTAAATTATCAAAAAATGTGACCTCTGGAAATAAATCTCTTAATTCTTTATATGCTGAAACCGCACAGCCCAAAAAATAGATTTGTTTGTTTAATTTAATAAATTTTTTCAAAACTTTAATGGATTCCTTTTGAGCATTTTCTGTCACAGCACAGCTACTTATTACAATAACATCAGCCAAATCAACTGACGATTCTTCGATGTACCCAGGAAAAAACAATTCTCTAAACTTAGCAAGATCAACCTGACTAACCTTGCATCCCAATGCAAGTGAAAAAATTCTTTTATTTGATATCATTTGATAAATAAAAAAATATACTGCAAGCTACCGTACTTGCAGTCTCAACTCTTAAAATTCTCTCACCCAAGGATAAAACATAAGCCCCTTTTGATTTGAGAAAATCTATTTCATTTATAGATATCCCCCCCTCAGCACCTATAAATATAGATATATCTTCTGCAATACCATCTTTAAAAATCTCTTTAATTGACTGATTCGAATTTTCCCAAAAAACAATTATCTGACCTTTAAAGAGTTGATCTGGTAATTCAAGAAGTTTGTATGGGCCTAAAATTTCTGGGATTAAACCTCTCCCTGCAAGTTCAGCAGCCTCTTTTGAGATTCTTTGCCATCTTTTTATCTTATTAGGTGATATCTCTCCATAAGAGTTTCTCTCACCGTATACCAGAACAAATTTTTTAACTCCAAGTTCAGTGCACATACGAACTATTTCGCTGAACTTATCACCTTTTGGCAGAAATTGAAATAAAGTAATATTTAACTTCGGCTCCTTTGCATCAATCCTAGTACCCAGAATTAACTCAAAACCTTTGACCTTAGATTTAAAAATGTTTCCTCTACCATCAAGAACATTAACTTCATCACCATCATTTAAACGCAAAACTCTAAAAAGATAGTGCTTTTCTTCTTTTTCTAATTTTACGCTGTCACCCAAAACTAGATCTTTTAATCTTTCTTTGCTTATATAAAGACGTGGTTCAGACACTATTTCTTAATTTTTTTCTTAATCTTTTTAAATATATTATCTTTTTCCAAAAACTCCCCTCTGATTTGAGCGAGCTTTATGTAAAGTTCTCTTTCCTCATCCGTAATTTCCGTTGGAGTTTTTATAATAGCCCTTATAATCAAATCCCCTCTAGATCTTCCCCCTTGTCTTGGGAGTCCTCTTCCTTTTATTCTAAATTCTGTATAAGGTTGCACTCCTGATGGAATCTCGTATTCTAAAAGGTTTTCTTCTGAATCGGGAGTATAGTATTTTACCTTTGTACCAAGAACAGCTTGAGGAAAACTTATATTCACTGGATATATTAAATCATATCCATCCCTAATAAACCTTTCATCGTTTATATACTTTATCTGGACATACAAATCTCCATATTCCTCTCCAAAAGAGCCAGCATTGCCGCCTGATCTAACTTTAAATATCTTTTTCTCTTCAGTAAATGGTGGAATACTAATTGATATCTTTGTTTTTGTTATTACTCTTCCCGTTCCTCTACAATGAGGACACGGATCTTCAATTACAAATCCTTTACCATTACATTCTGGACAGGTATAAGTTTGATAAACGCTTCCCAAAAAGGTTCTTCTTGATGATGTTACCTGACCAGTACCATGGCATACCTTACAAACGGTTTTCCTACCACTAACAGAGCCTTTTCCTTCACACTTTTCACACTTCTCATACCTATCATATTCAATTATCTTATCAGGAGCACCGTTTATAGCTTCAAAATAAGTTATTCCCACTACAATTTCTCTGTCTTCTCCTCGAAAACTTACGGTTCGTCTAGATCTTTCTTGACCTACTCCAAAGAAGTCACCAAAAAACGTTTCGAATATATCTGACATTCCACCAAATGGATCTGCAATATCTTTATCTGTTCCAAACCTATCATACCTTGATCTCTTTTCAGGATCAGACAAAATCTCATAGGCCTGAGTAAGTTCCTTAAATTTTTCGGCACAATCGGGGTCATCTTTATTCACATCAGGGTGAAGTTCTTTCGCAAGCCTTCTATATGAAGCCTTAATCTCTTCAAAGGAGGCATCTCGTGAAACTCCCAGTATAGAATAAAGATCTTTATTGTTTGTTCTCAATCAAATAACCTCCTCAAGCCGCTTGAAATTTTGTGCGCATATATATCAAGTAACTCTACCACATATGGATATCTTACACGTGTAGGAGAAATAAGCCCTATAAAACCAACAACTTTATTGGCATAATAATAAGGGATCTTAAAAAAGGTAAACTCCCAAAATTTAGGATCCTCATTCTCTTCACCAATTACAATTTTTATTTCTCTTTTCTCCCAAGGGTCTTCGAAGAGCTTTTCTACAATTTTTTCCTCTTCTTCTAATAAGGCAACCAATATATCAAACTTTTCTTTATCAGAAAAATCGGGCAAGTTAAACATCTTCATACTATAATATATATAAGCCTTTTTATCAGTAGCTTCCCATAACTTTTCTATAATACTTTTCATAACTTGTTTCGCTTGCGTCGATAGTTGAAGCACTGGATCATGAAAAGAATTAAGTTCAAAGTTGATTTCATTCCTATTTTTTCCTATCACTTTGCTTTTTACTAGAGAATTAAGAACAAATGCATCTTCTTCACTTGTAATATCTATTTCTAAGGGATAAGTAATAGTAACATATCCCTCAAGAAGCAAAAAAACTATGCAAAAACCCTTCTTCACGTAAGAAAGGTGAAAATCTTTAACTGTAAGTTCTAAAAGCAAGGGATGAGATATAATAGCAATTCCAAGAGTTTTACTTGAAAGTTGTTTCGCCATCTTTTTCAAAAAATCGCTTATAGAATTATCTTTGTTAAATTCTTCATCAAATTCTATTTGGTTTAAATCAGGTTTAGGCCATTTCATTAAAGAATCAACGTAATATCTATATCCAATACAAGAAGGTATTCTCCCTGCCGAAACGTGAGGTTGATTTAAAAATCCCTCTTCTTCAAGATCTGCCATATCGTTCCTAATAGTAGCAGGGCTAACTCCTAGATCAAATCTCTTCCAAACTGTCCTAGAAGCAACAGGTTCGGCTGTTTGGGTATAGCTTTCTACAACAGCCCATAAAACCTTTTTCTTTCTAGGAGAAAGATAATCATCGGAGAATTTTCCTTTCATTTCAATCTATCCTCTTCCTTCAAGTATTTTTATATTACTTCATAATATATTATAATACAATTTAGATTTAAACAATTTATAATGAAGTTTTATTTATATATTTTTGTTAAATTTATAATTTTGTAAAAAACATTTTTTATTAATTTTAGCTATCTATCTTATAAAAATATTTTTATTTAACCTCATCCAAAAAATGCGAAAGGAGAAAAAATATGTCAAGAAGAAGCGATATGGTCACAAAAGGACTTGAAAGAGCGCCACATAGATCTCTTTTTTACGCAATGGGCTACACAAAGGAGGATATGTCAAAACCACTAATCGGAGTTGTAAATGCTTTTAACGAAATAATTCCCGGTCATATCCATCTAAGAACTTTAGTAGACTATATAAAAAAGGGGGTCAATCAAGCTGGCGGCGTACCAGTTGAATTTCCGGTAATAGGAATTTGTGACGGGATTGCTATGGGTCATGAAGGCATGAAATATCCCCTCGCATCAAGAGAATTGATAGCTGACTCTATAGAAACGATGGCTCAAGCACATATGTTTGATGGTCTTGTTTTGCTTACAAATTGCGATAAAATCGTTCCAGGAATGCTAATGGCTGCTGCAAGGTTAAATATACCTTCAATCATAGTTTCAGGAGGGCCAATGCTCGCAGGTAGATTTCACCAAACTGACGTGGACTTAATTACAGTATTTGAAGGCGTAGGTCACAAAACTCGTGGTGAGTATGATGATGCTACACTTGAAGAGCTTGAGATGTGTGCATGCCCAGGATGTGGCTCATGCTCAGGGATGTTTACTGCAAATACCATGAACTGTCTTTCAGAGGCATTAGGGATGGCGCTTCCAGGTAATGGAACAATACCTGCTGCGTTTGAGGGTGAAAGAAAAAGACTGGCAACTTATGCTGGCATGAAAGCGGTAGAGTTAGTAAACAAAAACATATGTCCAAGAGATATACTTACGCCTCAAGCTTTTGAAAATGCAATTGCAGTTGATATGGCAGTTGGAGGTTCTACTAATACAGTGCTTCATCTCCCAGCCATTGCTCACGAGGCAGGCATAAAGCTTCCCCTCGAAATTTTTGACCTTATATCAACAAGAACTCCAAATCTTTGCAAGATTAGTCCAGCTGGAAAACATCACATCCAAGATTTAAATGAAGCTGGTGGAATAAGTGCTGTAATGAACGAACTTTCAAAAAAGAACCTCATTAACTTAAATAATCTCACAGTTTCAGGCAAAACAATTGGAGAAATTATTCAAAACAAGACAGTCAAAAGAAGGGATGTAATTAAATCTATTGAAGAGCCATATTCTCAAAGCGGAGGAATAGCTATATTAAGAGGTAATCTTGCTCCTGATGGAGCAGTAGTAAAGCAATCAGCTGTAGATAAAGAAATGCTAGTACATATTGGCCCTGCTAGGGTATTCGATTCTGAAGAAGAAGCAATGAAAGCTATATTAGAAAATAAAATAAAACCAAAGGATATAATAGTAATCAGATATGAAGGTCCTAAGGGAGGACCGGGTATGAGAGAAATGCTAAGCCCCACATCAGCTGTTGCAGGAATGGGATTGGACAAAGAAGTAGCTTTGATTACAGATGGTAGATTTTCAGGAGGCTCCCGCGGTGCAGTAATTGGTCACATTTCACCTGAAGCTGCAGAAGGTGGTCCAATTGGCCTAGTAGAAGAAGGCGATTTAATAGAAATAAATATACCAGATAAAAAGATCGAACTAAAGATAGATTCTCAAACTCTTGAAACTAGGAGAAAAAATTGGTCACCAAAACCAGCCAAAGTAAGGTCTGGTTATCTTGCAAGATATGCTAAATTAGTAACATCAGCTAGCACAGGTGCAGTATTTAAAGATGATTAACTAAAATACATTTTTACAACAAGAAGTGCGCCTGCAAGTAAGCACCACAGGCGCACTAAATTTAAGATTCAGTGAAGTATTTATTTTTTAGTTAATCTTTTCTACGCTAACACCCTTCCAAAACCCTTCTAAGTTGTAATAATCTCTTTCCATCGGCGAAAAGATGTGTATTACTACATCTAAAAGATCGATTATGACCCACAATCCTTCATCATATCCAGAAATTCTAAAAACATTTTTACCGAGCTCTTTACACTTTTCTATTACATTATCTGCAATAGCCTTAACATGTATAGGTGAATTTCCAGAAGTGATTATAAAATAATCACATATTATAGATTTCTCCCCAATAGAAAGAAGCGTAATATCTTCACCATGTTTCTCTTTGATAAAATTTGCAATTTCAAGCGCAAATAGTTTAGACTTATCTTTTTCCAAACAATACCTCCAAATTTTCTTTTTTGCAGTAATAATTCCAAGCTTCAATTGATACAGGATGAAGCTCTTGATTGTTATTTATTAGATATTGAAAACTATAAGCAAAACACCATAAAAAAGCCCTCTCAATCTCATTAGGCAAAAGTTTTCTGGCGTTTAGCAAGCTTTCATCTATATGAGAACCCTCTGTGATTGCAAGCTTATCTGCCATAAAAAGTGCTGCAGCCATTTTTCCCATATTTGGAGCGCCTGTTGTGTGAAGACAAATTGCCTCGTATATTTCCCAATCAACTATATTTAGCTTATCTATAAGCCAATTTGCTGCAACTAAACCATGCAACAAAATAGGTCTTTTCTCTTCTAAGGTAGAAATGTTAATTTTATATTTTTTAGCCTCATTATGCATATCTTCAGAATCTAAACCCCTTGCAGTATCGTGCATTAAGGCAGCTATATATATTCTCTCTGTATCAACTTTCATAAAGGACGCGATATCTTTCGCTTCTTCAGCTACAGCCAAAGTATGACGAAACCTGTAGGAATTCCCAAGCTTTTCTTTTGCAAATTCCATAACTTTATTTATCAATACCATTCGCCACCTTTTCAAATTTCATTTTATTTGTTAATATTATACATGTTTTGTTTAAATACAAAGGAGGAGGAAACAATGTCAAAGTTTTGTGCAATTTGTGGCAAGGGACCTTCAACAGGAAACAATGTGAGCCATTCAAACAGAAAAACACGCCGTCGTTTTTTGCCAAACCTTCAAAAAATAAAAGTAAATCTTGAAGGAAGCATAAAGAGCGTTTACGTCTGCACCAGCTGTATAAAGTCGAACAAAATTGCAAGAGCATAAGGGGGACTGAATCAAACTATTCCCCCTCCCCTTTGGGAGTTAGTAATTTCTTCAAATGCGTCAGCGCTGTTATAAACCCCTTTTAGCATTTGCTCAAGTTCGCTTGGCCTGTAAGAGGCGCTAAGCGCAGTATTTCTGTCAATCTTTCCTTCTTGAAAAAGTTTGAAGAGAGATTGATTAAGCGTACTCATAGAGTTAAATTGCCCGTTTTTTATATCTGAATACATATCATCTAATCTTGCCTCTGCAATCAGATCTTTAATATGTGGGGTTACAACCATCACTTCACAGGCTACCACTCTGCCCTTTCTATCAGCAGCAGGCAATAAGGTTTGAGATATTACCACCTTAAGAGTTTCAGAAAGTCTCAATCTTACAAAGTGTTGCTGATCTGCAGGAAAGGTATTAACTATTCTATCCACAGTAGAATAAGAATTGTTTGTGTGAAGTGTGGACAAAACCAGATGTCCTGTTTCGGCAGCTAAAAATGCAGAATTAATTGTTTCTTGATCTCTCATCTCACCGATAAAAATAAGATCCGGATCTTCACGTAAGGCATATCTCAGCGCCTCAGGAAAACTCCTAACATCCAAACCGATTTCTCTTTGAATAATGTTAGATTTTTTATCAGTAAAGACGTATTCTATTGGATCCTCAACAGTCACGATATTTAAACTTTTCAAGGTATTAAAATCGTCAATCATAGCAGCCATTGTAGTAGATTTTCCAGAACCCGTTGGCCCTGTGACAAGAACCAAACCCTGCCTCAAGTTTCTAATTTTTTCTATTACGTCTGGCAAAGAGAGTTCTTCCCATGAATAAGGGTTCATGGGCAAAATTCTCAATGCTATTCCTATCGTACCTCTATTAAAATAAACATTTGCACGACATCTAGACTTGTTTTCATACGTAAAACCAAAATCAAGACCAAGTTCTACAAACATTCTCTTTTGCTGCTCTGGAGTCAAGAGTTGGAATATTATTTTTCTTAATTCTTCATCTTTAAAATAAGGCAAATAAGAAATTTTCTCCAGTTTGCCGTGAATTCTAAATATAGGATGAGATTCGTTCTTAAGCTGGATATCGCTTGCCTCTAGCCTCAAAGCCTCATCAAAAACTTGAGCAAATAATGGATCAAATATCACCTGTTGGCACCGGTAATCCAGCTAGTTTACTCAGTAGATAGAGATAGCCATCTTTATATTTCATTGGAAACAGTTCAGCCATCTCTTTTTCACTTAATTTGAATTCTCTCTCTATCTGCTTTTTTGGCGGCATAACTTTATCAACTTCGTAATATCTTCTTACATAATCAATAATCTTCCAATGAACATCTGAAAGCATAATTTTATTTTCATTTGCAACAGCTTCAGCAAAATCCCTTGTCCAAGAAGTATAGTCTAATAAGTTTCCTTCCACATCGACTTTATATTCCTTATCTTTGACTTTAAATGTTCTCAAAAAACCACCCCACAAATTTTTTAATTATTATATCATAAATTTATAGTATCGCGAGCATCTTATAGTAACACGAGCATCTTGCTCGTGGACGTTCTTCAAAGTATCACGAGCATCTTGCTCGCGAAATGCTTTTTTTTGCTTTTTTTCTCTTAACCTATCAAACAGGATGTTTGGCTTACTATCAATACTTTGATTTAGATCAATTTATAAAAATTGTATCTGATTTATAATGACAATGTGCTTTTTCAAATTCATTTGAATAAGGGAGAGAGAATGAATGAATCCAGAGCTTTTGAATAAATTTCCAAAAAGTTTTTATGTTCCAGATGGGATACTAAATCAATCTCAACTCAAACTACTTTTAGACCTTTCCAGAAAAGGATACGAGATAATATTGTCAGGAAACTCTTCAGTCACTATTCCAAAGGTAGACGATATGGCAAAAGAGAAACTAAAAGAAGTAGGATTTTTGGATCTGCCGCATATGGAGAGCAAAGTCTTCTATGCTCAAACTTGTCTTTCAAAGCCATACTGTCCTATGTCGAGACAGGATGCAAGAAATCTTTCAAAGAAGATAAACAAAAATTTTTATGGAATAATTACTCCTGCAAAGGTAAAGATATCTATTAGTGGTTGTCCCAACGGATGCAGCGAGCCTTTAGTTAGAGATATTGGCATAATGGGATACCCCACAGGATACACCATAACTATTGGAGGTTTTGCTGGAAGAAATGGTGGCATAGGTGAAATGATTTCAACAGATTTAAATGAAGATCAGGTGGTAGAGGAATTAAAAAAATTGTTTTTTGTCTATATAACATATGCGAAAGAAAAAGAAAGATTCTACAAATTTCTAAGAAGAGTAGGTATAGAATTTATAAAAGAAAAATTAGAGAGTGTAGTTAACACTACACCCTCCGAATAAAATTTTGGATTAATATTCTTCCCACGTTATATAAGGTTTTTTAAGATCAACCATAGCATTAACCATCAATTCAACAAGACCACCGTATGTAAGATTAAATTTATCCTTACACCTATAGTGCACAAAAAGGTCTCTAATGGTTCCCTTACAATTTGAACATGGTGCACATACATACTTTGGTATACTCGGATCCAACTCATCTTTAAAAGCATTCAAAATTTGATTAAGTTTCATTCTAGAAGATACCTTATTTCTCCATTGCGGGAAGTTTAAACCCTGCATAATAGCAAAACCTGAACCTCCACCACAGCAATAGTTATAAACACCATGTGGATGCATCTCCCTCCACCTTGGAGCAATACCGCTAAGCACCTTTCTTTGTGGCATAACTATTCCCATATTCCTTACAATATTACAAGGATCATGAAGGGTCACGGGAAAGTTATTCTTTGAGGGATCGAATTTTATCGCCCCACTTTTGTAAATCTCCCAGAATAAAGGCAGGCAAGACTCTCTTGAAATTTCTGAACTAGAAAGATCCCCAGTTAAGATTCTATCTCCAATAACACAAAATGCCTTTGTAGAATGTCCACATTCACCAATAACAATTCTTTTAACTCCTAAATCTTTGCCAATCTTTGCCTGTCTCAAAACTACCCTTGCAGCCTCTATATCGTCGTTCCAAAGACCATAATTTATGTTGTCATATCCAACAGGCTCATCAGATATAGTCCAGTTTATGCCAGCCGCATCAAACAATATCGCGAATGCAGCAGGATTCTCATACCAGGAAACATATTCACCTGCATTATGAATTAGCAGTATATCAGCACCCTTTTTATTTATTGGAAACTTTATCTTTATTCCAGTTTTTTCATACGTATCTTCCTCAATAAATTCTAAATAGTCTTTTAACGCCATTGGAGAAAGTCCAGTTGATGACCCCACCGTCAATTGTAAACGAGAACCTTTCTCTAAAATTTCAACAGGAGAAATGCCCAATTCCTGGCTTAAAAGAACTCTAATTTCTCTTGCAAGATAGCCATTATCTATTCCAACAGGGCACCTTTGAGCGCATCTCCTACATAGATTGCACCTGTGAGCTAACTCAGCCAATCTATAAATAGTTTTCCAATTAAGATCCACATCTGCGCCGACAAAAGATCCTAAGAGCTTTCCTTCAGGTGTAAAGTATTTTTTATATATTCTCCTTAAAATTTCTATTCTATAAGTAGGCCTATAAATCTCCTGTCTACCGCTTGCTATAAAAACATGACAGGCCTCAGAACAAGTTTGACATCTAACACAATAATCTAAACCCGTCTTCAAAATTTGAAGCATAGTCCAGTTATTTTTTGGGTCTAGCAGTTTCTCAAACCCACTTAGGAATTTTTTTACAATTTCATTTTCTTCTTCTTTTGATTTTGGAGGATATAGATTGCTAAGCGCAACGTGCCCATCCAAATACCAATCGTACGTATTTTTTATGCTATCGCTTGTTGGCTCTAAAGGCGTTTCTTCGCTTTTATCTATGCCCAGTATGTCTATCAAGTCTTCCATTTCAATAGGAGCCATAGGTTCTTTAAGATCTTTTGAAATATCGTTAAAGGGTGGTCTTTTTATTGCCATTATTATTTCCCCTTTCCTCTACTTTTAGATTTGTTGCAACTTCAGCCCATGAGACGCCAGGTATAGCGTGTGGAGCCGCCCAATACTGTTTATATTTTAGTTGTTCTTGAAGAGTTAAATCCTGTTTGTTCCCCTTCATGGTGAGCGCATCATCCCACATAATAGCATGCCATGTCCAATACTTAATTGGTGCATGCATAAATTTTGAAAATGGAAAGTAGAATAAGAAAAGTTGAAATAAGAAAAATTGAACAAGAACAAAATTAGATACATTTACAGGTCTAAAAGATATCACCGAACCAAGATACATTAAAATATCGTGATTTGCATTAAACAAAAAAGTTGATAGGGTTGCTAAAAACATAAAAAGGAGTAAAAAAAGGTTAAAAAAGTCCAAAGGAGTCGTATAAATTCTCAACTCTTGTAAAAATAATCTTTTTAAAATCAAAATAAAAGAACCCAACACTCCAAATATTCCAGCTACAATTCCAAAAATACTCGATAGTTGTATTAAAAAATAAAATGGCCAAAAAACTGAAAAAACTGATAAGAAAATCCACCCAAAAAGAAAATATAGTCCCCAGTGTAAAAACAAAGACGGCAACCAAAGACCGTAAATGTTATATTCCCTCACTCTAGCCAGAAAAAGAACCTCTTTAAGAATTTCAATAACATCGTTAATCCATATATGCTTTAACCCGCTTTTTACCTCCTGTACATAGTTTGCTTCCTCCATATAACTACCTCCGTAGCTATGTTTTGGATCGTGAGCCACAGGATACAGCTCAGCTCTAAGATGTAAGGGCATACTGTTGATTTTAAGTAATTTCAGAAAGGATCCCATAAAAAAACATATTAAGGAAAACCATGCAAAATAAATCATAAATTGCTTCAATGTAGCCTCCTTTAATTAAAGATAGTGACTCCAGATTGTTTATTTTATCACATAACTTTTATATTATATTCAAGAAACAGCTATTTTTAAATATTTACAGAAAATTCAGTCTAATCTATTTAAAAAATAATAAAAAAGGTACTATGCTTTATAAAATTTCGGCATAGTACCTTAGAATTCTAAAAAACTGAAAATTTACTTAGATCTTAAAAGATCTTACATTTCCCTGAAGCGGTAACTAACATTTTTATTCTTTCTACCACCTCTCCAATAGCTTTTTGCACCATAGGGGTACAATCAGTGCTAAAGGTATCCACATCAAGTAACTCGATTGTAAAAATTCTTATGTCTTTAGGCATATCATCACCCAAAATCTCAATACCAATTTTTAACGTAGCAAACAAGGATATGTTATGTGATCCAGAGTATGTAAGCACATTAGGTAGATTCTCGGGAGTCAACTCCTTTATGGTACCAGGAGGATCACCAGAACGGATGCCGTCTACAATTATTGCCCTTTCATAACCAAAAAGGACATCCAATACATCAAAATCAGTAGTCATTAATACATAGGTATCAACAAAACCCTCCAGCATTTTAGCTACTTTAATACCAACCGAGTCATCTGCAAGAATTGGGTTACCAATACCTAAAACTACCGTTTTACCCTTCCTCTCGATACTTCTTCTATCAAAATCCAAATTATTACCTGCCTACTAATATTTTTTTAAAAATTCTTCAATGTCTTATATAGTTTGCCGTCACAATCATAAATGTCTATCTGCAAGGGATCGCGACCAGGAAGCGCATGGGTAGCGCATGCTAGGCAAAGATCGTATGGCCTGTAAGCTAACTCAACCATATTGAGCAATCCTTCATTTACTACACCATCTTTAATAAAGTTTTGTGCTGCACGCTTTACAGCAACGTTTATTGGTCCTTTATTATGCGTTGTTGCCACAATAAGGTTGGCCTTTTCTACAATACCTTTTTCATCAGTTACATAGTGATGTATCAGAGTCCCTCTTGGAGCTTCTACTATTCCTACTCCCTCAGATGCAGGACCTAGTTTTGATCTCACATCAGGATTACATAAAGACTCATCCTTTGCTAATTCTCGAATATTTTCAGCAGCACAAAGTAATTCAATAGCTCTTGCCCAGTGATAAGCTAAAATATTATGGACAGGTTTGTGCCCAAAAACGTTGTACATCTTTTCATAAGCTTCCTGAGCAAGGGGTGTTGGCATTCCACTTGCTACGTTTAATCTCGGAAGCGGGCCAACACTATATAAACTCGTGTCAGGACCATCAACTACTCCTTTCCATCCTTTTTGCTTCATATATGGCATCTTAAGATAGCTCCACGGAAGAACTCTTTCAGCGATGTAATTTAAATACTCTTTTCCTTTAAATCTAGCTATTTCTTTGCCATTTGTATCTATAAATTTCTGCGTTCCATCATAAAAGGCAACCTTATCATTTTCATCTACAGAACCCAAATAATTAGTAACAACTTTGTATACATCTCCTGTAACCAGCTTTACATATTCAGGATTTTTAAGTACCACATCCTCAAAGATCTTTAGAGTTAACTGACCTAGTTCTACCATCTCTTCAGCAAGAGCCATTATCTCTTTTCTTTCATCTTGAGTTACCCTCTTTGACCATCCGCCTGGAAGAGCGGCTACAGGATGAATAGGTTTACCACCCAACATCTCTAGGATTTTAACTGCTGCAAACCTTTTCTTTAAAACTAACTTCCCTGTTTCAGCACCAACAGCATTTATCAAACCTATAAGATTTCTCTCGGCAGGATTAGCCGTTGGTCCAACTACAAAGTCAGGAAAACCAAGAGCATATAGTATTGCAGCGTGATCCTCCACATAGTGTGCATTAAAGAATATCTCTCTTATTTTACGAGCTGTAGGAGTAGGCTCTACATTGTAAACACCATCAGATGCCTTCATAGAAGCTGTAAAGTGTACTGCACGACATACTCCACAAATAGTTGAAACAGTTCTCGGAACTTCTTCTATGGGCATCCCCTGCACGAAACGCTCATATCCCCTAAGCTCCACTACTTGAAAGAAAGCATTATCAACATTTCCTTTCTCGTCCAAGAAAATACTAATTTTGCCGTGACCCTCCAGACGAGTCATAGGATTAATTTCAATTTTTGTTAAAGCCATATCATTTCTCACTCCTTCTTTACTTTTCTGTCCACCATGGAAAAGGTTCAATATTTTTGAAAAGTCCACTATTCTCCCCCCTTCTGTACAGAAATGTAAGTTTCTGCTTTATTTTTCAAGAGAACTATGGGATAAATTTCATCATTACTAATAGTAATTTGAAATATCATGTTTAGACCTTTTTCACTTTTTTACCTAACAAAGATGAGGGAAGCGAATATCGATAGAATAATTTTACAGGACTAGGTATTTGATTTACCAGTTCTTCATTATCAAGTATAGAAGCTATAGCGCTTATCGCTCTCAATCCAAAGTCTTTTACCCCTGGAATTGGACCACCGCAACCTGCACAAGGAATATTAACTTTAGTACAAAGAGCCCCACAATCCCCTTGAGTAATAGGTCCTAAACACATATAACCTTGCTGAAGCAGGCATTTATTCTCATCTGGGTCACCGTCTATTGTTCTCCTAACTTCCTTTACTATTTCTCTCTTCTCATCAGTATTTCTTGGATTTCTCGGACAAACGTCACATACAGCTTTACCATTCGTTATCCAGGAGCCTTTAGGAGGCAACTCACCCTTTAGAATTGCTACAAGGGCATTTAAAACTACAGAATGATGTGGTGGACACCCCCCTATAAAGTAATCAACATCAATTACAGATTGTATCGGTCTTACATAAGGGTAGAACTCAGGCAATGTCAAATCATATTTCCCATCCATAAGATAACTTGGTTGAGGCGTTATCCCGTCCGGATTATCTGTGCTAAAGGTATCAAAATAAGCTGTCTGGAATATATCTTCTTTCGTGTGCATGTTTGCCATACCAGGAATCCCACCCATTGAAGCACATGCTCCGTAAGCAACAACTACATTACATTTTGCCCTCATAACTTTAGACATGTGCTCATGTTCACTCAATCTAATCATGCCCGAAATCAAACCCACGTCAACTGACTTATCTGGCATTGCTTCTAGATCTTTATATTTCACATCCGCAACAGTTGGCGCCCAAAAAACTACTTCTAAAGAGGGTAGCACATCTACAAGAGTTTCTGAGATATCAACAATAGCCATATCACAGCCGCCACAGGCTCCAGCCATTAAAACTGCTAATCTAAGCTTTTTATCTGCCATTACACTCCCTCCTTTACCTTACAGGGTCCTAATTCTCTCACATTTTTCTCAAAAGCATTCATAGCTTCTGCAAACCTCTTACCCTCAGAACCTGAAATCCATTCCAATTGGAATCTTTCTTTTTCTATCCCCATATCAATGAGAATACGCTTTAAGAGATCAAATCTTCTTATAGCTTTATAATTTCCCTCTTTATAGTGGCAATCTCCAGGGTGACACCCTCCAATAAATACCCCATCAGCACCCTTTTTAAAGGCCTCTACTACAAATTCAGGTTCTACCCTACCACTACAAGGAACACGTATTATCTTAACGTTAGACGGGTAATCATAACGCAAACTACCTGCAAGATCCGCCCCCTGATAAGTACACCAGTTACAAGCAAAAACAATCAAGTTAGGTGTCCATTCGCTCATAATTTATTGAACCTCCATAATACTAATTTATCTTCTTCAACTTTCCTAGTATCCCACTCAGATCCGTCGTACTGAGTCCAACGACTTGTTGTGGATCTGCCCCCAGACAAAGAGCTAATAGTTGGACATAATGAATAGAAGGTATTTCGTAATCAATCTTTTTATCCTTTCTCATGGGAGCTTGAGCCGTATCAAACTGAATCAAACAAGAACTACAACCTGTTACCAATAGATCTGCTTTTATTTCTTCCTTCATAGAATCAAGCTTTGTTTTTACCAGCTTATAGGATGCCTCAACGTTTGTGGAACGCATCCCACCCATACCACAACAGTCTAATATACGGCTATAATAAGGAGCAGAGGCACCCAATGCCTCACAAAGTTCCCTAAGCATAACAGGGTGAAAAGGGTCTTTTTCTCCTTCTGAATACACTTCGCTTGGCCACAAAGAGTGGCAACCTGGCTGAACGCCAATAGTAACGCCCTCCAATGTATACTTCAAAGCATTTTTAATTTTTTCAATACCTATCTCGTTATAGAAAAAGTTTGTAGCAAGCCTAATTTTGGTTGAGCCTTTGTATTCCTTACCAATAGCCTTGAGCATCTCATTTACCTTTTCCCTAAGTTCAGCCCTTTTGTCAAGATTATATTTGGTCTCAGACAAACTCCCATAGCAACTACCACAAACCGTAACCATATCAACGTTCTTTTCCTCGGATATTATAAAGTTACGTGCCCCTAAAGCATACCAACCAGCTTCGTCAACAGAAGGCATTGTGCCCCAACTTGGACAACACGACTGACCATCTAGATCATCAATTTCAACCCCTAATGCATTCATCACAAAACGAAAAGCTTTTTCTAAATCTGGTCTATTAAATGCAGTATTACAACCTACAAAAAATCCTACCTTCATCGGCTACACCTCACAACAAGTGACATCAGATAAGCCCGCATCCATTGGGATTATTCCCAACGAAGACAAGACTGACTTGTTCATTAGAATTCTTAATTCCTTCAAAGCTTGCGGATTATTTGCCGTTGTAGGAGGTTTCTCCGGCAAACCAACTTTCTTTCTATTTTCTCCAGCGTTGGCAAAATATACAGCGTGGCCTACATCGTACAGCGACTTAAGACCCTCTATCGCTAGCGTTGGCAACGCAAATTCTCTAATTGCAGAACGTCTCATTGCCATTACCACGGCAAATGGCTCTACTTTTCTCGGGCAAACTTCAGTACATCTATTACATGCCTGACACGCCCAAATAGAGTTGTCATCAAGTAATATTTCTTTTTGACCAATCAATATCGATTGGATAATACGCTTATTAAAAAATTCAAAACCAGCAAGAACCATTGGACACGCAGCGGCACATTTTGCACACTGGATACAATCCAATAATTCCTCTGCTCCAAGTTTAATTATTTCATCAGAAAAACCTACTTCACCTTCTGAAATATTAAGAACTTCTACTTCAGCCACTAACGTTCACCTCCTTAAAAAGTCAAATTCTCTATTTGAGATTCAATTTCTTCAGTAGTAAAACCCTCTAAATTTATTGCTCTTGATGGACATGCAGCTACGCAGACCCCACATCCTTTACAAAGCGCAGGGTCTATGTGTGCCCTCTTTTTGCCCTTGTATTCAAACCAACCAATTGCAGAGTAAGAACATAATGGCAAGCAAACACCACACCCACTACATTTATCAGGATCAATTTCTGCAACTAAAGCTTCAACGTTGTCTGTTATTTTAGGGATCTCAGTTACTGCCATTACCGTTCACCTCCTCATCTTTTAAAAAGTAAGGGCCTCTATTTGCGACTCAATTTGTTCTGTTGTAAAACCATGCAAAGTTATTGCTCTTGATGGACATGCAGAAGCACATACTCCACATCCAGTACAAAGCGCAGGATCTATATGAGCTCTCTTCTTTTCACCATATTCCTTCCAACTAATTGCAGAATATGGACAAAGTGGCAAACATATACCACAACCACTGCACTTATCAGCATTAACCTCAGAAATAAGAGGTTCAACTACAACCCTGCCGGCGGTCAAGGGCACAGCTGCCGCAGCTGCTGCAGCTCTTGCTTGTGAAACGCTTTCTGGAATATCTTTTGGACCTTGAGCACAACCAGCAATATAAATTCCTTTTACTGAGGTTTCAACTGGATAAAGTTTTGTATGCAACTCTTTCAAAAACCCTTCCCCACCACATTGTATTCCAAGTTTTCTTCCAAGTTCTTCAATTCCAGGTGGAGGTTCTATAGCAGTTGCAAGAACAACCATATCAGACTCTAACTCTACTGGTGCTCCCATATCAACATCGTATGCACGTACGCGTAGACGATCGCCCGGCAACTCATCTACCCCTCCCACACGACCTCTTATTACTCTGATACCTAATTCTCTGCAATAAGTATAATACTCTTCAAAATCCTTACCTGCAGTACGTACGTCTATAAAGAATATATATACGTTCAAATCCGGATATTTCTCTTTAATCAACCTGGCCTCTTTCAACATATACATACAACAAACCTTTGAACAGTAACGGTGATAATTCTTATCTCTGCTACCTACACAGGAAATAAAAGCAACAGTTTTTGGATGCTGATTATCTGATGGTCTAAGCAATTCGCCTTCTGTCGGTCCAGTAGCCGAGAGTATTCTCTCAAACTGCAGTGAAGTAAGCACATTTGGAGATTGAGGAGAATATTCTTTGAATGGAGTCTTGTCCATTGCTTTAAATCCAGTTGCTGCAATTATTGTGCCTACTTTAATTTCAATTAGTTGACCTTTAGGATCCCATGGAAGAGATCTGTCGCATGCACCTGTCGGACATGCCTTTTCACATGGAGATAAAATTGGCTCTCCAGTCTTAGGATGAAGTTTTGGTTGAGTTCCAATAGTCCTACCCGCACAATTTAAGCAGTGTTCAATATCTACAACCGCCTTTTTCGGTACTGCTTGAGGAAACTGAATATATACAGCTTTCCTCTTATCCATATTTTCATTAAATTCATTGTCTACCTTACCCGGGCATGCCTCTACACATGCACCGCAACCAGTACATTTATCCCAATCAATATATGTCTGTTTCTTGCGCACCAAAACTTTGAAATTCCCTATAGACCCATCTATTGATTCTACCTCTGAATATGTTAGGAGTTCAATATTCGGATGCGTTCCAGCAGAAACCATTATTGGAGTTAAAATACAAGCTGAACAATCATTTGTTGGAAAAGTTTTATCAAGTTTTGCCATATTGCCCCCAATTGAAGGCTCTCTATCAAGCAAATAGACCTTATAGCCCATATTGGCAATATCAAGAGCAGCAAAAATTCCTGAAACACCTGCCCCAATAACAAGGGTAGCCTTCGTAACATCCACGTAAGAATCCTGTAAAGGTTCAGCCAATCTCACCTTGGCTACAGCACTTGCAACCAATTTCTTCGCCTTCTCAGTAGCACCGGCTTTATCATGCCAGTGCGCCCAGCTGTCTTGATCTCTAATGTTGGCCATTTCAAAGAAATACTTGTTCAACCCCGCATCGGCTACAGCTTTCCTAAAAATTGGCTCGTGAGTTCTTGGCGTACATGCAGCTACAACAACTCTGTTTACCACCCCATTTTTGATGTCTTCTTTAATTAACTCTTGCCCTGGATCAGAACACATAAACATGTAGTCTCTTGCAATTGAAACGTTTGGCAAAGATTCAGCAAATTTTCTGACCGCTTCGACATCTACTGCACCTGCAATGTTCTCACCACAGTGACATACGTAGACACCAATTTTAAGAGCGTCTTCCCCGCTAGCACTCATACTCATCCCTCCTTGAGATTTTGTAAAAACCGTCCTAAATTAAGTTTAAACTACTGATATACTAGTGTCAATTGTATTTTAAACAATTAAAAATAAAAATATAATTATTCTATTTTCCTTAAATGAATATGGATATTATTAAAATAGTTTTACCTGAAGCCATTAGTTCGTTATAAATAACTTAAAATATTTATAAAATTTGTTAATAACGTAGTTTTACTTATATATTAATAAATAAAGCTTATTATAAAAACTTATAAAAACTAACCCATCAATTTTATGATGGAATTTAAATATTCACATACAAAACTTTTAAAATTTTACAAAGTAATGTAAATTATTTAAAATTAAGAGAAATTAAATAAAGAAAAGAAGGAGTAAAGAACTTTATGGACAAAACATACCAGCACAATAATACAGAGCGAAAAATATTAAATTTTTGGCTCGAAAATCATATTTATCATTCTAACGTTAACTCAGATAAAAAGACATTTTCTATGGTTATACCGCCACCAAATGTTACAGGCTCTCTACACCTAGGTCATGCACTTGATGACACGTTACAGGATATAATTTGCAGATACAAGAGGTTAATGGGATACGAGGTATTATGGTTACCTGGAACAGATCATGCAGGCATAGCTACTCAAAATGTAGTTGAAAAAATGTTACAAAAAGAAGGTATAACCCGACACCAACTTGGAAGAGACAAATTTATTGAAAAGGTGTGGGAATGGAAGGAGCAATATGGACAAAAAATCATAAACCAGTTGAAATCATTGGGCGCATCTTGTGATTGGGATAGAGAGAGATTCACAATGGACGAAGTGCTCTCAAGAGCAGTAAAAAAAGCTTTTGTTACCCTTTACAATATGGGCCTTATATACAAAGGCAAAAGAATAATAAATTGGTGCCCAAGATGTTCTACAGCTTTAGCTGACCTGGAAGTTGAACATGAAGAAAGAGAGGATAAATTATATTTTGTAAAGTATAAATTCTTAGAAAATCCTGACCATTTCATCACAATAGCCACAACAAGACCTGAAACTATCTTTGCCGATACAGCAGTTGCTGTAAATCCAAAGGACAAAAGATATAGCTCAGTAATAGGCAAGAAAGTGATTGTCCCTATGACACAGAGGACAGTCGAAATCATCTCTGATGAAAGGGTTGAAACTGATTTCGGTACTGGTGCTTTAAAAATTACTCCTGGTCACGATCCTATAGACTTTGAAATAGGAAAGGATCACAATCTTGAAATACTAATTGCTATTGACTTAGACGGCAAAATGACCGAACTTGCAGGAGAGTTAAAGGGTTTAGACCGTGATGTTGCAAGAAGAAAATCCATTGAAATTTTAGAAGAAAGCGGAGCACTTGAAAAAATAGAAGACCTTCATCACGCAGTGGGACACTGTTACAGATGTAAAACGGTGGTAGAACCCTATATATCTGAACAATGGTTTGTAAAAAGTGCTCCTCTTGCTAAAAAAGCAATAGAAGCAGTTAAGAACGATACTATTCAGTTCTTTCCTGAAAGATGGGAAAAGGTTTACTTTGATTGGCTTGAAAACATAAAAGACTGGTGTATATCAAGACAAATTTGGTGGGGACATAGAATTCCTGCATGGTATTGTAACAATTGCAACGAAATAATTGTTAGTGAAAATGAACCAAAAAGTTGCCCAAAATGTAATTCAACAGATTTAAAACAAGATGAAGATGTGCTAGATACATGGTTTTCTTCCTCTCTTTGGCCTTTTTCAACTATGGGCTGGCCAGAAGATACTGAAGAATTGAAAAGGTTCTTCCCAACAAGCGTTCTCGTTACAGGTTTTGACATAATATATTTTTGGGTTGCAAGAATGATAATGATGAGCCTTGCCCTAACAGGCAAAGAGCCGTTTAAAAACGTTATAATACACGGTCTAATAAGGGATTCTCAAGGTAGAAAAATGAGTAAATCCATCGGCAACGTAATAGATCCAATGGAAATAATTGAAGAATCTGGAGCAGACGCGCTTAGGTTTTCATTAGCAAGCCTATCTAACCCATCAGGCCAAGATATAAAAATGTCTAAAGAAAAGGTTAAAGGCGCACGAAATTTTGCAAATAAACTCTGGAATACAGCTAGATTTGTTTTAAATTATAAAGAAAATTTTGTTAGTTACGACATTACTAAAGAAGAAATTACAAATATGGAACCAGAAGACATCTGGATACTGTCTAGATCCAATGAGGTTAAATATTATCTCTGTAAAAAACTTGATGAATACAATTTCTCCGCGGCCTCTACAGAAGTTTATAATTTTATTTGGGACGAATTTTGCGATTGGTATATCGAACTTACAAAATTTAGGATTAAAAACCACTTTAAAGAAGAGCTTGCGTTTAAAATACTTTTTTTCACATTTAAACAATCTTTGCTCATGCTACATCCTTTCATGCCATTCATTACAGAAGATTTATATAGAAGGTTACCAGATAACAAGGAATCAATAACTTTTGAAACCCTCAAAGAGTTCAACTTACCATTAAATTTAGAAAAACTTGAAAATATGTCGACTCTTATAGAAGCAACAAAATCTACAAGAAAATTAAGAAGCGAATACAAGATTGCTCCTAACATAATAACTGAACCTATTTTGGTTATGTCAGACGATATTAAAAATAATTTTAATACTGAAATAGAAAAATACTGCTTCCTAACAAGATCAAAAAATCCCCAAATTGTCAACGAAATGCCAACAAACTTAAGGGGTTTTGCATTAGAGAGAGGCAATTTAATTACAGTCTTAATCTACCTAGAAAAAGATGAGCTAGAAAAAAGCAGAGAAATTATTGAAAAAAATATACAAAAGTTGCTAAAGGAGCTTGAAATTTCAAAACAAAGGCTTATGGATCCAAATTTTCTTAATGGAGCTCCCAAAGAAGTAATAGAATTAGAAAAAGAAAAACTTGAAATTCAAAAAAAATCAGTTGAGATACTGGAAAGGAAATTAAGTTTTTTAAAATGAACGAAAAGGAATTTATAGAATTATTAAAATCAATTACTGTAGAACACTGGAATTTTGGTCTTGAAAGAGTCAAGAGTGCGCTTGAAATTTTAGATTTATATAGCTTGCCTTATAAAATTATTCTTGTCGGAGGAACAAATGGTAAAGGTTCGACTGTAAAATTCATACAAAATATATTAGTACAACATGGGATAAAGACTGGACTTTTTACTTCACCACATTTGATTGAGTATAACGAAAGGTTCAATATCAACTTAAATGACCTTCCATACTCCACCCTAATTGAAGGACTTAATGAAATAAAAAACAAAGTAAAAAATCTAAATTTAACCGAGTTCGAACTCCTTACAATACTGGCACTTTATCTTTTTAAAAAACTCTCAGTTGAAGTATGTATATTAGAAGTTGGTTTGGGAGGAAGACTTGATGCAACAAATGCTATAGAACCTGACATAAGCGTCTTAACTAGGATAGATATAGATCATACTGACTACCTTGGGAGTACAATTGAAGAAATAGTAAAGGAAAAAACAAAAATTTCTAGAAAAAATAAAAGGGTTATCGTTGCTAAACAAAATATAGAAACTCTCAACCTCATACTTGAAGATCTCGATCAGATAGGTTCAAATCCAATTTTATCAGATGAAGAAGTAGAAGTAAAAGTCAATTCAAACAAAATAAAGTTTATATTTAATGAATTTGAAACAGATTATATAACCCTTTCTACTGTAACTGAATATCAAATAGAAAACATGAAAACGGCCTTGGTCACTTCGTATGTTTTTTTAAGAGATATTCTTAAAGAAAGGTTTGAACACCAAAAATTTCAATATGCTATTGAAAAAACTTTTTGGCCAGGACGATTTCATATAATAAGCAAACATCCATTATTGCTCTTAGATGGGTCTCATAATCCGTCTGGTTTCAGAGCATTAAGCAAATCGTTGAAAAATATCTTAGTTTATGATAAAGCAATTTTCATAATTGGAATTCTTAAAGATAAAGATGCAAAGAGCATGGTAGATCAGATAATTCCATTATCAAAAAAAATTATATTCACGCAGGTGCCATCAAATAGAACGATGTTGCTAGAAGATTACAAAAGATTATTTAGTAAATACGATTTTACTTATATGTCTACCGAAGAAGCAATAAAGTATATTATAAAGAATTGTACTTTCGAAAATATAGTAGTCTGTGGTTCCCTCTATCTAATAGGAGAAGTCTTAAAAAATCTAAGAGAAAAAATCAATTACTAAATATCAAATAAAAAGAGGTGCAAAAGTGAAAGAGAGATTAAAATTTATTTTGATTGGTATATTAGGAGGTTTAGCTTCTGGACTATTAGGTATTGGAGGAGGCTTAGTATTTGTGCCATTGTTAGTTAACTATGCTAGATATTCACAAAAAGAAGCTCACGCTACATCTCTTGGAGCCATTATCCCAGCTGGCATTGCAGGCGCCACAATCTACAATTTCAATGGACTAAATAGCTTTACAGACAGTGTTTATTTAGCCTTAGGCGGTATTCTCGGAGCACAAATTGGCTCAAGAGCAATGTATAAATTCTCAAATAAAATATTAAGAAAAGCCTTTGGCGTATTTCTTTTTATAATGAGCATAAGGATGGTATTATATTAAATGAATATTATAACCTTTCTTGTTATAGGACTTTTTACTGGTATTGTCAGCGGTATGATGGGAGTTGGCGGTGGACTTATTATGATACCAGCAATGGTATTATTTATGTCTATACCGCAAAGCACAGCACAGGGAATATCTTTGGCTGCAATAGTACCAATAAGTTTGATGGGAGCTTGGGTGCACTTTAAAAAGGGGGGATTAAAAAAAGACGCAATTTGGGTAGGATTGGGAGCAATAATAGGTGCATCTATTACAAGCAGTATAATTCCATATGTGCCAATAAGTACTTTAAAAATAATATTTTCTCTTGTGTTGCTTTATTTTGCTTTGAGAATGATATTAAAGTAATTTTAGGGAGGCAATATAATTTTGGATAAACGTAAACTTTTATTAATATTTATAGGTCTCTGTGGCGGTATGGCATCAGGACTACTTGGTATTGGAGGGGGGTTAATATTTGTTCCTCTTTTAATTTCCATCACAAAATTTGATCAAAAGGTTGCCCATGCCACTTCTGTTGGAGCCATAGTACCTGCTGTGATTGTTGGAGCTGCAATCTATGGTTTAAACAAGTTTGGCAACTTAGGCGATAGCATATATTTGGGTATTGGTGGCATCATAGGAGCTCAGATTGGTGCAAGGTTAATGTACAAAATTCCAAACAAACAGCTTAAAAAGGGCTTTGGAGTTATACTTGCAATAGTAGCTATCAGAATGATAATATCATGGATATAATTATTATTTTAAATACATCATCTAACAATTTATTTAAAAGAATTGTAGCGTGATATAGTAAGTTATCCTTTTGCTTTTGATTATGAAGAATATTAGTATTTTAGGAGGGCAAAAATGATAAAATTACTCGTTATAAATGGTCCAAATATGAACATGCTTGGCACCAGAGAGCCAGCTATATATGGCAATCTTACACTACACCGTTTGGAAGAATTAATATTAAACTTTGCAAAAGAATTAGATATAAAAGTAGACTTCTTTCAATCAAATCATGAGGGTGATATCATCGATAAAATTCACAGAACCTATGATGCGTATAATGCTTTTATAATAAATCCTGGCGCATTCACTCACTATTCTTATGCAATAAGAGATGCTATAGCCTCAATTAATACTCCTGTTTTAGAAGTACACCTTTCAAACATTCACGCAAGAGAAGACTTTAGAAAAACTTCGGTTATAGCACCCGTTTGCCTTGGCCAGATAAGTGGTCTAGGCGAATTCTCTTATATTGCCGCAATAGTTGCTATAAAAAAATATCTAGAAAAACCAGATAAAAAAGCCACAAACCCTTAATCTTTATCAACTATGCCTGAATAAACTATACCATATTTTGTTAGGATTTTCGCCTTACCTCTTACTTTCATTGCTGAAGTATTGTCAGTAAATTGAGCAATTACTACCTCACCGGCATCAATTCTCTCAGAGTGATGAAATTTCGTCTCCTTCCCGCGTGTCATACCTGATATCATTACTCCATCGGCCAAGGCTTTTATTACTACATAGTCAGCCAGTGTAGAAATAGCCCTTGTGTCCAAAGGGAACATAATTTTTTCTGCCTTTTCTTCCAAATTATTATTCTCTGATCTATCCATTTTTTTCTTCCTTCCTTCTCTTATTTAGTTCTTCATAAATATTATCAAAACTTAATCCAAAAGTATAAAGCGAGAGTGCCATATGAAAATACAAGTCCGTTATTTCATAGATAAATTCATCTTTATTCTCTTTCATTCCAGCAATAATAGTTTCAACAGCCTCCTCACCTATTTTTTGCAATATTCTGCTCTTTCCCTTTTTAAGTAGTTTACTCACATAAGAGTTTGGAGTAGGATTTTTCGATCTACTTTCAAAAGTTGAAAAAAGATATGGCAATATAGCATCCCTCAACTTCTCTTCGACCAGTTCGTTGTTGACTATCTTTCTATAAAAGCAGCTTCTATTGCCTGTATGGCAAGCTATTCCCCCTACTTGTTCTACCAAGAGAAGAAGTGTATCCTGATCGCAATCGACTCTTATTTCCTTTACCTTTTGAATATGTCCACTTGTCTCGCCTTTGTGCCATAAACATTGCCTAGATCTGCTATAAAACCATGTTTCATTGGTTTCGATTGTTTTTTTTAAAGACTCCTCGTTCATATACGCCATCATTAAAACTTCTAACGTATAACAATCTTGAACGATAGCAGGAACCAGTCCAGAACTGTCAAATTTTATACTCGATATAATATTACCTATCAATCGTTCATTATCTCCTTTTCTTTATTGGAAAGAAGCTTGTCAATCTCTTGAATAAAGGAATCTGTGATTTTCTGAAACTCGTTTTTAAGCCTCTTTAAATCATCTTCTGAAATTTCCTTGTTTTTTGCCCTTTTTTCTAAAATTTCAATTTCATCACGCCTTATATTTCTAACAGCAACTCTCGCCTCTTCCGCCATCTTTTTTACAACCTTTACTAGTTCTTTTCTCCTCTCTTGAGTAAGAGCAGGAATCACAATTCTTAAAACCATTCCATCCACTTGGGGAGTAAGTCCCAGATCTGACAATCTAATTGACTTATCTACAGCTTGTAGAGCATTTTTATCATAAACGTTTATAATTAAGGTTCTCGCATCCTGTTGAGAAACGTTAGCAAGTTGTTTAATAGGAACTAAAGTACCATAATAATCAACCTTTACATGATCTAAGAGAGCTGGTGAAGCTCTTCCTGTTCTTACAGAAGATAATTCTTTAGAAAGATTTTCAACAGCTTTAGACATTCTTTGTTTCAAATGCTCTATCTCTTTTGAAATCAACTAATACACCTCCTTCTCTTTTGAATTAATACTAAATTCAAATATTACTTAGTTGCTAATAACAAAATTAACTAATAAACCAATGTGCCTACTTTCTCACCCTTTAGAGCTTTTTCTATATTACCTGGTTCAAGCAAACTAAACACAACAATCGGTATTTTGTTATCCATACACATAGATATAGCAGTAGTGTCCATTACAGAAAGCCCTTCCTTTAGAACATCCATATATTTTAGTTTATCAAATTTCACAGCCCCGGGATTTAGTTTTGGATCAGCATTATAAACTCCATCAACAGAAGTAGCCTTAAAAATAATATCAGCTCCAATTTCAGCAGCCCTTAAGGCAGCAGCAGTATCGGTAGTAAAATAAGGACTTCCAGTTCCAGCAGCAAAGATCACAACCCTACCTTTTTCTAGATGTCTTATAGCTCTACGTCTAATATAAGGTTCCGCTACCTCTCTAATTTCAATAGCAGTTTGTACTCTTGTCTGAACTCCCCTTCTCTCAAGAGCATCTTGTAATGCAAGAGCATTAATTACAGTAGCAAGCATCCCCATATGATCTGCAGTAGCCCTATCCATGCCAAGAGCTACGCCCGAAATACCCCTAAAAATATTCCCCCCTCCTACAACAATAGCTATCTGAATATCTTCATTAGAAACGTTACAAATTTGTTCTGCTAAATCGGCTAACACCTCCGGGTCTAAGCCATAACCCTTTTTTCCCATAAGGGCTTCACCGCTTAATTTTAACAAAACCCTTCTAGAACTCATAAATCCCCCTCCTAATAAATTTTATACGCTCTCCCCTAGAGAAAATCGACTAAACCTTCTCACAACAATATTCTCCCCAACTTTTGCAATTGTCTGATTTATAAGATCAGAAACCTTTAAAGAGGGGTCCTTTACAAAAGGCTGCTCCAAAAGACAGGCCTCTTCATAAAATTTCTTGAGCCTTCCTTCAACAATTTTATCAAGCATGTTTTCAGGTTTGCCCTCTTGTTTTGCTTGATTTCTAAGAATTTCCCTTTCAGAATTAAGGACTTCTTCTGGAACATGTTCTTTAGAAATGTAAATAGGATTTGAGGCAGCAATCTGAAGAGCAATATCATGTGCCAAATTCAAAAACTCATCAGTTCTTGCAACAAAATCAGTTTCACAATTAAGTTCCAATAATACGCCAATTCTTTTATTTTGGTGGATATAGGCCTCAATTATTCCTTCCTTAGCCTCTTTACCAGCTCTTTTAGCAGCCTTAGCAAGACCTTTTTCACGCAAGTACTTTATAGCCTTTTCCATATCACAGGAACACTCTTGCAATGCCCTTTTACAATCCATTATTCCTGCACCAGTTCTTTCTCTTAACTCTTTTACAATTTCACTTTTTATCTCCACTTTGTATCTACTCCTTAATTTAGGTTTTATATTTTAAATGAATCTAAACAGCTTCTTCTGAACTCTCTTGAAAATCTTTACTTTCTGCTACTTCAACAGCATCTTGTCCTTGTTTTGCTTCTATAATCGCATCAGCAATTTTCCCAGCAATAAGCTTTATAGCTCTAATTGCATCGTCATTAGCTGGAATTATATAATCAACCAAATCTGGATCACAGTTGGTATCAACGATACCTATAACCGGAATACCAAGTTTTCTTGCTTCTAAAACTGCAATCTGGTCCTTCTTTATATCAGCCACAAACAAAGCGCCAGGCAATCTATTCATGTTCTTCATTCCGCCCAAATTGCTCTGAAGTTTAGCTAACTCCTTTTTTAATTTCATAGATTCTTTTATTGGATACAAATCTATTCTTCCGCTCGACTGAAGTTCCTCTAACTCTTTTAATCTTTGAATTCTACTCATAATAGTTACAAAGTTTGTAAGAGTACCACCAAGCCATCTCATATTTACATAAGGAGATCCGCACCTGATAGCCTCTTCTTTAATAGCATCCTGAGCCTGCCTCTTTGTTCCAACAAAAAGGATCTCTTCGCCCTCAGAAGCAGTTTTTCTGGCAAAATCGTAGGCCGCTTCAAAGCAATGAAGAGTTTTTTGAAGATCTATAATGTAGATTCCATTCCTAGCAGTAAAAATATAGGGCTTCATCTTCGGGTTCCACCTACGTGTTTGGTGACCAAAATGCACTCCTGCTTCCAAAAGCTGTTTCATTGAAATTATTGACACATAAACCTCCTTAACATACCTCCGCCAAAACAAAAAAAAATTGGCGTGCGAATTTACCGATTACTCGGCTGTAAAAGTTTAGCATAAAAGGTATCATTCAGTAAAGATGTATGATACCCTGAGTGCCTTTATGGTACCCTGAGCATCTTGCTCGGGGTGTCTTTTGCTTTTGACGTTCTTAAGCACTACCAAAGTACCCTGAGCATCTTGCTCGAGGAAAGTATTTTTGTTCTGTTCAACTGTCAAAGATGATAACATATATTTTTTAAGCATAAAGTCAAGAGAAAAATATAGCAATTCATCTTTACCTTACAGAAGGTGTAAACTTCTGCTAGTAGGTGTTAAAATTAATTAACTTCTTCTCTTAAAACTTTGGAGGCTACAGTGGAAATAATATTTGTGAGGCATAGTAATGCAGAAACGATAGGGGTTAGTCAAAAAGATTTTGATAGGAAATTAACTGATAAGGGTATTAAAAAAGCAAAAAAAACTGCAAAGGGTTTAAAAAAAATTTTTAGCGGTGATGCTGTTGAAATCTGGACTAGTCCAGCTCAAAGAGCATGGCAAACTTCAAAGATAATTGCGGATTCTTTAAAATGCGAAAATATAAAAGAAATGGATTCATTATGGGAAGGAGATCTTATAAAATTTCTACATGATCTAAAAAACATAGACGAAAATATTAAATTAATATGCGTTGGACATCAACCAACCCTTACCGATTGGGTTAAAAGTCTCACAGGATCAGTTGTTCCGTTTAAGAAGTGTTCATGTTTAAGCATTACAACTGATCCAGAAAATCCCCAATCAGGTACGGTAAACTGGTTTTTCGATGTAAAATTTATAGAAAAGATTTTGGATATTTAAGTTCTACCCTGATAATCATCATCTTTTTTGCCTTCTATAAAGGTTTCTTTTGCCGCATCACACCATGGACATTTCCAATCTCCTGGCAGGTCTTCGAATGAAATACCAGGAGCAATGCCGTTTTCGATATCGCCAAGATTTGGATCATATTCATAGCCACACATACAGTGATAAATTTTCAAAGTTACCTCCAAAATATAACCATTATAAGCATAATTATTATTATTATATTTTAACAGAAAGGAGATGAAAATTTTGAAAAAGCTAATCTGTAAAAAATGTAATACCGTTAACTTTGCCGATGCAAAGTTTTGTAGGAATTGTGGAAATTTATTAAGAAATAACTTTAACGAAATAAAAATTAATTCTAGTAAGTTCACAAATGATGATTTTACACTTTCCACTCCTGTTGGAGGTCCAACATGGAAGTTTCAGCTAATAATTTCAGAGTTGGCAAATAAATACTGTAAAAAATACTTAAATTACTTTAGATATATTAATAAACATAAATTTTTGAAAACCTTATTATTCGCAATTATTTTAGTCAAAAACACCTATAAAGACTTCGTTTTTGACAAGAATAACAACAAATTAGCACTATTATATATTTTTACGTATACCTTAAATTTCCTGATTGGATACATACTTTCTTTAGGTTTCAAGGCTAATTTTTTACTAATAGCGTTTTTTTTAAGCCTTACAGAACTCTTTATAATTATTTCTAAAGTTTTTGTATTATTTTTTTTAACGCATTTATTTACAAAAATATCTTTGCCAAATGATCTGTTTCTAAGACTAATTTCTATTACCTGCGCACCATTATTTCTAACTTTCATACCATACAGTTGGGAAATTTTAAAAATTTACTTGTTTTTTACTCAAGCAATTGGTATTAGAGACATTACAAATTGTTCAACCTTTAAATCCTTTTTAATGAGTTTATGTTTATCACTCGTAGATATTATTATTTGGGGAACATTAAGTCCCCAGATTCATTCTATTTAAGCCAGTCAATAGATTATATGTTTATCAAATTATTCTTATTAAAAAATTGTTATATAATTTAGTAAAATATATAAAGATTTATAATAAACTTTTGGAAGTGAGGAAAAAGAGTGGATAAGGCTACAAAAGATATAAAAGAGAACCAAAATGAGACAATTAGTTTACCTTATAAGGAATTGCCGCTTATACCCTTAAAGGATACTGTTATTTTCCCTCATATGGTAGTACCTCTATTCATTGGAAGAGACAAATCTCTCAAAGCACTAGAGGAAGCAATGTTAAAATACGAAAAACATATCATCGTCGTTTCACAAAAAAAGCCTGATGAAGAAGCTGAAGTTGAAGGTCTTTATCAAGTTGGCGTAATAGCAAATATACTTCAAATATTAAAATTGCCTGACGGTCACGCAAGAATAGTTGTACAGGGTACAGACAGAGCAAAAATTTTATCATTCAAACAAACTGAACCATTTTTCCTAGTAGAATTTGAGAAGTTGGAAGAAGAAGAATCAAAAGATCCAGAAATTGAAGCAATGCTAAGGATTCTGGTAAGCAAATTTGAAGAGGCTACAAAACTTGGTAAAAATATCCCAAGCGAGGCTGTAATTGCTATATATAACATAAGTGAACCCTCAAGATTATCCGAATACATAGCTACACATTTGATAAATAGCACAGAAGAAAAACAACTTATTCTTGAAACTACTGACCTAAAAGAAAAGCTTAGAAAATTGCTCAAATACGTCCAGAAAGAAATTTCAATTTTAGAAGTAGAATCCAGAATAAAAAATCAAATAAATCAAGAAATGGAGAAACACCAAAAGGAATTTTATTTAAGAGAGCAAATTAAAGCTATTCAAAAGGAGCTAGGAGAGGCTGAAGAAAAACAAGCAGAACTTGAAGATCTTAAAAACAAAATTAAAGAAGCAAAAATGCCTCCAGAAGTAGAAAAAAAGGTTTATAAAGAAATCTCAAGACTCGAAAAGATGCCTAGTACTTCTGCAGAAGTGCCTGTAATCAGAACCTATCTCGATTGGGTCGTAAATCTTCCATGGTCAAAAAAATCAAAAGATAACTTAGATATTAAAAAGGCAGAAAAAATTTTAGAAAGAGAACACTATGGACTCAAAAAAGTAAAGGAAAGAATTATTGAGTTTTTAGCAGTAAGAAAGCTTACAAAGAGCTTAAAAGGACCCATCCTTTGTTTTGTTGGTCCTCCTGGAGTCGGCAAAACATCTCTTGGTAAGTCTATTGCTGCAGCTTTAAACAGAAAATTTATTAGAATTGCTCTTGGTGGAATGAGAGATGAAGCTGAAATACGAGGTCACAGAAAGACTTACGTAGGCGCCCTACCTGGTAGGATTATTCAAAGTATATCCCAAGTACAGACAAATAACCCTGTGTTTATGATGGACGAAATAGACAAGGTTGGCACTGATTTTAGGGGCGATCCGACTAGTGCCCTACTTGAAGTGTTAGATCCAGAACAAAATCACTCCTTTACCGATCATTATTTAGAAGTTCCATTCGATCTCTCAAATGTAATGTTTATAACTACCGCAAACTTAATCGATCCCATACCAGAACCGCTTAGAGATAGAATGGAAATCATAGAGATTCCAGGATACACAGAAGATGAAAAAATAGAAATTGCTATAAGACATCTTCTACCAAAACAACTGAAATTTCACGGCCTAACCAAAGAAAGGGTTAAGATTAGCAAAGATGTAATTACAAAGATTATTCGTGAGTACACACATGAAGCAGGCGTAAGAAATTTAGAAAGAAATATAGCATCTCTATGCAGAAAAGCAGCAAAATTAATTGCTACAAACAAGGCAAAAAGTGTAACCTTTACTGTTAAAAATCTAGAAAAATATTTAGGAGTAGCAAAATACAGCTACGGTATGGCTGATGAAGTTGATAGAATAGGTGTTGTAACAGGTCTTGCATGGACGCCACATGGCGGTGATATCTTGTTTATAGAAACCTTAATCTATCCGGGTAAAGGACAATTGACTCTGACTGGCCAGCTGGGAGATGTCATGAAAGAATCAGCACAAGCCGCACTTAGTTATATTAAATCTAATGCCAAACTGTTAAATATTCCTGAAGAAATTCTTAGCAAAAATGATATACATATCCATGTACCTGAAGGGGCCATTCCAAAGGACGGTCCATCTGCAGGAGTAGCAATTGCGACATCTATGGTATCTGCTCTTTCTGGAAGAAAAGCTAATAAAAACGTAGCTATGACAGGAGAGATAACTCTAAGAGGTCAGGTTCTCCCAATTGGAGGTGTTAGAGAAAAGCTTCTTGCGGCTCATAGAGCGGGTATTAAAACTGTTTTGATACCAGAAAAGAACAGAAAGGATATCATAGACATACCGAAAAATGTGGTAAAAAGCCTTGAAATAATATATATCAAAGAGGTACAAGAGGCTTTCAATGCGACTCTCTTAGACAGTTAAATCAATTTGCTGTGATTAGAGCTAAACAATGATTAAATTATTTTTAGGACGTATAAAACGCGAAATCTCTCTTATACTTTTTATTTTACTCTTTGGAACACTCGGCTACATGTTTTTGGAACACTATGATCCTTAGACAGTTAAATCAATTAGACAGTTAAATCAATTTGCTTTGATTAGAGCTAAACAATGATTAAATTATTTTTAGGACGTATAAAACGCGAAATCTCTCTTATACTTTTTATTTTACTCTTTGGAACACTCGGCTACATGTTTTTGGAACACTATGATCCTATTGAAGCGCTTTTCATGACAGTAATAACCATAACTACTGTTGGTTACGAGGAAGTTAAACCTCTTGACAATGTCGGTATGTTATTTAGCATAATGTTAATACTATCAAGCTTTGGCGTATTTGCGTTTGCAATTTCAAGAATAATAGATTATGTATTTGGAACATACCCTGAAGAAAGGGAAAGAATAAAGATGGAGAATAAGTTAAAGAATTTAAAAAATCATATTATAGTATGTGGATTTGGCAGAATGGGCGCTATAATTGCAAATGAATTGAGAAAGAATAAAAAGGATATAGTTGTAATAGAGAATGATTCTCAAATTTGTGAACTTGCAAAAAAGAATGGATTTCTTACTATTGAGGGGGATGCTACAAATGACGAAATACTTCTAAAAGCCGGCGTAAAATCAGCTAAGTGCATAATAGCAGTCACTTCCAGTGATTCAGACAATGGATTTGTTTGTTTATCTGCCAAAAAGTTGAATTCAAACTTAAAAGTTATTTGTAGAGCAAGTACCAGTGAGTGGGTATCAAAAATCAAATTAGCTGGAGCTGATGAAGTAGTTCTTGTTTATAGTAACAGCGCAAAAAGAATTGTTAATTTCATTTTAAGACCAGGAATAGTTGAATTCTTAGACATATTAAGAGATGAAAAGACTGACCTCTTTATGGAAGAGATAGTGGTTACAGCAAATTCATTCCTTGATGGCAAACGTTTTTCATCCTGGGAAGAATTAAGAAAATTTTTAAACGTATGTGCAGTGATACCGCTCTCTAAATCCTTTGAAGGCTCCTTTTGTACTTTATGGGATAGCGTAAACAATGTTTCAGGTATTCCTTCCAGTAAAGATGAATACATAACATGTCCACACGATAAAGAATTTGTCTTAAATGAATCTGATAAACTTATAGTAATAGGTACAAAATCTGGAATTGAACGGATAAACAAACTAATGATAGAAAAAAGTGAGCTTAAAAGTCCTTAATGATGGGTAAATCTTTATTAAATTTTTTACCAATCTATATATTAATAGCCCTCACTGTATTCTTATTTGTATTTAAAGATTTTATAATCCAGGTACTACTCGCTCTTATATTTGCTATAGTTCTATCTCCGCCCGTAGACCTGCTTGAAAAAAAGAGGATTCCAAGATTTTTTGGGTCGGTGATGGTTTTTTCTTTAGTAATACTATCCATTGTTATAATATATCTACTTATTGCCCCCATTTTAAACTTTGAAGTACAAAAATTAATGATCTCTTTTCCAGAGTATCTTAAAAATTTTGATGAGTTTTTTCAAAACTTTTTAAACAATTTGCAAATAAACCCAGGACATTACATTTGGTTAAATTTAATCACTCAAAAACTTCACGAACATGTGCAAGAATGGCTTGGTAATTTTCTAAATCTTTTGGGAACTTCAACTTTTGATTTAATAAATAAAGCTCTTTCATGGCTTATATTCCCTATTTTGACCCTATTTTTTATGAAAGATCTGCCAGTTCTTACAAATGGTATTTTAAAAATGTGCCCTAAAAACAAAAAGGTTCTAATAATGGAAGTTGGATCCTGCCTCACTCACGGGATCAGGGCTTACGTAAAAGGTCAGCTGATATTATCTATCACAATTGGCATATTAACAGGACTTGGTTTGTTTTTTTTAGGTATTGAGTATTTTTTCCTCCTTGGAGTTTTAGCAGCTATATTAGAATTTATTCCATATCTTGGACCAATAATCGCTGCGATTCCTGCACTTATAATTTCAATAGCAATTTCGCCCATAAAAGCGTTCGCAGTTCTCATATTTTATATAATACTTCATCAGTTGGAGGGAGTAATAATTGCACCAAACATAATGAGCAAAAGTATAGATGTGCCTCCTTCTCTTGTAATAATTATCCTAACAATCGCAGCATCACTTGGTTCTATACCAGGAATGCTGTTGGCCATTCCACTTACTGCTATTTCCAAATTACTTTATGAATATTGGCAAAAAAATCATCACAAGCCTTGATAATCTATATAATAGATTACTAACCTACTTCTTTAGGAAAGAATTTTGAAAGCCATACGAGTAGTAGAATTAACAAAATCATACGGAACTAAAAGAGACGTTATTGCCGTTGACAATCTATCGTTTGAGGTCGAGGAAGGACAAATCTTTTGTCTTCTTGGGCCAAACGGTGCCGGCAAAACTACAACTATTCGAATATTAAATACACTTTTAAAAAAAGATAGTGGAAAAATATATTTCTTTGATATAGATCTAGACAAGAAGCCGCAAGAAATAAAAAATATCATTGGCGTTGTTCAACAGCACACAAACGTTGATTCAGAACTTTCAGTGTGGGAAAATCTTTTAATCCACGCAATGCTGCACAAAATGAAAAAATCTATGTTTGAAGAAAGGGCTACACAGCTTTTGGAAACGATGGATATGCTGGATAAGAAAAATAGATTTGCAAACAAACTTTCCGGAGGTGAAAGGAGAAAACTCACTATCGTCAGGGCGCTCTTACACAACCCAAAAATATTGTTTTTAGATGAGCCAACCGTTGGACTAGATACCCTTACTAGAAGAGCCATTTGGAATGATATAAAACAGCTAAGATCCTCCGGAAAAACAATTATTTTAACTACTCATTATATCGAAGAAGCCCAAATGCTCTCAGATCAAGTTCTGATAATTAATAAAGGTAAAAAATTAATAGAAGATGCACCAAATATATTGATAAATAAATTAGGAAAAATTACAGTTGAATATCAGGAAAATAATAAAACGGCTTATAAATTTTTTAACACAACTCGAGAAGCAAAAGTCTTTAGCGCAAATTTAAATGATTTAAATTCTATTTTTATTAGAGAAACAAACTTAGAAGATGTATTCCTTACAATAACAGGAAATGGAGGTGAACAATATTGCAACTCGTTGGAGAAGTGTTTCCCATAGTTTTAAGGGATTTAATAGTATTAAAAAGAAGGCTCATAGTACTTATTGGTTCCAATCTTATGGGACCAATTTTATATCTTACAGCATTTGGTTGGGGACTGGGCTCACAAATCCATACACCTGAAGGATCTTATCTAAACTTCGTTCTACCTGGAATTCTCTCGCTCACGGCAATGACATCAGCATTCAATGGTTCTGGCCCATCAATAACCATTTCAAGAATATATACAAAAACCTTTGAAGAGCTTCTAATAGCTCCAATAAAAACATCTAGCATTGCGATTGCCAAAATAATAACAGGTTTAATCAGAGGTATATTAGCTTGCGCATCACTTATTTTAGTTTCCTTCTTTTACGGTGCGAATCCCTTTTTGTGGAACGGTATGTTTATAATTCACCTTTCGTTTTGCCTGCTTATATTTTCGTCTTTGGGAGTTATAGCAGGACTTATTGCCACCTCTCATGAAACAATGAATCGTCTCAACTCTTTTTTTATTACTCCTATGGCTTTTTTAGGGGGTACCTTTTTCAATACTAACCTTCTGCCTTATCCTATAAGTTGTATCATAAATTTTCTCCCTATTACACCGTGTTCAAACGGCATAAGAGCTGCAGCTCTCCAAAAACCCCTAGTTATTCAATATTTTTTTGAAGAATCTCTTTGGCTAATATTTCTGATATTCTTAATAATTTGGATTTTAAAGAATAAAGAATTAACTACTCCGTACTAGGCGATATATACCTACCCATATTTGCATACTTATTCCACTTAGCCCTCCTTCTTTCCTCATCGCTCAAGCTTAAAAGATTAGAAATATTTCTTTTTATGCATTCTTTAGTTTTTTCTATAGTTAAATCCTTATTCCTATGAGCTCCACCTAATGGTTCCTCAATTATTTCATCAATTATGCCTAACGAAAGCAAATCATATGACGTCATCTTAAGAGCACTAGCAGCTTTATCTGCAAATTTTGCATCTTTAAAGAGTATTGAAGCACAACCCTCAGGAGAAATTACAGAATATACGGAGTTTTCAAACATTACAATCCTATCAGCCACAGAAATCGCAAGTGCCCCGCCAGATCCTCCTTCTCCGATAACAATTGCCAGGGAAGGAACCGATAGCAAACTCATTAGACATATAGACTCGGCAATTGCATTTGACTGGCCTCTTTCTTCAGCCTCAATACCAGGATATGCACCCGGAGTATCTATAAAAGTAATTAATGGCAAATTAAATTTTTGTGCATGGCGCATCAACCTCATAGCCTTTCTATAACCCTCTGGATGTGGCATTCCAAAATTCCTATAAACATTGCTCTTAGTATCATTGCCTTTTTGATGCCCTATAAAAACTACGCTTATCCCTGAAAACTTTGCAATTCCGCCTATTATCGAGGGATCATCACGGTATAGTCTATCCCCCTTCATCTCAAACCAATCGTCAAAAACTCCTGAAATTAGATCTAAAGTAGTTGGTCTTTTTGGATGTCTGGCTATTTGAAGCCTTTGATACGGTGTTAGATCCTTCATGGTAACTTTATACAAACTCTCTACTCTTTTTTGTAGAGATTCTATCTCCCCTGTCATATCAACGCCAGTTTCTGCCGATACCCTTTTTAATTCTTCAATTTTATTATAGAGATCTATTATTGGTTTTTCAAAATCAGTATATTGTTCTTTCTTATCAATAGCCATGCCAGCTCACCAACTTTTCTAGCGTTTCTTTAAGAGCTTTCCTTTCAATCACAGCATCTATCATCCCATGTTCTAATAGATATTCTGATCTTTGAAACCCTTGAGGTAATTTTTGTCTAATTGTTTGTTCTATAACTCTAGGGCCTGCAAATCCTATCAAAGCACCAGGCTCAGCAATAATTATGTCTCCAAGAGTTGCAAAGCTTGCAGAAACACCACCTGTTGTTGGATGAAGTAGCACAGAAATATACAATCCACCATCATCCTTGAATTTGCCAATTACCATTGCAGTTTTAGCCATCTGCATAAGAGAAAACATACCTTCCTGCATTCTTGCTCCACCTGATGAACTAAATAATATAAGAGGCAATCTATTTTCTTTAGCATAATTAGTAATTCTAAATATCTTCTCTCCAACTACAGATCCCATACTACCACCGATAAAATCAAAATCTAAAATACCTGCAGCAATACTTTTACCATTTATAATTCCCACTCCTACTACTATCGCCTCCTCTCTCTTAGTTTTATATTGAGCTTCTTTGAGTCTTTCAGAATAAGGCATTGTATCAACAAAATTTAGGCTATCCACTGGAAGAATTTCTGAAAACATTTCTTCAAAACTATCAAAAGTTATGTCTATTCTTTCCTGAACAGTCAACCTAAAATGAAAATTACAATGGTGACAAACTTTAAGGTTGTCATTTAGTTCACGAGTATATATAGCATTATTACAATTAGGACATTTTGTCCACAGACCACCTGGTATTTCCTTTTTTTTAACATTAAAAAACTTTTCTAACAAAATTTCACCTCAATCCCTCAAAAACAATTAATAAAAATATCAAAAGGATCAAAAATTCAACAGGAGTTTTGCTTTTAAACCAACCTGTAAATGGAAGTGAAAAGCTTCTATTACAAAAGGGGGAGAGAAGCTTTACACCTTTATTTCCTACCATATCAAATAATATGTGAAGAGCATAACTTAAAGTAAAAAAAATAATAAAACTTGCAAAAAAATTAAAGTCTATATTCATAAGAAATCTTAACAGAAAAGCTAGTAAAAAGTCTAGCACTATTATTGCAAACAAAGAGTGCCAAAAACCTCTATGCGAGAAAAAAACGCCAAGAATAGGATTTCTAACCAAACTTGAAATTTTTGAAGTAGAAGAATCAATATCTGGCAACAACGATCCCAAAGAACTACCACAAAAAACGCCAATTGCATTGAAGTTCTTCATCCATTCAGGGTGATTAACATATATAGCAACTACTGTACCAACTCCGCTTACTAAATGGGTAAATCCTGTCAAGACTTTTCAAACCATTCTTTAAGATATTTGCCCGTAAAGGAATTTCCCACATTCATTATTTCTTCAGGAGTACCATAAGCAACTATTTCTCCACCTTTATCTCCACCTTCAGGACCTAAATCAATTACCATGTCACTTGCATAAACCACATCAAGATTGTGCTCAACCACAATTACTGAATCACCTCTATCTACTAATTTGTGCAAAACATTTATAAGTTTTTTAATATCATCAAAGTGAAGTCCGGTAGTTGGTTCATCAAGCAAATATAATGTATGACCTCTAAATTTCTTTGTAAGTTCATATGCTAACTTTAATCTCTGAGATTCCCCTCCTGATAAAGTAGTTGCGCTTTGTCCTAATCTTATATATCCAAGACCAATATCACTCAAAATAGACAATTTCCTCGCTATAGACGGTTGAGCAAAGAAAAACTCTTTAGCTTCTTCTACAGTCATATTCAAAACATCAGATATATTTTTACCCTTAAATTCTACCTTCAAAGTATCTTTTTGATATCTTGTACCATTACAGACATCACAGGGAACATATACATCGGGCAAAAAAAGCATCTGTATTTTTTTAAATCCTTCACCTTTACATGCTTCACATCTGCCACCCTTTACGTTAAAGCTAAAATGACCTGCTTTAAAACCCAACCTCTTTGATTCGGGTAATTGAGCAAATAAATTCCTTATATCATCTAATACCCCAGTATATGTAGCGGGATTAGATCTTGGAGTTCTACCAATAGGGGATTGATCCATTAAGAGAACTCTATCAATTTTTTCCACTCCTTCTATTGATTTATAGTATCCAGGCAATTCTTTAAAACCCTTTTCTTTTCTTATTCCTTTATACAAGATTTCATATAGAAGTGTGCTTTTACCTGAACCAGAAACACCAGTTATGGTGCAAAATACCTTTAATGGTAAATTTATGTCTATATTTTTTAAATTAAATTGAGCTGCACCAAATATCTTTAAGAAACTATCTGTCTTTCTTCTTTGGATATTTTCTATAATTTTTAACTTTCCAGAAAGATATTTACCAGTTAGCGTATTTGATTCGTACAAGCCTTTTATATCCCCTGCGTATACAACCTCTCCACCTTTTTCTCCAGCAGCAGGACCCATATCTACTACAAAATCTGCTGCTTCAATAGTTTCTCTATCATGTTCTACAACCACTACAGTATTACCTATAAGAGCTAGATTTTTCAAGCTATCTACTAACCTTGATACATCCCTTGGATGTAAGCCAACACTTGGCTCATCAAGTACATAAAGTACACCTACCAAACCAGAACCAATTTGATTAGCAAGCTTTAACCTTTGTACTTCTCCACCTGATAGAGTCATTGTAGCCCTATCTAAAGTTAGATAATCCAAACCTAGATCAAGAAGGTATTGCAATCTCCTCTTTATTTCTTTGAAAATTGGTTTTGAAATTTTATCCTTTTCTCGTGCACGTGTCTCATATCTAAAGATATTTTTTTCATAGTCTTCAATAAACTCCAAAATCTTTTTTGGAGTAAGGGATAAGAGGTCAGCAATATTTGTATTTTTTATATATACGCTTAGAGCCTCCTTTTTCAATCTAGTGCCTTTACAAGAGCTACAAGTTTTTTTAATAAAAAAGTCTTTAAACTCATCCTGAAATTCATTAAAGGATTCTGTACGTTTTCTTTCGATGTATTTCGCTATACCCTCAAAAGAAACTTCGTCTAATTCTTCATTATCACCATATAAAAGAAGATCCAGCTCTTTAGAACTCAACATTTTCACAGGTTTATTAATATCTATCCCTTTTAGTCTAGCAAAATTCAATAAATTATATAAATAATACTGATTATATCTACCCCTGAAAACTTTCACGGCGCCTTCTCTCAAACTAACGCTCATATCAAAAACCTTTTCAAGATCTAACTCCTCTATAAACCCCAAACCATTACAAACTGGACAGGCTCCATATGGGCTGTTAAAGGAAAAGAGCCTTGGACTTAATTCCACAAGGCTAAATCCACATTTTGGACAAGAAAGCCTCTCACTATATAGATCATATTGTCCGTCCTTTTTTTGAATTCTGATTACACCATTACCTACTTCTAACGCTAACCTAATTGCTTCAGTTAATCTTTTTATTTTATCCTTAGTAAGAGTTATTTCGTCAATAACTAAAATCAGAGTATGTTTTTTATTTTTATCTAAAACAATGTCTTCTTCTGAGATATCATAAGTTTTCGAATCAATTATCATTTTAAAAAAACCTTGTTTTCTATATCTGTTAATTAAGTCTTTAAACTCACCTTTTCTTCCTTCAATCAAAACTGAAGTAATCATTATTAGTTCATCAGGATATTTTTTGTACAAATCATTAACTATTTCATCTAAAGACATAGCTTGAATTGGGATATTACATCTTGGACAATATGCAACTCCAATTCTAGCAAAAAGCAACCTAAAATAATCATATATTTCTGTTAAAGTGCCCACAGTTGAACGAGGATTGTGAGTTATACCTCTTTGGTCTATAGAAACTGCAGGGGAAAGTCCTTCGATAGATTCAACTTGTGGTTTTTTCAATTCACCTAAAAACTGTCTAGCGTAGACCGATAGCGACTCTACATATCTTCTCTGCCCTTCAGCATAAAGCGTATCGAAAGCTAAAGACGACTTACCAGAACCCGATACTCCAGTAAAAACTACCAATTTATTCCTTGGAATGTCTACGTTCACATTTTTTAAGTTATTTTCTTTTGCGCCTCTAATTTTTATATATTCCATAAAAACCTCAGTTAATTACTTTTAAACTTTTTTATTTGTATAATTTAAATCTTTTAATATATTCTATGGTAGAAGGATCGAGAAAGTCATATAAATCATCTTCATTCAACAAAATCTTTTTTCTAATAAGACTTGACGAAATATCGGGAATGTCAATTTCAAAGAAGTCTATATTATAAAGAATCTTATCAGGCAATTTTTCAAGTGAATTGTTCAACTCAACCTTTCTTTTAAAAACGGCAAATCTACAAATCTTTAATATATTTTCAATTTTATACCAATTTGGTAATGAGAGAGCAGTATCTAAACCCATAATAAAATATAATTGTGAATTAGGATATTCTTTCTTAATATCCATGAGAGTAAAGTATGTGTAAGAAGGACTTTCTCTGAGAAATTCTAAATCACTTAGAGTATATCTCTTCTCTTTTTTTAAGCATTCATAAAGCATACACCATCTATGATAATCACTCGCATAAATTTTATCTTTCAGTGGAGATCTCTTCGCAGGAATCCAAAAAAAAATATCCGGCTTCAGGGTATTAAGAGCATTATTCCCTAGTTGTAAGTGACCTATATGAACTGGATCAAATGTACCTCCTAAAATAGCTATTCTATGTTCTAATTTGACCATTCCCTAAAATAACATATTTCATCGTAGTTAGAGCTTCAAGTCCCATTGGTCCTCTTACATGTAGTTTTTGAGTGCTTATTCCTACTTCTGCTCCAAATCCAAACTCTCCACCATCTGTGAACCTTGTTGACGCGTTAGCGTAAACCGCACTAGCGTCAACATCCCTAAGAAATCTTCTAATACTTGAATAATTTTCTGAAATTATTGCCTCAGAATGTTTAGATCCATATTTATTAATGTGGTTAATAGCCTCTCTTAAATCCTTTACTATTTTAATGGCAACAATCAGATCGTGATACTCCTTGTACCAATCTTCTTCAGTTGCAGGAACAGCATCCTTTATATACTTTAAGGTTTGCTGACATCCTCTAATCTGCACATCTCTCTTTTTAAATTCCATAACTAAGGGTATAAGTATATTTGATGCAATATTTTTATGTATGAGAACCTTTTCAATAGAGTTACAAACTGCTGGCCTTTGAGTTTTGGCATTAATTGCTATTTTTAATGCCATATCAATATTTGCTGATTCATCTATGTATAAATGGCAGTTGCCTATTCCAGTTTCAATTACAGGTACATACGAATTTTCCACAACATGTTTTATTAAACCCTCAGAACCTCTTGGGATAATAACATCAATAAATCCCCTTTGCTTTAAAAGAATATCAACTGCAGCTCTATCAGTAGTCTCTATAAATTGAACAGCCCTTTCATCTATCTGAGCCTCTTTAAGAGACTCTTTGATAAGATCTACAAGCACCCTGTTTGTTTTTATAACCTCACTTCCGCCTTTGAGAATTACTGAATTTCCAGATTTGATAGCTAACGTTGTAATTTCAATAGTTACATTTGGCCTAGCTTCATATATCACTCCAATACATCCCAGGGGCACCCTTTTACAGTAGATTTCAAGCCCATTTGGCCTTTTGGTGCCAAATGTAATACTCCCAATAGGATCTGGTAAATAGGATACCTTTTTACAACCCTCTGACATCTGAACAATCCTTTTATGATCCAAAAGCATTCTATCAATCAAACTTGAAGATGTCCCTTTTTGTCTGGCAATTTCTATATCTGAAGCGTTAGCAGCAATAATATTTTTTTCGCTTTCGATTAGTTTTTTCGATAAAATATTTAAAAAATTATTCTTAGTGTTCGTATCTACCGATGCGACGTTATAAGTTGATTCCTTTGCTTCTCTACATAGTCCTTCAACATACCCTTTAATTTCATTAGTCTCCATAAGTATAACCTCCCCTAAGCTTTTAGATAATTATCATATAATCCTTGTGAACTATTTCATCTCCAAATTTATAGCCCAAAATATTATAAATATCTTTAGTATTAGAACCCTTTATTCTTAAAATTTCATTAGATGAGTAATTCGTTAACCCTTTCGCAACAATATTACCAAATTGGTCAGAAATTTCAATAACATCTGCCCTTTTAAAATTTCCCTCCACATCTACAATGCCTGATGGCAAAAGGCTTTTATTTTTTAAAAGAGCATCCTTTGCACCCTGATCAACAATAACTTTACCTTTTGTTTTAGTATTATATTTCAACCACGACATCTTCTGCGAACATTTTAATGATGGCTCAAAATATGTACCAATTTCTATATCTTTATTCAAATCTTTAAAAAATTCTTTAACTCTTTTGTTAGAAATAACATAAACAGAAATACCAGCATCAGTTGCTATTTGAGCAGCCTTTAGCTTTGTATACATACCACCAGTACCTAATCTTGAGTCAGGTTGCCCAGCAATGTCATAAAGATAGCTATCTATTTTCTTAACCCTTCTAATTAAAGTACTTGGATCATCTTTATTTGCATAAAGGCCTTCAACATCAGTAAAAATAGTAAGAATATTTGCTCTAACCAATAATGAAACAAGAGCTGAAAGGGTATCGTTATCACCTATCTTTATTTCTTCAACAGCGACTGTATCGTTCTCATTTATAATAGGCACGATATTAGACTTCAACAAAACCTTAAGTGTATTTTGAATATTTAAAAATCTTTCCCGATTAGTCAAATCAGAAGCTGTAAATAATAGTTGGGCGCACTGAATATTTTCCTTATCAAAGGCTTTCTTATATGCGCTAATTAAGTAAAATTGGCCTACGGAAGCTGCAGCTTGCTTCTCTGGGATCGATTTTGGATTTTTGATATTGGTATAGAACTTTCCTAGACCTATTGCACCTGAGGAAACAAGAACAAACTTAAAACCTTTTTTCATATTTATGGATATACCCTCTGCAATCATGTTTAAAAACTCTTCATTAGTTGAGTTTTGTTTGATAAGCGAAGAGGTGCCAATTTTTAAAACAATCTTCTTATTCATTCAAACTTCCTCAAAATTTGTCCTCGTGAATTAGTAAAGTTTTTTTTATTTTTTTAAACAAGTATTTTTGACTCAGTAACAAATTCTAAAATAATAGATTTTAAAGCCTCAACATCTTCGCTATTCTTTGCACTTATAGCAACAACTCTTTCATTTAAGTTTTTAAAGTAAGATAAAAGTCTTTCCTGTGCGCTTACATCAACAAGATCACGTTTGTTTAATAGGAGTATTCTCTTTTTCTGCAATAAATCCCTATTATATTCCTTAAGTTCTTTCAAAATCGTATTATAATCGTTAATTGGATCCTGACTTATATCAAGAACAAATATAAGGGAATTTGAACGCTCTATATGTCTTAAAAAAATATTTCCTAAGCCTCTACCACGGCTTGCGCCTTCAATGATACCTGGAATATCAGCTAAAACCACAGATTTATCTTTATCTGATAAAACACCAAGAACAGGTTTCAATGTAGTAAATGAATATTCTCCAACAACTGCTTTAGCATTTGTTAGAGCATTTAAAAGAGAAGATTTACCAGCGTTTGGAAGTCCAATAAAAGAAGCATCTGCAATAATTTTTAGCTCAAGCAAAACCTCTTTTTCTTCACCTGGCTCTCCCTCTTGAGCATAATGAGGAATTCTATTTGTAGGTGTAGCAAAATTCGCATTTCCCAATCCCCCTTTACCACCTTTTGCTATCAAAAAGACTTTCCCATTATAATCAAGATCACAAATAATTTCATTTGTATTTGAATCCCTCACTAGTGTACCTATAGGAACATAAAAGTATAAATCATCAGCATCTTTTCCATGCATCTTCTTTGAGGATCCTGGTTCACCGTTTTTCCCTACTAGTTTGGTATTAGCTTTAAAAAAGGACAAATCGCTTACTTCCTTTGAGGCAACAAGATATATGTTAGCGCCCCTACCGCCGTCTCCGCCATCCGGTCCCCCTTTTGGAATATATTTTTCTCTTCTAAAACTTACACACCCTCTTCCTCCATGCCCCCCCACAAATTTAACCCTTGCTGTATCCGGAAAAATATATGATTTCAAAGACATAAGATTCTAATTTGGAATAACCTCAGCTACTGTTCTGCCAGCTTTCTTTATAAAGTTAACCTTTCCATCAACCTTAGCAAAAATAGTATAATCCTTCCCAAGTCCCACGTTGTTTCCTGGACGTATTTTTGTCCCACGTTGTCTTACTATAATTGAACCCGCAGTAACTATCTCACCACCATATACCTTAATTCCAAGATATTGAGGGTTACTATCTCTTCCATTTCTTGAACTTCCTCCGCCTTTTTTAGATGCCAATTAAATCACCTCTTTTTAAATTCAAGGATATTAATTATATTTTAAAATTCTTAACCAGAAACTCTTAATAAAGTGTATCTTTGCCTATTACCCTTTTTATTTCTATAACCCTTTTTAGGCCTATATTTAAAAGCAATTACCGTTCTCTCTTTACCGATTCCTTCCACTATAGTTTCTACATTTTTAGTTTTAATTTCAGGCTCTTCATCAAAAAGAAGCGCATTTTCAACAACAAATTTCTCTCCTGGGTTTAAACCATTTATATATGGTACTTTTATTTTATCGCCTGGAGAAACTAGAAACTCTTTACCCTTAATGTTTAGAACGTACAACACCTTTATGCCTCCTCAAAAAATATGGCGGAGAGAGAGGGATTCGAACCCTCGAAGCAGTTTTATCCGCTTACTCCCTTAGCAGGGGAGCGCCTTCGACCTCTCGGCCATCTCTCCATTAGCATGGAAATTATAACAAAAAATTAAACTTTTGAAAACAACTTAAGTTGGTATTATATCACAACTTTAATCGATTATAAAAAAACGCGCAACTATAAAACAAAAAATATAGTTGCGCGCATATAGTAATTTTTAAAGCTCAGTTACAGTTACTGCACCAGTTGGACAAACTGATACACACGTCATACAACCAACACAATCATCTGCCCTTGTTGGTTGAGACTTACCGTTTACCATGTCAAAAACCTGATTTGGGCAATTATCTGCGCATGCACCATCTCCATTACAGGTATCTTGATCAACTTTTACCACATAAACCATGAAAATTACCTCCTTCGAGTATATTATGTAATAAATATTTTAGCAAATTTAAATAAATAAATAAATACCTCCCCCAAAAATAAGGGGGAGGTATGAACGTTAAACATTAATTACTTAGGCGTATAATGCCAGTTAGGATCGTTATGATATTCATCCTTTAGAACTACAAAAGAGGTTGTAACATAAATATATTCTACAATTCCTTCGTTAGCTAGCTCTGCAATAGCAGCATCTACTGCCTTTTTATCTTCCCCTATCTTTTCTGCAATTTGCCTATTTTTTGCTTGTTTAACGGTTTTAAGATATTCGCATATCTTAACCTTGATCGATGGATCTGCAGCCATCTGTTTTCACCGCCTTTATATTAAGAAACAATTTTATTACCACTTAAATGTAGCTGTTGAACGGAAGGTTGGAACAGAGAAAATATAGTCATCAATATGCTTATCTGTAAATGGCAAACCAGTAACTTTGAAGAATTTCTCCCAACCAATCCTGTTGATCCACTCGCCGTAACGCTCTCCCTCTTTTGCATCCTTTGCGTAAACATCAATAAGTAATCTTACAGTTTTAACTAATGTAGGCCATCTTGGTGGTTCATTAGGAATATAAGGGACAGCCAACTTAGAAAACATAGCAGGATGCCTTGCATCAGAAACTTTACCGCCTACAAATATTGCAGCTCCGTCATTTTTGGGATCGAATATTGGCATTGCGGGACACATAGTATAGCAGTTACCACAATACATACATCTCTCTTCGTTTACAACGACTGATTTCTTGGCTGGTTCGGGTCTGATTGCCCTTGTTGGACATGCAGCTACAACGTTTGGTATCTCACACATCTTGGAAATCTTTTCATCATCCACCTTTGGTGGAACTCTGTGCACTCCGACAATTGCAACATCTGAACAATGGACCGCACCGCACATATTCAAACAGCATGCCAAAGCAAGTCTAAGTCTGGCTGGAAGCTTTGCTTCTTTATAATACTCAAAAACCTCATCCATAACGGACTTAACTATACCCGAAGCATCAATTGCAGGAGTATGGCAGTGTATCCAACCCTGAGTGTGAAGCATATTTGAAATGGTATTGCCCACTCCGCCTGGGGTGTAACCCATTGCGTGAAGCTCTGCTTTCAAAGGTTCAATATTAGCTTCATCCTCAACTAAAAATTCTATCGAATGCCTACTGGTAAATCTGAAAAATCCACCGCAATATTTATCAGCAAGATCACAAAAGGCTCTTAAAGTATCTACATGCATAAGTCTTGGTGTTGCCGCTCTAACTGTATAAAGCTTTTCGCCACTTTCTGCTACATGAACTAGCGTACCGGTATCTAATACTTCATGATATTTCCATTTACCGTAGTTTCTCTTGCAAAGGTCGGACATCATGTCCAGGTATTTTGGTGGTCCAAAATCCGTCTTAACCATTATTGGTTCACCTCCTCTTTACTCCAGAAGTAGAATGGATTGGTACGTGGATGCAAGACCATCTGAGGAACAGCAGGAAGGCCTGTTGCCTGTAAGAAGCTTCTCATACCCAATCTGTAAATAAGCTCTCCAACTCTCTCCCTCATCTTTCCATTCTCATCCCACCACTCCCATATTTTCTCAAGGAGCTCAGAGACTTCATCATAAGGAGGTTTCATTTCCATAAATGGAACAATAACCCATGACATAAACGCCGACTGTAAAATTGGAGCATGACCACCAATCAATATGGTAGCGCCGGTTATTTTCCCCTGTCTAAGAGCCTTTGGCATCTTATTTATGCAGTTATGACATCTTACACAATTGCTGTTGTCTATTGAAAGAGACTTTGTTACAGGATTATAGGAAATGCACTTCGTTGGACACTTATCAACTACCTGTCCAATGATGTCAAATCCAGCATTTACATAGTTTACTACCTCTGTTCTATTAATCTGGATATTGTCTTTCCAGGTACCAATAATTGAGAAGTCAGCTCTAGCCTTTGATGCAACACCATCATTTGCACAGCCAGCAATTTTGATCTTAAACTTATATGGCCACATAGGCCTATGAAGCTCGTTTTGATATCTCCTTGTAAGAGTATCCACGATATCGAGAGTATCAATACATGCCCACTCACATCTGCCTGGTCCTACACATGCGCTTGGCGTTCTGAGGTCTGATCCAGAACCTCCAAGGTCCCAACCTTCACGAGCAAGGTCATCTGTAACAGCTTGCAGTTGATCTGTATGAGTACCGAGCAATATAATATCACCCGTTGCTCCGTGGAAGTTTGTCAAGCCGCTACCTCGCTTCTCCCATATATCGAGAAGTTTTCTTAGCCTATCGGTCTTGTAAAACCATCCCGCAGGCTGGTTGATTCTCATAGTGTGAAACTCGGTCAAACCTGGAAATTTATCAGGTACGTCAGAATAACGACCGATTACTCCTCCACCATACCCTGTAACACCGACTATTCCGCCGTGTTTCCAGTGAGTAATTTTTTCCTCATACGAAAGCTCTAACTGACCAAGTAGATCGTTACAAGCATCATTTTTCTCAGCACCTTTTTTGATCTCTTTTACAAAGCTTGGAAAAGGACCATCAAGAAGCTGATCTAGCATTGGTGTTTTTCTTAATTCTGGCATTAATCAGTACACCCCCTTAAGGTGAAATAAATTTTGTTTTTTTAAAAAAATGGGTAAGCTTATCACCTCCCCTGTATTAAACACATCCTGTTGGTTTAGGCAATCCTGCAATCTTACATGCACCCTTTGCAGGGCCGGTCGGAAAGAGTTCATAAATTCTCTTGAGATCCACACCATTATCCTTACAAAGTTTCCTTACCATTGGAGCAATCTGGTATTTTTTAAAATAGTCGTGTAAATAGTTTACTATCTTCCAGTGCTCCTCTGTTAGTTCTTCAACTTGTTCAGTCTTCGCAAGGTAACGTGCTACATCTTCATTCCACTGTTCTGGATCTTGGATGAAACCATCCTCATCAACTTCTAACTGCTTACCATTAACCTCAATAAATGGCATAATTTAACACCTCCAAAATTTATTTTCAAAGTAAAATATATAAAGCAACTTATGATTTGGCATACTTATTTTTAGGAAATGGAAAATCTACAATAGCATCGCCCACAAGATCAACAAGACCTTTAATCTTTACGTGATCGAGCTCATCTTTATACCCATCATGGACTATAAAGGTGTTATGCGCCTTACCAATAGAGCATATTACCACAGCTATATCAGGGTTAACCGCTTTGTATTGTTCTGCTTTATTTCTCGAAAGTTTAACCCTTAAATTAATACTTTCTGGGTCATCCCAAAGTATACCTGTTCCACCGCCACAGCACCAGTTCATCTCCCTATTTGGAGTCATTTCTATAAATGATCCCTCAGGCAATATCTTTGAAAGCACATATCTTGGCTCTTCTATAAGGCCTCCTGCCCTAGCATTGTTACAAGAGTCGTGAAGCGTCACCCTCATTCCCTCGTATCTAGATGGATCTACCTTAATAATACCATTATCTATTAATTCTATTAATTTGTGAACAAGGTGTACATAATGAAATCTCTTGTCAACCCATTCGCCGTTTACAGTTTTTGTCATCATCTTCCAGGTTCTCCATCCATGAGCGCACTCACCAAGAACAACTTCAGCACAGTTTTTCATCTTAAAAGTCTGATCTATAAGACGCTTGTTTAACATTCTCATCGTATTTTCATGCAAAAAGAGCCCGAAATTTCCTGTTTCTATTATATCGCTTGAAATCGTCCATCTTATCCCAGCAGCATGCATTACCTTTGCTACACCCATCATAGTATCAGGGTAAGCAAAAAAATCAGCTGAAGAAGGATTATAAAGCAGCTCGGCATCCCAATCATCAACAGGTATTTTTATATCTACACCAGTTTCCTCTTTGAGTTCTTCTTCGAGAAATTCAACTGTGTCCATAAGACCAGGTTTTGTAATAACCATATGGTTGCCTGTCTTCCACATAGAAGTTAAAACGCTCCAATGAAACTGGGAAACGAAGCCACACTGAATGAGTATTTCCCTTCCATATCTTGTAATCTCTGCTGTGTCAATACCCATCGGACAATAATATGAACATCTTCTACACTGTGAACACTGATAAAAATAATAGTACATCTCCTTAAGACCCTCTAAGGTAACCCTTTCTGCGCCTACAATAGGCCCTAATATAGCACCCTGAGTAGTAAAGTATTTCTTGTAATATCTTCTCAAAAGATCTGCTCTCATAACAGGTATATTTCTAAGTTCACCTGTTCCCTGATATGTATGACAAGCATTCACGCATGCCCCACACTTTACACAACTCTCCATATATACCTTTAACTGCCTATGTTGTGCTAGAACTCTAGCAAAAGCACTCACAAAGCGCTGCTCAAGTTCGGTTTCATCAAAAGGCTTGTCCAGCGGTTCAAGAGGATAAATTTTTGGAGCCAAAAAAGGTACAAGATGCTTCTCGCCTTTATCCATTGTTTGAACTGTTTTTAATCTCTCATCTTCCCACCATCTCTGAGGAAATCTTCCCTTTTCAACGTTTCTGTCAAAATTCATATTCTACTTACCTCCCTTCCACTCGCAAACTTTGCTTCTCCAGTCAAAAACCATAACCTTTTTGGGATCATAATTCGTAATCATCCAACGAGCAAAAAATATTCCACAAGAGTGCATAAGTTTGCTAAAGGGAAAATAAATAAGCAATATTTCAACAAGGAACAAATGCCATGTAAAAATTGGATTATCGGGAAGGGCTACAGGATGTAATGTAAAAAGACCAATTATCCATCTCTGAGCAACATCGTATTCAACCCCATAAGTAGAACTAAACCTCATGAAGTTACCCATACAGGAAATTCCTAATATTAATAAAACGATTAAATAATCAATACCATCTGACATAACTCTTACTAAGGGGTTAAAAAATCTTCTTAAAAAGAGATAAATCAAGCTCAAACTGAGAAAGATCCCTGACACAGTCCCTAAAAATTCCGACATATGCAAACTTGTTTCAGGACTAACACCTAAAATTGTGAACTGATGACCTAGTGTCCCAATACCAACAATATGACCAATTATAATAAGAGCTAAAGAAACATGAAATATCCATCCCCCTAGCCACAAATCGGTCCACTTACCAGTGTAGACTGTTGCATCATAAATCTTTAGAAGGATAGGACGGAATAAAAAGGTGTCCAAAAGAACCTTTATAAAAGCTCCCTCTGCGGTCTTTGGCGCTGGGAAATCCGTTAAAGGATACACCACAGGCGCCCTCATCCACCTATAAATCTGAAGTGGAACCCCCACAAAAAATACAACGATTGCTACATAAGACAAAACATTACCAACTAAAAAAGAGAACCAATCCAATAGACACTCACCCCTTTATTTAAAATTTTCACCCCATGGGTTACCGTTATTATCATAAACTATAACAAAATTTATTAGAATTAACAAGCAAAACTTATATAACTATTAATAAAACAATATTATATTCCCATAAAAATCACTTATTAAATAATAAATGATTTATATATTTCTTTGATTTTCCATTTCTTTTTCAAGAAGCAGTCTTGCCCAAGAAGCCATGTGTTGATGCATTACATGCCAATTATTGTAGCCTTGATAGAGCCATTTTTTAATCTTTATCCTCTCACTGTTAATACTATATGGACATTCTGACTCTATTGGATTTATCCCCTGAATCTTCTTGGATAGCGTTTTTATATGCTCTTCTTCAACCAGCAAAAGTGGTCTGATTAGGTAAATATCTCTTCTTGACAAATACTTGATTGGCAAGAGAACATTTGGTCTGCCATTCATAGCAATTGTCATAATAACTCCCTCTAGTAGGTCGTCAAGATGATGGCCAAGAGCTAAATGTGTAGCTCCCATTATTTTAGCTCCATCCACGAGAGCTCCTCTTCTAAGATGAGAACAAATAGCACAAGGAGAATCTGCTTTAGACAATGAATTATAAATAAATGACTTCTTTTCAATATATGGAATATCGTTTAAAAACAAATATTCTTTAATTTTATCGTAGCTAAACCCAGGAAAGCCTTGGTCAACCAAAACAGCACAAAGTTTATATTTATGCTTCCTATGTCTCAAAACTTCATTTAAAGCCCAAAGAGTTATTAAACTGTCTTTACCACCAGATAGCCCCACAGCAAGAGTACCACCGTTTGGAAGTATTGAATATTTATAATCAAGTTCAAGAATCTTATTTAGAGTTCTTTTAATCAACCCCAATAATAATTCCACCACCTAATAATTCTTGATTATCCAAAGAATAAAATGAAGCAATTTGGCCTTTGGTAGGTGCAAAAACCTTTTCTTGAAAATTTACATACAACTTTTTATCCTTAAGCTTTACATTGCATACAACAGGTTTGGCTTGATATCTAACTTGTATTAAACACCTATCTGGAAGCTCATTAAAAAGATTAAGCTTGTCAACGATTATTGAGTTTTTATAACAAAACTCTTTAGTATTCAAATACACTACATTCTTTTCGTGATCTAAATCCTGAACATAAAGCTTTACGGGTTCTTTGTGACCAAGCCCTCTACTTTCACCTATCGTATAAAAATATGAACCCCAATGATTTGCAACTACTCTATTTCCATAAAGAAATATACCTGCTTTCTTTCCATATTTATCTTGTATAAGACATTTATAACCTTTTTTGACAAAACACAGATCTTGGCTCGAAGGAATATCTTTCCAAAAGGAATATCTTTCTTGCATAATTTTTGTTACATATTTTTTCGTATAATTGCCTAATACAAACATAGCATTTTTAAGATATATTGATGGAACTAAGGATAAAAAATAACTTTGATCCTTTTTGTCATCTATCCCTCTAAAAATTCTTAATTTACCATTAAAAGAACTCCTAACATAGTGACCAGTAGAGAAGTAATCATAATTATATTTAGATCTTACTCTTTCTAAAATTCTAAATTTCACTTTCATATTACAAAGAGCACAGGGGTTTGGAGTAAACCCAGAAATAATCATCTCAAGAGATCTATTAATAACTTCTTCTTTAAAGATTTTTATAGCATTAAAGGATTCAAATTTTACTCCCAATAAATCACTTAAAAACCTTGCCCTAGAGTAAGCTTCATGATTATCGAAAAGGTTAATATATAAACACATTACATCAAAACCCAATTTTTTAAACAAGAAAGCGGTATAGAAGCTATCTATACCGCCACTTATTCCTACTACAATCCTTTTATTCAATTTTCACAAAACAAAGAAAATGTTATGCTAAAAACGGAGAAATCTCTCTCACAATTTTTTCTTTTGCCACTGCACCAACAATTCTCTTTTGCTCTTCCCCATTTTTATATAAAATCAATGTAGGAATACTCACAATTCTAAGGTTTTGTGCAAGAACTCTATCATTATCAACATTAACTTTACATATTTTTAACTTACCTGCATATTCCTTATCAAGTTCTTCTAATATAGGTGCTATCATCCTGCATGGACCACACCATGGAGCCCAAAAATCTATTAGAGTAACACCGCTTGATATCTCATCTTTAAAGTTTAATTCATTTAATTCCTTCATAATTTATCACTCCTTAATTAAAAGATTATCAACCTTAAAAGTTTAAAAACATTACTTAAAATATACATAATATATTAAACTAAATTTACATTTTAGACAATTACTTATAAAAATGTTAATATTTATCAACCGTTTTGGAAGGAGTGATGTTGTTTGTTGAAAACTAATGTTATTGGTTACCCTAGAATTGGTGAAAAAAGAGAACTAAAGTTTCTTTTAGAAAATTTTTGGCAAAATAAAATTGATGAAAACGAATTCCTATCAAATTATTACGAGCTTGAACTTTCAAGATGCAGGTTACAATTGGAATTTGGTATAGATTTAATACCAGTTGGCGATATGTCAATGTACGATCACGTCTTAGATACTGCTTATATGTTTGGGATAATTCCAAAAAGATTTGGTAAAGCACGCGGACTTGATTTGTCAGTTTACTTTTCTATGGCAAGAGGCTCAAAAGATGCTCCAGCAATGGAAATGACAAAGTGGTTCGATACAAACTATCACTATCTCGTACCAGAAATTGATGACGAACAAAATTTTTATTTAAATTATCCCTTTGTTTTAGAATCGTTCAAGAGGGCTAAAGAAGCGGGTATCATTACAAAACCCGTAATCTTAGGCGGTTTTACATTTCTTAAATTATCAAAATCATACTCCCCAAAAAGATTTAAAGACCTTTTGTTAAAATTAGCTCCTTTATATGTAGAGCTCATTCAACAACTCGAAAAAGAAGGAGCAGAATATATTCAAATAGACGAACCATATTTGGTTTTAGGCTTGACAGCAGATGAATTAAAAATATTTAGAGAATTTTATTACAACATTTTGCCATATTTAAAGTGTAAAACTATTTTGCAAACCTATTTTGAAGGCGTACCAGATTTAGAAATGCTCTACGAATTGCCATTTACAGGTTTTGGACTTGATTTTTGTAGATCAGATGAAAACCTAAACAAAATTCTAAATACAGATTTCCCAAAAAACAAATTATTGGTGGCAGGTTTAATAAATGGAAGAAATATCTGGAAAACTGATTTAACCAAAGTTCTAAAACTTTTAGACAAAATAAAAACTAAAATAAATGCAGATAGAATTATATTGTCTACAAGTTGTTCCCTAATGTTTATTCCCTCTTCTGACAAAAATTTAGAAAACTTTCCTAAAGACCTAATTAATAGACTGGCATTTGCAAATGATAGGCTCAAGGAACTCTACATTTTGAAAGAATTTTTAAATGGCAACAATACATTTTCTTCAAAGATAGAAGAATCACATAAAATATGGGAAAAAACACCGGAAACCTTTTTTATCAAAGAGATACGAGATAAAATTAAAAATCTAAAAAGCGAAGACTTCATAAGGAAGGAACCATTTGAAGAAAGATATAAGGTACAGATGAATGAGCTTAAACTCGGTTTATTTCCTACAACAACCATTGGTAGTTTTCCACAAACCAAAGAATTAAGAGCCCAGAGAGCAGCGTTTAAATCTGGTGCAATTTCTAAAGAAGAGTACACCGCATATATCAAAAGTCTCATACAGGACCTTATTAAAAAACAAGAAGACCTCGGTCTAGATGTTTTCGTTCACGGGGAATTCGAAAGAACAGATATGGTAGAATTTTTTGGAGAAAAACTTCAAGGCTTTGCTACATCAAAATTCGCTTGGGTTCAGTCTTATGGCTCAAGGTGTGTAAGACCACCTATAATATACGCTGACATAAAAAGGAATGCCCCAATGACGTTAGACGAAATTCTATACGCTCAATCACTAACAACAAAACCCGTAAAGGGCATGCTTACTGGCCCTGTTACAATACTTAACTGGTCTTTTGTTAGAGAGGATATTCCAAGAGAAGAAGTAGCGTACCAGATAGCCCTTGCCCTTGCAGAAGAAATTTTGGATCTTGAAAAGAATGGCATTAAAATAATTCAAATTGACGAACCAGCATTTAGAGAAGGTCTACCCTTGAGGAAATCTAACAGAGAGAAATATATTGAATGGGCTATAAAGTCCTTTAGGTTAACCAACAGCAATGTAAAGAAGAATACCCAAATCCATACACATATGTGCTATTCCGAATTTAATGAAATGATAGAAGCAATTTACGCTATGGACTCTGATGTAATTTCAATAGAAGCCTCCAGAAGTAAGGGCGACATCTTGGAAGTCTTCGAAAAGTTCAAATATGATCACGGAATAGGACTTGGCACTTATGACATTCACAGTCCAAGAATACCATCCATTTCAGAAATACTTGAAATATTAGAACGATCCATCAGGGTTATTGATAAAAGGCTTATCTGGGTTAATCCAGATTGTGGTCTAAAAACAAGAGGTTGGGAAGAAACTATACCCTCCCTAAAAAATATGGTTGAAGCAGCAAAAATTATGAGAGAAAGATATAAATAAATAACATCTTAATTTCCCAGAGAGTTTAAAACTCTCTGGGATTTAACTTCACAATTGAAACATCTAAATAGTTATTTTTTTCTTGTAAAAAGGGAGAAATTATATTTTTTGCAAAATAACTTTTGTTTTTCTTCGAATACATAGGGAAGGTAAATATAAGTCTTTGCTTCGCTCGAGTAATTGCCACATAAAATAGCCTTCTTTCTTCTTCTATTTCATCACTTGATTGAGCTTTAAAATGCGGATATACATTTTCAACAACTGACAAAATAAATACAACATCAAATTCAAGTCCCTTTGCTGAATGAATTGTACTCAAAATTATATTGCTGCTTTTAGATTCGGATTTTTCCACAGGATCAAGGGTAAATGCTTCAAGATATTCCAAGAGATTATCATAATTAGAGCTCATATCAATAAACTTGACTAGATCTATCTCTCTCTCTTCATAATTTTCAGGATAAAGTCTTTTCATAATGTCTTTATAAAAATCAAAAATTACTTCAAGGATATTGTGCCAATCAGTAATTCCTGAAATTTTACTTAAAAAATGATACAATTCAGTCAAATTTTTTTCTTTTGTCAATAAATCTTTTAAATTTCCTCCTGCTATTATTGCATCCTTAATCTTCTCAGCTTTCTTTTCGCCAATTCCAGGAAACATTCTTAAGATTCTTAGTAATGCTATTTCATCCTTAATATTTACAAAAATTCTTAAAAAGGACATAAAATCTTTTGCGTGTGCACTCTCAGTCAGCTTTTGCCCACCATAAAAAGAATAGTTTATCCCCATCGAGTTAAGCTGGCTTTCAAGATTTCTGCCTATATATGCAGCTCTATATAACACCGCTACTTTCAAACCCTCTTCACTAAACTTTTGTATTTCTCTTGCCACATATCTTGCCTCTTCCCAATCATCAGGAACAATTATTAGTTTAGGCTTTACATTATTTTTCAAATTAACTTTAGCAACTAGTTCTTTCTTTATAGAGCTATATGAAGACTGAATAACTGAATTTGCAATGTCTAGAATTGACTGAGTAGACCTATAATTTGAAGAAAGGATTATTTTTTCAGCATCAAGTTTTTTAATAAAGTTCAACATATTTTCATAATATGCACCTCTAAAAGAATAAATGCTTTGTGCATCATCTCCCACAGCACTGACTCTTGATCCTAATTTATAAAATTGATAAAGCATTTCGGCTTGAATTTGATTTGTATCCTGAAATTCATCTACCAAAACCTCGTCAAATGGGCTTTTGTCAAGAGTCTTAATCACAAGCAGCCCGTACATCAGTAAATCGTCAAAATCTAAATAATTTCTCTCTTTTTTATTTGTCTCATACATACTAATTATCTTTTTAATATCCTCAAAATTTACGTATTTATACCTTTTTTGAATTATCTCACTTAGATCTTGATTGTTGTTTCTGGCATAAGAGTATAAAGCCAAGATGTCCTTTGGTTTAAATATAAGCGCTTCAAGCGCCTCTTTACTGTATATTTTGGCAAAAACCTTCTTCATCAAATCCATAGCATCTGCTTCATCGATAATTACGAAGTTATTAGACAGCCCAACTCTTAATGCCATCCTCCTTATTATATTTGCACAAAAAGAATGAAATGTACCAGAATAAAGTCTATTTGTAGTATCTTCTTCAATCAGCTCCCTAACTCTACTGGTCATCTCTTTCGCAGCTTTCTTAGTAAAAGTCAAAAGAAGATATCTTGCTTCTGGGTTCTCTTTTAAAAGTCTGGCAACCCTCGTCGTTAGTACTCTGGTTTTGCCTGTCCCAGCTCCAGCTATTATCAAAAGTGCTTTACTATCAGAGTAGACAGCCTTTTTCTGCTCCTCGTTTAGATTTGAATCCAAATGCACACCCCTAAAACAAAATATTTGAAAATTCTATTATATATTAGAACCATAGTAACACAAGCATCTCATAGTACCGCGAGCATCCCATAGTAACACGAGCATCCTTGCTCGTGGACGTTCTTTATAGTATCACGAGCATCCTGCTCGTGGATGTTCTTTATAGTATCACGAGCATCCTGCTCGTGGATGTTCTTTTAAGCGGTAATTTATCCAAATAGAAATTCTATATTATGTTAAAATAGAATGTTAATTTTTCTTTATAGATTGAAGGAGAGAATATTGAACTACAAAGCGCCTAAAGGAACTTTTGATATTTTCGGTAAAAAAGCCAAAATTTACGAAAAAATAGAAAGTATTGGCAAAAAAATTATGAAATTATATGGTTTCTCAGAAATAAGAACCCCAATTTTTGAAGATGCTGGACTTTTCACAAGAAGCCTTGGTGAAACATCGGATGTAGTACAAAAAGAGATGTATATATTTAAAGACAAGGGAAATAGACTACTGGCTCTTAGACCAGAGGGCACGGCTCCCGTAATAAGGTCAATAATAGAAAACAACCTTGCCCAAAATAACTCCGTAAAACTTTTTTACACAGGCCAGATGTTCAGATATGAAAGGCCTCAGGCAGGCAGATTTAGGCAGTTTCATCAATTTGGAGCAGAGATTGTCGGCACGCAGGATCCTATTTCCGACTTTGAGATTATCGATTCTTCCACAAAGATCTTAAAAGAATTAGAAATAGAATACGAATTGCACCTTAACTCTGTAGGGTGTAAGGTTTGCAGACCTGCATATAAAGAAGTACTAATTTTATTTCTCAAAGATCATGTAGACGAGCTATGCGAAAACTGCCAAACAAGATTGTACAAAAATCCATTGAGAGTTTTGGACTGCAAAGAAGAGCAATGTAAACTTGTTACATCGAATGCCCCTAAGATCACAGATTACCTGTGTGAAGATTGTAAAACCCACTTTGAAAAATTACTAAATTATCTTAAGAAGTCTAAAATTGAATTCATTTTGAATCCACGCCTTGTGAGAGGACTTGATTATTATACAAAAACTGCATTTGAAGCTCTAAATTTTTCTCTCGGATCACAAAACGCAGTTTTAGGCGGTGGAAGATATGATGGCCTAGCAGAAGAACTAGGAGGAAAAAACCTCCCAGGTGTAGGGTTTGCTTCGGGAATAGAAAGACTGGTTACTATTTTAGAAAATTCCAATAAAACTTTTGAAAAAGAGCATAAATTTATGGTGATTCCTATAACAAGCTTAGAATTTGACTATGCCTTAAACCTTACATCAGAGTTAAGAAAATATATAAGCGTACTATTCCCATACGATTACAAAAATCTGAAATCAGCCTTGAAACTCGCAGTAAAATCAGATTGCAGCTACGCAGTGTTGGTAGGTTCAGATGAGATAAGGGATAATCTAATTAGCATAAAAAACCTTGAAAACGGTAAACAGAAGAGTTTTTCTAAAGTTGAATTTTTAAATATTATAAATAATGAGAGGTGTAATTTTGGCTTATAGAACACATACTTTAAAAGAAATAAATAGATCTCTTGAAAATAAGACAATTACAGTATGTGGTTGGGTAAACAAAAGACGCGATCACGGCAACCTAATATTTCTTGATATCAGAGATAGGTATTCTATCCTACAAGTAATAGTAGATACAGAAAATATTAATACATTTAAGATAGCAGAAGAAATTAGATCCGAATATGTATTACAAATAACAGGAAATCTCAGAAGAAGGCCGGCAGGCACTGAAAATATGAAAATCTCAACTGGTGAATTTGAATTGGTAGCAAACGATATAAAAATATTAAATAAATCAAAAGTGCCACCATTTTCCATCTCAGACGAACAAAAAGATTACGATGAAAAATTGGGGCTAAAGTACAGATATCTTGATCTAAGAAGATCAGAAAAAAAAGATAATCTTATAAAGAGACACTTGATAACTAATATCATTAGAAACCATTTTATAGAAAATGATTTTCTTGAAATAGAAACCCCTTACCTTACCAAAAGTACTCCTGAGGGAGCTAGGGATTTCCTTGTCCCATCAAGACTTCAACCGGGTTCATTTTATGCACTACCACAATCCCCCCAGCTTTTTAAACAAATTTTAATGATAAGCGGATTTGATAGATATTTTCAGATAGTTCGATGCTTTAGGGATGAGGACCTAAGAGCTGACAGGCAGCCAGAATTTACTCAGGTAGATGTTGAGATGTCATTTATTGAGCCATCTGACATAATGGGCATTACTGAAGATCTCTTTAGAAAATTAAATTCCAAATTCAACATTGAATGTGACTATCCTATACCAATTATGAAGTATGCCGAAGCAATGAATAGATTTGGAACCGATAGGCCAGATCTTAGAAATCCTCTTGAAATCTTGGATTTTACTGAAATTTTAAAAAATACTCAGTTAAAGATCTTTAAAAGCGTCATAGAAAAGGGAGGATACATTAAAGGCTTTGCATTAAAGAACAATCAGTGCAACCCAACTAGACCTATACTTGAAAAGATAAACAATATGGCAAAAGACTTTGGATTACCAGGCATTGCATGGATATTATTTGATGGCTCTGAGATAAAATCTCCAATAGCAAAATTCTTGTCTGAAAACGAGATAAACTCTTTCAAAAAGGTATTCGATCTCGGTGACAAAGATGCTATCCTTCTTGCGGCAGGTAAGGACGGTCTCCTACAATCCCTTGGTTCGCTTAGGATATTTCTTGGAAATGAGTTCAATCTAGTCAAGGAAAATGAATTCAAATATGTATGGATAGTAGATTTCCCGTTATTTGAATACGATGAGAAAGAAAAAAGACTCAACTCTGTTCACCATCCATTTACCGCTCCGCATCCAGAAGATCTAGAGAAGTTAGACACAGATCCGCTTTCTGTTCGCTCCCTTGCATACGATATAGTCCTAAATGGAAACGAGTTAGGTGGCGGAAGTATTAGAATAAACAATACTAATTTACAGAGCAAGATATTTAAACTTCTTAATATTTCGCCAGAAGAGGCTCAAGTAAAATTTGGCTTTCTTTTAGAAGCACTTGAATACGGCGCCCCACCACACGGAGGAATTGCTCTCGGACTTGACAGAATAACAATGCTCTTTACTGGCGCAAAGTCTCTCAGAGATGTAATAGCCTTCCCAAAGACCCAGAGCGGGACATGTCTACTTACCGATGCACCGTCACAGGTGGATAAAAAACAGCTCGACGAACTGTCTATCTGCGTTAACATAAAGGAAGAGTGAGATTAATCTTTATTTTTTAATATAATCTTCAGCAATGTCAATAGCCCTTCCAAGGAGAGAGACATCCTCTGGATAATCAATAATAGTTGAAGGATTTTTGTCTTCCATTATCAAATTGTTGTTATCAGAAAACACCTTGTATTCCAACACCTTGGTTGGTCGCAAGGCATCATTTATATTAGTAGAATATCTTTTCAAACCCTTAATAATGTCTTTGCCAAAGTGGATTTCACTAAGTACCCAGAATTTCATAGTATGGTCATTTTTGTCGTAAACCACACTGTCAGCATCCACATAATCTTTCCTAATCTCTCCTGACGAAAGTGTCAAAGTCCCCACATAAAGCCAGTTAGTAGCAAGAGCAGAATTTACTTTTGAAAAAGAAAACATTATTGCAAGACATATTACAATAAAGAATTTTGCTCTCATAAATATCCACCCCTTATAAATTTTATATGCTAATATTTTAACAGATTTGCATAAATTTGATCGTGCTATATAAGAAGTGCTAGAATCAAATATTGTAAATTATTTAATCTTATACGATTCAGGAGGAAACACATGAAGCGATTGATGGTTTCAATTTTTCTAATAATATTTATTTTGATATCAAAAAGCGCCTATGCAAACCAGGAGTTTTACGATCTGTTAAACAGTACATATACAAGATATACAAATACAGAATCTTCGATGATAGTATACAAGGTTTTAGGTGAAAAAAATAAAAAGACCATTGTAATGTTAGAGCCTTTTTCAAGCAGCATGAACAGTTGGGACGATTCATTTATTATGGATCTATTAAAAGATTTCAGGTTAATTTTTATAGATTATCCGGGCATTGGACAATCCAAGTTTCTCTCAAACAAGGATCCAGATATAAGCGAATTGGCAAAAGCCGTAAAGAATGTATTGAAGAATGAGAAAATAAAGAGTGCAAACATTCTTGGTTACTCAATGGGTGGATTTGTAGCTCAACAATTTGCAAATATGTACCCTGATATGGTTGATTCTCTTATATTGATTAGCACTGATGCAGGAGGAACAAGCGCCATAAAGCCTCAAGATTACGTAGTAGATGCACTTTTTAATCCATTACCAGACTTAGAAAAACAAGGAGAAAGGATCATGAAGGTGCTTTTCCCTACAAATGAAATTGACAATTACAAAATCAAGATGGCGCTTATCTATCAGAGGTCATCGCCAGATATTACCTCAAGAGTTTTTAATTACGAAAAACAAATTATATTTTCCTGGTATCTTAGCAATACTAACCAGGAAGAGCTAAAGGGCAAAGATTTTAAAACTCTTATACTCTCATCCGATCAAGATCTAGTAGTCCCACCCGAAAATGCTGTAATACTTCACAAACTTTTGCCAAATTCAAAACTAATAATATTCAAAGGTGCAGGTCATGCACTCATTTACCAAATACCATCAGAAGTGGCATCAGCTATCAGGAAATTTCTTGAGTAAATTTTTGTAAATGAAGAATATATCCTTTATCATCGTCCTTTGTGTGCAGTATTGAAAATCCTTTACTGCTTGCTATAGCTTGAACTATCTCAACACTGAGTAGCACGTGATCTTTTACCTCTTCCTTCTTAGAATGAACTCTATTTATGTGCTCTCTTGAAGAATTGTGCAATATCAAGAGCTCACCTTGCCTATCCAATAAACTTGATGACTTCTTAAACACATCTTCAAGGTTTCCCAAATGAGGCAAAACGTTTATCATAAGAATAAGATCAAAAACGCCATCTACATCAAAAAAATTTATTATATTAGCTGAGAATCTCGGATCATCTATCCTCTCAATAGCTTTTTCAATCATCTTTGAAGATATATCAATTGCATATAGCTGAGCGTTATGTTTTAACCTCTTGAGGATAAAACCTGTTTCTATGCCGGTAGCGCATCCAACTTCAAGCACCCTGGTAAACGAATTCCAGTTAATAAGGTTTAGCCCACCCTCTAAAACATCTATATCTCCTCTTGAAAATATACTATCCCACTCATCAGATAACCTATCGAAAAAGTCTACTATGTTCATCTTCCCTCCAGATAAATTTAGAATACTAAAAAAGGCCTGCCATCTATTTGCTTAATCTTTATATTAACCCCAAAGGTTTCACTAAAGTTTTCTTCGGTTATAATTTCTAAACCCCCTGATGAAAATATTTTCCCATCTTTCATTAAAATAAACTTATCTATAAATCTTAGTGCAAGGTTTATATCATGAATAGCCATAAGACATGAAATCTCATTACTTTGAACAATTTGTTTGACAATATTCATAACTTCAATCTGACTTTTTATGTCAAGGTTGTTTGTTGGCTCATCCAGGAGAATTAATGAGGGCTCCTGAACCAGTGCCCTTGCAACTATCACCTTTTGAAGCTCACCGCCGCTTAATTCGTCTACGAATCTCATAGCAATCTTTTGTAAAGAAAACATTTCTATGACACATTTTGTAATTTCGAGATCTCTCTTCGATATGTCCCATTTAACGTATGGCTTTCTCCCAAGTAAAACCGCATCAAAAACTGTAAGCCTGGTAGCTTGATTTCTCTGGGAAACATAAGAAACCTTTTTTGCAATTTCAGAACCTAATTTTTTAGTATCTTGCCCCTCGATCAATATTGTTCCGAATTTTGGCTTAAGAATCCTATTAATACACTTTAACAAAGTAGACTTACCCACTCCGTTGTTACCAAGAATAGCTATAAGATCGCCCTTATCTATATGAAAATTTACGTCCTTTAATACGTCAACGCTATTATACGAAAAGCTTATGCCATTAATCTGAATAAACACTATTTCATTCTTCCTCTTAAATATAGAATGTAGATAAAAAAGGGAGCTCCCAAAAAAGAAGTTACAGCCCCAATTGGCAAGATTACAGGAGAAAAAATTGTTCTGCTGACAACATCAGCTATTATTAGTAAAATTGCCCCCGACAAAGCACTGGCTGGTAAGATAAATTTGTGATCAAAGTCAATTATCTTCCTCATTGCTTGAGGTGCTACTAATCCAACAAAACCTATTATACCCAAGAACGAAACTATTACTGCGGCTATAAGAGAAGAAACTATCATTGACACGAATCTTATTCTATCAACATTTATACCCAAACTCCTGGCGCTCTCATCGCCTATTTGCATAGCATTATAGTTTAGACTGTTGAGAAGAAAGTATACAAAAGAAAGGGCTACTACAATAGCCATTATCAGGATTTCATTCCAGTAAGCGCGGCCAACATCGCCAAATGTCCAAAACACCATACTGGTAACGGCAACTTCATTTGAAAAGTATTGAAGCATTATGATCATGGCAGAAAAGAGCGCCCCAAGAGCTACACCCGAAAGAACTATAGACTCAGGACTAAAACCCTTGAACCTTGCAAGAAAAATTATTGTAAATGTAGATATGAGCGACCCAAAGAAAGCACAAGCAGTAACGAAATACGGGTTGTTAATAATAATATTTGTCCCAAGAGAACCCTGCCCTAACAGTACTATTCCCACACAAGCTCCAAATGCTGCCCCCTGAGAAACGCCCAATGTAAAGGGGGATGCAAGCGGATTTCTCAAAACGTTTTGCATAATGCAGCCTGCTATAGCAAGACCAAATCCCGCTATAAAAGATGAGGCTATTCTGGGAAATCGCACATTAAACAATACTGTGCCTTCCCTTGAGCTTGGATTAAATAAAGATAATATTATATCTGAAAAACTCAAGTTAAACGTGCCAATTTTTGCAGAAAATACTATAAAAAGCAAAGATATAAAAAAAAGCAACACTACAATGAAGAGTTTTTTCTTATAATAACTTCTGTAATTCTTTAAAATATCACTTTTATCCATAAAATTTAAAAAACTACCCTTGTAAATCCAGGATAACTTTTTGTAATCACGTTAAACATCGGTTTCCCCAAAAATTCTTTAAATATTTCATCTGCCTTATTACTAATATCGATATCAGAAAATCTTTCAGGATAGATAACCTTTCCAGCAAAGTAGGTATCTATTAAGGCTATCTCTATATTTGTAGTATAGTAGTTAAAAGGTAACTGTCCATAAACTTCATTGTCCTTGAATGCCCTTAATTTATCGTAAAAAGCCCTGTTCTTTTTATAGTCTTCTTTTACTAGGGCTAACCCCCCTTCATCAAGGAATATAATGTCAGGGTTTAACTTTATTAGATATTCTTTGTCCAGCATCAGGCTGCCCGAACTCTTTATTTCATCAGCAACGTTTTTTGCGTTAATTAGAGTAAAGGGCAAATATTTTGCCTGAGTGCTCTCAATTCCGTGAACGCCAGCCATACCAAGTGCCCCAACATAAACGCTCGGCTTCTTATCGGGCAAAATATCCTTAGTTCTATTGTTTAGGTCTTCTTCTATACCTTGTATGTACGAAATTAGTTGATTTGCTCTATCAGACCTCCCTGAAACCTCACCTATAACCCTTAAAGAATTAAATATCTCGTTCATATCAAAACTGGCGAATTGACCATAGCTAAGCAATATTACTGGTATATTTGTCTTTGACTGAATTGCATCAGCTTGATCTTTCGTTAGATATGCAGCAAATATTACATCTGGTTTAAGAGCAATGATGCTTTCAAGATTGGGACTTGGTCGAGGACCACCTAGACCTATCCCAGGCAAATCCTTTAACTGCGGATATGCAAGGATATATGGCCTTGAAATAGCATCCCATTCCTTTTCAGAATCCTCTACCCCTACAACTGAGTTTGCAAGCCCCATATAGCATACAAGTCTTAGGGCACCAGGACCTATTGCCACAACCTTTTTTACTGGCTTTTCTTTCAAAACAACCTTTCTTCCAAGAGCATCAGTTACGGTTAAATTAGAATTATCTTTCTGGGCTAACCTGTCACAACCTGAAAGAAAAGATAGCACAGTTATTAAAAAAAATATCTTTAGAAACTTCATTACAAGATTGAATTTATAAGATTTGAATCTTCAATAGTTAGTCTTTCTCCTATGAGATTTGCCTTTGAGATCTCGCTCTTAAATGGCAAGAATCCATCTACTTTGATTTTCTTTTCAGCAAGTAGCCTCTCAAGTTCTAATTTGCTATCTTCACTAACCTTGTTCAATATAACTTTATATGGCTTGGTATGTTTTCCCTCTGAAATCAAGCCTATAGTTTTCTCACAAAGAGAGACTGACTCAAAGGATGGCTCTATCACAAGCCATACTAAGTCTATAGCCTCGTGCACTCCTCTGCCAAAGTGTTCTATTCCAGCCTCTGTATCCACTAAAACGTATTGATTGTCTTTAACTTCTAATCTTTTCAAAAATTCTCTCGTTACTGCCCCCATTGGACACGCACAGCCCTCCATTCCATGTTCAATCTTACCAGTTCGGATAAAACCTATGTTGTCCCTCCATGAAGAGAAACCTTTCAGGTCTTCAAAGGTGAGGTTCGATGTAAACATAGGAGTCTTTTCTTTGCCCTCTGATTTTAAAAAAGATAAAAGAGCCTTTTTTATCTCAGCCTTTCCTCCAAGATATTCCATCAATGTTTTTTCAGAGTTTAAACCAAGCATATTAGTAAGACAAAGGTTTGACTCATCAGCATCCAGAACAAAAACCTCACCCCTTTTTGAAAGCGTATTTGCAGCTATTGTTGTGAGAGTGCTCTTTCCACATCCACCTCTCCCGCAAATTAAAATTTTTGGCATATTAAACCTCCCTCAATAAAAATAGGCCACGAAAGCTAAGTACGCGAAAGTTGCGCTTATAGTAGCCTTCATGGCCTTACAAAAAGAGTTCAACTCTTTAACTTTTTATTATTATACAATAAATTTTTAATTTTGATATTATAGTTCTTTGAGCTCTTATAGTATCACGAGCATCCTTGCTAGCGGAATATAGTAACACGAGCATCTTGCTCGTGCATTTTTTTGCTTTTACAGCTACCAAGCAGGGTGCTTGGCTTACTATAAGGGCAAAGCTACTCTAGCAGTGGTGCTACATACTATAAATTATTTGACTTTTAGATCTGATTTGGTAGAATATTAGAATTAAAGTTTTAGGATAAAGCCATGAAGGCTTGTGCAAAAATTGCACATGTTTTTATGGCTTATTTTTTTAGGAGGGATAAATTGGCAAAGTTAATATTAAATCTTGCAATGGTTGGGGGAGATCCTGTTTTGACACTTTTAATAGTGCTAAGCGTAATATCTGTTGCATTTATTGTTGAAAAAATTTTTCTTATGAGAAAAATTGAGAAAGATCTCTTCAATTACTCCCCTTCAGATTTAAGGTCAACTCTTCACAAAAGACTTGGCTTTTTTGCAACTGTTGGCAGCAATGCGCCATTTATCGGTCTATTTGGCACAGTGCTCGGGATTATGAAGGCATTCCACGATCTGGCCATTTCTTCGGATTTTGGAGTAAGAGTGGTTATGAACGGCATTGCAGAAGCACTTAGCTCCACTGCGCTTGGACTTTTTGTGGCTGTCCCGTGCGTGATTGCATACAACTACTTTGTCAGAAAAGCAAGAGATTTAAACTATATATACGAGGAGCACCTCGATGCACAATCCAAACCATGATGACGAAATAGCAGAAATAAACATTGTTCCA
>Ga0078972_1000771_pt1 | contig 131827 bp, 113 predicted proteins | sample YelNatPaOPGAMG01_FD_67568 | JGI IMG/M metagenome (GOLD analysis project Ga0078972, IMG submission 67568) | Hot spring thermophilic microbial communities from Obsidian Pool, Yellowstone National Park, USA - OP-RAMG-01 (SPADES assembly) (version 2) | ecosystem: Environmental > Aquatic > Thermal...
AACGGATCACTAAGAAGTCCCTGGGAATCGACCTGCCGCAGTGGCGCCCCGAACTGAATCCGCAAGGCTATATTCCCAACATCACGGCCTTCGGGAACGTCCCCAATGCAGTGAACCCGTCGCTTCACAATGCGTTGCCCTATCGGAATGTGAATCACATTTTCAGCATCGTCGAGAACGCGACTAAGATTTACGGGCAGCATGCCATCCGCATGGGCGTCTACATCGAACGCACCCGAAAAGACCAGCTGCAAGGCACGGTGACGCGTGGCGCGATCAGCTTCGCCGACGATGCCAACAACCCTTATCGTACGCGATATGGTTTCGCAAGCGCGTTGTTAGGCATCATGACCAGCTATCAGGAAGCCACGAACCAGCCTTACGGGCTCTACCGTTTCACCAACTTCGAGTGGTACATACAGGATAACTGGAAGGTCAACCGGCGACTTGCCATCGACATTGGGATGCGGTTCTATCACGACCCGCCTCAAGCTGAGATCCGCGGCCAAACCGCTGCTTTCGTTCAGGGGCTCTGGGATCCCGCCCGCGCGCCAATCCTGATTCGCAACGGGCGCGATAGCGCTGGAAACCGGGTGGGCATCAACCCCATCAACGGCCAGATCTTCAACCCGGGTTTCGTGGGCACCTTTGCGCCGGGTTTTGGCGATCCTGCCAATGGCATGGTTCAAGGCGGCGCCAAAGGCTTCCCAAAGTCTCTCTACACGGGTCCTGGTTTGGCGCTTGGTCCGCGCTTCGGATTCGCTTTCGACCCCATTGGCAAGGGACGAACCGCCATACGCGGCGGCGCCGGCGTTTTCTACGACCGCATCATGGGCAACCCCACCATGAACATGGTCGCGAATCCGCCCACGGTGTTTACGCCGACGCTGTATTACACCACTTTCGAAGAGCTCGTAGCCAGCGCCAACAGCGCCCTGTTAGCGCCGACAAACATCAGCTACTCGCTTTACGGTTTTGGCTTTTTGCCTACGGTGTATAACTACAGCTTCGGAGTGCAACAGGCCATCGGCCGTAACACGAAGATCGATGTCTCGTATGTGGGCAACATCGCACGGCACCTGTTGTGGCTGCGGAACATCAATCCCGAGCCGCTGGGGGCGCGATTTCTAAACCGCTATCCGCAAAACCGTGACCCCATCACGAACGCCGTATATTCCCCGAATTTCTTGCGGGCGTATCAGGGCTACGGAGATATCTCGGAGTTCGAGTTCGGCGGCACGTCCAATTACAACTCCTTACAAACCGGCTTCATGTCGCGACTGAAATCCGGCCTCCAAATCCGCGCCTCCTACACATTCGCCAAGACGCTGGGAACGGCGGTGAGCGATACCAGCACGGTGAGCCCTTTCCTGCCGCCTCGCATGCGGAATTATGGACGCCTTCGTTACGACAGAGACCACGTTTTCACCCTCAACTACACTTGGTCAGTGCCGCGGAGCTGGCTGCCTGCGAACCGGTGGCTACGGCTGCCCATGGAGCGCTGGGAGATCAACGGCACCACCCAGATGTCCGGAGGGCAGCCTTTCACCCCCGGTTTGGCTACGGTGGACGGAATGAACTTCTTGGGCACAGGCAGCGAGACGGCGCGCCCGGACTGGTTGGGAGGGAAGGAATTTGCGCGTCCGGCCCTGCCTCGCGTAGCGGGTCAGATCGAGGAACCGTATTTTGGCAATGCTGGCGTTGGCATTCTACGCGGTCCCGGAATCAACAACTGGGATATACGGATCAGCCGCCGGTTCCCATTCTTCGGCGAGCGGCGCACGCTCGAGTTCCGGGGTGAGCTATTTAACGCGTTCAATCACACGCAATTTTCGGGATTGGACACGACCGCGCGCTTTGACGCCCAGGGTGTGCAGATCAATCCGTTATTCCTGGAGCCAACCTCGGCGCGCCGCCCGCGAAACATGCAGTTCGCCCTCCGGTTGAACTTCTAAACACCGACCCTAACGGCGCTTTGGAGTTAAGCTTAGGCTTAGGATTCCCCTGAGGGGGGATCTTCTGTACGAGCGACGGGCAATGGCCCATTCTATGTGCGGGAACGGAGAAGCGCGTGCGGAATCTTACGGTCATCTGCTTTCTGCTGCTCTCTTCGGCGGCTGCTTGTGAAGCAACCTCGCAGCTTGAAGTGCGGCTGCACTTCAAAGGAGAGTCGAGCGAGTTCGTCGGGCTAACTGACGGGGCGGCAGTACAGCCTTTTGTCGCACCGCCGGGGGTCGTAGGAACTCTATCCCTGTTGGGCGCGGGTGGAGTGTCTTTTTTGCCGGCTCTCGAAGGGACAGGCGTCGCTTTTCAACCCGGCGGCTATCAAGCTGCCGGCGCTGCTTTTTTCCAGTTTCGCGGCAGGCCTATAGGTCTGATTCTAGACGGCTCGGAAGGCGAAATCAGCTTTGCTTTGAAATCGAGTTACTCGTTCGCCGAACGTGCGGCCCTGCCAACCCCAAATACCAGGCGTGTGTTCGAAGCGTGGGATCTAACCGGGCGGCAATTTGGATTCGAAACCACGGTAAACAGCCGGCGGCTAGTGTTCGCGTGCCAAGCGCCGTCCTATTCCCCTACCGCCGGAATCACCGGCAACAGCCGTACAGCGCTCGACTTCATCACCGCCGTTCGTTATACCGTGCCTGAGGGCGCGGAAGACGCGGTTTTTGGCAAAGGCGTGGTGGCGCAGTTTCGGATACAGTGGGATCAGACGGGAACCCGGCTGTATCTGAATGGCGTCTTGGTCGCCTCCAACCCTTCCCCAGCGGTTGCTCGCGCTTGGACGGAGTCGGCTGCGTTCAGCATCGGAGCCTCTGTAGGAGTGGGGAGGAACACCGGCAAGTATGTCTGCGATGACGTCATCGACGAGTTCGTGGTGAAAGCCCCAGCGCCGAGCAGCGATAGCATCCCTCCTTCGATCCTCCTTACGGCTCCGACTTCTGGCTCTGTGGTTGGGGATGTGGTCAACATCATCGCTACGGCAACCGATAACGTGGGCGTGACGGGGGTTCGCTTTTGGCTCGATGGCCAGCCCCTCGGCGACGAAAAGACCGCTGTGCCTTACTCGATGACGTGGGACACGACTCTGGTGGCAAGTGGCGTCCATACCCTGAGCGCAACGGCGCGCGACGCCGCAGGCAACACTGGCGCCTCCGCTCCGGTGCAGGTTACGGTGTACAACGCTCCGCCGGGCATGGAGGTGGTGGTCTCGACCGCCTCGGAACTGACCAGCGCCATCGCCGCCGCCAGACCCGGCCAGCGCATCGTATTACGCCCGGGTACGTATGTGTTGCCGGATCGCTTGCGCTTTTTTGCCGAGAATTCAGGGGCTTCTGGGCTCCCGGTGACGGTGATGGCTCGGGACGGGCTTGGCTCGGTCGTCATCGACGCAAATGGGAACGAGGAGGCTTTCTACGTCATCAGTGGGCGTTACCTCGTCTTGCAGGGGCTAGTCATCACCGGGGGAGCCTACCATGCGATTAAGATCGACGGGCCATCCTCGGACGTCGTGATTCGAAACTGTAGGCTGTTTGACAACACGCGAGCCAACGGCGTCTATGACCAGACCAGCGCCATCAAAGGCGGACCGGGAGCGGGCCTCCCCTATCGCGTGACGATCGAGGACTGCGAAATCTACCAAGCAGCGCCGTTCGCTGGCGTAAACTTCCAAGGCATAGACTGCAATGCTTGCAAGGACTGGGTGGTCCGCAATAACCGCATCCACGACATCCGGGGCGCGACGCTAGCCGGCATGGGAATCCAGTTCAAGAGCGGATCTTCGAACACGGTGATTGAAAACAACAGGATCTGGAACTGCGGCCTCACCGGCATCAATTTCGGCGGCTTCGGCGTGCCAGCTTGGGGCAACGAAACGTTCGATCATGTGGGTGGCATCGTACGGAACAACGTCGTCTATGGCGCCGCCGATGCCGGCATCTCAGTGATCAACACCAAGGACGGCAAGGTCTTCAACAACACGCTGTTTCGCAACGGCTATAATCCGGACGTGCGCGTGAGGGCGGAGAACCTGCAATACCGCAACAACATCTTGGACCAGCCCTTGCTGCTGCGTGACGGCGCTGCGGCGGCGACGAGCAATAACTACGTTCTGCCCTTCCCTTCGAGCGGCTTTCTGTTTGTGAACGCCGCCGCCGGCGATTTCCATTTGACCGGCATCGCTACCCCGGCGATCGATCAGGGCGCTTATTTGGCTTCGGATGTCCCCTGCGACCGTGACGGCAAGCCGCGACCGTACGGATCTGGCTTTGACATCGGAGCGTACGAATACTATCCGGCCCCGTAAGGGGCTTTCTTACAGTTCGCTACAATGGGGAGCAGCCACCTTTTCTAGGCCCGCGCCAGAAGGGGTGTGACTGGAGGATTCTATGCAGACTGTGACGCTGTATGCGAGTGTGGTTCTAACCTCCGCTCTGGCGCTGGCCGCTACGCCTGAGCAAAAACGCCTGGAAGACGCCGCGGAAGTTTTTGCAGAGGTGATGGACACGCCCGATCGGACGATTCCTCAGAATCTCCTCGACAAGGCCGAGTGCGTCATCGTTGTTCCGGGCATGAAAAAGGGAGCGTTCATCTTCGGCGCGAAATACGGGCGCGGGTTCGCATGCTGTCGCAAGGAGAGGGTAGGATGGTCCGCCCCCGCCGCCGTACGGGTCGAGGGAGGCAGCTTCGGGCTTCAGATTGGGGGAGCGGAATCTGATGTGATCATGCTCGTCATGAACAAACGCGGCATGGAGCGGCTACTGTCTTCGAAGTTCACCCTGGGAGGAGATGCTACAGCCGCCGCCGGGCCGGTCGGCAGGCAGGCGCAAGCCGATACGGACGCTACGCTGCGAGCTGAGATTCTGACTTGGTCCCGGTCCAGGGGCTTGTTCGGCGGGATCTCTTTGCAGGGCGCCACACTCCGCCCGGACGAGGACGTCAACCGCCACCTTTATGGCCGTCCGATCACGAACCGGGAAATTTTGACCACCGGCGTAAACGCTCCGCGTGGGGGTGAGAGGTTGATGAACCTTCTCAACAAGTACTCCAGCCGAAAATAATCCCGGTCAGCGCGAAAAGCGGCTGCGCACAGGCGGCGGCGGCTGAGTTTTTCGAATGGCCAGCCAGAGAATCTCGTTCAACTCCTGATCGTCCACGCGGTCCTCTTCGCTGAAGTCGAGACGCGCAGACCGCGCAGCCAAGGGGGTCTCCGGTGGGTTGACTTCCTCCAGGGAAATGCGTGGGGGCTCTGCTCGGTAGGGGGTCAGGTCCGGTTTCGAACTGAACGGGCCAAAAATGGGGCGGGCGCCGGCATCGAATACGGTCATAGGGCGTAATCCGAGTAGCAGCTCTATCGTCCGCAACACGGAGGCCGTGTTGTACATGGTGCTGTCTACAACGCCACGGCGAATATAAGGCGAGAGGACAAACAACAGCGAGCGATGGGAGTCGACGTGATCAGCTCCATTTTGGGCGTCGTCCTCCACAATGAAGATGGCGGTTTGGGGCCAGAAGCGGCTTTTCGTGAGTCCTTCGATGATCATCCCCATGGCGGCGTCGTTGTCCGCCATCATGGACAGCGGCGTCCACCGACCTGGGGTGACTCCGGAGGTGTGGTCGTTGCCTAGCCGCATCAGGATGAGGCGCGGCATGTCTCCCGCCTTTTCGAATTCACCCAGCTCACGCAAGAATTCGCGGGCCCGATCCACGTCTTTGTACTGCAAGTCGAACCCGCGGAAGCGCAGGCAAGTATGGCGCGCCAACTGCGGGTCCCGCACGCGCTCCACCTGGATGCCGTCCGCTCCGGGCCGGGCGCGGTTGTCGACCTGATGACCGTAGTTCCGGACGCTGAGACCAGCCGCCAGGGCTTGGTTCCAGAGATAACCCGCAGGTGTTCCTGAAGCGGGATCCTGATTCTGATAATCCTGCTGCCGCCGCCGCCGGGCGTAGCTGTTCGGCCACAGCTTCTGCACATAGTCCGGCGCAATCGCCGCGGTGGACCAGTTGTGGCCATCGGCGCTCACATCGGCATTCACATAGAAGTTGTCGAACAGGGCAAACTCGCGCGCCAACTTCCGGTGATTGGGTGTCGAGCGCGCGTCGAATACGACCAAGGAGGGGTCTCCATTCCCTTTGCCGAGATCGCCGAATACCTGGTCATAGGTGCGGTTTTCTTTGACAATGTAAACCACATAACGGATCGGGGTCGGCATGCCTGGCGCCTGAGGCACCGGGTTTCCCTCAGGGATTTCGACTTCGACCTCCAGCTTGGAATCTCGGTAGGGGGAGTTAGTGAGTACGGTGCGCGAATATCGGTCCAGTTGTTCCGGCGTAATCGGATCAATGACGGAGAGCGTCCCCGTCTGGATATCCCCCACGTACTGCCGCGCCTCGTTGCCCACGTGCTCTCCGGCGGCGCGCCGGAGCGGGTTGGGGCCGCCAGGGTTCGGATAAGATCTCACTCCGCGGCCGTTCAACACGAGGAGCCGCCCGTCGGCAAGCGGCGTCACTGCCGTGGGATACCATCCAGTGGGAACAAACCCGAGCACTTGCGCTTGGATGTCTGATACATCCACCACCGCAATGGCGTTGGCGTCCGAGCAGGCGACGTACAGCGTTCGCTCATCCCGGCTTAGCGCCGCCGCGCTGGGGGTCATCCCCAGAGGCTGCATGGGCGTCATGGCGACGTTGATCGTCTCCAGCACCCGCAGGCGTTTGGATTCCGTGACGCCCACCACGTAGACCCGGTTTGTATTCGCTGCCGGAATGAACAGGCGGGCTTTCCAATCGACTTCCTTTGCCTTTTCTCCTTCCGGCTTGCGGAAGCTCCAAACCACATCCGTAGGGTGAGACCCCAACCGCAACATATCTAGGCGAGCGCCCGTGTCGGCGTCATGGTGGTAAAGCGCAGCGTCAGCCCAACTGCTGACAAAGAAGCTCTTGCCATCCGGGTGGAAGGAGATTCGGTACGGGCGGCGACCGGTCTTGTAACGTTCGATCACCAGCCCCGACTGTGGGTTGATCACCGCGATGGCATCACGATAGAGCACGGACGCGTAAATCAAGCGTCCGTTAGGCGACACGGCCACGTCCCCCACAAAATCCTGCCACTGGCGTTTTTCAGGCGGCACGACAGGCATTTCACGCACCAGCGTTAGATTTCCAGACTCAAAAGCGAATTCGAACACCGAAGCGCGCGACCCGCCCCCCACGTATACCTTTCTCCCGTCAGGCGAGAACGTCAAGCCCAACCAGGCATCTCCCAACGAAGTGCGGCTGAGCACCTTCATGGAACCGGTTTCTAGAACCCAGATGGAGGGAGGACGGTACCCAGCATTCAGCACAAGCAAATGACGACCGTCTTTCGACAGCGCCATCGACAGCGGAAGCGTGTCTAACGCCACCTGAAGGCCTGCGGGGCGTATGCTCCAGCCGGTCGGAAGCAGGAAACCTCCGCCCGGCAAAGGCCCCACCTGTTCGCGTGGCGCGGGCTGCGAAATCAGGATTGCGGCGCAGGCCATCAACCCGGCGGAGAACAGCACCCTCATTCGTAGAACCTCTGTGCGATCGGAAAGCGCCGACCGATCCCGAAAGCCTTGGACGTGACTTTCAGTCCCGGAGCTGCTTGCTGGCGTTTGTATTCATTACGGTCAACTTTGTTGACGATTTCGCGGACCAAGCCAATTGGGATTTTGAGTTCTGCGGCGATGACTGCGGGAGGTTTGTACTCTTCTACATAAGCTCGAAGAATGCCGTCGAGGACGGCATAGTCTGGCAGGCTGTCGGTATCCTTTTGATTTGGGCGGAGTTCGGCGGAAGGAGGTTTTAGGAAAACGTTTTCCGGGATGGCTCCGCTCAAGCGACGGTTGGCGACTCTCGCCAATTCGTAAACCATGGTCTTGGGCACGTCGCTAATCACCGCCAGGCCTCCTGCCATGTCTCCATATAAAGTACAGTACCCAACGGCCAGCTCGCTTTTGTTGCCGGTTGTCAGGACCAAAGCGTTCCACTTGTTGGACAGCGCCATAAGCGTCACTCCCCGCAAGCGCGCCTGGATGTTTTCCTCGGTCACATCGGTGGGAGCGCCCGCAAAAAGGGGCGCGAGAGCTTCTAACATCGCCCGATATGGGGAGTTGATCGAGACTACCTCAAAACGAATCCCTAAATTCCGGGCAAGCGTGCGGGCATCGGCCAAGCTGTGATCGGAAGAGTACGGACCAGGCATCGCCACGCCCACCACATGAGCGGGGCCGACCGCCTCGGCGGCGATCGCAGCCGTCAGCGAGGAGTCAATTCCGCCGCTTAGGCCTAGCAGAACGCTATGGAAACCACATTTGGCTATATAATCCCGCGTGCCTAGCACCAAAGCTTCATAAACCGCCTCGATTTCGTCGAGCAAGTTCTCCCTCCGATCTCCAGCACCCGCGAGCAAGTCCACCATGACTAAGTCTTCCCGGAAGGAAGCTGCGGAGGCGATCACTTCGGCGGTCGCGCTCAAGGCGAAACTGCTTCCATCGAAAATGAGCTGGTCGTTGCCGCCCACTTGGTTGACATACAAGGCTGGGATGCGGAATCTTCGTGCAGTAGCGGCGAAGATCTCGCGACGAAGGGCGCGTTTGCCCATGTGATACGGGGAAGCATTAATGCTGATAAGCAGCCGGGCGCCTGCGGCCACCAGCTCCTCCACCGGATCTCGTTGATACCGGCGCCGTTCCCAGAACTGCTTGTCGTTCCATGCATCTTCACAAATCGTCAAGGCGGTTGGAACCCCGCCCAGGGGGAACACTTGCTGCCGTTCCGCGGGTAAGAAATACCGGGCCTCGTCGAACACATCGTAGGTGGGCAGCAGCATTTTTGTTTGGCGAAACAGAATCTCACCACGTTGGATGATGGCGGCGCAATTCTGTGCAGGTTTGGCGGAGGCTCCGGGGGCCCGCGCCACATAGCCGCACACCAGCACCGGATCGAGCTCCACCGTTCGCCTAACCAAGTCCGCTAGAGCTTCCTCGCTGCGCTCGAGAAACGTCGGTTTTTCAAGCAAATCGCGAGGAGGATACCCCGTAATCGCCAGTTCCGGAAAAACAACAACCTCTGCGCCTTTCCGGGCGGCTTCGCGGGCAGCATCGAGGATACGCGCCACGTTTCCGGCCATGTCCCCCACGGTGGTGTTGATCTGGGCTAAAGCAACACGCATGGAAAAGCAATATTGTAGCGCGACGAAACAGCCGGCGACGGGCAAATTCTTGACGCGGGGCTATTTCCGGATCACAAAAAAATTTGCGCAAATATCTTGACAATAGCTCGCTCATGTTTTATGCTTGTGATGTAGACAGATTAGAAACCAGGAGGTGAATACAATGGCGTTGGTTAAGCGGTACGACCCATTCGCGGATTTGATGCATCTTCCCACCACGTTCCGGCTGTTCGAGGATACGGTGAACCGCCTGCTCTCCGAGCCGGCCAGCTCCCGTCCTTGGTCTCCTGCCGTGGACGTGCTGGAAACCGAGAATGAACTCGTCCTGAAGGCGGACGTGCCCGGTGTCGAGCTCAAGGACATTGATATACAGATTGAGAACGGCACCCTCACTCTGAAAGGCGAGCGAAAATTCGAGCGCAAGGAGGGCAAGGAAGGCTACCACACCATCGAGCGCAGCTATGGCTCCTTCATGCGTTGCTTTGCCCTCCCTGATGTGGTGGACACCGACAAAGTAAAGGCTGAATACAAGAATGGCGTGCTGACCGTGACTCTTCCGAAAAAGGAAATCGCCAAGCCGCGTAGCGTCAAGATCGAAGTAAGCAACAGCTAAAGATCTTCAAAACCGGACGACTTCGCCCCGGGGGCAGGAGAACCTACCCCCGGGTATTTTCGTATGGGAAAATAAAGCTATGAATGGCGTGAAAACGGCGTTGTTATTGGGTCTGCTTAGCGCCTTGCTGCTGGTGGGGGGCCAAGCGATCGCCGGCGAGCAAGGTCTGTACCTCGGCCTGGCGCTGGCGGCGGCCATGAACTTCGCAAGCTACTTTTTCTCGGAGAAGATCGCGTTGATGGCGCACGGTGCGGAACCCGTCACCGCCAGTGAAAACGCGGAAGTCTACTACCGAGTCGCGCCTATCGTCCAATCGCTCACGCAGCGGATGGGCCTCCCGATGCCGAAACTCTGGCTAATCCCCGAAGAGGCTCCTAACGCCTTCGCCACCGGGCGAAACCCCAGCCATTCTTCGGTCGCGTTCACCGCCGGGTTGCTGGCGTTGATGGATGATGCGGAACTGGAAGGCGTGATTGCGCATGAACTGTCACACATCAAGAACCGTGACATCCTAATCAGCTCCGTGGCGGCTACGCTGGCGGCAGCCATCACTATGATCGGTCGTATGGCTTTCTTTTTCGGAGGCGCGCGCGACGACGAAGACCGGCAGGGAAGCGCCCTTGGCGCCCTGGTGATGATGATTGTTGCGCCTCTGGCGGCGATGCTGATCCAAATGGCGATCTCCCGTACGCGAGAGTTTTCCGCCGACGCAAGCGCTGCTCGTTATGCGGGGACTCCGGATGGGTTGATCCGGGCGTTACGCAAGCTGGAGACTTGGTCCCAGCGCATCCCGATGGACGCTCAACCGGCTATGGCGCATATGTACATCATCAAGCCGCTGACCGGGAGCACATGGATGCGGCTGTTTTCCACGCACCCTGCGACGGAAGAACGCATCGCGCGCTTGGCCGCGCTGCGCGGCGCCATCGAGTAAGCCCGTAGCGATTCGCCAGCTTGCGCCTTCAACGGCTGAGTCGCACCTGGACGGTCAGCGACCCCGGCACAGGTTCCCTGGACGCCACAATCAAATACCCTCCACCGCAGCCCGAATACATGGCGCCCGGGTAGTGCGCTTGGTAAAAACGGAGGATGGCCTTAAGATCCACGGTGAGCGTGGGGTGGCGCACGGTTTGGGGGAGAATGTTCTCCCAGCACTCCATGCACTCATTCATCGAGGCGCCCAGCCTCTCCAGGTTGCGCGTCACGATGGCTTGAAAGCAGTCCTTGCCGCTACGTCCCAAACGGTGAATCCAATGTGGATCTAAGTTCTTTATTCCCAAAGGATTATACCCTTCAGGGCGCTGGTTGATCGGAATCAAATGGAGCACCGACTCCAGCCAGCCCGCCACCTCGGCGTCCGTGTTGCTTTCAATGTGCGCCGGGAATCGCCCCTCTTCATAACGGTAGTCATAATCCAGGCGGCTGATTCCGGGATAAATCAGCCCAATCATATCCTGGGAGCCGGATGGCTCGGCTTTGTCGCGGTTTTCCGCCCAATACAGCTCTCGAACGAGATTGGCGAGATCACGGTCCGGCAAAGCTCCATGCCAGATCTCGGTCGCCACTTTTCGCGTGCCGCTGGCCATCCCGCAGCGGTCCATGAACCATTGCACCGGCTTCAGGGAGACCACCACCATCGACCCCGGCGGTTCGGGGTTGTAGCGTGAGACGAATGGCTGGTCAATCCAACCGCCTGCTAAGGCTAGGCGGTGCGGGATTCTCCCGATTAGAGCTGAGAGGTCCACGTGGCTTTCAATCCCTCACCACCCGCTTACCCGCCTTGCGGTCCGCATACTGCTGGGCGATCCAGGCGTATGTCTTTTCCATACCCACCCGCAGCGGCGTCTGAGGCTCCCAATCCAAGACGGAACGGATGAACGTGTTGTCGCTGTTCCGGCCGGCGACGCCCCGCGGCGCATTCAGGTCATACGTTCGCTTCAGCTTCACGCCGGCAATTTCCTCGACCATGCTGACCAGATCGTCAATCGAAATCAACTCGCTCGAACCGAGGTTCACCGGTGTGGCCACCAGCCGGTCGCAGTGCATGATTTGGTCAATGCCTAATACACAGTCGTCGATATAGCAGAAGCTCCGGGTCTGAGTGCCGTCCCCCCAGATCTCGATGGCCATGCTGCCCGTGTCGATGGCTTCCAGCACCTTCCGGCAGATCGCCGCCGGCGCCTTTTCTCGCCCGCCGAACCACGTCCCATAAGGCCCGTAAATATTGTGGAAGCGGGCGATAAAGGTTTTTAACCCGCGTTCGGCGTAATACTCCTGGCAAACCATTTCGGAAAAGAGTTTTTCCCAGCCGTAGCCCCGTTCGGCCATGGCGGGGTAGGCATCGCTCTCCTTGAGGGCGCGCACGTTCGGGTCTTTTTGAAGCTCGGTATTGTAAGCGCAGGCCGAGGAGGAAAAGAAATATCTCTCGGCGCCCGCCCGGTAAGCAGCCTCGATCAAATGCGTGTTGATGAGCACGCTCCGTAAGCATTCCACCCGGAAACGTTCGATGAAGCCCATGCCTCCCATGTCCGCCGCCAGGTTGTACACCTCTACTGCCCCTTCCACGGCACGGACGGCGTTTTCCTTCTCACTCAAATCCATAGAGAGGCACTCCACACCCGGGACTCGCTGATACCATTCCGGCAAAGGCTTACGGTCCACAGCTCGAATGCGGGTAAAGCCCAAGTCATGGAAATGCCGCACCAAAGCTCCGGCAATAAACCCCCCGGCGCCCGTAACGACGATCAGATCATCTTTATTGAGCTTCCGGTCGATAACCACTTGCGAATTCGATTTCATGATCTCCATTCCCTCCCTTTTGGCCGTCGGTTTTGGCGACAGTTAACGGTATAGTTAACGCTATAATTGTACAAAAACCGGGCGCCAAACGTCTCACCGCCTTAGAAACTTTTGCACCCGGCTTCCTAAGTCGACCTCGGAGATGTAGACGGCTCCGTCACGTCCCACCGCCACATCATGAGCCCAGAAAAACTGCCCCGGCTCGCGCCCAAATGATCCCCATTCGTCCCAGACATTCCCGTTTAAGTCGAGCCGGAAAGCACGGTTACGTTCAGTAGGCTCCCGTGTTGCGTTGCCGCCATCGACCACATACAGATAGCCATCCGGCCCAAGATCCAAACCCCACGGGCGCCCGAGACGCGCACTTTTCCACACGTGCAATAGTTTGCCATCTCCGTCAAAAACTTGAATGCGGGCGTTGCCCCGGTCGGCTACGTAAACCCTGCCCTGGGGGTCTACGGCGATTCCGTGGGGCGTATCGAACTGACCGGGCTGGTCGCCTTTCTCACCCCATGCTTTCAAGAACTTTCCCGCTTTGGAAAACTTCACGATGCGGGCATTGCCGTAACCATCGGCAACGTAAAAGTCGCCATTCGGCGCCACGGCTACCGTGGTGGGCTTGTTGAAGTGCGAGGCGTCCGCGCCCGGAACGCCCCGTTCGCCAAGCGCCAAGCGCAGCTTTTTGTCAGGTCCAAACTGAAAGACTTGGTGGGTGTCGATATCGGTGACCCAGAAGTTTCCCGCCGCGTCAAGGGTGAGACCATGTGGAGAACTGAACAGCCCGGCGCCCCAACTGTCCAAGAGTTCGCCAGATTGGGGGTCGAAACACAATAGCGGGCGCTCCTTGCTCCGGTGAACTATCCACACCCGGCCGGCAGGATCCAGCGCCACTCCGGTCACAGGCTCCAGCTTCATGCCCGGCGGCAACTTGGGCCAATCCTTGACCACGTGAAACCTTGCATCAGGCTGAGCCGCGGCGAGTGCAATCACGATTCCGAACATCAGAGATAATCTTCGCATCATTGGTCTCCTGGATCCGCCTCCGGTCGTTTCAGCGAGCCCAACCAAACGTAAAGACACAAGCCCGCGAACAGCATCGCCGACACCGTTTGCGCAGCCGGCTCGTTGCCGAAAAAGGGCGTCCGGATCCAGTCTTCAGAATACCCTGGAATCAAACGCAATGCTGCTCCGAAAACTCCGCCGAGTGCGCCTCCCGCCATAAGACCGGAAGCGATAATCACGCCACGTTCCCGGATGCGTCCTCCCCGCTCGCTCCCCTCACGTTCCGCACGTTTCCCAAGAAAATGCGCCAACAATCCTCCCACGAGAGCGGGGGTGTTCAACTCGAGCGGCAAGTACATGCCAAGCGCAAAAATGAGCGCGGGAACGCCAACCATTTCCATAATCAGCGCCACCACAGCGCCGGTGGCGAAGAGAATATATGCCACTGGCTGCCGCCCCATGAAACCCTCCACAAGCGCTTTCATGATCGACGCTTGTGGGGATGGCAGCACCGCACGCGGGTCTCCCGGCGCGGCTTCGCCAAATTGGAACGCGCGGGCCAAAAGGACAATGGTGAGTCCCGCCGCTACGGCGGCGGCCGCAACTCCGAGGAACTTCACCTTTTCTTGCGCCGCGGGGGTGGAGCCTAGCCAGTAGCCTGTCTTGAAGTCGGTAATGGTTTGGCCCGAGACCGAAAGCGCGGTGCACACCATGCCTGCAATCGCCATCACGAAAAACATGCCTGTCGTCCCCGACAATCCAAACTGGAGAAGAACCATGGAAGAAATGATGATGGCCAGCATGGTCATGCCGGAGACGGGATTGCGCGCCGTAGTGGCGATAGCGCTGGCCGCCACGGAAGTGAAGAAAAATGAAAAGCCAAGCACAAGCACAACACCCGCGAGCAATACGGGCAGCGACGGGGCGAGCGTGCCCAAAATCGCCGCCACCCCGAGAGCTGCGACGATCAAGGAAACCAGAACCGTGACCATGGGGAGGTCTCGGTCCGTCCGTTCCTGGAACGGCCTTTCGCCGTGGCGGAAAGTTCTGGACGCAATCAAAAAAGCGCCGGCAACAATGCGCAAGCTTTTGAGAATGCCGAAAATGCCGGCGGCGGCAATTGCTCCGACACCAATGAACCGGACGTAGCCACGGAAAATCTGAGGCGCCGTCATGCTCGAGATCGGCATAGCGGCTGGGTGTACAGCCGTATTGAGGTGGCTGCCGATCATCCAGATCAAGGGCACAAGTACGAAGTTGGAAAGGAATCCGCCGGCGCAAAGGACCATGGAGCTTCGTAACCCCATGACGTAACCCAGTCCAAGGATAAAGGCGATGGCGTCGAAGCTAAAGGCGATGCGCGCCTTCTCCTCGAGCGCCCTGAAGGTGGAAAGGAACTGCAAATCCACGTATTCTTTCCACACATGGAACGTGGTGGCGATGAAATCGTACGCCCCCGAAAGCACGGTCGCCTGAAGCAGAAGCTTGGCTTGTGAACCCCCTTTTTCGCCGGTGATCAAGACTTCCGTGATGGCCGTGGCTTCCGGGAATGGAAACTCGCCGTGCGTTTCGCGGACAAAATAACGGCGGAGTGGGATCAAAAACAGCACCCCCAGGCAACCACCCGCCACACAAATAGCAATTGTTTGAGCTGGGTGCGGGTCGAGCTTCAGGATATAGAGCGCTGGGAGGGTGAAGATCGCCCCCGCTACGAGCGAACCGGAGACGCCGCCAATCCCGGTGATAATCACGTTCTCGAGCAAGGACGAGCGCCTGCGGTGCACTCGCGCCAGACCGATGGCCAGGATCGAGATCGGAATCGCCGCTTCCATTACCTGTCCGACCTTCAATCCGGAGTACGCAGACGCGACGGTAAAGACAACACAAAACAGCACGCCCCAGCCTACCGAGCGACGGGTGATTTCCGGCGCCGTGGCAGCAGCAGGAGTCACCGGCGCGTAGCTTTCGCCGGGAGCTAGCTTCCGGTAGGCGTTTTCGGGCAGCGAACAGACCTTAGAGGCTTGGCGCATAAGAGTGCAAAGAGGGAATTATACCCGGGCAGGCGGCCGCCGGCTCGCAGGTTTCTGAATCCCAAGCCGCGGTTCGATAATCTGTACCACTAAAGATATGCGTTGGCCTCTATTCGGATTGCTCGCCCTCGCGCCGCTGGCGGCTCTGGCTGCGGAGTACGAAATCGATCCGGCGCACTCGGGGGCGCATTTCACCGTGCGTCACATGATGGTGGCCAATGTGCGCGGGGATTTCGCCAAGCTCACGGGTAAGGTCAACTGGGATCCGGATAACGTGGCGGCCAGCAGCGTCGTGGCGGTGGTAGACGCCAATTCCATCAATACAGGCGAGCCCAAACGAGACGCGCACTTAAAGAGCCCGGATTTTTTCGATACCGCGAAGTACCCCACGCTAACCTTCCGCAGTAAACGTGTGTGGCGCGAGGGCGGGAAGTTAAAACTAGCTGGAGATCTGACCATTCACGGCGTCACGAAAGAAGTGGTTTTGGAGGTTGAGGGTCCGAGTCCGGAAATCAAGGATCAGCGGGGAGCGTTTCGGACGGGCGCGACGGCCACGGGGAAGATCAACCGCAAAGATTTTGGACTGACTTGGAATCGCGCTTTGGAAACCGGGGGTGTAGTCGTAGGTGACGAAGTCGCCGTCACCATCGATGTGGCGATGGTGAGGAAGGCGCAATAGGCGGAACTGGGGTTATTCCGCCGCACACAGGCGGAGAAGCTGTTCGGCGTGCTTTAAAGCTTCTGGGGTGACTTGCGCGCCGGACAGCATCCGCCCGATTTCATGTGTCCGTGAAGCGGCGTCGAGCTCTTCAATGGCGGCGGTGGTGCGCCCGCGGATCACGCGTTTCTCCACAATATAATGATGATCGGCAAAAGCAGCCACTTGGGGTAAGTGGGTGACGCACAGCACTTGATTGTGAGCTGCGATGCGCTTTAACCGGCGTCCCACGGCTTCCCCGGCGCGCCCGCCAATCCCAGCGTCGATTTCGTCGAACACCAGCGTCCTCTGCCCGCGGTCGATCGACGGGGAAACTGCGGCGCAAGTTTTCAGCGCCAGCGCGATCCTGGAAATCTCGCCGCCGGAAGCGATTTTTTCCAGCGGCTTGGGTTCTTCGCCAGGGTTGGGGGACACCAGGAACTGCACCGTATCTACACCCGTAGCGGACCAGGGAGCGGAAGCGAACTCGACGCGAAACACGGTGTTCTCCATGGCGAGAGCCCGCAGTTCGGTTTCGACCCTCTGGGCGAGCTTGTGTGCGGCCTCCCGCCGCAGGCGACTGAGCGCAGCGGCAGCTTCTTGAAAAGCGGCGGCGAGGCGTTCTCTCTCCGCACGGAGACTTTGCCGGCGCTCAGCGGCCATCTCCACGGAAGAGAGCTGTGCGGCAACCTCGTCTCGGTAGCGCAAGATTTCTTCGATGGTGCGGCCGTATTTTCGCTTCAGCTTTTCGATAGCCGCCAACCGGGCTTCGATCTGGTCCAGCCGCGCCGGATCGGATTCCAGCTTTGAGAGGTATCCGCGCAGAGTGTGGGCGGTCTCTTCTGTTACAATAGCCGCCGTTCGCAAGTTCTCCACGGCTTCCAGAAGTGAACCGTCGATGCGCGCCAGTTCCTCCAGTTTGCGCAATGCAGCACGAAGCTGGGACTCAGCGGATTCCGGGGAGTCGTAGAGCGCCGTGTAAGCAGCCGTGGCGGCTTCTTGCAAGCGGTGTATGTTCTTCAAAACGAGCCGCTCCTGTTCGAGTTCGGCGTCTTCACCAGCACGAAGTTCTGCCCCTTCGATCTCGCGCTTCTGAAAACTCCATAAATCCGCCAAGCGAAGCTTTTCCTGCTCGGTGCGGTCCAGCTCTTCGAGCTCCGTAGCAACATGGCGCCACTGACGAAACAGTCCGGCTACGTCAGCCGCCAGCTTTCCGTAACCGCCGAACTCATCCAGGAGAGCGAGTTGCGCGGCTGGGGAGTACAGCGATTGCTGATCGTGCTGGCCGTGGATGTCGCCCAGCGTTTCTCCAAGATCACGCAGAAGGCTTACGGTGACCGGGCGGTTGCAAACGAAGGCGCGGGATTTTCCGTTGGCGTAGATCTCACGTTCGATCAGCAGCTCTCCCTCGGAGGTTTCAACCCCTGCCGGCGCCAGAATGGAACGTACCGCCGCTGTGTCCGGAGGTTCGAAAATGCCGGAGATGCGGGCGCGATCCGCACCCGTTCGCACCATTTCAGGAGATGCGCGCCCGCCAAACAGTAAGGCCAGCGCATCGACAACGATCGACTTGCCGCTACCGGTTTCCCCGGTCAGGAGATTGAGTCCGGGATGGAAGCTTACGCGGATGCGGTCGATCACCGCGTAATTCTCCACCACCAGTTCCCACAGCATCCGAGCCCATTATAGCGACCCGATCCGAGGTTTCGGCTGTAGCCAACGCCTCGAGCGCTTAGGGCGGCGCTGGGTCATGAGCTTCAAAGACAACCAGTCTGAGCTGGCCGTCCACCGCCTATCTCATCCGGCCACAGGAGGGAAGCCCTCCGCTGGGATGGCCAGGGCGGCGCGCACTGGCGCTTGTTTTTTTTGAGCTTCGCCCTAGCCGGACTCATCTTTCTCTTCCGGATCCCCACGCGATTTTCCCGCAGACGGGTTGCCGGCAGTTCTGGTGAATGTGCTGCAACAGCCGGACGGCAATGCGGTGGCGATAGCGGATGCGGTCAACCGTGAATTCCAGCGGATCAAGAAGGAATTGCCGCCGGACGTGAACCTGGCCATCTTTTACGACCAGTCCATCCTGATCCGAGATTCCATCGGAAGCGTGGCCGAGAGCATTCTGATCGGTCTGGGGCTTTCCATCGCCCTCTTGGTGGGATTCCTAAAAAGCTGGCGGACGGCGTTTGTAGCGGCGCTGGCTACGGCGGAGCCGAATTTCGGAGACTTTTTGGTGAAGCTTAAGCGCAAATGCGATCAGTCCGCCGAGGAGGCCATTCACCGCTTCCGGCGGAAGATCGCCGAAACCGTTCCTGTATTGCGGATCGAGTTCGCGCACATTCTGGAGGACCTGATCGCTGATCTCGTCGCCTCGCCACAGCCTATCGAGATCAAAGTTTTCCATCCCAACGACGCCACTTACAAAGCCGTAGCGCGGGATATCGCCGCGTGGTTGCCCAAAGTGCCCGGGGTGGTCGATATCGTGAATCGCACGATCATCATCGGCCCGGCGCGTAACTTCCGCGTGAACCCGGAGAAAGCTGCGCTGGCCGGATTCAGCGTTCAGGACGTATGAGATCCGGCGCGATAACCTGAGAAATATGGATGTCCATACTGCTCATTTTCGTCATTCTGGTCTTTGAGTTCCGTTCCTATTCCCACCCGATCGCCATATTGGCGGCTACCATCTTGTGCGGCTTTGGTGCGCTAGCGGCTCTGTTTTTAACGCGCACCACATTGAACATCTCTTCGTTCATGGGCGCGATCATGGTAGTCGGCATCGTTCACAAGAATGGTATTCTGATGCTAGACTCCGAGCAGGAGTTCAGCGCACGGGGTCTCGGCCTGGAGGAGGCCGTTTTTCAGGCCGGCCGGCGGCGGCTCCGCCCCATTCTCATGAGAGCTCTGGCGACCATCTTCGGCATGCTTCCGTTGGCGCTGGGAGTCGGGTCGGGAGCGCAGATCTTGCAGCCGCTCGCGATCGCGGTCATTGGCGGCGTTAGCGTGTCGATGATCCTCTCGCTGCTGGTCACGCCGGTCCTGTTCTGCATGCTCCGGAAACGGGGGTTGTGAACTTGCGAGTTGCCGCCATCCCACACGGACGCCGCTCTTCCCCCTGGGAGGAAACGCGTTATCTACAGGTCGTCAGAAGGCGGCGACCGTCGCGGTGGCTCAGCATCGCCTTCGAAAGAATAAAAAAGGAGAGAAGGAGAACTGGTTTATGAGACATACATTGTGTGTTTTGCTCGCCGGCGCCGCATGCTTACTGGCGCAGCCCGCTTCGACCAAAAAAGGGGCGGGAGGCGAAGTGGCCCTGTTTGACGGCAAATCCCTTGCCGGATGGCGCCCCGAAGGCGGCGCCCAATGGCGGGTCGAAGGCGGCGCCATCGTGGCTGACGCCGGCGACGACGGATGGCTAAGGTCGGACAAGATTTACTCGGACTTCATGCTCAGCCTGGAGTACCGGAACTCCCCCAAGGGCAACAGCGGCATCTTTCTAGGAGCATCCAAGGAAACGAATCCCAAAGAACGTTCCAATCCCGCGCACGGCTTTGAGTTTCAGATTAATAACGAAGATCCGAAGTGGGCTACGGGCAGCATCGAAGATCAGCTCCAGCGCCTGAAGGAGGTGAATCCGGCGCCTAATCAATGGCACCGGGTCGAGCTAACGCTTCGCGGCGGCCATTTGCTGGCTTTTATCGACGGGCAGAAGGTGCTGGATGGTTCGCTGCCCGGTTACAAGCCGGGCTATATCGGTCTCCAGCATCACAAAGGCTCAAAAATCGAGTTCCGTAACATCCGCATCAGAGATCTAAGCGCCGGCCGTTGAAAGTCCGTCTCTGTCCGGCGACTCGCTTGGAAACGCGCTGCGGTTTTGCAGATTCATTTGTGAGGCGATTTGCGCTCAGTTGAGTTGTAACCCAATCCTCGTCGCCGGCTCATGCGACGCGTCCCCGATAGAGCTTGGGAAATGGCTCTCGGTTTAGGCCCGAATCTTGGGCTTCGGGAATCGATCGGGCTATGATGGGATTTAAGGGAGACGAGGCTCAATTTGACTCTACCGACGGCTTTCGCTCTTTTGCTCCAGGTCAGTCTTTGGGAGTTGATCGCAGGCAGCCCGTTAATCGCCAAGGCGGTGCTGGCCATTCTGTTCATGATTTCGATACTTTCCTGGGCCATTATTTTCGCCAAGTGGAATATGTTCCGGCAGGCGCGAACGGCGAATCTGCGTTTCCTCCGGGCGTTCCGGAAAGCAAACGGGCTGGAATCTCTTGCGCTGGCGAGCGAACAGTTTCCGGCCGCGCCGCTGGTGGCGGTTTTCGACTATGGCTACGAGGAAGTGGACCGCCAAGTTCGAGGGCGAGGGCGGCTGGTGAACAAAGCTGCGATCGAGCGGAATTTGCAGATTGGCATCAGCGAGGAGGTGGCGAAGTTGGAACGTCACATGAACTGGCTTGCCACCGCCGCAACGGTGTCCCCTTTCATCGGTCTTTTCGGAACGGTGATGGGCATTATTGACGCCTTCCAGGCGTTAGGCGTTTCCGGCAGCGTGAGCCTACGGGTGGTGGCGCCGGGCATTGCCCATGCGCTCGTGGCGACGGCGGTAGGTCTGGCCGCGGCGATTCCGGCGGCGGTGTTCTACAACCATTTCGGTCATGTGGTTCGTGAAATGGGCACGCGGATGGAGGACTTCTCGCTGGAGTTTCTCAACTTCGCAGAACGCGCCAACGGAGAGTAGATCATGGCCTTCTCGGTGGGGCAAAGCGGCGGAGGAAAGCTAGGGCGCCGTTTCGGGCAATATGGCGCACTGGCGGAGATGAACGTAGTTCCGCTCGTGGATGTGGTGCTGGTGCTGTTGATCATTTTTATGCTCACCGCCGGCGCTATGGAATTCGGGCTGGACGTGCAGGTTCCGAAGGTGAAGCAGTCGCGCGATACGGCTGAGGAAATGCCCGTGGTGACCATCACCCGGGATGGCGAAATTTACCTGAACGAAAAGGAAGCCAACATCAATACTTTGCGCGATCAGGTGCGAACACAGTTTCCGAATGCTAAGGGCGTTTATTTGAAGGCGGATAAAGCGGTCACCTGGGATCCGATCGCACAGGTGATTAGCGAACTGGGTCTGAAACAAGACGGCAAGCCGCCTCTGGAGGTCAAGGTGGTCACCCAGACGGCGGATGCTCCGGAAAAGCGGCGCCGTTAAATGGCATCGCATAGCGACATCATCGAATACCGGGAACCGCTGGGGAAAGCGGTGACAGCTTCCATTCTGTTTCACATGGCGTTTTTTGCGTTCTTGGGCGGCTACACATGGTGGGAGAATAGAGGCAAGGAACGCTTCGGGTCTCCCCATGCGGGCGGAGGCGCCACGCTGATCACGCCCGTCAGCCAAATCAATCTTCCGTCGGTGGGCGGCATTCCCAATCCTGTGGCTACGGACACCGAATCGCGCGTCCCATTGCCCCCCAAAGAGGCGAAAGCAAAACCAAGGCAGGTAGAGGAAGAGCCTGATGCGACGCCCATCAAGGGCAAGAGGCTGGCAAAACGCCAGTCCGACGTGGCTGCGAGCGCCCAGAGGTATCGTCCCCAAGGAGCGGACCGCCCCAATCAGGTGTATAGTTCGGTGGGGCAGGCGATGTCTTCCCCCCTGTACGGAAGCACGTCCGCAGGCGGCGGGGTGGGCGTGGGTACGGGCGGCTCTCTAGGCGTGCGCTTCGGCTGGTACGCCGATTTGATCAAGGAGAAAGTATCACGCGCTTGGCAACCGCCGGGCGCCGATCCGCGCCAGCCTGCAACGTCACCTGCCATTGTGTTATTTGATATCATGCGCGACGGTTCCGTTAGGAATGTGCGCTTATTTCAGCGTAGCGGGAATTACGCGTTGGATTCCTCTGCCGAGCGCGCGGTGTGGAGCGCAGCGCCATTTCCGCCGCTGCCTCCCGGTTATGACCGATCTTCTGCGTCGGTAGAGCTGTGGTTCACCTTACAAAAATGAACAGAGCACGTAAATGGATGGGTCTTGGAGTTTTGGGCGCTGTGGTGATTTTCGCGCAGCAGTCCGATATCGTTATTAAACTGATGCGGAGCGAACGAGCAGTGATCGCGATTCCCGACTTTCGCGGCTCCGGCGAATCCCAGAAGCTGATGGCGGAGTTTAACCGCACCCTGTGGGAGGACGTCGAGGGTTCTGGGCTGTTCCGCATGGCGCCGAAGAGCATGTATCCGCTTGCGCCGCCCCAGCAGCCGCGAGATTTTCAAGCAGGCGCGCCAGGAGCAAAGCTGAGCGATTGGTCGCAGCCTCCGGTTGCAGCCAATTATCTGGCCTTCGGCTATGCTGCGGTCCAGGACAATCAGTTGGTGGTATTCGGCTGGCTGTACAACGTGACGGTGCAGGATCTCTCCGGCGCGCAGGTGTTTGGGAAACCGTATTTCGCCGCTTTGACCGAAGCCGGAGCACGCGAGGCTGCGCACCGCTTTGCGGCCGACATTTTGGGCCAGTTCGGGGCGAAGTCTCTTTACGGAACGAAGATTTACTTCGTTTCGGATCGTACCGGCCACAAGGAAATTTGGTCGATGGACCACGATGGCTCCAACCAGCAGCAGTTCACGTTTTACAAGAGCATCTCGACGATGCCGTCGGTCTCGCCGGACGGCTCTAAAATCGCCTTCACGAGCTTTGTATCCGGAACTCCGCAGATCATCATTCATTCTTTAGTCACGCGGAACCGGCTGAGCTTCTATAATCAGAAGGCATCCATGAACGCTACGGCCGACTTTTCGCCGGATGGAAAAACGCTGCTGTATTCTTCCACCGCCACCGGAATCGCGCAAATTTATCAAGCCAACCTGGACGGAAGCGGGTTGCGGCGCATTTCCTCGGTGCGGGCCATCGAGGTAGAGCCGAAAATCAATCCGAAGAACCCTAATGAGATCGTTTTTGTGTCGGGCCGCTCAGGACTGCCGCAAATATATAAAATGAATATGGACGGTGCCGACGTGGTGCGACTGACAAACGGCGAGGGTGAGGCCGTGAATCCTTCCTGGCATCCCGATGGGCAGCATATTGCCTTTGCCTGGACGAAAGGGTATGATCCTGGCAATTACAACGTTTTTATCATGGATGTCGCATCGCGCCAAGTCGTCCAACTGACACACGGATCGGGTCGCAATGAGAACCCGAGTTGGGCCCCTGACGGCCGGCATTTGGCGTTTTCTAGCAACCGGACCGGATCTTTCCAGATCTGGACGATGCTCGCCGACGGCAAAGACGAAAGGCGTCTGACATCGCAGGGGCAAAATGAGAAGCCCGTCTGGAGCAGGCAGTAGGAGTATAACTAGAAGGAAAATGCACGGGGATGGTACGGGCGAGCCGGACGGCGCCGCGGCAAGACCGCGGCTGACCCGGACCTCCGTGCGCCATTCAAAAAGATCAGGAGGCAAACGTTCAGAATGAGTAAACGCAAACTGGGTTATATCGTCATCGCCAGTTCGTTGTTCCTATTCGCGGCTGGCTGCAAGAAGAAGGCTGCAATCGCGCCTCCTCCGCCACCACCGCCGCCGCCCAAAGAGAAACCCGCGCCGCCGCCGCCGCCGAAACCGGTGATCGCCAGTTTCACCGCGGAGCCATCAAGCATCGAACGTGGCCAGTCATCCACGTTGCGGTGGTCTGTGAGCGACGCGACGGACATTCAAATCGCTCCTGGAATCGGCTCGGTGTCTGCTCAGGACAGCCGGCAGGTTTATCCCAGCAGCACCACAACATATACATTGACCGCGAAAGGACCCGGTGGAACCGCGACGGCGACAACCACCGTCACCGTTACGGCGCCGCCGCCTCCGCCGCCGCCGAAACCGCAGCCGCCTAAGAAGACGTTGAGTGAGCGGCTGGCGAGCGAAGTTCAAGATGCATACTTCGATTACGACAAGAGCGAGATCCGCGAGGACGCCAGGGCGACATTGTCGCGAAATTCCGACGCGCTGAAAGCGATCCTCAACGATTTCCCGGGCGCCACCGTCGTCATCGAAGGCCACTGCGATGAGCGTGGCAGCGCGGAGTACAACCTGGGTCTCGGAGACCGCCGAGCCACCTCGGCTAAGGAATACCTGGTGCAGATGGGTGTCCCTGCTGACCGGCTGAAGACGGTGAGCTACGGTAAGGAACGACCGCAATGCACCGAGCACGAAGAATCGTGCTGGCAAAAGAACCGGCGTGTACATTTCAGCGCCGGTCAGTAGTTCGACGTTTTGCTTCCCTGTCCGCCCGGCTTGGCTTCGCCTCTAGCCGGGCGGACACTGACCGTTTCGTGGGCGCCGGCTATAGGCGTTGCGCGCAGCAGATGAAGACGTGCGCCTGGATGGATCACAGAGGAGGAAAATGCCATGAGATGGATAATCCAAGCAGCGCTCCTTTGCGTGCTAACTGGTAACCTCTTGGCTCAAAAAAAAGAGATTGTTGAGGTTCAGCGCGACATCGCGCTTCTGCAAGATAATATTCGAACCTTACAGAATTCTTTAAACGAAAAACTGGCGGAGCTGAAGGTCCTGGTGCAGCAGGCTCTCGACGCCTCAAATAAGGCTCAGACGGGAGTAACGGTGCTCGAAAGCGGCTTACGCGAGCGCTTGCGCGAACAAGAAAAGACCGTGGCTGCGCCGGTCGCTACAGTGAACACCAAACTGGATCAAATGGCGTCCGAATTTCAGGGCTTGAAGGAATCCGTCAACGACATGAACGCTCGCTTGAACAAACTTCAGGCGCAGGTCGTAGATTTGGGGAATCAGATCAAGGTGATGGCGAATCCTCCAGCGCCTCCCGCGCCGGCCGCCGCTCCCGGGCCGCCTCCCGGAATGACCGCAACAGGGTTGTATGAGAACGCGCGGCGGGATCAATTGGCGGGAAACCTCGATCTGGCCCTGCAAGAATACAACGACTACCTGAAATATTACGGCAACACGGACTTGGCGCCGAACGCCCAGTATCAGATTGGCGAGATTTTGTACACCAAGGGCGATCTGGACGCCGCTCTGGAAGCCTTTGACCTGGTGATTGAAAAGTATCCGGACAACAATAAGACCCTTGACGCACGCTACATGAAGGGCATGACCTTGATCAAGATGAAACAGCCGACGATGGCTGCGCAGGAGTTCCGCGCGTTGATCAAAGCCTCTCCCAATAGCGATCAAGCCACTAAAGCAAAAGCCCGTTTGAGGGAACTGGGGTTGCCTTACACAACAACCGCCGCCCCTGCCAAGAAGAAGACCGCCACTCGCAGCCGGTGAGCAGCCAAGCCGAACTGAAATCTTTTCGTCCGCCCAACGTAGCCATTTATCGTCGTCTCTAGCGCCGTTTCTTTGCGATACTGGGAAACGGTATGGATGCTCAGCAAAGCCGCCCTCCCCTGACGACCTACGACGGTTTGGCCAAAATGATTGACCATTCCCTGGTGCGCCCCGAGCTTTCAGACGAGCAAGTGGAGGAGGGCTGCCGTATTGCTCGTCGTTATCAGGTGGCTTCCGTGTCTGTGCGTCCCTCCGATGTAGATTTGGCGGTGCGCTGGTTGGAGGGGAGCGGCGTGGCCGTCGGCAGCGTGGCCGGTTTTCCTCATGGTTCGGAGACGACGGCGGCTAAGATTTACCAAGTGCAGGATTTGCTCCGCCGTGGCGCCAGAGAAATTGACATGGTGCTGAACATCGGGAAGTTGATCTCCCGGCAGTTCCAATATATTGAGTCTGAACTGCTTCAGATTGCGGATTTATGTCACGCCTCCGGCGCCCTGCTGAAGGTCATCTTGGAAAACGCCTATTTGACCGAAGACCTGAAGGTGATTGCCTGCAAGATTTGCAGGCGCTGTGGGGTGGATTTCGCTAAAACTTCAACCGGATTCGCCCCGTCCGGCTCGACCCCTGATGATCTGCGGCTGATGGTGCGCGTATGCGGCGACCGGGTGAAGGTGAAGGCCGCGGGCGGCATCCGCACGCTCGACAAGGCTCTGGAGGTGTACGAAATTGGGTGTGCGCGTTTTGGCGCCACCCAAACGGCGTCGATTCTGGAAGCGTGGAAGCAGAGACTCGAGAGTATGGCGGCGGAGCGGAACGCACAATCCTGAGCTTCGAAGGCGTGGACTTGATCCCGGCTGTGATAATCTAGGAAACTTCAATGCCATTGCGCCGCTCGCTCCCGGAAATCTGTATTGCGCTGGGTTTCCCTACCGCGGACGCCTTGGTGACCCACGCCTGCAAGGAGGTGGAAAATGGCGAACGCTTTCTTGAGTTTCGTCTGGATTACCTCCCTTCTCCGTTAGAGGGTGTCGCCGCTATCCGCGAAGTTCTATCTCGTCATCCCGACTGCGCCATTCTCGCGACTTGCCGCCGTCACCAGAACCACGGGCGCTTCAATGGCAGCATTGAGGAGGAGCTTCGCATTTTGACTGCCGCCGCAGCCGCGGGCGCGAAGGCAGTGGACGTGGAAATCGAAACCGCCGAGAGCGCCACCGAGATGATGGAGTCCCTTCGCTCCAAGGTGTTTGTGCTCGTGTCGTACCACAATTTCACGGGGACGCCGCCCATGGAAACGGTCTGGCGTAGGGTGACTCAGGTCCCTGCGGACGGCTACAAGCTGGTCACGACTTGCAAAAAGCCCTCGGATTGCGCTAAGGTTCTGAGCCTTGCGCGGTCGCACCCGCGCACGCCCATGGTCCTGCTCGCTATGGGTGAAATGGGCTTTCCTACGCGCGTGCTTTCCATCGTATTCGGCGGTCTTTACACGTATGCGGCTCCTAGCTCAGCGGAGGGCACCGCCGCCGGACAGGTATGCGCACGGCAGCTCCGCCACATGTACCGGATCGACAAGTTGAGCCGGGCTGCGAAAATCTATGGCGTCATAGCCGACCCGATCCGCCATTCCATCTCTCCGGCAGTGCACAACCGGGCGTTTCAGGCGCGCCGCATGGATGCCGTCTACTTGCCCTTCTTAGTGCATCCAGGCCAATTGAAGGACTTCTTGTTGCTGGCTGAAAAGCTTCCCGTAGCGGGCTTCAGCGTCACGATTCCCCATAAACAGAAGATCATGCGCTACCTTGACGCCATAGATCCTCTCGCACGGCGCATCGGGGCTGTGAATACAGTTTGGAAGAAGGCCGGAAAATGGCGAGGCGCCAACACGGACACGTTTGGGGTGCTTACCCCGCTGGCGCGGCATATCCGTATTTCCAAAGCGTCGATTCTCATAGCAGGTAACGGCGGGGCGGCCCGCGGAGCGGCCTTTGCTCTCACCGATGCGGGAGCGAGAGTCGCCATCGTCGGCAGAAATTTTGACCGGGTCCGGGCCTTGGCGAAGGCTTGCGGCGCGGAGCCGCTGGCTATGAGCCAGCTCGGCGATGTGCAGTTCGATGCGGTCATTCACGCCACGCCGCTGGGTATGTTTCCGAACACGAACGAATGCTTCTTTAAAGACCGCATTCCGGCTGACTTGGTGTTCGATATGGTGTACAACCCAGTTGAGACGCTGCTTATCCAGCGGGCAAAGGCCGAGGGGAAAACGGTGATTCCGGGCGTGGAAATGTTCATCGAACAGGCCGTGCGGCAGTTTGAGCTTTGGACTGGGGAATCTGCGCCGCGCGCCGCCATGGAACGGGCAGCCCTGGAGGCCCTTGGCCATTGCTGAAGACCGTCCGGCTGCGCCTATAATTGGGCATGCCTCCGACACGCATTTCCCGCCGCTCCATGGCGGCCTTGCTGGCGGCGCGCGCGGTCCCGGCTAAGTCTGTGACCGCGGAGAAAACCGCGCCGGAAGAGGATCTCGCCCGCCGTGTGGAGCAGGTTCACGCCGAGAGCAAGAAGCTGAGTGAGATCGAGGTGCCGATAACCACAGAACCTGCTTTCCAGTTCCGCGCTTGAGGCTATGGCGACTCTTTCTGACGACGTGTTTTTCGCGGGAGTGGCGGAGATCAACCGCCGCCTCCGCGCGCGGGAGTTTTCCTGCGTCGAACTTGTCCGCGCGTTTTCTAACCGTTTGGAGAAATTGGGCCCGCGCTATAACGCCCTCGCGCTGTCACTTCGAGAACACGCTATACGAAAAGCCAAAAGCGTTGACGACGAGCTAAAGCGAGGCCGTACCCGGAGCGCTGTACAAGGAATCCCTTTTGGCGCCAAGGATCTTTTGAGCGTGGCGGGACAAATTACCACTTGGGGCGCCAAGCCATACGCCGCCCAGATTTTCGATCATGACGCCACGGTGATCAAAAAACTGGATCGAGCGGGCGCGGTGCTGATTGGGAAGCTATCGATGGTAGAACTGGCGGGCGGAGGAGGCTACCGGTATGCTTCGGCTTCTTTACAAGGCCCGGGGTTAAATCCATGGAACCGGGGATACTGGTCAGGCGGCTCATCCAGTGGGTCCGGCAGCGCCGTGGCCGCTGGGCTGGTTGCTTTTGCGCTCGGTTCGGAGACTTGGGGATCGATTCTTACGCCGTCGGCGTTTTGCGGCGTGACCGGGCTGCGGCCCACATATGGGCTTGTCAGCCGTTTCGGCGCAATGCCGCTATCCTGGACGCTCGATAAGATCGGGCCCATGTGCCGGACGGCCGAGGATTGCGGGCTCGTACTTCATGTGATTTCGGGAGGAGATTCGAACGATCCGGGTTCGGCCGGGAAGAGCTTTTACTTCATGCCCCAGTATTCCCGCCCGCTCCAGGATTTGCGAGTGGGCTTCGCGGAAGTGGATTTCACCGAGTGGGCTGCGCCGGAAGCCAGAAAAGACTTTCAGGCGGCCTTGGAGACAGTGCGATCACTGGGGGTCAGCCTCATTCCGGTTGAATTGCCGGACCGCCCCTACTCGCTGATCACCGGGACCATCATCAACGCCGAAGCTGCCTCTGTCTTCGAATCCCTCATTCGTAGCGGCAAGGTGGATGAGCTGGCTGACGAACGGCAAATCGCGGGGTTAAAGGCGGCGCTGGAGTTGAAATCCACCGACTATTTGAAGGCGATGAGGATCCGGCGTCTGGTGCAAGAGGACATGCGCAAAATGTTCGCGAAAGTTGACCTCTTGATCTCGCCCACGCGTTTTGGGCCCGCCAGCAAGATCACAGAGGCCCTGGATCGCTCCAGCGCTCCGTCCCCGCCGCCGAGGCGGCGGGGACTTCGCGACTTGGGCGCCTTCGGCAACTTGTGCGGTTTGCCGGCGCTATCGCTCCCTTGCGGCTTCGCCAACGGACTGCCAATAGCCCTTTCGGTGGTCGGCCGGCCGTACTCCGAGAACGCCGTGCTGGCCCTCGGAATGGCCTTTCAAAAAGTTACGGACTGGCACCGCCGCCGCCCGCCGGTGTGAGTTGCGGCTCCCGAGAGTTCGTATCTTGTCAACTCAAAAATCCGGAGAGGCGCAAGGAAACTTGGCCTATGATAGAGGTTTGTCCCCTGGTGTGAAGCGCTGGATACCCGCAGCGACGATGCTTTTGGTGTCGCTCATTAGCTACATCGACCGGAACACGCTGGCGCTGCTGGCGCCTACCATTCTTCGAGAAACCAAGCTCAACGGAGAAGAGTACGGATGGGTGATCTCGGCGTTTTCATTGATGTACATGGCCGGAAATCCGCTATGGGGCAAGCTGCTGGACCATTTTGGCCTCCGCTGGGGGATGATGGGCGCGGTCTCGGTCTGGTCGGTGGCGAGCGCCGCACATGCGCTAGCCCGGGGCTTCTGGGGCTTTGCTTTCGCGCGCGCCGCATTGGGATTCGGCGAGGGCGCCACATTCCCCGGAGGGTTGCGCGCCGTGGTTCAGACGCTTCCCCCGTCGCAGCGTTCACGGGGGATTGCGGTGGCTTACAGCGGCGGGTCTCTGGGGGCAGTGGTGACGCCGCTGATCATCACACCGGTAGCGGTCTGGTGGGGGTGGCGGGCGGCCTTTCTCTTCACGGGACTCATGGGAGCCTGCTGGCTGGCTGTGTGGGCGGTGGTGAGCCGCCGTCCGGAAATCCGCACGAAGCACGTTAGCCAAACGCAGCCAGCGCCGTTCTGTTTCTCAGACCGCCGCGTGTGGGGGTTCATGGCCCTTTATGCGCTCGGCGCCCTGCCTCTGGCATTCGTGCTGTATGGTGCGGCCATCTACCTTGGGCAGGCGTTAGGAAAGTCGCAAGCCAGCATCGGCAAGGTGCTGTGGATCCCGCCGCTAGGCTGGGAGGCGGGGTACTTCTTTTGGGGAACGGTGGTGGACAAGCTGACGGCGCTTGGCCGCTTCCACCGCCGAAATCAGGTGCGGCTGCTCGCCGTGCTGGCGGCAGGTAGTCTTGGACTAGCTACTGCCGGAAGAAGCAGCTCTTATGTGTGGCTGCTGGTCCAGTTCTTTTTCTCGATGTTTCTCGCCGCGGGGTTCATTATTCTTTCGGTGGCTTACGCCACGCACGCCTTCACTCCGAGCCACGCAGGCTTGATTGCCGGGCTTGGCGCGGGCGCTTGGTCAGCAGCGGTCGCCCTGGTGATGCCGATCTTCGGCCGTTTGTTTGATCTGCGACTGTGGGAAGCGGCGTTTGCGCTGGCAGCCTCTTTCCCTGCGGTGGGATGGTTGTTGTGGTGGTGGGCTTCTCGCGGGCGCTCGGAGGCTTCCTCGTAGCGCTCCAACCCAAGGCCGCGGGCGCGGTCTCCGTCAGCGGATCTTGTAGCTGACCGACATCCCGTCACCTTTCTCCTCAGAGGCGCGGATGATAACCGTGTCGTAGTTAGGGTTGTTTTGGATGTAGTCCAGAAAATCTTGCATAGCCCGGGCGGATTTAATCACGTTATCCGCCACCACGAGCGCACCTGGCTTCAGCTTGGGTTCAATCGCCTTGAGATACTTGAAGTACTCGGACTTCGCCGCGTCAATGAAGATGAAATCGAACTCACCCTCAAGCGCCGGGAGGGTCTTTAGCGCATTGCCCTCAATTACGGTTACGGTGTCTTCCAGTCCCACTTTCGCCAGATTCTGGCGGGTGACCTGCACCCACTTGGGATCGAGTTCGAGCGAGTATAGATGTCCTCCAGTGCGTTCGAAGGCGATTCCCATGTTAATCGCGCCGAAACCGCTGGCGGCGCCCACTTCAATGCCACGCTTGGCGCCTTTGCTCTCCACCAGGATGCGCAGCATCATAGCGTCTCCCGGCGTGGTGTTTAAACCGATGCGCTGAAAGTTTTCAATGAACGCCTTGCGGAACTCGGGGCTTTTCTTGTCTGGTTCCGCCGCCATCGTCGTTGGGATCAGCGCCAGCGTGCCGGCGAATGGCAAAAGAGTCCAAATCAGAGGAACAAACTTCATCATTTTCTCCAGAGACTGACGAGTGGATACAAAGTACCAATATACCGCGCTTGGCCCCACAGTCAGCAAATCGCGTCACTGAAGGAAGCGACGGAGGCGGCGCAACGCTTCGGTGACAATGTTGTCTTCAGCGGCGTAACAGATACGCACGCAGCCCTCTCCGCCTGCGCCAAACGCCCCACCCGGCGCTAAGCCCACCCTGGCTTCCAACAGCAGCCGTCGGCAAAAGTCGAACGAATTTCCGATGCCGCGGATTCGGGGGAACAAATAGAATGCCCCTTCCGGGTCGGGAATCTCCACCCCAGGAGCGCCCGCAAGCATCTCCCTGGCAGCGTCTCGAGTGCGCCGGAGACGGGCCAGCATGTCCAGAATCAACGGCTCGCCGCCATCAAGCGCAGCTTCAGCCGCGCGCTGGCTGAAGCTAGGCGCATGAGAGACGATGAACTCGTTGAGTTGCGCCGCTCTGGCGCAAAGGTCCCCTCGGGAGACCAGCCAGCCTACTCGCCAGCCGGTCATGCAGTAGCTCTTAGAAAACGACTGGATGACGATCACCGCATCATCCCGGGAAGCCAACCGGAGGATGCTAGGCGCCGGAGCTCCGGAGCCTCCGGCGTAATAAAGTCGTTCATAGACTTCGTCCGCCATCAGCCAGATGCCGTGTCGCCGCGCGAAATTTAGAAGCCGCTGCTGGTCCTCCACACCGGCGACCCAGCCGAGCGGATTGGAGGGCGAAGTGTACAGCAGCAGGCGCGTTTGCGGCGTCACCGCATTCTCTAGCGCCGCGAAGTCGATCTGGCAATGATTAGCCCGGAGCAGATGAGGAACCTCCCGCACCCGCGCATTGCACATCTGGATAATAGCTGGGCCGTTCGGCCAGCACGGGGTGAGAACAATGGCTTCATCGCCCGGATCCAACACGCAGCGGATGGCCACATTCAGCGCCTGCACGCCCGAGGCGGTGATGACGATTTCGCGTGCGGGATCAAGCTCCACGCCGTGCAAGGCGCGATAGTAGCGGGCCAGCGCGGCGCGCGTAGAGGGCAGTCCGGCGTTTTCCGTGTAGTAGGTGTACCCTTCAGCCATTGCCCGCCGGGCCGCTTCTTGAATCAGGAGCGGCGTGGGTAGGTTGGACTCGCCAAAGTAGAGTCGCAATACGCGCTCTTGCGGCGTGCGCGCTTCGGCGTCAATCGCCATCGCCATGTCCGCGATCTCGCGGATTCTGGAGTGCGGCACAGCGAGCGCGGAGGGCGCCACCTGAGCGGGCATGGGATTCAACGCCTCGTTTTGGCCTGCATAAGCTCCTCGATGTTCACGAGTTCCGTCGGGTATTCACCCGTGTAGCAGGCGTAACAATACTCATGCCGGTCATCCCCAACCGCTTCTCTCAGCCCGGCTAGCGACAAGTACCCGAGCGAGTCCGCTTCCACAAAGCGGCGAATCTCCTCCACCGTGTTGTTGGCGGCAATGAGCTCTTTGCGTGTGGGCGTATCCACGCCGTAAAAACACGGCGAGACCGTCGGAGGGCAAGAAATCCGTAAGTGGACTTCGCGCGCACCCGCTCCCCGGACCATCCGGACCAGCTTGCGGCTCGTAGTTCCCCGCACAATCGAATCGTCGACGAGCACCACCCGCTTGCCATCCAGCAAATGCCGGACCGGATTCAGTTTTAGCTTCACCCCAAAATCGCGGATCGCTTGCGAGGGCTCGATGAAAGTGCGGCCGACGTAGTGATTTCGGATCAGCCCGTGCCGGAAGGGAATGCCGGATTCGGATGCGTATCCCAAAGCCGCAGTGACTCCGGAATCCGGAACCGGCACCACAACGTCAGCTTCTACAGGGTGTTCTCGAGCGAGCGCCCGCCCCATGCGCTCCCGCGACGCCTGAACCGACTTGCCGAACACAATCGAGTCTGGACGCGAAAAGTAGACGTGCTCGAACACGCACTGCGCCCTTTCGCGGCGTGGGGCAAAAAGCTCCCGCGTCATCCCCTCCGGACCGATGCTCACCATCTCACCGGGCTCAACGTCGTTCAGATACACCGCTCCGATCAGGTCGAAAGCGCAGGTTTCCGAAGCGAATACATGCACAACGTGACCGCCGGAAAGCTCCATCTGCCCCATAGCCAAAGGGCGGAAGCCGTAAGGGTCGCGAGCTACAATCAGGCGGTCGTTCGCCAGGAAGACCAGCGAGAATGCGCCTTCAAGCTGGAGCAGGGCCTCGCGGAGCGCTCCCGCCATGCTGCGCTCGCGCGACCGGGCGACCAGGTGCAGAATCACCTCCGTGTCACTGGAAGACTGGAAAATGGACCCTTCGCGCTCCAGATCGCGGCGCAGCTCCGCCGCGTTGGTGATGTTGCCATTGTGCGCTACTGCAATCTGTCCTTTATTACACGCCACCGAGAACGGCTGAGCGTTCAGAATAGCTGTATCTCCCGCGGTGGAGTACCGCGTGTGACCTATGGCCATGCTTCCCGCAAGGGCGGCGAGGCGCGCCGGCTCGAAAATGTCGGCCACATGCCCCATCGCTTTGTATGTCTGGATCCGCGCGCCGTTCGAAGCGGAAATGCCCGCGCTTTCCTGGCCGCGGTGTTGAAGCGCGTACAAACCCAGGTAACAAAGGTTGGCCGCTTCAGGGTGCCCGTACACCGCCACTACGCCGCATTCCTCGTGCAGCTTGTCCCACGGGTAGTCAGGCATGGAGCAGGTTCTCAAGACCATTTTCCCAGACCTGTTTCAGCTCAGGGAGATCGAGATTCACCAAATCCGCGCCATGATTGGATATTCGGAACCGGCCCGCGGCGGTGACGCCGATCCGCAGCGCCTCAACGCCGTGCCGCCGGGCCACGGCCTCCACTCTTTCGGGCTCTGCCGTCGAGAGAAGTACGCGCGAGGGCCCTTCATGAAAAAGCAGCGTCGCCGGATCCAGCGCAGATTCCAGGTTCACGAACGCCCCTACGCCGGCCTCGCCGAACGAGCATTCCGCCAGCGCCACTGCCAAGCCGCCGTCGCTTAGGTCGTGGGCGGATTCCACCAAACCTTCGCGCACGATTTCTCGGACGGCCGCTTGTACCCGCTTTTCGTACTCCATGTCCAGAGCGGGCGGCAAGCCCCATTCGGCCTGAACAACCGCCTTTGCAAATTGCGTTCCGCCCATGCGGACGGGATCGCTCGAACCCAACCCGCCGAGTAGAAGGACTACGCGAGCGTCGTTTCGAAAATGAATGCCCACCGGCGTCCGCGTTTCCAGGACGCCGACAATGCCGAGAACGGGCGTGGGGTAAATGGGTTCTCCGAGGGTTTCGTTGTATAGGCTGACGTTGCCGCCGGTAATGGGAGTCTCGAAAAACGCGCACGCCTCCGCCATGCCCTCGATCGTTTCCACAAGTTGCGCCATGATCTCCGGCCGCTCTGGATTGCCAAAGTTCAGGTTATTGGTGGCGGCTACCGGGAGCGCCCCTACCGTCGAGAGATTCCGGCAGCATTCCGCCACCAAAAGCTTCGCCCCTTCACGCGGATCCAAGTGGCAGTAGCGCCCGTTGCCATCGAGCGCCATGGCTACGCTCTTTCCAGTCTCCTTGATGCGAACGATGGCTGCGTCTCCCCCGGGACCCTCGAGTGTGTTAGTGCGCACTTGGTAGTCGTACTGCTCCCAGATCCAACGTTTCGAGCACACGTCACCGGAAGCGAGGATCGTTTTCAGGCAGTCGTTGTAGTCGCGCGGGACGTAGAACCCCGGCGGAGGCTCCATCGGAGCTTTGCGGAAGGGTTTGGTGTACGGGCGATCGTAGATAGGCGCGTCGTCCGCCAGGGCGCGGTTGGGGATCTCGGCGACCACCCTGCCGTGATCTTTCACCCGCAACATGCCGTCATTCGTAACGACGCCGATCGTCGCCGCGTCGAGACCCCATTTGCGAAACACCGCGAAGACCTCCTCTTCGCGGCCCTTCTCCGCCACAAGAAGCATACGCTCCTGAGATTCGGAGAGCATGATCTCATAAGGCGTCATGCCGGCCTCGCGTTGCGGCACGTACTGGAGATCGATTTCGATCCCCACGTTGCCGCGGCTGCCCATTTCGCACGTCGAGCAAGTCAAACCGGCTGCGCCCATGTCTTGAATGCCCACAATGGCGCCGGTCCGCATGGCCTCCAGGCATGCCTCCAGGAGGAGCTTCTCCATAAACGGGTCGCCCACCTGAACGTTGGGCCGCTTCTGCTTAGATTCCTCCGTAAACTCGGCGGAAGCCATGGAAGCGCCGTGGATGCCATCCTTCCCCGTTTTAGCGCCGACGTAAATCACGGGGTTGCCGACGCCCGCGGCGCGCGCGTAGAAGATGTCGCTCTTTTTGAAAACGCCGAGCGCAAAGACGTTGACTAGCGGGTTGCCGGAATAGGAGGCTTCGAATTGCGTTTCTCCGCCGACGGTGGGCACGCCGAAGCAATTCCCATAATGCGCGATCCCCGCTACCACGCCGGTGAGGATGCGGCGATTTCGCGAACCAGTCTCCGGATCGTCGAGCGGCCCGAAGCGAAGCGCGTCCATGACGGCGATGGGCCGGGCGCCCATCGTGAAAATGTCGCGAAGAATCCCTCCCACGCCGGTAGCCGCGCCCTGAAAAGGTTCGATGAAACTGGGGTGGTTGTGGGATTCAATCTTGAACGCAATGGCGTAACCGTCGCCGATGTCAACAATTCCGGCGTTCTCGCCGGGACCTTGCACAACCACCTTGCTGCGGGTGGGAAGCTTCTTCAAATGAAGGCGGGAGCTCTTGTAGGAGCAGTGCTCGCTCCACATGACGCCGAAGATGCCGAGCTCCGTATATGTGGGCTCCCGGCCTAATATAGCTACGATTTTCTGGTACTCGGCCTCCGTCAACTGGTGGGCCGCGACCATCTCAGGCGTGATAGCGCTCATGGGAAACTCAAGGCGTGTGCCGAAACCATAGACTGAAGAATCACCAAGCCATCGGTGGACCCCATGAGCGGGTCGCTGGCGCGCTCCGGATGGGGCATCATGCCCATGACGTTTCGCCCGCGGTTGAGAATTCCGGCGATGTTTCGCAGCGAGCCATTGGGGTTGTCCACATAGCGGAAGAGGACGCGGTCTTCCGCTTCCAGTTCATCCAGGGTTCGCTCGTCGGCCACATAACATCCTTCGCCGTGCGCAATGGGGATTCGCAAAATCTGGCCTTGGGTCGCATTACACGTAAAGGGAGAGTTGGTAGTTTCGACTTCCAAGTCAACCGTACGGCAGATAAAGCGCAGATTCCGGTTCCGGATCAGCGCTCCGGGGAGTAGGCCGCTTTCCACCAAGATCTGGAACCCATTGCAAATGCCTGCCACAAGCCCGCCGGCGGCGGCAAACTCCTTCACCGCTTTCATCACCGGCGAGAACTTGGCTATGGCTCCACACCGCAGGTAATCGCCGTAAGAAAAGCCCCCTGGCAGGATGACCGCGTCGACATCACCCAAAGTGGCTGAATCGTGCCAAATCATCTCGGCTTGCTGCCCTAGATTGCGCGTAATGGCATACCACGCATCATGGTCGCAGTTGCTTCCCGGAAACACGATGACGCCGAACTTCATGGGGAAATACCAGTCTAACAGATCGGCTTACTGTTCCAAGCTCCGGATCCTCAGCGCCGGGGAGAGGGGCTGCGAGTAGGCCCCTCGCGCTTCCTCAACTCTACCTTCAGCGGCAGGGCGACGGCCCGCCCATCCGGTCCGGTCACGCGAACGGGTTCGGTCGAGACGGGCTCGATCGTCATCTCCGTGTTCCGTATCCGGACGACCAGAAAGTGCGCTTGCGGCGCAAATGCGGCTATATTCGCCTGGCGCATGGCGCTGTGCACGTCGCCGGTGCGCAGCTCGCCCCCGGCGCCGCTAATGACGAAGCGTATGCCGCGCGAACGCGCATTGACTTCGCTCCATTGCAAATTATGCTCGTGGCCGCTAAAAACCACCGGCACGGACGCCGCTTCGAACAAATCGAGCCAGTGGCGCAGCAGCTCTTCATTCCGTTCGCCCTGATGGCGCGGCCCAGCGTTAAACACCGGGTGGTGAAAATACGGTATCTTCCAAACCGCGCGGGAGCGGCTCAATGCCGCCCGCAGCCAGCGCGTCTGTTCGCTTTCCGGCCCGCATATGCGTCGGGGCGGCCCGGAGAGCGTATTGGCGGTCGTGTCCAGCGCGAAAAACTCGGCCAACTGAGCGTAACGGAATGAGTAGTAGCGCTGCGGCTCGCCTGTGGGGAAGAAAAAGTTATCCAGATACGCTACCAGATCGCCTCGCGACTCCGACTCGTTTCCATCGTGATTACCGAGCACCGGATAAAATGGAATGCGCCGGATCAACTCCCGGTACGGTTCAAAAAACTTTGAGACCCAGTGCCGGTCTTGGTCGCCACTGCTCACATTGATTACCCCTGGAATGAGGGCGTAGATATTATCGCCCGTGCTGAGGATGAAGCGCGCTGGATCGCCTTCCGCAGCGAGCGCCCGCGCTCGCGCAGCCATGGCAGCCGCTAAGTCCTTTTGACGCCGCGAACCATTGCCCCAGTCCCCGATGACGAAAAATGTGAGACGCGTGGCGCTCTCAGGCCATGTGCGGAAAGCGCCCGTCCCGGTATACCCTCCCGCCAGCTCGATTTTGTAGCTGTACTCGCGGTCCGGAACGAGCCCATCCCACCGTAGCCACGAAGCCCGAGTGCGAATCGAGTCGCCGCCCACCGTGACGACAGCTTCTCCGAAACTGCGCGCGCCGCGCCCGATGGAGTTGCCGCTAGCCGAAGGAAAACCCCAGGCAAGGATGACATGCCGGGAACCCAAGCTCCCTACGTACCACTCCAAAGCCTGCGCAAAGATGCTTTGCGCCGCCAGCGCCATCAGACCCAGGCGCAATAAGACCATAGGGGCTCGCCTGAAGCCACTTTAGCGCTGCGCCTCAGCGCGCGACAAGGTAGGTTTCGAAAGACGTCCGCTATTCCGCGGCGCCCACAGGCGCCGCCGCCGCTTTCTTCTTTCGGGAGGCGCGCTTCTCCGCCGGCGGCTGCCGGTCGCTTTTCTTTAGATTCGGCAGCACAATATGAGTTACGAATTTCTTTTCACCGTACTCGTCGAACTTAATGACGATCTGTTCCTCAGTGCAAGACACCACAGTGCCCAGCCCGAACTTTCCGTGCTCAACTTGGGCTCCCGCCGCGAATGCCGGCTTTCCCGCCATCTTTGATTGATCCTCAATTTTATGCTAACACATTCTGCGACTCTTGTCGAATCTTGGCTCGCACGCCGAGACGCTCATCCGCGCCGACCGATGGGAGCGCCGGCGCCGCCAGGGCCTCAACTCAAAGCTTCAGGAAGATCTTGCGCTGATACAGCCAGTAGCATAGATACCACATGACCAGCAACACCGCGCTGGACTGCGCCACCGGAGCGAAATCTCCGATCCATTCGAATTTCAGCGTAAACACGCCTACCGCACGGTTCAGCCATCCGCGAAGAATAATGTCCAGCGAATAGATGAAAATGGAATTCGCTCCCACAACGACCAGCGGAAATGTCCACTTCCGCCATCCCTGAACCTCGATCGCCCAGTAGAACGCTAGCAGCATGAGCAGCACCCATCCGGCGCTGTAAAGCGTGAACGAAGTCGTACAGATGCGTTTGATGATCGGGTTCCAAGGATGAATCGCGAAGCCGAGCGCGAGGCAGGAAACCGCCCAGATTCCCAGGATGCGCATCTTATCGCTGTGTGACCGGCGAGAACGAATCAGTTGCCCGGCCCATACGCCAAATAACGTCGTCACTGTGCTGGTGACGAAATTCAGCGTCGCCCAGTAGCCGGGGTTTACGCTGCCAAAGACAATTTTATCGAGCACCGCGCCAATGTTGGTGGTTTTCGACATGAAGGGCCCTTCGGTCCCAGGGAAAGCCACAAACAGCGCCCAGTGCCCCGCAAGCAGGAAGGCGGCAATCGCAGCTTGCCAGCGGAACTTGAGCTGTATAATCAAGTAACTCAAAAAGTAGGTCAATCCGATTTGCGCCAGCACATTGATGAGCTGGAAGTGCATTCTACCGCGGGAGATGGACATCAGAATCTGGCTCATCAGGATGAGGCGGAAACTCCGCGCCGCCACATGCCGGAACAACTGCTTGGGAGTGGCGCCTTGCTCCATGCGGCGCGCCAGAGCAAACGGCATGGCTACGCCTACCATAAACATGAAGGCGGGCTGGATAAGATCCCAAAAAGTAATCCACTCCCAGGGCATGTGCTCGAACTGACGGGCGATCCAGGATAAATCCGGCCTGCGCTGCGCCAGTGCAGCGAACCCGAAACCACCAGAGGCCAGCACAAGCATAATGAATCCGCGGTACGCGTCCAGAGCGAGATAGCGCTGGGGGATCGTAGGCTCAACCGCGGCCGCAGTTGCAATCGACCCTTGAGCGGGTTGCATGGCAAGAATTCTACGCCAAGCGCCCGCGCGGCGCAACCGCGCCTTGAAAAGAGCTTATAGCGTTTTTAGGTAGGCGACGACGTCCGCCTTTTCTCGCTCCGACAGCAGTTCTTTATACGCCGGCATCCCATTGCCGCCGGTCTCAATTACCGCCCGAACATTTGTTTCAGTGACGCGTTTGCCGTTGGAAAGCTTCGTCCGCTTGAATAGGCCCTTTAGTCCCGGCCCCATTTTCTTCTCCGTGCTGGTCGCATGATGACAAACGGCGCATTGCGCGAAGACCTCTTTGCCCCGAATGGGGTCCCCTGTCTTCCCTTTTGCGCCTTGGCCCAAAAGCGCCACGGCGACCAACAACGCCCCAGACGCGAACAAAATGATCAATGTGGATCCCCTCATCGGCAGGCTCCTGTGTGCTGAGCGTTAGTGCTGCCTCTATTCTACAATGAGCCCGCGCGCTGCGAAAAAAACGCGACGTTCGGCGGCGTTTCGCGATCTAAAGAATCAGATATGGCTGATCTGAAGGAAGGCGCATGGGCTCCCGAAATAGAACTCGAAACTGAGGCTGGGGAACCGTTCCGGCTCTCCAGCCTCAGAGGCAAAAAAGTAGTGCTATATTTCTACCCCAAGTCTGACACGCCGGGCTGCACCACAGAGGCTTGCGAATTCCGCGATGCGGAGGCGAAGATTGCGCAGCGAGGCGCCGTAGTCGTGGGCGTGTCGCCCGATCCGGTCAAAGCGCAATCAAAATTCAAGACCAAGTACGGTCTGCCATTTACCCTTCTGGCTGATCCTGAGCACAAAGCCGCCGAGGCCTACGGCGTCTGGAAAGAGAAAAGCAGGTATGGAAGGAAGTATTTCGGGGTGGAGCGAACCACGTTTATTATCGATGCCGCCGGAAAAATCGAGAAGATTTTCACCAAAGTAAAACCGGCGGGCCACGCGGAGCAGGTGCTCGCGGAATTGTAAGGTTTAGTCTTCTCGCAATTCCACAATGGTGGCGCCGGCGCCGCCTTCGGCGGGCGTCGCCGGGTAATACTTGCCAACGTGCGGATTACGCGAGAGCAATGCCGCGATGGCTTTTTTCAAGATGCCCATGCCATGACCATGGATGACGCGGACCCGCTGCACACCCGCCAGAGCGGCGTCGTCCAAGAATTTGTCCACTTCCTCGCACGCCTCGTCCGCCCGCTTTCCTATCACGTTGATTTCCCGGCAGAGAATCTGCCAGCGCGGGCCGGTTTGAAGAGAGACATTGCGCGGCAGCTTCTGAGCCTCGCCGCTCTCGCTGATCACCTCCAGAATGTCGTCACGCGGAACCTGCACTTTGATGAAGCCGGCTTCCACTTCCACCCATTCATCGGAAAGCATGCGGCGCACTCTTGCGGGGGCGCGCAGATCGCGAACGCGCACCATAGCGCCTTCCCGGATCAAAGTCGGAGGAGCTGGCGGTGCGGCGTGGGGTTCCGCTCCATGAAGCGACTCGCGAAGCTCTTCTTCAAACCCGCGCCGGATACGGGCGACCTTCCGCAGCATCTGTTCGGCCGCTTTCTGCTTCGCGCCTTCTTCGTAAATCCGGGCGATGGCGTCTTTAGCCTCTTGCTCGAACCGCGCCGCCAGCGATTCAAAGCGCGCTTCCATCTCACGGAGCTTCGCCTCCTCCTTGCGGGTCCACTCCTTTTCGAGCGTCTGTTCCCGCTCCGCCAACGTTTTCCGTTCCTCTTCGAGAGCGAACCGGATCTGCTCCACGTCTTCGAGCTTGCGGTGCAGCTCGGCGAGGAACCGGGCCACCTCACGCCCGCTGGATGACATCGCCGCCCGCGCCCGCTCTATGATGTGGGCCGGCATGCCTAAGCGGGCAGCGATCTCCAAGCCCGCTGATTTGCCGGGAGCGCCGAGGGTCAGCACAAACGTGGGCTCAAGCGTCCGGTCATCAAATCCCATCGACCCGCTCAGCACGCCCGGCGTGTTGGCGGCGTAAATTTTGAGCGCCGGCAGATGCGTCGAGGCGAGGGTAAAGGCGCCCGCAGCGCGGAACCGTTCCACCACCGCGACGCCCAGAGCGCCCCCTTCCTCGGGATCCGTCGCCCGGCCAAGCTCATCCAAAAGGACCAGCGAATCCCGGGTGACGTCCAGCATCATTTCCCGGATTCGCGTGATGTGCGCCGAGAAGCTGCTGAGGCTCTCCTGGATAGACTGATTGTCGCCTATGTCCGCCAGCACTTGCTCAAACCAGGGAAACTCCGCCTCCGCCGCCGGAACTGGCAAGCCGCTTTGCGCCATCAAAGCCAGCAAACCGGCGGTTTTGAGCACCACCGTTTTCCCTCCAGTATTCGGGCCGCTAATCAGCAGCGTCCGGCAGTCTGAGTCCAGCGTGAGCGACAAGGGAACCACGCTTCTTTTCTGGCGCCGCAGCACGTCTTCAAGCAGCGGATGGCGCGCCTCCCGTAGCAGCAAACGCGGCGCCGGCGGAGGACTGAACCGGGGAATGACCGCCCCAAAATCCAGCGCAAACTGCGCTTTCGCGAACAGCAAGTCCAGCTCGCCGAGAGCTTGAAACGTCTTTTGAATCTGCGGCGCCGCCGCGCGCAGCCTGTCGGTGATCTCGCGCAGGATGCGATGCACCTCTCGTAGCTCTTCTTCGGCGAGGCGCACCAGCTCGTTGTTTAGGGGAACCGTTTCGAGCGGTTCCATGAACAGAGTATGCCCGCTGCCGCTCGATCCGTGAACGACGCCCTCCACCTTGCCGTGCTGCCCCGCAACCAAGGGCACCACAAAACGCTCATTACGGATGGTGATGAACTCTTCCTGAAGGATGCCTTCCGCCCGGTGGGCTTGTAGAAAACGCTCCAGAGATGCCTGGATCTGCCGTTTCAGCTTTTCGATATCGCGCCGGATGCGCGTCAAAGCCACGCTCGCTCCGTCCGCCACGGAACCGTCCGGCAACACTTTGCCGGCGATTTCGCGGAGCAGTGGCCGGAATTCGCCAAGCTGGGCGGCACGCGCCCCCAGTCGGGGAAAGCGCGCAGAGGCAGCGGTCAGAATCCCGCGCACGTCGGAGGCCCGGTCGAGCACTCCGGCCAGTTGAAAAACCTCAGCCGCCTCCAGACATGCGCCTTCGATGGACAGCCGCCGTATAGCCGGCTCGACGTCCGGCAGGTCGAACCGCAAGCGTATTGCAGCGCCGCGGGCCGCTGGTTGAGGGCGCGCGGCGGCGGCTAGGTAGTCCATGGCCTCCCGCACGTCTTCAAGCGTCGCTTCCGTAACGGCTCGGTCCGCCGAAGGGGAGAGGCGGTCCAACTCGCGCCGCCCTATTGCGCTTGCCACATAACGTCCCAGCAGCAGCTTGAGGGCGTCAAACTCGAGCAGTCCGGCGCTTGAGTTTTGCATAACTTTCTCGGATGAGATCCAGGGAGCCTTCCGTCAAAAGGAGCCGCTCCAAATCTTGCATCCGCACCCACTCCGCGCGCCGCGCGTCATCGGCTGCGCACAGGGTTCCACTCTCGAACCGGCAAAGGAAGTCCACGAGCACATAGTGGTATTCCAGTCGTCCGGCGCCGTCCCGGATGATCCGTTCGAACACACCCGCGATCTGCAAGGGCTGTACGCACAGTCCGGTTTCCTCAAGCACTTCGCGGCGGATCCCATCCGCCAGCGTCTCGCCCGGCTCAAGCACGCCTCCAGGCAAAGACCAATACCCTTTGAGCGGAGCCCTGGCTCTTTCCACCAGGAGAACTCGGCCCCGGCGGAAGACAAGGGCGCCCACACCCAGAACAGGACGCCGGGGATACCGCCGGGATTCGCGCGCACGCCGCAGAGAAGCTGTCGTCAAGTTCCATTGTACCGTCCGCGTCCTGCGCCTCACGGAGGGGGTAGCCAACGGACGCGTTCCGGAGTATAGTGTGGTTGGGAGGCGGTCTATGCATCCCATCTGGGTGATTCTGGCTTACGGTTGTGCGATCTTTCTAGCTCTCGAACTGTTGCACCAGTTTCACGCTCGCGCCTGGTACTGGCACGCACTGAGCGTGGCTGCGGCGTTAGGCTTGGGCCTGGTGCGGCTGCCCGAGCAGTTCGCAGGCCCAACGGCTGACCTGATCATCGGCTCCCTCTTCGTGTTCCTAGTGGTCTGGGGGCTGGCGGCGCCTTTGTTCCGCAAGCACCGCCGCATTCATCTCGAAAAGCACGCCTAAAACGCCTCCGGGCCACAAGGGGCGAGCAGGAGAGGCGGAGGGCGGGGTGTGTGCGTTTCGTGCCGTCTTGCGCCCATCCCGCTCCCCTGGTTCAGGGTAAAATCAGGAGGATATGCGAATCCGAATGCTTTGGGTTGGAATGGCGCTCGCTGCGGCGTTGCCTATCGTGGCGCCTGCTCAGTCCGGTGGACCTGTCTACGAACTCCGCACCTACACCACTGTCGAAGGGAAGTTGCCTGACTTGTTAGCCCGGTTCCGCAACCACACCACTAAGCTGTTCGAAAAGCACGGCATGAAGAACATCGGCTATTGGGTGCCTGCGGACGAACCCCGCTCGAAAAACACGCTCATTTACCTTCTGCGACACGAAAGCCGGGAGGCTGCCAAGAAATCCTGGGAAGCCTTCCGCAACGATCCGGAGTGGATCAAAGTCCGGACCGCGTCCGAGGCTGGCGGCAAGATTGTGGAGAAGGTTGAGTCTGTCTATTTGAACGCCACGGATTTTTCGGCGCTCAAGTAAATGCCCCGCAAGAGCGGGGGCCTCAGTCTTCCTGCGGCTCCTTGTCGGGATTCTGCTTGATCCATTCCAGGTACTCGTCCACGGAGTAGAAAGCGCGGTGGTTATAAAGCCGTCCCTTATCTTCCACCAGCGCTTTCCAGTTGTATTTCCAGGAATCGCCGGTGCGGGACATCCATTCGCGTAGCTGTTTGTCAAGTTCTTCGCGGAGAGCCCGGGCAGAAGGCTCATCGACGAGGTTGCGCATCTGGTAAGGGTCTTTCTCCAGGTCGTAGAGCACCCAAGGCTTATGCTCAAAACGGGCATACATGTAACGGCTGGTGCGCACCCCGCGCCAACCGTCCTCGGTCCCGTCCCCTTGATAGGGCCCGAAAATCTGGAAAAACGCAGATTCAGGGGTTTTGCCTCCCCTACCCGTTATCGCATTTGAAAGATCTGTCCCCTGCATCTCGCGGGGCGCAGGGACGCCGCACAGGCTTAGCAGGGTAGGCGCGAAATCGACGTGGGTGAACGGAAAATCCACCACCCGCCCCCCTTTCACAGCGCGCGGATAGCGGATGATGCCGGGCACCCGGATCGATTCTTCCCAAGGCTTGCGCTTCAGCCGCCTCCCCTGGGAGCCGAGCATGTCACCATGATCGGACGCGAACAGCACAATGGTATCCTCCCGCATTCCCAGCTCGTCCAAAACGCGCAAGATGCGGCCCACTTGATCGTCAATGGCCGTGATCATCCCGTAATACTCGGCGATCTCAGCAGGACCCGGAATCCCTGGTCCACCCTTCCAGTTCGGGCGCATTTTCAACTTTGACGGCTCATACAACTTGGAGTATTCCGGCGGCGCTTTATAGGGGTCATGCGGGGGACCCGGCTGGATAGTGAGATAGAAAGGCCGTCCATCCTTTTTGGACTCCCGCAGGAACTCGATTCCTATATCAGTCCATGCTTCCACCTCAAACTTCCGGATCGGGATGGGCTCCGGGGCATCCCGGAAGTACTGGGTCTTAAAGTGCGTATGGCTGCATTCGTTCGCCGCCCAAAACTCATACCCGTGACGACGTGGACCCGGCGGAACATAGCCCGGCAGACGAGGGCCGCCATCGAGATGCCATTTGCCAATGAAACCCGTCCGGTAGCCCGCCGCCCGCAAAGATTTGGCCAGCCCCGGCAAGTTCTCCCGCAACCGCAGGTCGTTCGCGGTCATCCCGTTCTTGTGGGTGTAAGACCCGGTAAGGATGTTAGCGCGCGCCGGACAGCATACCGGCGTATTGGCCAGAGTGTTGCGAAGCAGCAGCCCTTCGCGGGCCAGCCGGTCCAAATGAGGCGTACGCACGTCCTCGTTGCCCATAAAGCCCACTGACTGGGCTCGTAGCTGATCGGGCATGATGAACAAAATGTTCGGCTTTTTCGGCGACGCCGCCACCGCCGGCAACGCAGCGCCGGCCAGCCACTCGCGGCGGGTGAAGGATTGCTCTGCCATCATTCACATCTCCGAGCGAAATATATAATTCCCAGAACTGACTTCGAACACAGCCGCGCCGCTTTCTGCCCTAATGAACCGCACCCCTCGGGATTTCGCAGCGGGAGCGCCGGATTCGGTGACTTTCTCCGCATCCCGCGCCGGCACATACACGGTAGCCGAAGCGTTGGGGGGCACAGTGACGCGCAACTCCAGCGCGGAGCCGTTGCGAATCCAGTGGCTCGTGATGAGGCCATACATCGAACGGTGAGATACTTTGACGAACCGCAGATCGCCCGTCACTACCGGGCGAATTATGGCGTGGCGGTAGCCAGGGTTCTCGGGGTCGGGCCGTATGCCGCCCAGATAGGAATACAGCCAGATCCCTAAGTCCCCAATCTGCATAACATGGTTGCCGGAATTCATCGCCGGATCGGCGGTGTCGCCATTCCAAAGTTCCCAAATGGTGGTGGCTCCTTTCTCAATCATGTAGCCCCATCCCGGATACGTCTTCTGGGTGGCGATTTGGTAGGCCACATCCGGGCGCCCGTAGTCGGATAGCGTGCGCATTAGCCATTGCGCGCCCACCAGACCCACGCCGATGTGCCCCTTGCTCTCGTCTTCAATTTTGCGGATCAGCGCATCGAAGACCGCCTTGCGGTTCGCTTCGGGGGTGATCCCAAACGCCAGTGGGAGCACTGCGGACGTCTGCGTGCCGTTGTCGTAAATGCCTTTGTCTCTTACATAAAACTTCTGCTCGAATGCGGCCCTCATGCGCTCGGCCAGCTCTTCATAGCCGGGCGCATCCTGCGGGCGCCCTAGGATTCGCGCATAGCGCGCCATCTGTTTGAGCAAATAGTAGTAATATGCCGTGCCGATCAACGTTCCGTTGGTCCGCCGCGCCGGATCTTTGGAATGAATCAGCTGCGGTGATTCGGGCGGTACGCACCAGTCGCCGTACTGGTCGCGCGGCATCAGACCGTCCTGAATATACCGCTGCATGTACTCGATCCACTTCCGCATCGCCGGGTAATGACGTTCGAGCACGCGTCGGTCGCCGTATTGTTCGTACAGCATTCCAGGCACAAACAGGAACGTACTGGGCCAGGTCACGTCATCGTGGTAAAAGACCCAGTAGGCAGGCGCCACCACCGGAACGCTGCCGGTATCGCGTTGCGAGTCCTCAATGTCCTGCATCCACTTAGCGTAAAAAGAGGCGACATCATGCAAGTACGACTCGCTTCGAGAAACCATGGAACGATCGCCCAGCCATCCCTGGCGCTCGTCGCGTTGCGGGCAGTCCGTAGGGATGCTCCGGTAATTCCCACGCACACCCCAAAGAATGTTGCGATGGATCTTGTTAAGCAGTTCGTTCGAGGACTGGAAATCCGCAATCCGCGTCATGTCGTCATGGACCACACGACCTTCCAGCGCAGCCAAAGTTGGGACGCCAGGATATCCGGTCACCTCGACAAACCGGAAGCCGTGGTACGTAAACCGTGGCTCCCAAACTTCCACGCCCTGACCCTTTAACACGTATGTGTCCGTAGCGCGCGCCGATCGCAGGTTGTCCACATACAGAGAACCGTCCGGCTTGAGGGTCTCCGCATGCCGCAAAGTCACCACCGCGCCCTTGGGTCCGGAGACGCGCAGGCGGCACCAGCCCACCATATTCTGTCCCATGTCGAACACGTAAACACCTGGCCGCAGGCGGTTCACTTTCACGGGTCGCAGCGTTTGAGTCACCCGGATGGGTTCGGACATTTGGGCCACCAGCCTGCCGTCAGGTCCGCTTACTAGTTGGGCAGCTTCCCATTTTGAATCGTCGAAGCCGGCCCGCGACCACCCCGGCATCTCCCTGCGCGCGTCGTACTCCTCGCCATCAAACTCGTTGTTGGCGCGAATGGGACCTTCACAGGTCAGTTTCCAGGATTCGTCCGTGACTATGCGTGCGGTTGAACCATCCTCGTATTCGATTTCCAGTTGCAGCCGCGCTTTGGGGTATCCGAAACTCACCATAGCCACGGGCACAACGCCCCGAGGAGCCCAGAATCTTCCGTTTCCCAAAAGCAGCCCAATGGCATTCCGTCCAGCTCGCAACTCTCGGGTGACATCGTAAGTGACATAAAAAACGTGCTTGCGGTAGTCCGTCAAACCTGGAGAAAGCACGGCATCCCCCACCTTCCCCCCGTTCACGTAGAGTTCGCTCAGACCAAGGCCGGATAGATACACCGTCGCCCGGCGGACCTTCTTAGGCACGTCGAACTCTTTGCGCAACATGCGCGCAGGCAGGGCGCGCTCTTCGCTGAAGCCCACTTCGCCCCATGGTTCCATGCCGTAAGGGCCTAGATCCTGCGCGGTCACCCACTTGGCGTCGTCGAAGCCTGGCTGCTCCCAGCCCGCCGCTTCTTGGTTCGACGTCTTCCAAGAACTGGAGGTCGTAATCAGAAGAGGATCGCCCGAATCGAAGTCCACTCGCACCGCCGCGATGAGCCCGGCGGGGCGATCTTTGCCGCTGTTGTTCGCACGCACGGCTAAAGTCAAACGACCCGGCGAAATCTGCGACGTCATGTCGTAAACTTCGGGCATTCCCACACGGCCGCTTCGCCCGTGCCGCTGGCCGTTCCAATACAGCTCATATCTGGCGTCCGCCCCTATGATGCAGAGCGCCTTCTTGATCCTCCGTCCGGACGGCACTTCGATGGTCCTTCGGAAAAACCGCGGTCCGGGGGCGGCAGCTTTCGCCGGGTTTCCGCTAGGAAACCAAATCCAATGCGCCTGCGTGAGGTTCCAATAGGCGCTAGCCGGATTGCGATAGAGCTTCGGCTCATCCCGGCCGATCCATTTTGCTGTCCAGTCCGATGGATCCAGCAAACCCATCGACCAGAAGGCGACTTCGCTCCAAGCAGACGCCTTCCCATCCTGGTCCCATACCCGTACTTTCCAGAACGCTTGCGCTCCCGAACGTAGCGCTTGGCCTGCGTAAACGACGTGCGCGGACTCCTCCGAGCGCACCATCCCGCTATCCCACAGATCCGCCTTTCCCTCACGTAAAGCGGCTTCGCTCGAAGAGACCAGAATCTGATAAGCGCTCTGCTTCAAGCCCCGCGCCGCCGGTTGCGACGCCGCAAGGATCCAACTCAGTCGCGGCTGTACTGTATCAATGCCTAAAGGGTTCACCCGGTATTCACAACGTAGCTGCACCGGCCGCACGGCGCTCTGGCCTAGCGCCGCCGCAGTTCCCACTACAAGCAAAAGCGGTAGCAATCTCATAGTCATTCACCCCGCCACTTTCTTCACGACGCTTGTGCGATTACTGCAATCGCGAGAATCAAGATTCCTACTCCTGTCCACGACATCGTTCGGGCTTTGGCTCCAGCGCCCGCCCACTCGCCCGTCAAGGCGCCCCAGAGGTTGGCCGTGACGATCACCATCGACATAAACGCCGGCCATCCCACCACCGCTCCCAGCGGGCTCCCCATCGCGGCGGCGCCTATGCCATACACCGCAATGCCGCCAAACCACATCAGCCCCATGAGCGCCGCCAACACCCAGTAGGTGCGCGGGATCCCCGCTTGCCCGTAAACGCTCCAGGTTTTATTTTTATTCAGCAAATACACGGCGTAGCCGGCGTTGGCCAAAAACCCTCCCGCCAGAGCGGGCACCCAAATCACCGTGGAAGCAAGATCCGAACGAGCGCCCAGCGCGGTTGCGGCATCTTGGAGCGGTTTGCCGTACACGAAACCGAAATTGAGCATCGGCGAGAGGATCCCAGAAGCCAAACAGATGAGAAGACCAGAAAGGAAGCTCTTGCGCGGCGCTCCGCCGCTGGTCCCCTTCTGATCTTTTTCCCTTTGCGCTCCCGCAATGGAACAGGCGATAATCCCTACAATCGCGATGGCGAGCCCCGCTAACAAAGTCAGCCCGCGGCGCGTGGCGAGCTCCTCTGGATGGGAAAGCAACAACGGCAATAGCGAGCCAACGGAGCTCGTGATGCCCAGGATGATGGCGAACCCAAGAGCGAGCCCCAGTTGCGCTATGCCCAACCCGAAGAGCGTCGAGCCAAGCCCCCAGCCGAAACCGAAAATCGCCACCAGCGCAATATTGCTCGCCGGCGTAGTGGCGTAAACCGTTCCGAGCTGGGGAACGCTTACAAAAGCCAGCAACGCCGGCACAAAAATCAAGCCTGCGACCGAATAGACCAGCCAGATGTTTTCCCAGCGCCAGTCTTTCAGTTTTTTCATGGGCAGGGCGAAACTGCCGTGCACCAGCCCCGCCGCCACCACCACCAACGCCGCACCGAGATTGCCGTGTCCGTGCATGCGTGCGCCTCCTGTCCGCCAAACAGATCACTGTAACGCGTTTTCAGGGCCTGCGGGGAGGACTGGATGGATCTCAGTGGCCTTCGGCGTGAAGGAAGCGCTCAGCTTCAATGGCTGCCATACAACCCGCGCCCGCCGCCGTGATGGCTTGCCGGTACACGCGGTCCTGCACGTCACCTGCATGGAAGATGCCGGGCACGCTGGTTTTCGCCCCTCCATGGGAGACAATGTACCCCTCCGGATCGAGCTCGATCTGCCCCACGAAAACTTGGGTATTGGGGGTGTGCCCAATGGCGATGAACAACCCGTCTACCTCGCGGTCCCACGTTTCGCCGGTCTCCACATTCTTTAATCGCACGCCCGTCACCACACCCTTGGAAACGTCATAGACCTCTTCGATCACAGCAGGCGTGATGATCTTAATCTTCGGGTTCGAAAGGATGCGGTTCACCATGATTTTCGACGCCCGAAACTCGCGGCGGCGGTGCACCAACGCAACCTCGGAACCAAACCGCGTGAGAAAATTCGCTTCCTCGAGCGCGGAATCGCCGCCGCCAACGACCATGATCTTCTTGTCGCGGTAAAAGAACCCGTCACAAGTGGCGCACGAACTTACCCCGTGCCCAATGAGTTTCTGCTCGGAAGGCAGACCCAGCCACCGCGCCGAGGCGCCGGAAGCGATGATCACCGTGCGACTTTCCACCCACTCTCCGTCAATCGACAGCCGGAACGGACGGCGGGAGAAGTCCACCTCGGTTACCGAACCGTGGATATACTCTGCGCCAAAATTCTGCGCCTGCCGTTTGATGTTTTCAACGAGTTCCGGCCCCTGAATCCCTTCGGGAAAGCCCGGAAAGTTCTCCACCAGCGTAGTCAGCGAAAGCTGCCCGCCGGGCTCATTCCCGCTGACTACGAGCGGTTGCAGCGCCGCACGCGCGGTATACACGGCTGCGGTATTCCCAGCGCAGCCCGAGCCGATGATCACTACGTTTCGCGTCATGAGATCAAAGAAAGGACCTCGTTAGGGCCCAACCCTCATGCTAGCACGCAGGCTCAGATTCGCATGGGGCGCGGGAACGCCGACTCAGCGTCTGCGACGCAGAAAACCCAGACCGATTAGGCCCGCCCCCGTAAGGATCCACGTGGCCGGGTCAGGTATGGCGAGGAGCCCGTCGATGTAATCGTTCGCGCATGTCGCGGATGCAAAGTGCACACCCATTTGGCCGCTGAACAGGTCGTCCAGGAATTCTCCGGTTGGAATAAAGGCGAACGGGACGATGATTTCCGGCTTGTGAGGATCCACCCGCCATGGGTCGCCCGCGTTTATGGGATCGAAACCTGAGGGCGTCACCCAACCCCGCCCTTGTTCTTCGAACATCCACACTGCTTGATCATAGGCATACGGCCACCGGGTATTAGAAGGCGGATTCATCGATCCCGTCCCTAAAGCCTCATAAGCAGTGAGCACGCCGTGATCCGCATCTACGATCCGGTACAAGATGCCGGGCTCAAGCGCCATCGCCGGTAAGCCGTGGTAGGGCGACCCCGTATCAGGAGGCGCGCCATGGACCTTGAGCGGAGTTCCATACTTGTACTGGCCGCTCACCCGGAAGAGTACGTCGCCGACAGACAACAAATCGCCCACCACGAAATCCGACAAGGTGACGTCCCCGCCGTTGTAGTTTAAGTCGATCTCCGCACGGACCAGCACGCTATCCAGTTGGATAAAACGAATGGACCGGATGTCGAACAGGTTCCTGTCGCCGATTACGTCACACCCGGGCGTCGGGTAAGCGCCACAGTTTACGGCCAAGTACGGGTCCGTGATTTCATAGGGTGTCGCCCAGGCTGAAACAGCCAAACAGATAAGGCACACGCTTAAGGTTTTGCAGGTCATGCCGGCTGTCCTCGCCATAGCCTTTGGAATTCAAGCGGGAACCTAATTTCCCACCGGTATTATCTCGTAAAGACACGAGGAAACCAACGGGTCACAGTACTAGTACCAGCACCAGTCCGCGCGCGGCTCCCCGCCAGCGCTCCCTCAACTTGACTATTAGGTCCGGTACGAGCCTCGCTTTTACAAAACTTCACACTCGGAGGCTTTTCATCGTCGTCTTATCTGTCTGAGGAGAACTGAAAACCACGTGACCCGGCGTTTCAGAGCCTGCATCGTAGCGGCATGGATGCTCAGCAATGGGCTGGCGTTGACTTTTGCACAGCAAAGTGGGGCTGCGGGCAGCGCATCGAGCCGCATCATCGGCGCCGTCGTAGCCGTCAGCGAGGGTGGAAAAGGTTTCCAGATGAAAACGGACGACGGCCGCGAACTGGTTGTCGGATATCGGGAAGGCGTCCGGTTCTTACGGATTGCGCCGGGAGAGAAAGACCTGAGCAAGGCGGAGGTGATTCGCCCCGAATCGCTCGCCCCAGGCGATCGCGTTCTGGCGCGAGGACAGCTTCTTGACGGCGGTAAGTCCTTCCTGGCGTTGCAGATCATTGTGATGTCCCACGACGACATCCAGAAAAAGCAAGAAGCGGAGAAAGCGGAATGGCAGAAGCGCGGTACGGCGGGGATCGTGGCCGCCAAAAACGAGGCCGCCAAGCAAATCACGATCCGCATTCCGGGGGTTGCGGCCGAGCAACGGATTACCGTGCTTGTAACGGAGAAGACCGCTTTCCGGCGTTATGCGCCCGATTCGGTGCGGTACGCGGATTCTCGTGCCAGCACCCTGGCAGAGATCCAGGTCGGCGACCAAGTCCGCATTCTGGGCGACAAGAACGAAGATGGATCGAAAATCACTGCCGAGCAGATTGTCTCCGGAGCTTTTCAAACCCTCGCGGGCACGGTGGCGCAGGTAGAGCCCGACGGTTCCGGTTTTCTGCTGAAAGATTCGAAAACCGGGCAGCAAATTCTCGTGAAAATTACGCGCGATTCCGTATTGAAGCGATTCCCTGGTTTTTCGGCTGGCGCCGGTCCCCTCATGGGACCCGGAGGCCGCGGCCCTGGTGGAATGATGATGCGTTCAGGACCGCCTGACTTGCAGCGGCTGCTCGAAGTGTTGCCACCGACCAAACTGGAGGATTTGAAGCCTGGCGAGGCGGTGCTGATTGCCAGCACCAAGGGAACGCGGGCGGATGAAACCACCGCGTTCACGCTCCTTGCGGGTGTGGAGCCTCTCCTGGCCATGCGCCAAGCGGCCGCGCAGCGGCAGCAAAGCGCTTCCGGCGTCTCGAGTTCCTGGACTCTCGAGATGCCTGTAACGTTAGGACCTTAAACCATTCAACAAGATTCAGCGCCGCGAAACCGCGGCGCCGGCGAAGGGGGAAGAAACCATGATGAAGCAGGGTTGGTGTGTACTCACATTATGCCTGGCAGTGCTTTGGATAACTCCGTCGCTCACGGCCCAAACGCCAACCGTGAGCTTGAAAGGTCAAGTCCTGGATCCCAGTGGAGCGGTGATTCCCGGCGCGACCGTCATCTTGCGTGGCGCAAGCGGCAAGCCTGTCTCGGTGAAAGCCGACGCCCTCGGCCAATATGCTTTCGAAGGCCTGAAACCGGGTTCTTACACGCTGCTGGCCGGCGCAAAAGGCTTCGCGGCGTACCGGGTGGAGAGCTTGGATCTCAGCGCTTCCAAGACCCTCGATATTCATCTCGAGGTGGCGCTGGAGGCGCAAGAAGTCACGGTCAGTGACATCACCAATCAGGTGAGCGTGTCCCCGGACAGCAATGCCGGCGCGCTAGTGCTGCGTGGCTCAGACCTGGATATGCTTTCCGATGACCCCGACCAATTAGCGGAGGACCTCCAGGCTCTCGCCGGTCCTGCCGCTGGGCCGAACGGCGGTCAAATCTTCATTGATGGTTTCTCGGGTGGAAAACTCCCGCCGAAGTCCTCGATTCGAGAGATTCGCATCAATCAAAATCCGTTTTCCGCCGAGTATGACCGGTTGGGTTTTGGGCGTATTGAAATTTTCACGAAGCCCGGCACAGACAAATTCCGCGGTCAGTTTTTCTCGATGTTTAGCGACAACGCATTGAACGCTCGGAATCCTTTCGTAGCGGAAAAACCCCCTTTTCAATCGCGGTTTTTCGGTGGAACCCTGAGCGGTCCGGTAACCAAAAAATCCTCCTTCTCTTTTGACATGGAACGCCGCGGGATCGATGAGAATGCGGTCATCAACGCCACCATCCTTGACCAGAACCTGCTGCCCACGCCCTATCAAAAAGCCGTGGTGACGCCCGAAACGCGCATGACCCTTAGCCCGCGGTTCGATTACGCCATCAACGACAAGAACACGCTGGTGGTGCGCTATATGCATTCGCGCACGGATAACCGGAATCAGGGGATTGGAGGGTTTTCGCTGGACTCCCGGGCGTACGACGTGCGCGACCGTGATCATTCCATCCAAATCACGGAAACGAACGTTCTGAGCACGCGGACCATCAATGAAACCCGGTTTCAGTTCCTGCGCAGCAACACTGTCCAGACTGGAGACAACACGGTTCCGACGATTCAGGTGCTCGACGCATTCACGGGCGGGGGCGCTCAAATCGGTAGGACTAGCAACGAGCAAAACCGGTGGGAGTTCCAAAACCTAACTACCCATACGCGCGGAACCCATGCCATCAAATTCGGAGGACGCATCCGGGGATCCAGCCTCTCGGATTTCTCTCCTCAGAATTACGGCGGCACATACACGTTCGCCGGCGGTCCCGCGCCTCTGCTTGATTCCAACCTTAAGCCCGTACTGGGACCCGACGGCGCGCCCGTACTCGTGGAGATCAGTTCCCTGGAACGCTTCCGCCGCACGGAATTGCTCCGAAGCCTTGGTTATAGCGGAGCGCAAATCCGCGCGCTAGGCGGTGGCCCCAGCCAGTATACCGTAGCCGCAGGCAACCCTCTCGCAAAAGTGGATCAAGTCGATGTCGGAGTGTTCGCACTGGACGATTGGCGTCTACGCCCCAACTTCACGTTTAGCTACGGCCTGCGCTACGAAACACAAACCAACATCAGCGACTACAAGGACTTTGCGCCCCGTATCAGTTTTGCGTGGGGCGTTGGCAAAGGGAGCGCCAAGAAAACGGTCATCCGAGGAGGCTTCGGCACGTTTTTTGATCGCGTCGCCGACAGCCTGACGCTCCAGGCCATCCGGTTCAACGGAGTGAACCAACAGCAGTACGTCGTGGCGAACCCTGATTTCTATCCCCTGGCTCCACCTGTCACCGACTTGCACGCGCGGCAGGCGCCGCAAGCCATCCGCAAGGTGGACGCCTCATTGCAAGCGCCTCGAATCTACCAGACCGCGATCGGCGTCGAACGCCAGTTGCCTCGCAACACGACCCTGGCGGTGAACTACGTGTTTTCGCGCGGCGCCCACATGCTGAGAACGCGCAACATCAACGCGCCCTTGGCGGACGGATCGTATCCGCTGGGTTCACCAGGCGTCTTGTATCTTTATGAGTCTAGCGGCAGCATGCGCCAGAACCAATTGATCACGAACTTCAACTCCCGGATCAACCCCCGCATTAGCCTGTTCGGCTTCTACGCTCTCGGTTCGGCCAAAGGCGACACGGACGGAGCCGGCACGTTGCCCGCCAATTCTTACGACCTGCGTTCAGAGTGGGGTCCGACGGCGATGGACGTACGGCATCGCGTCTTCATCGGCGGCTCCATCACCACGTTTGGAGGGCTGTCCTTGAGTCCGTTCTTCACCGCCAGCTCCGGCGCTCCGTTCAACATCATCACGGGGCTCGACAATAACCACGACTCGGTCTTCAACGACCGCCCGGCGTTTGCCACCGATCCGAACGCTCCGGGCGTAGTAAACACGCGCTGGGGTTTGTTCAAGCTGAATCCCGGTCCGGGAGACACGATCATCCCGCGTAACTACGCGCGTGGCCCGGCCCATTACTCTTTGAACCTTCGGCTCAGCCGCACCTGGGGTTTTGGAAGCCGAGGCGAATCCGGCCCGAGCCCAGACTGGAGGCCAATGGGTGGCCCGGGCGGGGGACCCGGCGGCGGGAGGCATGGAGGTGGACCGCCTATGATGATGGGAGGCGGCCGGGGCCACGGAGGTCCGGGAGGAATCTTTGGCGGCGGCAGCACCGATAAGCGCTTCAATCTCACGCTCTCCATGTCCGTCCGCAACCTCCTGAATACGGTCAACCTTTCGACGCCTGTCGGCAATTTGAGTTCTCCGTTGTTCGGCGAGTCGCTCTCCCTGGCGGGAGGCTTCGGCCCCATGGGTGGGTCCCCGGCCGCCAACCGGCGTATCGACCTACAGTTGCGGTTGAGTTTCTGAGCGACCCATTAGGCGCGCTTGCCATTCCGCGTTGGCTCGCGACCCCATGCGCCCCCGGGGCAGTGGCCCTCCGCAGGCCACTGCCCCATCGCAACCCGGGGCGAGGCGTTGCTATCTTGTTCCCATGGATGCGTACGAGCGGGAGTTTGCAGGACGCCACCGGTTGCACGATGTTGTGGACTATTGGGCGCGGCGGAACCCGGAAGGCGTCGCCCTTTTTTCGTATGACACTGAGCGAACTGTCCGCTGGGCAGACTTTGCCGCTCACACCCGAATCATCGCGCGGCGTTTCCTGGCGCGCGGCTTCCGGAAAGGCCACATCGTAGCCACCTCACTCCCGTTCTCGCTTGAGCATATCTGGTTGGAATACGCTTGCTTTCGGATCGGAGTGATGGTTGCGCCGCTCGACTTGCGGCTACGCCCGGCCGAAGTGGGCTCTTGCCTGCGCACCGTACAGGCGAGCTGGCATGTCACGCTGCAAAATCTACACGAGTTCATCGAAGAAGGAGATCTGGCTTCCGAGGAAGCGCTCCGGCAAGCTGCGGCTCAGGTGAGCGAAACAGACGCCGCGCTGGCGATTTTCACCACCGGATCGACAGGCAGCCCCAAACCCGCCTTGCTCTCGCACCGGAATATTACCGTGCAAAACATGTGCCTCGGTTCAGCGTTCGGCTTCCGCGAGGGCATGCCGCTACTGGTCAATTTGCCGCCTTCGCATGTCGGTGGGCAAACCGAGGCGCTCATGACGAGCTTGTTCTTCGGTGGCCCGGCGATCGTCCTACCCGTGTTTGACCCGGCAAAGTCGTTAGCTGCTATACGGGACTGCAAGATTCGGGTGATCGGGCAAATCCCTGCTATGTTTTACCTTGAGTGGCGTCATCCCGATTTCGCGACGGCAGACCTCTCCAGCCTCGAACTCGCGCTGTATGGGGGCCAGCAGGTGACGCCGCCTTTTCTGAAGGAAATGTCCCGGATGGCCCCTCGCATCGGCACTGGTTTAGGATTGACCGAATGCGCGGGGTTTTGTACTTACACGCCCGCGGGAATGCCCGTAGAGGAAATGGCGGCTTCGTTAGGATTTTCTCACCCCGCCTACCCCATGTCCATACGGGAGCCTTTACAAGCCGGAGGGCGCGCCGGCCGCGAACTTCCGGACGGCGAAATCGGCTACGTGTGTTTCCATGGCCCTCAAACGTTTCTCGGCTATGGGAACGATCCTGAAGCTACCCGGCAGACCATCTCTTCCGATGGTTACCTGTACACCGGAGACCTCGGCTCACGCGGGCCGTGGGGTCTTCAACTGGCCGGGCGCGCCAAGTGGGTCATCAAGCCCGCTGGGTACCAAGTTTTCCCAGGCGATGTGGAGCGCCACTTCGCTGAACTGCCTCAAGTGGCAGCTTGCGCCGCTGTGGGCGCGCCGCATCGCACGCTAAGCGAAGCCATCGTCATGTTTGTGGAACTCAAGCCTGGCTCGCAAATCTCCCTCCCTGAACTCCGGCGGCATGCGCGGGGAATAGCGTCGTACATGCGCCCGCTTCATTACGTAAAGCTCGAGCCCGGTCAGCTTCCCGTAAATCGCGCGGTCAAGCTCGATTATGTGAGGCTTTCCGAAATGGCCCGTGAAGAGGTGGAAAAACTGCGGGCAGCGGGCCGCTGGGACGCATAACCCCGGCGGTTGCGGCGCTGACCCCGCACCCCCCGCAGCCGTGCCGGATGACGGCTCTGTCCTCAGTGCCGCATACTAGTAGGTAGCGCGACACGTTATGGCGTCTACAAATGCAACCGGGGTTTTCGACGAGTCCTCTCTGGTCGCACAAGCCCGTGCGGGAGACCCCCGGGCATTCACGGAGCTCGTACGGCGTTACGAAAAGCGAATCTTTCGGCTGGCGAAACACATCACTCAGAACGAGGAGGATGCCGAAGACGTCCTTCAGGAGACCTTCCTGAAAGCGTACAGCCATCTCGACGAGTTTCAGGGACAGTCGAAATTCTACACCTGGATCGTACGGATTGCGGTCAATGAGTCGCTGATGAAACTGCGGAAGCGGAAAAGCGACAAAATGGTCTCCATGGATGAGACTATAGACACAGGGGAAGAAACCGTGGTCCGGGAAATCGCGGTCTGGGATGGAAACCCGGAGCAGCGTTACTCTCGAGAAGAACTGCGTCAAATCCTTGAAAAAGCTGTGGATAGTCTGCGGCCCGCGTTTCGAGCGGTGTTTGTGCTCCGCGATGTAGAGGAGCTTTCCACTGAGGAAACGGCGGACCTTCTGAACTTGTCGGTGCCGGCGGTCAAGAGTCGCTTGCTGCGCGCCCGCCTGCAACTCCGAGAAAAGCTCACCAGGCTATTCAAGCGAAAGGGGGACGATGTCTTTGCTTACATGTAAGGATTTTCTGAACGAGCTGAATGAGTATCTGGATGAAACCGCAGATCCCGGGCTTCGCCAGGAACTCGAGCAGCATGTGAACGAATGTCCAAACTGCTGGGTGGTGGTGGACACCACGCGAAAAACGCTCCAGATCTTCAAGAGCACGGAACCCGAAGACTTGCCTCCGGATGTGGAACGCCGGCTGATGGAAGCCCTACAGCGGAAGATGGCCGGTCAACCCTCCCGGTAAGCCGCTCGCAGGCGCCGCCGGAACTGTATTAAGATAGGGCTTTCGACTCATTGGGCGGCTGGCCTATGGACCATATCCTTTCCGTTGTTCTTTTGACTCCTCTTGTTGGATTCCTCATTCTTCTCCTGATCCCTTCCAGCAAGCCTCTGGCGATCAAGCTATGGGCCAATGCGGTTTCCTTGGTGGGCTTCCTGGTCTGCTTGCCTCTAGTTTTCCGGTTCGATCGCCAACAGGATTTCCAATTTGTGGAGAAAGCGCCGTGGATACCGTCCATAGGCGCCCAGTATTACCTCGGCATAGACGGGCTCAGTCTGTTGCTGGTCGTTTTGACTGGGCTGTTGGGGTTCATCTCGGTTCTGTGTAGCTGGAACGCCATCCAGCATCGGCTCAAAGAGTACTACGCCTACTTCTTGCTTTTGCAAGTGGGGATGTTAGGCGTGTTCATGGCGCTGGATTTCCTCCTGTTTTTCGTCGCTTGGGAGCTGGTGCTCGTTCCGATGTACTTTATCATTGGCATCTGGGGAGGCGAACGCCGCGTATATGCCGCGATCAAGTTCATGATTTATACAGTCGTGGGCTCCATTTTGATGCTGCTCGGCATTCTGACGCTTTACTTCCAGCACTACGCGCAGTCCCAAGTTTATACGTTTGACATTGCGGAGCTCATGCGCACTCCCATGCCCCAGGCGCTCCAGTGGTGGGTCTTCTGGGCGCTGTTTGTGGGCTTCGCCGTAAAAGTGCCTATGTTCCCATTCCACACTTGGTTGCCTGACGCACACACGGAAGCGCCTACCGCCGGGTCGGTGATCCTTGCCGCAGTTCTTTTGAAGATGGGGACATATGGCTTTCTCCGCTTCTCTCTCCCTTTGCTCCCCGACGCCGCCAAGGATCCCCGCGTCATCAACGCTATGGCGATTCTCTCCATCATTGCTATTGTCTATGGCGCGCTGGTTTCGCTGATGCAAAAAGATTGGAAGAAGTTAGTGGCGTATTCTTCGGTGAGCCACCTGGGGTTTTGCACCCTGGGGATTTTCGCGCTTAACCCCGCGGGCATTGCAGGCTCGATTTTGCAACAGATCAATCACGGCATCTCCACGGGCATGCTCTTCTTGATCGTCGGCGTGGTGTACGAGCGCCGCCACACCCGGCTGATTTCCGAATATGGCGGGTTGTTAAAAGTGATGCCGGTGTTCACGATCGTGTTCCTTATCACTGCGCTGAGCTCCATGGGCATGCCGCCGCTCAACGGGTTCATCGGCGAAATTACCATCTTGCAAGGCGCCTATCAAGAATCGGTCAACTGGGCCTTTTGGGCGGTCCTGGGCATTTTACTGGGGGCGACATATTTGATCTGGCTATTCCAGCGAACCATGTTCGGCGAGCTGAATGAGAAGAACCGCGGGCTTAAGGACCTTTCTTTGCGAGAAATTGCGGTCTTTGCTCCCCTCCTGGTTTGGGCGGTTTGGATCGGCGTTTACCCCAAGCCGTATTTCGACATCCTGGAACGCCCCGTGGCTCAGATTGTCGAACGCGTCCGTCCCGGTTATTATGCCCAACACGGACTCAAGAATCCACTGGCGTCCGCATCTCCGACCGCGGCTTTGCTTCCCCATTCTGTGCAACAGTAGATAACGACGGCGCGCCCCGAGCCGGTTTCAGCCAGCGCGCCGGCAGTTTAGCCAGGTAGGCCATACGTTCCACCCACGGCAGCATCCGGCGCACCGTCTTTCCGTGAAGCGCCAGACTGCCCGCTACGAGCACGGGATGCGGAATCGGAGCGCAGCACCTCGAACAGGCGGGGATCTCCCCAGCACGCCCCGTCACGTGCAACCGGCGCCAGTGTTCGAGAAGCGGCGAGTTCCAGATTTCCTCTATAGACTGGCGCAGCAAATTCCCTGCGGGCTTTGCGTCGAGCATATAACTCTGGCAGCAGGGATACACATCGCCGTTTTGCTTTACATACATGGGACCGCGCCACAAGTAATGGCACGGCGGCTTCCGGCCGCCGCTCGGAGCATGGATAGCGGAAGGTTGCAGAAGGTTCGTCTCATCCGCTTTGATGCGCACCTGATCTACGCCGGGCACCGCGCTCCAGAAACGCCGAAATTCCTCCGCCTCGCCCGCATTTCTCTCGAGCAGCACCATTTGGACCACCACTTGGATGTTCGCCTTGCGCTCGTGTTTCATGCGGGCGAACTGCACAAAGTTGTCCCGTACCTTTTCGAAATGGGCGCCCTTGCGGTAGAACTCGAAAGACTCTTTCGTCGCCCCGTCAAAGCTCAGCGTGATGTGCGCCAGGGGCGAATCCAGCAGCCGGCGCGCATTCTCTTCGTCGAGCAGCGTGCCGTTGGTCGAAAGCAACGTGGAGATATTATGACGCGCGCAATACTCGATACGGTCGAAAATTTTCGGATCCAGAAACGGTTCTCCCAGCCCGATCAACATCATATGCTCGGCGGTTTTCCCGGTTTCACGCACCAGCCGGTCAAAAATTTCGTCCGGCATGTCCTCCTTGGGCTGCCTGTGGGTTTCGCGGGGACACATCGGGCAGTATAGGTTGCATTTCGCCGTGGTCTCTACGATATACTCCACAGGAAGACCCGTGAGCCGCGTTTTCCCACGAAGATATCCCCAGAGAAGTTTGGCCCTGTTCCAGGCGCGCATCGTACACCTTTATTCTACCGATCCGGCCGCCGCCGGCATCTAAGAACTTGTGGACCCACGCGCCATCCCTCTCAATAAAGCTCCTTTGCGAAGCCCCTCCGCTTATGTGCTGTACTGGGCGCAAATGAATCGCCGGGTCGATAGCAACCACGCTCTGCTGCACGCCTCCGAACTCGCCAACCGGCTGAGGTTGCCTGTGCTGTATTACGAGGAGCTCACCTACAACTACCCTTATGCGAGCGACCGCCTTCACACCTTTGTTCTCGAGGGTGTCCCGGAAACGGCGAAGCGGTTGAAGAAAGCGGGCATCGGATACGTGTTTTATCTGCGTCGGAACAGCAGCGATCCGGATGATGTCCTCTATCAGCTTGCTCGCCGTGCGGCGGCAGTGATTACTGACGACTATCCCACCGCCGCCGTGCGATGCAGCAATGCTACGGCCGCAGACCGCCTGGATGTCCCTCTGATCGCAGTAGATGCAAGCTGCATCGTGCCTATGCGCAAGTTTGACAAACGTGAGTGGGCGGCATATACCCTACGGCCAAAGATGAGGCGCCTCCTGCCTCAGTTTCTGAAAGCAGCGCCCGAAGTGCATGTCGTCCAGCAGTTCCAGGAACCGCCGCCTCCCTTTCATGCTGAAGTCACTCCGGAGAACATCCCTGCTTTGGTGGCGGCGTGCGCGGTGGATCACTCGGTCCCGCCGTCGCTGACATACTCTGGACGGCGGGCGGAGGCTAAGCGGCGCTTGCGCCGTTTTCTCGAACGGCGCTTGGCCCGCTACAGTTCGCTGCGTAACGAGCCTTCCGCCCATGCCACCTCCACATTGAGCCCATACTTACACTTCGGCCGGCTTTCGTCGCTCGAGGTTGCTCTCGCGGTCCGGCAATACTCTGAGGAGCACAAATTGGTTGCGGACGAGTACCTGGACGAACTGATCGTGCGGCGCGAACTGGCGTTCAATTTTACGCTCCATACGCCTAACTGCAAGTCGCTGGAGTCTCTACCCGCTTGGGCGCTCGCCACGATTCGCCGACACTCTAGCGATCCTCGCTCACCCGTTTATACACGCGAGGAGTTCGAGCACGCCGGCACGCATGACCCTTTGTGGAACGCCGCCCAGGGGGAACTGCTTTTGCGCGGCACGATCCACGGTTACTACCGCATGTACTGGGGCAAAAAGATTCTGGAGTGGAGCGCCTCCCCCGAAGAAGCATTGGAAACCATGATCTACCTTCATGATCGGTATGCTTTGGACGGTCGCGACCCCAATACGTACACGAACATATTGTGGTGTTTCGGCCTTCATGACCGTCCCTGGAAAGAACGCCCCGTTTACGGCCAAGTGCGGTATATGTCGTACGAAGGAATGAAACGGAAGACACAGGTTGCCGCCTACGTTCGTGAAATCGACCTTCTCCGGCGCACGGGGCGCGACCCTTTTCGCTGACTGAGGACCTTTCACAGAACTCGCAACTTGCGGCCATCAGATCAAGGGAAAGGAGCAGGTCCGCATGACGATCACTGTAACCGGCGCTTCCGGATTCTTAGGAACCGCTTTGATCCGGCGTCTGCTTGCCGGGGGGCATTCCCTTCGGGTGCTCGGTCGGAGCCGCCGAGGTCTTCCGCCCGAGGTGAGCTTTTCGCACTGGGACGCTCTGAGCGGGGAACCCCCAGCCGCGGCTCTGCACGGCGCGGATGTGGTCATTCATTTGGCTGGCGAGCCCGTAGCGCAGCGCTGGACCCGGGAAGCGAAACGCCGCATTCGCGAGTCTCGGAACTGTGGCACGCGCCGCCTCGTGGAAGTTCTCGGCCGGACGCCGGAACGCCCGGAGGCGCTCATCTGTGCTTCCGCCGTGGGTTTTTACGGCTCGCGAGGCGACGAGGTGTTAACGGAAACCTCAGCGCCGGGTGTGGGCTTTCTCCCTGAGGTCTGTCAAGAGTGGGAAGCCGCCGCCCGGCGCGCTGCGGATTTCGGCCTGAGAGTCGTGATCCTGCGCTTTGGAGTGGTGCTCGGACCCGGAGGGGCGCTTCAAAAAATGCTGCTCCCATTCCGTTTAGGTCTCGGCGGTCCTCTTGGCTCGGGGCGGCAGTGGATGCCTTGGGTTCATGTGGACGACGTAGTCGGACTGATCCAGTTTGCGCTCTCCCAGCCGAACCTGCACGGAGTTCTCAACGCCACCGCTCCGAATCCCGTTCAAAATGCCGATTTCAGCCGCAGTCTCGGGCGCGCGCTTCACCGCCCGGCCATCCTGCCGGTTCCGGCAGCGGTCCTGCGCCTTTTTTACGGCGAGATGGCGGAGATGCTCCTCGCCAGCCAGCGAGCCTTGCCGGAGCGGGCTCTGGCGTGCGGCTACCGATTCCGTTACGAAGATTTGGACGCGGCGCTCCGTGAGGTCCTATCGCGCCTCTGACCGCGCTTTTAGGCGGGCCTCCAGAAAATCAAGCTTGTCCTTGCGGAAGTTTTTCCGCACCGCCACCTCGGAGCCGAACTCGAGCAACTCATCGCTCGCGGTTAGATACGCAGGCCAATGCGGCCGCCCAGCGCCGTTCGGATCACCGGTCGCAGCAAACTGAGCCCAGTAGCCGCTCATGAGCTCCGCCATCTTTCGGTCGGCTTCCGTAGCCAGCGCCGCCGGCGCGCCGGCGCCGAGGTTGTCGAATACAAAGGGAATCTCCGAGCCATGGGGCGCGCCCGGCGTCTTGCCGCGCCGCCGTTCGGGCACATACGAGAAATGGTACAGGAAGGCGGGCTTTCTCACGCGCTCCATCCGCGCCGCCAGGTACCGCGCGGGGGCAACAAACACCGCATCGCCGAAGATTTCAGGCGCCGTCTGCTCGAGGTCGCCTCCGTACAGCGCCTCCAGTCTCGCGCGGTCAACGCCAAGCAATCCCGCAAGAGACGCGGGCGTAACCTTGAACGGACCCATAAGGCTGCCTTCATAGCTGTTCGCGCCCAGCAGAAACGGGACTGGGGCTTGTCTGCCTTCCTCAAAGATCTGCGCCGGCGGGGCGGGCAGGTAGACGCCGTCCACCACGGGCCCGTAAGCGCCCAAGCTCACTGGCCGGGGTTTCGCCAGAATCTCTTTGGCCGGAAGCGCACGTAAGGCTTTCAGATCTGCCGCGCCCCACTCCTTGGCGCGCTGCACCCCGAGCCGTTCGAGGTCCTCGAGGCGCCGTCCGGTCCCCAGACCCCCGCTTTCGGCAATAGCCCGGTGAAACAAACCGCGGGCTTTCGGCGACGCCATCAGAACAATCACGCTCGCAGCGCCAGCAGACTCCCCGAAAATGGTCACGTTGCCAGGGTCGCCCCCAAAAGCCGCGATATTCTTACGCACCCACTCCAGGGCGGCGATCTGATCCATCAAGCCAAAGTTGCCCGTCGCGGCGCCTCGGGCTTCCCTCGTCAATTCCGGATGCGCAAAAAACCCAAAATCTCCAAGTCGGTAGTTGATGGTCACAACCACGAGACCCTTGCGCGCGAGTGACGCTCCCGAGTACGCCGGCAACGAACCTGAACCTTGACGAAATGCGCCTCCATGGATCCATACCATTACGGGATGGTTTTCTGCTTTCTTGGGAGCCCAAATGTTTAAGGTGAGGCAATCTTCGCTGGGTTCCAGCCTCTGTCCTTCCCTTGGAGGTTGCATGCACGGCGGACCGAATTCCTCCATCGCCCGCACCCCGCTCCAAGGCCGGGGAGGCTGTGGCGGCTTCCAGCGAAGCTCGCCTACCGGCGGCGCAGCATAAGGAATACCCAACCACGCCCGTACCTCACCCAGGTCCTTACCCGTCATTCGCCCGTAGGAGGTCGACACCGTCGCTGTCTCTTGGGCGAAAAGCGCCGTGATCATGAGGAAAAGACTCGTGAGTCGCATAGGTAAATCGATTATGATCCCACACGCACGGCGTTGGCTACTCTAAATCTCGAAGCGGCGGCTTTACGAATCGGCGCCCGCCCTCTGCGTGCGCCACCATGTGTTAACGATCGTAGCGCCGACGATGATCACCCCGCCTGCCAACGCCAGACCACCAGGACGCTCGCCGTGCACAGCCCATGCCCAGCAAGGATTCAACGCGGTCTCGAGCAGTAGAATGGTGGACGCTTCAAAAGCCGGCACCTTGCGCAGGCCGTGGGTCAAGCACACATACGCCAGGCCGATCTGGAATACGCCCAAATATACAACGACTGACAGGCTGCGCCAGTCCACACGCTCCACAGGGAACGCCATAGGCAGGGCTATCAAAAAGGCCAGCGCATTGCCTGCCGCCACCGTGGCCAGCGAACCTTCAGCGCCGCTTTTTCCGCGCCCGATCCACCGCAAACCGGCAATGGTCAGAGCCCAACCTATTCCCGAAGTCACCGCCAGAATATTGCCGAGAAACGGATTGGGCGCCGTCGCCGCCGGCTTCTCCGAGCTGATGAAGAATAACGAAATTCCCAAAGCAAGAACGGCAATCAGCAGTATGTCCTCGCGGCGAATGGGCTCGCGCAACAACAACGGACCAAGCAGGATTAAATACAAAGGCGCTGTAGATTGCAAAAAGATGGCGTTCGCCGCCGTGGTGGTGCGTGTAGCCAGCACGAACAGAATCATCATGGCTGCATACGCCGCCCCGACGACGATCACACGGGCGCTCCAGCCGCGCCGCGAATCGGGTAGCAGCGCCAACAAGGCGAGAGCCGCTACGCCTGAGCGGAAACTCGCTACCTGCCAGCCAGTGAGGTGGGCGGCTTTAATAGCCGCCCCGCCGGTGGAAAACAACACAGCCGCGGCAACTAACCACAAACGGCTCACTGGGCGTAGCGCTCCTGGCGATCGAGAACGAAATGCGGCATGGCCTTGACGCCGGCCGCCCAAACGTCCCCGTGCGCCGCCGCCCGATCATGAGTCGTTTTCCGCACCGGCGTCACAGCTCGTTCCTGCATCGCTTTGCCGGGGATTCGGAGGGCTCCTGGCATTGCTATGTCACCGGGCGCGATCTTGGAAGGGTTCTCTCCGAAGAATGCAAACCGTCATCCAAGATACGCAAAGGTTCATGCCGAAGGAATCAGGATAGCAGAGCCTGGCGGTTAAAGGCGCACTCCGGCTTCGCTTGAGAAGCGACAGAAGCCGATGCCTGGCGTCCCTCGCCTTGACACCATAGTTCCCGGGATTCTATGGTAAAGATTCAATTTGCCGCTTGCGAGCGGGATTCTTACATGGATTCGAGCAACGACTGCATGGCCCGTTTGGACCAGTGGCTGGCATCCACGCTGGAAAGCGTGGATCTCGCTGAGGCCGAGGTTACTCGCTTGGCGGCGGAAAGTGGGTTTCAAGAGGATGAGGTGTTCAAGATCGGAATGGCGGTGCGAGAAGCCATGGTCAACGCCGTTGTCCACGGAAACCGCTATAGTGAACGGAAGAGGGTTCATTTGCGCGTCGCCGGCGACGCCGAGCGGTTTGTAGTGCGCATCGAGGACGAGGGCGACGGGTTCGACTGGCAGTCGCTGCCCGATCCCACCGCGGAGGAAAACATTCTCCGGCAGTCCGGACGCGGTTTGTGGCTGATCCGTTCATTTGTGGATGAATTGAAAATCGAGCCGTCCCAGCCAAAAGGGACGGCGCTGGAACTGGTAAAATACCGGCGATAGTTGGGCGAATATCAGGAATCATTTAGGAGGCAACGTGAGCGTAAAACTGACTACCAGACAGGTGGGTGACGTGACCGTAATTGACGCTGTGGGGCGCATCACTCTGGGTGAAGGGTCTAGCGCCTTTCGCGAAACCATTCGGGACTTAGTGGCCAAGGGTAACAAAAAGCTGCTTCTGAACCTGGCGGATGTTTCTTATATCGACAGCTCCGGCATCGGCGAGCTGGTCTCCGCATTCACGACTGTCACCAACCATGGCGGCGTCTTGAAGCTGCTGAACCTCACCAAGCGCGTGCAAGACTTGCTGCAAATTACAAAGCTCTACACGGTCTTCGAAGTCTTCGATGACGAAGCCGCCGCCGTGCGCAGCTTCGCCTGAAGCGCAGAGCTTCGTCCTTTGAGCAGCAGCGTCGCGCCATGGGACCCACGACGGATTCTGTCCGAAACAACGGTTCCGGTCGGAAATCGCTCCTCGTCGCTGACGAGATGGTGCTCGTGCGCGAGGGGATTGCGTGTTTGTGCGCGGCTTCCGGCTTGTACGAAGTGGTGGCGCAGTGCTCGAACGGCGAGCAGGCGCTCGCTCTCATGGAGAAGCTGAAGCCGGATCTGGCTCTGCTGGACTATGGCTTGTCCCATCTGTTCGTGCTCGAAGTCATCCGCAAGGCGCAGCGGGCGGCCATTCCCACCAAGTCCGTGGTGATGGCCGCCCGGGCTGACCGGAAGACCGTGATTGAGGCGCTCCGTAGCGGCGCGAGCGGGTTTGTTTTTAAGACTTCTTTGGTGCGTGAGCTGCTCGATGCTTTGCAGCAAGCTTCCGCAGGCGCTGTATGGGTCCCGCCTCAAGTGGGCCTTGAGCGCGTCTGGAAAGTGGGACGCAGCAAAGCCACCGGCGATCCCCTGGACGGCCTCAGCCGCCGCGAACATCAGGTCTTTTCTCTTTTGATCGATGGTCACCGGACCAAAGAAATCGCCGGCCGGCTGGGCTTAAGCCCGAAAACCGTGGACACGTACCGCTCCAATTTGATGCGGAAGCTGAATATCCACGACGTCGCCGGCTTGGTGAAATTCGCCATTCAACGAAAACTCACAGGGGTGTGAAAGACCATGCGGAATGTCATTGCCACCGACAAGGCGCCGAAAGCCATTGGACCTTACGCTCAAGCGGTGCGCTGGAACGGCTTGCTGTTTGTGAGCGGGCAAATTCCTCTGGACCCCGCTACCGGGACCTTGGTAGGCGGCGATATCGCTTCGCAAACGGAACGCGTTCTGGAAAACGTAAAGGCCATCCTGGAGGCAGCGGGCTCCTCGCTCCGTCTCATCCTGAAGACCACGGTTTTTCTGAAAGACATGAGCGAGTTTCCCCAGATGAACGAGGTGTACGCGCGCTACTTCCCCTCCGACGCGCCGGCCCGTTCCACGGTTGAGGTGGCGCGGCTGCCCCGGGATGTCCGGATCGAAATCGACGCCATCGCCGCCGTGAGGGAATAACACGTCTTCAGCGGTGCTCTGAGTAGGGCGGCTGCGGCGGATTCAACTTGATTTCAAGGGTCTTCTCTTCTTCCCTGACATCAAAGGTCTGGCCGAACGTTTGGTAGCCCTTCGCAATCACTTGAATCAGGATCTTACCCTGCGGTATGGGCGGGACTTTGGCCACGCCATCCTGATTGGTGCGCAGCTCCCAGTTCGTGCGGATCTTTTTGCCGAATTTCGCCACGGAACGCCCTTCTACAAAACGCACAATGACGCTGGCGCGGTCGATGGGGCGCCCGCCTAAAGTTTTCACCTCGATGCGTAGGTTCGTCATCGGGGGGTCCGCGAGAAGCGGGAAGCCGAACCCTGCGCTTGCCAGCAGTACCGCAAGTCTTCGCGACACCATACCCCAATTATCGCCTAGGGCAGAAACTGCCGCAGGTACGCGCCGCTCTGCCGAACCGCCGCTTGCCGCGATTCCAGCGTGCTCTCGTAAGCCCGGTCTTCGACCTCGATACAGACCGCGCCGGAATAGCCGGTTTCGCTCAGCACCGAGAAAAAGCGGCTCCAGTTCACGTCGCCTAGGCCCGGCAACTTGGGCGTGTGGTATTCAAGCGGGTACGCCAGTAGCCCTACCTGATCCAACCGGTCTTGGTCCACGCGCGCATCCTTGGCATGGATGTGGAAAATCCGGGAGGCAAATTCGCGCAAAGGCTTCACATAATCCATGCGCTGCCAGACGAAATGCGACGGATCAAAATTGAGCCCAAAATTCTCCGCGGGGATGTCGCTGAACATTCGCCGCCAGATGGCTGGCGAGGTAGCCAGATTCTTCCCGCCAGGCCATTCGTCGCGGGTGAACGACATCGGGCAGTTTTCGATTCCAATGCGCACGCCATGATCAGCCGCGAACGCGATCAGGGGTTTCCACACCTCGAGAAAACGTGGCCAATTTTCTTCGACCGATTTCGTCCAATCGCGACCAATGAAGGTATTGACCAAGTTCACGCCCAGCAGCCGTGACGCCACAATCACCTTTTTGATGTGTTCGATGTAGACCTGAGCTTCCGCCGGATCCGGCGCCAGCGGATTCGGGTAGTAACCCAAACCGCTGAGGGCCACCCCCTTGGAAGCCAGCATTTCGTTGATCCGGGCTGCGTCCGCAGCCGTAAAATTCGCCACGTCGATGTGTGTCACGCCCGCGTAGCGGCGTTCCGCCTTCCCTTTTGGCCAGCACATCGCTTCCACGTAAGAAAAACCGTTCGCCTGAGCAAACGCGGCCAGCTCTTCCAGCGTGAGGTCCGGAAAAACGGCGCTGACAAAACCTAGCTTCATCATGAAAGTCGTCTCCTTTCCCGTGATCTTCCAAGATACTATGGGTAGAAGGCGGGCCGGGAACCGCACCCGCACGCCTCTCATGGAGAACTTTATGAAACGGTGCTTCGGTCTACTGATCCTCCCCGCTGCCTTGTACGCAGCGCCTCAGTTCGTTCCTTTGTTTGACGGCAAAACGTTAAACGGCTGGCGCCAGTGTAATGGCTTCGCTAAGTATCGCGTCGAGGAGGGCGCTATTGTGGGCGTAACCGCCGAAGGCAGCCCCAATAGCTTCTTGTGCACCACCAAAGAGTATGGGGATTTCGTGCTCGAGTTTGACGTGAAGGTCGACCCTGCATTGAACTCTGGGGTGCAGATCCGTAGTCATCAATACCCAGAAGAGAAAACCGTCCGTATTTTTAACGGCAAAACCTACGTCCAGCGAAAGCAGCCGAAAGACCGCGTGTACGGTTATCAGGTCGAAATCTCTAACGAGAAAGCCGGAACGTCCGGGGGTATCTATGATGAGGCGCGGCGCGGCTGGCTTCAGGACATCTCTTCTCAACCCGCAGCGAGCAAGGCTTTCAAAGATAACCAGTGGAATCATTACAAAGTGGAAGCCATCGGCGATCACATCCGCGTCTGGGTGAATGGCGTTCCCTGCGCGGACCTTGTGGATTCGGAAGACCTTACCGGATTCATTGCGTTACAGGTTCACGCCTTCAAAGGCGCGAAGCCCGCCGAAGTGCGCTGGCGTAACATTCGCCTTCAGGACCTTGGACGCCACGAGTGGAAGCCCTTGTGGGACGGTGTCTCCTTCAACGGCTGGACTAAGACCGGAGGCGGTAGTTGGACCATCGAGGAAGGCGCCATCCACGCACGCAGCATCCCCGGCGACGAGAGAATCGGCTACCTGGTCAGCGAGCGCTCATTTAAGGACCTCACCGTGCGGCTTCGCTTCAAAATGGTGCGGGGCAATAGCGGCTTTTTCGTCCGCACCGACCCGAAAACGATGGCTGCCTATGAGGTCGAAATTGACGAAACCAAGGGTACTGGGGGGTTCTGGGAAACCGGACCTGGCGGCCGCAAATGGGTCACAGGACCGGAAGATAACGCCGCCGTGAAGTCGGGTGACTGGAACGATCTCACGGCGTCGCTCCATGGTCATCGCATCGTCTTCCATGTGAACGGCGTCAAAACCATGGAACTCTTGAATGACACCCAAGGCCGTTTGGAAGGAGTGCTGGCTTTGCAAGTGCATGGCGCAAAACGCCCTTCCGAAATCTGGTTCAAGGATATCGCCGTACTGACCCCTGCGGGACGTTAACCGCTCGCGGCCCGAGCCGCTACTTCAGAATCCGGAACAGGTTGCTGTAGTCATCCGTCCATAGGGGGAGATCCGGGCGCGGGGGGACTTCCTTGCTCTCTGCTTTCACGTCCGGATCCTCCAAAAACCGCTGGTTGGAAGTAACCAGAACCCATGTGGAGCCAAAAGTGCCGTCCCCCTCTCCGTCTTCCGTGTCGATCAGCACGCAAGACCGGCCCAGCCGGTCGGCTAAATTCCGGACCACTGGCTTCAAATCCAGATACCGGTTGCTGACATGCACGGCCAGCACGCCGTCCGGACGCAGATGGCGGAAATAGATTTGGAACGCCTCAAGCGTCAGCAGGTGAACGGGAATCGAGTCGCTCGAAAACGCATCCACCGCCAGCACGTCAAAATTCTGCGGTGGCTCACGCTCCAAGGACAGGCGGGCGTCTCCAAGCGCCACATCAACCTTTGCCTGGCTGTCCTGGAGGAAGAAGAAATACGAATGGGCAATGTCGATCACGAGAGGATTGATCTCGTAAAAGCGATAATAATCGCCAGGCCTTCCATAAGTCGCCAGCGTTCCAGTCCCCAGTCCGATCACGCCGACTCGCTGACCGGAATGCCGGTTGTGCTCAATCGCCACGCCCACTCCCGAATTGGGAGCGTAATAGGTCGTGGGCCAGCGCCGCCGTTCCGGATCCAGGAACTCCTGCCCGTGGTTGATGGTTCCGTGTATGAGCTTGCGTAACGCCTCCGGCTCTCCCGGCGAACCCTCTTCGGCCACAGCCAGCGCGCCGTAAAAGTTGCGCACCATCAAGATGTTATTGGAATACATCTGACGGCTCTGCTTCACCATGTAAAAGCCCATCACCAGCGCAGCGGAAATCAATGAGTAGTAGATCACCGAGTCGCGCCGGTTGACGATCAGCGCTAGCACGGCGCAAAGCACCAGGCCTACCGGCAATTCATAATAAGCCCGAAACACGCGCGGCGCCACCAGCGCCACGAGCATCGAGCCCACCGCGCCGCCTAGGGAAATCATCAAGTAAAAAAACGTCAGATGGCGAACCGCGGGCTTCCGTCTTGCCACCTCTCCATGGCAAAACATGCAGCACACGAACAGGCCGGCCGAAAAGGCAACGATTACCCAGCGGAGAGGTATGTCGCTGTCACGACCGTAGTACAGGTAGCACATGCCTCCGATCGCCGCCGCCAGCAGCCACTCATACACCCGCGGCCGGTACCAGCCTTCCCGCTCAAAACACAGAATAAAGCTCAGCAGGTACAACGCTAGTGGAACCACCCAAAGGAATGGGATCGACGCTACATCTTGGCACATGTAGTTCGTGACCGCCAGGAGCATCAGCGATGCGCAAGCGGGAAGGGCAATCCAGAGGGCCACGGAAGTCCATGGCGCCCGTCCGTCGCCGGCGTCTCCGCGCGAAGAACCTGCACTCTCTTGCCTATCGGCGCGAGATGCCCTCCAGGCGGCGCCCGCGCACAGCAGCGTGAACAGGACGTATCCGCCTGTCCAGAAAAGCGCTTGATTCCGGGACGTGACAAAGGGCTCAATCACCACCGGATAACCGAGCAGCGCCAGCATGGATCCCAAATTGGAAAGCGCAAACAAACGATAGGGAACCGCCTGGTGATGGGTGCGAGCGTACCAAGCTTGAATCAAGGGTCCCGTCGTGGAGAGCAGAAAATACGGCAATCCCACGGAAACCGAAAGCAGGCCCCAAATCCGAAACGTTGGATCCTCCGCCCCCGCTGGTTTCCAGCTCGCTGAAGGCGCGATGGGCAGCGCCGCCAAGCTCAATGCCAGCAGCCCCACATGCACCCACAATTGCGTTTTCGGCTTCAGCGTCCGAACCGCCCAGTGCGAGTACAGATATCCAAGCAGCAGGACCCCTTGGAAAAACAGCATGCAGGTGGTCCAAACGGACGCCGACCCGCCGAACCAGGGAAGGATCATTTTTGCAATGACCGGTTGCACCAGAAACAGCAGGAAGGCGCTAGTGAAAATTGTGTAAGCGTACAACAACATGAGGATCGACCTACAAAGATAGCACTTTAGACCTACAACACGTTTGCGCTCCGGCCTGCGCTAAGGAAGCCATATCCGCACTCTCGCAAGTATTCCGCCAAAGCTTCTTGCCACGGACGAAGGGGAGACAGCTTGGTGTTCAACAGAACGGCTTTCGCAGGACGCCGCGCTTTGCGCGGAAACTGAGCGGAAGCCGCCGGCTCTAGGTTGACGTTGCGTCCAGCCATCCTGAAGATCTCGGCTGCAAATTCGAACCAGCTTGCGCTTCCGCTATTCGTGACATGGTAGATGCCGAAAGGTTTTGACCCTTCCAATAGGGCGCGGGTCGCTTTCGCGAGGTCCGGCGAATAGGTAATGCTGTTCACCTCGTCCGCTACAGCTTTGATGGAACTGGCGCGCGCGCTTAAGTCCAGCATGATTTCGACGAAGCTTCGCTTCGATAGCTCGCTTTCGCCTTTGGGTCCGAATATGACCGCCGTCCGGATGATGTAATGCTTCGGGTTCGCCGCCGCCACGGACGCCTCTCCTCGCGCCTTGGTCTTTCCGTAAAAGGACAAAGGCGCCGGCGCAGCGTCTTCGGCATATTCTCCGGCCTCGCCGTCGAAGACGTAATTCGTGCTGTAGTGCACGATAGGGACGTCAAGCTCCCGCGCCAGGCCGGCAAGATTCAACGGCGCAATGGCGTTCAGCGCCACCGCCGCATCTCGTTTTTCCTCAGCGCCATCGACATCATTGAAGGCCACACAGTTCACAATCGCTTCCGGAGGCGGGTCGAGTTCGAGCACTTTCTGCTGTAACCTCTGAAAGTCCGTTACATCGGCTTCCTCCCGATCCCACGCCACGGCGGCCGGATAGAGGGCGCGCAGTTGCCCGCCCAGGGCGCCTTTCGCGCCTAGAATGAGAATACGGTCCATTTCTTTCTAGTATCGAACAGGCGGAGTGAGAAACAGCTTTTGGCCTTCATTCGACAACAACACCCAAAGGCCGTAGATCCCCAGCGCCGTGCCGAAAGGAACATGGAACAGGTGGAGAGCAGAAAGAACCACCGTCAAGATCCGCGCCCACGAGCGGAACTTCAGTAGCCCCCAGCCCGCTACGATGCCCGGTATGGAGAGCGCCAGCATCAAGACAAACACCAGCAGGCCAATCCCACCCAGTATGGGCAACGCTACGAAAGCGCCGTCCTCCCGCGCCACAGCGCCCGCCAAAACTCCCAGCCCACCCAGAGCCAGCATCGCCAGTACGCCAATTAGCGCCGTAATCACGCCTGTTACGATGTGCAAGATCGCCAAAACCTTGACATGAAACTCCATTCAGGCGCACCTTCCGCTATGCGTACTAGAATGACGCTTCCCGCCGCACCGGTCAAGCGCCGGGATGAGTTTCGTGATCGAGCCACTCTAAATACGCGGGAGCGCCATCTACCACCGGCACCGCAATGATTTCCGGCGTCTGATAGGAGTGTGCCCCCTCGATGGCCTTACGTAAACTTTCAAACAACTGCCGCCTGGTCTTGATCACCAGCAACACTTCCGCAGAATCTTCGACGGCGCCTTGCCAGTGATAAATGCTGCGCACGCCGGGAATGAGGCTTGCGCAAGCCGCCAGCCTACCTTCCACCAGCAGCCGCGCGATGCGCACGCCTTCTTCTTCCGAACCGCATGTACAGAAAACCGTAACCTTGTCCGTCATGACGCCTAGAACGTAAATCCGATGGAAACCGATCCTTCAAACTGGCGAATGATGCCGCCGCCTAATTTGTCGTCGGCAAACTTCAAATCATACGGCTTGCCGCTGATGTAATCCCGGACGTCGAGCCGGAGAACCGAGTGCGGAAACAAGTAAAATTTGACGCCGCCGCCGTAATTAGCGCCATAGTTTCGTACAGCGGTGTTCGTAAACTCCGGGATGCTTTTCGGTACGCCCCAGCGGTGCGCGTTGATTCCGCCCGTCATATACGGGCGCCAACGCTCTCGCAACGGCATGAAATAGATCAGGAAGTTGAAAGCCGCCTGCTGCGTGACCACCTTTTCGCTCTTGAGCGTTTCCTGAACGTTTTTCCCAGACCCAGTACGGATCTTCGTTTCGAAAAGCGGCTTGCTCTGAAAGTAAGCGATTTCCAACCCGTAGTAGTTCCAAGGGTTGAACGTCAGCCGTCCTCCGTAACCCGGGCCGGCTTTCAGCACCGAATCGTCGTCCTTCGCCTTGTCGTTCAAAGACCCTAACAGCGCATGCGACGGTCGGAAGTACCCGCCCCCACCCGACACCTCCCATTTTTGGGCCAGCGCTGGTCCGAGCAATACAAAAAGGGACACCACAGCAGTTGGAATGGCTCTCATAACCGTTTCCGGCGCACAGCTCCGCAAGCCGACGCCAACTTCCTATTGTGACTGACTTGATGACTTACACGCTAATCGGGTTTTACGCGGCGCACGCCCGCAGGGTTTCTTGTGCAGACGAAAAGAATGAAGAAATCCGGAGGACCTACCGCCGGCGTCGCAACAGACAGGCAGCCGCCAGCCCCGCCGCTGTCAGCCCGAAAGTCGCCGGCTCGGGAACGGGCTCAATGAAATCGTACTCGATGTACATTGAACCGCTGTTGTCATCGTATGTCGCCGGAGTCCCGCGAAAGTCAATGCCATCGGCTACGCCCAAGTAAAGCGCTACAGCCCCCTCGGGCACCACGAACTGCTGAAGCGCCCCGTCGTCTGTCTTCCCGTCGCCGATAAAAAAGCTTTGCCCGAGCAACGGCGCAAGCACCAAAAAATCATCCGTGCTTTGGTCGAACTCCAGCCGCGGGGGAGGAGTGTCGGGCAACGTGGGCCCTAAAAACACGCCCGCAAGGAACATGGCTTTGTTGGCGTGCCGGATCCCCGAAATATTGTTCAGCCCGTCCAAATCTGTGCCATTAAGCGGGCCGGCGTCCTGCACCAAGCCTTCTATGGGTAGATTCTGCGCGGGCGGATAGTCGGGCATGTAGCTCCAGGCGCCCGACCAGAATGTGATCCGGTAGCCGTAGCCTTGAAGATCAGGCGGCAGCGGAATGTAGCCGGGATAAAGCCCCTTCCCATCCCCAATCGGCTGCCCCGGCGGTCCCAGGGATGCATAGAATAGATTGGATTTGGCATCCACTATAAAGGGAGCGCCTTCGACGAGCGCATTGCCTCCGAAGATGGCCACCAAGCCGCACAGCCAGATGAACCATCGCTTGAACTGCGCCATCTCTTCTCTCTCCTCCGCATCGCCACTCAGTCACACTTCGCACACCAAGTAGCCATCAGTTCAATGTTAAACACACTTAGAGTGCCGTGTCCAGCAGTAATTTTCGCCAAGCCGCGCAATTAAAGCATTTCTCCTAGGCACGACGCTGTTTTGTGCTGAGCCTTGCCGCTCAGCCCGGTCAGAAACTACAATGGACCCCATGGTTCCGCTCTTTCTCCTAGTCTTGACGCTCCCGGCGCTTGGGGCGGAGCCACCTCGCCCCTGCGTGCTGGCTGCGCCATCCTGCATGGAGCGCGTTTCCCTGGGCGGTGAAGGAAGGTATTCCTTGATCTATCGTTCGTACCCCCTTCAGGTTACGAATCCTCGTGTTCGCCGCGCCCTCATCGTGATTCATGGCGCCGGCAGAAACGCTCACTCCTACTTCCTCTCAGGCATCGCCGGAGCGCTCATTGCAAATGCGCTGGAAAACACCATCGTCATTTCCCCCCGGCTGGCGTCGAACTCCGGAGGAACCTGCCGAGATACGCTTGAAAGAGGCGAAATTTCATGGACTTGCGGGGGAGCCGAAGACTGGCGGGGAGGGGGTCGTGCCCAGGACCCGCCGGGCGTATTTGTCTTTGACCTCATCGACGCTATCGTGCGGAAACTCGCCGACCGCGAACGCTTTCCGAATCTGCAAGTGATTGTGGTTACAGGTCACTCGGCGGGCGGACAGTTCACAAACCGCTATGCAGCCGCGACTCAAGTCGAGAAAGTCGTGCAGGTCCCAATCAAATATGTCGTTTCGAACCCCTCGACATACCTTTATTTGGACGACACTCGGCTGCCTCCCAAACAGACTTGTTCGCCTAAAGGAGGCTGCACAGCGGACTTCCGCCCCTACGCGCAGCGGCGGCAATGTCCAACCTTCAACCACTGGCGCAACGGTCTTGAAAAGAAAGCGGGTTATGCGGCGAACATCCCAGATGAGGAGCTTCGCCGGAACCTCGCCACCCGGGACGTCACGTACCTTCTGGGCGAGCTCGACACGTTGCCTCTGTTCGGTTTCGATGACTCTTGCCCGGCTATGGCCCAAGGCCCCAACCGGTTTGCTCGCGGGTTAGCCTACTGGAACTATATGCGCAAGCGTTTCGGCGCAAACCATAAGCTGATCACCGTGCCGAACTGCGGGCACAATGGAAGGTGTATGTACACCGCCGATGAGGCGCTGCAAGCGCTATTTCCGCCGATATCCGAGTGAAGCGGTGAACGAAAATACAAAGCATGCTACGTAAGCAGAGCTGGATGGGCTACCACGCTGGTGAAGAAGGGCATATCAAACTCGCAATGTGTGGGCTCGGATTTATGGGCCGCACGCGCCGGCGCGCTATGAAAGGAGCGCCAGGGCTGGAGCGGGCGGCATGAAGCCGGACGCCGCTTTTGACGACGCCGGTCAAATCTCCGCAGGCTGCTGTTGGGTTAGGCAGTGGAGCGTCCCGTAACCTAATACGAGGTCCACTGCGTGGATGCCAACTACCGGGCGGTCCGGAAACAGCTCCGCCAGCGTGCCCAGAGCGACGCGGTCGTTTGCGTCATTGAAGGTTGGCACAAGCACGGCGGCGTTGGAAATATAAAAGTTCGCGTAGCTGGCAGGCAGACGTTCCCCGTCGAAATACAATGGGGCCGGCATAGGCAGCGGCGCCACCTCCGGCTTGGAGCCATCCTCCAGGCGAAAGTCCTGGATGCGCTCCCAGTTTTCCGCCAACACGCGGTAGTTCACATCCCTCCGGTTCGTTTCACGAATGAGCACTACAGTGCGCGGATTGACAAAGCGGCACAGGTCGTCCACATGCCCGTGCGTGTCGTCCCCCGCTATGCCGCCCCCAAGCCAGAAGATGTTCGTGACGCCCAAGTATTTCCGGAGTGCGGCTTCGAAATCGGCACGCCCCACACCCGGATTCCGAACCTGTATCCGCGGATGCAGGTAACATTCTTCCGTAGTAATTAGGGCGCCGCAGCCGTTTACCTCAATTCCACCCCCCTCTAACACCAAAGGGCGGCCGTGTATGCGCGCGCGGAACAATGGCTTGCGGAGAAGTTTAGCCGCGGTTTCGGGAACGCGGCGGTCCTTTTGGTAGTCCGGATACTTCGCCCAGCCATTAAAGTGGAAGTGGACGATGGCGGTTTCGCGTTTCCGCCCGCTCCGGCGCGCCACGAAGATCGGTCCGCTATCCCTCATCCAGCCGCGGTTGGTCGGATGCCGGATAAACTCCACGCGCGCAACCGGCGCACCCGCGCGCTCGAGATATCGGCGCGCCAGCTTCTCCTCCGCCTCCGACTTTACCAGCATGCGTACCGTCTCGCCCGGCGCAATCTTGCGCACGATCTCTCCGTACACCCACCTGATGGTGTCGAGCTTGTCCGGCCAGTCCGTAGGATGATGCGGCCAAGCCAACCATGTGGCTTCATGCTTCTCCCATTCGGCAGGCATCCTGAAGCCGAGCGCTGCGGGAAAGTCGGTGTTCTCCTGTTCGCTTCGACCCATCATAGGCTTCAAAAGCCGCATCGTACCACGAAATCGGTGCGACTCTTCGGGGATCGAAACGCAGTTTGCGATAATCAGAGTGAGAATCATGGCCAAGAAGACGACTGCACACCGCCGCTATCGCGAAGACCTCTCGGACTTGCCGGATTGGCTAAAGAAGAAAAAGTGCCCGCACCGGGACCGGTACCTGTCAGGCAAGCGTATCCTTCCGAAAAACATAACCGGCAAGGAAAAACTGGCGGACCTGATGGAGGAAACCTTCCTCGCTTACAACAGCGCCCGCTTGCGCGAGGGCTGTCAGCTCTTTGTCGAGAAGATGCTCGAGCCGGACGTCACCATCGGGATGAGCCTTTCCGGCGCACTTACACCCGCCGGACTGGGCTGCTCTTCGATCGTGCCGCTGATTAAAGCGGGGTTCGTGGACTGGATCGTTTCCACCGGCGCCAATCTCTACCACGATCTACATTTCGCACTCAACCTCCCGGTGCACGTCGGAAGCTTCAAAATGGACGACACCGAGCTCCGCAATAATGACATTGTTCGCATTTATGATGTGGTGCTCGGTTACAGCGACTGCCTCATGGCTACCGACGAGATCTTGCGAAGCATTCTAGTTCAACCGGAGTTCCAGAAGGAGATGGGCACAGCCGAGCTGCACTACCTGCTTGGAAAGTATGCGGCGGAATGGGAGCGGAAAGCGGGTTTAAAGGACGTCTCAGTACTTGCGGCAGCCTACCGGGCGGGCGTCCCCTGCTATACGTCTTCCCCAGGCGACTCCACCATTGGAATGAATATCGCGGGCGTGGAACTGCGTGGCAACCAGTTGCGCATCAACCCATCGATCGACGTGAATGAGACCACCGCGTTCGTCTTGGCCGCCAAGCGCTCGGGAGGCAAGAGCGGGGTCGTGCTGTGGGGCGGCGGCAGCCCGAAGAACTTCATGTTGCAAACCGAGCCCCAGATTCAGGAAGTCCTGCGTATCAAGGAGTACGGGCAGGACTACTTCTTCCAGATCACCGACGCGCGCCCCGATACCGGCGGACTCAGCGGCGCTACGCCCAGCGAGGCGGTGAGCTGGGGCAAAGTGGACCCGAACCACTTGCCCGACGCCGTGGTTTGCTACACCGATACCACCATCGCCATGCCGCTGTTTACGCATTACGCCCTGGCGCGTCACAAGCCCCGCCCATTGCGCCGTTTGTATGACCAGCGCGAGAAGCTCCTCAGAGCTTTGAGGAAGGAATATTTCCGGCACAACAAAGTGAAAATGTTGGACGGCTCTGATCCGGTTTTCGATTGAGATGCACCCGCACCGGCTGCAAGCTCTTGCCCGCGAACACGGAACCCCTCTTGTCGTCGTTGACCATGCAGTAATTCGCCGCAACTACGCCACTTTTAAGAAGCATCTGCCCAAAGTGCAGGCTTACTACGCCGTGAAAGCCAATCCGGCGCCCGAAATCGTGCGGACGCTGTTTGAAGCGGGGGCCAGCTTTGACGTCGCTTCCATGGCGGAGTTTTTACTGGTTTACAAGAACATCAAAAAGCTGCCGCCCAAGCAGCGCCAGGATTTCATTTGGGACAAGATCGTTTACGCTAACCCCATCAAACCACGGGAGACTCTCGAGCAGTTGAACCCTTACAAGCCACTCGTAACCTTCGATAACCTTGAGGAGCTCAAGAAAATCAAGCGCTTTGCACCACAGGCGGGCTTGGTTCTCCGGTTGCGAGTGCCGAACACCGGATCCATGGTCGAACTCTCTTCCAAATTCGGGTGTGATCCGGGAGAAGCCGTGGACCTCATCACGGAGGCGTTCCGCCTAGGGCTGGTTGTGGAGGGGGTGAGTTTTCACGTCGGTAGCCAGTGCACAAATTTCGACAATTTCGTGCAAGCCTTAAATATTGCAGCGGCGGTCATGCACGAAGCCCGCTTGCGAGGGCACGAAATCAAGATCCTGGACATTGGCGGGGGCTTCCCGGTTCCCTATGGCTGGCACGTAAGGCCCTTTAGCGAGCTCGCGCGCAAAATCAACGCCGAAGTGGCCCGCCTGTTCCCGCAAGACATCCAAATTTTGGCTGAACCGGGGCGGTTCTTAGTGGCCACCGCGGCCACCGCCATTATGACGGTGATCGGCAAAGCCGTGCGCGACGGGAAAACGTGTTATTACGTGGATGACAGCGTCTACCACACCTTTTCCGGGGTCATTTTCGACCATTGCCAGTATCGTTTGAAGGCATTCAAGAGAGGCACGCCTGAAATCTGCGCTGTTTTCGGCCAAACCTGCGACGGGCTAGATTGCATCTCCCAATCCGAGGCGCTCCCTCCTCTCGAGATTGGCGACCTCCTCTACGCGGAGCAAATCGGCGCTTACAGTACTGCTTCCGCCACGTTCTTCAACGGCTTTGCTCCAGCTAAGTTGCTGCATTTAAATCGATAAGTTCATACCTCCCGCCCAACTTGACAAGCCGATGTTAGCGTTTGCTATATTAGCGGATACTAAGTTAGCATTTGCTAGGAGTCAGGTTTGTCAAGCAAAGTTAAGATGGCCGGGCGGGAACGGCGCCAAGCTATCATCGAGGCCGCCAAGGAGCTGTTTTCCCAGCGTGGATTTCGCGGCACAACCACGCGCGAGCTGGCGGCCGCCATAGGCGTCAGCGAACCGGTTCTGTATCAACATTTCGCGACCAAGCGCGATCTCTACACGGCCATCATCGACCAAAAATCCAAAGCGGAAAGTGAGAAGTTCCGCGCCTTGTTGGATGACGCAACCAAGTCCAACGATGACCGGGCTTTTTTTCAACGGCTAGCGTCGTTGATTTTCCGGTGGCACAGCGAAGACCCCGCTTACATCCGCTTGCTGCTGTATAGCGGCTTGGAAGGCCACGAACTCGCCACTATGTCTTACGAGCGGCAAGCCGTGCGGTTTTTCGAAGCCATCGCCGCGCATATCCGTAAGCGCATGGAAGCCGGCGCATTTCGGAACGATATCGATCCGCTTGACGCGGCGCGGGCTTTTGTCGGGATGGTGAGTCATTTCGCTCAAGCCATCGTGATTTTTCATTCTCCGCAGTACGAGGCCGGGAACTGCGAGCGGCGCCTCGAGGCGATGATCGAAATTTTCTTGTCCGGCATGCAGAAGGTCCGGGAGGCGCGCGAGTGATCCGAGGTTTGCGGATTCCGGCACTCTCCGGACCCTACAAGGAGTCGAACCACTTTATGTTTTGGGGCAACCATTCTTCACATTGGGCAGCCGCCGGAGCGCTCGCGGCGTGCATATTGCTTTCCTTGGGGTGTAAGACGGGAAGATCCGCAGCAAAGGGGGGCGCTCCACCGCCATCTGCGATCGAAGTGGCGGTAGTCACGGTTCGTTCGGAGCGCGTAGTGCTGACCACGGAATTGCCCGGGCGCACCTCGGCTTACTTGGTTGCTGAAATCCGTCCCCAGGTAAACGGCCTCATCCAGAGCCGTCATTTTCAAGAGGGCGCCCATGTGAAGGCCGGAGATCTGCTGTATCAGATTGATCCCACCCCTTATCAAGCGGCGTACAACCAAGCTAAGGCGGCTCTAGCCGCGGCGGAAGCGGATCTGGTCACCGCGGAGGCCAATTTGCCTGCGTTGCGCGCACGGGCTGAGCGCTTGAAGGAACTCGTGGGTGTTCACGCCGTCGGCCAGCAAGAGTATGACGATGCCGTGGCGGCGTTCCGCCAGGCGGAAGCCATCGTGGGCGCGCGGAGGGCGGCGATTGAAACCGCCCGCGCCGCCATGGAGACGGCCCGCGTGAACCTCTCTTACACGCCGATCAAAGCGCCCATTTCCGGGCGCATCGGCAAATCGGAGATCACCGTCGGCGCCCTGGCCTCCGCCTACCAGCAAAAGCCCTTGGCGGTAATCCAGCAGCTCGATCCCATTTACGTGGATGTCACTCAAGCCACCGCTGAGATTCTAAACTTGCGACGCCGCTTGGAAACAGGCCGTTTGAAGCTCCACGCATCGGGGCAGACCAGGGTGCGCCTATTGTTGGAGGACGGAACACCCTATCCGCTGGCTGGCGCACTTCAGTTTCGCGACGTGACCGTCGATCCCACCACCGGCTCCGTTTCGCTCCGAATGGTGTTTCCCAACCCCCAGGAGGTCTTGCTACCTGGCATGTTTGTGCGGGCCATCGTGGAAGAGGGGATTAACGAACACGCACTCCTGGTGCCCCAGCAAAGCGTCAGCTATGACCCTAAAGGCAATCCGTTTGCCTGGATTGTAAACAAGGAAAACAAAGTGGAGCGCCGGCCTTTGGAACTGGACCGCGCCATCGGAGACAAATGGCTCGTTTCCAAGGGGATAGCCGAAGAGGACCGGGTCATAGTAGAAGGCGTCCAAAAGGTGCGTCCTGGAGCCCAGGTACGGGTGACGCCTTTTGCCGCGCCGCCCAAAGGGCAAGCTGCACCGCCGCAAAAAGCAGTAGGGGGTGGCCGTGTCTAGGTTTTTCCTGGATCGTCCCGTTTTTGCGTGGGTCATCGCCATTTCGATGATGGTCCTTGGAGGCCTGGCCATTTATAATTTGCCCATCTCCCAGTACCCACCGATTGCGCCGCCATCCATCGCCATCAGCGCCTTCTATCCTGGCGGTTCGGCGGAAACTGTGGAGAACAGCGTGACCCAAATCATCGAACAGAAGATGACCGGTTTCGACGACATGCTCTACATGTCCGCCACCAGCGACTCCGCGGGTTCTTCGCGCATCGAACTGACCTTCAAACCTGGAACCGACCCAGATCTGGCATGGGCTAAGGTGCAAAACAAGCTCCAGCTCGCTATGCCCAGCCTTCCGGAAGTGGTCCAGCGCGCGGGTGTGCGGGTCAGCAAGTCCACCCGGAATTACTTACTCATCGTGGGCCTCGTTTCCGAGGACGGCAGCATGGACGGCAACGACTTGCGGGACTACGCGCAATCGAACTTGGAGAAGGTGCTGGCGCGGGTGCCCGGTGTGGGAGAAGTGGAGACGTTCGGCTCGCAGTATGCCATGCGCGTGTGGTTGAACCCCGATAAGCTGACCGAGTACCAGTTGACGGTCCAGGACGTCATCACAGCGTTGCGGTCCTATAACGTGGAGGTTTCCGCTGGACAGTTCGGCGGAGCGCCGGCCGTGAAAGGCCAGCGGTTGAACACTTCGATTATTGTTCAGAATCTCCTGAAAACCCCGGAGGAGTTTGGTTCTATTCCGCTCCGCACCAACCCGGACGGGTCGGTAGTCCGCATCCGGGATGTGGGGCGGACGGAACTCGGCGCCGAGTTCTATGACATCGAAAACAAGTACAACGGCAAGCCCGCAGCAGCTTTGGCGATCCGTCAGGCGCCGGGAGCCAATGCCCTCGATACCGCCGACGCTATTAAGCGTCGATTGGCGGAAATGAGCCGTTACTTCCCACACGGCATGAAAGTGGTCTATCCGTTTGACACTACGCCTTTTATCCGTGTGGCCATCCGTGAGGTCGTAAAAACTCTATTTGAAGCCATTTTGCTGGTCTTCTTGGTCATGTGGTTGTTCATGGGCAACATCCGAGCTACGCTAATTCCCACCATCGCCGTGCCAGTGGTGCTCCTTGGCGCATTCGCCGTGCTTGGGGCATCGGGTTTTTCGATCAACATGTTGACCATGTTCGCCATGGTGCTGGCCATCGGCTTGCTCGTGGACGACGCCATCGTGGTCGTCGAGAATGTGGAGCGCATCATGACTGAAGAAGGGCTTTCGCCCCGTGAAGCTACGGCGAAATCCATGGATCAGATCACCAGCGCGTTGATCGGCATTGGCTTGGTCCTCTCTGCGGTATTTGGACCTATGGCGTTCTTTCCGGGCTCGACTGGGGTGATATACCGGCAGTTTTCGATCACGATTATCGCCTCGATGCTCCTCTCCGTACTAGTGGCCTTGATCCTGACCCCAGTGCTGTGCGCGTCGCTCCTCAAGCCGGTCCCCAAAGGACACGAGCCCGCCGAGAGCGCTTTTTTTCTTGTGAGGCCGTTTTTCCTCTGGTTTGACCGCTGTTTCTTTTGGGTAAGAGACCGCTACGTAGGCGTGGTCGGGCACTCGCTCGCTCGGAAGCTGCGGTTCCTCGTCCTCTACGTGCTTTTGCTCGGGGTGATTGGTTTCTTGTATTTCCGATTGCCCACATCCTACTTGCCTGATGAAGATCAAGGCGCTCTCATGGCTCAGATCCTGTTGCCCACGGGCGCTACGCTTGAGCAAACGCAAGCGGTCGCTGACGAGGTTCAAAACTATTTCCTGCAAACGGAATCGGGCGCGGTCGAGTCGTGCATGACGATTACCGGCGCTGGGTTTTCAGGTCGGGCGCAGAACAACGGTATGGTGTACGTGAAGCTGAAGGACTGGGATTTGCGCGACCGCCGGGATCTGCGAGCAAAGGACGTAGCAGGCCGCGCCATGCGGGCGTTTTCCAAAATCCGCAATGCCATGGTGTTCGCTTTCCCTCCGCCGGCGGTCGTGGAGTTGGGCAATGCCCGCGGCGTGGACTTTCAGTTGATGGACCGTGGCGGGGTCGGGCATGCCGCTCTTATGGATGCCCGCAACCAGCTATTGCGTATGGCGGCGCGGGATCCCAGGCTGGTGAACGTCCGTCCTAACGGCATGGAGGATGTGCCTGAATTCCGCATTGATGTGGATTGGGAACGCGCCGGGGCGCTGGGCTTGCCCATCACTTCCGTTCACAACACCATTGCCGCCGCCTTCGGCAGCGCATATGTCAATGACTTCATCCAGGCCGGGCGCGTCAAGCGAGTCTACGTGCAGGCCGACGCTCCCTACCGGATGCTGCCCACAGATTTGAACCGGCTTTACGTTCGGAACAATGCGGGTCGAATGACTCCCTTCGCCTCGTTCGCTTCCACCCGCTGGTCCACCGGGTCGCCCCGCTTGGAGCGCTATAACGGTTTCCCCTCCATGAACATTTGGGGAGAACCCGCGCCCGGAAAGAGCTCCGGCGAGGCCATGCGGGCCATGGAGGAAATCACCGCCAAGCTTCCGCCGGGAATCGGCTACGACTGGACGGGGCTATCGTATCAGGAGCGCATGGCCACCGGCCAGGCGCCCATCCTGTACGCTTTCTCAGTGCTGGTGATTTTCCTGTGCTTGGCCGCGTTGTATGAAAGCTGGACCATCCCGTTCGTGAATCTTTTGATGCTGCCCCTCGGCGTTTTCGGAGCTTTGCTGGCGACCTACCTGCGGGGACTTTCAAGCGATGTGTATTTCCAGATTGGCTTCTTGACCACCATGGGCCTTTCCACCAAGAACGCCATCTTAATTGTTCAGTTCATTAAAGAGCAGATGCGGCGCGGCCAGGGGCTGATCGAGGCCACGCTGGCCGCAGTGCGAATCCGGTTCCGTCCCGTAATGATGACCTCGTTAGCGTTTTTCTTCGGCGCCTTGCCGCTCGCCATCGCCACCGGGGCGGGCGCCGGCGCGATGAACGCTATTGGAACCGCTGTTACGGGAGGCTTGCTTTCAGCGACCTTTATCGATCTGATTTTCATCCCGTTGTTTTTCGTGGTGGTCACGCTGATCTTTGCTGGAAAGCGTGACCGTCCGCCGGCCGGACCGGCATCTATGGCCACACCCGACCCGGAGGTGCGCTGAAATGAAACGAGCACGCATGATCGGCTGCGTCCTTACCGGCTGTTTTTTCTATTCGGGTTGTGCTCTGGCTCCGAAGTACACCCGGCCGAAAGCGCCCGTCGCTCCGGCTTGGACGGCAGGGCAGTCGGGCGCGCAGGCAAGCGCAACGAGTTCCAAGTCGGAAGCTCCGGATTTAAAATGGCAAGATTTCTTTGACGACGAGAAACTACGGCGAGTTATCGAGCTAGCTGTTCAGAATAATCGGGATCTCCGCGTGGCGGCGCTGAACGTCGAAAAAGTGCAAGCGCTCTACCGCATCCAGCGCGCCCAACAATTTCCGGCAGTAGACGCATCCGCCGCAGGCCAGGTGTACCGATTGCCGGGGGAGATGTCGGTCACCGGACGGCCGCAAAACGCGGAGAAGCATGCCTGGAACGTGGGCGTCACCGCGTGGGAGCTCGACTTTTTCGGGCGGGTGCGGAGCCTGAAGGACCAAGCCCTCGAACAGTTTTTGGCGAGCGAGCAAGCGCGGTATGCCACCCGCATCACGCTGATTGCCGCCGTCGCTAGCACGTATTTGACCTTCGCCGCGGACCAAGAGAGCCTGCGGCTGGCGCAAGCCACCTTCGAGGCCCAGAAAGCCTCTTATGAATTGATTGTGCGGCGCCGGGAATGGGGGCTCGCTTCAGATCTCGATGTCCGCCAAGCGCAATCTCAAGTGGAAGCGGCGCGTGTGGATATAGCCCGTTACACGAGCCAGATCGCTCTCGACCGCAACGCTCTTGAATTACTATGCGGAACGGCGGTTCCGGCAGACTGGCTTCCCGAATTCCTAGGGCCCGAGTCCATGCTTCGGGATGTCGCGCCGGGTACGCCTTCCGACACCCTGCTTCGCCGCCCGGACATTCTCATGGCGGAGCACCGTCTCAAGGCCGCTTACGCCAACATTGGCGCCGCCCGCGCCGCCTTTTTTCCGCGAATCGCATTGACCACCGGCGGCGGGCTCATGAGCAGCGATTTAGCCGCATTATTCCAGGCCGGATCCCGCACCTGGAACTTCGCGCCCCAAACGGTGGCGCCGGTCTTCGATTCAGGAGCGCGAAAAGCTAGCGTGAAAGCCGCCGAGGCCGACCGGGACATTGCGGTTGCCGAATACGAGAAAGCCATCCAGTCCGCATTTCGAGAGGTCAGCGACGCTCTCGCTCTGCGCGCCAAGCTGGTGGAGCAACTCGATGCCCAACAAGCTTTGGTTAAAACACTCGACGAGGCGTACCGCCTGTCCCAAGCTCGCTATAAGGCGGGCATCGACAGCTACTTGGGCGTTCTGGTCGCTCAGCGCTCCTTATACGCTGCGCAACAAGCGCTGGTTAGCCTCCGCCTCGCTCATCTGAGCAACCTCGTCACCTTGTATAAGGCGCTCGGGGGAGGCGCCTAACGCGAAAAGATCTGTAAGCGGCGAATCGGCTTAGCCAATGTGGACTTCTTGGCCCACGGTGCGTACTACCACACGCTCCTGCTCTCTTCCCGCCGCCTCCAACAGGCGCTCCACCGGTTCCAAGCGAGGCTCACGGCCGAGCTGGAACGTTTGATGGTGCACGGGCAACAGGCGCTCCACGCCAGCTTCGTTTCCCATACGCCAGGCTTGCTCGGGAGTGCAGTGGTATCGGATCCACGGGTTATAGGCGCCAATCGGCATGATGCCCAACTGATAGCCCTGGCGGGCGCGCACCCGGCGGAATAGGTCCGTGTCGGCGGTATCTCCCGCAAAAAGCACGCGCCAGCGGCCCGTCTCAAGAATGTAACCGTTGTAACCCCGGTAGGTATCCGTACGGAGCCGCGCGCCCCAATGCTTCACCTCAAAGGCGCGCACGCTCACCGGTCCAACCTGCGTTCGCTCTCCCCACCGCAACTCCTGCACTCTGGCGTACCGTTCTCCGCGGATCAAATCGGAAGTCGCCGGCGCTGTGACGACCACTGTCTTCTTCGACTCCAGGCTCCGCAGCGTGGGAATGTCCAGATGATCCATGTGGGCATGGGAAAGCAACAACAGATCTACCGGAGGAAGGTCCTCCCGGCGCAAAGCGGGCGCAACCATTCGCTTCAGCCCGAGCGTAAACGGACCGACAATGTGGATACCTGCGCGGTCGCTCAACACCGGGTCCGTCAGGATCGTGAAGCCGTCCATTCTCAACAAAACCGTGGCGTGACCGATCCACGCCGCATGTATTCCCGTATGGGGCCAGGCGTGCGGATCCGGCGCCAGCGGGGCAGGCTCGATTCCACGCCCCAGTTCCCGGGTGTATTGTCGCCAGAAAGACGGGGCCGTGTTATAAGCGAATCCAGCCGCTCCAGCCAGCCCGGCCAGCCCGATTCCACCCATCACGGCGCGGCGCGTAAATCTCAATCGCATCCGTACCGCTCCTCCCGCCAAGGATCTCCATGCATATGATACCCGTTCTGCTCCCAAAATCCAGCCCTGTCTTTACGATTGGATGCCGCCTCCTACGCCATGGTTGCGCGGCGAAACGAGGGGTGAGATTCCGGCAGAGACCCGGCAACTAAATATGTATGAGGATGGCCCAGTTTCTGACGCTGTTCTTTGCAGCTTCGCTTTCTGTTCTTGGCGCCCCCAAGGCGGGAGGACGTATCGAGTACGTGGGTGGCACACTGCCGCTGAAAGCTAACGCCGGCGGACTGATCGATGCCACCGGCCCCTCCCGGCTTCTGGTTTGCGTACATGCCAGCAAGCTTGAGATTCCGTACGAGCGGATCAACCTGATTGAATACGGGCAAAAGGTAAGCCGTGAATATGTCGCCGCCGTGGTGGTTTCGCCTTTGTTCCTCCTCGCCAAGAAGCGGCGCCATTTCTTGACGTTAGGCTTCCAGGACGACGAGGGACGCCAGCAGGCGCTAGTCCTGCGGATCGATAAAAACGACGTCCGGAGTGTTCTGGCGAGCCTGGAGGCTCGCACGGGCCTCAAGGTCACATACCAAGACGAGGAGGCGCGGAAGGCGGGGAAAGGATGACTTATGCTGGCTGCGGTCGCGTTGCTGTGTTTTCTTCAAGCTTCCACGGCGCCGGCTCCCGGTCCCGGGGCCCAGGTGGAAGTCGAAAATCTCCGGCAACTGCTAACCATCAAAAAGGTGTACATCGACCGCTTAGGCGGCGGCGAAACGGCGGCTCAAATCCGGGATATGATCATCGCTAGCCTGCTGGCGACGAAGTTGTTCTTGCTTACGGAGAACCAAGAGAAGGCGGACGCTGTCCTGCGAGGTTCAGCAGAGGATCTGATCTTTACGGATACGTTTCAAACCAGCGACGGGATTGACGCCCGGGCATCGATTGGCGGCGCGACCTCCTACAATTCCAGCCGTGGATCTACTTCTACGCGCAATCCCGCGCTCAATGTTAGTGTGGGCCAAAACGAATCCGAACGCATCGCCGAGCGCAAACATGAAGCCACCGCTTCCGTGCGGCTTGTCACGAAGGAAGGGGATATCGTCTGGTCCACTACGCAAGAAAGCCTGGGAGGAAAATTTCGGGGCGCCAGCGCTGACGTCGCGGACAAAATCGCGCGCCAGCTCAAAGCGGATTACGAGAGGGCGCGCTTGCTCACCAAGGTGGAGCCAGGCCAACAGTAAAGTAACGCTCGGCGCGCACTGCGTTCCTCCCTATGACGGGCCGAGGATCCGCACTCGTTTGCGGGGAGAAGTCTCGCCCGATAGGATTTGCACGTTGTGCACAGGGACGCCGAAATGTTGCGCCAGCACTTCCCGCACTTCCTGATTGGCTTTCCCTTTCTCCGGCGCGGAAGTGACCTTCACTTTGAGCGTCCCGTCGGCGAGAGCCCCGGCCACTCCGGCTTTCGAACTTTTGGGGACCACCTTCACATTCAGATCCATGGTTACTGTAAGGGCGCCCTTTCCATAGTTCCGCCCGCTGCCGCCAGAGATCGCCGCAACTCGAGCCGCGGGCCGGGGATCCCTTGCTCGTCCAGCAAGAAAGCTTCGCCGAACGGATCTACCCGGCACTGGCTCGCCACGGGCGGCCGCCCCCGCGAAGCGGCTATAGGGTGGCAGGCAAAGCCGAATTCCACGATATCTGCAAGCCGGGCGCCCGGAGGCAGTTCGATGGTGGTTCGCACCCATCCGTCACGGGCGATGGCGTAATCCGATCTACCAAGGCTTGAAGAGCGCCAGCCGTTCTCCCCTCGCAGGCGCACCAAAAACTCTGCGGCGCCTGCCTCCAGCCGTAGATTCGCGTCCAAGTAGAGGTAATTCCGCGGATCGCTCACCTTTTCGCCGTCGCTACTTCCATAAGGTCGAAGCTTACCCTCGCGCTCGAGTTCTTTCCGCATTACCTTCCATGTGACGGGATAAAGATCCATCACCCGCTCGCGCGGGTGGCCCTCCAGCCGGACCTCGACGGGCGCGATTTGGTAGCGAACCTGCGTGGGATGGTTTCCAGCCACCATGTTGTTCACGGTCACCGGAGTGAGCAAGGGGTGGCGCCCCCAATACTGCCCGTCAAATGCCACCTCTTTGTGATCTTTCGTCTGGATGGTTGCGCGTCCGCGTTCGCCGTTAGGGTCTAAACGGCGCCGATATACATACTCGATGTCGGTCGTGCGTCCCCAGCGAGCCATCAGAGCGCGGGTGGAGGTTCCGCCATCTTCGTTGGAAAAGATGACGGTGTACTGAAGGTAATTCCCCCCTGAATCCCGCAGCCGTTCGCAGTACACCAGCAAGGGAACGTCGCTAAACCGGCCTACCGTATCCTCCCGGGCAAAGAGTACCGGAGCATTTGCGAGCACGGCGTAGAGCGGCTGCCCTGGCTCCACGGGCGTAAACTTCATGGAGCGAACTTCTAATCCCGCTCCGGGCGCCGAGTAACCGGCATTGCGGGTTATGCGAATCGAGTGCCGCCCCGCAGCAAGCTCGCCGAGGAAAACGGGATAGGTGTACGGCTCTGCGCCGGCGAACACCATGATTTGCTGTTGGATCGTCCCATCCACCCAGACATCGGCAAGCGCCGCCTCACGCCCCGCTTGGGCCCAATCGGCTCCGGGAGAGCATAATTCCACATGAGCCAAGACCTCCGCCCGGCGCGCTAGTTTCACCTCGAACCGCGCCTCCTCGCCCCAACACAGCGCTATTCCAAGGAAGCCCGCGACCAGTCTCAAGCTCATGCCATCACGGCTCGAAGAGGATTTGAGCGATCACCAATTGCGGCATCTGGTGGTTCCAGCTTTCCGGAAGCGTGTCAAACGCTAGGCGGAACGGCTTGGTTTCACCCGCTTTCAACCCCCCTGATTTCGCTTTGACAATCGAGGAGAGCTCCCGTAAAACCACCTGGCCGTAAGGATCATAAAACACACAGTGGATATCCACTTGCTTCAGATTCCTACCGCCGGCGTTGGTGATATTGCCGGTGATCTCCACCAACATCTGATTCATGTAACTCTTGGCCGCCTTCATTTCCACGTCGCTCAACTTCAGGCCGCCGTCGCGAATATAAGCGCGCGCCTCCTGAGTTAGCTGGGGGCCTTTCGGCGGAGGGGTTTCGCGGCTTAAGTACCAGAACAGATACGCGCCGATGGATGCCACCACCAGAACAACGATGAGCGGCAATCCAAAGGAAGAGCTGGGTTTGGGTGGTTCAGTCGTAAGCGCCATAGGCTAGTGTCCGCTGACCGTCATTTCACCGATAAGCAGCGTCGGCGAGGCAGTGGAGCCTCGGAACTCGAGGTCCGAGCCAACGGCTTCCAAATTCAGAAGCATTTCGGCCAGATTTCCCGCGATGGTCACCTCGTGCACAGGATAAGCCAGCTCGCCGTTCTCAATCCACATGCCGGCGGCGCCTCGCGAGTAATCCCCTGTAACTATATTTACGCCGAATCCCAGCAGTTCGGTGACATAAAAGCCGTTTTTCACTTGAGCAAGGATTTCCTCAGGCGTTTTCTGGCCCGGTTCAGCGTAAAGGTTGCCATGGCCGACATGTGGGTTGCCGGTCAGCCCCCGGGAGGCGTTACCCGTGGTCTTAAGACCCAGTTTCCGAGCTGTATATGTATTCAACAAGTAGCTCTGGAGCACTCCGCGCTCAATAACCACGGTGCGCCGCGAAGGCACGCCTTCGTCGTCAAAAGGCGCAGTGCCGAAAAGCCCGGGGATGGTCCCGTCATCCACCAGGGTCAGGTGTTCAGAAGCGATTCGCCGGCCCAACTGATCAGCCAAAAAGGATGCTTTCCGATAAATCGAGTCGCCGCTGACCGCCTCAAAAAGATGCTCTACTAGGGTTCTTGCAGTGCGGGAGTCGAAGACCACGGGTACGCGTTGCGTGGGGGCTTTGCGCGCCCCGAGCCGGCGGAGCGTCCTTTCAGCGGCCCTCCGGCCCACCTCTGCGGCCGGCTCGAGCCCGGCGAAAGACCGGGAGGCTGAAAACCAGTAGTCGCGCTGCATGCTTCCGTCTTCCCGGGCCACTGGGACCACGCTGAGCGAGCAACTACTGCTCCGGTAACCTCCGCAAAACCCCAGGGAATTTGCAAAATACCTCGCGCCTACGTAGGAATCGAATGACCCTCCTTCGCTGGCCGTGATCCGGGGATCAAATTCGAGCGCCGCTTTCTCCGCGGCGCGCGCTTGCTCAATTTTCAAGGGCGTGTCCAGTTTTTCCAGATCCTCGTGGTAGAGCGCCAGATCGCCATCCAACGCTCCCAGCTCTTCCGGCGCCGGCAGCCCGGCATAGGGGTCCTCCGTAGTCATCCGAGCCAGCTCAACAGCGGACGCCACCATTTGCCGGATGCCTTCTTCGCTCAGATCCGAGGTATAAGCGGAGCCGGAGCGTTTCCCCATGAGAACCCGCAATCCCGCCGCTCGCGACCCGGCCTCTTTCAGGTTTTCGAGTTCCTGCATACGGACCGACGCGGAGAATTCGGAGCCTTCGGAAATGGTGCATTCGGCGTCCGTGGCGCCTTCATCTAAAGCGAGCTTCACAATGCGTTCCGCCAGTTCCTGGTAGTTCACGAAGCGGTTCCTCCTACGGTCATGCGGTCGATCTTTACCGTTGGGATGCCGACGCCCACGGGTACGGACTGGCCTTCTTTCCCACAGATTCCGATGCCTTCATCGAGACGTAAGTCATTCCCTACCATAGAGATATAGCGAAGCGCTTCAGGGCCGTTGCCAATCAGCGTAGCGCCGCGCACCGGTCGCGTCAATCGTCCGTTTTCGATCAGATAACTCTCTGAGGCCGAAAAGACGAAATTCCCACTGGTAATGTCCACTTGGCCGCCTCCGAATGTCACGCAGTAGATGCCCTTCGGGACGGAACGGATCATTTCTTCGGGATCGCTTTCTCCGGCCAGCATGAAGGTGTTGGTCATTCTCGGCAGAGGGATGTGCTGGTAGCTCTCGCGGCGTCCATTACCTGTGGGCTTGGCCCGCAACACCCGGCTGGAGACTTTGTCGTGCAGGTAACCGCGCAGGACCCCGTTTTCAATCAACACCGTCCGATGTGTGGGGACGCCCTCATCGTCGACATTTAACGAGCCGCGGCGGTACGGAATCGTTCCGTCATCCACCACCGTACACAACGAGCTGGCTACTTTCTCGCCAATGCGGTTCGCGAATGCAGACACGCCTTTGCGGTTGAAGTCGGCTTCCAATCCATGCCCCACGGCTTCGTGCAGTAGGATTCCGGGCCAACCGGGGCCGAGCACCACGGTCATCTCACCAGCGGGTGCAGGCACGGCGTCCAACTGGACAATGGCCTGCCTGGCGGCGTCACGGGCAAAATACTCAGGCGTTTTCTCCTGTAAGAAGTATTGGAGCTCCACCCGCCCACCTCCCCCTGCGTATCCGCGTTGAGGCGCGCCGTTCTTCTCGCGCGCCAGAACGGTCACGTTCATTCGCGCCAGTGGCTGGCGGTCAAAAGCGAGCGCGCCGTCGCTGGCGGCAATCAAAACCTGCCGCAAGCTGTCAGCATAAGAGGCTTGTACTTGGAACACACGGGAATCATAGGCTCGCGCAGCCCGGTCAGCTCGAACCACAAGGTCCGCCCTCTCCGCTAGTGCGGACTCCGTCGGCGGTTTGGCAAGATCGTAAAGGTTGTGCCGCGCTACAGGGCTTAAGCCGGCGACCGTGACTTGGGAAGGCGCAGCAGCAATGCAAGCGGCTGTCTTCGCGGCGTGGAGGATGCGTTCCGGCGTCAAGTCGTCGCTGTAAGCATAGCCGGTCCTTTCTCCGGAAACGACCCGCACGCCCACGCCGACCGTGACGCCTTGCGTGGCGCTCTTGATGATCGATTCATCAAGGCTGATCGAGCTCGTCACCAGATATTCGAAATACAGGTCCGCGTATTCGCCGCCCGCTGAGAGCGCCTGGCCCAGGTAGCGCTCGAGGTCGCGCTCCGTCAACCCGAACTTTTGGCCGAAAATCGTTTCGGAAACCCGCATACTTCGAGGGTAGCAGGTGTCAGGGAAGGATCTCGGCCCTGCGTATGAAATCAAGACGTGGGAATTTGGCTTCGATGTATTTCAGTCCTTGCAGCTCAATCTGCGCCGGGTCGGGCCCAGTCCCGCGAGGCGGAACCTCTCCGTAGGCGCTGTATAACGACTCCACCACATCCATGCCTTCCACCACTCTACCGAATGGCACAAAGCCGGCCTTATCCAGCGTGGCGCTGTTATCTCGAAGATTAATAAAGACTTGCGTTGTGCGTGTCACCGGACCCCGGTGCGCAAAAGCGATCGTGCCTTTCTTGTTCTTTTCTTTGGGCGGATCGTCCGGGAACACCATGTTGGCCCACAGCCGGGAAACCGAGGGGTCAGGATGGATGCCAAACTGAACGATGAAATTTCGGACCACGCGGTGAAAGCGTACGCCAGTGAAAAACTGATCTTCCAGCAGATTGTAAAAGCGGTCCGCGGCGCGGGGCGCCCAGTCGCGGTACACTTCGACCACAAAATCGCCTTTCGAGGTCTCGAACCGAGCCCGGTACCGATCTGGTGAATGCTCGGACTGTTTTTTTACCGGCGTTTCACGCTGCGCGTGCTTCGAATCCGTGCACCCGGCAAGCAACACGCAGCCGGCCGCCAACCACCACGCTTGCCATCTCGCCATCATGTTGGAATCTTATCGCGGAACGCCGGCTCATTTGTGGGCTTTCACCCCTTCGCGGTTTGCATGCAGCCTCAGCCTTAACAATAGATCCGCCGGACCCGCGACGAAATCCCGCAGAGGATCGCGTAAGAGATGACGCCTGCGGCGCGAGCCAGTTCATCGGCATCCTGAGATACTCCACCTTCTTGGCCGATTAATGTCACTGGGTCCCCGGGTCGAAGCGGTGGGCAGTCCGTCACATCGATGGTTGTCACATCCATGGAAACCGCGCCGAGGATGCGTACTAACCGCCCCCCAGCAATCACCTGTCCCTTGTTCGACAGGGTGTGCGGAACGCCATCGGCATAGCCGGCTGAAATCACGGCAATGCGCATGGGCTTCGGAGCGCGGAATAAAGCGCCGTACCCTACGGGAAATCCGGCCGGCAAGTCTTTCACGGTGAGCACAGATGCTTTCCATTGCAACACCGGCTTCACTCGGAGGACATTCGGGGGGGCTGCGCCGCGAGCGGCCGGAACGTAGCCATAAAGCGCGATGCCTGGCCGCACCATATTTCCCCAAGCCTCCCGCATCCCGTACGCCACGGGCGCGGAGCTCGCCAAGTGCACCAGGGAAGGTCGAATTCCAGCGCCGGCGAGCACGGCGAGAAGCCGTTGAAAGCAGCCAAGCTGCTCCTCTGTCTGGCGGCTTTCGTAATCGGTCGCCGAGGCGAAGTGGGTCATGATCCCCTCCAAGCGCACGTGAGATGCAGCAAGCACCGCCCCCACAACCTCCGCATCGGTAGACATGGCGCCGAGGCGCCCAAAACCGGTATCGATTTTTAAGTGGTATGGAAGCGGCGCCTGCCGGGTTCGAGCCAGGGCATCCCAGGCCTGAAGACTCGTTAATGAATGGATGACCGGCGTGAGGCGGTAGTGAGCGAGCGCCTCATGGTCTCTTGGAAGCGCGTCCGACATCACCAGAATCCGCTGTTGGAGGCCTGCCTCCCGGAGCGCTGCCCCTTCCTCCGCCGTAGCGACGGCAAACCACCGCACTCCCTCAGCCGCAAGCACACGCGCTACTTCAACGGCGCCATGGTGGTAAGCGTCCGCTTTCACCACGGGAGCCACCTCGACGCCCGCGCCCACCGTGGCGCAGATAGCACGGTAATTCGACACCAGTTGCGCCCGGGAAATCTCCGTCCAGCAGCGCAATGCAAATGACGCCATACAAAGCAATTATCGCGCCAACATACCCGCAAACAGCCGTTCGTAGGCGTCCGTGACCGCGTCCCAACTATAACGTTCGCGCACGCGGGCTTCGGCTTTGGCGGAAAGCCTGCCGCGTTCTTCCGCGCTCATGCGGTAGACCTGTTCGAGCTTTTCCGAAAGGTCATCGCGGAAAGGAATGCCGGCCTCGCCGGCCACCTCGGCATTTTCAGGAACGTCGAAATACAGGGTCACTGCGCCTCGACCCATAGATTCGATCAACGCCGGGTGAGTGCCACCCACTTCCGTGGCGTGAATATACGCGAAGCAGTGCGAGCCCAGTTCCCGATAACCCTCGCCGTAGATTGCGCCCGGGAACACGATGCGCGGATCACGGGTGTCGCGGACCCGCCGAATGTAGTCTTGGGCATAGGGGGCATCGCCTACCATGACCAGCTTGAGGGGAACGGATGTTCGCTCGAAGGCAGTGCGGACCAGGAGAGCGTTGTTTTCAGGTTCCATCCGGCTCACGTAAAGGAAATATCCGCCCGGCTCCAAGCCCAATTTTTGAAGAGCCTCTGTCGTGCGGACCTTGCCCGTCTCCGCACCGTACGGTATGAAAACCGAAGCCTTGCGGTAACGCGTTTCGTAATACTCCTGAATCTTTATGGCATCGGTCACTAACACAGTAGGGCAGAACGTGGAAAGGCGCTCGGATACCCGGTACCAAAATTTCGCCAAGCAGTTCCACTTTTTGCGATGGCGCTCCAAGCCATCCACGTTCAGCGCTACGGGGATGCCCGCCAACCTAGGCAAGAACGTAAACACTGCATTGGCCCCATTGCAGTAAAGCGCTACATCCGCGCGGTGAATCAGCAGGTGCAGCGTGGAGAGGAGAGTGTGAACAATGGTATCGAAATACTTGTGGCGAATCGTGGGCAGGTAACGAAGTTCGATTCCTAAATACCGGTTCCCGCCCTCATAACGCATGCGACAGTAAACGCAAACTTGGTGTCCGCGGGCTACCAAGCGGCGGGAAAGCTCTTCAGCGAAGGTCTCGAATCCTCCGTAGCGCGCGGGAACGCCCCGCGTCCCGAGAAGCGCAATCCGCATCACCCTTGAGGCAGCGCTTTGGCGCGCGCCGCCAGGACCTGGCCGGGGATTTTCGGGGCAGGACGGCTGACGGGACGGTAGCGGAACCAACTGGCCATGTATTCATCCGATACCCGGCGGCGAGCCATAATCTGCCGCCGCTTTTCCACAAAACGGCGCCAGTGTTTTGCGATGTACCAGAAAGCCCGGAGAGAGGTGTGCTCTCGCAGAAGACAGCAGAGCACCACCACCAAGTCCCTTCCTGTGATCGAGAACAGATTGCGGCGGTAAAGATCCCACGTCATGTTCTTGATCCGCATCAAGAAGCGGTTCTTTACCGAGTGCATGTTGATTTCCGGGGGTAAGGCTCTGCGGTTACCCGGCAGCACGCTGCGTACGTGGTAACCCCGCGCGGCAGGGGTGTATAAACATTTCCACCCCAACAACTGGGCGCGCCAGGCCACGTCTGCGTCTTCCCGGTAGACAAAAAAGTCGGGATCAAAGAATTCTCCGTTCATCGAGACGTCTTCGATCATGGCGCGCCGGTAAAATGCCGCAGCAGCGGTAGCGCCGAATACGTACTCCGGATTCAGGAAATGACCGTTATCTACCTCCTGGCTACCGCGGTCGAGGTGACGCATCATGGGGTTGAAGTAGATCCCGGTAGAATCCACCAGCGGCTTGGCGGGAAGTTCAAACCCAGAGGTCATGGTGAGTAACTTGCCGCAAACCGTGCCCACGGAGGGGTCCACACTCCCTGCCTCCACCAGGGCGCGAATGAAGTTTGGCATCAAGAGGACGTCGGGGTTCAACGTCAAAACCCAATCTCCGCTGGAGAGCCCGATGGCTTGGTTTTGCGCGGCGGCGAACCCGATGTTCTTATCGTTGTACACAATCCGGCATCGGTCTTCGAACTGATCGAGGATATCTGCGGTGCCATCTGTGGATGCGTTGTCCACGACGATCACTTCGAGATTCGGGTATTTCTGGGAGAGAACCGACTCCAGGCACTTCTTGATGAAACGTCCGCTGTTGTAAGTCACGATCGTGACCGAAACCATCGGATTGTGCGACATGCCCTCTGGGTGCGTGCTGCTGTTCATGATTCTTCGCCGGATACTGCGCTATCCCGCCTTGGACCGTCCAGGCGTTGCGACCAAAGTAACCTCCATGCCAGCCGCCACAAACGTCCCACTACTACAAATACCCTAAAACGGGGCCCTGAAACCAGCGCCAGTGGCGTCCGTAGCGTCACTCCCACAGCAGTAGCGAAACAAACCAACGTCTTTCCCGCTGGTGAGAAGTGCATTCCAGCGTATTTTAGAAGGTTAGCATACCAATAAAGAGCCCGCGATTCCCACTGGAGTTTCCGAATGGAGTGCCCACCCTGATGGCGGGCGATCGCTTGCGGCACATAGCGAATGGGTAAACCCCGGTCATGAAGGCGCTTGCAAAAGTCGACGTCTTCAAACCACAGAGGGAAGAATTCTTCATCAAAGCCCCCCACAGCCTCCCAAGCGCTACGCCGAAACATCAGGAAAGCGCCGGCCGGTTGTTCCACGTCGCAAGGCGTGTCTAGGTTGCAGTCAAGGCGCCGGTATCGGCGGTTCACGGGGTTGGATGGCCAGATCCGGTTGATGCCCAGCACTTCGAATGCGAGCGCCATCGGAGTGGGCAGGCGGCGTACGGCAAAGCCCGTCTGCGGCGCGCCATCGGCGCAAATTAGTTTTCCACCTGCCGCCGCAGCGGTGCGGCAAGCATCGATCATCTCGGGGATGCCGCAAAGAAGAACGGCATCTGGATTGAGCAGCAGGATGTAGCCGGCTTGCGTCGCCCGAACGCCCCGGTTTACCGCGGCCGCGAAACCCTGATTCTCGGGATTTATCAGAAGCGTGACCCTTTTTCTCCGCCGCACCTCCGTGCAAGTCCCGTCCGTGGAAGCGTTATCTACCACTACGATCTCATCGATGCCGGCGGCGGCTAGACACGAATCGAGACATTCTCCGATAACCTCCTCCGAGTTGTATGTAACGATGACTGCCGCTGCGTGATTCATGTCAGCGCGAAATAAAGTCGCCAAAACAGGTCGCTCCCTGTACGCCGCTGGAGATCGCGGATTTGCCGTTCGTGCTCGCGCAAGAGCGATTCCAAAGCCGCCGGTTCAGGTGGCGCGAGGTCCCAGTCGCGCAGGATGCGCCGAGCTTCGCGCCGCCCTTTTAGGTAAGCCCCCCAAGCTCCTCGCCGGAAGGCCAGTAGTCCCCATAGGATTTGCGCCACGAACGCCGGCCAGCGGCCACAAAGTCCATACTTGGCTCGCAACAGCGCTTGGTTCCGCGAGATCCACCAGACCGACTGCGCACTCCACACTCCTAAAGTAGCGCTGCCAGTGTGGTAGGCGACAGCCGCCGGCTCATACACCCCGCTTTTCCCTGCCAGCAGGCAGCGCAATCCGAAGTCCACGTCCTCCAGGTACGAACCCAAACGCTCATCCAACCATCCAACGCTGTAGAAAAGATCCCGGCGAAACAAGGCGGCGGTCATCGGCGCAATGTCAATTCTGCGGCGATGACTCCACAGAGGGCCGTCCGGCCGACCTGAACCCGCGCGCCAGGCGCACCCTCCGCGGCACACCAGGTCGAAAGATCCATCCAAGAGGCGCGGATTCGCAGCTTGGAGCAGCTTACCGCTGCCGAACCACACGTCCGGTTGGTCGACGGCGGCGTGTAGGCGCTGCAACCAGTCCGGGGCCAGGCGAACATCGTTGTTCAGAAGCGCGATCCATTCCGTGGCCGCCGCTTGCACTCCTCGATTGACGGCAGGGGCGAAACCGAGGTTTTGAGGCAGTCGTATCACAGTGGCCCCCAGAGATTCTGCCGCGTCCGGAGAACCGTCTGAGGAACCGTTGTCAACCACCAAGATCCTGTTCGGAGGATGGGTTTGGCCGCGCAGTTCCCCGATGAGGCGGACCAGGTGCTCACGCCGGTTCCAATTGGGGATAACCGCCGTAATTCCCCCCATGGCGCGTCTAGCTCCGCTTCCCAAAGGAGAAGCGTTTCTTGAACAGGAAGAACAGGTTATGAAATCCGTCCCGCCAGGGGTTTAGCTTGATCTCACCCAGCCGGGAAGAATACAAGATCGATATTTCGGCGAAGCGGATGCGACGGTTCTTGAGGGCTTCGATTTTGATTTCCTCAGAGAATGCCATCCCGTCGGATTCCAGTGTCATATCTTTCAGGATCGAGCGCCGGAAAACCCACATCCCGGATTGGGAGTCTCGCACCCAGTGGCAGTAGAGAAGCGACATCGCAAGAGAGAGCACCCAGTTCCCAATTCGGTGTTTGAAGCTCATCGCGTCCGGGTCTCGCACGGGGAATCGCGACGCGTTGAGGAAGTCGACCCGAAGGTGGAGAAAGGCTTCCAGAAGATATGAGATGGCGTCCGGCGGGTAGCTGTGATCTCCATCCAGCGTGACGATCACATCGCCGGTAGCCATACTGAAACCGCGCTTGTAACTGCGCCCGTAGCCGCGGACCGGCTCGCGAATCACCATCGCCCCCAGACTTCTCGCGACCTCAGACGTGCGGTCCGTGGAGCCGTTGTCCACCACAATGACTTCGTCCACGAAGGCAGGCATGCGGCGAAGCACCTGTTCGATGCCTTGCTCCTCGTTCAGGCAAGGGATGATAACCGTGATTCGCAGCCCCTTGTACAAATCCTTATTGTAACGGCTATTGGCGCAAAGTCCGCCGTTATCCATGCATAAGGGGCGAGCGAGGGATTGTGGGCGAAGCCGGAAGGGATGTAGAAAGCTCCGTGCGGCAAACTGGCAGCCGAGGACGAACCGTGCAGGGCCCAGTGGGCCGGAAGAGCAAGTTTCAGCTTTCGTTCCGGCGACAAAGGGCCTGCGCCTGGCGCTGATGGTTGATGGCTGTGATACAATCCGCGGCTAGCCACTCTGTTGAAAGGGCAAAGGAGGAGGGAAGTATGAGCCGGTCTTGTGCTCTGAGCGCGGCTGCGCTCATTTTGGCTGCATGGCCGCAAATAGCCCGTTCTCAGGCGAGCACATCCGTGGTCAACGGCGTAGTGTATGACCAAACTGGAGCGGTCATTCCAAACGCCACGGTGCGTTTGACGAACCACGAAACCAATGGCCGCTTTGAAACCCACACGAATGAAGCGGGATTCTACATGTTCCCGGGCATGATTCCGGGGCCTTACAGATTGGAGGCTGAAGCGCCGGGAATGGAACGTTACCAAGCCGCCATTCTGGTTCAAGTCGCGCAAAAAGTCACTGTGGATGCTGTGCTGAAACCCGGAACGGCTACAACCACAGTCGTGGTGAACGAGGTGACGCCCCTGGTAAACGTTACGGACTCTACCTTAAGCCATGTGATCAACCGGACACAAATCGACCAATTGCCGCGCCCGGATCGCAACCTGCTGAACCTCATGGTGACGGTGCCCGGTATGGAGGGCGGGGGGCTACGGTTCTCGGGACTTCGGTACGGCGCTGTGGATTTCCAGTTGGATGGCACGCCCCTCGTGTCTCGTTCCCGAGGCTACTTGCAATACCGACAGCCAGGCCTGGATTCCGTGGAAGAAGTGAGCGTGGACAACAACAACGTCTCCGCAAAATACAACAGCCCCGTGGCCGTTATCACAAGCACGAAAAGCGGGACCAACCGTTTTCATGGAGCGCTGTTTGAGACCCATGTCAACAGCCGCGTGGGCGGCGCACGGACGCGCGAGGCGACGGAGGCTGTAGCGCCATACTCAAACCGGGCGCAGTATGGTGGAAGCGCGGGCGGCCCGGTTTGGCTTCCTGCATGGTATGACGGCCGGAACCGCACCTTCTGGTTTTTCGCTTACGAAGAGCGGCAGCAAGTTTCAAATTCGCTTGTGAATTACTCTGTCCCTACAGAAGCCATGCGAAACGGAGACTTCAGCGCTCTGATCGATGGCAGCGGGCGCCCTATCACGATTTATGATCCGTGGACTACGGACAGCCGCACTTATGCCCGCCAGCCTTTCAGTTATGGGGGGAAGCGCAATGCGATTGATCCCAGCCGGATGTCGCCGCTGTGGAAGCATCTCATGAATCTTACGCCGCTGCCGACGCTACCTGCGGTAAATCCGCTCATTGCCTCCAACTGGTTTGGCAACGCTCGCACGTTGCAGAACGATTCCACGCTGGCCACGCGCATCGACCACCGCTTCGCCGAACGTGACGCGATGTACGCGCGGTACTCCAAAAACGCCTGGCTCAATGACGCGCCTTTTTCCGGAGCCGTGCCTTTGCTGTCCAACGCCGCCAACCGCAATGCGTACACCGCCCCAGGACAATCGCTGGCGTTTTCTTGGACCCACATTTTCTCGCCCACTCTGTTTAACGAGGTCCTAACTACCGTGTACCGTCAAGCGTTTTACCAGTCCTCAGACCCTACCGCGGCTGTGGATTGGGCCGCACAACTAGGCCTGCCCAACCCGATGGGCGCAAAACAGTGGCCGGACATACTCAGTCTGGGTTTGAACGGGACCCTTTACCGCACGGTTTATCCCAATGCGGACAAGTCCACTTTCTACCAGTTTGACGACAACGTGACCAAGATAGCCGGCAAGCACCAGTTGCTTATGGGCGTACATTTCCGGCGTGATTTGGTCAACTACCTGCCGCAACAGGAACAAAGCGCCGGCCTGACGCAGCCCGTAGCGAACTGGACGGGTTTATGGGACCCTTCCGCCTCCCCCTCTGTGCCGCGTGCCGTCCCGCAGACGGGTAGCTCCGTTGCAAGCTCGTTCTTAGGCCAAATGATGTACCAGATGAAAACCACCCATGGCTTTTTCTACATGCGGCAAAATCAGTATGCGGCGTACTTTCAAGACAACTATAAGGTAACCCGTCAGCTCACCCTCAACCTGGGATTGCGCTGGATGGCATGGCCGGCGATGGGTGAGAAATACGGCAATATCTCCGGCTTCGACGTATCTCAAAAGGCAGTGGTTCTTACTCAACCGCTGGATCGTTATTACCAGCTCAACCCCCTTATGGCGCCTGGCGTGGCCAGGTTGCAGGCTCTTGGGGTAAAGTTTATCGGGCACGAGGCGGCCGGCTCCCCGAAGAATTTGATCCGTAGCAACTATAAAGACTTTGCGCCGCGCCTCGGTTTCGCATGGCGCACGACCGCTGGTGACCGCCCGCTCGTAGTGCGGGGCGGTTATAGCATCTCGTACTTCCCCGTTCCCATCACCGGCCTCATGGAGAAAATGCGCGCCGGGATTCCGTTTACAAGCAATCCTATCTGGTCACCCGACAGCGCAGGGTACTATCCGGACGGGAATCCGGGATGGAGCCTCCGCACAGTTCCCGTGTACATAGCCGGGCTGAATACGCGGAACGTTTTGGATAACCCTGGGGGCACACTGGGGCTAACGCCCGGATCCTTGGTGGTTGGATTCATCGATCCGAACTATCCGGATGCTCGCGTGCAAGATTGGAATCTGACGCTGGAAAAGGAAGTCCTTCCGAAAACTTTAGCGCGGGTTAGCTGGATTGGGAACCATGCTGCCAACCTGGATGTTTTTCGGAGTTTGAATCCACAAACCCCCTCTTTTGTATGGGTTATGAACACAGGTACGGCGCCTCCCACTTCCGCAGGAGGGAGCCGGCCGTATGATCCGGTGTACGGGGACATTGTCGAGTCAGGCAAGTACGGCTACTCGAACTTCACAGGCTTACACCTTGAGATCTCCCGCCCCTATAGCCGTGGTGTTGGATACCAGTTGTTTTATGTCTTGAGCCATGCAGCGGTGTTGGGATCCGTGAGCAGCCAAGGCACGACGACCACCACCTACCCACCCTCTTATTACGTTTCCTCCCAAGTAGCCGGTCTTACGCAATCCCAGCTCGAAAGACTTACAAACTACCAGCGTGACAGCACCGTGCCTCGGCAGCGCCTGTCATGGAACTGGGTGGTCGACCTTCCCGTGGGAAAAGGCAAATGGATAGGCCGAGGACTGCGAGGCCCGTTACATGCTTTGGTGGGAGGCTGGCAACTGTCCGGGTACGGAACATGGAGCACAAGCTGGTTTGCATTGCCGTCCACTTTATTTCCGACCGGCAACGGGTTTGAGGTTTACGGCGCAAAGTACCCTATTCAGGACTGTCGGAGCGGGCGTTGCCTGTCTGGCTACCTATGGTACAACGGGTACATAAACCCGGCGCAAATCAATAGCACAGACACGCACGGCAACCCTACCGGCGTTATGGGTGTTCCCGATCGCTATAAGCCCGCGTTTCAGCCTCTGATCCCCTTCCCAACAACGCCGGTCCCTGGCGACCCGTTGGCGCCTTATTACGGCACCAACACGGTTTTCATTCCTCTGAAGGATGGGACCATGTACCGGGGAAGTTATGGAGGCCTTTTTCCGCTCCAGAATCAGTGGGTGGAAAGCCGGGGTCTGTGGACTCTTAGCGCCTCGCTTTTTAAGAGCTTTCCCATTCGCGAGCAGATCAGGTTGCGTGTCCAGTGGGATGTTTTCAACCCCACAAATAGTCCGCAACAGCCTCAGCTTCCGAGTAATTCCTTGGGGATTTTATACACGTATCTCAGCGGGACGGCAGCTCGCAGCATGCAATTCACTGCGCGGTTGATTTGGTGACAGATTACCGGCGCGCAGCTCCATAAATGTCACGCACCGCATGGAACATCTGAATGGGACGTTGAGGGTCGAAGATCTGTACCAGCGGAAGGAAGGCTGGGTCGTTGTGCTTGGTTGCCCACTCCGCCGGATCCTCAAAGCCGCGATCGCCAATCCGCCAATTTGGTGCATCCAGGTCGTCGACCCCTACGGTGACGGTAAGGCTTGAGGCGTCGCGTCTCAAGACTGTACGAATCTGAAGCGCGGCGGTCCCGCTGGAACGCATACCGCCAAACTCGACGCGTTCTGGCTCCCAAACACCGCTTTTGAAGGACGCTATATCCTTTTCCCAGAGGGGTTGACCATTGAGAAGGATTTGAAGGAACAGATAACCCTCTGGCAAACGAGAGTAAAACGCGGTCCGCCAGAATGTAAGACTCCCGTTTCTAAACTCGCCCGGCCGAACGTGGATCCGAGTGTGGAGCTCTCCGAAACTGCCCGCCTTCAGGTTCAAACCGGACACAAGCATGGTTCCGCGGCCGTTGCCGCTGCGCGCATAGTTCTCCTTCATCGGGGCAGGCAGCCCTTGCTTGTCGAGCTTATACGTTACTACCCCCTCAAGCTTTCCAGACTTCACATCGCTCAGGCCCGTCGCCACAGAACTCCGCACGTAATCTACTCCCGGAGGGATCGGGATCCTCCCTAGCGGCGCACAGTACACCATAAGCACCAGAGCTTTGTTGCGCTCTGCCAGCAAGGATTCGGCGCGGTCCAGTTGCTCGCGCAAACTTTGGTTTCGAGTGGTATTGATGGTCGGTTCGTCCCGGTAGGCAAAGATCACCCCATCGATTCCCGGCGCATACCGGTCCAGCATTTCCGGGGTCAGCGATCGCCAGTACAACAAAGGGTAAAAACGGAAGCTCGGATTTACCGCTTTGCCTGCTTGCCGGAGGCGAACCACATACTCCGGGGTGAACAACTGTGTGTTGTATGCGAAATCGTCAATGGCCATCCCTTTCAAGTTCGGATACTCCAAAGAAAGCTTGGCGATTTCGGTCGCCATCCGGACATAGTCGCTCTGGAAGGGCAGAGCACAGGGTGGGGGGCACTCGCTGGGAGGCACCAGATAAAGCCATACGTTCAGGGAAGCTTCGGCGGCGGCAGGCAAGAACTCCTTGCGCATATCGTCCCAGTCGGTTTCGCCGTGAATGAGGTAAAAGTATGTGTCCGCGTGCATTTCCAGAAGCTTGGCGATGGTCGCAGGCGCGTCGACATGCCGCTTTCCATCAGCGCGCGGCGTCCGCTCCCAAATAGGGGACGCGTAATCGGCACGCATGCCATGAAGCGAGCTGATCCCTCCGAAAATCACACAGAGCGCTGCCCGAAATGCTACCCCCATGAAAGGTAACTTACCTCCGCCGGGATGGGAACGCAATGTCGCACCCCGCGTGGCTTTCTTCTACGGCCAGGACGGATGGCGGTGCGCAAGGACTGCGGCCCTTCTTCCAGGGGCTATCATGGATGTATGCGGCGTTGGATTTTGTGGGCAGTTTTGGGAGCCGCGCTTAACGCAGGCGCTGCGCAGGCTCCCGCACCGGAGAAAAAGCCCGCCAAGCCGGGCGGTGAAACTTCTAAACCTGCAACGGGTATAGCGACTGTGAAGAAGGTATACCTGTTGCCGATGCGCGCATCCTTAGATCAATACTTGGCCAGCTATATCACCAGCCAGCGCATTTTCGAGGTAGTGGCTGATCCGAAGCGCGCCGACGCCATCTTTACAGATCGACTAGGCGAGAGCTTCGAGAAACGCGTTTCCGAACTTCTAAAGGAAAAAGATCAGGAAGCCGCCAAGACCGAGACGCCGCGAGGGGAAGGGATGAGCGCTAGTCGCACGGCAGGCACCATCTTTTTGGTGGAGCCGAAATCGATGACCGTATTGTGGTCGGTATATCAGCCGCCAAAGAACTTAACGAGGGAAGAAGTGGACGCTTGCGCCCGCCGCATAGTTCGCGACCTCGCTACGGAGAAGGGCACGCGTAAGAAGCGACTGGGCATTTTCTAATACCTCCGTTTCTGCCGAACCGCCTCACGGTAGGTTTCCACCAAGCGGACGGTCATTCGGCGCACATCCCGTCCCATGACCGCTTCTCGTGCCCGCTGCGCCATAGCGCGGGCGAGATCCGGCTGATCAAGAAGTTGCAAGACCTTGGCGGCGAATTCTTGGGGTGTATCCGCAAGCGCGCAGAGCTCACCGTCTCGGTCCGCGAGACCTTCTGCGCCGAGCCGGGTGGAAACGCAAGGAATGCCCGAGGCAAACGCTTCGAGCAGTTTCACTCTCATCCCCGATCCTGCGCGTATAGGGCAAACAAACACTGCATAACGGCTCAGCGGTTCACGCACGTCTTCGACAAATCCGCGAAGTTCGATGGCCTCCAGGTGGCGCGAGAAAAAATATCGTGGGGGAGGGTCAGAACCGACCACCACCAGCCGGGCGCCCGGGCGCTGCCGCAGAACGAGAGGGAGAATTTGATTGGCGAACCAAGCCAAAGCTTCTACGTTCGGAGCGTGGCGAAAACTGCCCAAAAACAGCATTGTGTCCGACTCGCGGCCGTCCGGGCAAAAAGGGTATTGGGAAACATCGATCCCCGCCCGCAAATCGTCGTCCACGCGGCTCGCCAGGGAGGGCGCATAGGAGAGCAACACTGCCCGGTTGGCAGGGCTGCAAACCTGAACGCGGTCCATCCTGGAAACCGCTCGCAGCTCCCATCTCAAAGCTCGCAGGTACTCGAAGAAGGCGCTGGGGCGCCGCAGGGCCGGCAAAGCCCTTAACTGGCGCGCAATGGATTGGAAGTAAATGTCGTGCTCGAATAGAATGCACGGGATGCGCTGAAACGCGCCGGCATATTGCGCCATGGGAAGGTACTCTAGTTGCACCACGTCGACGCGGTCACAGTAAATCTTTCGATGTATCAGCCACTCAAGTTCCTGACTTTGGAACTCGTGGACAGCGTGGGGAGTGATGCTAGCCAGCCGCGCCGGGCGCCCGTCCATCCGGACGAGGTATTCCGCTGAAGCGCATTTCGCGGTCAGTCCTGCATGATCATGTTCTTGGTGAGGAAAATCGAGAAGCGCCACCAGGTGCACATCCGCCAATTCGACCAACCGCTCCAGCGTTTGAAACATGAATACCGCGCCGCCGTGCACAGGCGGGTAAATCGGGTATGGGGATACGAACAAGACAGATAGGCGTTCGGGAGCTGGGGGCAGCCATTCAAACCGGTCGCGAAAGTACCCTCCGAGGGGACGGCGGAAAGCTTCGGTGTCGGAAATTCGGGCGAAGGCGCGGGCCCGGAAGCGGGAGCGGATCGCGGCTGGCAACTGTAGGAAGGCGCGGTAAATACCGTGGACGCTGGCGCGCTGCGGCGAGTCCCCAAAAAGGGCGCTCAGGACGGCGTCCGCTGCGGTGAAAGCGAAGTGCTCCAGCAGGCGGTGCGGTTCATGGATATTCTTCCAGCAAAACAGCAGAAAATTCTTTTTTAACACCGTCTGAATGTGTTTGGGAGCAAAATGCTTGCCGATTGTGCCGCGATGTTCGTGGTGGACCACGCTGGCAGGTTGATAGAAAACCTTCCAGCCTCGTTTCCAGGCTTGAAAGCCGAGATCGGTGTCCTCCAGATAAAAAGGCGCAAGCAGCGGGTCAAATCCGCCCATTTCCAAGAACTTCCGACGATCAAAGGCGGACGATCCGCCTCCGGCGTAAAAACATGGGAACAAGCCCTGAACCTTTGTATCGACACGATGTCGCACGCGCAGGTTGCCGCCTTCCCACCAGCCTTGAGTGAGGCCCGTTTCTTCACGCCTGCGTGCAGGGTCCGTAAAAAAAATCTGGCTCGTGACGGCAAAGACTTTTTCGTCCGTAAACCCTTCCAGCAAGGGAGAAAGGAAATTGGGGTCCACGCGCATATCGTTATTGAGGAGGACGACGATGTCATTGCGCGCCGCGCGGAAACCAACATTGGATCCGCCCCCGAACCCTAGGTTCTTATCAAGCGCTATGAGCCGGACGCTTGGAAACTCCGTTTGGACAAACTCCGCGCTGCCATCTGTCGATCCATTGTCAACCACGATAATTTCGTTGCCTGGATTGCCGGAGAGCGCTTGGATGAGCGGGGGCAAGTAGCGTGCGAGCAAGTCCCGCCCATTCCAATTAGGGATCACGACGCTCGCGGCCTTGTTATTCGGACGGGTATCCAAAAGGCTCAGCTTCCGGCGGTCCAAAAAACGACTAAAAATGCAGAGGAGGTCCGCCAGCCACAGTGAGGCGGCTGCTACCGCTAGCATGCAAGGAACACAAACTAAGAGAGGAAGGGATTTCAGAAAACGCTTGCAGTTTTCCATGCTACGAATCAATGAATTTGGGACCCACGCCTAGCGAGCGACCTAACCGGATCCAGCGGGAGTTCCGCGCCAGCTCGATTTGCCGCTGGTAGGCGTCGACTCGGGACCGAAGCTCGTGAACTTCTGTATCCAGAGATTGCGCCCAGAGGGTTCGTTCTTCTACTAAGGCCTCGCTTTCGTGGAGAAGCTCTACGCACCGCGCCAGTTCTGCGCAGCGGGCGGCTAGGTCGGCAGATACTTCCTCAAGCTGCTTTCTCAACTGACGTTCATTCTCTTGCGCCCATTCGACGTACTCGCGGCTCTCTTGATGAATGCGGGCGAGTTCGCGCTCGTATTTCTGGGCTTGGGTTATCAGCTCTTGATCGAGATCTTCGATGCGCTTGCGGCAACTCTCGATTTCCCGGTTTAGCTCCTCAGCCCAAAGGTTCTTTTGCTCCATCTCTTGGATGAGCATACGGTGGGCAGCTACGAGTTCCTCGTGTCTACGGTGCGCTTCGTCCAGCCAAGCGCTCTTGGTGGCAAGTTCTTCTTGCAACTTGCGGATGTGCATTTCGCGTTCGCGGAGCAGATTTCCGGTGGCGGGTAGATACACGAATGTAGGCGCCCCTAACTGGGGCGCTAATGCGCACACAGCGATGAAAAAATGAGACTGGCTGGGATCCGGCGCGCGAGCAGCTACGACAACTTCGGCCGCTTCATCAGGGTCCAGTGGCTGGAAGACGATGCCGGCCGAATGATTTTGAAGGAACAAAGTGACAGAAGGGAAAACCGCCTGCAATACCTTGCGGAATTCGTCGAATTCAAACTCATGATGATGAAACGGGTTGGGACCGGCCTGGGCGCGAGCTTCCCGATAATACCGCGCGTTTGGCGTGGAGACGATGAATTGGCCGTTCGGGCGAAGAACGCGTCGGGCTTCTTCAATCATTTCGCGCCACGCCGCTATGTGCTCGATAACCTCGAAGCTGGCCACCAAATCAAAGGACTGATCTCGAAACGGGAGGGCCGTGCAGGAGGCAGGCAAGAAGACGAGATTCGGGCGCGAGTAGTGGGAGGCCGCGTACGCAAGGGCGTCCGCAGCAAGGTCGACCCCCACTGCAAAGCATGCTTCCTTGGCAAGTTGAGCCGTGCCGTAGCCGGCGCCGCAACCCACATCCAATACCTTCTTATTGCGGCACAAACGCGTGGCAAACACGTAACGGGCAAGATGCTCGTTCCACAAATCCGTATCCACTTGTCCAGGAATGACCCGCTCGCCTGTGAATTCAGCCATCGAGGTTGGCCCTCGCCTCCTCCCGAACCTCTCCCAGCGAGCTATTCACTTCCACGCGACAGGGAAGATGGAGGTAACCATAGATGGGCCCTTCGCTATGACCCATTTGGAGGGTGATCGCGTTGTCAATCCAGTCGCACATGCTGTAGGCGCTCAAGGTCCCATCCGCAATCGCCGGGGAGAAGGAAAACGTGCCTGGGTACAAGACGGGGAGGTCTATGTGAAAATCTACGGTGTATATATCGCCAGGGCTCATAGGGGGCAACTGATAGCCTTCGCGGGTGGTGTTTGTACCGGCAAAATCGATGCCCAAATGGTTGCGGAGCATGAAACCCACATTGGGAAGAGCAATTTCAGCTTTGGCCCGGACGCTGATGCGAACCACGATCTGGGAGCCCGGATCCAGAATCTGCAAGGGTCGCCCGCAAGGGTCCAAGATAGCAATCCCAAGCACCTCGGCACGGCCATCACCATAGCGGTGGTCGATGTTCGGAATGCTAGTGACCACTTCCCTCGCCTGCTTCAGAGCAGGTTCGCTGCGCCGTGGGCGCCCCCGTTTGGCCAGCTCGAGGTAAGCAGAGTCCTTTTCCACCATGGCAGCCAGATATTTCGCTACGACTTGATCGGTGGCGCCAATCTCTCGAACGCGACCGCTGTCGAGCCACATAGCCCGGTCACCGATCGCCTTCACATCGCCCATCGCATGCGAAACGAAGAGAATTGTGATTCCCCGGCTTCTGAGCTCGTGCACCTTCCGCATGCAGCGCTGCCGAAAATAGATATCCCCGACAGCCAGGGCCTCATCGACTAGGAGGATGTCTGGATCGACATGGATAGCCACAGCGAAGGCAAGGCGCACAATCATGCCACTCGAGTACGTCTTTACTGGTTGATCAATGAAGTCCCCGATCTCAGCAAAGTCTGCTATCTCTTTGTACCGGCGGTCGATCTCCTTAGAACTGAAGCCGAGGATGGAAGCGTTCATGTACACGTTGTCCCGACCAGTAAACTCCGGGTTAAACCCCGAGCCAAGTTCGAGAAGGGCTGAGACGCGCCCGTTCACTCTTAGTTCGCCGCTGGTCGGCTGAAGAATCCCGGCGACCATTTGTAGAAGAGTACTTTTCCCAGACCCGTTTTCGCCGATGATGCAGAATGTGGAGCCCGATGGCACGTCAAAGGAGACATCCCGTAAGGCCCAAAAGTCTTTGTGAAAGCTTACCCTCCCAAACGTTAGCAGCTCCCGCAGCCGGTGTCCTGGAGACGCATAGATCGGGTAGCTTTTCGAAACGTTTTGGAACTCGACAGCAGTCACTTGTAGGCCTGGCAGCCGCCCGCATTTCCCGGGGAGGCCGCTACCACGAATCTACTGAATGGATTTCGCTACTGTCAAATCGAGGCAGGACTCTCGAGGGGCGACCGCCAGCACCGGCCGGCGAGAGGGCTTCTCAGCACCCCCTTCAACAGCTCCTGCTGATGGCGGTGCACATGCCGCGCGCCCACAGCTGCTGAGCTGTTAGTGGCGCCTCAAGCATCGAGCTGCCCCGTCCGGCAACCGGTAGCCGCCCCCATCTGTGGACAGTCGATATAACAATCCTCCTCTCGATGAGTTTCTCCCCATGTCGGGAGGACAAGCAACCCACTTTATATCAGTGGGTTAGGAAGGCGATTTTCTTTCGCCTCCTACCCCTACTATGCCGCTGGAGTAAACCGAAGTCAAGAGAAAACCAACGTCCTGAAACGGTGGCCGAAGAAAATTGACAATCGGCTTTCTGGCGCTTACTCTGGGAGAAGAAGCGTAGCAGAAAGCCGGTGTAGCTCAGTGGTTAGAGCGGCGGTCTCATAATCCGCAGGTCGAAGGTTCAAATCCTTCCGCCGGCACCATGCCTAACCTTTTTCTGAGTTGACGATCTGCGTAAAAATCCGATCGAGGTCCTCAGGCGAATAGTACTCGATTTCGATTCGACCACGGTTTTCGCCTTTCTCGACGATTCGAACCCGCGTGCCCAGAACGCGCTCCAGCTCGCGCACGGCAGCCTTAATGTTTGGATCCTGGCTCGCCTCCTCCGGTCTTTTGGGCTCTCGAGAAGTTGTCATCCGTTGAACGAGACGTTCCACTTGCCGAACAGACAGACCTTGCGCGACTGCCTTTTCCGCCACCTCAATTTGTAGCTCGGGCGCCGGTAGGCCCAACAGCGCCCTGGCATGCCCCATCGAAAGGCGGTGTTCGGCCAGGAGGCGCTGAACGTCCGCTGGCAGTTTCAACAGCCGCAGCATATTTGTCACAGTGCTCCGGTCCTTACCAGTGCGCCGCCCAATCTCTTCATGACTTAGCTTCAGTTCCCGGCCGAGACGGTCGAAGGCCTGAGCAACTTCGATCGGGTTTAGGTCTTCCCGCTGGATATTCTCGATTAAAGTCAGCTCGAGCAGGCGCTCGTCGGCAAGGTCTTGTATGACCACAGGCACTTCAGAAAGGCCCGCCAGCTTTGCCGCCCGCCACCGACGCTCGCCCGCGACGAGCTGATATCTCGTTCCCTTTTGGATGACTATTAGTGGTTGAATGATGCCATTGGCCTCGATCGACTGTGCTAACTCCGCGAGCCGCTCCGGCTGGAAAACCATGCGCGGCTGAAGGGGGTTGGGATCAATGGAATCGATCGGAACCACTGCGGTTCCATGGCCGAGAGAGCTCGTCGCTGGAGAAGGCGTGGGCTCCGCAGAAGTCGGCGCTACCGGTCTGGGCGGAAGAAGTGCGGAAAGACCCTTACCTAGGGCCTTCCTGTCGGCTGTCTTGCTCATGAGCGAGAATCTCCTTGGCGAGCCTAATGTAGCTTTCAGCGCCCTTGGAACGGACGTCATACAGCAGAATGGGCTTACCGTGACTGGGTGCCTCCGCTAAGCGAACACTGCGCGGGATCACGGTTTGGAAGACTTGCTCGCCGAAAAACTCGGTCAGATCCTGAGCTACCTGACGGGCGAGATTGGTGCGATCGTCATACATGGTCAGCAACACGCCCTCCAAGCGCAAGGTGTGCTGAAACGAAGCTCGGATGCGCTCCACAGTGTCCAATAATTGAGATAGTCCTTCCAGCGCGAAAAATTCGCACTGAATAGGAATCAGCACCGAATCCGCCGCCACCAGAGCGTTTACCGTGAGCAAGTCCAGAGCTGGCGGACAATCAATGAGGATAAAGTCGTAGCTTTCTCTAACGGACTCGAGGCACTTTCGTAGCCGGGACTCTCTGTCGGCAAGCTCGACGAGCTCTAGGTTGGCGCCCACCAAATTGCGGCTAGCTGGAACCAAGTGCAGTCCATCAAGCTCGGTTGCAACTATCAGTTGTGGCAACGCTTCGTCCCCCAGAAGCGCATCATACAAGCTCTTGTGGTTCTCGTCCTTGAGAATCCCAAGTCCTGTGGTAGAGTTGCCCTGTGGATCTGTGTCCACAATTAGGACTTTCATGTCACTAACGGCTAACGAGGCGCCTAGATTAATAGCGGTGGTCGTTTTGCCGACACCGCCCTTCTGATTTGTGATGGCGATCACTTTGGCCACGCAAGCTACTCCGGGAGAACGACCATTCTAACACTTACTCAGAACGTTCCACGTGAAACGTTTGCCAAAATCCACTTTGCGGGTCGAACGCGGCGTGATGACCGATTAAAAGTACCCGGCGTTCCCCCCATGGCAAAACGCACGGCGCGTCCCAGCGAAGGTGCTTTAACGCCGCCATACGAGCCGCATCCCCAGCACCGAGCAATAGTGCGACATGAGGAGCAATTCGCGGGATCTCCCTTAGCACCTTGTTGATACCAACCGCGCGTGCGACGATCCAGTCAAAAGGTTCGCGCACGGCCCTTGCTTCGGCGCAAAGGACCCTCACATTGGGAATGTGGCGGGTGGACTCCTTCAAAAAGACACTCTTTTTTTCACGCGACTCTACCAGCACCACGTTGGAATCCGGCCGCGCAACCGCCACGGGAACACCGGGGAATCCCGCCCCACTCCCAAAATCCGCGATCCGTAGGCCTTGGTGAGGAAGCCGGGAAGCCAAGAACAAGGATTCGGCGTAATGGCGCCGAATGATTTCTCGCTCTTCATGAATGGAGGTTAGGTTCATTTTCTTGTTCCACCGGACCAAGGTCGTGAAGTGCTGCGCTAACATGGCAATCTGCTGGTCACTGAGGTGACAAAAGCCTTCTATCGACTCCAGCAGAGCGTCCCTGAAACGAAAGTCGTTCATTTTGACTCTTGCGCGGCCAGATTTAGGTAGCAGTCGAGGACGGCTACCGCGGCAGGAGTGACACCCGGAATCCGCGCGGCTTGACCCAAACTTGTTGGGCGGATCCGCTCTAACTTTTCACGGACCTCTCGAGATAGGCCTGGTATGGCTTCATACGAGAAGCATTCGGGTATCGAGCGTCCATACGATTCTCGCAACCGCGCTACATGCCGCTCCTGTTGCGCCATGTAGCCCGAGTACTTAATCTCGGTTTCCACGGTCGCTAGCGTCCCCCGCACGATGGGCTCTGCAAGCGCCCGCTCTAATTCTGCCTGAATCCGTTCGATCTTCGATTCGGGGCGCTTTAGCCACACAGCGAGCGACGTGCAGCCGTCACAATCCGGGCTAAGGTTCGGGTACTTGCGAAAATCAACTTTCTCCCGGTCGAGAAACTGGAGCAGCCACCGCTTCTGCCGAGCTTTCCGTTCGAATATTTTCCAACGTTCTGCAGTGACAAGGCCCATGCGATAGCCTATGGGCGTTAAGCGCTCATCCGCGTTGTCAATCCGAAGCCTGAGGCGGTACTCGGCCCGAGATGTGAACATCCGATATGGTTCGTCGGCGCCTCTCGTAACCAGATCGTCAATTAGAATGCCCGTGTAACCCTCGGTTCGGTCAATGACTACCGGTGGTTTGTTTCTCAGTTTGGCCGCAACATTCAGTGCCGCCACGATACCCTGGCAACCCGCCTCCTCATAGCCCGATGTACCGTTAATCTGGCCGGCAAGATACAGCCCGCTAATGCTCTTTACTTCTAAGGTATGATGCAACTCCCTTGGATCCACTGCGTCGTACTCGATCGCGTAGCCTGGGCGGATGATTTCGGCGCGCTCCAGGCCGGGAACGGACGCCACCATCTTCACCTGCACATCGATGGGCATGCTGGTGGCCATTCCATTCACGTACACTTCGTACGTGTCAAGCCCTTCCGGTTCTAGAAACAACTGATGGCGCTGCTTGTCTGGGAACTTTACAAACTTATCTTCGAGCGATGGGCAGTATCTCGGTCCGATGCCTACAATCTTCCCGCTGTATAGCGGAGAGCGGTGAATCGCCCCGAGAACGACCCTCTTGGTTTCTTCGGTCGTGTAAGCGATGTAGCATTTCACTTGTGGCCGGTCGATCCGATCCGTGAGGAACGAAAAAGGCGTCGGATCAGGGTCACCTTCCTGCGGCTCCAGCTTACTCCAGTCAATGGTTCTCCCATCCAGCCGCGGGGGCGTCCCAGTCTTGAGACGTTTCCAGGCCAGCCCCAAAGTTCGCAACTGCTCCCCCAATAGACACGATGGGGGCTCTCCATTCCTACCACATCGGAATGTGGTCTCTCCCACATGTGCCAGTCCGTTCAAAAACGTGCCGGTGGCGACGATAACAGCGTCTGCCACAAGAGTTCGGCCATCCGTTAGGTCAACTCCCGTGACGTAGTGCTTGGCATTTCGAGATTGCAGTCGCAGTTGCGCAACCTCTGCTTGCATGATCCGCAGATTGGGCTCCTGCTCCAACACTCGGCGCATGTGAATCCTGTACTGCTTTTTGTCGCATTGAGCACGGGGCGACCAAACTGCGGGTCCGCGGCTCCTGTTTAGAAGGCGGAACTGAATGCCCACCGCATCAGTGACCTCGCCCATTACTCCGCCTAAAGCGTCGATCTCTCGGACCAGATGCCCCTTCGCAATCCCCCCAACCGCAGGATTGCAAGACATTTGCGCCACCAAATCCAGATTCATGGTGACCAAAGCGGTCCGGAAACCCATCCGAGCGCAGGCGCGAGCCGCCTCGCAACCGGCGTGCCCAGCGCCGATGACGATCACATCGTACCTGCTCATTCGTTATTATTGTATCTCTATGAAGATCTTCGTCATTGGCAGCGGCGGACGCGAGCATGCATTGGCGTGGCGCTTGGCACGCTGCCCTTCTGTCCGCCATGTTTACGTCGCGCCTGGTAACCCTGGCATCGCCCAACTGGCTGAAATCGTTTCGGTAAAAGACCTTTCTCCTTATAGCTTGCTGGCAGTCGCTGAAGCACTGAATTGCGATTTTACGATTGTAGGACCAGAGGCTCCTCTGGCGGAGGGGATCGTAGACTTATTCCGCGCTAAGGGGTTGCCCATTGTCGGTCCATCTCAGCAGGCAGCTCAGTTGGAAAGTAGTAAGGTGTTTGCGAAGAGCTTCATGCGTCGCTCCGGGTTACCTACCGCTGAGTTTACGATAGCGAACAATTACGCGGAAGCGTGCGCCGCTTTCGAGCGTTTTGGCTTTCCACTAGTGTTGAAAGCGGACGGCCTCGCCGCCGGCAAAGGTGTGATTATCGCTCACAACCGCCAGGAGGCAGAAACCGCAAGCCAAGGTTTCCTATCAGGCCGCCTTGTGGGCGCCGCAGGCGCCCGCCTGATCATTGAAGAGTTTTTGCAGGGAGAAGAGGTCAGTTTTATTGCCCTGAGTGATGGCAAGAACGTTGTTCCTTTGGAACCAACTCAAGATCACAAAGCAGTATGGGACGGCGATCGCGGGCCAAACACCGGCGGCATGGGCGCCTACTGCGATTCTCGAATCCTCACGCCGCAGCAGACCCACCAGATCATGGACCGCATTATCCTCCCGACCATCGACGCCATGGCTACCCAAGGAACGCCCTTTACCGGCTTTCTTTATGCAGGCCTAATGATGACCGCGGAGGGCCCGAAAATCCTCGAGTTCAACGTACGCCTCGGAGACCCAGAGACGCAGCCCTTGATGCACCGCCTCGACTCGGACTTCGCCGAAATTTTGGCTGCGACTGCGCACGGCGCACTGCGCGACAGCACCCTCCAGTGGAAACCTGCACCCTCGGTTTGCGTAGTCCTCGCTGCTCACGGCTATCCTGGAAAGGTTCGCAAGGGAGATGCCATAACAGGGATTGCTGAGGCCGAGGCGCTAGGCGCAGTCGTCTTCCACGCCGGGACTTCCCTCGAACACGGCGTCCTTAAGACATCCGGCGGACGCGTCCTAGGCGTCACAGCATCCGGACCTACGTTGCAGGAAGCAATCGATAGCACATATCGCGCCGTCTCGGCCATCCACTTCGAAGGCTGTCATTACCGGACGGATATCGGACGGAAGGGTCTCAAGCGCTGGTAGAATAGGGGGAGGGTCTTCTGCGCCTTGAGGGGACGTAGCTCAGATGGATAGAGCAGCCGCCTCCTAAGCGGCAGGTCGGCAGTTCGAATCTGCCCGTCCCTACCACATGCGCTGTAGCGAAGCCTGCTTCGTTCGCCGGGTGAAAGCGGAGGCGAAAAACTCCAACTTGCGCTGCGCTTGAGCTGGGCCCGCTGCCCCTACGTCCTGATGCAAACGCTGAAACGGCTCGACCAGGGAGCCACGCGCTGGGTCTGGGCCGCCGCAGCGCTCAGGGTATGACGTTTTTCGGCGCTACCGCTCGAAACTCTAACGACAGCCGTGGAGTGCCTGTGCAGGAACCGGGCGTCTCAGTCCACTGCTCGGTGACCTTACCGAAGTCGCTCGACTTCGATTCGCCCCGCAGCTTCCGGATCGCCGTCCTGACTTCTTCGCCGTTGTGACTGGCGGAAAGCTGTGTGTTATCCTTCGTGAATTCCGATAAGGCCACCGGACCCAGTTCTAGTTCTCGAACAGTTTCGAGGGTGGAGCTGGTGAACGGCGACTTGTCATTGGAACAGCACTCCTGGAGGCGCCATATGCGAGCCACCAAGCTTTTAAGCTGCTTCCGCACGGGATCCACTTCGCCGCGGATCTGGATCTCGCCGGTTCTGCGTGACAAACCCGTCATTTGTACAAAGCGCGCCGGATCGGTCGCAAAGGTATTTCCCGTCCAGGTCAGCCTCTTGACAACCAGCTCGCGGCCATCGCCGAAACCATATGGGTAAAGATTGTTACTGACCGAAAATTCTCCACACCACGCGCCCGTTCCGCCGACGATGTAGTTCCTAACCGCGACATTCCCCAAGCTAAGCGTGACGTAGTCGTACTGCGGCAGAAGACCTTGGGTGGTGACTTCCAGCTCAATGGGGGTGGTTCCGGTGTAGGGACGTTTGTTGAACGGGTTGACGATTACGATGTACAGCGAAGTTCGCCCGTCGACCAGCGTTTCGGCGTTTTCAATCCGATACTCGTCCGTAAACCGCTGCATCAGGATGGGATCCCTTTGACCCAATCGATAGACGAAACCCACGGCCTTCCGATTGGGATCTCGCAGCCGCAGAATGAGCCTAGTTCCCGACGCCCACTTCAAGGTGCTCCGCGCGAATTTCAGTTCATACTGCGCTGCGGAGAGATCCGGCGCCTTCCAGCGGAACACAGTCCCGGTATCCGATTCCTTGGCGAAGGTGTAGCTTGGCGCCCGGCTCTTGCCCCCTTCATCGATCAGTAGTGTCTGATAGGTTATGTTGGGCTGCACTCGCCCTTCAACATACTCCTGGCAAAACGCCACCACCGTTCTCCCACACTATCCCAAACATTCAGTTCGCGCTCGATAGCCTCCACCGGCAGATAAAGAAAATCGGTGAAGATCAGTCCCGACGAGTCCTTGCTCCGGCGAATGATTCTGCCCACTCGCTGCTCGTCGTCGCGAGCCAGATAGCGTATAAACGACGCGGCCCCGTACCCGTGACGGCGTGCCGCCGAGGAGCCTAACAACCCAGGCGATTGCTCGAGACCGCCCCGAAACAGAAAATCGGCGTTCACCATCGTAACGTCCGAAACGTAGTTTTTTACGCCGGTCACCATCTTCTCCTCGAACCACACCGCGGTTGCCTCCCACAGCCAGGAAGCGCCGCTCGTAGAACGTCGACCGCGGCAAGCCCCACGCCTTAAGCACCCGAGCCAGCCCGTACGTCCGCCCTGTGGAGGCCGAGCGGGCGCGGCTCATCTCCTCGACCTCCACCGCAGAAAAGGCTTCTCATCCTCCATGCGCCGGATGCGCTCGCGCAGGAGCTCATTCTCCATGGCCAGTTCGGCGATGACCGACTTCATACGCCGGCCCTGCTCATCGACCAGGTCTTCCTGCCGGATCTTGAGTGCCTCAGCGCCACCGGCAAGGAACGCATCGCGCCACTCGCTGAGGGTGGCGGCGGTGACGCCATACTTGCGGCTCGTGGACTCCAGATCGGCGCCACGAATCAGCTCCAGAACGACGCTCGCTTTGCGCTTGGCAGACCAGCGGCCCTTGCCGTCGCGGCCGATTTCCGGGCCCGCTCCGGTCGCCCTCCGGGCTCCCTCTGCGGGCCCGGAAATCGAAGGATTGGTGTTGGACATCTTTCACTCCTTGTATCGCAAATCAGTGTCCAACGAAATCGTGCTGCGGGAGACAACAAGAGCTTTATGTAGGGTTGAACGTGACAATCGGTGTGAACGTATAGGGTGCCGCGTTCGCTTAGGAGCTCCCTCATGATGATCAGCCGATCCCTCATCATGTCGATATAACTGTCGATACCGTGTCACCATGTGTCTCGGTACACGACCTCTTCGATGAGGCTGGCTGCTTTCTCGATGTCGGCTTGCTCGTTGACACTTGCCAGACGGACTCCCTCTGCGTCTATCAGGTACTTCTGAGTAAAATCCGAGCCGGTACCGAATGGCGGATAGATATAGATGAGGTCGATCTTCCCGGCGAACTTCTCCAGCAGCGAGCCCATCACGAGCAGGTTGTCACCCCAGATGAGCTTGTTCCGCCAACCCTCTTCGAAGGTCTCACCCTCCTTGCCCTCCCACACCTCGAAGAGAGTTGCCTGCACGCCGACCTTCTTCGCCTCGCGCGTGGCGCGGCTCTCGTTGACGCGCTCGATGACCTGGAAGGGCAGGCTTACCCGCGGCGCCTCCTTCAGGGTGCCGTCCTCGTTGTACTTGCCGGGCCAGACGAGTTCAGTCTTCGTGATTTCGATCTTTGCCATCGCGTCAACCTCCTCAGTCTTGTTGTTCAACATCCTCCTGGGCTTTGCATTCGATGTGTGCGACGCTAAGCCAGCCGCGATCAAAAGTGAACGTCCGTGCCTTGCCTGCCGGGTCCTGAATACGAACGATTCGGGCGCTCCCGGTCCCGGCATGTTCCACCACGTAGAGCCAATACGCCTCCCCATGCTCGCGCGCGCAATCAAACTGGGTGCGCGAGAGTCCCACTGGCCGGTCCTGGAGGCCGCCGGTCATTGCCTTGACTTCACACCAGCCCGTCACCTCCCCGTTTTCGTTAGCCTTGTAGAGGTCGTAACCGGGGTTTTGGGTCGGTGTTCGCCGCCATTCGGGCTCGTGGGACAGGATCAACTCTATAGCCTTCGCCTCCAGCGCCATCCGAGCGTGCTGGTCGAGGCCGTCGGGATCAGGCTCCTCGTCTTCTGAATGTACCGCCACGTAGGAGATAAATTGCCGGCCACCAGCACTTCCAGGACGTCGAGTTCCTGCGGTCGGGCCCCCGCCGGCGCGTCGTCCGTCACCGCGACGGCTAGCGTCACCCGTCCTCGGGCCTTCGCCCCCACGGGTCGCCTCGCCGCCGCCTTCTGACACCGGGGGTTCTGCGCCCGCCGGTCCCGGCGCGGGTGCCCGGGGCTGAGGCGTATCGCCGAGCAGCTTCCCAACCGCCTGTTGAACCGCGCCTGCGGAACTTCCTCCAGCCTCCTCCGACTCTCCCTTTAGACCGAGGCGGGTCCGCAATTCGACCTCGCTCGTCACGCCAAGCTTCTTCAAGAGATCCAGGACGCCCGGCTCGATGCCGGCCTCCCGCGCCAGCGTCTCGATAGCGGGCGACTTGAAGCGGATCTTCGATTGCAAGAATGGGTTGGGCTTCCAGTCCAGGGACGCGAAGAGGATCAGCTCCGGTGGCTCTAGATTCCCGTCGGTGTCCGGGACCCAAGCCTTCTCGTTGAGCAAGCGGATGAAGGCAGCATCAATGTTTCTGCGGTAGCTGCCGTAGTGCGTCCAGGTGTACTCCCCGACAAATACGCCTTTCCCGCGGCGCTCTTCCAGATGCGATAGCTCCTCCCACAGCAGACCGGCTCTTGAGCGTCGCTCCTGCATTGCCAGTTGTGGCAGTACATCCAGCAGAGCGCCTAGGCCCAGAAGGTTCCAATCTGTGACGCGGTCATTACAGCCAGATGTCTCGGCGTGCCCAGCCTGCTCGCGTAACTTCCGTCGCTCTTCCCAAGAGAGCGATGTGTCCGCGATGGGGCGCAGGTAGCGCACGGCACCACAGGCTTCGAGTAGTTCGCGCAAATCCTCACCGCGCAGGCACGGGACGCTATCGTCAACGAACAACACTCCCGGGACACCCTCGAACAAACGCTTCAGCCGCTCAGTCGCGACGTAGAGGTCACTTGGCTTCGCCCAATGCCGGCTTCCGGTAGCGGCATCCACGGCTCTGACGAATGCTGTGTCCCGCAGCGCATTGATGAGTTTTTCTCTCTGGGCCTTCGAATCAGTGGCGAATGCGTTCAGTATGCGCTGTATATCGACTTCATAATCCTCAGCATTCACCTCAACCGTTTTCTGCTGGTACTTTGGAAGAACATGGTGAATCACATCATCGACGGGGTCCGGTTCGCTCAGCCCGAGCGATCTGAGAAACGCCTGCGACTCGTCTGTGCTGCACACGGCCGAGTGAACCGTTGGGAAGCCAGTCTGAAACTTTCCAGGAAGAAACGCCTGCGGCTGCCCACTGACGTATGGCCGCACGTGCCTACCATCCGAAAGCCGGATCAATGGCAGCTCCTTCGCTCGCTGAAGCAGCGCCTTCTGATTGCCGAGGAATTCGTAAAGGCGGCGGACCCAGTCATCGGGCTGCCTCTCGAGAAACTGCGCGCTCAGCTTCGGCAGGATTGCCTCCGGCCGCACCTCGTCGACGCCGAGTTCCTTCATAAGGTACTCGCGCAGATCGGGCGTGCGCTCCTGTGAGATGTCCGCGCTCAACCAGGCGACTTCTTCATCAGCGCCCAGCAAGTCGGTCAGTTGGGCTGGGCTGAGTAATTCGCGCAACTCCTGGGTCCGGGCCAATCTAGCGCGCTTCGCGGCCGCGTAGCCTCCGCCATGACGAGGCAGAAGCGGCTCATGGATAAGGGCCTCTCGGACCTTCTCGAATACCGGCGCAAACAGCGAACCCTCGGGGAACTTCGTGCGATCGAGCGGCAGGCAACGTAGTACCCCGACATCGAGCACCTCGCGATCACGCAGCCATCGTAGAGCACTCACCAGAAGTTCCGCGGTCTTGATAGCCAGATGCTGATTCCAAGGGTCCTTGTCCGGTACATTGTCGCGGGCCGGGGTGGTCCGATAGGGACCTTGCACGAGGAAGCCGAGGTGTGTCTCTAGGATTGTAGGAAAGAAGACCACCAGTCTCGAGGACGTGAGCCGTTCGATCCGGTGACCCTGGCTGTTTGCGGCGGGGACCAAGCGGAACGCAACCTCTACGTGGCCCGCGTGGCGTCCCTCATTGTCCGCCACGGGGCTGGAGAAGACGAGCCACTCTTCATCCACCTCGCCAACGCCGTCTGCCTGACCGATGATCATCACGCGCCGAACTCCGGCATCCAGGTCATTCGACCCGCGCAACCAAGTCCCCGAATGCCCGTCCCCGGCGCTCCAGTGAATCTCCTCGATCTGGCGCAGGAACAGGAGCGCCGTGCTGCCGAGCCGTTTGAGCCCCGCAGTGATCTCTGCCTGGGAAGGCCCGCCGCAGGGTTTCACGGGGATCAGGAACACGGTCTCCTCCGGGTCGCGCTGGATGGGTGGGGCTGCAACAGGCCTGACGAAGCGCTCGATGGCGAAGTCCTCAGCGCCGGAATGGATCTCCGGCCGGTCCGTAACCGCGTAAACCGACTTGAATCCAATACCGAAGCTGCCGATGTCGGTGAGGTCCTTGGTGGTCTCCCCGACACTGCAAATCGCTTGCACGTCTGCGTCGTTGAACGGTTCGCCGAAGTGGGCGACCCTCAACCGTCCATCAGACAGATAGAACGTTACGACTCTCGATCCGCGCCAGTCCCTCCCGCGCCGCCGAAGGGCATCCTCAGCGTTCTGGAGCAGTTCAAGAATGAAGTGAGCCGGGTCAGCATACCGCGTATGAAAGCGGATACTGTTCTCGAGGTTTCGCTCAAGACGGTCCGGGTCACTCGCAATTGAGCGGTAGTCAGTGGGCATATGCCACGCGCCTCCCTCCGATGATCCCCTCCGCATGGCAGAGCATCCGCAGGTCGCACTCCTCGCAGATGCGAGGCTCCGGCCGCTTCTGGACCGCGAAGTTGCATGCCTGGATGCGCCGGACGGTCTCGTCGAAGTAGCGGCCCGCCTCCTCTACCCGCTTTGGATCGTAGGGCAGGGCCATGAGCGCATCCTGTTTCCGTGGTTCGCTTGTCCAGTACAGCAACAAACGGTCCACGCGCCGGCCGTAGCGGTGCTCCAGGATGTGTGCGTAAGTACAGAGCTGACGCTCGTAGGCGGCGATCAGCTCGGGGCTGTCAATGGGTCTTGGTGAGGTCTTAAAGTCGAGGAGTTCCAGCTTGCCGTCGCCGCCAAGCAGCAGGTCTACCTTGCCAGTCAGGATGTAACTATCCTTTTCGAGAGATACGTCCACCTCCGTCTGGATTACCCGGCGCATTTCGTCTTGGTTCTGTCGGAAGTAATTCATGACCTGCTCGAAGGCAGCTTCCTTTGCCGCATCACCAATCGGACGCACGTCCTTCATGCGGAGGAAGCCGAAAGTCCGCTCGAAAAGTTCGCGGATTCGCGGCTCGTCCAACAGATCGAGCCTGCCATCCAGGGCGATGCGGTGGATCTCCTCGATGGTCTGATGAACGAGCAATCCGAAGAAGATCACCGCAGAACGCGAGGGCGTGAAATCGTATTCGCGGAAGAATTGGTATTGTCTCGGGCAGGTTTCGTAAATCTTCAGATCACCTGTAAAGCTGTAGCTACGCTTAACCGGAATGCGCTCGCGCAGCCGGAAACGCTGCGCGGCAAGAAGATCCTTCCGCACGTAAGGCCACTGAGGGAGCCCCTGCCAGATCGGGCCGAAGTAGTCCTTGGGGGATTCGGGAGCAGTGAGGACCAGAATCTTCTGCGCCCGGGAGAAGGCGACGTAGTGGAGCCGCATTCGATCGAACGTGGTGATCCGGCTTTCAGGCTCGAAGCTCGGCCGGCGGTAGGAGGGGCCCAGGTCCCGGTCGATTTGCTTGGGACTCGAAAGCTGCGCGCAAAGGGAACCGACTACCACAACGGGGAACTCCAGGCCCTTGGCTTGATGAATGGTCATCACCTGGACATAGCCCTTGGGGAAGGGTCGGTCCGGGTCCTCGTACTCGTTGATTCCGCCGTCGTAAAGCAATCGAAGTAAGCTGTTGAAGAGATGCAGCCGCAGGATTTCGCGGTTGCGATGAGTCACGACCGTGTAGTGATAGTACGTCTGGAAGGCGTTTAGGAGCTGCGAGAAGATCGCCAGATTACGGGCTGCATTCTCGTTCTTGACGTCGCTCTTGAAGGGCTCTAAAGCGAGCAGACGGTAGAGGTAGTCCGCCGGACGGACGTCGAGCGCCTGCCCTTCTTTCAGGCCTGCAATTTCCGCTGTCCAGCTCTGTAAAGCCCTGGCCAGCGAGTGCGGCGCTGCAAAGCGCCGGGCCAGATCGACGATGGACTCGTCAACATACCGAGCCAGCTCGGCGACCGCGCCTGCCACGTCACCCCGGCCGTTCCCATACCAGCCAAAAATTAGAGCGAAGCAGGCGACAAGGTCACGAACCTCCTGGTTGTCGAAGTACGCCCGGGCTCGCGGGCAGAAGGCGGGTATGCCGCGCTCGGCGAGGGCCTCAAGGTAGGCCGCGCTGTGCTCCTGCCGGACGCTGTGCAGGAGCAGCGCAACCTGGCTGTAGTCCTCGATGACTTTGCTGCCCTTCAAGTACGCAACGAAATCCGCGAAACGGCGGGCCTCGTCCCACCGGTCACGGCCCCAGATGGCGAAGACCGCCGGGGACTCCGGGGGCTTCGCCGTAAGCTCGGCCTGGATCGTCTTGTCGTAGCGGAAGGAAACCCCGTTCGGGTTCGACCAGTCGGCCGAGGCCATCCAACGGTCGTAACGCTCAATGATTGCGGGGTGCGAACGGTAGTTGGTCGTGAGCTTCACGATCTTGCAGCCTGGCATGCGCTGCGGGAATTCGAGGATGTTGCGAACCGTCGCGCCCCGAAAGCGGTATAGGCTCTGGTCCTCGTCGCCGACTACGCAGAGGTTCTTTGTCTTCTCGGTGAGCTTCAGCAGGAGCTGCTCCTGGACGTAATTGGTGTCTTGGTATTCGTCCACGAGCACGTACTTGATTCGGCTCGTTACGGCGTCCCTGATCTCGGGGTCAGCCAGCAGAGAGTCATGAACCAGCCTTTGAAGATGCGCGAAGTCCACGCGGTTGTCTTGTAACAGCGCACGCCTGTAGGCGAGATAGGCCATGCCTATGCCGCATAGGAAGCCACTGCCTGAGTCGAGAAGTTCTTGAGGCTCAACGAGCTCCTCGGTGATCTTGTCGAAGTAGCCGCGCGCCCCTTCGATAGCCGTCCAGCGCGTCTTCCAGCGTCCTAGGTAGAGGCCGTTCTCAGCTTTCGGGATGACCTCGTCAAAGTGCTCGAACAAGAACAGGAGTTGCGTCAGTTCGTCCAGGGTCTCGTAATTGTGACCCAAGGGAGTCCTGTGCCGGTACCGCTGGAGCAGGCCATTACAAAGCCCATGGATCGTCGAGACCGTAAGTTCGGAAAGATCTCCCTTGTAGCCGATCTTCCGAGCGGCGGCGGTCATCCGGTCGCGCATCTCGTAGGCGGCCTTCTCCGTGAACGTGCAAAGGATCACTTCGCTGGGGGCGGCCCGATTGAGAAGAAGGAGGTTCAGAGCCCGTAGAACGATGCTGTAGGTCTTCCCCGAGCCGGGCCCCGACACCACGAGCAGGGGGCCGTCAAGGTGTCCGACCACCGAGAGTTGCGCCTCGTTCAGATCTGGGTAGTGCTCCAGGATGGGGGGAGCAATCATCATAGCAGTCCCGCCTTTCGGAAACTGAAGACGGCATCCACGGAGACGATCAGGTGGTCAACAATCTTCAGCTGAACTGTCTCCGCTGCGAGCACCACCGCGCGAGTCAGAATCTTGTCCTGCTCAGTTGGCTCGACGCGGCCGTTGGGATGGTTGTGGGCCAACACCAGGGCTGCGGCCCCCCTGCGCAACGCGGATTCAACGACTCGGCGGGGATACACAGCCGCTCGGTCAATCGTCCCTTCTTCGAGCCGTTCAGTGCCATCGCGCAACAAGCAGTATGCGGAGTCAAGGTAGCCGACCTCGAAGACCTCGTTCGAAAGCGCGCCGATGCGCATTCGCCAGAAGCTGGCGAGGCGCTCGGGGTCGGCAAGAGAGTCGCGCCCTTCAACAGTCTGCTGGAGGTAGAGGGTCGCTGCGGCTTTGATGATGCGGAGCGCGACTGGCGTGACGCTGCCGATTCCAGGCACTTCCTGAAGTTCCTCAATCGGGGCGTCAAGAATGCCGCGCAGATTCCCGAAGCGCGCGATTAACGCTTTCGCGGGCTGCTTGACATCCGACCGCGGGATAGCGAGCGTCAGGAGTAGTTCCACCACCTCGTAGTCGGCGAAGCCGTCCAAGCCCGCCTTTACGAAGCGGTCGCGAAGCCGTTTCCTGTGTCCAAAATAGTCCGGGTTGGGTTGGCTCATCAGGACAACTTTCTCCGCCGTTGCTTTCCCTTCCGTCGTCCGCCCACGTTCTTGTTCGCTTCCAGCCAAGCGTCCACATCCTGCCTGCGAAAGCGCCACTGGTTTCCGACCTTGGAGGTTGGAATCGTTCCGGCGTTGGCCATCCGGTAGACCGTGTCGTTGCTGACGCGGAGGTACTCCGCCACCTCACCCAAGGTCATCAGTCTCTCCACGGACGGCAACCCTTCGCCAGCAGAACGGCTCATAACAGACCATAGTACTCCAGAACGCTGCGGCCTAATCAAGGAATTTGCTCGGCTCCTCCGGGTCGATTCGCCCTTCGATGCGGCGTGCACAGGGGTGTGTTTGAGAGCAGCCCGCAGGCGCTCGGAGAGGTCGCCGTTCTTGTTCCCTGCGTTTTCGCGGGGGCGATATCGGTCTCGACGTACTTGCAGACCTCCGGGTTCACCGACTGCTTCAGGCCGGCGAGGGGGCTACCTGCTCGGTCTTCGGCTGGCCATTGGCGATCACCCGTACGCCCTTGTCAGTCTTCTCCACGAGGACGGGAACCTTCTCGGAGACGTTCGCGCTCCGGCCTCGTACTCGCACGCGACGCCGGACTTTTGGCAGATCTCCCGGAAGAGGACCAGCGGGCTGTACGGCATGTGGCCACGTCGCAAAATCTCCAACTTCAAAGCTCACCCTGGGCAAAGCCTCCCGCTACCGTTCGCGAAAATGCGTCTGGTAATGAACGGGTTCAGCCACACGTTTCTCATTGCGAAGGAAAGGCCTCGGCTATTGAGCCGCAGGGACGAGCGCCGCGATCTGTGGGCGGAGCTCACCGATCACGGTTGCGAAGGCGGGCAACTCGGGCACCAGCGGGCCGAGCCACTGATCCCAGGTCTTCTCGACGTAGGCGAGCATGCGACCGTCGAAGAAGTCCTCTGGCCCCGCGAAGGAGACGTTCCGTGCGGCGCATTTCTCGGCCAGGAAGCGACCGAAGTCGGTGAGGTCCAGTCGGTCCTTATAGGCCGCCAGCACGCGCCACAGGTCGTAATAGTCGCGGGCGCGCGAGCGGCTCCAGCCCCTTTCCTCGAGCTTCTCGACGTGCTGGAGGATCGCGCGCAGTTTCTCGGCAACGATCTCCTCCAGCGCGTACACGCGGACCTCCGCTTCGAGGGGCTCGCCGTACTCATGGATGATCCTGCGTTTCGGCGCAGGCTTGAGGATTTTCTCGTCCACTGCGGTCTCGATCATGACCCGCGTCTGCGGTTGCCTCTGCCACGGGAAACGCGCGCGGATCGTGAAGGCCTCCTGACCTCCGGGATGCGGGTCCCGCTCGGTGTACCGCTCGCAGGCGATCTCCACGGGGACGTACTCGTCCAGTAATCTCGCGGCGGCCCCGCAGGCTTCCAGGACGGCGCGCTCCATCGCCTCGCCGGCAGGCACACCCTCCAGACCGGAGAAGTCCAGGTCCTCGGAGAAACGGTAGTCGCCGAAGTAGCACTTCTTAAGCGCCGTGCCGCCCTTGAAGACGAGCGTTTCCCGGAGCGAATCGACCTGCCCGATGCCGGCGAGAACCCAGGAGAGCAGGTAGTCCCGCTCCAGAACCTCCCAGGGAATTCCGAGCCGCTTACGCGCTTCCTGAAGGCGTGTTCGAAGCGGCCTCATGCGTCGACCTTCCCGGGCAGGTTCTCCTGGATCATCCAGCGTCTGTTGCATGGTCCCTTGCGGGGACCCGTCGGATCGAGCTTGCGGTAACCCTTGATCGGGACTGCGGCCAGGCGTTCGAGTTCAGAAGAATCGATGCCCTGGTGTTCGAGCACCCAGCCCAGGCGCTTAGCCGTGGCCGCGTCCATCCTGAGGGCGTACTCGATGATCCGCTCGAGATTCAGATGGGCGCCCCGCACCTGGAACGCGTGGAGCACCTCGGCGAAATCGCCGCAGTGCTGCGGCATGGTCAGTCCATCCAGCAACGTGCGCTCGGGATCGGTCATCGTCACTCGTGCCTCCCCGATCCACACTCTCTCGGTACCAAAGAAGCGTTCCGGCTTCACTTGGATGAAGCGGTAGATCGTGTCGCCGACGAGGAAACCCTGGCGACCCAAGCTGGCCTTAGCTCCCCGCATGCGCGGCACCGACGCCTCGGTCGTCGTCAGGACGAACACCTTTCTGGGTGTTTGCTCTGTCAGGCCGTGGTAGTGCAGGGCCGACCAGTGCGAGATGGCCGCCGGTTCGACCAGGGCCATGGCGATCTCGAATTCGTGGGCGGGCGTAACACCGGGGACAGTCGAGGAGAGGGCGTAGAGCCCCTTGCGCAAGCGGACCACCCACCCCGACTTGGCCAAGTGATGGAGCGCCTGGCGCAGGTAGCCCGCCGACAGGCCAACGGCAGGGGCCAGCTCACGGGCGCGGGCCGTGGTGAAGACGCGATCCGCCTCGCCGGCGAGGCGTCTGACAAGCTCTATCCCTTGACCGGTGTGGACTAGATTCTCTCTGGTCATCGTTCGCCCCGTTCGAACAACCGCACTACCAAGTCTATGACCCACCTTGATAGAAATGATACGGCAATTGTTCGTCTCTGTCAAATAATCTCCAGAAATAATCTAACGAGCATTCTCCTGTAGCCGTAGACCCGGAGTTTGATCAGTGGGACGACGATGCGGCGGCGGATCAGGTAGTCGCATTCCCACGGCCAGCCAGCGTTGAAGTGGCCCATCAAATAACGGCAGGCCGGACGGGGCCGAGAAAGGTCCTCGAAGGAAGAACTGGCCTTCCGGCGAGTTTTTGCCTGGGTGCGCTTGAGGCCGACATGCTCGGATGCCTGACGACGAGCTCGCGCTTCAGTTTGATGACCTTTCCCTCGTCGGGTGCGAGGGCGAGGTCGTCCTGGAGCGTCCAGAACGCACGGATT
>Ga0078972_1000772_pt1 | contig 131805 bp, 131 predicted proteins | sample YelNatPaOPGAMG01_FD_67568 | JGI IMG/M metagenome (GOLD analysis project Ga0078972, IMG submission 67568) | Hot spring thermophilic microbial communities from Obsidian Pool, Yellowstone National Park, USA - OP-RAMG-01 (SPADES assembly) (version 2) | ecosystem: Environmental > Aquatic > Thermal...
CAAAACTGAGAAGGAGCTTGGCTTTAGGGCGAAGTATTCCTTGGAAGAAGGAATCCAGAGATTAGTGAAGTTTTATTGAGTCAAGTGAGGACTGCATCCTATCTTCTTTGTCTTTTTTTGCTAAAGCAGATTCAAATGCTTTATACGTGTTATGCAATTCCCCAATATTGCTTTTTTTAACCGCGTCAGACAGTTTATCCCTGAAGCGTATGCGCTCTTCTTTTTTGAATGCGGATGAAGATACAACTTCAGTAATATACTTAATCGCCCTCATTCTTGTTTCAACCGCGGCTTCAGAATCCCCTGCGATTGCGATGAGTTTTTCTACGCTTGGTTTAAGCTTTTCAGTGTCTATCTTAGATGCAGATAAACATCCCTCAATAATTTTGGACAATTCCTTGTGTTTCTTAATCTGCTTCTCTGTCATTTTCGGGCTGCCGCCAAATTCAGTTATTCCCATGAAATCCAACCTGCTTTATTTAGAAGGTTATAAATAAATGGATTTGGAAAACTTTACGATGCAACCCAAACGGATAGTCGTCGGGATGTCCGGTGGCGTAGATTCCTCCATGTCTCTGCTGCTTCTTAAACAGCAGGGTTGGCAACCAATCGGGGTTTCATTAAAGCTCGCTGTTTGGGAGGAAGGCTGCAGGAGGGAGAATGCCTGTTGCACTGAGGAATCGTTGCGCATCGCGTCAGAGGTTTGCAAAAAACTTGGCGTCCCACACTACATATATAATGTTGAGAAAGACTTTGAACGCAATGTTATGGATTTCATGGTTTCTGAGTTAAAGGCTGGCAGAACCCCCAATCCATGCGCTGAGTGCAACCGTACCTTGAAGTTCGCGAAATTGTTTGAGTTTGCCGCAAAACACGGCATCTCTTATGTTGCTACCGGCCATTATGCGCGCAGCACGCCCGAAGGGGAGTTATTGCGTCCAAAGGACCTTTCAAAGGACCAAACGTATGGCTTGTGCTTTTTGACAAGCGAAATGCTCTCAAAAATAGTTTTCCCACTCGGCGAACTGACCAAGAAAGAGGTCTATTCGCTTGCAGAAAAAGAAGGTTTTGAAATCTTCAAAAAAAGGAAGCAGTCACAGGATTTATGTTTTGTCTCAGGCAAAGACTTGCCCGAATTCATTGATGAGAAACTTGGGAGAAGCCCAGGCAGGATAATGGACACGGAGGGCAGAAGGCTTGGCGAACACCGCGGCCTGCATTTCTATACAATAGGCCAGCGCCATCATCTTGGATTAAAAGGATTGTATTTTGTTAAAGAACGTGATTACAAAAACAACTACTTGATAGTCACAAAGAACAGGGACGAGATACTGCAAAACGAAGCTATCCTCTCCAGACTGCACTTTATTTCCGGTACGGTTCCCGACACGGAGATGCGCTTAATGGCGCAGGTCAGGTATGGGCAAAAACCAGTGGGTGCAACCTTACATCCATCCGGGATGGATGCTGCACGCGTAGTATTTGATGAGCCTGTCCAAGCTGTTACTCCAGGGCAGGTCTGCGCCCTTTATCTTAACGACCTTTGCCTTGGCGGTGGAATAATAATCTAGCGTAATCCCACTTTTCCCTATTGTTAAACATCTCTCCATATCTATTCGGTTAAACAGATAGCTAAGCAAATAGTTATATAACTAATCAGTTATATTCTACCCGTGATATGTATTTTGCGTGCAATTGCTGATGAAACTCGCTTTAAGTTGCTTAAGCACTTGGAAGCAGGGGAACTCTGCGCTTGCAAACTGCCCGAACTTGTGGGAGAAAGTCAACCTAACGTTTCCAAACATTTGCGCGTCTTGCGTAGCGCAGGGCTTGTGATGGTTAAAAAAGATGGCAATAAGCGGATTTACTCGCTTTCTGGCAAAGGCAGGCAAATATTGCGGGATATTTCTAGGTGGTGAATATGAAAATTGAGGTCTTAGGAAGCGGCTGCCCAAAATGCAGGGAGCTTGAAAGACGCGTAAAGGAAGCGGTTGCAAAAGCCCGGATTAATGGGGATGTAACGCATGTTTATGATATTGGTGAAATAATTGAGCGTGGCGTTATCTCCACCCCAGCACTCTTAATTGATGGGAAAGTCGTGGTAAGCGGCAGGGTTCCTGAAGTTGATGAATTGGTTAAGCTCCTTCAAAAGTGATTAAATGGATGACAAAGTTCTGTTTGTGTTGTTTTTAGTTGTATTCGCGTTTTTCTATCTGCTTCCATTCACTGAGCTCACCGGCACATTTCTGGATAGCGGAATATCAATGACACATGAATACGCAACAGAACATGTGCTTACGTGTTTAGTCCCAGCCTTTTTTGTAGCCGGCGCGATTACCGGGCTGTTGAAAAAAGACATTGTAATGAAATATCTCGGGGCAGATGCGAATAAAATCATCGCTTATCTCTTCGCGTCCGTCTCCGGCTCAATCCTTGCTGTTTGCTCCTGTACTATCCTCCCGCTTTTTGCTGGAATCTGGAAGCGTGGGGCAGGGCTTGGGCCTGCAATAACATTCCTTTACTCTGGTCCAGCAATCAACATCGCAGCAATATTTTTGACCGCTTCTGTTTTTGGTTTTCAACTCGGTTTCGCCCGTGCAGTTTCAGCAATACTGCTTGCAATCGTAATCGGTTTGTCTATGGAATTATTTTTCAAAAACGATAGACAGAAAAATGCCGGGAAACTCATAACTGAAACTGACGATAAAACTGATATGCGCTTGGTTTCCGTATTCATTTTCGTGCAAATACTCTTCCTAATCGTGAATGGGTTAAAAATTGATTTCGGGCTCAAAATATCTGCATTTGCTGTTATCATCCTCACAACCGCCTACCTCGCCATCTTCAGGCTTTCCAGAGAACAGGCAAGGGTGTGGCTGTTAGAGACTTGGGGTTTATCCAAAACATTTCTTCCTATCTTATTTCTTGGCGTCTTTACCGCAGGTGTACTGCAGGTGCTTCTTCCCGAAGAACTAATCACATCAACGCTCGGTGGAAATAGTCTCGGTGCAAACCTAACAGCATCCGTCTTTGGGGTTGTCGTATATTTTGCCACGCTGACTGAAGTGCCCATCCTACAAGCTCTCATGGCGAAAGGGATGGGTGCAGGTCCTGCGCTCGCCCTGCTCCTCTCCGGACCATCTGTTTCGCTGCCCTCCATTCTAGTTATCCACAGGGTCTTAGGCTTGAACAAGACCGCAGCGTACATATCGCTCGTGGTCATATTCTCAACGCTTGCAGGACTGGTTTATGGTATGTTTGTGGCATGACTTTCCAGCAATACGCTTGAAATGCCATTTCACTCAGTCCTGTGTAGCCCTAAAGCCGCTGCAAATGCGATGAGTATTCCGATGATCCAAAGCGTCGGGTTTGGAGAACCCCCAACCAATAAACAGACGCGCCAGGAACTCGTACGCCCCTTTCAACGATTGGATTGCTGCGTTGTCTGGCGCTAGATTGCTGAATTTACCCAGAATCAGGGCGAACATAACGATGAAAACCACCACGACGGCAATTTTCTAATTCTCTCTCCTAAACGAAAGTTTGAGAAAACCTCGGTTATAGTCTATGATCGGCAATCAGTTACGAGAAAAGAAAAGGGGTATTGAATAGCCCAATCAAAATAGTGTAAAATATCTGTATGCTCATCAAGGCTTATTTTTAGCATAATGTAGAAGTACGCGAGTTACGGGATGGATACTTTTGACGCAAAGCCCCTTGCCAGAAAGTGCTTATAAATATTAAATGATTCATTATATTGTCGGTTTTATGTCTACAAGTGAAAAAATTTATTTCGAGAAAGCTGGAGTACGGATAATCAATGACGATGTACTTTATACAAAAGAAGTAGAACCGAATAGTATTGACCTTATAGTAACTTCACCACCTTATAACGTGGATATAAAGTACAACAGCCACGATGATAAAATTTCATACCCTCAATATTTAGAATTTACTGGACGATGGCTAACCCGTTGCCATGAGTGGCTTAAACCAGACGGGCGTTTTTGTCTTAATATCCCCTTAGATAAGAATAAAGGCGGTCAGCAGAGTGTGGGTGCAGATATTACTGTTATGGCAAAAAATATTGGATTCAAATACCACTCAACAATAATTTGGAATGAAGGAAATATTTCGAGAAGAACGGCTTGGGGTTCTTGGATGAGCGCACGCGCACCCTATGTTATTGCCCCGGTTGAACTGATAGTCGTTTTATATAAAAGCGAATGGAGAAAAACGAATAATGGCGGTGTTTCGGATATTACAAAGGAAGAATTTATGGATTGGACTAGCGGCATATGGTCTTTTCCTGGTGAAAGCAAAAAGAAAATCGGACACCCGGCTCCATTTCCAGTAGAATTACCACGAAGATGCATTAAACTATTTAGTTTTGTTGGAGATGTTATTTTGGACCCATTTTTAGGCAGTGGGACAACGCTTATTGCAGCGTATTTGAATAAACGCAAAGGAATAGGTATCGAGATAGACAAAACATATTGTGAGCTGGCTAAATCTCGGCTGATAAACGAAGCACATATTTGTAATTCCAAACTATTTGAGGTAGAGGTTTGTAAGAATGACTGAACCAAATCTTGATGCAGCGTGGGCTTCTTTTGCAAAGAAACATGGAGAGAAGGCATATTATTTAGTTGATCAATTTTTGACAGATATAGAAGAGGAATATAAGAAACGAAAAATTGAAGAGTTCGAAAAAAATGGAGTAGATTATCAGACAGCAGTCATTAAAGCTAGGCAGTCTTGGGTTGCTTATGTTGGCGGCCAGTTGGAGAACATAATCTTTCTTATTCTTGAACCATTTATCAAAAAGAAAGGAGTAAAACTCATTCGCGGCAACGTGATAAAAGGGAATAATCTCTCCACAGAATTAGATATGTTGCGCCGTGCGTTGTTAGTTCATTTCAACGAGTATTCATACTTACCGGATGCAGATCTGATTATCTACAAAACCAATAGTTCAAACGTTAAAGTGATTGCTATTCTATCAATAAAAAACTCTTTCCGAGAGAGATATACTGAAACGCCATATTGGAAACTCAAGCTTGGCCAGAGTGAAGTTACACGTAATATCAAAGTGTTTATAGTAACTCCAGACCGAGATGATGAAATATCAAACGGCAAAAAACCATCAAAAGCAAGAGTGATTCTTGAGTACGAACTCGATGGAGTTTATATTACAAAAGAAAAACAAGAATTTGACGCTTCAACCAAAGTTGGTAATATGAACGACCTTATAAAGTGCATAGAAATATTGCTTAAACGTAGATAAAATTATAGTTTGGTGAAAAAATGGCAAGTGGAATTCAAGGAAACGTTAGTTTTCCTTGGCAAATTATCGTTCTGGCTGTATGTCTATTGGCGATATTCTTTAGTGGGAATATCGCCGGAGCCGATTGGTGGAAGGTTGTAATACCTGCCTGTATAATGGGCCTCATCGCGTTTTTACATATGCTAAGGTAATCACTGTTTCGCCTTCGGTGCAGTTTTTAAACCTCTCTAACTAGGCTGCGAAATTTAATATCTTCATGCAAGGTGTATACTTAGGCGAAGACAAAAAGTGCTTTTTAGTGCAGGTTTTTCGGATATGGCAGCGAGTGAGCCCTGCTGGGTGCGAACGAGCGCAGCCAACCGAAAAAGTGCAGGGGGAGGGATTTGAACCCACGCAGTCCTAAGACAACGGATCTCTCACATCTTCTTTTCCATTGGGTTATCTTTGGAAAATAAAAGGCTCACTTGAGTCCGTCGCATTTTTCTGGGGCCATTTTCCGTTTGCGCTTTCGCACCAAATGCGGAAAAGGGTCAGACCAGGCTCTGCCACCCCTGCAACAAGCGCATATAATAGTTAATCAAATATTAATTAAAAAGTTCGCTTTCAAATTGTAACATTACCTGCGTACGCCGGTGTAGATGGATCTTAAGCGGTTATATTAACGCTTGCATAATTTCAAGAAGTTCGCATAGATTTCTTCGCCATACTCCGTGTGTTCTACTTCAGGGTGGAAAAGAGTCCCGTATATTGTTCGTGAAAGCGATTTGAATGCATGGTTGGTGCAGTCTTTTGAATGTGCAAGCACCTTAAAACCAGGGGTATTTACCACTTCGTCGTTATGCGACGCCCAAGCAATAAAGCGTTCAGGCAAACCATCAAAAATCTCATCTTTATCGTCAACTATTATTTCCACCTTGCCGAATTCAGGACCTGCGGAGGGCTGTGCTTTTCCACCGAAATGCATGCCGATGAACTGTTGTCCAGCGCATACGCCCAAAATAGGGCCTTGAAACTCTTCAAGGTATGCGCGCGCATTCCCGACCTGCTCCGCATCGCCCAGTCCTACTCGTATGGCTCCACCAGAAAAAATAAGCGCATCTGATTCAAGAATATCTGAAAGCGGAGTAGTTACCGAAACAATCCTCGCATCCGCTTCAAGATACCTAAGTGTCCTCAAAATCCTATGTGTCCATTGCGAGCCAAAGTCCACAATTGAGACTTTCATACTCCATTCCCTCTATTCCCATTCAATTGTTCCAGGCGGTTTGGAAGTTATGTCGTAGACTACTCGGTTAACCTTTTCCTTCAGTTGACGGGTAATCCTGTTTGCTATACTCTCAAGCACATCAGGGGGGATGCTGCACGCTTTCGCAGTCATCCCGTCCAGGCTTTCAACAGCTCTGACTGCAACGGTATATCCATAGGCTCTTGCATCACCCATTACGCCCACGGTTTTAACGGGCAATACAACTGCAAAATATTGCCACGGGAGCTGCATCTTTCCTTCTTTAGCCGCATTTTCTAACTCTTCTTCAACTATTGCGCACGCTTCTCTCGCAATCGCCGCCTTTTCAGGGGTTGCTTCCCCCATTATTCTAATTGCTAATCCTGGACCTGGAAAAGGTTGCCTGTTGTAAATCTCAGGTGGCAAACCCAATTCCCTCCCCACCTGCCTTACTTCATCCTTATACAATTCGCGAAGGGGTTCAACAAGCTTCAGATTCATCTCTTTTGGAAGCCCTCCTACATTATGGTGCGATTTGATGGTCGCTCTAAGCCCGCTTCCGCTTTCAATCCAATCCGGTGCAAGCGTTCCTTGTCCTAAGAATTCTGCCTTTTCTTCCTTTGCAATCCTTTCAAAGATTCTTATGAATCTTTCTCCAATAATCTTCCTTTTCATTTCTGGTTCTACCACTCCTTTCAGCGCATCATAGAATTCTTGCCGGGCATCAACAAATCTCAGGTTTAAGCCAACCTTATTCGCAACTTCTTTGATTGTTTCTGGCTCATTCTTTCTCATGTATCCAGTATCAACAAAAACAGAGACGCAGTTTTTCCCGAGGGCTTTGCTCATAAGAACGGCGGTAACGGTAGAATCAACCCCCCCGGATACTGCTATAATTGCTTTACCTTCCCCAACCTGGGCCTTAATAGATTTAATTGCTTCCTCAATAAACCGCTTCGCATTGAAAGGCATGCATTAATCTCTCCGTGAATACTTAAAAATTGTTGGTCTCATAATTCGCTGGCAAACGGCAAGCCGTTAGCAAACAGGCATAGATGCGCTTTTAATGCCCTGTGAAAAGATTTGCAAGCTTAAATGTAAAAACGAAGACAAAGATAGCCAGCAAGCAAAGAGGCGCCGCAAAAACAAGGATGCCTTTCACAAAACTATCAAATTTTATTCTTCCATTATAACCGGCATCAAAGAGGATTCCAGCCATAAGGTAGTAAAAAACAGCGAATTGAATAACGCTTTTTCCACTTCCAGTATACGGGCTAACAGCAGCGATTCTTTCAAGCACATCCATTACAACCAAACCAAGCGCCGCAAATAGCGGGAAAAAGAATGCGGATGATGCGGAGATAATCCACGAAACAAGCCCTACCTTTGATTCTTTTTCAGCTTCAAATTCAATTGATGCAGATGCGCTTCGCGCAACGTCTTTTAATGCCTCGCCAACATCCAAACCTGTTTCAAGGCTCTTTGCGATGAGTTTGAAAGCCCTATTAACATAACGCAAGCCCGGTGTTTCAATTAGGCTGCCGAATGCCTGTTCAGCAGGAACACCGGCTAAAAATAATACGTAACCATTCTTTGCCCTTTCAGCAAGTTTGCCATCATAAAAATAGATGGTTGTTTTTAATGCTGAGACCATGTCTTTTCTTTCAGCGTAAACCGAAAGCAGCCTCGCGATAAACATCGGTAGCTCTGCCTCCATCGTTTTTGCATTCTTGCCTGCAATGAGGAACGGGTAGGCGTATACGCATAAACCCACTGAAAAGGCAGTTGCAAGAGCCAAGCAAAGTGCGTATAACATCGGCAGCAGCATGCAGAAGAGCGCGGTTGATGCGACTAGCGCCAAGCAAGCTAGAACCAAAGTAAGTGAGACCCACTCATCTGCTTCAAAACCCAGCCCGGATATTTTTACAGCTTCCATAACAGGGGTTTCAAGCGGGCTGAAAACCTTGCTGTTGCATTTGAACAATGAGGCTGCTCTTTTTAAAACAGTTCTAATTTCTGCCATTATATCCCCGGTCCAGCCAGAGCCAGCCGAGCTTGTAAGAGGTATTTTGCCAATGGAAACACAAGGAGATAAGAGACAAGGAAAAATTCAGTCGGCACGTTAAAGCCAAAAACAAAACTGCCTTCTACTAAAATGAATACCATCATTCCGGGAAGCACCCCGGTCAAAACTATAGTTATTGTTGAAAGCCTGCTGCATTCATTCGCATAAATCGTCAATTTAGCGCGTTTTGATGCTTCAAGTTCCTCCGCAAAACGTTCAACTACTCCTGTTATATTTGTGCCGGTAGAGGAGGCATGTGCAATGCTCGCGGCAAACGTTTTGAACGCTTGGCTGGGTGTTTTCTCGCCAATTTCTCTGAATGCTGATTCAACAGTTTCACCTTCCCTGACCAAAACAAGCGCTTCCAATATGAGGCTTGAAACGGTGCCGTAACCGCCTCTGCCAACCTCCCACAGCGCTTTTACCAGACTATTCCCTGATTTCAATTCACTTGCGAAATGCCTCAGCGCGTCTAAAAGGTTCGCTTCAACATCTCTCTCGCGTTTTTTCGCCAGTCCTGCAATGTGCATTTTTGCAGCGATGATTCCGAATAAACTGCAAGGGATGAAAAGAAGAATAAGCCACGCATTCAATCCGTATAATAAATCCAAACCTGAAAACAGCACAACGAATCCTAGCCCCGCAAGCGCGCCACAAGCTAATTTGAATGCAGCGTACTGTGATTCATTCCACCCGATTCCCGAGTAACATAATCTTAGGCGCTCCTCTTTGCTTACGCCAATCAGATTTACGGCGTCTATGCCAAGCAAGGCAAATAACCTTGCTGCATCAAAACCCAGTCGCCTAAAGAAGTTCAAACCGCCTCACCTTTTGTAATCCTTTCTATTAATTCTGCGCGCTCATCTTTGTTCTTAGTAACATACTCTTGGACAGATTTTCCAAAATCAATAAAACTTGTTTTTCCAGAATCTGTTAGCGCTTTGATAAATGCCGCCCTCCGTTTTAGCTCCTCTTCAATCTCGCATTTATCCGCTCCGAATAATTGGCTTATCTCCTCAATTATGCGCGATGGGCGCCTTGCGCCCCATACATAGCACTTTTTGATATGGCTAAACTCGTACAACGGATTCACGAATGCCTCTTCCTCAGCGTGCCGCCACACAAGCCCGCTCGCATTAATTTTCGTTTTGTTAGTTTCGCATCCAAGCAAATCCTGGGAATGTCCTCGCGAATTCCAGCATAATTCCGATAACTCCATTACCCGCCGCTTCTTTTCCGCATCAAAGTTCATGGTTATCACTAGGTCAAGTTGGGATAACGATTCTGTTGGCACGCTCATCGGTGGAGAATGCAGGCGTTTAATAACGGATATGCCCTTCTCGTTTGAATGCATCGTAGTAGCAAATGGGATGCCGAGGTTTGCCCCAGCAAACAATCGCTGAGCCTCGGCTCCTCTTAATTCGCCTAAAATAATCCTTTCCGGCCGCATTCTCAACGCGTTTATTACCTGATCCATTACGCTACGTGTGGCTCCTATGCCAAACGTCTTTTTCATGGCTTCTGCCTTTTTTTCCTCGCGCACGCCTTTTAGCGGTATCCAGTCCATGAATGAATCATAAAACCTCAATTCGTTCAAATCCTCCTCAATTGATATCACCCGTTCGCCTTTTGGGAGGAAAGCAAGCAGGGCAGATAAAAAGCTCGTCTTTCCAGCCGCTGGAGGGCCTGTTAAGACGATGGAGTGTTTTCTTGCTTCAATGGCAAGCCATAGGAACGCAGCCATCTCTTCGCTTAATGCACCTTTTTCAATAAGCTTTGGAATGGTCCAAGGCTCGTTTGCTGCAAATCGTATGTTCGCACTCCCGCCAGATAATGCAAGCGGGTAAAGTTGTGCGTGAAGCCTGCTTCCATCCGGAAGCTGTGCGTCTACACATGGGTGGGCTTCATCAAGCGAACAGCCCAACGGATACAAAACTGCATTAATGATCCTTCTAAATCCCCTTTCCCCGGTAAGCGTAAGATTCGTTATGCATCTTCCATATTTTCTATGGTAAACGACTATTTCTTTATACGGGTGGTTGATTTCAATCTCTTCCAGTTCGCTGTTTCCTCCATTCCACAGCAGTTCTATCGGTCCAAAACCGATGGTATCTACTGCGATTAGCCACGCCAACTCCCGTCTTCTTGTTTCATTCAACAGCGCATCAAGTTCGCCAAGGATTCTTTCCGCTTTTCTAGCCACCCTCTCCAAAGCAATTTTCCTTTCGTTAACATCAAAATAGCCTGCTGCGTCGCTTTCAGGAAATGAATCGTTTACCGCTTCTCTGATGGTAAAATATTTCGCCTGCTTTGCAAGGTCCCACTCCTCTTTGCTGAAAACTGGCAAGTCGTAATAATAGACTGTTAAGTTATCGTTTAGTCTGAAAATTTTTGTTTTCCCTCTGACCTCCAAAATATCAACCTTTGCTTTCATAGGCAACGCAAGGTTTCGGAAACTAAATTCGCTGTATGCCTTCTTGCCTTCTTCGTTTTGCGTTCCAGACCACGATTTTACAGTCGGAATCTTTTTCCCGTCACCAACAAAGGTCGGCTGAAAGACGTTCTCTGGTTTTGTTGTTGGGGGAACGCGAATGCGAATCGCATCTTCTTTCAGAGAAGTAGAGCCGAATTCCACGGCTGGCAATTCAATTAGGCTTCCGCGTTCCCCTTCATCAAGCATTAGCGCCCCATGAGGGCATGCACGGACGCACGCAGGTTCCTCCCTGCCGGCGCACAAGTCGCATTTTACTGCCTTTCCATCAACTAAACTTATTGCCTTACTTGAACATGCCTCGGCGCATTTTCCACACCCATCGCATCTGCTTCTAGATATAACTAGAACCCCTTGTTTGTTTTCCAATAAAGCGTTGTTGGGGCAAACTGTTTTGCATGCAGCATATTTTGAATTGCAGTGCCTGCAGTAATTTAGCTTGTCTTCTTCAAACTCAAGCACTTTTTTAGGGCATGCATTAATGCATTCTCGGCATCCTTCAAAAAACCTGCAATTCTCCCTTTTCCATATCAGTCGCAGAACTCCCACCTTTCAAGTGGGAGCAGAAAACGGTTATTTTTTCTCTAACTCTGCATTTAATTTCTTAAAGAAAGCGATTGACTCTGCGACGGGCTTTGAGAGCGAATAGCCGACTTGGTAGGCTTTTGCACTTTTTACGTGCTGTGGTTCAAGTGCCCTAATCTCAAGGGAAAGCGTCCTAAGCGAAGCAATAAGCGTCTTTCTGGTGAACTGCTTCCCCAAAGCAGCGTAGATTTCCCTATTCGTTCTATATTTCCCATCGCTCAGGAGTTCAATGACCGCCCAATTAGGCACGGTTATAAGCACCCTCACCCTCCATATAGAATCTTTCTTTTTCCTTACTGATTTAGAGGCGTTATCCCGTCCGGCCTCGCGGGATTGGTCAATTTGGGAAGGATTGGCGCTTTCTTCTCCAGAAATATCTTTTGGTTCGGTCATTTACTCACACCAAAACCGTTTTCCACCCCCTTATTTATATTTGTTCCTTTTCTTTACAACCTGTGTCTCTGCTTTTCTTTTTGTTCCAAAAAATATATAAAAGTATATTTTCTTGTAGATTAGTATATGAAATAAAAGAAAAAGCCCTATTTAACCGAATGAAAATTATTTCAAAAAGGAGCAGTTTAACTAAATATTATTATTTTTTGGGAAGAATATCTAAATAAATTCACCATTAGGAAGCTATTTAAATAACAAATGGTAAAAATAGTGCAGGGGTGTGACTGAAATACGCCAAAACGCCTTCGGGGTGTGGGGGGTGGGCATATCCCCGATGGTTATATCAGTTACATTCCCATTCCATTCTCATTCTAATTGAAACCAACTAGTAGAGAGGCTGCTAATTTGCTTGAACTCAAATCTGTTTTGACCCAATAAGCCGCAATGCAGTTACTGCTTCGTGCTGTATCCTGCGATTGCGATGCTTTTCAAGAAGCCGGAGCATCTCAATCGCGCGTTTGTCTCCTGTTGCGCGGCCAACCATACCTATTGCCCACGTTGCGCTCCAGCAGATAGCGGGGTCTTTGTCAGTAAGAAAATGGGCAAGGATCGGAAGTGTGGATTCGTCCTGCAATCTGCCTAACGCTTCAATCATTTCTAGCTTGGCGTGGGCATTGTTTTCGTTTTTAAGTGCTTCTTCAATAGGTTTTGCCGCACGAACTGCGCGTATCATTCCAAGGTGGCGTGCGGCTTCGGCGCGCACCTCAGGCCTAGGATCTTCAAGCGCAGCTATAAGCGCAGAGACTGCGGATTTTGAGCCTATCTCCGCAAGGGAACGAAGCGAAGCTGACCACACTTCCTTAACTTCATCTTTAATTGCGCGCTCTAAGGCAGGAACAGCTTCCGGATTAAAGACAGAACCTAATTCCCTCGCAGCAGCAGCGCGCGTTTTTGCGTATTTATCCTCCAACTGTGCAAGAAGTTTATTGAGCTGTTCCGGTTGTATGAATTCTTTGCCTGCGGTTAAGTCAACATCCGCCATATAATCCCCCAATTACTTTAGTGATGTTATTTAAAGATATTTGTATTCCCCCTATCATTCCTCCATCTCGTATTTCCTAAGTGATTCTATTTTAATACGTTTTATGGGCTTGGTTTTTGTGCGCCGGGAATTCAGAGAGTTAAAGGCGAGTTTGAGGAAAGTAGTCCAGACGATGAGGATAAATAGCGAGAGCATGAGAATAGAGAAATACGGTGGGAGCGGGGAGTAGAAGGGGCTGTACAGCACAGTTATGTAAGTGGCAGGGAAAGCAGCGAAGGCAATAAACTTAAGATATATTGGGAGGTTTTTGACAAATTTCAGATACGCTGCGAAGTAAAGCGAGATTGTTATTCCAAGAATGATTAGGAGAAAAGAGAGAAAGAGAAAAGAGGCTAAAGGCAAAAGCAGTTGCAACACAGAGGATAAACCGAAAAATGCGCGCAATACCTCCAAGCCGATTGAAGAAACCAACAACATGGAAAACGTGAAATACCAGTATTTCAGTATATGCGAAGTGATGATTTGGAAGTCTGCTTTGCTCGCGCCAGCAGTCATGGAAACCGTAGAAAGGAAGTAGATAAACAATAAGGTTGGTGGATTCGTTAGATCTGAGTTAAAGACTACGTTGAGGATTGAAATAAAATTTGTTAAAGTTTGCAAAACGAGCGTTTGTGCGTCGTAGACCTCAAACGAAATCGGGTAAAAAAACGAAAATGCGAGCAAGAGCAACGCGGAGGGAGCAAAGCAAGGGGCGATAGTTGCAAGAACCGCGGATAAGAACCCCCAAGCAGATTGCCGGTGGATAATCCGGACTTGCCCTTTTTCAGGCGTGAACTGTGCGGCTATTTTAGCATCTGAGCCTGTTGTAATTCCTACAAGCATGTGGCCCAGAAGCTCATGGCTTACTACTGCTGTTCCGCCCCAAACCCAATAAATAAGTCTATTCTCTCTAAGAACTGGTAGAACCACCCGATAGTACGCGTATAAAACAACTTTGGATTGTATGCGCCAAAACACATATGTCATTATTAGAAATAGCAAAAATGGAAGAAAGGTTTCCCGCAGAAAGTAAAGGACGGGCGTCCAGAGTTCAAAATATAATTGGGACATCACTGAAACAAGGCAACTTACTCATTAATATAAATGTTGCTTTGAAACATCCTATTGGTGTTAAAATGGCTGGAAATATTATTCACGTTGGGAAAGACAACTTTGAAAAAGAGGTTCTAAAAAGCGAAGTGCCTGTGCTAGTTGACTTTTATGCCATCTGGTGTGGTCCGTGCATGGCTCTTGCCCCTACCCTTGAAAAGCTTGCCGGTGAAATGGAAGGGAAAGCAAAGATTGTGAAAATCAATGTAGATGAAGAGCCGGAGCTTGCAAGGGAATTCGGGATAGTAAGCATCCCTGCTCTGTTTTTATTCAAAAATGGAGAATTAGTAAGCCAAGATGTCGGAGTACATCCACTGCCTGCCCTTAAGAAATGGATAGAGCAAGTCCTCTAAGACAAACCGCGGGGGGCTTCGCCCCCCTCAGTTTTTCCTTGATTTCCTGATCCCCCCAGACAAACCTCATAGGGGGCTGCCGCCCCCTCGCGGTTTTTCCTTGATTTCCCCTTCACCCCCTAGACAAACCGCGGGGGGCTTCGCCCCCCTCAGTTTTTCCTTGATTTCCTGATCCCCCCAGACAAACCTCATAGGGGGCTGCCGCCCCCTCGCGGTTTTCACCGACTTTAACGAATGCCCTATCTTTTTATTAATCCAATACGATGTTTTAGCATGGCTTCTGGTGGAGTGGCTGAAAAAAAGGCAAAGAAGGAGGAGCTGGAGGAAGAGTTAAAGAAACTGGAAACGGCACCCATTAATTTAGAAAAGGAAAAGGCAGATATCAAAGCAGAAATCACGCGCGTTGCTGCGGAGAAGGTTGTTGAGGAGAAAAAAGTAGAGGCAGAGGAAGAGAAGAAAACCGTGCCAAGCAAGTCAGCCAGCGAAGTGAATGTTGAAAAACCCGAAAAAGGTTTGGAGCTGGAGGAAAAAACCGTAGAGATGAAGGCTAGGGAATACCGCACGCCTGAAGAAGTCAAAGGAGAGGAGGAAAGGCTTGGGGCAAAAGCAGCCGAGTTAAGGGAGCGCGATTTTCAGGAGCGCGTGAGAATGGAAGAGGCAGAAAAAGAGAAGAGGTTTGGTGAAACGGAGAAGGCGCGCAGGAGCGAGGCGAAGAAAGAGCAAGCGCAAAAGGAGAAAACGCGCATAAAGCGCCCGCCAACTGCAGCAGAAATGGAGGCGGAGGAAGCAAAGAGGCGGAAACTGGAGGTTATTCAACGGAAGGAACGGATTAAAAAGCAACTAGAGGAAAGGAAGGCGAAAGAAGAACTTGCAAAAAGGAAGGTTGTAGGAAAGAATTATATGCAGATTGTGAGAAGCATCATTAGAAGCCAGAAAGTCAAATTGGATGAAATTACGAAGAAGTTACGAGAGAAATTCAAATTGTTATGGAAATGAGCCAAGAACCAAACTTTCTTTTTATTTCTTTTCCATTCAATAATAAAAACGGGTGTTTTGATGGTTGTAAAACGGTTGAAAAAAGTGGCACGCCTTGATATAGCGATAGTGGCATCGGTTGCGATTATCCTGCTCACTGGAGTTTACTCCGTGTGGGAGTTGAACGAGGCTTTTTCCTCACTCGCTTCTGTCACTGCAAATTTATCGGGTGTACCAGATTTGCCCAAACCAGCAGAGATAAAGGTCACTCTAATTGAAGTGCCCGGTTGCACCAAATGCTACAATTTCTCAGAATTAGTTAATGCGCTTAATTCAAGCGATGTAAATATCTCATTTGAGCGCATTTCTTTTGATTCGGTAAAAGGGCAGCAAATGGTTAGGGATTATGGCTTGGAAAAGCTGCCCGCACTGCACGTGATGGGTGAAACAAACAAAACTGCTGCACTTGCCTTATTATTCGGCACGAAACAGGAAGAAGAAGGCTTTTTCATGGAGTCTCCAACAGTTCCATATTACTCAGTGAAGAGCGGAAGGGTTGTGGGTCTCGTAAACTTCATTGTTCTGAAAGATTCTTCATGTGAAAAATGCTATGACGCTTCAAAGATTCCATCACAAGCCGAAGGTGTAGGGCTTGCTATTGGAAATGTCACCATCACCGAATATAATTCCGAGAGCGGTTCATCTTTTGTCAGAAAATATAACATTACCCACGTCCCTAGTGTTTTGATGAGCAGCGATGTAGAATATTACCCTGATTTAATAAATTCAATAAATGAGATCTCTAAAAAGCAGAGCGACGGTTATTACCTTATGGATTATTTTGCACCTTATCGGGAGCTATCCACAGGACGCGTAAGGGGTTTGGTTGAAGTAATCTATTTGAACGATTCTAACTGCACCGCATGTTATAATGTTTCGCTTCATGAAGGTGCACTCAGAAATTTAGACGTGTTCATTGAAAACTATTCTACCTACGACGTGGCAAGCGCTGAAGGCGCTAGCCTCATAGCAAAATACAATATCACTGGCGTTCCAACAATTCTGCTTTCCCCAGAAGCATCAGCGTATATCTCCATCCAACGCGTTTGGCCGACTGTAGGTACGGTTGAGGCAGATGGATGGTATGTTTTCAGAAACCCCGGTGTGGTTGGGGCATACCTTAACCTTACTACGGGGGAAATTGTCAATAAGACGGAGTAGATAAATATGAAGATTTTGACAATACACTCGGATTTTATTGAATTTGAGCCTCTTACAAAGGCTATCGGGAGTGCGGAGGAGGTTGCAAAAGAAAAGAAGCGGGTTGAAGAGTGCTTGGTTGTATTCGCTTCTGTTGAAAAAAGCGACGAAATCAACATAAGGCAGGTTGCGGAGAATGCCATTGCAGAGATAAGCGCTGTGATGGCGCAGGTCAAGACAAACAAGGTTGTTGTTTACCCGTTCGTGCACTTGTCCTCTACTCCGTCTTCTCCCTCTGCTGCGCTTGATGCGCTGAAGCAGGTTGAATCCGGATTAAAAGCGAAGGGTTTTGAAGTTGCTAGGGCACCTTTTGGCTGGTATAAATCATTTACTGTTAAATGCAAGGGGCATCCGCTTTCTGAGCTTTCAAGAGAAATAAAGCCAGTTGAAGCAAAAAGGGAGAGCGGTGAAAAACTAACCATTTCTGGAGAGCCTGTTTCTGAAGCGCTTAAGAAAGAATCTGAGTTGAAATCTAGGTTCTATATACTCACGCCCGAAGGGGAACTGGTTGAAGTGGAGAAGTTCAAGTTTGGTCCCACCACAGAGAAGCTTAAGATATTCTCTGGTTATGAGATAAAGAAGGAAAGGGCGTACTCCGAAGAGCCACCCCATGTGAGGTTAATGAAAGAGCTGAAGATAGCGGACCACGAGCCAGGAAGCGACGCAGGCAATCTTCGCTGGTATCCGAATGGGAGGCTCATAAAAAGACTTATTGAGAAATATGTAACGGAACGGGTGCAAACTTACGGCGGAATTGAAGTTGAAACTCCCCTGATGTACGATTTTGAGCACCCTGCTCTCAAAAACTATTTGAATAGATTTCCCGCGAGACAATACATAGTGAAAAGCGATGTAAAGGACTATTTTCTGCGATTTGCCGCTTGTTTTGGGCAGTTCCTGATGATGAAGGATACGGTAATCTCCTACAAGCATCTTCCATTAAAAGTCTACGAACTTACTAGATACAGTTTTAGGCGCGAACAAAGCGGGGAGGTTGCTGGGATGCGCAGGTTGCGCGCATTCACGATGCCCGACTGCCATGCGTTTTGCGCAGATATAGACCAAGCAAAAAATGAGCTGCTTGTGAGATTTGATTTGGCTTACGATATCCAGAAGACGATGGGCCTGGATCCAAAAGAGGATTTGGAGCTCGCGGTAAGGGTTACAAAGGATTTCTGGGAAAACAATAAAGACTACGTGGTCAATTTAGTGAAGAAGTGGGGAAAACCAGCGCTAATTGAGATGTGGAATGAACGGATTTTCTATTTCGTATTGAAATACGAATTCAACTTCGTTGACTCGCTCGGGAAGGCATCTGCGCTTACGACCGACCAGATAGATATAGAGAATGGTGAACGGTACGGAATCACCTATGTAGATGCTGAGGGAAAGAGAAGACCTCCAATCATACTACATCTTTCACCTTCAGGTGCAGTTGAACGTATTATATATGGGTTGCTTGAACAGCAAGCAATGAAAGCGAAGAAAGGCAATGTGCCTATGCTTCCACTCTGGCTTTCACCCACCCAAGTGCGCATTATACCTGTTGCAAGCGTCCACCTTGATTTTGCCAAAGAACTGGCCGAACAATTTGAACTGAATGCTATCCGCGTTGATATTGATGACAGGGAAGAGACACTGCAACGGAAGGTCAGGGATGCAGAGAAGGAATGGGTCCCATTCATACTGGTGGTGGGAGAAAAGGAGAAGCAGACTAAGAAATTCCAAGTGCGTGTGCGCGGAGCCAAGGAACCTCAGCAAGCGACGTTGGAGGAACTTATAGTCGCAATAAGGAAGAAGATTGAAGCATACCCATTTGAGAGACTCGCACTTCCGAAGTTTCTGACTAAAAGACCCATATTCGCGGGGTGAATTGAACGCCTTCAATCGTGATAGTGGGCGCTTCACGAGACCGCTCCAAGTACGGCAATAAGGCAGTGCGCGCATATCTTTCAAATGGCTGGACTGTCTTTCCGGTGAACCCCAACTGTAAGGAGATAGAGGGGTTAAAGTGCTACAAATCACCAAAAGAAGTGCCAGGAAATCCCGAATATGCGTCCCTTTATGTCCCTCCGACAATAGGGATAAAATTGCTAAACGAACTTGCAGAGATAGGGGTAAAAACAATCTACGTGAATCCCGGTGCCGAGAGCGATGAATTAATTGAAGAAGCAAAAAGATTGGGAATGAAACCTATCCTAGCATGTAGCATACGTGCGATTGGCATAAACCCGGAGTTGTTTTAATGTACGATGCAATCTTTCTGGATTGTGATGGCGTAGTCACGGATAAAAAAGCGAGAGTTGATAAGCGGGTCTTGTTTGAAGTCTACCGCTTAGCACATGCAGGGAAGAATATCGCTTTCATCACGGGGAGATCGCTAACATGGCTTTCGCATAACATTGTTCCTGTAATAGAACACTTTAATCCGTCACCGGAGGACAAGGCAAAGCTGTTTTTCATAGGCGAGTATGGGAATCGGTGGCTTTTCTTTTCAGGCATCGGTTTTATGCACGGTGCGGACAATTCCAACTCACTGCCGGTGAATGTCCGTGCAAAGATAAGGAATGAGATAGCGCGTTTTCCTTTGCTCTTTTTTGATGAGACCAAAGAATCATTTGTTTCCCTTGAGGTAAGACACGATGCGCTTATTTCACCAAGCATGGAGGCGGAAGCCAACCGTCAACTTGACATTGCTGCGGGCTACTTTTCAACCAGGTACCCGGAGTTCAATGTGGTGCGCACGCTTTACGCAATAGACATCCTGCCGAAGGGTTTGGATAAAGCATCCGGTATTAAAAGGGCGTTGGAGTTGGCAGGCGGGGTCGTAGAGGTACTTGTGCTGGGGGATAGTCCGGCGGACCTTCTGATGGGAGAGGAGCTTATGAACCAGGGCGTTAAATTCAAATTCTACTATCTCGGAGAACAACCTGTCCCGCCCGCTTTGTTTGAGGTGAAAAAACCTTCAAGCCGTTATGCGGAAGGTGCCCACGAGGTGCTAAGCGGAATCAGGTAATCGCCCCATAACAATAGGAAGATTTTAAATCGTTCCAGACTAATCTTTCCTCATGAACGCTACTGCTAAAAGAAAGGTTTCGCATATAGATATTTGTGTGAATGAGAAGGTTGAGGCGAAGCGTAAAACCGCCGGTTTTGAAGACATAGAGTTCGTCCATAACGCCGTCCCAGAAGTGAACTTTGAGAAGATAGATGTTTCAACACAGTTTCTTGGCAAGAAGCTTGCCGCACCTCTCTTAATTGAAGCGATTACGGGAGGGCACGAAAAGGGCGGGGAGATAAATCGCGCGCTTGCTGAAGTCGCACAGGAGTATGGAATTGGCTTTGGTTTGGGTTCCCAGCGAGCCATGTTAGAAGATGTTGCAGTATCCTCCACATATAAGGTGCGCTCCGTTGCACCCGATGCGCTTATTATAGGCAATATAGGGGTAGCACAACTCAAAAAATACGATTCACAAAAGATTGCGTGGGCTGTTGAGACTATAGATGCAGATGCTATTGCTGTCCACCTGAATCCTCTTCAAGAATTTGTACAACCGGAGGGCGACAAGAATTTTGAAGGTTGCCTTAAATTTCTTGAACGGTTATGCGAACTGGTTCCTGTTTCTGTAATAGCAAAAGAGACGGGTGCAGGGATAAGCCCAGAGGTAGCAATTAAACTGGAAGACGCTGGCGTCGCCGCAATAGATGTGGCTGGTGCCGGAGGAACTTCGTGGAGCGGGGTTGAACTGCTTAGATCAAAAAAAGATTTGGACGATGCGTTTTGGGATTGGGGTATCCCCACTGCAGTTTCCACCGCGCTCATTACGCGCGCTGTTAAAATTCCCGTAATCTGTTCAGGTGGCGTGCGTTCTGGGGTTGATTTGGCAAAAGGCATTGCGCTGGGCGCATCCATCGGAGGTGCAGCACTTCCTTTCCTGAAGGCATGGAGCAGCGGAGGAGGGAAAGCCGTTTCCTATCTCGTTGCCAAGTGGATTGAGGAATTAAAGATATCTGTTGCTTTGACCGGCAGCAGAAACCTTCATGAGTTGAGGAATGCGCCCCTTATTGTTAGTGGAAAAACTGCAGATACGCTTTGTGCATTTAGCTGTTTCCCATCAACCTTTATTTCAAGAGAAAAGAAGTAACAAACTATCCAAATATCTGGCGTCCCGAGTAGGTGTCACGAAGCGAGATTATCTGGAATGTGGTATTTATTAGGTATCATCTAAAGTTCCAACATACATAACCAGAGCCACGAATTACGATATCACTTGTGAGTGCTTGTTTTCCGTTGGCTGAAAAATCTGATATGTTTGAAGTTGTTCTGCCTCATTAATATAATAAACAAGATATCAGGTAATATGCTTTAAATCCGTATTCGTTCTAATCTCTGATATTATGCCGAGGTGGCAGAACCTGGCAATGCGCCAGACTCGAGCAACCTTCTGCCCTTTTCGCTTGTAGCGCTTTGGCAGAAGAGTTTGCGAAATCTGGTTCCCGCAAGGGAGTAGGAGTTCAACGAAAGAAGGGGCTTCAATCGCCCCTTCTTAACGCTTATCATCCCCCTGGGATGAATGCGGCGTTGTGAATGGGGCTTCAATCGCCCCTTCTTAACGCTTATCATCCCCACGGGATGGTTCGAACAAATCTCCTCCTCGGCGTTTTTACCTTCCTTCTTAGCAGCCACAACAGTTTTAAATTATACCCAGTAACAAGATTGAACACTGTTTCTGTGGGTTTAGCCTGTTAAAGAGGTGAGTTGGTGGCTAAAATTAAAGTAGCGGTTAATGGATACGGCGTAATTGGTAAACGGGTTGCAGATGCGGTTAGCAAACAGGATGATATGGTGCTGCTGGGGGTTGTAAAACAACATCCGGATTATTCGGCGAAAGTAGCGGTCTTGAAGGGTTACAAACTTTTTGTTCCTGACAAGGCTTCACTGGATGCATTCAGTAAGGTTAATATCCCGGTAGCGGGTTTCGCAGAGGACTTGTTTAAGAGCTGTGATGTGGTAGTTGATTGCACCCCCGGGAAGGTCGGCGCGACATACAAACCGCTTTATGAAAAACTTGGGAAGAAAGCAATATTTCAAGGCGGTGAAAAAAAGGACGTGGCGGAGGTTTCATTTACAGCGCAATGTAACTATGATAAAGCAAGAGGAAAACAGTTTGTGCGGGTTGTCTCGTGCAATACGACTGGTTTGGCGAGGACGCTTTGGGCGGTCCACCAAGCATTTGGCATAGCGGAGTCGTTTGTCGTGCTTATAAGAAGAGCCGCTGATCCTAATGATATAAAGACAGGGCCGATTAATTCAATTGTTCCAGAACTAACTATTCCGTCCCACCAAGGACCTGATGTGCAAACTGTTATTCCAGAGGTGCCCATAACCACAGTTGCTGTAAAAGCATCCACCACACTTATGCATTTACATGTGGTGCGCGCCAAATTGAAAAAAAATGCAAGTGTTGAGGAAGTAATCAAAGTATTTCAAAATACCCCGCGGGTGAAGCTTATTTCCGGTGTAGATGGTTTCCTGAGCACATCTCACATTATGGATTATGGCAGAGACACTGCTTCCTTGCGCGGAGGGCGCGACGACCTTATGAAAATCATGGTTTGGGCGGATTCTATCTCTGTTAAAGGCAATGAATTGATTTACTTAATGGCGATTCACAATGAATCTGATGTTATACCGGAAACTATTGATGCAATACGTGCAGTCATGAATGTGTGCGATGCAAAAACCTCAATGGAGAAAACCGATAGATCACTTAAGATAGGCCAAGGCGAGTTTCCAGCCACTATATTTGTTGGAGAAAAAGGAGGGGAGAAAGCAATTAATTGTTGAGGTGGGTGCGATGTCAAACAATCTTACGAATGGCTTTCGGACGATGAGGGATATTGATTTTAAGGGCAAAAGGGTTCTTGTGCGCTGCGATTTTAACTCCCCCCTGAATGCGAATGGCGAGCCAATAGAATTCATGCGCATAAGGGTATACAAACCAACCTTTGCAGCGCTAAAGGATGCAGCAAAGGTCGTGGCAATTTCCCATCAGGGAAGGAAAGGGCAAGAGGATTGCGTTTCATTAAGGCACCATGCGCACATACTTGCGCAAACGCTCGAAACGCAGAAAGTTGTTTTTTGTGAAGATTTAATAGGACCAAAAGCTCTGAAAGCAATAGATGACTTGAAGCAAGGTGAAGTGCTCGTATTAGAGAACACAAGGTTTTTAGATGAAGACAATGAGAACATGGAACCCAAAAAGGGCGCGCAAACCACGCTTGTGAAAACCCTTGCGCCAAAATTTGATGTTTTTATTAACGACGCTTTTTCTGTTTCGCATCGCTCTCAACCTTCAGTAACCGGTTTTCCAGTAGTATTGCCTTCATGTGCAGGAATGGTGTTGGAAAAAGAGATGGATGCGATGTATAGAGCGGTTGAAAAAGGCAGGCGCCCTTCGGTATATGTTGTCGGGGGCTCAAAATTGAAGGAGGTCGTAAAGGTTGTTGAAAACACCTTGCGCATGAACACTGTTGATAAGATTCTTGTAGGTGGTGCCGTTGCACATGCATTTCTTTATGTGCGCGGTTTAGTTCCAAAAGAAGCATGTGCAGCGATTTCCGAAAAAGGCGAAGAATTGGATAAACTAATTGAGAAAATTAAGAAAATTGAAGCGGTATTCAAAGACAGAATAGAATTGCCGATTGATATAGCAATCTCATATGGAGGACGTGAAGAAGTATTGGTCACTGATAAAAGGCTTGGTAAATATCCTCCGATGGATATCGGCAGCCGTACCATTTCGGTCTATACGGATGAAATATTGCGTGCGCGCGCAGTCCTAAGTAAAGGTCCGATGGGTATGTATGAAAATCCTGCTTTCCTCAAAGGCACTGTGCGCATACTTTCTGCAATGGAGCGTTCAAAAGCTTACTCACTAATAGGCGGGGGGCACATGGGCAATATTGCATTTGATCTCGGTACTGCCGTTGACCATATTTCAACTGCAGGCGGGGCTGTGCTCGCGTTTATGAGTGGCGAAGAGCTTCCAGGAATAGAAATATTGAAGGAAAACGCAAAAAAGTTCCCCTCTTGAGGCCGAACTTAAGGAAATTTAGCAATATATGTGTTAACTGCTCCGATTTAACCACCACGCAGCTTAAAAAGACTTTAATACAAAAAAGTAACACTTGCCTCCGTAGCTCAGTTGGTAGAGCGATCGCCTCGTAATGACAAACCGCGTTTGTTATTCGTGGCTGAATAAGGAATTGTTTTGGTAATTCCTCCATCCCGACGAAGTTGACGAGCTGGATCAGGAAATCAAGGAAAAGGGGGTATGCCATCCCTCTACCCCGAGAAACCCTTAGCGGGTTTCTACGTTACTTCCCTGTGAAATGCCTTGGGGGGATCAGGAAATCAAGGAAAAACTGAGGGGGGCGAAGCCCCCCGCGGTTTGTCTCGAGGAAGCGATAGGTCAGGGGTTCAAATCCCCTCGGGGGCTTTTTGGGTTCTGGGCGTTAGCGCGATATCTGTAAGTTTTTGCATTTTAATCGTTCGTTTTTTAAATCCATCTAAGAAAACTATTAACATATGGGGTCTATACGCGTAATACTTGCAGGTTGTTTAGCTGGAGTAGCTATACTTTTTATAAGTATTATCTTCAGCTTTTTGACTGGTCCACTTTACGAATCTTCGCCAGAAATATGGAAGCCAGTCGGTGGAGATTTATGGTTTTTAAGTCTCGTGCTCATGAATCTTCTGGTGGGTTTGGTATATGCCGTAGTATACACTGTTCTTGGAAAAAGCATCAAGGGGAGAGTTTTGGACAAAGGTTTGCTTTATGGGACGCTTATGTGGTTTGTAGGTCCGCTTCTCATTATTCTTTCAGTCCACACGACAGTTAATATTCCAACCGAGGTAATCATCTCCTGGCTTTTTGGCGGTTTAATAAATGCACTTGTAGCCGGCGTAATTATAGCGTTCGTTTTTGAACAACTAAAAAGGTGAAAGGAATGGAAGCAAGAATTTATGAATGTGAAAGCAAGGATCAGGGCAAGTTGAAGACACTTCTTAGCAAAGACCCCTATGCGGATATCAGCTTTTCTAAACAAGGTTATAAGCTAAAGGAGTGGAAGGTAGTAGGCGGAGAAGCAGACAAATATTACCTTTATATCAAAGCCGAACCAGATTTCTTTAAATGGGCTGAAGAAAAATTCAAGGAGCTACCAAGCATAAAACGCACTGCAAAAGAACTGGAACAAAAAATAATAGCGAACATAGAAGCAGAAGACAACGCAGCAGAAGTCGGTATGGGTGCCATATTCGGTTAAGCGTCTTGCTTATTCTTTGCAAGCGCTTCTAATTCTTTTTTCAATTCTTCACGTTTTCGGTCTATCACACCAAATATTTTTCTTTTGATCTCCTCATCTATTTCTTCGTATTCGTTGACGCACGAGTACAAATCCCCAAAAATGCCAATCGGGTATAACTCCGGGGTCGTGCCAAACGGCAAAAAACTTTTTTTGGCTCTTTCTGGGTCTGTTTCGTATATCGTCCGTTGGAATGGCGTAAGCTTCTTGTGTTTTTGAGGAAATGAATCGGTTGCAAATGCCCTACTATTGCCAAACAAATCTGTAATTATAACTACGTTACGGCCTTTTAGGTCGGGGGAGGTATATCCAAGCTTTGCAAAAGTAATTGCAACCGTAAATGCAGAGTCTATGTATCTGCAAATGTCTTTCCAATCATCTTCCGAGCGCGTTTCAGCATATTTTTTGATAACGTTTCTAAACTGATGCTCAAGTTCAACGCCCAGTTGTTCTGCAAGCCATTTTTTCCCAGTATCCACATCATGTATAATTGCAATCGGTTTAAGTACGCGCACACCATTTTTCCAAGCCATGTAATTCAAACTAAATTCTTCTTCCACATCTAAGTACATGCCCGCTCTTTTTAGGTCCTCATTACTTGAATACAATATTGGTCGGGAGCCTATAATATCCTCGTAGTTGAGGGAATTGTGGCCTTCAGATCTTATAGCGCGTATCCCTTCTTCTATAAGCATATTGAATCTATATGGGTCCATTTTATGTTCCGACTTTAATATGAGGTTACATATTTGAGACGGGCTTTTTCGAACCTGTCCATCCTCAAATCCTCCTAATGGAACCATTATAGAAGTAGAAATGTAAATATGTAAAATACTCCCCTCATACTTAAAACCTATTGGCAGATATCCAAGATAGGCGATTGCTTCACAAACTCTACCATCCGCATCACAATTCTCTATTAACTTTACTCCGTCAGGAAGTTTGTTGATTGCTTCTTTGTATTTCGGATGTTCTGAAAGCGCGCTGTAATCTCTAATAATCATGCTCTTTTTTGGGGTATGTAGTTCACTGCGCCGGTAGTCTGCCATAGTAATAAGCGCTTCTTTCAGTGCGGTTATATCTTCAGAGCTTTTTATCCATTCACAAAGACGCTTAAAATCTTCACTTGCTTCAAAAAATTTATCATCACATAGCGTACTTGGGATTCCAGCCAGTGCCTCGCAGATATTTCCCACCGCTTCATTAAACGTGTCTTTTTCGCCAGTAGGAACGTATTTATTCTGCAGTTCATTTATCTTTTTATTCACCCTGTCTAATCCGCCGCCTGAACGCCATTTAAAAAAATCGCGCATGGCTCGCTCATATTCTCGCCAATCGTCTTCAGTAAGATGTTTTTTGAAAAGTATATCAAATTCCTTTTTAGGCGGGACTAAAGGAGTACCTTCAATATGCCCAGAGACCACACTAATCTGTTTATCCATGTCTTATTTCGCTTAAAAGAATAATAAATTCTTTTCGCTCCGAATATGTAGTTTGCCGGCGCCTATCTCCTGATGACCGTCCCTACAACGTTTTTTCCGAGCAACGCGTCCCTTAACCTTCCATTTGCAGTACCGTTTATAATCATTATTTCCGTTCCGCACCTGGTTGCAACATCTAACATTCGTTCAACTTTATGCAGCATTCCTCCCGTCACATCTATTGTGTTCGCGCCTTTCAGATACTGCCGGATTTTTGAGAAATTATTTGCGTTTACCTCTGTGATGAGTTTTGTCTTTTGGGGGAAATCTTGCCACACGCCGTCTTCGTTTGTTGCGATTATTATCCTGCTTGCCCCAAGTTTTTCTGCGATAAAACTAAGAATATCCTCGGTGGATACGATACAGCATCCTTTTTCAATATCAAAAACTACATCGCCGTATGGGACTGGGATGATCCCTAATTCCAACGCTTTCTTTATCGGCTCCAAGTACCATTCTTCAATTCTGCCATTCCTTGCAATAAGGCCCGCAGAGGGCTGAATTGAAACAGCATTTTCACCAGCATTTATTAATTCTTTAACTACAATCCGATTCAACCTAGCCGCAGCATCTTGCACAAGGGCAATTCCGCGTATAGTTTCCTTCCCGCTCACCCCTTTATGTACAGCGTATTCATTTGCAGGCCTATGTGGAAAACTCCCACCACCATTTCCAAGAACAACACTTAAATCGCCTGTAAGCCTTGCTGCGCGAATCTCCTCCGCAAGTCGCTTGATTGTCGGAATATCAGGGGTTTCTGGTTTTGTTTTGTCTGTGATAAGGCTTCCACCGAGTTTAACAAGTATTGATTTCAATCTTTCACCTCAACAAAGCCATTTATCGCATCTACTTTAGCAATCTGCCCGTCTTTGAACAGCTTGAACATATCCCCTTTCAGCTTATCCAGCGCAGGTATTCCTGCAATTATTGCACCCACTGCAATGATAACCTCGCATTCGCCGTTTATTATTGCAGCAGGGGCTACTCCATTCCTCTTCAACTCAAAAATTACATATGAGCCAACTGTAGACCCCTTACCTCTTGGAAAAACAAGAACCTTGCCTGCGATGCTCTTTCCTTCTATAGGGCTTCCTTTTTCAATAACCAATCCCGTCTTCGGGTTTACCCCACCTAGAAAGGAAATCGGTTCCTTACACAATAATATCTCGCCTGTAGCAACCCCTCTTGAAATTATTCTGCCTTTCAATTTCATAGTAACTCCTCTACATCTGCGAATCGTATCTTTTGTCCGCAGAATGATGGAAGATAAGTTGCAGCTTTGCCCGAATTTACGCCAGTCCTTTTATAACCTATCTCTTCAAGTGGTGCCACAACCATGCAAGTATCCGCGACCACCTGCCCTCCAGCATCTTCTATCTGTTTGCAATATCCTAGTTTCCTTGCCTTTTCCATTGTTTCGCGAGATGTACATACCCATAACGCGACCTTTAATTTCTTGCCCTTAATTTTATCCGCAACTTCCTTTATTTCTGATAGCGAACAATGTGGGCAGCCGATAGCCACAAGTTCAACAGAATCTGCAGATTGCATCTTTTCTTTTGCATCTTTAATCTGGTTTTGTTCAATTGCGACCCTTTCAAGCTTCTCGGGCTCATCAGCAAGCCTCCATTCAGGAGTAATCCCACGAGCGTAATAAAGCGCAACAGACCCCGATGCCGCCATTGCCGCACCAAGCGATTTCATCCTCTCCTCAGTGGCAAATCTCTTGTCAATGCGTTCAAATGCCGGAATTTTGTCCTTAGCCATTTTACCTACAATTACGCCAAGTGCGCCAAAATCCGACATCTTTTCCAATTTCGCGTCCACCTCTATAATAAAGCTCGCTCTTCTATTTTCGTCTAAGTGCAATCCAAAATTCGGTGTCTTGCTGATTATGGCAGAAGCAAGGGCAGATATGGCGCTTTCCCTGTTTGTTCTCGCACCCAACATAGAATTCGCAAAAGAAAGGGCGTTTGATTCACTCCAGGCGATGTGCTCACCTAGTTTTGGTCTAATCCCTATGTGGTACGGCGCGCATGTGCAGGTGGTGGATATACCCATGGCAGCATACGCATTAAGGATGCGTAGTTGCTTCTCTGCAAACTCTTGGCTAATGCCCATTCGTTTCCAATTTTCCCTATCCATCCCGGCAGGATTCAAAAATGATGGGATGCATGCCTTTGCACCTTTTGCAGCGAATTCTTCAAGAAACTGCAATCCGGCTTCGCCAATTGTCTTATAGCTGACGCCTGCAATTTGGGCAGATGAGACAGGGATAAGCCTATCCGCACCGTAGATTTTTCCTATCGCAACTAATATCTCCATTGCCTTTGCTGCTACTTCTCCATTTTCTCCTTGGAGGATTTTTTCATCTTCTTTTGAAAGAAACATGCTATCACACCACCAGTTCTTTCAAAACCATCCTTCCGAGTTTGCCTGTATTTTTTACAAGTGTCTCAATATCCTTCTTTTTAGCATTGTCTACGTGGATGCCACATATACAAACTACTTTTTTTCTTGTCAACCTACATATCTCCTCTGCTATTGGGCGCGCAACAACCTCCTCTCTGTGTGTTTTAAATGTGTGGATAGAAGTGGTGACCTTACTATTCGCCTCATCTGGTTCGCATATTATGATACATCCTGCATGCGGCGTTTGTCCCCCTCCAATTAATAGCACAGCATCATTGCCCATAAAACTAAGGCATGCATATACCTCGTGCTTTCCTTCACCGAAAGTGAAATATCTGGATTCACATCTGTTTTTCATAAGAACTCCTTCAAATCAATTTTTTTGTACTCAACACGCATGAATTTTTGCCTCGGCTTGTTGGGGTCGTTTAATGGGATAGTCGCATCAATTCCCAACTTCGTCGTGATTGCTTTCTGTCCCGGCGGTTTATCAGCCATAGGGTCAAGGGAAGAAGATGGTTGATTTTCCATTATAAATAACTTGTTTGCTTTTTCTCCTGCTCGGAATCTGGTCGCAATCGCCCATTCAACCTGCACAGGGTCTGTTGGATCAATATCTTCATCAACCACCACGCAATGTTTAAGCGAATGGTGTCCTTTAAATGCAGCATCTATCGCTTTTTTAGGGTCCATGTCGCTTTTTTTCTTTATTTGAACTACTCCGTGGAGCCATGAACAACCACCCAATGTAAGCACGACGTTTTTGCACTCACATACCTTGTTAACTTCGTTAAATATTGTTGGTTCGCGCGGCATGCCCATGAGAAGCTTATGTTCGCGTTTTCCAGGAAGAAGCGTTTGGAATATCGCATCGCGTCTATGCGTAATCTTATCAATTACAACAACCGGCTGTTTTCGGATTATGTCCATTGTTTCGGTCAGGTCAACAAAAGGACCTTCATCTACTTGTTCCGCGGTAATTCTTCCTTCGAGAACAATCTCGCTATCTGCAGGAACCTCCAAATTCTTTGTTTTACATTTCACAAGTTTCGTTTCTTCTAATGCATTTGCGATTGAGAGTTCGTCTAACCCAGAAGGCCCAGAGATTGCGGCGCTAAGCATCACCGCAGTTGAGTTTCCTATGCAAAATGCTACTTCCAATTCTTCGCCCCTCTTAAGAAGCTTCGTATATGTGGTGTGCGTCTGTCTTCCTTCAACAAGTCGTATTGCAAACCTGTTCTTTCCTATTTTCATAAGCCTATGGAATGCCGCGTTTCTTCCAGTATCCGGGTCTTTTATTATGGCAACTGCAGCCGAAATATACGCACCTCCGTCTCCGGGAAAATGCTTTGGGATTGGTAAAGAATCCAAATCAACAGTTTCTTCAACTATTTCTTGGCAATGTGCATGTGGGACGACCTCTGGCTCCTTTGGGTTTTCAATTGCTTTGGCAAGCAGAGGCATTAGTTTTTCCCTAGTGGTTCCGAGTGACATAGCAAGTAAATCCCTATCTGAACATAACCCTGCTACCATTGCGTATTTTGAGTTCTGGATGTTATGGAACAAAGTCGGTTTTTCTTCCAGTTGGTATACTAATGATGCGACGTCGTAATCTGCCGAAACGGGTTTTTTAATCTCCACTAGCTTTCCGTCTCGCCTTAGTTGGTCAAGAAGTTCCCTTAACTTCACCCAGTCCACCTCTCAAACAAGTTATGCTTCAAACCAATTCGGTCCATAATCTTTCCGACTACAAAATTTACCATATCCTCTATTTTTTTTGGTTTATGGTAAAAGGCAGGTTGGGGCGGCATTATTACAGCTCCCAGCCTCGCCAGTTTCAACATGTTTTCCAAATGTATGGCAGTGAGCGGCATCTCCCGTGGAACTAGCACCAATAATTTGCCTTCTTTCAGAGCCACCTCTGCCCCTCTTTTTATGATGTTGTTTGAATAGCCATTTGCGATGTCCGCAAGGGTTTTCATTGAGCAAGGGCAGATGATAAAAACATCTGGTGCGTTTGAGCCGGAGGCGAAAGGTGCATTTAAGTCCCCCTCATTGTAAACATCGCCAATTTTTCCCAGTTTTGCCAGCATGCGTTTAGAACCACCGTATTCCTCATAGTCCATAACGCGTTTTGCACCTTCACTAACAACCACACTGATACTTATCCCGGCTTTGTCAAGTTCTTCCACTAACCGTAATCCGTAAATGACTCCCGAGGCGCCCGTAAGCGCAACAACTACGCGCATAATGGTAGATTAACCAAATCGGTTTTAATAATCTGCTATCTATTTTATCCAAATTGGCAAAATTGAAGAAGTTATTATATTTATCAATATATCCAATTTATGTTATGGTAAATATAGAAAAACGTGTTGCGCCCGTTTCAGTATCCTATGGTGATTTGTTTAGTGAAGAGGTAAAAAGCAAACTTCAGGAAATTTTTAAAAACTCTTCAAAGATGTCAAAACATCCGAAGTATTCTAATTTATCAGATGATGAGAAGGTTAATACATGGATTGAGAAGGTCGCAAAGCCATTCATTGAGGCAAAAAAGAAGAGGTCCGAACAATGGACGAAACTAAGTGACGAAACAAAGCAGGAGTTTAAAAACATTATAAAATGGTTTTTTTTCGACATGACATATGATTCACTTGCCGAGTTTGATCCAGAGATACATTGGTTCCTGAAAGATGCAAATCAGCAAAACAGATTCGGTTTTATTGTTTATCCGGAAAAGGATTTGGTTACAAAAAAAGAAAAGATTACTCCGTTTTTTATAAAATCCGATATGAGAGACAGCTTTTATGGAGAATTGTTTGCACGGCTCGGTGCAAGGATTGATCTACAAAAGATTTTGTCCTGCAAAGAGTACAGTATCTATGATTTCAGTACGGTTGCGTATGTCGTATCCAGACTCCCCGATGTTGAAAGTGAGTTTTTTGATACAAAAGCAAACTTAGGTCGGGTTATCAGCACCCTCTTTAACTTTTATAATGAGAAGGTGGATGGTAAAAACGCGCTATCTAAATTTTTTGAGGTGGAATAAGTGCAGCAAATCCCAGTAAAAAAGCGCCCGCTAATAGTAATGGGAGAAGAGCAGAAAGAGAAAGATGCCAAGGTAAAAGAGGGCATGATTGTTGAGTTTTATAAAATTAACAACAGCGAGAATGACGTAAAAAGAATCAATGATGAAAGGATGAAATATGGTGGGGAATCTGCTTATCGTAACCAATCCTATCGTGAATTTATAGAGACGAAGATTAAAGAGGTAGCAAGCAAAGAAGTTGACGAGCTTACCCGTTATTACAGAAACATTGGACACGAAGAGATCGCACTCAACGTTTTGGATAAGTACAACCAAAAAGCAGATTATAAAGGAATTCATGAAGAATGGAAAAGAGTGAATTATCTAAAGAGCAATCAAGGGATAATGGAGGAACAGGCCAAATCGAAACTTGTGGATTTGAAAGAAAGGATCTCCAAATCCCCAGAATCTGAAGACATGTATAAAATCGCCCAACTTGCGCTCGCTAAGGAATCCAAAAAGGATGATAGGCTCGGATTAATCTTAACTTACTCTTTTTCTGACGATTTTGGAAGGCACGTTGTCCCAGATGATGTCGTTAAAGTCCTAGTAAATATCCCTGAAGTTGTAGTTTTATCCAAGGACTTACAAAATCTGGTTAATAAGAGCGATGCCGAATTAAAAGCCAAATTGGAAAAAAAGCCGATATTAGTAACAGAGATATGGGACGCGATATACGGTATAAAAGATGATGAGATTAAGACCACACTTATTGCAGGTCTCCTAGATCCAGATGAGATAAAGGCGGAAAAAGAAGCAGAGCAGACTAAACAATCTTCGCAGAGTGTACAAGACCTACAGGCAATCCTTACGCATTTTCAAGAATCTAAAAAACGTTTTGAGGATGAAATAAATCAGTTAAATACAAAAATACAAGATATTAATAAAAAGCTGGATGACGTGCTTAAGGGTAACCCTCAATTTAAAGATGAATTAGAAAAGTCCATTGAAGAGGCAAAAAATATAAAAGAAGAGAATTGGGATGTGTTAAGGAGCGGACTTTTTGACGAGATAGATAAACTTGAGAATAAAGAAAAGGACAATACCGCCACTAATGAGGATAAAGAAAATCTTAAATTGAATAAATTAAAGCTGTTCGTCGTAGATAAATACGGGGATGTCTACACATACACAAAGGAGTTAAAGGAAGCAGAGCAACAAAGCGAGATATACGGTGAAAAGATTAGTGAGCTGGAGAAGAAAATTGCGGAATTACAAAGCTCACAAAGGGGCGGAGAACAAATAACTCAACAACCTAAACAGGTTTTAGGTGAAGAAGAAACTATTTGATTTTTGTAATGTTTTTACTTTGCTATATCCAGCGCACGCTGAAACACATCAAGCGCATTGTTTATGCGCTTCATCAGTTCTTCATTTGATGCAATTTGCGCCCTACTGGTTATTATAGAATAATTATAATTGTGCGAAATGTCGCGTAGCTGATTTGCGCGCAAGACAAGGTCCCACGGCGTAGCCTCAAAACATACCTCTCTGAAAAGCACTTCTGGTCCAAGTTGCTTTGCAATATTGTGCAAATGAATACTCATACTAAACGCCGTAGAAACCGCGCGCGTACGGTATCTACTGCGTTGCATTGCGATGGCGAGCCCCTCTTCTGTTGCCTTGCATTGGTCGTTAATGCGCGCTAATTCAACTATTTTATGAAACGCTAGCCTACACTTTTCACGGTACGCCTTCGCATCCTTCTTATCCAATGAAAAGTAATAATCTATATCTGTATCAATTAACGATAAAATAAAACGTGAAATAACGTTTTTCTGCTTTCTTACGATATCTCTGAACTCGTCGGCTTTTTGATACTCAATGTACTGTTCTTTTGTAGGATTATTAAAGAAAGACTCCCGAAGTGCCCTCACCTTTGAATTCCAGAGCCCCAAACGCAAAGACGTGTCCCTGTCAAAACCATACGCTTCAAGGTAAGCGCGTAAAACAGCCTCACTGATCTTTTGTAGTTCGTCTGTTCCAATAATATTGCAAAGCACTTCCCATGCGCTATCAAAAAAAAGTTTATCTCCGAGACTGCGTTTTGCATCTTCAAGTTGTATTTTGATTTTATTATATCTGTTTCTCCCGGTTGTTTCTTCAATGAGAATAGGAGCGAATTCCTTACTAAGTTTGCGGTCCTCTACAGTAACGTTTAGAGCGGATATTTCATCCTCTAAATAAGCACGCGTCCTCCTACGTGTTAGTGCATGCACTATATTGTGAGCAAGACTATCAAAAACTTTGTATCTCCCAAGCATCTCATAGTCTTTTCTGCTCATTGCATCCATGAATTCATCGCCATAACGCCCTGCTGCATTGCGGTACATCTTTGAGTGTTTGAGCTTTAGCTGCAACCACACAAAATTATATCCTGCATTAGAGAGCTCACTATATACGTCCTTGTAAACGTGTTTTCCTAGATGGGTAAAATCATTATCTCTTATTGCAGCCAACATCTTACTGTGAAGTGCAAGTATCGTTAGATATTCTTTACCCACCTTTATCGTGAAAACGCGCGAATACTGGGCAGGATGCTCTGTTTTCTTTTCTTCTTTGTAAATCATTTCAGGAACTTCTATAACCATTGTGTTTTCTGGATCGACAAAAATGCCGAGCAGGTTGTTTTTAGTTGCAGCATCTTTCAACATTTTAACCGTTTCCGCAGATACTATATTTGCTTTAATTGAACGCCCATAAAGCGATAACTTCGCACCGAAACCATTTGTTGTCGGATCTCCATTGAATAAGAGAACATTCGCGTTCCGTAGCGTAGTGGCTAATTCCTTAATGGACTCGCCAATACCCACTTCCCTTGTAATTATTTTACCTGTTTCTCCAGAAATCTCTTTTAACCTTCTTTCAGCCTCGCCTTTTACACGCATTGCCCTTTCCAAAATTATACTAAAATTAAATTGTGTTGATTCCCTTCTTAATATCGGCGCATTTTCAAATGAAGCCACGAGGTGATTGAATCTATTCAGAAAAGCATTCATTCTCTTTGGGTCAAAAATTATTTTCCCGTCTTTTCCGATTACTGCATATCTATGAGAATCATTGGGATCTAAAATAAGCACATATCCTTCTGAGTCAATAACACCTATTAGCTTGCCCCCAGAAAACTGAACGGTGTTTCCATTTCTGTCACGTACTTCCACTATCTCCCCATCTCTATAGATTGCACGCTCGCCGCTTGCGCTCACCACTCTGATTTCTTTTTCATTTATAAATGCAACTTGTGTTCCATCTCTATGGATTAATCTGGTTATATGCGAACCCGAAGAGTCAGAAATTGCTTCAAAATCACCAAAAGCGAATCTATACATTGCTGGCTTAGAGTAGACTTCAGAAAGGCGAACTTCCTCATCCGCATTTTCCTTTGTCTTTTTTAAATCAGAGTCTATTACTGATTTTTCTCCTTCGGAATTTCCCCTGTTTTTTAATAGATATTTTTCAGCCTCCGCAGGAGAGGAAGCAATTTTGCTAAACTCCATTGCGATTTCCTCAAGCTTGTCAACCAAATTATTTCTCTCCTGCTCAAGCCTACGCTTTGGGTGTGCTTGCTGTGCAAGCCGGTGCATACATAAATCCAATTCTTCCATCAATCTTCTCTTTTCACACCTAAGCACATTTGGCAGATACCTATACCCGAGTTCTAACTCTAACTTCTTTGCAATTCCTTCAAGCTCCCTCACGGCGCGCAGTTGTCGTACGTCTGTTGATGCGGAATTTAGGTCTGCTTCAACTTTTGCAACCAGTTTCCTGTATATCGCGGGCTCAATCTTGCCTATGCTTAACTGTTCTTTCAATGTTATGCGTTTCTTTTCAAGCGCGGGTATGCACTCATTTGACAAATACCTTTCGGCTGCCGTCGGAGAACTGGATATTCCCCAATACTTGTTTTGCAATTCGGCAATCCGCTGTCTGTTTATATCGTCTTTTCTGGATTCTAGCTTTTCGCGTTCCTCATTATATCTTTTCAAAAGGTACAATGAAAGCTTTCCGAGCCTATCTTGCAACTCTCCATCGCTTTTCCTGTTTATTGTCCTATCTTCTGGCGTATATGCTTGTTTCAGTGCTTCTTTCAAAACATCCTCTAGTGAATCATTTGTAACTCTTTTTTTTAGCGCTTTTTTTGGACTTGAGGATGGCATGTTTGTTTTCCTCATTTGTACAATATAAAAATACCGAAAAACTAACCAAAATCTATAAAACATACTCCGCTAAAATGAAATCGTGATAAAACAACGTCCGGCAGGTGCATTGGAAGCAGTGCTTTTAGCAATTCTTCTACTCGCCACGACAATCGCGTTCTACAGTTCTATTAACCAAACCAAATGGTACTTAGACGATAAGGATCTGCTTTCTTATGTTGGCGTAGTCCTCTTAATGCTAGCCCTTCAAGTAGTGTTCTTCAATACAAAACTTGAAGCCAAGCCAGATTCAATCGGATTTGCCATTGCTTTTTTATTTTACATCGCTGCCGCAGCGGTATTCATATATGCGCCAGCAAGCATGTCTCTTAATTTTTGGTTCTACCGCTTTGATTTTCTGGCGCTCGCACTCTTCTTTTCGGCTTCCTGTTTTCTTTTATTTGGTTCAAGTGCTGCGCAGCAGATGGCATTTACGATTATTTATGCTTTTCTATCCTGGCCTGTTCTGTTTTTACCTATAACAGAGATTGAGCCTTTTCTTACCTCGTTCACAGGAGATGTCGTGCACATTTTAACAACAGTATTGGGAATGGCCATAACAAGAGAGCCCGGCAACATATTTGTTTCCCTTACCACAGAAATTCCTGTGATAATCGCGCCGGAATGCGTTGCACTATCGGCAATTCTGGGCTTTATCGCATTCATGCTTCCGCTTGCATACTTTCTTGAAGGGCGGGCAAACAGGAAGTTTGCTTGGCTCGTCGGTTGTGTGCTTTTGCTCCTTGCTTTAAATGTGATTCGTATAATGGCAGTGATACTTGTTTGGAACTATCAAGGGATAACTAACGCCCTGACATTGTTCCATTCAACAAGTGGAAATGTGATGTTCAACGGTGCAGTCCTGCTTTCGCTAATTTCATTTCCTTTTTTTGGGCTTTCAATCCCTAGGCTCAGGGGCACAAGTTTATTTTCTGGAAGATTTCGCAGCGTATTGGATGATACGTGGGAAGATTTACTTATGGCGCCAAGCACTATCCTACTGTCTATATTTTGTCTTGGAGTTGCGGTTTATGCCTTCAGCAGCTTGGACGGCGTAGTCAAGGATTATGCATGGCTTTCGGAGTTTGAAGGAGAAGAGTTTCACGCCCTGCAAGCGACCCATGCGGATATTCCCGTGCCAGAAAGTTGGAATTTTTTGGCAAGCGAGACGGGTTTTTCAGATGAATTTGTAGTAACGCGCATTATTTACGAAGAACCAACGGGGGAACAGATACAAGTAGTTATTTATTCGTCCGGCAATAGGAGCACATTGTGGTTTTCCGCAGAAGATAAACTGACGGAAGAAGGTTTTGTAGTCACAAACGTTGAGAATGTCGCAATCGCACAAGGAATTGCCAGTAAATTGATTTCATATGAAAGAACAGGGCGATTCTACACCAGCATTTATTGGGCACAGCCAGCTAGGTTTGGCAACCACTTTACATACGTAGTAATCATATTCACAGTTGGGGATGATGCGACTCATTCGCACAAGCAGCATCTAATAGACATAGCGCGCGAGTTCAAAAATTATTTCTGAAGGTTTTTGCCGCAAACGGGGCATTTTTTAATTCCGATTCTCACGGGCATGCCACACCGAGGACATGGAACCGAATCGCTTGTGATGCGTAAACGTGTATAATTCCTCCAGATAAACAGCGCTATGGCAAGCAAGAACAAGAGAAAAACAAAGCTACCCAATATGGTAATATAGAGTAGATAGTTTAGCTGCGGGTAAGACTCAACCTCAAGCGTTTTATAGGCAAAATTATCCAATTCATCGCTTTCACCGATTTCTTTGTAGGAATCTGCAAAAAATGAGATGTTTCGTGTATTGCCGCGAACTTGGTAGATAAATGAAACGTTGATGGATTTATTGACTTCAAGTCCATCCAAAACCAAGACTTCTTGATAAAAGCCGTTTAAATCTTCAGGCTTGTCATCCGCCTTAAATCTTACAGTAAATGAAGTTGCGTTGCTTCTCCCATTATTCCTTACGGTGACGTTAATCAGTATTGACTCTCCCTCTTTAACCTTACTTGCTATTGGAACTGGGGTTCCATCGTCTTTCAACAAATAATACCATACCTCGCTTTCATTTACCACGAGATTAGGCGTATCGTTGAAAGAGACATTTATCGCAGAATAATCAACAAAACATGTCGGGTTATATAATCTCACAAATCTGTATGGGCCTACGTCACCGTAGGTTTTGGTGGTGCGAACGTATGCGTTAGGCACGCTTATGTCATCAATCTTTTTCCAGTCGTTAGTTGAATTTCCAACCAGTACTTGCGTAATGCTGCTACAGCCCGCATACAGGCCGGTATGGTGTGAAATTGTTAGCGAGGATATGTTCAAGACCTGCCCAGCATTTTCATTTGCCAAATCATACGTATGTGTTTTAAGCCAGCCCCAGCAGGGATTGCCTGATTTTTGATATGCTATGGTGTATTCAAGTGTTTTATTATGGGCGCAATCTAGCGACAGCGTAGTATTCAATCCAGCAAAAGCAGCTGTTTGCAACAGAAGCAAAAACATGCCTATGTATATGAGCCTACCAAAATCGCCACTAGCCACGTAAGGATTAGGCAAAAATGTTAAAATAAATGTGCACATATGTTGTTTGAGTGTGGTTTTTTGGTCTTTGTAATTAATGCGCGGGGCGAACGCGAGGAGTTTGACGAGGGAAAGGTCTTGCGCACGTGCATTCGTGCAGGTGCAGATAGGGCCACTGCCGAAGAGATTGCGCATAAAGTGGCTTCAAGAGTGCGCGATGGCATGCATACACAGCACATCCTTAAAATGACCCTTGGGCTTCTTGACAAGATAGGTAAACCAGAGATTGCTGCCAAATACGACTTAAAGGGGGCAATGATGCGCCTTGGGCCCGCGGGTTTCGCTTTTGAGAACTTTTTTGCAGAAGTAATGCAAGAAATCGGATACGCTACAAAAGTCAGACAGATTGTGCAGGGACTCTGCTTAACCCACGAAGTAGATATTGTTGCAGAAACAAAGGACCAGGAAAGATTCATGGTTGAGTGCAAGTATAGGAATTACGCAGGCGATTACGTAGGCGTAAAGGATGCATTGTATACCTATGCACGCTTCATCGATCTTACTGAAGGGCATATCGCAGGGAAATGCCCGAGATTTGATGGGGTTTGGCTTGTTACAAACACAAAATTCTCAAGCGATGTGGAAGAATACGCAAGGTGCAAGGGAATGAAAATCATGGGGTGGAAACAACCAAAAGACGCGAGTCTATCCGAGCTGATAGAGAGCAAAAAACTTTATCCAATAACCGTTCTTCGCCTCATTGATAATTTTGCGCAGAAAAAGCTCGCCTCTGCCGGTCTATTGTTGTGCAGAGATATCGCACAGATGAGCCCCGAGCAGCTTAGGAACTTAACAGGCATCGCAAAAAAGAAAGCCAACACGATAGTGGATGAAGCCTTAAAAGTATGCGGGGTAGAATAATGCATGCTCAAAAAAGACACTGCAATATACGATGTTGCTGTTGTTGGCGCGGGTCCTGCGGGTGCGAGCGCCGCGCGTGAATGTGCAAAGGCAGGTTTAAGAACACTCTTAATAGACGAATCTGTTTTTCCAAGGTATAAATTATGTGGCGGAGGTCTCACAGAAGCAGCACGCAAAGCGCTTGGCTTTAAGCTGGACCCCGACGTTATAGAACAAGAGGTAAGCCGATTTAGATTCTGTTATATGGGCAAGGAATTCGAAGTGGATGGAAAAAAGTACGCTGTCACGACGGTTTTACGCGATAAATTTGACAAGTTCCTTGTAGAAAAGGCAGTGGAGGAGGGTACAGAGTTTGTGGATGGAGTACGCATCTCAAACGTAAACAATTCAGGAGGAATCTTTACTTTGATTGGGGGCGCAAGGCGATTTTTTGCCCGCACGGTGATAGGTGCTGATGGCGTGAATAGTGTTATTTCAAAACTTGTACGTCAACCGTTTAAAAAAGATGAACTTGCACTTTGCGTTGGCGTGGAGGTTCACAAAAACGGTGGAGGAATGATGGAACCAGACCTGATTGAGGTTGAGATAGGGGTTAATAAATTTAGTTATGGTTGGGTATTTCCAAAACAACGCTTCTTTTCAGTCGGTTATGGTGCATATCTCGGTTATTCGGACGGGTTGAGGAATACATTATTGGATTATTTGAAACGCAAAGGTGCAAAAGGTGAATTCAATATACGGGGACATTTATTGCCTATTGGTGGCCTGGCAAGAAAAACATACTCAAATAATGTTATTCTTGTAGGTGATGCCGCAGGATACGTAGATCCATTTCAAGGGGAAGGTATGCGATATGCAATAACTTCAGGAAGAATTGCAGGGAAGGTTCTTGCCGATGCATTCTCCAATAATGACATAACAACGAATGGCTTATCAGCATACGAATTAGAATGTTATAAAGAGTTCGGGAGAGACTTGAAATGGGCTCGTAGGCTCGCATATCTAACGTACAACCTCTTTAAAGTAGTTTATCCGGTTGTGGAATCAAACAACGAGATTTTTGAAGGATACCTTCAAGTTTTGAGCGGGGTCAAAAGTTACAAAGAGTTTTTCATAAATACTGCATTAAGAGCACCGTTCTTTCTCATGAAAACAACCTTAAAAAGAAGCAATAAATAACAACCAAGCCTTTGGAAATTATTTCTAATTCCCCTCTGTCAGGCCCTGACACCCAACTTTTAGCCTCCAACGCACGTTGTTGCCCTTTTTTTGCGTTTTTGTCGTTGTGTGCCAGCAGTTTTTTCCGGCTTGGTTGTTTGTGGTAGTAGTTATGCCAAACTTATATATAAACTTTTCGTTTTATCTGCCAAAAATAACTAATTTTTTCAATTATTTAGTTGATAAAACCTATTTTTTATTCTTTTTGCTACCAACCTTTTTACCGCACTCGGGGCAGAACTTTGAATCCGCAGGGATTAATGCCCCACAATTCGTACACGCGCGCTTCTCAGTAGTTTGTTGCGCCGTTGGTTGCTGACCTGCCTGTTGCATCATTCCCGTGCCAATCGTAGGCAACATAGCAATACCGGCACCGAAACCAGCTCCCCCGCTGGATTTTCCAAGTTCGCGGCTGCTCTGCACAAGCATGTCCTTGGTCAAAACCATCTCGCTTCTTGCCCCGCTCTTCAAATAGAATAACCTCTCCTGCCACTCCTTCCATGTTATTTCATCCTCTGGCCTTATACTCACACCCGAAATTTTAAGATCAATAAGCTGTATGCCAAACCTTTCCAATTCAACTGAAATCTTATTCTTTACTTCTGCACTTGTTTCATCCAGCTTAGTATAGACTTCGTCAAACGGAAAGCCAGCGAGCGTATCCATAAACCGCTCAAGGAAGAATCCATTCAGGTAATTTCTTATTTCAGTAGCAGTATAGGCTGCTCTTGCGCCAACAACCCCTACAACAAATAACTTTGGCTCTGCTATTTGAAACCAAAATTCACCAAAAGCCCGCACACCGATTTGGATAAACTTTGGGACTTGGGGATCATTTGAAAGCCTAAGCATAACTGGTTGGGTTGTGCCGAATTTTCCTTGTACTTTGCTGGTTGTTAGGAAAACTATCTTTGATTGGAATGGTGATTTTCCGTAAACGAGTTTGAAAGCCGCTGTTAAAAGGGGCAGATTCTGGGTGGTTAGCGTATGCCTGCCCGGACCAAATACGTCGTATGCCTTTCCATCCCTAAAAAACACTGCCCTCTGGCTTTCCTCCACAATAAGTTGCGAGCCCCATTCAAATTCAGTACGCGGATAAGTATAAACTAATTCTTCCCCGCTTCGGTTCCATTGTATTACATCAACCATCCAAACCACCGCCTTTTCACTCCAATTTCAAGAGAACTGATTTTCTTTTATCCAGCTTCTTGTCAAAATTCATTAAAAGTTTTTTTACCTCCTTTGCGAGTTTTAAAACATCCTCCTTGTCCTCACTTTCGGCTGCAGAGGCTAACGCCCCAATCTTTTCCAGCAAATAATCTACATCATCAAATAAACCTTTATCGTACTCATAGATTGCATCAAGCGCATCCTCTTTTATCTTTATTTCGTCAAAGAACCCCGCATAACCGTAGTCTGCAGTTTCCACTTTGCTTATGACTTTATCCATTAACGCAGTAGCTGCGTTGAGAATAGAATACGCGTCGGTCAGCTTTGATTCGGTGATGCTAGCATAAACGTCTTCCAATTCGGCATTCAGATCCTTTAATCTTCTCGCGAGTGTTTCGCGAAGTAGTTTATCTGATTCCCTGCGAAGCTCTTTCTCTTTATAACCCGCGAATCCAGGAATAAACGCCCCAAGTTGCTCAAGAAAGCGTTTTTGATTCATTACTTTGCTTTTAATGTCCTCCTGCGCCGGCATCATTACACCTCCCAAATGTTTCTCAACCATGTATTTAATAGCGTATTCGTTCAACAAACCTCTCAATCATCTCTACTGTGTTTTTGGCTCCATTTTCTGAACGTTTAGCCCTTTCTGAAAGTGCGGCAAGTCGCTCTTTGTGGTGTTCTTCATTCGCTTCCAACTTTTTGAGCGCACCCTCTAATTCTCCGAGCGCATCAATGCTTAGCGTCGTACCCAAACCAAGTTGTTGGTATCTGGCCGCATTGCTCTCTTGTTCGGCTTGCCCTTTATCAGGTATGACTATTGCGGGTTTTTCAAGAAGGATAGATTCTATTATTGATGAATGGCCACCTGGAATCACAAGAAAATCCGCCGCAGCCGCATAAGGTGCGATGTCCGGCAAAAATCGCCGCAGCTTTAGATTCTCAATATCTACGTCTTTCTTTAAGAAGAGGCTCACGACCATGAACTCAAATTCTCCGATTCGTCTCGCGACTTTTACAATTTCCCCAATTAAGCCTGCGCGGAATCCCTGTCCACCGAATGTAACCAAAACCTTGGTTTTCTTGGATTCCCATCCCGCTTTCTTTATCCTCTTATAGCAAAGTTCATTCATTGGTCCGACAAAATAGGTTTTCTTTTTGATTTCTATATCGCGCGACAGCAGTGGCAAACATATGGTCTCCGGCGGCTTGAAATCAGGGATAAGAAGCCTGTCCGCAAAACTATATGGGGTTGATAATGGAACATCTATCATTTTGCGTATTATTTCTGCCGGAAGCCTCGCTTTAGACAGGATTTTTGATGCTTCAATTCTTCTTGTTTCCGATATATGTAGACTTGGCAGTTTGAACTCACTCTGATTTGTAATATAAAATGTAGGTAGCCTGCTTGTTGCACCAGCAATCATGGTTGATAGTCGCGAATCTCCAATGACCGCATCCGCGTTCATATTCGCCATCGCTTGTTTTTCTACCATATACGATTTCATCAGATCCAGCGGGGTTCCTGAGCTGTTTATTATGCTTGAGATGATGTCAAACCTTCCATTCTTTCCCACCATTCTTACTTCTGGAAATGTTTCAATTGTTTCAAGCCCTCTAGCCTTCATAATTTTAAGCGAGTTGCCATAACCGGCAAAAACCGCTTCATGCCCTTTCCGTTTTAAAGCATCATGCAATGCAAGTATTCTTGCAGTGTGTCCCAAACCCTCGCCGCATGCTGAAATGAAAACGCGCATAATATCAACTTTTGCTATTGTTATTTAAGTCTTATTAATAGTAGGGTGTAAATCTTTTTGTTTTGTATCGCACTGACTAAGCGGTGATATTATATGGTTGAATTAAAGCCACTCGGACCTGCGAAATGGTTGCTCCCTAGCGAAGGGAAGGTTCCTGTTTGGATTTACGCGAATAAGGTGTTAGCTGAAAATATGTCAAGAGACAGAACATACTGGCAGGCACAAAACGTGGCGAAGTTGCCCGGGATAATAAAGGCGAGCGAGGTGATGCCAGATGGTCACGAAGGATATGGTTTCCCAATCGGTGGTGTTGCGGCTTTTGATTTGGAAGAAGGAATAATCTCTCCCGGCGGAGTTGGTTATGATATCAACTGCGGGGTTCGTCTCATCCTCACAAACCTCAGTGTCTCTGATGTAAAGCCAAAGATTGGCGAACTTATGAGTAAGCTATTCAATAATGTTCCGTCTGGCGTAGGAAGCAAGGGAAGGATTCGCTTGACTAAAGAAGAATTGGAAGCTCCGTTGCGCGAGGGGGCGCAGTGGGCGATTTCAAAAGGATATGGCTGGCCGGAGGATTCAGAGCGAATAGAAGAGAATGGAAGAATGGGTGATGCAGATCCTTCAAAATGTTCTGATATGGCTATGAAGCGGGGTGCGCCGCAGTTTGGGACCCTCGGGGCAGGCAACCATTTTCTTGAAGTTCAGAGGGTAGCCGAGATTGTTGATGAAAAGGTCGCTAAAGCGTTCGGAATTGAATCAAAAGACCAAGTGGTTGTGATGCTCCACTGTGGAAGCAGGGGTTTTGGGCACCAAGTGTGTGATGATTACATCCGCGTGATGCTGCAGGCTTCACAGAAATATGGAATTGCGCTTCCGGATAAAGAACTTTGTTGTGCACCAATCAACTCTAAAGAAGCTCAAGATTATATAGGGGCAATGTATGCGGCGGTTAATTATGCTTTCTGCAACAGGCAGGTTATGACGCATTGGATTAGAGAAACTTTCCAAGACGTCTTCAAGAAATCCCCTGATGCGCTTGGAATGCATGTGGTGTATGATGTTTGCCATAATATCGCGAAATTTGAAGAACACAAGGTAGATAGAAGCATAAAAAAGGTCTGCGTCCATAGAAAAGGCGCTACAAGGGCGTTCTGTGCTGGAAGAAAGGAAGTTCCCCAAATCTATCGTTCTGTCGGGCAGCCAGTAATAATTCCCGGAAGCATGGGAACCGCGAGCTACTTGTTAGTTGGGACAGAAGGGGCTATGGAAGAGAGCTGGGGATCTACATGTCATGGCGCGGGGAGGGTGATGAGCAGACACGAAGCCATACGAAGATATCCAGCAAAAGAAATTGAAAGTGAGTTGCAAAGAAAGGGCGTCGTGCTGAGAGCAACAGGAAAAGAGATTATTTCAGAAGAAGCTTCCGGAGCCTATAAAGACGTCTCCGCAGTTGTTTCTAGCGTACAGGAGGCAGGGCTGTCTAGAATAGTCGCGAGGCTTGAGCCGCTCGGGGTTGCGAAAGGATAGGGCGGTTTTGTGGTCTGTTGGCTAAGGCTTTTGAAGAGGGTTTCTGAAGACTTGAAGAGCTTTGAACCGGATTTGGTAAAGAGGAAAAGATTGGCGATAGAAATACTGAAGAACTTGGAAAAAGAGCGAGGGCATAACGTTGAAGTCATGGAAAAAGCGCTTGAGGAAATTGGCGCTAAAGGTTTAGTAGAGCGCGCCCGAAAGGAACTTGGCAGAAAGAAGAGAAGAACCGCCATCAGCGAGTGTGAGATTGCGGAAGTTGCCGCAAGGGGATAATTTTGGCTACGCTTGGCCATTTTGTTTTGCCTGTCATTGCAGGACTGCATTTTAATCTTAACAAATTGGAGTTTGTGGCAATGCTCTTTTTTGCATTGCTTCCGGATATTGATGTACTGCTTAGTTTTGCTTTCACCGGGAATCCATTTACCCTGCATAGGGGATTTACCCATTCACTTTTGTTTGCTCTTCTTCCGCTAGCAATCTACATTTTTGTGAGGCGCACCGCGTTCTTGTGGGGTTTTGTTGGGGCATTAAGCCACCCGCTGATTGATTTGTTGGACACGAACGGCTGCCCTCTTTTTTGGCCATTCTCCAATAATAAATACGGACTTGGCTTATGGCACTCAACTTCTATTACCGATGTATCTATTAGTAGTCTTGTCTCGCCCAGCCTTTTCATCTCAGACAAACTTCTGTTTGGATTATTAATACTATATCTCACCTATTATCTTGTTTCAAGGTGGTTCTGTGGTTCTATCAAATGTGGATGTGGAAAACCTGTTGAAAAGAGGAATAATCAGAATAAACCCCGCGCCTGAAAAAGAGCAGATAGGTCCGGGCTCGGTAGATTTAACCTTATCAAATGAATTTTGGAGGTTTAAAGAGAAATCAAAAGGAAAAGAATACGATTTGGATGAAATAAACTTAGATGAAATCACAGAAAAAATTGTTAACGAAAAAATAGTGCTGTCGCCGGGCGAATTAATTCTTGGAAAAACGGTGGAAAGAATTACGCTCCCTGAAAATATCTGCGGCTATCTTGAAGGAAGGAGCAGGTATGCCAGACGCGGCCTGGCGATTCACGTGACCTCGTCATTTATCCAGCCGGGAAGCGACAATAGGCAGGTGCTTGAAATAGTCAACCTCGCACCATACAAGATCATTTTACGTGCCGGGATAAGATGCACGCAAGTCATATTTGAAGAAATGAATACCCCTACAAGTAAGCCATATAAAAAAGTGGGAACAGTCGCAAGAAAACAATAGTTATTGTTTTAATGAAGCAAGCAATCTCTTCTTAATCTCAGCCCTATTTTCCGGAGTGAGGTTGAAAACCTCACCATATTGTTTGAAGTCCTTTACATAATCCCTGTGAAGCACCGCAAGCACGCGCTTATTAGACTGCAAGCATGCGATTACCGCTTCCTTGAAACGTTTTGAGAACAGTTCCATCTTGCCTATTTCATCTATTACGATAAGGTCAATGTCTTTGTCAAAACACGCGTTCTCAAGCGCTTCCGAGCCTATCCGGTCTAAATCCGCAAGATTGACCCCGTAGCTCCCAACATTTGCAGGGCTTCTTAACTCTTTGGATGCAAGCACACCTTGTCTACCTGTCTTTAAATCCTTGATCATGAATCCTTTCCTTTCTCCGCCTTCCTTGAATTCTGGCGTTGATATTCCACCAAAACGGAAGCCAGTTTCTTTCGCTATCTCAATTGCCAGAGTTGACTTGCCGGAGCGCGGTGGTCCTGTCACAAAGAGCTTTGGCGCAGGCATCGCTTACCAATTAGGGAAAAGCGGTTTTAAAATAATCGCGCAAAACATATTAGATTTACAAAGGGTGATTTAATGACAACATACGACGAATTAAAGGCTGCTTTGGTAGGGGAGTCACTCGCAAGGAACAAATATCGCAAGTTTGCGGGCATTGCCAAAAAAGAGGGACATTTCGCAATCTCAAAGATTTTTGAGGAAACTGCCGAAAATGAATATGAGCACGCGGCGATGATTATGAATCTGATGGGGGACGTGGCAGGAAAGGATACGGCAGAATGTCTCCAAAAGGCGCTTGATGGGGAAACATATGAATGGAAGGAGATGTACCCTAAAATGAGAGATGTGGCAAAGGCAGAAGGGAAGAAAGAGGCGGAGGAGTACTTTGCCCACGTAATTGTTTCGGAGACGCACCATGCCAAAAGGTATGCAAATCTGTTAAAACTATTAAAGGAAGGCAAGCTTTACAAGAGCGATAAACCCGAGAAGTGGTTCTGCACTAACTGCGGGTATATTCACACAGGGACGGAAGCACCGAAAGAATGCCCGAACTGCAAACACCCACAGGGTTACTTCATGCGCAAATGCATGTTAGAATACGGCCAAGAATAAGTGGATTACTATAACAGCTTAAAACCTCCTTTTAATTATTTGCATGTGAAAAACTAGCGGGATGAGTCTATGATGGAGATAAGACTTCATGGAAGAGGCGGACAGGGAGCCGTTACTGCGGCAGAGCTGCTAGCGGTATCTGCAGCAGAAGGAGGAAAGATGACGCAGGCATTCCCCTTTTTTGGAGTGGAGAGGACGGGGGCGCCCGTGCAGGCATTCTGCAGGATTGATGACAAGCCAATAAGGATTCACCAGAATGTATACGAACCGGATGTGGTGGTCGTTCTGGATTCAACGTTACTTTCGGTTGTTGACGTGTGCGCTGGGTTAAAAAAAGGTGGAATAGTCATTGTAAACACCAAGAAAAAGAAAGATGAATTGGGTTTAAAAGCGGAAAAAGTCTTTACCGTTGATGCAACCAACATAGCATTAAAACATCTCGGGAAACCGATTGTAAATACCGCTATGCTCGGCGCATTTGCAAGAATCACAGGGCTTGTTCCGATGGATGCGCTTAAGAAAGCTATTCAGCATAGGTTTAAGGGCGATCTCGCTGAGAAGAACCTCAAAGCGATTGAAGAATGTTATAACGCTACGTCATAAGGTGATTTGATGATGATACCATCTGCAAAACCGGGAACGAGTCGTGAAAACAAGACGGGTTCGTGGAGGAGTTTCAAACCTGTTGTGGATACCAAAAAATGCATCAAATGCGGCATGTGCGAGCTACTCTGTCCAGAACCGTGTATAACTGGTGTGGAGATGAACAAAAAACCGCAGGAAAGGACGTTCCCTGTAACTGATTATAATTACTGTAAAGGTTGCGGGATTTGCGCCAATATATGCCCTGTGAAAGCAATTACGATGGTTGCTGAGGAAAAGTGAGGGATTGTCATGGTTAAGAAAACAATTGAGGGATCTATCGCAGTAGCAGAAGCAATTAAAAACTGCGAGCCAGATGTTGCTGCATGTTACCCGATTACACCTTCAACGCATATTGCAGAAGAACTTGCAAACTTTTACGCCAATGGGGAACTCAAAGCGTATATCGCAACTGATTCTGAATTGAGTTCCATGTCCGCATGCATAGGTGCAAGTGCCGCAGGAAGCCGCACGGTTACAGTGACATCTTCCCAAGGGCTTGCATTGATGCATGAAGCAGTTTATAACGCCGCTGGGATGCGACTTCCAATCGTAATGGTGGTTGGGAACAGGGCATTGGGCGCACCTTTAAATATTTGGAATGACTGGCAGGATTCCATAACCGAACGTGATTCCGGATGGATTCAAATATACTGTGAAAATGGCCAAGAAGCAACCGACACGGTACCACAGGCTTTCAAAATTGCGGAATCGGTTGCGATTCCAGTAATGATTTGTTTAGATGGATTCTATGTGACGCATGCGGTAGAGCCTATTGATATTCCCTCGCAAGAGGAGATTAGGAAATTCTTGCCGAGGTTCAATCCGCAGGTGAAGTTAGACCCGAGCAATCCGCTAACATTGGGCGCGTATGCTTTTCCATCCCATTACCAAGCATTTAGAGAGGATTTGCATAAAGACATGCTTGCATCTGAAGAAACAGTGAAAAAAACACATGATGAGTATGCGAATCTATTTGGAAGGAAATATGGCAACGGATTAATTGAAGAGTATAAATCGCAAGATGCAGATTATGTTGTTGTAAGTATGGGCTCTGTCTGTGGAAACGCGAAAGAAGCAGTAGATAAATTGCGCGCGAAAGGTGAAAAGGCAGGCTTAGTCAGGGTAAGGCTTTTCAGACCATTCCCTTATGCAACAGTTGCAAAAGCGCTGCAAGGAAAGAAATCCGTAGGTGTCTTTGAAAAGGCATACAGCATAGGTGCTGCCCCGCCACTTTATAGCGAGGTTGCACTTTCTCTATTAGAGTCAAAAAACAAACCCGTACTATCCAGTTTTGTAGGTGGGTTGGGCGGAAAGGATGTTACTGTTGGGGATATTATCGGATTGTATGAAAAACTGAAGAAAGGTGTAAAACTATCTGAATGGATGTGATCATATGGTGAATGAACCGCTTTTTTCAGCAGGGCATACAGCTTGCGCTGGTTGTCCTATGCCTGTAATTATCAGGCATGTTCTGGATATAACTGGTCCTGATGTAATTGTTGTCAACGCCACAAGTTGTAGCGAAATTATTTCCTCTGCTTATCCAAGAAGCGCATGGAACGTCCCTTACATCCATTCCCTGTTTGAAAATACAGGGGCGGTTGCGAGCGGAGTAGTAAATGCTTTGCGTGCGCAGGGCAATGAACATACGAAGGTGCTTGTGTTTGCCGGAGACGGCGCTACTTACGATATTGGTTTTGGCGTGCTTTCTGGAATGTTTGAAAGGAACGAAGATGTTCTATATATCTGCTATGATAATGAAGCGTATATGAATACGGGTGTTCAAAGAAGTGGCGCAACACCTTTTGGTGCAAGGACCACAACCTCGCCTGTTGGGAAAGTGCATAGAGGGAAGGAAATTTTCAAGAAACCGATTGTTGAGATTGCTGCAGCACACAAGATTCCATTTGCAGCGAGTGCTAGCATCGGCTATCATTCAGACTTAGCAGCAAAAGTAAAGAAGGCATTGGCAATCAAAGGTGCTCGCTTTATTGATGTCCTTTCACCATGCGTTCCCGGTTGGGGCATCCCTTCCAATTCGGGCATAGAACTTGCCAAATTAGCAGTAGATACCGGTTTGTGGAAGCTGGCGGAGTACGAATTCGGGGAACTAAAGAATATATTCAAACCAAAAGAGAGGAAACCTGTAAAGGAATATCTTTCAAAGCAGGCTAGATTCAAGCATTTGAGTGAAGAGGATATCGCGAATATTCAAAAAATGGTTGATGAAGAATGGAAAAAGGTTTAGCGGGGGCGCTTTACTAAATGGAGTACGGTGACATAATAAAATCTCTCCACATCCGCCCAATTCGTAATCTGATTTTACATGAAGAGACTATAGATGAACTAACAAACAAATTGAAAAAAGTTATGGAGACCTCAAATTATTTCACAAATCCAGTTATCGTTGACAAAACCACCAATATAGTGCTTGACGGTGTTCATCGCGTGAGGGCATTGGATGAACTTGGCTATAAAAACATAGTTTGCCAGCTCGTTGATTACGGTTCTCCTGAAATAAAGGTCAAGGCATGGTACCCAATTATTCGTTGTGGAAATATTGGAAACCTGCTTAATTCGGTTGATGTAAAGAAAACAACGTTTGCAAGCGGCATGAAGGACATAAAAAAGGCGAAAGCGGCATTCATGCTTGCTTTTGAGCGCGGTAGAAAAAAGGAGTGTTTCCTTGTTGAACCTTCGGAAAAGCCAATAAAGCCGAAGGAACTATTTGCGGCGCAAAAGCATGTGCTTATGAAGTTTTCACGCAGGCATGCAATCCGTTATATACCTGATGAATTTCATGAGAAGTTCCTACAAACCCTCAATGCAGTCGTGCTATACAGAAAGTGTTATACGAAGGCAGAAGTAGTGGATTTGGTAAAAAACCAGAGGGTTATTCTACCACCTAAAAGCACGAGACATATTATTTCTATGCGCGTGCTTGGGGTTGATATCCCGATGTCCTGGCTTAACCTGACCCCAAAAGATGCGCAGGAAAAGATGCACATTGAGATCCATAAGCGTTCCGAGGCGGGTGCAATAAGGCTATATCCTGAGCCGGTTCTTGTTCTAAATGACTATAAACTGGATTAAGCTGTTCCCTAAATAGAATGGATTTAAACCTAAATTGTGTATAATAGCATATGAAATACAAAAGAAAAGATACTGCGGGGGAAGCAAGCGATTTCCTTCCACCTTTTCCAAAAATAGAGACCAAAGTGGATTTGCTGGAATGCAAAAAAGATCAACTCTCTAAAACAATACGGTTTCTTGAAGCACATCGCTTTTGCGATTCGGCCACTCGCCTTGAGGCACATTTGCTTAGCATCGCACTTGACAAAATCATTTCAGACGCCGAACTGGATTTGCAAAAATATCCGGCGCACGGGAACAAGATAGTTAAAAATGCGGTGGAATTCATCACCAATTCAATTGAGCGCAAGATAAGGGAACTTATCCAGCACGAGTTGGAACGAAATAGCGGGGATATTGAAGCACGCTGTAAACACATCGCGGAAAATGCGACAGAGGATTGGATCGCAATAGCTGCACAAAAAATTCCAATTGAATTAGAAAACGAACTTCAAAAAATCACAGACTTGTATAACAAGAATGAGATGGCATCTACGGAAATATCCCCCTACGATTTGTTTGAGGCGCTAAAAACTGCTTTTGCGCGAAAGGAGTGCATAGAAGGTTTAACATGGATTGTTGAATATTCTGCAGACCCGGAACAGCCGAAGTTCAAAGCAGGCTCGCGCAAGCTTAAACTCGCCAACGCAATAGTTAATGCGGTTGCGGAAAGCAAAGCACCATTAAAGAATACCGTTGAAACTGTTGCCGCTGAACTGGGAGTTACAGAAGACACTGTTAAAGAGATAATCCGCGAGGTTGCGTACGCTGCTTATGATGGACATGAAAACATAAAACGCAAGCAGGAGGAATTCATACCTTGGGAGGTTTCAAGGATTTCGGTTGAAGAACGCATGCCAGATTATAGAAAAACCCCGTCGTCACTTAATGATGAGATACGCAAATTTTATTTTGTAATTTATTCCGCAGACCTAAAATCGCAGCTCCTGCCTATGAGTAGAATAAGACCGCTGATTGACCCTGATAAGTGCAGAAAAACAGCTTACAAATATCTCCGTTTTCCAGAAGAAAGAGATAAACAGGATATTATTGATGCTTACGCACCACTTCCCGCTGAAGAAATCGCAAAAGCAGTGGATAAACTCCTTGTGTTAATGTCAAATACGGTAGAGGTAAAGGCGCAGGATATGGATGCACATCCCGTCCGGGCAGTCTCATGGTTTAAACAACGTAAGGGCAGGATTACCGAGTGGGAGAAAGAAAAGATTGGCAAGGCGCCCCCTGAAAAACTTGCGGAATTACGGCGCATTCAACTCCGTTATGACCTCCTTTACGAGGAGGCAGTATGCGAGTTCACTAAGCAAGTAGCGGAATTGAGGGAATTTATAAGAATTTATGGTTCTGAGATAAATCCAGAATTCAAATCAATCATCAAGGAAGCATTTGGTTTTGATCCGGTTACTGGTGAGGATATAATCCCAAATACGCAACAAGTGGATAGATACCTCTCAAGCCTTAACAAAACCCTTGACCGCTGGAATGATTTGGGAAAGGAATTTCGCAAAGTCCCTTATGTGCTTGAACGCGCCATCAAAAACAAGTATGTGTTTGGTGGCGGAATCCGCCTCTCAGAAGCAGAGCGAAAAATAATAGATAGCATCTCCCGGATGGCACTTGGAAGCAAAGAGGTGGAAGAGCAGATTACCTTGTTGGAAACTTTCCAGAAGGTAAGAGAAGATGTTGAAAACAGGCTTAGATCTATTGCAGAACATATGCAAAATGGAAAAATAAGATACGCACAGGCTATGGAGATGCGCAACAAACACCTGTGTGAGTTCTTGCCACATAAATAAGATATGTTGGAAAAGGCGAGTATAGATGGTAACGAAATTTAGGGAAAATGCGCAGTGCAACAGGGGGCGCTTTACGTACTATGATTGAAGAAGAAACGGCATTTATCCAAAAATGCCTAATAACCGCCGAAAGGCAAAGAAACCCGTCAGACAAATGTTTGTTTCTTGGGCTTGCCCGAGAGACTATGATGCACCAAATCGAGCATATCAACGCGCTTGTTTCGCTTAATTCTAGGGAGATAATTAAGCGGGAGAATATTGCGGGCAATGCATTTAGTAGCTGGTGGCACAAACAGGTAGCGCAATCACGCAAAGAAGAAAACAACGGACTGGAAGAGAAACGAAAAAACGTGTTGAAGGAGTTAAATGAGGTCAATGCACAAATAGGGATTTTACAGCAAAACCACAAGAAACGATGCTAAAATATAACCTGCATTAACCCCCTCACATCCTGCATTATATAGTCCGGTTGCTCCTTTACGAGGCGTTTTACCGTATGTATTCCGCTTGCGACAGCGATGGTTTTAACTTCTGCATTCTTTCCAGCCTCAATATCCTCCGCCATATCTCCAATATATATCGCCTCGCTCGGTTTTACGTTCAATACGTGTAAAGCATAAATAATGCCTTTAGGTGATGGTTTAAATTCTGGAATCTCATCGCCCGTAACCACCACATCAAAAAGATCAAATACTTTGTGCGATTTCATCTCTTCTATAATCCTGCTTCTGCTCCCGTTTGACACCACGCCCAACTTTATGTTTTCTTTTTTCAATTTCTTGAGTATTGCTTTTGCTCCGTGTATCAGCTTCAGTTTTTTGGAACCATCGTTATATAATTGAAGCCAAAGCCTGTCTACATCCTTAAACGCGCTCTTGGGGATTCCCTTCTCTAGATAGTATTTGTGATAATCTGCTTTGAACTCTTCACGGAATTCGTTCCAGCGGACCCCATTTATACCAAGAAGTGTGAAAAGCTTCCTGTAAACATTTAAAGCGTGCTTAACCGAGTCAAAAAGCGTTCCATCCCAGTCAAAAATAACTGCTTTGATTTTTTCCATACATCTTTTTCGGCGTAAAGATTTTTATATTACCTGCCTTAACAAAATTGACGAGGCGATCAGCATGAGCGAACCCGAACCCGTATGTGGAATAAGCCAGCGGGAGTTTTATGATACGCTTGTTTCGTATGGCGTTCCCGGCAATGACGCAAGCCTTATCGGCTATGGTGCCCTAAAAAAGAAGTCGTTCACTTGGCAGAACGACGAGCCAGTAAGCGAGGAAGCGATTGCTTCAACCAATGCATACCTCCAACGGCTTAACGCTGGCATAAAGGTTTCTATCTATCCTGGAAAATGGGGCAAAGTTGTTTGGGAAGTCACCGTTATCCGCTGAGCAAAAGTGGAATCATGCAAATAGATGAAATAATCAGAATGCAAAAGGGCGAGATAACCGAACACGTGATTTATTCCCGCCTTGCACAGGAAACACGTGATTCACATAATAGAAAAGCCCTGTTGCAGATAGCAAAAGACGAATTGAAGCATTATGGCATTCTGAAGTCTGTGACAAAGAAAGAATTCCAGCCCGACCTGTTGAAAATCATGTGGTATTCCTTCCTTGCCAAAACGCTTGGCTTTGCTTTCGCCCTCAAACTCATGGAGGGTGGTGAAGGCAGGGCACAGGAGGATTACCTCCGCCTCGCCAAGGAGTTTCCCCAAGTAAAAAGGATTATTTACGACGAAGAGACGCACGAAAATGAGTTGATAGGCTTAATCAAAGAGGAGAGGCTTGAATATGCTTCTGCAATCGTCTTAGGCTTGAATGACGCCCTCGTTGAGCTGACCGGTGCGCTTGCTGGGCTGACCCTTGCGCTGCAAGATGCTACACTCGTTGCAGTCTCGGGATTCATGGTGGGGTTTGCTGCCGCACTTTCAATGGCTGCGTCCAGCTATCTCTCCTCGCGCGAGGAAGCAGGTGTAAAAAGCCCGTTGAAATCCGCTGTCTACACTGGAACGACTTATATGCTTACCGTCATCCTCTTAATCGCACCTTACTTCATCCTTCCTGATGTTTATGCGTCTCTTACCACAATGCTATTCACGGCGCTTTCAATCATCGCTGCATACACGTTTTACATTTCGGTTGCAAAAAGCCAGCGCTTCCTTTCGCGCTTTCTGGAGATGGCGACTATATCCTTGTTTGTTGCCGCAGTCAGCTTCTTGGTGGGCTTTGCAGCAAGAACCCTATTCGGCATAGATGTTTAAATACGGCTTTTTCCAGAATCATTCTGGGATGAAGACTGAGGTGATCGCTAAGCCTTCGGGCGATGATGAGCGACGGACGGTCTGACCAATACTCTTTCGCCATATACGCGTCTGCGTCTCCTTCAGTTTAATTCACTTCCGCAGCCTCTCAAACAGGTAGAAAACAACTCCGGCAAACAGAACTACGGATGCAGCTGCCCACGTTTCAGGGAGAAGATAGCAAGCTAGGAGCACGCAGCTTATTATGCCGAGCAGTTGAGGAACGGGGCGGAACGGCGCCCTGAATCCTCGTTTGGTCTTGCCCAGCTTCAATGCGGAATAGTTGACAAGCGCATGAGCCAATATAGTGGAGAAGCTGGCAAGCGAAAGGACCTGCTTCAAATCCAAAGCAAAGGCTAGGAGAGCCATCAGGGAGCCCGTGGCTAATATGGAATATACAGGGGTTCCAAACCTTGGGTGCAGCGCAGCGATGACATCGGGAAGCTGTTTGTTCCGCGCCATGGAGAATGAGACCCTTGAGGTCCCGAGAACCGTCGTGAGAAGCACGCTTGCAGTTGCTAAAATTCCGCCAAGGGAGACCGCCCATACCGCTAAGCCGTTTCCTGTAACGCCTAGCGCATCTGCGAGGGGCGAAGCCGAGGCCGAAAGCTTGCTGTAGCCAACGATTCCCACGGCAGTGAAGCTGACTAGAATATATAAGATAGTGGAGATTCCAAGCGAAAGCAGGATTGAGAGCGGTATTACCCTCTCAGCGTCCTTTACCTCTTCAGAGACTACGGATATCCTGCCAAACCCAAGGTATGCGAAGAAGATTAGCGCGGCTCCGGCCAGGATGCCATATGACCCGTTTGGGAAAAGAGGGGAGAAATTTGAAGCTTGGACGTGGAAGATGCCGATTATTACGAAGATGCAGAGCGAGGCTATCTTCAGGATAACGAGGACGTCATTCACAATGCTGGATTGCTTTATGCCGATTAGGTTGAGGATCATGAAGAACAGGCATGCTGAAACCGCAATGAGCTTTATCGGAAAGGGGACAAAAAGGGCGAGATAAGCTGCCAAGCCAAGGCTTACAGCTGCACCACCAACTATCTGGCCAAAAAGCCACATCCAACCGGTGAGGAAACCGAGGAATGGGGAAACAATCTCAAATACATATTCGTATGCTCCTCCTTCCTTCGGGATAGCTGAACCAAGCTCTGCGAAACTGAGCGCGGTGAACGAGGCGATTATCCCAGCAAGGATAACAGAGATTATCAAACCTGGTCCAGCCAAACCCGCGGCTACGCCAACAGCCACGAAAATGCCTGCCCCGATGATTGCGCCCAACCCTATGGAAACTGCATCAAAAAGGCCAAGAGCCCGTTTTAGCTTTGGCTGCTTTGGCATAGCAAGACATTCGCTTCTTGTCTTCTTAAAAGTTTCAGCAAAGCCAATAACAATCCGTGGCATATTTCCGCACAGGTGCGCCAAGCTTTATTAATGGCTCGCCTGAAATCACTTTATTGTGTGTAAAGGAGGGGAAAAATGGTGACTAAGAAAAGACATGTTGAAAAGAGAAATGTTACAAAACATGCGGTTAAACCGGTCCAACAAAAAGCCGCTGTTACGGTAAATGTTGGGACAGAAAACATGTTGTGGCAGATAGTTGCATTCATATTTTTTGTAGGCATCTGCCTCCTTGCAGGAGCGGTGGGCTCATTTTTCACCATGCCCAGCATACCGACTTGGTATGAACATTTAAACAAACCGTTTTTCACTCCGCCAAATTGGCTTTTTGCTCCAGTATGGACCCTTTTGTATATATTGATGGGTGCATCAGCGTTTCTTGTATGGAAAGAAGGTTGGGAACGGCATGAAGTAAAGTCTGCGCTTGCGTGGTTCATTGTGCAACTATCCCTTAACATGATGTGGTCTGCAGCATTCTTCGGGATGCGGTCTCCAATAGCTGGATTTGCTTTCATTGCCTTGCTTTGGCCTTCTATTGCGATGCAGATTACAAAATCATATCGCGTTTCCAAGCTCGCAGGCTGGCTGCTCGTTCCATATATACTATGGGTCAGCTATGCGCTGCTCCTTAACTTCGCAGTAATGTTATTAAACCCGCTTTAGCATGCTAAAGATTGAATAAGCAGAGCAGGGATTTCCCATGGATGCTGGCATATTGGCGTGGATTATCGCGGCAACGTTACTGGATGGGATTATTGCATTTATCGGAGTTATCACGCTCGGAATGAAACGAGAATCTTTCCAAAATGCGCTGAAACTTATGGTCGCATTTTCAGCAGGCGCATTGTTAGGGGGAGCTCTGTTCCATCTGCTTTCTGAAGCCGCAGAATTATCAACGCTCCAGACAGCGCTTACCCTCCTTTTATTTGGTTTCTGCCTGTTCTTTGTGCTTGAGCGCGTGCTCAAATGGCACCACTGCCACGAAGGGAAATGCAGCGTCCATCCATTTAGTTATCTGATTCTGGTAGGGGATGGGGTGCATAATTTCATAGACGGCGTGGTAATCGCGGCAAGTTTTCTCATCAATGTCCCATTTGGGATAATTACAACGCTACTTATAATTGGGCATGAAATCCCACAGGAGCTCGGGGACTTCGCCGTTCTTGTATATGGTGGGTTCGGAAAAAAGAAGGCATTGATTTACAATTTCCTATCCCAATTAACGTGCGTGATTGGCGGGCTTATCGGCTTTTTCGTAGGAGATGCGGTAGAGGGAATAAAACCGATTTTTCTTGCTTTTGCAGCAGGAGGCTTCCTATACATCTCCGCCTCCGACTTAATCCCAGAACTCCATAAAGAGGAGAAGATGGAATATGCGGTTAAATGCTTTGCGTCATTTCTTGTAGGGGTGGCATTTATAATTTTGATAAAGAATCTAGTGGGGGAATGAATTTATGGTCACCGAAGTCCTTGAAGAGCCAGGAAAGCGCGTGGTTATGCTTGCAAACGAAGCGATTGCAAGGGGCGCAATTGAAGCGGGCGTGGGCGTTGTTGCTGCTTATCCTGGTACACCAAGCTCAGAGGTACCTTCTACACTTGCGGGGATAGCGAAAAATGTAGGTTTTTACTTTGAATATTCTACGAATGAGAAAGTTGCGTTTGAGACCGCAGCAGGGGCGGCGTGGGCGGGCGTGCGGGCGCTCACTGCTATGAAGCATTTTGGTCTGAACGTTGCATCGGACTCTGTGATGCCCGTTGCGTATATGGGGGTAAAAGCAGGACTGGTTGTAATGGTTGCGGATGACCCCGAGGGCTGGAGTTCAGCGCAATCTGAACAGGATAGCAGGTACTATGCACGAATAGCAAGAATGCCTATGATTGAACCAGCAGATCCTCAAGAGTGCCTTGAGTTTACGAAATTTGCTTTTGATTTGTCTGAAGAGTTTGAAATACCCGTCTTCCTTAGGACCACCACAAAAGTTAGCCACACGATTGGAACAGTAAAACTGGGTAGAATTAAGAAGCCAAAACTAGAAGGGCGATTTGAAAAGAACTTTGACAGGTATTACAATATTAGGCCGAACTTGCAAGCGCTCCATAGGAAGATTGACGAGAAGCTCGCTGGAATTGAAAAAAAATACGGCAAGGCGCTTAATAAGGTTCTTCCGGGTGAGGGTGACGTAGGAGTGATAACACTTGGCGTGAGCTTTGATTATGCAAAAGAAGCGTTGCAAGAACTTGGAGTAACGCCACCTATAGCCAAGATAGGCCTTAGCTATCCACTGTCAAAAGAGTTCATCTCGGCGTTCATTGCGGACAAGAAAGCAGTTATCGTACTGGAAGAACTCGAACCGATAATTGAAGATTTTGTAAAGCAAATGGCAAAAGACGTAAACCCAGAACTTATTGTGTATGGAAAAGACGTTTTGCCTAGGGCAGGAGAGTATAATCTTGAGGTAATAATGCCTGCGCTTGCTAAGCTGTTTAATAGAGAGCTGCCAATGGATTTTGCTAAGCATAAGGAAGCCGTGAATAAGGCGCTCAAGGGCTTGCCTCCAAGAAAACCGGTTCTATGTCAAGGTTGCCCGCACCGTTCAACATTTTATGCAGTAAAGCAGGTTTACGGTGAGACGCCCGTATTCGCTGGAGACGTTGGTTGCTACGTTTTGGGTATTTACGAGCCATTTAATACGCAGGATTTCATAGTGAGCATGGGCGCAAGCCTTGGTTTGGGTCACGGAATTACGAGGGTCAGCAAACAAGACGTGATTGTATTTATTGGAGATTCTACATTCTTTCACGCTTCCATGCCAGGAATAGCCAATCTTGCATATAATAATGAAAAATCTCCACTGGTAATCATAATGGATAATAGCGTTACTGCAATGACTGGTCATCAACCACATCCGGGAACAGGCATCACCGCTACTGGCGATGCTGTAAAACCGCTAAAAATAGAAGAGATTGCAAGAGCGCTTGGAGCGGAGGTAAGGGTTGCAAATGCATTCAACCAAAAAGAACTTGTCGCTACGCTGAATGAACTTAAGGGAATGAAAGGTTTAAGGGTAATGATAAGCAGAGGCGAATGCAGGCTCGTAACCAAAAGGAAATTTAGGGAAAAAGGAATCCCTTTTGTTATTTATGAGATAGATCAGGAGAAGTGCAAGAAATGCGGTATTTGTACAGATAAATTTGCTTGTCCTGCGATATTTGAAATAAGGAAAAGGAAGGGCGAGCAACCAAAATATTGGATTGATCCTGATCTTTGCTGGGGTTGCACGGTTTGTTCGCAGGTTTGTCCACATGCTGCAATACGCCCTGCTAAGAAACAGGCAAAAAATGAAGGGGGGAGCAAATGAAATTTGATATAATGCTTACTGGAGTGGGCGGTGAAGGCGTGCTAACCGCCGCTTCAATTATTGCGCGCGCAGCAAACTATGAAGGACTCTTTGTGCGAGGCGTCCAACTCCACGGACTTTCACAGAGAGGGGGCAGCATTCCAACATTTGTAAGATTTGGTGCAGAGGGGGAGATTTCATCACCAGGGATAATGCAGGGAAATGCGAATCTCGTTCTCGCGTTTGAACCACTTGAAGCGGTAAGGGCAGTTTTTTATGCCAGAAAAGAAAAAACTACTTTCGTGATTAATAATTGGCCGCACATGCCGGTTTACGCTAATCTTTTGGATTTGCCTTACCCTTCAATAGAAGAGATAGTAAAAAGGATAGAGCGTTTTTCTGCTAAGACACTCGTTTTTGACGCACATGGAATAGCCAAGGAGAAATTCGGGAGCGTTGTTCTTGGAAATACCATCCTCATTGGAGCAGCACTTGGAGCAGGCGTATTGCCATTGAAAGAAAAAAGCCTCAGAACGGCAGTTATTGCGAGTTCACCGCGAAATGCAGAAGATAACTTAAAAGCCTTTGAGATGGGTATAACTATAGGGAAAAAAGCGAGTGAGCAGAATGCCCATTAAGCGCGTTGCAAAGAATGACGATGTTCTATCAACACTCCAGAAAGAAGCCGAAACCATTGACAAAAAACTAAACGAGTTGGTGAAACGACTAAGTAGAAGGAGAGTAAAGTTAAGCAGGTTACGCGAAGCGAATAAGCTGGAACTGCTCGGCATTGAAAGTTTACGAAGCAATGGGAATGCGGTAGAACTATTCTCAAAAGAAGGAAGGGTATGTATTGTTACACCGCGTGAAGGAGGAGGGTTTACTATTTTTGATGATTCCAATCATATGCGCTTGGAATATGAAGGAGGAATTTTGGTTTATGCCGAAATTGGCGATTTGAAGATAAGCTATTCCAAAAAGGAGCCAATAATCCTAATGTTTGGAGAAAAGACAGTAGTATATGAACATATCAAAGGCAAGTACGAGCCAAGAATTACGGAAAGTGGTGGAATAAGGGAACTAGACGATGAAGAAATGAAGAGGTATGAGAGTGCCGTTAGAAAAGCAATGGATATCCGCGATAGAATTGACTATTTATATAGTCTGGTAGCGGCATTATGCAATGTAACTGCAAATGACACCACTGTTTAAATCCCTGATTCGCACAATATTAACCATGTTAAAAATAGCAACGAAAAAATGCCCAAAGGATAAAATTGCAGAAGCGAACATGGTTCGCGCAGAGCTTACGCCGTTGGAAGAAATTTATACAGATGGAAACGGGTTAGTGGATAAAGACCACCAAAAAAATCTTATGGCATTGCATGCGGATTCATTAAACAAATACCAGTGGATATTAGATGCGCTTGGTTTAGAGCCCGGTGAAAAACGCGAATCGCATTCTCCGTTTACTCCGCCGAATGGAATGTGGCGGCAAGACAAAAATAAGAGGTCGCTATATATTGAAATTGACAACAAAACCAAGAAGACGCTTGTTGCTAAAGGAATAGGCAATTTTGACCCAACAGCACAGGAGAGGGAAGACAATCCTTTTCCAATTCAAATTAGCAGATGGTTTATATCTTCTCGTTTAGGGTTTTCATATGGTCTAACCTTCAGTTGCGCGAAACATATATTTAACATTGCAGAAGCGTACCGTTACGAATGCATTGTACATGGAGCAAGCGCCAATACCTTGGAACCTCTCGCCTTGCTTAAATTGAAGGAAATCCCTGTTTTGATAGGCAATGAAATGGTTGTTGCCGTCCCTGTAGAGAAATATATTAGTTGGCAGATTAACGGGATTGCCAAGGAGGATAGATTGGAGTACACCAAATTGTTGCGAGACAAAGGAGTATGTGAAAGCACTATTACTAAGTTCTTTGATTCGGTTAAACCAGTAACGGGCACAGTACGGAGGATGTTTTACAATTGCTTAAAGAGTGAAATGGGCATCCCGGAGAGTGAATTTAGTGGAATTTCAGAATGCGATTTTGCTATAGGCAATTGGAGACCGTCGGTTATACTTTACATTGCAGATGCAGCAAATTTAAGAGTAAACCAAGCAAGCAAAGAACAGATACTTGATGCATGGCATGCCAAACCCGGTGGAGAAACTACGGCACACTGCATCCAAATCCTAAATAAATTTGCAAAAAATATGGCGCAGATTGCTTTCTTCCATAAAGTAGGGGGAGACTTTGGCGGGATTGATGGCGAACTAAATGAACGAAATGTTACCGTAAAGGGAGACATAATGGACCTAGAAAGCTGTTCAATGCCATATGTTGGCCCATGGAGGTATGGAACGCAGAGATATGATGTGCAGGAGGCAGAACAAACCATACATACGTTTGCAACGAAACTCAAACTAAACAATAAAGCGGATGAGGCTATTTCTCTGTTCAGAAAACACTATAAAAAGAATATCAAGGCAAAGCCAAACCGACCGAACCAGGATTTATAGCCCCATCGCCTTTTTCGCTTCTTCTACAGTTGCGGCCACGTACACATTTGATTTTTTGCACGTTGGGCAGATAGCAGGACCTGCCACACCATAATGGATATCGTTGCATACAGTGCATCTCCAAAAACTTTTTACAGGCATTTTTTCACCCCAAACGAGTTGACCATTTGAAGTAAAGGATTATAATTACTTAACTACAAACGCCTTATTTGGAGTGATTGAATGACACCTATAGATATCTACAGCGGTTATATTACGAAAGAAAAACCGGATCCGGATTCGCATATAATTGCGTTGTTCTATTTTGAAGCGCATGACGCAGTAAATGCTGCGCAGGCTATTGCTGCGGAATCGTCTATTGGAACTTGGACGGAACTTAGAACAATGAAGAAAAGGATAAAAGAAAAACTCGCCGCAAAGGTTTTTGACTTTGATTCAAAAAAAGGACTCGCCCAGATTGCATATCCTCTTGAGCTTTTTGAGCCCGGGAATGTCCCTCAACTGCTATCAGACATCGCGGGAAATGTTTTTGGCATGAAAGAAGTAGAAAATTTGAGATTATTGGATGTCCAATTTCCGCGCGCTTATGTTAAATCGTTTAAAGGACCAGCGTTGGGTTTGGAAGGCGTACGCAAATTATTAGGTACTGATAGAACTAGGAGACCACATTTTGGCACTATCGTGAAGCCAAAGGTGGGTTTAAATCCAAAGGAAAATGCAGAAGTGGCTTATGAATCGTGGGTAGGTGGGGTAGATTTCGTTAAGGACGATGAAAATCTTTCAAACCAGCGATTTTGTCCATTTGAGGAACGCGTAATAAGAACGCTGGAAGCAAAGGATAAAGCAGAGTCCGAAACTGGAGAAAGAAAAATGTACGCACCGAACATCACTGCAGAAACAAACGAGATGCTGAGGCGGGCAGAATTCGTTAAAGAACATGGGGGAAATTGTATAATGATTGACATTGTAACTGCTGGTTTTGCGGCACTTCAGACGGTTAGGGACGCTGATTTCAAATTGCCGATCCATGCGCATAGGGCGATGTATGCGGCTTTCGCGCGTAACCCGAAGCACGGGATTTCCATGCGTGTTTTAGCCAAGCTTTCTAGGCTTATTGGTGTGGATCAATTGCACACGGGTGCGATAGTGGGAAAGATGGAGGGCAAAAAAAGCGAAATTCTAGAGATTAACGACCAATTGCGCATGGAATGGATGGGGTTAAAACCCGTATTCCCTGTTGCTTCTGGTGGAATAGACCCTATTAGGATGCCAGCCTTGCTTGATATCGCTGGAACAGATTTGGTAATAAATGCTGGCGGGGGCATCCACGGACATCCAGATGGAACGCGAGCAGGCGCTATGGCTTTAAGGCAAGCTTATGAAGCGTGGGCACAGAAGATTCCGATTGAAGAATACGCTAAAAAACACAAGGAGCTTTCTGCTGCATTGAAAAAGTGGGGCAAACGCGGAATGCAGATAAGCGAATAATCCCATTAAGATTTGCAGGTGGTAATATTGATCGAGCCGACTGTTAGGTTAATCGCATTTACCCCAAAACCATTTGACACGGCTGTCGCAAGTGCCAGAACGTGTTACTCTCCGCGTGTTGTGATGCCGGAGGAGATAACTGAAAAGCAGCGGGAATCCATTGGAAAATCAATATGGGAGGCAGGACACCACACGCCATTCCAGCATGCGGCATTTACATTTAGCATTGAGAACGTATCAAGGCAATTCGTTTGGAGTTTCCTCCATTCACACCCATACTACAATTCCGACCAGAATTCGCAACGTTATGTGCCATTGAAAGAAGTCAACGCCTTTATTCCAAATCTCAGCGACATGCCGCGCAAAACATATGTTGATGCAGTTAATTTGGCGTGGGACGCTTACAGAAGGCTAACGGAAGAGTTGAAGCAAGAATTCTCACAACTGACTGAATCAATAGGCAAGGTAAAGGGATTGAATGAAAAACAAATTAATGCTGATGCGGAAAAGAAGGCGATTGAAACTGCGAGATATGTGCTGCCTGTTGCAGCTTTAACGTCTTTATATCATACAATCTCCGGCGTAACGCTTATGCGCTACGCACGCATGATGAATGCCTGCGACTGCCCGAATGAAGCACGGATTGTCGTTGGCAAGATGATGGCGGAGGTCGGAAAGATTGACCCGGCATTTACAAGTTACCTACAAATCAAGCCGCTTCCAAGAAAAGAGGAAGAAAGCACATTCAATGAGTCTTTTAACGCAGAGTTTGACGCTGCGCTTGGTGAATATTCATCAAAACTTGTTTCTTTCAACCAAAACGGAGAAGAGATTGTTGCGGATGGTGTTAGAGAAGCGCTTGGAAAGACCAAAGCGGAGATGTCAGATGACGAAGCAATAGACCTCGCAATAAACCCTGCGAGAAACGAGTTGCTTTTGGATACGATTAACTGCTGGCAGCATTCCCCCGTAATGCGTGCATTGAATTTAGTGTCTTACTCTTTTAAGAAGAAGCTGAGCCACACGGCAGATTCGCAGAATCAGAGGCATAGAACCACGCCTGCATCCAGACCACTTTTAACGCGGGTCCATACAAAAAAGCCAGATTGTGTGCTGCCAAAGGCAATTTTATCCAACTCCGACCTGAAGAAAGAATTCAATAGCGCTGCAGACGCACTCTGGGAAGCAAAAAATAAATTGATAGACGAAGGTGTGCCTGCGGAGTATGCCATCTACTTGCTTCCAAACGCAACCGCATTGAGGTTCACTGAAACCGGCAGGTTTATTGATTTGATGCACAAATGGCGTATGAGGACCTGCTTTAATGCTCAGGAAGAAATTTACAGGTTGTCAATGGATGAATTAACACAGGTTTCTTCGGTTCATCCCCGTTTAACAAGATTCGTCGGTCCGCCTTGCTTTTTCCGGCGTGGCTTCTTTGACCGCCCATGTCCAGAAGGTCCCCGGTGGTGTGGAATAGAGGTTTGGAGGAACTTTCCTAAGGTAATAAGACCATTTTAATTATATATATGGCAGGATAAATTGGAGATTAAACACGGGTTAAGGTTGCTTTGAGCGGGTGCCTTGGATGGAAGTGTTGGAAAATCAGTATGTCATTACCGCGGTGTGCTTTCTGTTCATTCCATTAATTGTATATGTAGCAATCTGGTTCCCCGAGCATGTGTGGGTCGCTTTATTGCTTGCGGCAATTCCGAGTATGTTGGCGCGCTTTGTTGAGAATAAGGCGATGAAGACCCTCATATATGTCTCGCTTGGCTTTGCTTCATTTTGGATTGCTGGCGAAACATTATATGTTCCGTTGGGCGAAGAATGGCGCCTATTGTCATTTACACCTTTCCTAATACTCGCCTGTGCGAATGCGGTAGCCGCCCTTGTTGCATATAACGATGGCGAAGTGAATGGGACCATTTTTGCTGGTGGAAGCCTGGTTGCTATCCTTTTGACGCGAGGACCGCTTGATGCAGGAAGCATAGATCGCTTCCTTTTAACAGGCTTGCTCTTCACTGCTGCAGTAGTCATTGTGGTTAGGTCTACCGCATGGGCAAGAGGAACGTGGTATGCTATCTACAACGCGTTTAAGGCAGGGATATACTCCGGTGTAGTTTATGGCGTTATTTACGTGCTCCGTGTATTTGATGTAAACGTCCTAAATATATCAGACGTTGGGGCAACAATTGGGATGATATCCCCATTATTCCTAAATGTTTTGTGGTCTTCGGCGTTAGCTACGTCTTTTGTTGTTTCCATAGCGCTTCTTTTTTACGAATTGATACTATATCTAATGGATTTGCAACGGATCATATCCGATGAAGGCGTAACATTTGTTAAGGTAGGAAAAGAGGAAGCAGAAAAGGCAGACCCGTTCGCTGAGCTTGTAAATAAGCTGGAAACATTTTTTGAGAAATTTTCATCGTATGATGTTGACAAGGCCGCTCAGCTCCTGTTAGCTATGGAAAAAGAGTATTACAGGCTATCGGCGAAAGGTGTGCGTTCTCCAATGAAAGCAAACGCCGGCAGGATGTTGATAGAGGCGCGCAGCATGCTTTTGGGCACGCAATTGGAACTGCCGATTTCATATGTATCTCCGATGGTTGAGAGAAAAGAAAAGCGGCCTGCGGAAAAGGAGTTCGTTGAATTGCCTAAAGGAAGCGCGATTTTGGTGGAAGGGCCTATAGGAAGCAGAAAAGAGGTATTTTGTTTGGATTTGGTAAAGAGAAGTTTAAATGCCGGGGAAAAAGCGATGGTTATCTCATTTGAACCTGAAAAGGAAGGTAGTTACCTCGGTGAAAATGAAAACCTGCGGCTGGTGCGCGTAGAACAGAACATAAATGATATGGCGCTATCAATCTCCCGCGCGCTTGAAGAAAAACCAAAAATCGTATTTTTCAACGTGCTATACTGGCTTGCCCCCAATTATAGCACCACAACATTAAGCGGTTTTCTTGCTTCAACCATAGGGAAATTGAAAAAATCTGACTCAATTGGCATCTTCGTTATAGAGCAGGCTATGCTATCACCACAAGCACTTTCAACAATTGAAAGCGTTTTTGACGGGGTTATTGAGTTCGCCATGGTTGAAGAAAGTGGAAAGATTAGACCAAAATATAGAATAAAAGAACTTAAGTTCCAAAAGTTCGATTCCGGGTGGCACGAGTACTGGTAATTCTATGGTTAATAAGCCGTTAGAAGGAGTCGGTGTTATTCTAACTGGTTTGGCAGTGGGAATAGGCATAGCATTTCTCATAATTCCGGTTGTATTAAGTGGACTTCCGGGCAAATGGAATGTTGACCCTGAAAAAAGCATATTCCTTCCCGGTGGACATTCGCAGGCTGAAAAACTTATTAGCCCATACGGGCTTACGGTTCTGGAATATGGAGAAAAATACGCCATAGTTAGAAAAGAAATGTCTTTCGCTGATTTAAAGGGATTGGGCAATTCAGACAGATATTTTCAGGACGCGCTGCTTAGCAGGGAAAAACTTGTCGTTTACAGGGGTACGCAATGGACCGTTGTATTTGTTTATAACCATACATTGAGCGAGGCGCTCACCCTTAGCAGGATTGAACGCATAGGCAGGGAATTCAATGAAACAACACCACAAGGTTTCTTTGTACTTGATGAAAAAGAAGTACTTGGAAAAACAATTTCAAGGCTTGTAAATGAAAATATTATAATTATATTACTAGGCATGTTTTTACTATACTCCGCAGTAATACTCATACGGGCATTTATTTACGGGAAATACGATAAAACGGAAGAAACTGAAAAGAAACAGTAACGTACTATTTTGTTTTAAAAGGGGGACACGCACAATAATATGTGATTCAGATGGAATTAAGAACGCCGAGGGGCACGCGTGACTTTATGCCCTCTGAGATGGAACGCCGTGAGAGAGTTTTCTCTATAATACGCAACGTTTATGAACGGTATGGATTTCGCCCACTTGGAACACCTGCATTTGAAGAGATGGAAGTGCTTACTGCCAAATGCGGTGAGGAAGTATCAAAACAGATATATGGTATTTCTGATTCCTCATATGGTCTGCGGTTTGATTTGACAGTGCCTTTGGCCCGCGTTGTTGCTTCAAACACATCAATCCCAAAACCATTCAAGCGGTATCAAATTGGGCCAGTATGGCGAAGAGACGAACCGCAAAAAGGCAGGTTTCGTGAATTCTGGCAAGCCGATATAGATATTGTAGGCAGCGCCTCCATGCTATCTGAGGTTGAAGTAATCGCCGCCGCGTGCGAAGCACTTTCTGAGCTTGGTTTCAGCGGATTTGAAGTGCGGTTGAATAATCGCAAACTGCTGAATGCTTTTGTTGAGAATACAGGAATCCCAAAAGAGAGCGTCGGCGCCGTTTTCCGTGCTCTGGACAAACTTGAAAAGATTGGGGTGGAGGGGGTAAAATCCGAATTGCGCGAAAAAGCAGGATTGACAGATAACAAAATTTTGGATATTATGGCATTTACCTCCATTAATGGGGATAATACGCAAAAACTTGAAGCAGTTCTAAAACTCATTGGAGGGAATGCGAGTGGAATGGAAGGTATTTCCGAACTTAAGGAGATTATTGGATTATTTAATAAGTACGAGATTTCAAGAAAATGCAGTCTTATCATAGATTTTTCGCTTGTCCGCGGCCTCGATTATTACACTGGTCCCATTTTTGAAGTAAAATTACCTGAAGGAGTGATAGGCGGTCTTTCCATTGCGGCAGGAGGTAGATACGATAACTTAATACAACTCTATGGGGCACCGCCCACACCAGCAACAGGCATCTCATTAGGCGTGGAGAGAATTCTTGAAGCAATAAAGAAGCAGGAAGTAGAAGAGAGGAGGGACCTTGTTTTTGTCGCAACAGTCAAACCAGATTTTCTTGATTATGCTATAAAGGTAGTCCAGGAATTGAGAAAAGCAGGGATTCGGGCGGAAATGGACCTTATGGGAAGAAACCTCAGGAAACAGCTGGATTATGCAAACGCGATTGGTGCGAGATTTGTTGCAGTAGTAGGGGAAAAAGAAGCAAAAGAACAAACATTAACGCTTCGGGACTTTTCTTCTGGTAAAGAAGAGACGTGCAGCTTGCCAGATGCCATAAAGAGACTTGAGTAATTTTAAACTCTCTGCAAGATATAATGCCGAGCAACACCGACGTTGGCGTTAGTTTAAAATCATTATGTTGCGAGAATCTCATTTAAAGCGATTCTTATGGCAAAAGGCAGAACGCGCGAAACGAGCGGAGGGAAGATTATAATTACCGCGCATTGCGATATAATTTGGAAAGCCGCATGTGTAAGGCTTGAAAGAAAACGTAGAAGGAGGACATATGTAGGCAACTTGGATAATCTTGTCTGCGTTGCCGAGGTATTGAGGTCAGTGATGCCGCGATTGCGTGATAGGCACGCCAAATTTTATTTCACCACTGGCGAAGAAACAGATATGAAAGGAGCAAAATCGGTTATGCGCCGGCATGGAAAAGCGTTATATATACCGATTGATGTTACTGGAGCGTCCAAGAGCGCAGATGTAAGCATAGAATGGACCTATAATGTAGATAGAAAGGCGCTAAAAGAATGCTTAAACCGCGTTTCAAAAACAAAACGTATAAAAATAGGTTACAGGAACGGCCACCACGATGAAACGGAGGTGTATGGACAAAAATACCCCACATTCTCATTAAACCTCCCAATCAATGGGTCTGTGCATGGAAATGCGCGGGTCTCGTTCTGGAAGGTCAGGAGATTTGGCAGGGCTGTTGCCGAAATCTTAAAAGCCGTAAGAAAAAACTACGATAAGATTTGTGTATTCCAGGGGCATTGATGTTTAACTATAAAGATAGCCCCAGTTATAAAGGAGGTCGCTGTCCCGCACCCAGCGTTCCCCGATGTCTGTGCGATAAAACATGTTCGGGATCATTATGTTTTCAACGCGCTTGTACGCTTGTTTTCTTGCATCATCCATTGTTGGTCCGGAACCTGTGATAACGAGCGCATAACCGGATTGGCCAGCCAAAAGCCATTCGCCATCTACCAATTTAACATCCCCTAAATGAACCCCTTCAAGATTCGGTTTTTTAAATAAGATAGCTGCGCCTTCCGAGTATCTGCGAAACGCTGCGGGATCGGTAAATGGAAATGGCGGGACTGCTATCACAACACAGATTTGAAATCCTTTTTTCGCCTTCAACTCAAATGGCAATCCTCTGGCTAGTGCGTACAGGAAATCGCTCCAACTGCTCGTTATACCTTCTATTTGCAAGGAGATAGTAGGGTAGCCGAAACGCGAAGTGAATTCAAGAGGATATATGCCTTTTGCGTTGGCAACACAATTCAAATCAATATAACCGACGTAACCAGAAGCTGCAAGCGCAGGTTTCATTTTTTCTAGCGTTTCTTTGAATAGTTTATTTGGCGGGCACCAAAATGCACTTGTTCCCATTTCGCCCGTATTGGGTCCGATATCCCCTGGGAACATTTTCTTATGTTCAAAATTCACAAAAATCGGCGTAACAAAATCTTTACCGTTAAAAAATGCGCCGACCGCTACCTCTACACCTTGCGCGAATTTTTGCAATTGGAATACATTCAGTTTCTTTGCCCAACTCTTCTTGTAATGCTGCAATACATCTATAAGGTCGTTGCCGTCTTCTTCCTGTCCTATATAAACCAGTTCCTTTTCATTCTGTGTTTTTCCGCTAGGTTTAATCACGTATCTTCCCGGATTATTTCTGACAAAAGAGATGGCTTCATCAAAATCCGTGAAATTCCAATGGGGTAGGATGTTTATGCCAGCCTTTTTCAACTCCTCTTGGCCAAATTCGCGGTCTTCTTCAAGCCTATCTGTATAAATAGAGCCCCCTACAACGAGCTTGCCTTCTTTCCTCAAATCCTCTGCGATTTGCCCAAAGCCAATGTCATCAAAAACAATTACGTCTGCCCAATCTTTGAATTGTTTCCAGTCATCAACCTTTTCAACAAAACCGTCCGCCACATCCTTCTCGGACTTTTCATGAATATAGTATTTTACTTCGCTTCCTTCTTTCTTTATCTGCCAAGCAAGATCTCCAATCAAACCCTCAAATGAAACAAATAGGAATTTCAGCGGTTTTTTCTCCTCTGCTTTATTTTCTATCTTTACTTCAGAGTCTTTCTTCTCGGTTTTCTCTGATTTCTCAATATTATTTGGAACCACATACTTCTTTCATGCCAAAGCACAATATAAACGTTTTTGATTAGAAAAATAGCCTATTCGTCCCACATGGCTGGCAAGTTTAAATAACATTGGGAGGAAAAAGTAGTTGTTCTGGTGATTTTGATGACAAGAATAGGGGATGATATCCTCCATAACTGCCCGAAGTGCTATAGGGAAAATGGCTACTCTGTGAAACTTACAAAGAATAGCGGCGGCGAACTCATATGCGAATACGATTCAAGCCACCGTTTCAGGATTGAGAATGGCATGCTTAAGGAGACTAACAATAGGAAGTGAATCTTATGGCTAATGAAAAAAAGACACCACAGGAGATTATAGATGAAGCGATTGCTAAGGGCGCCGTGCTTTCTGTTATGTATTTTGATGTCTCTGCCAAAGATAAGGAAGCGGTGCAGGCCTCTCTTGCTGAACTGGTCGGAAGGATTAGCAAGGAACAGGGTGTTATTTCTGCAGTTGGCGAGATAGAGGAACCAATAGATATAGAAGGCATGTGGAGCTCTGCCGCAGAGGTCACTGTGCTTGCGAAGAATTTCCAAACACTCGCGAATGTCGCAATACGGTACGGACCTATAGGGGTTGAGATTATCCGCCCGGATTACATCAAACTTTCATTGGGTGAGGCTCAGAGCATGTTGTTGAACATTTCCCAGATAGGGCAGGACTTCGCCCAATACGTCATAACAAAGATGATGACTGAGGAGGAGAAAGAAAGGTTCAAAAAGCAACAGGCTGCAAGGATAGAACTTGGGAAAAAGTTGCTTCAAAAAAAGAATGAACAGAATGGTGGTTAAATGGCGCGCAGGAAGAAGGAGCCGGGATTTGATGATTTTGATTGGATTGAAGAAGAAATGCGAAAATTGCTAAGGGCTTTTGATATTGGGGAGTTGCGCGAGGGCGAACCGTTGATTTATGGTTTTAATGTGCGCATTGGACCGGAAGGCGAACCAATAGTTGAACAATTCGGCAATGTTAAACCTGATGAGGAGGGCAAGCCCTCGCTTAGCGATACGCGTGAACCGCTGGTGGATGTGATTGAACGGGAGGAGGACATAACAGTTATGGCTGAAATACCCGGCGTTGATAAAGAAGACATTAAATTGCATTTGACTGAAACCACGCTCACAATAGATGCGGGCAGAGGGGATAAATCGTATCATCGCAAGATAAAGTTGCCTGCGCAGGTAAAAAAGGAAGGTGCAAAAGCACATTACAAGAACGGCGTACTTGAAGTCGTGCTCAAAAAAGTTGAAAAAAGCAAACCGAAGGAAACGGAATTGAAAGTTGAATAAGTAGATAGATTGCTATGGAAGGACGACTGGACCCTTGGGGAAACGAACTCATCACAGATTATGAAAAGCTTTTCACAGAATTTGGTTTGAAATACTTAGACGAAACCCTGTTGTCTAGAATAAAAAGGAAAAACAGGCTATTTAGAAGAGGAATTATATTTGCACACCGCGATTTTGATAAATTCATAGAAGCATACGAGAAGGGAGAACCTGTTGCGGCGATGAGCGGGATAAAACCCAGTGGAGACTTCCATATGGGAAGCAAACTAACTGCAGAAGAACTGGTGTTTCTACAGAAAGAATTTGGCGCAAGGGTGTATTATTGCATAGCAAACCTTGAGGCATATGCGGATAACGGATTAAGCTTCGCAGAAAGCAGAAAAAATGCGATATCTAATGTTGCGGACTTGCTCGCGCTCGGCTTGGATCCAAAAAAAGCATATATCTATGAGCAAAGTGAGGAAAAGCAGGTAATGAACTTCGCGTATTTATTCGCGCGCAAAACAACGAATGCAACATTGCAAGCTTTGTATGGTGAGAAGAATATTGGTTTGTATTTTTCGGCTTTAACACAAGCAGGCGATATTCTTCTTCCACAATTGACGGAATTCGGTGGACCAAAACAGGTCTTAGTGCCGGTAGGGTTGGATCAGGATCCCCACATACGGCTCACGCGCGACCTTGCGGCAAAATTCTATAACGAATATGGTTTTAAATTGCCGAGTTCCGTATACCATAAATTTTTCCGCTCACTTAATGGCGAATTCAAGATGAGCAAACGCGACCCATCCAGCATGCTCACGCTTGGCGATCCGCCGGATGCGGCGTATAAGAAGATAATGACTGCCTTCACTGGCGGGAGGGCAACGGTTGATGAACAGAAGAAGCTCGGCGGAGAAATAGAGAAATGCGTGGTATTTGAACTCTATACATTCCATTTTGAGGAAGATGACAAAAAACTGAAAGAACGCTATCACGCATGCACGAGTGGAAAACTGTTATGTGGTGAATGCAAGAAAGAGCTGGCATGTAGGATAAGGGACTATCTGAACAAACACCAGAAGAAAAAGGAGAAGGCAATAGACACTGCAAAAGAGATACTGGATTCACAAAAAAGTAAAAGATAGAAGCAGCTATTTTTTGTTCGTACCCCCACTTGCAGGAGGTTTGCTCTCGGGAGGCTTGCTTTCAGCTCCTTTAGCTGGAACCGGGGCTGCCGGTGCGGGAGATATTGGCATAGGTCTTCCTTCAAGCGCAAGTTGGTTCATGATTTCGCTTTTTATCACATCCAACGCAAGAAGCATTTGATCCCTTGCAATATCTAATGCCCCGGCAGGGTTTATTGGGAATGAGACGTAAATCGCACGGTTTTTTCCGCTTGGGTCAGGGAAAACCCAGCGCCCGACCTTAAAGCCATCTACTTCCATGGATGCATCAACAACAAATAGACAATTGGACACGAGCGCGTCAATTAATTTTGGAGACGTATCTTCGTCAAACTTATTGACAAAAAGGATTTCGTCTTCATCTTCTTTTCGGACAAAGACAATCGGGCTTACTATTGGTTTTTTGGCGGATTTTGCTGCAGAATTAATTACCTTTTCAAATTGTTTTGCGACCTCCTCTGCCTTTGCGGCATCTTTCATATATGTACTCATTACTTCCGTTACTCCCATTTTCCTTTTTGCAAAATAATCTGCAATATCTGCTTTTAAATTCTCAATTTCCACGAGAATTGTCGGGCGGTCTCTATAATCCAAGGGATGCTCAATCAGGTCACGCAGCGTAAACGGGTATTTGCCCGCAATAGCCGCATCTACTCCATCAATCATCAGATTTATCTGCTCTTCAACCGGATCGACCATGCTTTTCACCACCTGCAACAAAACGTCGTAGAAGACGCAATCAGTTTTGATGAGACTACTCATTTATAAATCTTTTTAAGTGCGGGTAGCACGACCGAACTTTCCATAATTAAGACGATTTAGGCGGGGAATCATAGCGCAAAGGAAAGCCTGCTCGCTCATATATTTGCGTTCAGCTATACCGCGGCTTAGATAATTTATTGCGCCCTTCCTTTTACCTATATCCTGAATACCGGTTAATTCTTCAAAAGCGCGGCCCATGTCTATTTTTTTGCGTTTTACCAATTCCACAATATTCCGCGGAACTTCAAAACCCATGCTGCAGCCCAGCGTCACGTTTTTCCCATCAAAAACAGCGCACCATTGGAAGTCAAAATGCCTGCCATAAAACTCAAACAGCCCGCTTTCCAACCCCACGCCATAATCTGCACCTGTTTTTCTCTGAGCTGCAAGGGCCCTGTGGACTGCACCGTTGAGCGTCTCAAATGCAAAAGGCTGCTCCGAAACTGTTGAATCAACATCTACGGATATCACCCGAAAACGCGGAAAAAGCTTTCCGCATAACGCTTTAACCCCTTCAACCTTTGATGGATTGCGGCTGCCTACGGCGATAAAAACGGGTTTAAGAAGTTCCCCCTGCGCAGAAATTTTGCCTTTTCTTATACTGCTTGAAGCTATTTTCTTAAGGTTTTCAGCGTAGACCAGCGGAATAACAACCAGATCCAAAGGCGATAGCCCCTTACTTTCTCTGATACGGTTTATCTCTTCGGCACGAGGAAGGGTTTCCGTAGAGACAACCAAGGCTTCCAAGCCCGCATCGTCGGATACTGCTGGACCGAAAGCATCATCCAGTGGGAAGATTTCTGCCCTTTTTAGCCTTTCCTTCCCAAGAAATGCCATTACTGCTTTCTTCCTTGCTGCAAATGAGCGCACGCGCGCGTGTTTAAGTCGGTGGGCAAATTCATCAGTAGTTATGCCTATAAGAACATGCTGGGCTACGCTAAACGCCTTGTCAAATAAGTCGACATGCCCGCTGTGAATCGCATCAAAGGTTCCAGCGAGCGCGACTTTCCGGTATTTATACGCCATGAGATTACTTTTTGATGATGTAGTAGCCCGCTGCCTTTTCGCGAACCTTCCTTCCAACAACGCCTTTTTGGACGAGGCTTATCAAAGCATTGCTAACTTGGCCTTTGGGCCGGTTACACTTCTTCATTATATCGTCAGCCGTCTTCAACTTGTCTTCACCATTTGCACCGAGCTCTTCCATAGCCTTCAGGATAACCTGTTCTATAGGTGTCAAATCTGCCATATCCTTACCTCCTCCAATCAAAAACGGATAAGAAATGATTTTATGCAAAAGTATTTAAACAGATTGCTATCGTCTCCAATTTACTATGCCGCACCAACGTACTATGCTGCACTAACGCTTAAAATCCCGGCTGCAAAGAAGATATTTATGCGCGAAAAGGAACGAATAGAAAAGGATTTGCGAGAATTCGCAGAAAGCCTGCGCGAGATAGAAGAAGCAAAACCGCCAGAGAATCTCAGAGAAAATATTGAAAGGGCTAAAAATTATTACAAAGACGCGGTTTATTTTCTTGAAAAAGGCGATACATTCACGGCATGGGGAACTATCAACTATGCGCATGGTGTTTTGGATGCCGTACGTAGAAGTATGGGGCTTGAATGTTATGGCGCGCTTAAGTGAGCAGACGTGGTTAGTGCGCGCAGGGAAAGCGTTATATTGGAGTGCCCCGTAGCCTCTGCAGAACTTTACGGATATTTATGGAAAGAGGTGCTGGGAATTTGATTGCTGAAGGAAAAGCAGAGATAAATGCTCCGAAGGGCGTATTTTTCAATCCGGAAATGGAATTCTGCAGGGATTTGTCCGTTCTAGTTATTAGGGCAGCGCTTGCAGGAAAAGCAATAAGGGCAGTAGATGCAACGGCAGGGAGCGGAATCAGGGCAATAAGATATGCGAAGGAGTGTGAGGGGGCAGTGGGTGAATTATTCCTTGTTGATTTGAACCCATCTGCTGTAAAGGCGGCAGAAAGCAACCTCGCGCGAAACAACGTTAAAGGAAATGTGGTTGAATCGTCCTTTGCGAGATTTGCAAATTCAGCGTATGCGAAAGGAGGATTTGGTTTGATTGAAATAGACCCTTTTGGTACGCCAGTTCCATTTCTTTACGACGCGTGCAGGATTTCAAGGGACGGGACTCTGCTTTCGGTCACTGCAACGGATACGGCTGTTTTATGCGGTGCACATCCAAAAGCATGCTTGAAAAACTATCAAGCCAAGCCATTAAACCCGTTCATGTGCCATGAGGTTGGCGCAAGGATTCTGCTTGGAAAGATTGCAAGAACGGCAAGCGAATTCAATTACGGCTTGAAACCCCTCTTGACCCTTTCACACAGGCATTACTTCAAAATCTTCGTGTTATTTGAAGAAGGCGCGGAGAAAGCGGTCGCATCCATAAAAGAACTGGGCTACTTGGCACACTGCAATAAATGTTTCAACAGCGTTTCGGTAAAGGGCGTCGCAAACAATTTACCGACTAAGTGCGGACGATGTGGTGAACAATTTGAGTACGCGGGACCGCTCTGGCTCGGCAAACTGCATGATGGGGAAATGCTGAAAAAAATCATCGCACTAAACGAACGCAGAAATGCAGAAATTGATAAGGTTGTTTCACTGATGCTTGAGGAAGAGAGAATGCCCGCATTCTATTTTGAGCTCCACAGGATAACGGAGCGCTTGAAGATTAATGCAGTAAGTCCAAGTGCTGTTATGCTTGAGTTGAAAAGGAATGGGTTCGCTGCATCGCCGACACACTTTCAAACAAACTCAATAAAAACCGACGGTACAATAAGAGATGTTGAAGCAGCAGTAAGAAAGGCGGGAAAGAAAACCTATAAATAATGAATTCCAAATGATGTTCATGAATAGACGAATTCCGCTCCTAGCGCTGGTGTTTGCGACCATGCTGCTCTATGGATGTATTGCGCCTCCACCTACGCCACCTGTCCAGCCACCAGTTACGGAAATGCCTACTATGATACCAACCCCTTCAAGTGCAACACCTACGCCAAGCAGCATACCGACGATTACACCGGTGCTGAACCATACGCCGCGGCCAATTCAGACGCCTTCGCCTTCAACAAGTCCTGTTATATGCCCGCCCTATTGTTTATATGGTTGCGAACCCGGAACAGATATCTGCAAAAACCCTGTCTGTCCAGAAACCTGCCCAATGGGATGCGAACCGGGCACCACCATCTGCAAAACGGTAAAACAGAACTTTTCAATGAACAACACGGATTTTGAGAAGGGAACCTATGAAGGCTGGACTACTTTTGGCACTGCGTACATTCTGTTCAAGGGGCAAGAGTTCACCCCGGGAGGGCCAAAGGATGTTATACTTTCAAATCAAGAGAGGTCCTATTACGAGGAACCATATTCGGGTTATCAAGGAAGATATATCGCTTCAAGTTTTCCAGACAGAAGGGCAACAGGAGGAATAATTTCACAACCATTCACCATAAACGAGGATTATGTGGAATTCCTCATAATAGGTTCCGAGGACCGCAATCTCTGCGTTGGACTAAAGATAGGTGATTCCGCACCAGATTATACCTGCGAGAGATTGCAGAATAATCCCGCTACCGTTAGGTATCTAACGCCGCGGTACCCCATCCAGCCGTTTGCAAGATTCACAAGGGTGGCGTGGGATGTAAAAGATTATAAGGGGCAGGACGGAGTTATAGAAGTGATTGACGCATCACCTTCCTGGTTTCTTGAAGTGGATGATTTTCAACAAACATCAACGCCAACAGGAATCTTGATGGAAAAAGTAGTACCCTCGTACTATAACTGCAACCACAACACGATATGCGAACATGGGTTAGGGGAATATGAACTGTGGTGCCGAGACGACTGCCCCCCACCAACGTCGTGCAGAAATACTGCGGAAGAAAGCGGGCTTGTTGATTATACGCTTTCATGCTATGCGTTTAAACTGACTAAAAACGGTTTGAATCTGACCTTAAGGAATACAGGCATAGGAAGGAACCACACAATCCTTATTTATAGCATAAAATGCAGCGAAGAGACGCATCCGGATCCAGCCACGTATATACCTGTGGATGCGGAACTTGTTGCAGGACAAGCGCAACAGGTTGCGGATGGAACAATGCCTTGCTTTGATAAAGAAGGTAGTGTGATAAAGCGAAAGGTCGGGGACAGGTTCATTGGAAGGTTATTTTACGTTTATCTTGATGAGTCAACAAACTACACGTGGTATGGGCGGCTTAATTTTGATGCTGTAATTCAGCCAGAGTAAAAAGAATGGACCAGGGGGGATTCGAACCCCCAGCCTCTGCCTTTTTAGCGGTTTTCACAACTTTGCTGCATAAACCCGGATGGGTTTATCGTTGCGAAGGCAGCGATCTACCGTTGATCTACTGGCCCTTGACAAGCTCCTTGCGTGTTTGTTTTGAAATGGCAAATATGTGAACTACTCCCAACTTTCGCAGGGAGCTTCCTGCTTCACAGACGACCTGCTGGCGTCTCCACGGGCTTGAATCCAGGGTGGTTCCCACCCTATTGTGTCCATCCAGCATTCCCTTCCGACTTTACGCAACACAGGGCTACTGGATGCGAGACGTGATGCGACCATATGTCTGCAGGTTGACGCAAAGAAATATGTTGTGGAAGATATAAAAGGTTTCGGCTCTCATCCCCTCCCTTACGGAAGGGGACTTCCCGCCGATAAAGTTAAATCAAGCGAGTGCTGCGATGTTTCTAAGCGCATCAAAGAACTTGTCTAATTCTTCATCTGTGTTGTAGATATACAAAGACGGGCGTATCGTGCCGTGCATTTCATGAATTACATCTTGATGATAAAGATGGCAGCAATGCATGCCCGAACGCACGAATATGTTCGCGGACTCATCAAGAATTAAAGCGACCTCCTGCGGGTTCATGCCTTTTAAAGTGAAAGATGCAAGAGCGGAGCGTTCCTCAGGATTTGATGGGCCATAGATATTGGTAACTTGCGGAATCGCTTTTAAACCATCATATAGTTTGCGTGCAAGTTTCTTTTCATAAGAATGAACTTCCTCCATTCCAAGCCTCATCAGATAATCTGCTGCCGCCCCAAAACCCAGCATGCCTGCGTAATCCTGTAAACCTGCCTCAAATTTTGCAGGCGAATCTTCCGCCTCCCAAGACGAAAGCATAGTGTTCTTAACCGTCTCGCCGCCAACGATAAATTGATTCATACCTTTAAGCAAATCCAACCTTCCATAAAGCGCTCCGGTGCCGCTTGGACCAAGCATCTTATGGCCCGAAAACGCGAGGAAGTCTACACCTGTCTTCTTCACATCCACCTTCATATGTGGAACTGCCTGCGCGCCATCAAGCAGCAGCATCGCACCTGCATCATGGCAGATTTTTGCGACCTCGCTCGCATTTAATGTGGCGCCGGTGACATTGGACGTGTAAACCAAGGAAACCAATTTGGTCTTGGTTTCAAGTTTTGCATTCAAATCTTCAATATCCAGTTTACCTTCATTATCTACTTCAACATAATCATGTACTACGCCGCGTTCTTTGGCAAGCTTCATCCACGGGATGAGGTTAGAGTTATGCTCCATTTTTGTGGTTATCACCCTGTCACCTTTCTCCCACTTCAAACCATTGGCCACGAGATTTATCGCTTCTGTGCAATTCTTGGTGAAAACGACCTCGTTTTCCTTCGCCCCAATAAAGCGCTCTACTTTCCTGTGCGCTTCAATGTATTTCTCTGTCGTTTGCGCTGAGAAATAATGGACAGACCTGCCATGGCACGCGGTGAAGTCGTTGTAGTATGAATTAACGGCATCTATCACCTGTTTTGGCTTTAATGCCATGCATGCGCTGTCAAAATAGATGATGGGTTTTCCCCTAACCCGTTTCTCAAGAATAGGAAAATCCTTTCGGACCTTTGAAACGTCCATATGTTAGTTACCCCAAAAAAAGAAAATTGGGGGTTAGAGGAGGAAATAAGCCCTCTAACCGAAAAGTGAAGCAAGTCCAGCAGCAGCTTCTTCCTCGCTCTTCTTCTCTTCTTTCTTTTCCTCTTTCTTTCCTTCTGCTGGCGCGGCAGCAGCACCCGCAGCCGCCGGGGCTGCAGCAACTGGCATAGCCGCATTCTTTATTGCTTCATCAATATTCACTCCTTCAAGTGACGCAACGAGCGCCTTGGTCTTTGCTGCATCTGGAGCACCACCAGCAGCGCTTATAACGCTAGAGACGCTCTGTTCGTCAATCTTTTTCCCAAGGGAGTGCAGCAACAAAGCCGCATACACGTACTCCATATAACTTACCTCCATTCTAAAACATTTCAACCTACTTTAGCTTTTAAGGCGCTCGCTTGTGCGTTCGCCTTTGCTAATATCATGCCTATTGAATCCTTTTCGTATATGTTTGCTTCCAAGGCAAGTGCCTTTCCTTCAATAACTGCCTTGCCCAATAATAGTTTGATGTTTGCTTTGGTTGGATATGCTGCATTAAAGGAAAGGTTGAATGCCATGCTCGCTGCGGATTGAAGTTTCTGCATAAATGCAGCTTCATCTATGTGCAGAACTGTCTTTGGATAAACGATGCCGCCTTCCCAAGCAGCGATAAGCTCTACCCCAACTTCAAACGGCTCTACGCCCAGTTTCTGCAGGGCTTTCGCTTGGATATCTCCTATCTTTTCGCCCGCTTTTACCACAACAGAATCTTTTCCAATCACTACTTTTCCAGCAGCAATCTGTGCTTGTATTCCCGCTTGTTTCAACTCTGTCAAAACAGGACCTGGCGCAAGCGATGTTTCGCCCTTGGGGACAATGATATCAAACGGCGCTATCTGTCCGGGTTTCGCTGCTGCTTTTCCCCTGCTTTGGCGGATAATCTTGTAAAGTTTGAATGGATCCATATTCGTGAATATTACGGCAGAAGGCGCGTTGAGGTTTTCTATCAATTCTGAAGCCTTTCCTGCTTGCTTCAGGGCGCGTTGGAGGAGCGTGTTCTTTGTAACAACTATCGTAGCGTCATTGCGCAGTTTCTTCCTTAACGCTTGAAGATGCTTATCCGGAAGGTTGCGCAAGTCTGCTATTGCAATAACTTTGGCGTTTTTAGCAAGCTCGGTAAGCTCCTCTACCTTCTTCGCCTTTAATTCCTTAAAGTTTTGTTTCTTTTGCCCAAGAACCAATGAAATGTTCATTCCAATCAACTCGCAACAGACTTACTTTCAACCCCTATGAAAACGGGTTTGCCCATAGTAAGCTTTACATAAACAGACTTTATGTATTGTTCGCCGCCAACTTTCGCAGTTACCTTTTCAAGCACCGCGTCAATGTTTTCAACAAGGTCCTCAATAGGCATGTTCTCCGTTCCAACAGGCACATGCACAACCGGGAGGAACTTGCCTTTGCTTTTTACCTTCACCGTGCGCCTCGCCCGTTCAATAAGATCCGCAACGGGCGCGCCCATTATGGGCCTCGGAAGTTTGCCGCGCGTACCTAAGAACTGACCAAGATGCTTACCCACGACAGCCATAAGGTTTGGTGCTGCAAGGAATTCATACTCCAATAGCGTCTTCAACCTGCCTGTGTCTGCGGCGAGTTTTGGTATTTCATCGCCAGACAGAACGACATCTGCATTCGCTTTCTTCGCATCCAGCGCAAGCTGGCCGTCAGCAAACACGGCAACCTTTACTTCCCTGCCCAAACCTTTCGGCAGCGTTATTTCAAGGTTAAGCCGGTTCTCCTGTTTGTTGAAATCAATATTCCTAAAATTGATTCCAACGTCCACTGTCTGAGTGAACTTGCGCTTGCCCTTTTCCTCCAGCGCTTTGGTTAAAGCGGACCTAATCTGTTCCTTATCCATATTATCATCCTATCCGTTATCTTCCCCCCTCCTGCCTTGTGGCAGTGCAACGGGAAAATAAGCGTTGAGTTTATAGAAATGAAGAAATATAAAGGTTATGTTGCATCGCACGCACTATTCCCTCGTGCGCCCCTTCTGAGAAGTATATAAAAGCTTTTATAGTAAAAGTTAATTAGGTGCTGCGATTGGACGCGATAATTGTTGAGAATTTGGTGAAGAGGTTCAACGGTTTTGCGGCTGTTGATGGTATAAATTTTAATGTTAGGAAAGGCGAGCTTTTTGGCTTCTTGGGTCCGAATGGGGCTGGAAAAAGTACGACCATTTATATGCTTACTACATTGCTCGCGCCAACCTCCGGGCATGCGTATGTGAATGGTTTTGACATTGTTTCCAAACCTGATGACGTACGAAAGTCAATAGGAATAGTATTTCAGGACCCGACTGTGGATACGCGGCTGAGCGCTTACGATAACTTAGATATCCATGGAAGACTGTACGGAATGGATGGAACGACTAGAAAAAAAAGGATAGATGAAGTGCTTGAACTGGTTGAGCTCGCAAACTGGCGCGACAAGCTGGTGAAGACCTTCTCAGGCGGAATGAGGAGACGGCTGGAGATTGCGCGCGGGCTTATGCACACACCAGGAATTCTCTTCCTTGACGAACCTACGCTCGGCTTGGACCCGCAAACGCGTAGACACATATGGAGCTACATTGAAAAGCTGAAGAAGCAGGGGATAACAATAATGCTTACTACACATTATCTTGAAGAGGCAGACTATCTCTGTGATAGGGTCGCCATTATAGACCATGGGAAGATAAAAGCGATTGGCACGCCTAAGGAATTAAAGGCAGGAATAGGCGGGAGCCTCATTTGCGCGAGTTCCCGCGAGCCTAAGAAACTTGCAAAAATTATACATGAAGCAGGGTTTGCCAAAATGCCAAAAATAAGAGAGACGGCTGTGTATTTTGAAGCAAAGGATGGTGGAAGAATGGTGCCTAGGGTGCTAAAGGCTGCACAGGATGCTGGCGTTGAGGTTGAAAGCATAGAACTCAGAACGCCGAGCCTTGAAGATGTTTTCATTCATTACACCGGGACAAATATCCGCGAAGAAAAAAGTGCGGGTTCAGAAATGATGGTAAGGAGGCGGGCGCATGGACATTGAACTTGGGAAAATTTATGCTGTCTGGCTCCGCGAAGTCAAGCGTTTTACCAATTCAAAATCCAGGGTGATTGGGAGCCTTGCAATGCCGATGTTATTTCTCGTCGCTCTTGGCGGCGGATTCTCCCAAATGATTCCTGGCTTTAACTATGGCGCGTTCATACTCCCCGGAATTATCGCTATGACTGTGCTCTTCACATCTATATTTGCAGGGGTTTCAATAATCTGGGACAGGGAGTTCGGTTTCCTGAAGGAAATGCTTGCTTCGCCGACAAGTCGGGAAAATCTGGTAATTGGGAGGGTGCTTGGGGGAGCAACAACTGCTATCCTGCAAGGCTTGATAGTATTGGTGTTCGGTTCGCTATTTCTCGGCGCTGCCGCCCCGCCTCTTCAGAACTTGTTTGTGGCGATTGTATTAATGACGCTTCTTTCCTGTTTTTGTGTAGCGGTTGGAATTGCGATAGCTTCCATCGTGCAGGAGGTTGAGACCTTCCAGTTAATAATAAACCTCGTAATAATGCCGTTTTTCTTCCTGTCAAACGCGCTTTTTCCCGTAGATAAAATGCCGGAGTGGTTGAGGGGTGTTGCCCTCCTTAACCCGCTCAGTTATGCAGTTGATGGGCTGCGTGGGCTGATTACCGGACAAGCGAGTTTCAACATCATATTTGACTTCGGGCTTTCACTTGTTTTCTTTGTGATTTCAATAGCAGTCGCAACCTATCTGTTCAGCAAAACCTCAATATGAAAACGTAGCAACGTGCGTTTCGTGTCGTTTCGTATTTTTGTTTCGCGTTTTTATAGCTCAGCAATAGCAGTCGCAACCTATCTGTTCAGCAAAACCTCAATATGAAAACGTAGCAACGTGCGTTTCGTGTCGTTTCGTATTTTTGTTTCGCGTTTTTATAGCTCAGACGTATCCGGGTTCTTGGCGTTTCTTCCAAATATAGTAGGCGATAATGGCGATTACCAATATCGCTGCGCCTGCAACGTAAATTGTATAATCCTCTTTATAGACGGTAATTGCCAGACGGTTTTCAGGCGGGACAAAATAGCCGGGTTTTGTGACTGTAAATACGAGCTCGCCCTCCTGTTTCTTTACGATTATGGGATTTCCATTCTGGTCCGAATCTACAACACCGTCCCCATTGTCATCATAGTAAGTTTCACCATCTATGTCTACGCGGACAAAGGGGAGTGGTTTGCCTTCGGCATCTTTGATGTGTATTATCAGATGGTCGCCCGGGCGCAGGCGGGTTGGAAACTCAACATACATGGGCTTGTCAACAGGCACTTCTTGACGAATCACAACGCTCAACTGCCTGAGCGGCTCAACCTCAACCTCGCCATTGTTGTCTGTTGTCCTTACGCGAATGAGATAACTGCCTTCGGGAAGTCGCGCAATTGGCCATGTGTATGTCCAGTTCGTCGTTCCAAGCGCCGTATGCCAAGCAGGATCGGTCCCTATTTGTAGTTCAACCATTTTGACCCCGGCGTCTGCGACAGAAACGCCGCGAATCACGACCGTTGACCCATTTACCCTCTGTCCGCTTTCCGGATAGATAAAGAAAGAAGAAACCGTTGAAACTGCGTAAATCCTTTTGTCGTAAGAACCAAAATAAATAAGGCTCCCATATGCAACTGGTGAGGAGGTTATCCAGTTCCCAGTTGTGAAACTCCAGACGAGTGCGCCGCTCAACGCATCCAACGCATAAAGTTTGTTGTCATTCGCACCGAAGTACACCATATTATTGCGTGCGCTGAAATATGGGCTTGATTCAATCGGTTCCCCTACCCTGAAAACCCACAACCGCTCCCCTGTAAAGGCATTAAGGGCATATAACCTTCCATCTGTTGAGCCAATCCAAAGCATGCCGCGCTCAACTGCAGGCGAAGACAAAATTTTATCATTCGTTGAAAAAGACCATAACTGCGAACCATTGAGCGCATCAAGCGCATAAACGCGACCATCGTATGAACCGAAATAAACAACATTGTTGAAAACCTTTGGCGATGAATAAACTGGTCCGCCCGTTTCGTACTCCCACAATTTTTCGCCATTTGAAGCGTTGAGCGCATACACCTTTGCGTCGTTTGAACCAACGTACACTATTCCTGCAGAAACCGCAGGTGAAGAATAAACGCTGTCCTCTGTGGGATAGCTCCACAAGTATGTCCCTTTCGCCGCGTCAAGCGCGTAAAGCGAGCCGTCTGCAGAGCCAACAAAAACTATCCCACTTGCAACCGTAGGAGACGAGTAAACCTTCCCACTCGTGTTGAACTGCCAGATAAGCTTGCCCGTTGAAGCATTCACTGCATAGGTTGCATTATCATTTGAACCGATATAAACGATTCCGTTATAATATGCGGGTGAAGATTCTATTGCCCCGTTAGTCTTAAATCGCCATTTTTCAAAGCCGGTTATCATGTCAAAAGCGTACAGGTTGCCATCTGCAGAACCAATATATACCAGACCTTCGCCCAGCTTAGGGGAGGAGTCAATGAAATCGTTTGTCTTAAACTCCCACTTCTCCATCCGCAATGCGGAGTAGTTTATTTCATCCGCAGGCTGCGAGAAAACTGCAGGAAGCAGAAACAGCAAGACGATTATTGAAATACACCAATTCATTTTAGCACCTAGGTTTATTGAATGCGGGGCAGGTTATAAAAGATTTGGCTAAGCGAAAAGATTGTCGTGTTTGCCCTCGTTTATCTCCCTTATAAGTTCTCTCGCATCCTTTCCTTCAACAGTTACGCCCACGCTTACGCATGTACCTAGCACTTCATTCGTCGCTGCCTTTAACGTCTTTGCGAGCGAATTCGGGTGTTTCATCTTTGCAATCTTTATTACCTGCTGCAGCGAGAGATTGCCTATTGCGCCCCCCTCCTTCATTGATTTGACGCCTTTTTCAACACCTAGCTCCTTCTTGATAAGCGCGCTAACTGGCGGAGAACCAACTTCTACCTCAAATGTCTTTGTATCCTTGTCAACGATTACTTTTACTGGAACGCTCAGGCCAGCATAGCCCTTTGTCTTTTCATTTATTGCGGCGATTATTTGCCCGATGTTCACACCGAGCGGGCCCAGCGCCGGTCCAAGAGGAGGACCTGCGGACGCCTTTCCACCTTCAACAAGTGCTTGAACCATCACTTTCATCGTCATTACCTCCTTTGATCAACATAAGTTAATGGATTAGGCAGTTGCATCTTCTGCCTTTTGATGGATGCGTATAGTATTCAACTTTATTGTAACTGGGATTGGTACCGCAACTTCCATCAGCTCAACAGTGCATTCCTCCTTAGTCTCATCAATCTTTATCACGCGGGCGCGCTCGCCTTTGAATGGTCCACTCACAAGCTCAACAATATCTCCTTTGTTGACCTTCACGCCTGCGGCTTTGGTTTCAATAAGCGTTGTTATATCCTGGATAGTCATTGGCCTTTTTAATACGCCTTTTATGTGCGGGATGCGCATTGCAGCCTGCCTTGCAGCTACCTCGTCTTCCGCTTCTATTATAAGATAGCCTTTGAGCGCATCAATAAATGCGATAGAGTAGACCTGGAGTTTTTCTTTCTTAATCTTATTATGCAGCACGTCTGCCACAACCTTTTCTTGGCCCGCCGTAACCCGATAAACAAAAATCACTCAACCACCCATTAACAGGATTTACACCTTTTCAATCAAATTGAAAATCACTGTAATCAAGTATCCGATTATACCGATTAGAACCATGCCCAATCCAGTTATTTTTGCTGTCATGTTAAACTCTTCTGGAGTCGGGTGATATGATACCCTCAAAACCCGCAGCGACTGTTGGATGAAATCACGTACCATTTGAATTGGCGTCATAATAGATACCTCGCGTTTTAATCATTACAACATTAATTAATTCATTTAATTATTATAACATTGAATCAAGTTCCAAATCTGTTTGGGTATTTGCCGGAACGACCTCCATCTTCTCGTACTGCGGGAGCTTAGCGCCTGCAATTACAACCAGAACCTTCAAAACGCTTTTCTCCAGCTCAGGTTCAATCCGCGCGCCCCAGATTATGTGCGAATCCGGTGAAATCCTTTTTGAAACCTCCTCAACCATGAGCTCTGCTTCGCGCAATGTCATGTCCGCTCCGCCGATTACGTTTATCAGTGCCTTATTTGCTTCTGCAATATCTGTCTCAAGCAGTGGCGAATTCAGCGCGTTTTCTATTGCGGTGATTGCGCGCTCGTTTGGTTTCGCTGTAAGGGAAGATTCACCAACGCCAATAACCGCGCATCCGGCATCTTTTAGAATCGTCCGCAGGTCAGCAAAATCAAGGTTCACCAAACCGCTCTTTGTGACAAGTTCAGTTATTCCTTTTGCTGCGCCCGCGAGTACCTCGTCTGCAACCTTGAAAGCCGTGTTGAGCGGCAGATCCGGGACAATTGCGAGAAGCTTATCGTTCGGAATGACGATTACGGTGTCTGCCTGCCTCTTAAGCTTTGCTAACCCATTCAATGCATTCTGCCACCTTGTCCTGCCTTCTGAAGAGAATGGAAGCGTGACGATTGCAACGGTGAGCGCACCTAAGTTTTTGGCTTGCTCTGCAATTACGTGCGCACTTCCAGTGCCTGTTCCACCACCTAAACCACAGGTTATAAAAACGAGTTGCGCATCCTCAATAGCCTTTATAATTTCATCCTTGCTTTCCTTCGCTGCGTTTTCACCGACTTCGGGGTTTGAACCGGCGCCCATGCCCAGCGTGAGTTTCTTGCCGAGCAGAACCTTCTTATCCGCCCTTATCTTAACAAGGTGTTGCGCATCGGTATTCATGGCGACAATCTTTGCGCCATGTATTCCCATCTCATAGAGCCTAGCAAGCGTATTGCATCCGCTTCCGCCTGCGCCAACCACGTAGATACGCGGTTTGGACTGTTCTATAAACTTCAACAATTCCAAATCATCCTGCGAAACCGTCTGAATAGCTGCAAGCTCATTTTCGCTCATTTAATCTACTTCCAATACCTATTCCGAAATAGGGGTTGTAAAACAACACCTACCTTTTGCAGGCTTTAATTTATATTTATATTGGTTGGTAAATTTGCTCTGAGATTAAATCGCTGAAGATTCAGGGAGCGCGGAAGATTGCGCTTGCAGCAGTTAAAGCGATTGTTATGCGAGTTAATATATTGAGGTTAAGGGCAATTTGCAGTTGGTGATTTGTTGCTTTCAAAACGCGTTGAAGAGGTTTGCTCTGAGATTAAATCGCTGAAGATTCAGGGAGCGCGGAAGATTGCGCTTGCAGCAGTTAAAGCGATTGTTATGCGAGTTAATATATTGAGGTTAAGGGCAATTTGCAGTTGGTGATTTGTTGCTTTCAAAACGCGTTGAAGAGGTTTGCTCTGAGATTAAATCGCTGAAGATTCAGGGAGCGCGGAAGATTGCGCTTGCAGCAGTTAAAGCGATTGTTATGCAGGCGGAGGACAGCGACGCGAAGACGGTTGGGGAGTTCAAGAGCGATTTGCTGGTTGCTGCGGATGCGCTCGCTAAGACAAGACCCACAGAACCTATGCTCCAAAACTCCCTGAGGTTCTTATTTGCGGAATTGGAGAAGAAAAAACCCAAAAATGTCGTGGAAGCGCGCAGGGCTTTGCTTGCAGAAGAGAAGGGGTTATTCAAAAAATTTGATGAAAATGCAGAAAGGATATCGGAATATGGCGCCAGAGAGATTCCGAACGATGCGACCATATTAATTCACTGCCATTCAAACACGCTCATGGGTGTGGTGAAGAGGGCGTATGAGATGGGCAAAACGCCCCACGTTTACTGCACAGAAACAAGGCCCCTATTCCAGGGTAGGATATCCGCAAAGGAACTTGCCGAAGCAGGGTTGGATGTCACGCTAATCGTTGACTCTGCCGTGAAAAGTGTAATGCATAAAATAGACCTTGTCCTTGTTGGCGCGGACTCAATAACTTCTACGGGCGACCTCATCAATAAGATTGGAACCGCCGGGATTGCTGTGATTGCAAAAGAAAGCGGAGTCAAATTCTATTCGTGCGCAGAACTTTACAAGTTTGATCCGCTTACGATGTTCGGCAGGATGACGGAAATAGAAGAAAGGAACCCGGCGGAAATAGCAGACCCGAATGAGTTTAAAGGGGTTAAAATAAAGAACTATGCTTTTGACAAAACAGATGCGAAATATATTTCAGGGTATATTACTGAGAAAGGCATTGTCTCACCGCAGGGCTTGCTGAGCCTTGCGATGAAGGAATTTGGCTTGGGGTGAGATGGTGATTACCCATCCGTTAAAGACAAGGTTTGAGGCGCGCATATTGGATATTACGGCAGGGGTCAGCGTCGTGATATTGAATGAAGAAGAGGCAACGGAGAATGACATATTTACGGGCGACCGCTTGGTTGTGGATAACAGGGGTAAACAAACAATTGCCACGGTAGATGTGAGCAAAACGATTGTAAAGCGCGGGGAAATCGCGTTATTCGCAGACGTTGCGGAGAAGATAGAGGCGAAGCGCGGTGACAAGCTGGTTGTGGCGCAAACCGGAAGCCCTGCGTCAATAGATCTCATAAAGAAAAAGATGGACGGAGGCGTGCTTCAGGAGCATGAGGTTAAAACCATTATTGACGAGCTCATGGAGAATAAGCTGACTGATGTGGAACTCTCTTCATTTATCACATCGCTTTACATCCGCGGGCTTAATACCGAGGAAACAGTCGCGTTGACTAAAGCGATTGTGCGTTCTGGGAAAACGCTTGATTTTGGTGATGCACATCCAATCGTTGACAAGCATTGTACTGGTGGCGTCGCAGGAAACAGGACGACTATGCTAATCGTTCCAATTGTTGCTGCAGCAGGACTGTATATGCCTAAAACGAGTTCACGCTCTATAACGAGCGCCGCGGGAACAGCGGATACGATGGAGGTTCTTGCGAACGTGGAGTTTACGCTTGAGGAGATGAAAAAGATGGTGCTCAAGACCCATGGGTGCATTGTTTGGGGAGGAGGAATGAACCTGGCTTCAGCGGATGACAAGCTCATCAAGATAAGGCACCCGATGAGATTAGACCCAAAGGGCGTAATGGTTGCAAGCGTGCTTGCAAAAAAGAAAGCTGTGGGGGCGGAACTCGTAGCCATAGACATCCCTGTTGGCAGGGGTGCAAAGATTACGAGCATGGATGTTGCGAATGAACTGGCGCGCGAATTCATTGTAATAAGCGCAAAACTGGGAATGAAAAGCGAAGTTTTCATAACATATGGCAGGGACCCTGTAGGGTGTGGAATTGGTCCTGCGCTTGAATGCAGAGATGTATTGGAGGCGCTGCAAGGTAGAGGACCTGCAGATTTGGTGCAAAAGTCCTGCAAGCTCGCGGGCGCAATTCTTGAGATGGGCGGAAAAGCAGAACCGGGAAGGGGCTATGCAATTGCATTGGAACTGTTGCAAAATGGCAAGGCATATCAGAAAATGAAGGAAATAATTGAGGCGCAGGGCGGTAACCCGAATGTTAAACCGGACGATTTGCCAATAGGGCAGTACAGGGAGCAGTTTTACGCGCAGGAGGATGGAAGAATCCACCTAGTTGACAACAAGGCAGTAAACCGCATTGCGAGGGCAGCGGGTGCGCCGAAATCAAAGGGTTCCGGAATGATATTGCATGTTGAAAGCGGTGATAAGGTTAAGAAGGGACAGCTCCTTTTTGAGATTATTTCGGAAAGCGAAACCAAGTTAAGTTTTGCCTCCGAACTCGCGAAGGATATTAACCCGATAGAGCTTGAAGCGGTGATTCTTGGAAAGATGGGCGAAACGGGCGTATTTGAATGGAAGCCCGAAACTGCCCGGTGAGATGAATGGATGCGCTAAGGAATGTCGTAAAAGACATGAAGCTGAAGAAGGGCATAACCGCACACGAACTGGTTAAAGAGATGGGGGAAGCAGGAGGATTTACTGCAAAGCATCTTGCAACAGGTTCGGAGATTGTGCGTGAAATGCTTGCGGACAAGGAGTGTATAAACTTCCTCTCGTTCCCTGCATGCATTGTTTCAACAGGATTGCGTGGCGTAATTGCCCAAATCGTCCCCGAATTTGATGTGATTATCACGACTTGCGGGACGCTTGACCACGACTTAGCGCGCGCTTGGGGAGGAAAATATTATGAGGGCAGGTTTGAGCTGGATGATGAAAAACTCCACCGCGAGGGGATAAACAGGCTCGGTAACGTGCTTATTCCAAACAAGAGTTATGGGGAAACGCTTGAGAAGGGGATTCAGCCAATATTGAAGGAACTTTATTCATTGAAACCCGAATGGAGCGGACGGGAATTAATCTACGAATTCGGGAAGAGGGTAAAAGATGAGAACTCAATATTAGGACAGGCTGCCAAACATAACATTCCAATTTATGTCCCCGGGTTCTTTGATGGGGCGTTTGGTGCGAATGTTTTCACATTCGCTGATGGGACTAAATATAAGGTGAACCTGCTTCAGGACGAAAAGGAATTAAGCGACATTATCTTTGATGCAAAAAAGACAGGCGCGCTCATGATTGGTGGAGGAATCTCCAAACATCACGTAATCTGGTGGAACCAGTACAAAGGCGGGTTAGATTATGCCGTTTACATCACAACCGCAACACAATACGATGGTTCGCTGAGCGGTGCACGCTTAACAGAAGCAGTTTCATGGGGAAAAATTAAGGAGAAGGCGCGCTATGTTACGATTGATGGGGATGCAACTGTGCTTCTGCCTCTGCTTCTTGCCGGAGCGCTTTATTGATAGTTCTGCAGGGGGTTTCACGGTTGTTGTCGTATAGTTTACTTAGCGATGCTGTTTGGAAGTGCCTTATAGAGTAATTCACTGGCGATGGTTGAAAACGCGAGGAAAGCGCTTCCGACGGAAACGAATTGCAAACCCTTGGATCAAAACCACATTTTACTTCGGAATAATTATTCTACAACGCAATTTGGAAGAAAACCATTTAATTAATTCGCTTGCAAAAATCTCTAGGTCTTCAGCCTTGTTTTGCTGGAGTGGTGTTTTGGATGGCAAACATAAGCGAACTTAAACCCGGCGTGGGAAATGTTACAGTTGAGGGAGAAATAACAGAGATAAACGAACCTCGCGAAGTAGTGACGAGGTTTGGAAAACGGACTCGCGTTGCGGATGCGAAATTGAAAGACGCGACTGGCGAAATAACGCTTACGCTTTGGGGAGACGATATAGGAAAGGTTGCAATTGGTGATAAAGTAAAGATAGAGAATGGATGGGTATCTGAATTCAAAGGGAACCTTCAGATATCTGCCGGAAAATATGGAAAGATGACCGTTGTGAAGTGATACTGTTCTAATTCACCACGGCACTTTTTTTAACCCAACTTTATTTGCCAAATAATTTGTTGAAACGTGCAGGAAGTAGGTTAGCACGGCAAGGAATGCGGATTCTGCCCAACCAGGAAAACGCACGGGATAAGCCATTGCGAGCGCGAAAACAAGAAAGGGCAGTTGATCTATGATGAATGTAGGCTGCCCCCGTTCCATTCCCAAACGGCGCTTTAAGAACGAGCCAACCAAATCACCAGTTAGCGCGCCATAGGAAAGCAGAAAGCCAAGAAGAATAAATGAGTCGTCTTGCAAAAGCGACGCTTCGGCTATGCCCGTCAGCGTGCCGAAAGCAATGCCTGCAATAAAGCCGCGCCACGTTTTCCCATCACCCAAACACCGCCTTCCATCCCAAGCATTTTTGCCAAAATCCATCGGTGTCCCACCACCAAAAATTACCGGGGTGGAATTTGCTATATACGCAGGAAGTATAAACAGCAAGAGCTGAACGAGCGCTTCAATCACATACATCACTCAATATGTTTTTATAGAATACGAAACTTATTTATTTGCTATGAATGACATGGAGGAGACGGTAAAAACTGCGCGTGGCTCACGTGGAAGAAGGATTCTGTTTTGGGGACTCGTAGGATTGGGAGGACTTATTGCAATTGTCGCGCTCTTGATAATCGTATTTGGAATTATCTCGCTTATTCTTCCGAAAGGCGATTGCGTTGGCGTAATCAAGATAGACGGAACAATAGTCTCCGGAGAATCTCCAAACGGCTTGTTTGCAGACGAAGAAGTTGGCTCGGATGAAATTGCCTCGCTCGTAGAGGAAGCAAGGAAACGCGATGAGGTGAAAGCAGTAGTTATTGAGATTAACAGCGGTGGGGGAAGCGTGGTCGGCAGCCGCGAGATGTATGAATCAATCAAGGGATTGAATAAACCGAAAGTTGCTTACTTCCGGGAGGTTGCAGCAAGCGGAGGATATTATGTGGCAGCCGGAACGGATTATATTGTATCGGATCCTGATGCGCTGACCGGTTCAATTGGTGTGCGCGCAACAACAGTGGATTTGAGCGGCTTGTTTGAGAAGATTGGTTACAACCAAACAGTAATCAAATCAGGCGAAATGAAAGATATGGGCGACGTGCACCGGCCATTAACTGAAGAAGAAAAAGCGGTTATGCAGGGAATAGTGAATGAAATATTTGATGAATTCAAAGGCGTTGTCGTAGAAAACAGAGGGGACCGGTTAAACATGAGCGAGTTTGATAAGGTGCTTGACGCGAGGGTCCTCACTGGCAGACAGGCACAGCGCATAGGTTTGGTGGATGAAACAGGGAACAAGAAACTCGCACTAAGGAAAGCTGCAGCGCTGGCAAATATGACTTACGAGGGGGATACACCGCCAGTATGCGAAATCAGCAAGGAGCGCGGTTTGCTTGGTGAATTATTGTCTGCTTCTGGTGGATTAGCTATAAATGTTTTGAAGGGAATACTTAACTTTAAGTCAGGCGCACATAAGATAACGGTTGAATATTGATTTTGGTGATTAATATGGCTAGAAGAGTTGGAAAATACCAGAGAGGAAAGAAGCTCGCGCGGGAGAAAAGGCGCAGGAAGCAGATGCTAGCGAAAAAAAGAAAACGGAAGGAGTAATCAGGCGTATTCAATCCAGTCTGGGTTGAAGGTTCTGAACTTAAACTCCTTTACGTGGCAGAATATCTTCACTTTCCCGGGTAAGGCGCGCACGTCAAACTCCACGACGCCATCAAAAAGGCCTTCAAGCGTAGATAGTTCCTGCTGCGAGAAGACATCCTTGTCCAAAACGAAAAGCGCTGTAGCGCCGGCATTCTTCAGTTTCTTTATTGTAGCCTCAACAAATGTGGATAGCTCTTTCGCCGTATATTTTGGATATAATTCATGAAAGATATTGAAATAAACCAAATCTGGCTTGGACTCCAGCATCTCGGAGACCATCAAAGCCATCTCATTGATTTCGGGCTCCAGTTTTTTCTCAATTATATTCTTGCGCTCTGCCTCATTAAACAAAGCAGCCTCCCGCTCCGGTGCAAATGAAGCAAGAACAACCCGCTTGCCTTTGCTAATCTCGCTTTTTGCGAGCGAAAGGCAGAACTCTTCCTTTCTACTTCCTATCGGACCCTCAACCAACACCACATCACCACGCTGTAGCGGAAGCGTGAAAGCCTGCCGTGGGGTGATGAATAGCGTTTTCTGCCCGAAATAAATGAGCAGCAGTGCAAGCAACAGGATGATTGCTGCAAAGATCAACAACTCCCACTGCACTCCTTTCGGTTGCGTTCCTGTGGGCAGCAGGCTAAATGAATGGAGAACGCTTGCAACCTCATTGCCCTCACTGTCCTTCAAAGAAACCCGAACCGTGATTGCGCCCTCGGGTAAAACGCTCCTATTCACAAAACTGAACATGCCTGTCGCAGTATCAAAGGATTTCAAATAGAATCGCTGGTCATCAATAGAGATAGAGGCCTTGGAAGGGACGTTTGAGACAGTGCCATTTATGTAGACAAAGTGGGTTGTTGAAGGGAGCTCTTCACCATCCTTCGGCACTGTTAATTTAATGGAAACTGGAAGAGCGGATTCAAAGCAGGAACCGGTCTCCCTATTACAAATCCTGCGCAGAGGGCAGCCGCACATCGTGCAATCGTCAACTATCGCTCCACCAGGGGTACAGAATGCGGGTGGATTGCCGCGCACGCATGTGCCAAGTGGCGTGCCATCCGAACAGTTCGCCGGCAGGGTTGAAAAACATGAGCCGGAACTTGCGTTGCACTCCATCTTTGGCTCACAACCGCATAGCGTGCAATTATCCCGCAATACGCCATTATCGCAGTATTTGGGTTTGTTTATTGAGCACGTACCATATGTCGTGCCATCGCTGCATATAGAAACACCGGGCGTGAAACAGAAACCTTGCGCGCGGTTGCACTCCTTTCCCTGCGGACAGCCGCACAGTTCGCAATTGTCTATTAATGCTCCTGTCCCTGTGCAATATTTCGGCTTGTTGCTGGAGCATGTGTAATACCGCGTGCCATCTGGGCATTGCTGGGCGCTGAGATTTACGCACGAACCATCTGCAGCATTGCATTGAAGGCCTAATGGGCAACCGCATACATTGCAGTTGTTTATCAGCACGCCGGAATTGCAGTATTTCGGTTTTATGATTGAACAATCGCCATAACGCGTCCCATCCGAACACTTCTGCGGGGCAAAACAGACGCCCGTAACAGTGTTGCATTCCATGCCGGAAGGACAACCACACTTCCCGCAATTGTCCACAAGCGTCCCGGCATCGCAGTAAAGGGGCTTTGTTGCAGAGCAGACGCCATATGGAGTCCCATCACTGCATGCCCTAACACCCGGAGTAGGTGTTGGAGACGGAGTTGACGTGGAAGTAACAGTCGGAGAAGGCGTTGGTGATGGAGTTGGAGACGGGGTTGGAGTGGGAGAAGGAGTTGGTGTTGGAGTAGAAGAGGGGGTCGGCGTAGGGGTCAAAACCATGCATTCGCCTGAAGTGGAATTGCATTTTGTGTTGGATGGACAGCCGCAAGCCATACAGTCGTTCACTAAACTGCATTCAACTATGCTGCCCGAACCGTCAGCCAATACGGGCATGCATCTCAGAGGTTTTGTTATGGAGCAACTTCCATCACATGGGGTGCCGTCGGTACAAGTTAAAACAGAATCCGCATTAAGCACTCCTGCTAACATTAATAAAACAACGAATGCTGCACCAAATGTAATAGACACGCGCATAAACCATTATCGTAGCCTGTTTTTTAAATTATTCGTATCTCAGGGCTTCAACTGGTTCCATTCCAGCGGCTCTTTTTGCAGGCAGGAACCCGGAAATCGCTCCAACAATGAATGAGAAGGTTATTGCGTAAGAAACGAGCGGCAAATCAACCTTGCTTGGAACACCGAAGTAGTTTGCGGCAAAAGAGAGAATCAACCCAAACAAGCATCCAATAATTCCTCCCACTAAGCCGATTAGCCCGGATTCAATAAGGAATATCTCCATTATATCGCGGTCACGCGCTCCAATTGCTTTAAGCACACCTATTTCACGTGTGCGTTCTGTAACGGACATGAACATCGTGTTCATTATTCCGACCCCGCCTACCACGAGAGCAATTCCGGCAAGCCCGCCCAAGAATAAGTTCAGGGTGCCTATTATATCTCCAATTATGCTGGAAAACTGTGATGGGGTGAAAACGGAGAAGTCCTGTGTTTCTTCTGTCACGTGATGGAGGTTGCGCAGTTTTTCCTCAATTGCTTTGCCAACCTCATCTGCATTGCTATCTGGCTCCAGTTTTGCATCAATCTCTTCATAAGCAGTAACCATCTTCGCCCTGCCAAGCGCATATGTCAGGTCGCCAACATCCGTGAATACAAGGTAATCTGCAGCTGCGGCAATACCACTTCCCTTTTCAAGAATACCTACGACACGGAACGATTTATTACCAATCTTGATTGTATCACCTAAGCGGACCTTCTTTTTGAAAACACTGTCTGCGAACTCGGCGCCTACTACTGCCTCCCCTGAATTCGCGCGGTAAAATCGCCCTTCCCGCAATGTGTATATCGGAAACGTATCAAAGATGCCGGCGCTTGAACCAACCACCAAAGCGGTTCCGGTCTGGCCTGCAAATTCCACAGCGACCTGTTCGCTGATTTGTCCGTATGCTTTCTGCACACCTCCGACAGATTCAATCGCGCGCAGGTCATCATCGGTAAGTGTTGCCTTCACAACCGTTGTAACGCCCCCGCTCATATATGATTCAAGTTTTCCCGGGTAAATTGCAATATAGTCTGTGCCGAACTGCATAAGCTGGTGCTGGATATATTCGTTTAATCCCTGCCCGATGGAAACGATGGAAACGATGGCGGCAATACCAATCACTATGCCCAAGATAGTCAGGTAGCTGCGCAGCTGTCTGTTCAACAGCCCACGAATTGCATATGTGAGATAATCAATATGCCCCATCTCATCGCCCAAAGCCCAATGCCACAACAGGTTCCATGCGGGCGGCTCTCCTAGCCGGGAAAAAGCCTGAAACCGCTCCAACAACAAATGCGAACAGAACTGCAAAAACGAGAAGTTCTGGCTTAAGTGTTGTCGGAACCCCAAATTGATTTAAAATCACAGAAACTGCAGCGCCTAGAACCACTCCGAGAACGCCTCCTACTAAGCCAATCAGACCAGACTCTATAAGAAAAATCTCAAGGATATCTCGTTCAGTTGCACCTATTGCTTTCATGACGCCTATCTCCTGCGTCCTTTCTGTTACTGCCATAAACATCGTATTCGCTATTCCCACTCCCCCGACAATAAGGGATATTGCTGCGATACCGCCAAGGAACAAACTCAAAACGGATGTTATGGTATTTATCCTTTCCAAAAGCGTGGTGGCGGTATTTACCTTGAAATCCTGCGTTTCCTCAGACACATGGCGAACGTTCCTCAGTTTTAATGTTATCTCGTGAGCCACTTCTCCAGGGTCTGCGCTAGGTGCTGTTTGCACAACTATCAAGTCAACCTGGTTGGGCTCTTTGATTCCTGTCATATATGCTTGCGCATCATCATAGGGCATGAAAACCACGTTATCAACCGGGAAAGGAGAACCTTCTGTCTTTCCCAAAAGCCCAACCACGCGGTATGATGTGTTGCCGATAATGAGGGTTCTCCCGAGTTCAACCTCCTCTTTGAAAGTGCCATTGGCAATCTTTTTCCCTATGACTACGACATGTGAGTCGGATTCCGTAAGCGCCCTTCCTTCCTCAATAGTCAGCATCTGCGAGAAATCCTTGAACAGCCCTGCACTTACGCCTGCCACTGCGCACCCTGCTATTTCACCGCGGTACTCAACATCACCGCGGGTCCCTATAATTGTATAAACCGATTGCACGCCTGCAAGCCCTTTTATCGCATTCGCATCGTTGGTTGTGAGAATGGCGGCGCGCGTTCCAACAAATGGGCTGGTTCCAAACATTGCCGCCTGCCCGCCCGTGCGTGGGCTTCCGGGGGACACGCTAACAAAATTGGAGCCGAAGGCTTCCAGCTGTTTTGTGATATACGAGTTTATTCCGTAGCCTATGGAGACCAATGCAACTATTGCCGCTATGCCTATTACCACTCCAAGGATTGTCAGCCAACTGCGCAGGCTCCTATGCAACATCGCACTGACCGCATAGCGCGCCAAATCCAAGTGGCTCATCGCATCAACTTATGCCGAGAATATTTTGGATGCATTAGTGTAGCGGCATTAACGCTTCTTTCGTGAAATGAAGCGCTTATAACCAAGATATCCAAGGATTGCTACGCCTAACGCCACGAATGCGAGCGTCCAGCCATTCAATCCCCCAGTGGTTCCTGTTGCACGTGCAGCAACTTCTTGGGAGACGATGTCCAAGTATGCAACCTTTGTTATGCTGCGTTCAACATTATCTGAATCCCTGTAGGTTATGGTCGCAATGAAAGTATGCCTGCCGGGTTCAATCCCTTCATGGACGTAGATTGGATATGTAATCGTGCTGTAATCATCAACGCTCAGCGTACCTATGTATGCATCTGGCGCAGTCAGCACATCAAAGAAATCGCTTGAGACGCTCGCCCGCACGGATTTCAATTGGAATGTCCCTACATTTGAAACCTGGATTGAAAGCGTGTATTTCTTCCCGGAGGTTATCGGGGCTGGGCTCGCAGAAGCGATTACATCCAAGTCAGATACGCCAGCAACTTCAAGCCCTGTGTTTTGTATGATTGGGGATTGCTCTACCCCGCGGGCATCGGCAAAACTTATTGCAACGCGCAAGGGGTAGAAACCCGGCTGCGTGCCTGAGTTAACACCCAAATCAAATGACACGTCGCTTGAACCGTTCACTGGGATGCGTTCTATATATTTCTCGCCGGAATTCAAAAGAATGAAGCTGGACGAGTTTGGTGTAAGCGAAACTTTCACAAAGCGCGCTTCCTCCGTGCCTACATTTGAGATATGCACCGTTACAGTAACCTTCTGCCCGGGAAGAATGTTTGCAACATTGGAGTGCGTTGCAATTGAGAAATATATTGAGCGCTTGTAGATAGTAACCGGACTGATGGAAAGTGATGCTGTTTGCGTGGTGCCCAATTCATCCTCATAAGTGACTGTCAACGGTATTGAGTAAATCCCGGGTGGCAAGTCCGCACTCGCGGTAAATGGTATCTTTACTGCCGATTCCTGGTCTGCTGCCAAATCCCCAAGGAGAACTTGTGATGAACCGGAGAATGTGAATTGGGTTGAAGATGAGGTTAATCGTGCATTTCTAGCGGCACCGCCAGTATTCTTTATTATTGCATCAACGGTGAAAGCCTCGCCCGGATGAATCTGGTTCACGTCTATTGAGATTGATGAAACCTGGAAGGTTACGGAACTGGAAACGGTAAGTGGATATGAAAATGTCTTGTAGCCATGCACGTCAACATCAACCCAGTACGCTGCTACCTGTACATTGTATACCCCTGGAATTGCATTGGCGCTAACCTTAAAAGGAAGCGTAACTGTTGTTGATGCTCCAGGACCCAGCGAACCAACATCCACTTTTTCAAAATTGAACGTGAGGTACTGCCCGGATGGATAAAGGCTAATGCCTGTAACCGTCCTGTTTCCATTATTGGTCAAAACAAAAGCCAGCGTTCCAGAAACCCCTGGCTTGAAGGTTGCAGGCGAAACTGCGAAATTAGAAGGCACGATATCTGCAAAGGCAAAAGCCATTGTAAAAAGCAATGCCAACAACAATATATCCTTCCTCATTCAATCACCCCTCCTGAAGGGCTTTATGGTGGTTTTTTCCTTGTTCCTCCCCAACTATCTTACCATCTTTCATATAAACGACTCTGCTGGAATAGTGCGCTATGCCGGGATCGTGCGTGACGACCACGAGCGTTACGCCTTCTTCTTTATTGAGTTTATGAAAGAGCCGTATTATCTCCCTACCTACTGTAGAGTCAAGGTTTCCGGTAGGCTCGTCTGCGAGCAATACAGAAGGATTCTGGGAAAGCGCCCGCGCTATAGCTACCCTTTGCCGTTCACCACCTGATAATTCATTTGGCTTATGGTACATCCTTCTCCGCAACCCAACCTTATCCAACAACTTCTCTGCGCGCGCCCACCTCTCCTCCGCCGGAATCATATCAAACATCATCGGCAACATCACGTTTTCAATCGCATTAAGGCTTGGAATCAAATAAAAGAATTGAAAAACAAAGCCTATCTCCTTCGCACGTATGCGCGCGAGTTCGTCCTGCGAAAGCGTGGTCACATCTACTGAATTCAAGTAGTATTTCCCGGTAGTCGGGATATCAAGACAGCCAAGTACGTGCAACATCGTGGATTTTCCGCTTCCCGATGGACCGATTATAGAAACAGATTCTCCCTTGTGAACTTTGAGATTGACGCCGCGCAATGCTTCTACCTTTGTTTCACCTAGAGAATAGATTTTTACCACGTTTTCAAGCCGCATGAGTGGCTCCTTTTCTCTGCTGTGCTCCGGCATACAAATAACCTTTGGATAGATAAATGATTAATAAATATAACCTGTTTCGGACATGCTGTAAATTGAATCGCCCACCGCCTCGCTGACACTTCCTAAGCCCTGTCCCAAAAACCGATTGCCACGTACTCATCTGTTTGTGTAACTTCCATCAGCTACACGAGCCTATCTTTGTGATACCAGTACACCCATCGTTTGAGTTATAGGTGCTATTACCAGACTGTGACGAAGAGACACAATGCAAATCAAAGATGTTGTTGCCGCATACAATGTTACTGTCCAAAACATTGCCGGTTGAGTCCGCGAGTATGATGCCATAGTTGTTTGAACTGGCATCATTGCGCGTAATGTTGTTGTTATTTGAAGAAGAAACAAGAGTAATACCGTTATTAGTATTTAAACTGACGTTGTTTTCAACGATGTTGTTTCTGTTTGAACCTTCTAGAGTGATGCCCTCACTAGTACTGTATCCTTTGTTGTGTGTGATAATGCTATCATTTGAAGAGATTAGGTGAATACCATAATCCGCAATAGTGACGTTATTGTTCATAATGGTGTTGCCGCTTGAAGAGTTCAAGAAAATGCCATTGTAAAAATTTTCTACCACACAATTCTTGACAGTCACTCCTGTTGCAGAAGAAAGATAAATCCCGTGCCCATCAACATAATCTATACCGGATATCGTTTTGCCACCACAGTCCAACGTTGACCCGCTTCCTCCGGACGTTATTGTTATACATGTAACAGAGGATGAAAGCCCACCATCTTTAATTGTATAACTCCCAGGGACGTCTAGCGTGCACGGGCAGGATTGCACTACTCCGCCAGAAGCGCATGGCGGCGGGGTAGGAGTGGGTGTGGGGGTCGGGGTAGCACCAGAAACGCCTGACTCAAACCTTGCATTCAAATCCCCGCAAACCTGCCTTGTTAAGCCAGACTCTACTTCTTCATATTCTATGCAAACCTTTCCCCTATAGCGCTGGCCCACCTCTGCATTGGATGGGTTTAGTGGATTGCCGTTCTCATCCAAACAGTTCAATGTGTTCCCTGAATCCCCACCAATAATCCACTTATGGGTTCCGCTGGGAATAACCACTGGGTTGGTCAGGTTTGTCAAGCTCTGTGTCAGTGTAGGAATCTCCTGCATTGAGCAGCCAGCCTTAGTGACCCTTATTGTTTGGCCCTTTGCATGGCCAAAATCCAGTTCAAAAGCACCAGTTCCATTGCCAATCCTGAAACTGCTGGCAGAGAAACCGGGGGAGAAGATTAGGCTGTTTGGGGTTTTTGGTTGCAATATGCCAAGGTAGAATAATACAGCAATTATTATTACCATGATTAGGAGAGCCCAGCCATAGGTCATCAGGAATTCCATAGCGCTTTGAGCCATCTTCCTAGGCATTAATCATCACCAACTTGTTCTGCATTGTATGACTTATAAATTCTTGCACACAATAATGCCCTCCATGCGCGCATTTATAGCAGTTCCGATTTCGGATGAGGTAAAGAAGAACATTGAGCCGTTCAGGAAGGCGTTAGAGATTGATGACGTGAAGACAGTGGAGCCTGAAAACCTCCACATCACGCTGTTCTTCCTGGGCGAAATAGATGAGCGCCGCACTATGGAAATTATTGCTGCGATGGAAAAGATTAATGCGGAGAGATTTGAGCTCCCATTTTCCGGTGCGGGTGTTTTCCCCAACCCCAATTTCATTCGCGTTGTTTGGGTAGGGTGCGAGAGTAAGGAGTTGGAGAATATATATGGTGCACTCGCTCCATCCATTTCAAAGATGGGTTATAAATTTGAAGACTTCCGCGCTCACCTGACGATTGCAAGGGTCAAGGGACCTGCTGCAAAGGAAAAGGTAAAGGAAGTCATTGCAAGGTTTAAGGATGCGAAGTTCGGGGCTTGCACAGTAGACCGCATTGTCCTGTTCAAGAGCACACTTACGCCAAAAGGACCAATTTATGAAGAGGTTTTTGCAAAGATGTTGCGGTGAATTTATATAGTGTGGCATCAAACCTTCTTACATGCAAAGGCATTCAAAATGCGAGACGCCTGAATGCAGGGCCCCGATGGAAAAGGTTGAAGAGGTGCTGGCGGAAGCGCTTGCGAGAATTAAGCCGTCACCCGAAGAAGAAATGAAAAACAAAGAGCTCGCCGAGGCGTTGGCCCGCAGATTGCAGGAGAAAATCCCGGATGAGATTAAGGTTGAACTGGTCGGTTCGGTCGCAAAGGGAACAGCATTGAAAGGTGAGGGGGATATAGACCTGTTCCTGCTTTTCCCGAAAGAGAAATACTCCCACAGGGACCTCGCGATTATTGGATTGGATTATGCGAAGCACGCCTTGAGCCCTGGCGCAAAATGGCAGATAGGTTATGCTGAGCATCCATACCTAAAAACGAAGGTTAATGGAAAGAAGGTGGAGATAGTTCCCGCATTCAAAATAGAATCATCGGAGGAGTTAGGCAGCGCGGCAGACCGCTCCCCGCTCCACACCCAATATATTCTGAAGCACTTAAGCGAGAAGCAGAAGGATGATGTGCGCTTGCTCAAAAAATTCTTGAAGAGGCTGGCAGTATACGGTGCAGAGGTAAAGGTTGAGGGGTTCTCAGGTTACCTGTGTGAATTGTTGATTTTGAGTTCCGGCTCGTTCATAAAATTAGTTGAGGATGCGCGATTCTGGCGCGAGCCTGTTATTGACCTTGAGCATGCGTATGCATCGGAAACGGAAGCGCGGAAGCAATTCTCATTCGCTCCATTGGTGGTTATTGACCCCGTGGATGCAGAAAGGAATGTGGCGGCCGCTGTTTCAGAGACCTCGCTTTCAAAATTCATTCTTGCCTGCCGTTCATTCCTGCGGAACCCGTCGCTGGAATTCTTTTTTGAATCAACCCCGAAAATCACTCCTGAGAAATTAAAAGAGATGCGGAAAAGGCTGCTTGGAAGGGACACCCCGCATGATTTTGTGATGAGATTCAAAGCACCGAATGTTGTTCCGGATATATTATGGCCGCAGCTGAGGCGAACCGCTAGAATATTTTTTGACAGGCTAAATGCCGCGGGCTTTGAGGTATTTGATTATACCTATTGGACGGATGAGAAGAAATCCTGCATAATCGTGTTTGAGTTGACCGTGCATTCGCTCCCATGCGTGGAAAAAGTGGTTGGGCCAGAACTGCACCATATTGAAGGGGTTGAGGATTTCATCAAGAAGCACCGCAACCCGTTCGCAGGCCCTTGGGTTGGTGGGAATAGGCTTTACGCGGCGAGAAAGAGGCGCTTCACGCGCGCAAAGGACCTGATTGACTACATCGCAAAACATCCGTCCGAATTCGCAATACCGAAAAATATTGCGGAGTTCCTCCCAAATTACAAACGGTTGCGTACGCCATCGCTCCTGAAACCGAAATACGCGCGCTTCATGTACGATTACCTTTACAAGAGGCATTATTATATTGAATTATATTAGGAGTTCCTCCCAAATTACAAACGGTTGCGTACGCCATCGCTCCTGAAACCGAAATACGCGCGCTTCATGTACGATTACCTTTACAAGAGGCATTATTATATTGAATTATATTAGAATTATGCTGAAGAGAGCAGGAGGTTCTGCAAAAAAGACGTGGTAGCAAAAATATTATAGAATGTTAAGCTAAATGTTGTTTCGCAGGGACTTTGAATGTATTCAGATATCGTACAGCGCGTTTTGAATCATATTGGTGCAAAGCCAGGTGACAGGATCAGGGTAGTGAAAGATGAGAAGGCTTACGAAGGAATTTTGCTTCCAAGGCCTGAGGTTGGCGACCCGGACTGCGTTATACTTAAGCTCGCTAACGGCTATAACATAGGGATAGAATGCAAGAATGCGAGGATTGAAAGGCTTGGGGAAGGAGCGAAGCTGGAACAGTTTCCGCTGAGAAGGATAGAACCCAATCCGAAGCTCCCGCGCATCTCCCTACTGACTACTGGCGGAACGATTGCGAGCAGGCTTGACTACTTGACCGGTGGAGTGCATATGGCAATGACGCCGGAAGAGATACTTTTTGCAGTGCCGGAACTTTCAGAGATAGCCAATCTTTCAAATGTTGCCCAGTTGTTTAACCTTGCAAGCGAGGATATGGGCTATAAGGAATGGCAGCAGATGGCTGAAGCTGCCGTGCGTGAACTTAATTCCGGCGCTGATGGGGTCATAATTACGCATGGAACTGATGCGATGCATTATTCAAGTGCGGCACTCTCTTTCATGCTGCTCAACCTCACCAAACCCGTCGTGTTCGTTGGTGCGCAGAGGAGCAGCGATAGGGGTTCAAGCGATGCGTTCATGAACCTCCTGTGTGCATCGGTGGTTGCAGCAAAAGGAGACTTTGCGGAAGTAGGGATATGCATGCACGCTGAAAGCAGCGATTCATTCTGCCATTTTATGAGAGGGACAAAGGTGCGCAAGATGCACACGAGCAGGAGGGATGCGTTCAGGCCCATCAATGATAAACCAATTGCGCGCGTTTACCCGGATGGGAGGATAGAGCTTGCAGGCGGCAGGTACACAAGGAGAAGGAACGGGGAAGTCTCTGCCAGTACAAAGTTTGAGCCAAAGGTTGCACTCGTGAAGGTTTATCCCTCCTCGCTTCCAGAGATAATTGATTTCTATGTCTCAAAGGGATTCAGAGGTATAGTCATTGAAGGCACTGGGCTTGGGCATGTTCCTACGCAAACGCCAGACCCGAAGAATTCGTGGATACCGAAAATAAAAGAAGCGGTTAAGAGAGACGTCGTTGTCGCGATAACAAGCCAGTGCATTTACGGAAGAACAAACCCATATGTTTACAGAAACCTGAGGTTGCTTAAGGCTGCGGGAGCCATCCATTGCGAGGACATGCTGCCGGAAACCGCATATGTAAAGCTCGGATGGTTGTTGGCGAATCATTCGCTTGAAGAAACGCGTACGATGATGCCGCTCAACCTCGTGGGTGAGATTAACCCGCGCATAACAGGGGAGGACTTCCTTTTGTGAGTTGTTTTTATGGCGCTGGATTACAAGAAGCTTGGGTTCAAATGTGGGATAGAGATTCACCAACGCATAGCAAGCCATGAAAAGCTATTCTGTGCATGCGGAACGCATAATGAAAGCGAGGAAAGCACTGGTACGTTTTACAGAAAGCAAAGGGCAGTAGCAGGTGAACTTGGCACTATAGATGCTGCTGCGCTCCACGAACAATTGAGGAACCGCAAGTTCATTTATCGCACATATCCTTCATTTACGTGCGATGTTGACGCGGATGAAGAACCGCCGCATAGCCTTAATCAGGAAGCGCTTGATGTTGCATTGCAAGTCGCGCTGATGCTTAAAGCGACGATTATAGATGAAGCACAGGTTATGAGAAAATCTGTTCTTGATGGAAGCAATACAGGCGGCTTCCAGAGAACGATGATTATTGCGGTTGACGGCGTGCTTGAGACATCGCGCGGGCGGGTGCGCATACCGACCATTGCATTGGAAGAAGAGGCGAGCGCGATACAGGAGGATTTGCCCGGGGAGGTCGTGTACAGGCTTGATAGGTTGGGCATACCGCTTATTGAAATAGCGACTGCAACGGATATTGTTGATCCCGAGCATTGCAGGGAAACCGCAGAAAAGATAGGCATGATTCTTCGCGCTACTGGAAAGGTGCAGCGGGGCATAGGAACGGTGAGACAGGATTTGAACGTTTCAATAGCAGGAGGGGCACGTGTTGAAATAAAGGGCGCGCAGGAGCTTGAGAGCCTACAGACAATCGTTGAAAATGAGGTTATGAGGCAACTCCGCCTAATGGAGATAAAGGAAGAACTGAGGAGGAGGGAAGCAAAGGAATTCCTCTTCAAATATGTTGATGTTACTGATGTGTTCGCCAATACGGAGTCAAAGCTCCTGAAAAGGGCGCTGGATAGGAAGGAGGCCATACTTGCTTTGCGCCTGCCTAAGTTCGCAGGCCTGCTTGGAATTGAGCTATACCCCAACAGGCGCTTTGGTTCGGAGCTTAGCGATTACGCGAAAACACAGGGGGTTGGTGGGATAATCCACAGCGATGAAAAGATATCAAAGTACGCAATTAGTGAGGGAGAGTTGGCAAAGGTGAAGGAACTCTTGAAGACAACAGATGATTGCGCATGGGTGATTATCGCAGGGCCAGAGGAGAAAGCCAAAAGGGCTGCTGAGGAGGTATATAAACGGGCAATCATCGCGATAAAACAGGTTCCTGAAGAAACAAGAAAGGTGTTGAAAGACGCGGAGACCGCATATATGAGGCCTCTTCCCGGAGGTGCGCGGCTTTATCCTGAGACAGATGTGCCACCAGTCCGGCTGACGCGCGCGAGGATTGAGAGCCTTGCGGCTGTCCTTCCCGAGATGCCTGATGAGACGCTTGAAAGGCTTAAGGGAATGCTCAATGAAGAACTGTCGCGCAAGGTTTTCCGCTCACAGAGGCTCCAACTGTTCAACAGGATTATTGATGAAGTAAAAAATGTAGATGCAACTGTTGTTGCAACAACGCTTGAGGAAACGCTTGTCAATTTAAAACGTGAAGGCGTGCCTGTGGAAAAGATAAGGGAAGATAGCCTGGTGGAACTATTTATTGAGTTTCAGAATGGTTTGTTCGTGAAGGCGGCAATCCCTGAGATACTGAAGCAGCTTGCGAAAACACCGAATGAGCGCATCTCCGCGATTGCTGAGAGGATGCAGCTTAAGAGGATGACGGTTCCGGAGATGGAAGCTCTCGTCCGTGAGGAGCTGAAAGAAACTAACGATAAGGGAATCCTGATAAAGCGCGTTATGGAGAAATGCAGGCTGCGGTGCGAAGGAAGCGAGATTGTAAAAATCATCAATAAAATCGCTTAAGCGTTATTCCATAAATCCTCAAACTTCTTTTTGCTTATTTCAAGACGCGGATAAAGCGCGTTATGGAGAAATGCAGGCTGCGGTGCGAAGGAAGCGAGATTGTGAAAATCATCAATAAAATCGCTTAAGCGTTATTCCATAAATCCTCAAACTTCTTTTTGCTTATTTCAAGGTATTCAAGGTCTTGGGAAAAGACTTCAAGCGTAACAGTTCCATCGTAGCCGGCCTTCTTAAGCGAGGAACAGACTTCGCTCCATTTTATCTTTCCTGCACCAATGGGCAGGTGCTGGTCACCGCTGCCATCATTGTCGCTTGCATGCACGTGCGCTATTTTTTTCCCGAATAGGCTGATGAATTCAAAAATGCGTGCGCCTTTCGGTTTGTCAAGGTTTGCATGCCCCACATCCAAGTGGAATCCTATCTTCGGGAACTTCTTAAACAATTCGGCCAACTCCTCTGTGCTGAGGGAATTCTCATCGTATGCCTCAAATAACAGTGCGACGCCCAGACCCTCCGCGTGCTCCTCAAGTTCTCCGATTGATTCAAAGAAATGTGAGAGGAATTGCTCCCTGTTCTTATAAACAAAATGCAATACGTCGGGATGGATGGAAATTGATTTCACCCCAAACCTTGCAAGAACATCAAATGAGCGCTTCAATTCTTCCAACGCCTGCCTCCTCACGGATTCATATGGGTGGGTGTATGGAAAAAACCATGCTGTATGTCCTACGACGGGCATTTTTGATGTTGAAAGCGCATCCTTTATCGCCTTCTCCTTTCTTAGAAGTATTTCAGGAGTGGCCTCGGGCCATTCTGCAGTCAAATCCAGAAACTGGAAACCGATTTCTGCGAAGTGGTTTATCTGGGGAATCAAGGTCTTGTTTGGGTTATTCATCGCTCCTATAATCACATCAACACCAACGCCCCCGCTGGGATTTTTGGGCGGCCGTCCCGGGGATATTTTCTTTGAACCGGGACCTTTCTTTGGTGAAAGAGAGCAGCCTGAACCCAGGTCTCAAGCTCCGCAAGCTCGCAGTCTGTCCAGACTATCCTACGGGGGCAATGGTATATTTTTTGCAGAACGCGTTTTTTAATTGTAAGCCCTATGTGACTGCTGTGTGTTATCCAGCTTAAATTTCCTCTCGGGCGCATTCTTCGCTGGTATTGTGTTGATAGTCTCTTCTCTCTTACTTCTATCTGCTACCCATTCCTCTTTTATAGCTTTACGCCAAAAATATAACCTGCGCTCTTTAAATGTAATAGGAGGAGTAGGATTATGGCTTTGAAGAACTGTAGCTCATGCGGAAGGCAGACGAAGAATTATACCGCATTCAAATGCCCAAACTGCGGTGAAAGCGAGATAATCCGCTGCCAGCACTGCAGAGAGATATTGAATGAATACGTGTGCAACAAATGCGGATTGAAGGGACCTTAGGTGAGAATAATGGGGAAGGTAGCAATTACATTCAAGGTATATCCTGAGAGCCCAGAGGTGCAGGAGAAGGTTGCGGCGGAAATAAAAGAGAAGTTCAAGCCCAACCAGATGATAGCCGTGCCAATATTTGGAGGCTTAAACGCGTTCAAAGTGATAATTGTCAGGGATGATAAGCAGGGGCAGGGAACGCTGGAAGAGGATTTGCGCAAGATTCCGGGCGTAAGCGAAGTCCAAACAGACGATGTAACGCTAATCTCCTGAACCAAGCGAGAGAAGGCTCTCTATCTTTTTTGCGGTCTCGTTTATGCGCCTCCAATGGGAGCCCTCCCAGTAAATCTTTCCGCAATTCCTGCAAACCCAAAACCGCCTGTGCTTTTTATAAACGTTCTCAAGCACTTTTCCTTTGACTTCTTTCTTCTTCACGGTTGCTAGTTCGCCGTTACATTCCGGACAGATGGTTTTTGAAGGAAAATCTGAGATATCAAGGTTGAACTGCCTGAAAATAGAAGCAATTTGCTTTTCTATTGTGGCTTCGCGTGGGACTAGGAATGAAGAGAATCCCCTGCGCCTGGCGCGCTCATCCAGCTGGACATCTTGCGTGAGCAGGATTTTGCCTTTGTTGGCTGGCTGCCCCATAATCTTCAGGATTTGCGAGTCGTGCAATGCGGGCGACATGTAGTCGCACCTGACGCCAAATATGCGGAGCCAGCGCGCGAGTTTCAGCAGCATTGCATCTGCGATGAAGGATGGTGACATAATAGATATATTAGTCTCTTGATATTTATTCCATTGGTTTTATGATTCGCAAGCTCGTTCTCAAGAACTGGAAGAGCCATGAGGAAACAGTAGTGAATTTTGATAGGGGAACGAACCTTTTGATAGGTATTATGGGGAGCGGAAAGAGCAGCCTGCTTGAAGCAATGTGCTTTGCTTTATTCGGGACGTTCCCTGCCGTATTCCGCCGCAGGATAAAGATTTCTGATGTGATAATGAACCGCCCATCAGTGAAAAATTCAGCGAGTGTTGAACTGGAATTTGAGTTGGACGGAGAGATATACTCTGTGAAGAGAACAATTTACAGGCGGGGCAACGCAGAAGCCGAATTGAGGAAGAATGGTGCGCTTGTGATGGCGGACCCGGGAAAAGTGACCGGTGAGATTGAGCGCCTGCTGAAACTGGATTATGACTTGTTTTATCGCGCTATCTATTCAGAACAGAATAGGATTGACTATTTCCTTATGCTAGGGCCTAGGGACAGGAAGACGCAGATTGATGAATTGCTCGGGATTGACAGGTTTGAGGTTGCGCGCGCGAATGCATCAACAGTGATAAACTCACTCAGGAGGCTGAAAATAGAAAGGGAAAACGAGTTGGCAGGGATTGATGAGGAGGGTATTTCAAAGGCGCTTGCAGGTTTGAAAAACGAAGCGGAAACGCTTGAGAAAGAGAAAAAGAACGTTTTGGCAGCTTTAGAAGCCGCTAAATCAGAGAGGAATGAAGCAGAAAAGGCATTTGCCTCTTTGGAGGCGATGAAGAAAAAGTGGGATTCGCTCCAGCAAAGGAAATCTGGCCTGGAGTATGCGCTCAAAAAAATGGAGGAGGAGATAAAATTAAAAGAAACTGGCGAAAGCATTGGAAATGCGGCAGAGCTTGAAGCCATTGTTACATCGCTGGAAGGGGAACTAACGCAAAAGAGCAACGCGCTCTCGGAATTGAAAAGAAAGGAGGGCAGCGTGAGGCAAGCGCTCTCTGCGCTTGAGGTTGAAAGGCGAACCAAAGCCCAGCTTGAATCTATGCTCTCTACAATACCGGGCGGCGCGGAAGGTGCGGAAGCGAGGGTTGAGGAGCTGTCTAAGAAGAGGGATGAGCTGGTTAAAGCACTTGCTGAAAGCAAGGCGAGGGAAAAAGAGATTCGCACCTTAATTGAGGAACTTTCATCTGCTGAGGGAAAGTGCCCTGTATGCGAGAGGCAGATGGATGAGAAATTGCGCCTGCGCCTTCTTGAATCCAGAAAAATGGAGCTTGAAGCACTTCTGCGACAGATGAATAACTGGACATCTGAAAGAACGAATGTGGAGAAAATGCTTGCTGAAGCCAAGAGGATTGCAGAGCATGCGGGCTTCGCGGCAAAACGGCTGAAAGAATTTGAGGGTCTTGAGGAAAAACTCGCTGGTGCAAATCAGACGCTTGAAATGGTTGCTGGCGAGATTGCCGTTGCTTCAAAAACATTGCATGAAACAGAAACGAGGCTCACTGATGCGCGGAGAAGGTTACAGCGTGCGAAGGAAATAGAATCACTAGAGGCGAGGATTGCGTCAGCCAAAAGCGAGTTAGGCGAAATTTCTGCGGCAATTGCAACATTATCTTTTGATGAGGATGGATATGATACGGTGAGAAGAAGATTTGATGAAGCAAGAGAGAGGTTCGTGCGCTTGGAAGGCGAGTACCGCTTGTTTGAGGAAAAAGTGGCAAATGTGCGCATGCGATGCCATGAATTAGAAGACCAGCTAAAGCGATGCGCTGAGAAAAAGGAATCTGTGAAGAGACTCGGAGCCACCATTGATGGAATGCTTGTATTGCAATCCGCGCTTGTTGAAACGCAGGCTGCTTTGCGCGAGGAATTGATTGAAGCAATCAATACCACGATGGCGGAGCTTTGGCCGATAATCTACCCTTACGGGGATTATGACGGGGTTGCGTTGAGGGCTGGAGAGGACGATTATTCGCTTGAACTGCATACAAACGAAGCATGGATACCTGTTGATGGTTTTGCCAGCGGTGGTGAGCGCGCGTGCGCGTGCATCGCATTGCGAATAGCGTTTGCAATGGCTATCGTGCCGAACCTACGCTGGCTCGTGCTTGATGAACCTACACACAACTTGGATGAGCAAGGCATCCGAGCGCTCGTAGATGTTCTGCATGAGAGGATTCCTGAGATTGTGGAGCAGGTATTCGTAATAACGCATGATGAGAATCTGAAGGAGGCTGCGAGCGCTAGGCTTTACAGATTTGAAAGGAATAAGGAGGTGGGGGAGCCGACTCGCGTTATTGAGATGCGCTCGTAAACTTAAACGCATGATGAGAATCTGAAGGAGGCTGCGAGCGCTAGGCTTTACAGATTTGAAAGGAATAAGGAGGTGGGGGAGCCGACTCGCGTTATTGAGATGCGCTCGTAAACTTAAACGCATGATGAGAATCTGAAGGAGGCTGCGAGCGCTAGGCTTTACAGATTTGAAAGGAATAAGGAGGTGGGGGAGCCGACTCGCGTTATTGAGATGCGCTCGTAAATTAACAGGTGTCATGCCTTAGATGTATTGCTTCTTGAGATAGTATGCTACAGCTGTTGCAATGATTATTGCTGCGAGAACCCACCAGTAGTTAGAGATTAATGCGAATAAATCGGTGGGTGGTTTTTGCCCGCCTCCTCCGCCGCCTGTTCCGCCATCTGTCTGGATGTATGTGTTAAAGGTATACTGTGGGGAGGTTGCTGTGTTGTTTGCATTGTCCCTTGCAGTTATGTAATAACGTACGACAGAGTCCTTCGGTTGGCCCGGAATCCTTCCCTTATATACGTTTGTGCCAGATTCGGGGAACATGTAGACCTTCTTCCATTCAACCCCATTAACAGAATAGTATAATTCAACTGGAGGGATCATATTGACTAGGGGTGGCATGCCTGAGGGGTTCGCACCGGGTTCGGTAATTTCAACCGCAACCACAACCTCGTTCTCCGGAACAGGTTTCGCTGGCGTCAGTTTCGGTGAAGATATGATTGGAGGGCTCAAATCAAATGTATACGATTTTATGATGCTTGCATTCAGATAAAACCTGTCCTCTATCGTCTTATTCGCGTATCTTGATTTGACAGTAATGTTTCCCTCGGGTATCTGGGTGAATAAGCTTGTTATACCTCGCTGTGTCACAGTAGTCTCATTTGCGCCATAATATGTTACGGTTGTCTCCGCAAGCACGGCTGTCCGGTTCTCGTTGAATGTGCGAATCTCAAGCGAATATGTGTATATCTGTATCGTATGCAACTGCCCATCTGGAATAACCTCAATTGGTGTTTCAACACCGCCATAGTGTGCATAAATCCTGTAAATAACATCACGATTGTACTGGTAGAAGATGTAATAGCCTGAGGCGTTTGTAACAACACTAAATTCAGAACCATCCGAGGTTTCAACGCGCAGCGGAACGTTGCCAATCGGATTACCTTGTGCATCCACTACGCGGACGCTGAAATCGGAAAGGGGAAGATTTACGAACCTATCAAAACCGCCAGTCCAAGTGGATGAGATTTCTGTCTGCGCATTATGATAAGAAACAGTTATTTTATACGGAGTATTATAATCGGCAGTTAGCCTTTTTTCCAGAACGCCGAATTGGTTGGAATAATGGACGTCCGTCTTGTGGAGCTCCCCAAAGATAGGGTCGGTTACAATATATTCAAAAGTTATGGATGCATTCACTATCGGGCGCTGGTGTAAATCCCTTAACCTAAGGGTCACATCACCTGTAACTGTTGTTGCGGACGTGGAGAGGGCGAACAAGAGCAGAAATGCGGTAATTAAACAGACCTTTTTTTCCATGCCTTAATTAATGCACATAATCGTATTAATAGGTTAGTCCTTGAGAGCGCGCGCTGCTTTCTCCGGAGGCATTGTATTGATGTACAAATCATTTGATAATTCAAAACCCGCCCAGATGGAGAGACGGGGCATGAGTTCTACGTGGAAGTGGAAATCCTTCGCTTTTGGTGCTGTATGCAACCAGTAGTTGTAATCAATGGAATTGGTGATTTGAGCAAGTTTTTTGAGAATCCTTGATAACTGGTCTGCGAGCGAATCCAACTCCTCTTTGTTTAAGCCTGTGATGCCAGCCACATGCCTCTTTGGAATAAACCATACCTCAAATGGGGAACGCGAAGCATACGGGGCGATGGAGATGAGATTCTCATCCTCATATATAAGGCGCTCGCTTTTGCTTTCCTTTTCTGCTATCTCGCAAAATACGCATTTTCCAGAGGAGCTTTTCCTAACTTCAAATGAGTGGAGTTCTTCATCAACAAGCCTGGGTATTCTTTGCAGTGCAATCAACTGCGAATGGGCATGCGCAAGAGAGCAACCTGCCTTTTCACCCTCGTTCTTGAAGATTGAAACATAGCTTATTTCAGGGTCGTTGTAGAGCGCGCGCACCCGCCTTGCATAAAAGTTGAATGCCGTGCATACTTCCTTTTTGGAAAATTTATAGAATGGCTTGTCATGGATCGGTGTTTCAACAAGCACTTCGTGTACACCGAATGCGCGGGGAAAATCGCGCGATACTGCGGGGAATTTGTTATAGAAGGAGCGAAGGAGCCACCTAGAACCCCTTCCTCCAATCCTGTCCGTTTCAGGTGGCGTCAAATGCTCGTTGCCGGAGCAGAAGACGCATGTGGTTTCCTTTTTTGTTTTCTTCCCAGTCTCGCGCGGATTTTGCGCAAAGTCCTGAGGGCGCTTACCCCTGTTCTCCGCAATGATTGCAAACCTTTCCAGAAGGTAGTCTTTTCTTAATTCGTTCATGGAAAATGTTGGCAGGAAAACCCTTTATATAAGATGACGCCAATTATTGGCTGAGTCTTATGGTTGAACGCAATGGCGAGCTAGGGACGGTAATCTCAACGATTGATGGTCCTACGACAACCGCATTTTCATTCGTGCTTAAATCTAACTCTGTAAGGAAGAACCAGTTTGTAAAAGTGGAAACCGAAGATGGAATACTGATTGGAAGCGTAAGCGATATTACGAGGGCGAACAGGTACTTTGAGCGCGCGGAGTCCGTCGCGGAATACGAAAGGGATGGAAATCGCATCATTGAGAGTTTCCCAACTACCGACTGGGAATATACAGTTGCAAACTGCCGCGCCCTCGGGGTTTATACAAAGGAAGGGTTGCTTGTGCGCAGTGTATTCCCGCCTTCACCCGGCAGCAGTGTCCATCCTGTTGAAGAGGATATGTTGAAGGGATTCTTAGGATTGGATGATAATGGTTTGGAGTTAGGGAAACTTGCGGCACATGATGTTGCTGTAAAGCTCAACCTGAATCGTTTGCTCCAGAAGCATGTTGCAATCCTCGCGATGTCCGGTGCGGGAAAAAGCTATTTGGCGAGTGTATTGATAGAGGAGTTGTTGTCAAGAAGGAAAGAGCTTGGCAGGCCGGCAGTAATAGTGGTGGACCTTCATGGTGAATATGTTGGCTTTGCAGAGAGGTCGGGTGGATACGCGGACAAGACAATGATTATAGACGGTAAGAAAATAAGGGTTGGTTTGCCGAGCATATCTCCTTCGCAACTCTGGGAATTCCTTCCCGGTGCGTCAAATGTCGGCAAACGAGAAGTGGCTAGAAAATTAGAAGAATTGCACAAAGAGTACAAAGAGAAAGGAGAACCATATGGACTGGATGAACTCATAGATTCAATTGAATCGGACGCGCTGCTGAAGGACAATATAAAGAGTGCTATCCTAGGGGAACTATATGCACTGAAAGGCGTCAAGCTGATCTCCAAATCCACATACCCGACATTGAAAGAGCTTGCCCAGCCCGGAAGGCTTGCGGTGCTGGATTTGAGCAGCATAGATGATATGCGCAGAAAGCAGCTAATCGTCGCTGTCTTTGGAAGGAAGCTGTTCAAGGCGCGCAAAAAAGAGAAAATCCCGCCGTTTCTGCTGATGGTTGAGGAAAGCCATAACTTCGCACGCGAAAAAGCATCAGGCAAGGAGTTCTTTGCAAAGCCCGTAATTGAGCTTATTGCACGCGAGGGAAGAAAATTCGGTGCAAGCCTATGCCTCATATCGCAAAGGCCAGTCCAACTTTCCACAACCGCGCTCTCGCAATGCAATACGCACATCATCCTCCGCGTAACCAACCCATACGATATAAAGCATATAGGGGAAAGTTGCGAGGGGATAGATTCAGGGATGCAAGCCTCCATAACAACGCTCAGAGTAGGGGAAGCGATGATTGTAGGCGAGGCAACGAACTTTCCAGTATTTGTTAAGGTCAGACAAAGAAGAAGCGTGAAGAGCGCGCGCGGGGAATCCATTGAGTCAATAGCGCGCAAGTTTGAAGAAATGAAGGAGAGCAAAAAGAAGGATGTTGAGGCTTTCCTCTGATATTCGTCAGCCAATCCAGTACATCGTGCGTCTACCTAAATGGCCTGCTGTCTCTACGAAGCTTCATCATCGCACTTCTCAGCCCTGCGCTGGCAAGAAGGTCCTTATATGCTCTCTCTATTTCTATAGGTTGCATCGCTGCGCGGAGGTCTGCTTCAATAAGCGCGGCAGAATATGTGTTAATCGTGCGTCTACCTAAATGGCCTGCTGTCTCTACGAAGCTTCATCATCGCACTTCTCAGCCCTGCGCTGGCAAGAAGGTCCTTATATGCTCTCTCTATTTCTATAGGTTGCATCGCTGCGCGGAGGTCTGCTTCAATAAGCGCGGCAGGATAGGCGTATTTCTTGTTTATCCTTGAAAGCGCGCAAATGATTGATGCGATTTCGTCTGCAGAAACATGCGGGCTTGACAGGAATTCTATCCTCACGGGACGATCGTCTTTCACGGGCTTCGCATAAAACACAGAAATGCGCGAGCCCCAGGCCTTCAAATCCTTAAGTACGACGTGCTCTTTTTCAGTAGTTGAATATGTGAATGAAGCCGTGCGCTCATCTTCCTTAAGCATGTAATTGAGGAAGGAGGTGTCATTTGACCTGTGCAGAATCTCCCGCTCTCGGTCTACGAGCATTTTTTCCAAGATTTCAATAAAACGCCTGCCGCGCGAATCCTTTATTACACCTACCAAGCGGATTCCTTTTGTTTCACACAGGGTATAGAGACGTTCATAAAAAGCAATTATTTCTTCGTAGAGTTTGCGTGGCTCTTCTTCATCTGCGCCCGGCTTGTCCGAAATCTGCGGTATTATGGAACCATCAAGCAGCAAATAATTCGGGGAGAATTTTTCGCATGCCTCCAATGCAGTTAAAATCTCCTTCTTTAAGCGGAAGAGCGATTTAAAGCGCTGGAACTCGTGCGTATCCATTGTGTAAGTTACGCGCAATTCCGCTTCGGGAAGTGGCGATGGATAATATGCGTAAGATTCAAGCCTTGAATCCTTGTATGAAAATAAAACAGCAACTGCGCGGGCCATGAACAAATCAAAACCATGGAATTCCTGCGCCAGTACGCCACCATCAACTGCCACTACTTTGATGCCGGGTTTTGCGCGCTGGATTGCATGTACCATCCCTCTTTCCAGCGCATCGGGCAGTACTTCTATTTTTTTATCCCTCATTCCTTCCGCTATCGTTTTCCTTTCTTCATCAAGCCGCTGTATGGTTTCTGCAAGTTCGCGGATACGATCGCGCATCAGCTAATCTTTTGGTCGCCAAGGATTATAGCATTAGTGGTACGCTCGTGGAGCAACGCGGCACTGGTTAAGCATGGTTTAATAATATTTGATAACTAATTGTCTTCATGAGTAACCAAGCACTCGCGGATTTTGCCGTGAAACATGCGTTGGAGTTAGGCGCAAGCTATGCAGAGGCGAGATGGGAGAAAACCTCTGCAAACGCATTTTCCATGAAGAATGGAATTCCCCAGTTGGGCGACTTTGAGGATGTGGAAGGGCTCGGGGTTAAGCTATTCTTCCACGGTGCGGCGGAGTATTGCTCAACCGATTGGATGGACAAGGAGCATGTCAAAAAGCTTGTTGAGGACGGGGTGCGCAATGCGGCAGCGAGCTCCAAACTTGTAAAGGAACCAATGCTCCTTTCAAGCGAGAGAACGGTGAAGGCAAAATTTGAGGTCCAACAGAAGAAGCGCATACAAAATGTTGATGTTGATGAAAAATTTGAACTGCTTGAAAATGTTGATGGCGCGTTGATTGAGGGCAAGGTAAAGATTCCCGCCCGCTACTTGGCGCTATATGATTCCATCACAGAAAAGTACTTCGTGAATAGCGATGGCTCCCGCATCTCATCTGTTACGCCATCTGTTGGTTTTTTGCTTATTATGACGGTACAACATGGCGCGCATTCAATGCAAAGACATCTCCAATTCAATGAAACTGGCGGGTATGAGCGGTTAGATGCGTGGAACCTTGAGGCTGCTGTTCCTGCTGAAGCGAAAGCCATACAAAAGGTGCTTGTGGAAGGCGTTGCTGCGCCAAAAGGAACCGTGGATATAGTATGCGCTCCAGAGGTAGTCGGGATAGCATGTCATGAAAGCGTTGGCCATCCGTTTGAAGCGGACCGCATCCTTGGCAGGGAGGGGGCGCAGGCAGGGGAGTCTTACCTGTCCAGCGAAGATATTGGCAAGAGGATTGGCAGTGAGGTGCCAACGGTTGTAGATGATCCAACGCTGCCGAACAGCGCCGGTTATTATTTGTATGATGATGAAGGCGTGCAGGCGAGGAGAAAAACGCTGATGGTGAATGGCGTGGTTGCAGAACTGCTGCTTAACAGGGAGAGCGCATATAAACTTGAGTTGGGTTCAAATGGCAGCGCACGTGCGATGGATTATGAAAGCGAACCGCTTGTGAGGATGAGCAACACCTTCCTCGCGCCCGGGGAATGCTCGGAAGAGGAGCTGCTGGAGGATGTGAAGAAAGGAGTATATATCAAGAGCTTCACTGAGTGGAATATTGATGATAAAAGGATGCACCAACGTTATGTGGGGTGCGAAGCATACTTGATTGAGAATGGCGAGCTTGGAAAACCCGTGAAGCGCGTTGTCCTGGAAACGACAACGCCTGATTTCTGGGGCGCGGTTGAACTCGTAGCGAACAATGTTGCATTTTTCGCAGGCACTTGCGGAAAAGGCGAACCTATGCAAGGGGTTCCGGTTTGGATGGGCGGACCGTCTGTTAAATTGAAGGGCTTAAGGCTAGGTGTATAAAATGTCTGCGCAATCGCTTGATGAACTCGTTTCATTTGTATTGAAGGAAGCCGAGAAACGGTTTGATGATGCTGTTATCCATGCATCGCGTTCCCAGTCAAGACAACTGAAATTTACAAATAATGGCTTGAGCACCGGAAGGCTGTGGATGGACCAGTCCGCCGAGCTTTTCGTTGCGAAGGGAAAGAAGGTTGCATCGGCGACGCTGAAGGAGTTGTCCCAAGAAGAGGTCAAAAAGTCAATAGCAAAGCTTGAGAAGCTTATTGCGCGGTGCAAACCGAACGAAGAGTATAATGGGATTGCTGATTCGGGATTCAGGAAACAGGATGTGATGAACCTCTACGATGCGCGCGTTGAGAAGCTCACGGGGGAGGAGCTTGTGGATTTTGTTGAGGGAGGTATAAATGCGGCGCTTTCCGAAGGCGCGGAACGTGCGAGCGGCGTAATTGAAACTGAGACCGCGCGCGAGATATTGAAAAGCAGCGGAGGCGCCAAATGCGCGCAGAAAGGCACAAGCATAACGTTTTCTATTCGTGCGTTCGTAGGCAAGGAAGCAAGCGGGCATAAGCTAAGTTGCGCGCGCGTGATGCAGCATTTTAAGCCAGAGGAAGCGGGCTCAAGAGCGGGGGAGCTGGCGGTGAAATCTGTTGGGGCAAAACCTTGCGAAGCAGGCAAGTACGATGTGGTATTTGACCCGTTGGCTGCTGCTGTGCTTATGCAGCATGTTGGTGAGGCGGCATCCATTTTCGCTGTTGAGGCGGGGCTTTCATTCTTTGAGGGCAAACTGAATAAGAGGGTCGGGAGTGATATCTTAACGGTATTTGATGACGGCACCCTCCCGGGAGGAATGGCATCAACGAACTTTGACGCGGAAGGAATACCAACGCAGAAGACCACCATTATCCGGTTTGGGATATTGAGGAATTATCTACATAGCACGGGAACTGCGAAACGATATGGGGTTTTGACCACTGGGAATGCTGGTATACTCCACCCGCACCCATGGAATGTGGTGGTGGATAAAGGAAATTATGAAGTGCCGGAACTAGTGCGCGAGGTTAAGCGCGGGTTATATATATCAAATGCATGGTATATGAGGTTCCACAATTATAGGACAGGGGACTTCTCCGTTATGCCGAGGGATGCAATGTTTTACATTGAAAACGGTGAGATTAAGCATCCTGTAAATCATCTACGCTTAAGCGAGAACATGTTGAACTTCTTGAGCAGCGTTGAGGCGCTGAGCGAAACGAGGGAGCAGATTGTCGGGTGGGAGGTTGAGATTCCTGTCAAATGTGGGCATATACTTGCAAAGAACCTGAATTTCACGAAAAGCGTTGGGGCTTCGGGCGGTGAACAAGTAATATGAAACAGATAATTATCTTGAGAAAAGACCTGCGCCTTGGAAAAGGCAAGCTCGCCGCGCATGCTGCCCATGCGAGTTTAGCGGCGTATAGGAAAACTGCGAGCAAATACCCTGAAATTGTTGAAGAATGGATTGCTGGAGGGGAAAAAAAGGTAGTGGTTGGAATCGGCTCGGAAAAGGAATTGCTTGAGTTGTTTGACAAGGTTAAACAAATTGGCATTCCATGTGAATTAATAAGGGATGCGGGATTAACGCAGATCTCGCCCGGAACAATCACCGCCCTTGGAATAGGACCTTGGAATGAAGAAGAACTGGATAAATTAACCGGACACTTGAAGCTCCTTTGATTTCCACTATTTTTTATTCGCGCTTGTATAGGGTAATAGGTCTGTTGAATTACATGGTGTGTAGAGGATGGCGTCGCTGTAGTTACTTCCCGTGCGATTGAATTCTTCTAAGGTCATAACGCCGCGCGAGCCAGTAAGCACGCAGAACTCGCTGGAATTTGGACCATTGCAGTTGCCGTAAACCAACACGTTATAAATTCCCCATGCTGAGCCGAGCAGGCTTAAAACCGTTATTATAACAAGGAGCCAAGAGATAAGCGTGAAATGTCTATTGACAAACCTCGCTAGCGGTGGTGAGATCGCAAGCAGCCTTCCAACCAATTTCCCCTTTACCTTTTGGTCAAAATCAACCTTGCATGGCTGGAGGGTTGCAGTACGGAAAACGCACTCGTACGCTTCCTTTGCAAGCTCTCTATGGGAAGCGGAAAACAGCCCCATGATGGCCAGCACAGGCAAAGCGATGATGCAAATCATAGCGAAACCTGAAGAAAAATAAAAGAAAAAGAGGGGCTTAAAAGCCCTACTGTTTGAGCGCCTCGTTTACGGCATTCCTGAATACATCTATTGGCTGCGCACCGACAACCTTCTTTCCATTTATGAAGAATGTCGGAGTGCCATCAACACCATATTGTGTGCCGAGGTCAACCTGAGCGGAAACCGCCTGCGCCTTTTCACCGTTCCTCAAACAGTTACTGAATGCAGTTTTATCCATACCGAGCTGTTCTGCATATGCCTCTAGGTTTTCAACGGAAAGCGCGTTCTGGTTTGCGAACATCTTGTCATGCATCTCATACGCCTTCCCCTGTTCTGCCGCGCATTCAAAGGCCTCTGCTGCTTTCTGTGCATTTGGGTGGAAGCTCAGCGGGAAGTTCATGTATACCAGCTTTATCTTCCCTGGATATTCATTCAGCAATTGCTCTATAGTGCCCGCAGCCCTTCCACAGAATGGGCATTGGAAGTCTGAGAATTCCACGATTGTAACAGGCGCATCAGCAGCTCCCCTGAAAGGACGCCCTGAGATGTCAATTGCTGTTCCTGCTGTTCCTCCGCTGCCGCTACCGCCCTGCTGGGCCGGGGTTGGCGTCGGGGCGATTACTGCTCCACCAGAGCCGCCGCTGAGTTTGATTGTTTTGAGCGCGGCTTCAAGAGAATAAATCTGCCCGGTTATATTATGTGTAGAATAAAGCATCACTCCCGCCAATATGATTGCGGATAACAATATTGCGCCGGGTAATGCAAGTGGGCGCCAGTCATCATCCCTAACTTCTTCCATTAACCTCCCTCCTTACACTGCCTTGAGGCAGTGTCCTCGCTATAATTCCTGCATTCAGGCTTATAAACCTCGCTTTGATTCGCCGCCCTTCATTTTACAGGAGTAAGCCAATTCTTGTACTTGGGTACTTTGCCGCGCACCACGTTAAAGAAGACCGATTGCAGCTTCTTTGTTATCGGGCCACGCTTGCCGTCCCCAACAATTCTGCCATCAACCTCTGTTATGGGGGTTATTTCCGCAGCGGTCCCACTAAAGAAAGCCTCGTCTGCCACATAGATTTCATCACGAGGAATGTGGCGCTCTATCACGCGTATTCCCAAATCGCGCGCAATTATGATTAGGGAGTGCCTCGTTATGCCGCGCAGGATATCGGATTCTAAAGGAGGTGTAAGAAGCGTATTATCACGCACTATGAATACGTTTTCGCCAGGACCTTCGCTTATGTTGCCCTTGTGATCCAGCATTATCGCTTCATCACAGCCCGCATCAACAGCCTCCCTGTGCGCGAGAATTGAGTTGGCATAGTTTGCACTGCATTTCGCCTGTGGTGGAAGGATGTTTGCGGTGATTCTTATCCATGACGAAACCTTGCATCTCACGCCTTTTTCCAAAGCCTCCTTTCCAAGATATGTACCAAACGGAAAAGCAGCGATTATTGTTTCAACAGGGCAATTTAGCGGAGAGAGCTTCATCTCTCCAAACCCGTAGAAGACAAGAGGGCGTATGTAGCATTCCTTTAACTTGTTGAGTCTAACCAGTTCAATTGTTGCATCTGCGAGCTCTTTCCCTGAATAAGGCATCTTTATCTTGTGAATCTTCGCGCTGTCTTCAAGCCTCTTCATATGGTCGTGAAGCCTGAAGATTGCCGGTCCTTTGGGCGTATTATAGCACCTTATCCCTTCAAATATCCCTGAACCATAATGGAGCGAATGCGCTAGGACATGCACCTTCGCATCATCCCATTTGACGAAATCCCCATTCATCCAAATCCATTCAGTTTTCGGTATCACTAACAACCACCTTGCCGCTTTCCTTAAACCCATAGTAAGGTTTTGGGCCTTAGTTTAAATTGCTTCCGGAACCCCCTCGTGAACAACTATGAACAAGAACCTATTTTGTTAACTGTGCAACCGGTGTTTGTGCCGTATGTGCTGTTTCCGCTTGTTGATGAAGAGGAGCAGTAGAAGTCATAATCGGCATTGTTGCATGCGGTATTGCCGCTGAAGACAATGTTATTTGAGGAATAAACGCTTATTCCATAATCATTTAAACTTGCGTTGTTCCCTGCGAGGGTGTTGTTATTTGAATTTCCTTCCAATATAATGCCCCCGTAACCATTTGAGTTTGCCGTGTTGCTTGTTAAGGTGTTGTTGTTTGAGGATGCATCAAGGATTATGCCATAATCATTTGAGTTTGCCGTGTTGCTTGTTAAGGTGTTATTTGAAGATGAATAGAAGTACATGCCAAAGTGGTCTGAACGTACGGTGTTGCCTGTGAAGGTGTTGTTGTTTGAATAATCTAAGCGAATCCCCTCCACAAAATTTGTTATTACGCAATTCTTGACAGTTACCCCTGTTGCAGAAGAGAGATAAACACCTATACTATTGCTGCTATTGCTGCCATTTATTGTCCTGCCTTGGCAGTCTAATGTTGAATTGCTTCCTCCTGAGGTTATTGTTATGCATGTTCCGCTTGAGTTTAGGTTGTTCTGCAAGACGTAATAGCCGGGGGAACTAATTGTTCCGCATCCGGTTATCGGTGATGGTGTGGGGGTAGGTGCTCCACCACCTGTTGTTTGCTCAATCCTATATGCGATTTCACCGCGAATCTTGTGCGCTATCCCGGTTTCCTCTTCAGTATATTCTATAAAAATCGTTCCGCGATAATACTCGCCAGCCTCGGGGGTTGAGTTATCTGCATTATAACAGGTAACACCGGAGAAATTGTAGTGCCTCCCGGTCTTGATACGTGCGTCAATAGTGACCCAATGTGAAGGCGTATCTGATGCGTCGCATGCAACCCGCGATATACGAATATTCTTGCCTGTTGCCTGCCCGATATCAAGCAGAAGCGTGCCGCCATCACCAATAGCATAATTGTTGCATGAAAACCCTGATGGAAGAATGCAGAAGTTTGGGGCAGCATTTTGCGGAGAGAATACGCCCAAATAAAACAGCACTGCAAGGATTATTAGCATTATCAGGACCGCCCAGCCATAGGTCAATAGAAATTCCATGGCGGATTGGCCGCACAATCTGCGAACTTTTCCAGTAAACAGGTTCATTCTCATAAGGCACCAGCAACTCGCATACGTAATCTTTATAATTCAATATAAACCTTTCTTGCCAACTGGAAACGCAGGTTTACTGGAAAACACGTGTCCTTCCACTGATTTTTAAATAAAAAAATTGCAGGGAAAAGCGAGGCGGCAAGCATGGGAATTGAAGACGAAATTATTCACTGGTGGCGGGATGAGAAGGGCGAACTCCACAGGAATGTGCTGAGGATTGAGAGCGAGCAGCCCCAGAGATTGAACGGCTTCCCGCGTGATGGCGTGATTACTATACGGCTTATGAATACGGTTGGCCAGCAGGCGATAAAGCTATCTCCTGATGAAGCACTGCGCGTGAGCACGCAATTGCTTTCAGTAGCAAAGGAAATGCTGAACCAAAAGCGCGTGCTTTGGGCAGAACAGGAGGAGTTCGTAAGACAGTAAAATAGGAAGAATCAGGAGCCAGGGTCTAAGCCCTGCGCTCTTAATTTTGCAAGCAACTCATTTTTCTCTTTCTCAAATTTTTTCTCGCAATCCATGGTGCGCTTAATCAGGTTTTCCAGCTTCTTCATATCGCTTGAACGGAGTTCATCGTAATTTTGGATCAGCTGGGCTGCGTTGTTCCACTCTTTTTCAAGAATCAAGCTTATCTCAGAAGGTGTTAACCCCGCGAATGAAGGGCGCATTGTTTGTAATTCCCTTTCTAATGTGGTTAGTTCATTTTCAATCTTCTTTACTTCTTTCTCTAATCCCTCAACCTCTTCACGGTTTGTTGCCTTGCCGCAGCGCTCTAGCTTTTCATATTTGTTTTGAGCATGATCAAACTGTTTTTTAACTTCGCTGTATTTTTGGCGCAATTCTGAATATGAGTCGCATTTGAGAAGCATGCGGTCTAGTTCTGGCAGCTCCTTTTCTGCAGCGCGTGCGGCATCGGGATACGCGTCCACCTTTTCCTGTAATTTTGCGCACTCCTGCCTCAATGAAATTATTTCCTTCTCCAAACGCAAAAGGATAGACCCCTCCTTGAACAGTTTTTCAAAATCGTTTATCTCATCCATAATCGCCCTCAATTCGCGCCCCTTTGAGACAACTGCCCGCCAAGCATTGATTGCAGTTTCATACTGTTTAGGCATCGTTTTCCTTAACGCTAAATCAACAAGCAAATCTGCCTCAGGTGTTTTACATCCCTTGCATAGCCGCATGTCGCCTTTATGGCCCGATTTAACGTGGTAATTCTTGCGCACTTCTTCATAATAAGGGGCAATTTCATCAGATAGCCTGCTCCACATTTGAATCTGTTTTTCTTGCTCCTGTTTGGCTTGCTCAAGCTTTGTGTTGCACTCAGCCAACCTGCATCTTATCCCACCCAACAATTTGGATGAAAACAGCGTCTCATCGCCATCTTCGCCAGCAATAAATTTTGATGCGATGTTGGAAAGACGAACATCTCTCGGGTGGGGGATCCTGGATATCTCAAATACCTCACGCAGATTGTGCGATAGGAAGATTACCTCTGGCGGTTTTCCCAAATCTAGATTTGTGCTTGAATTCCCAAAACCCTTAATACGCGGCATGCAGATGTTGCATCCACCCAGACATTTAAATAAATCCCGAAAATAATTAGCAAATAAAGTGCGATGGCTAAAATATTTATTACCTACATTAAGCGAGTTTGCGTCTGCTGGGGCACATCTTGTTTAACACACACCTTTCGCACTCTGGCTTCTTAGGGTGGCAAACATCGCGCCCGAGATATATTAGGTTTACGTGGAATGATGCCTTCTTTCCATCAGGGACTGACCTATCCAGAATCTTATGCGCTTCTTCAAGTGAAGCGTTGTTTGGAATAAAACCCAAACGCTTTGATACGCGAAAGATATGCGTATCAACAGGGAATGCAGGTATCCCCAAACTGAACAGCATTATTATTGAAGCGGTCTTCCAACCAACGCCCGGAAGGGATAGGAGGAATGTCTGCACCTCTTCCTTCGGCTTATTTTTGAGAAAATCAAGCGATAACTTGCCCGCAGTTTCCTTTATCCGCTTTAAGGCACACTTTATCCTCTTTGCCTTAATGTTGGGGAGCCCGCCTCTCCTTATTGTCTCGGCGATATCCTCCTCAGGTGCAGCCAATACCTTTTCCCATGAAGGATATCGTTTTCGGAGCGCGTTGAATGCAGGTGTTGAATTCCTGTCGCTCGTATTTTGGGAGAGAATGGTTCCTACAAGCGTTGTTATGGGGTCGTGTTTTGCGTGCTCCCACCTTGACAATCCATATTCGGCTTCCAGAATCTCAGCCGCTTTCAAGATTCGCGCTTTTTCACGCATGGTTTAATTTATGCAAACGTTCTTTAACAGGATGTTGCGAAAGTAGAAAGCAAGCGAAATAGCGCATATAATTGGTGGTGGTTTGGTGAAGGTTAAAAGGCGAGAGGATTCTATTAACATTAATCCAGAATCGCTGGATGCGGTGCCTACCTTACATGATGACATGCGCTCCGCCATCTCCAGACTAAATTCCGCTATGAAAGTTAGGCTTGAACCGCCTAAACAGGCTGGTAAGGAGCGCAAAAAGAAATCTGAGAAGTAATTCATGGTGTTTGGAATGGCAAATGAGTCTATGGGCGTATGCATGATATGCGGGCGCGCGGGCAGGATGAATACTTGCGCGCTTTGCGGCTCGCTTGTATGCGAATTGCATTTTGACCCTGCGAGTGGCTTGTGCGTGAATTGCAAACGCGGAAGAAGAATGGGTAAGCTCTGAATTTTCATTTGTGCGATTTATCTCGCAGAAGCTTTGCTAGAATTGCTTTTCCTGCCTCTTTGTCAAGGTGCCTGTTCTGGTTGCCGCATTGAGGGTCCAAGATGCATGATGGACAGCCTTTCTTGCACCTGCATCTCTCAAGCCTCTCCTTCGCCATCCCAAGCATCTCCTCAAAGCGTTGGAAAGCAATTTGCGTCACGCCACAACCCATTGGAACGCCATCGTATATGTACATCCTTCCACTTGGATAGGATATGCCGCCTACCTCATTCGTATCTGCACCGGTCAGCGCAGGAAGCATGGAGATTGCGCAATGTTCAACAGCGTGCAAGCCTTCGCTGAAGTTCGCTGTTCCTGCGACAACCTCTCCCGGCAGGTCAATCCAAACAGCCAGCGTGTCAAATTCGTATTCTATTGTCTCATCAAGCTCTGAACGCTGTATGGTTTCATCGGTGAAATAGTTCTTCACTACATAACCAGTAATCGTTTCGCATATATGGACCCTCCCAAAATATAGTGTGCCGCCGAGGCATTTCCTATGTGATAGCTCTTCCAAAACCTCTGCTGTTTTGTCGCTCAAAGCCATCGTATACTCGTTTGAATCATAATCCATTTTCTCAACGAATGCAACCCCATCGTCAAGGTTCAGCCTCTTGGAGACATACCGTTGCCCCCCATGAAGATAGATTGCGCCCGGAAACAGCTCCTTGATTGCCATCGGCTTTTCCCTTTCTCCTACGAACTCCTTGCTTCCAACATCAAAGATGCGAACTACTTCTCCTGTTCCGCGGATGCTGAGCGATTGCAGCTTCTTCAAACCCTCCTTTGTTGGAATCCAGCCGCCTGCGTATGGCTTGCACAATTCCTCGCGCTTTAATTCCTCAAACAACTTTGTTCCATTTGGTGAAAACGCTGCAACCTCCTCCTCATCGGCGGGGAAATCCCTCATCATCGCCAGCAGGTGCCATTTCAGGATGAATTCGTTTTCTGGATTTGCGTAGCACGATTCCGGCTCGCCCTTCAGGTATTTTTCAGGATGCTCAACAAAATATTGGTCAAGGGGGTTATCCCTTGCAACAAATACGGCTATGCTTTCCTGTCCTTTTCTCCCGCATCTCCCCACCCTCTGCCTCACACGCGAAATCGTGCCGGGGTAGCCTGCGAGAATCACCGCGTCCACAGAACCTATGTCCATTCCCAGTTCCAATGCAGATGTTGTTGCGAGCACCCTTATGCTGCCATTTTTGAATTCGTGCTCAAGCCTTTTCCTCATCTCATGCGAAAGCCCTGAGCGGTAGACCTTGAAGTCCGGCATGCCTGCCTGTTTAGCCATCAAGCCGATGCGCTCAACAACCGAATGCGAGTTGCCGAATATAAGAATCTTGCTTCTCTGGCTCAGCAGCTTTTTTACAAGTTTTATTGAAAGCCCTGTATAGCTCGCCCTTTTATCGCCTGCTTTTAAAGGCGGGTTTGCTATCACATGCTTTACCCTTGCTTTAGGCGCGGAAGCGGCTTCAACCACTGTGAAATCCTCACCGCAAAGCATCCTTGCGAACTCGTCGGCGTTCTTTACTGTCGCGGATGAACAGATAAACTGTACCTTATTTGTGTTCCCGGCTTTTCCCAGAATGCGCTTAAGCCTGCGCAGTATGTTTGCGACATGCGCGCCCAATGCCCCTGAATTTGTATGTATCTCATCTATAACGATAAACCTCAGCGTCTTAAAGAACTCCTTGAAGAGCGGAAAATTCATCAGCATGAAGTGGAGCATGTCAAAGTTTGAGATGAGTATCTGCGGAAAATCTGTGCGAATCTTTTCACGGACATTCTGCGGCGTATCCCCATCGTACACCTCGCTCCTAACGCCTAAGATGGAGAACTCGCGGAACCTGTCAAGCTGATCCCTTGAAAGCGCCTTCGTCGGGTAAAGCACCAATGAGCGTTTGCCATCGCGTGCAGCCTCAACAAGAGGGATGAGGAATATCTCCGTTTTCCCGCTCGCAGTTGGTGCGGTAACAATCACGTTTTTCCCTTCCCGGATCAGCTTAACCGCCTCAGCCTGATGTTTGTAAAGCCTCTGTATCCCTCGTGTTTCCAAAATCCTCTGAATGGCTGGGTCCATCTCAAAATCTGCAAATACAGGCTTTCGTTCAGCCTCCTCAAATTCTTGAATCTCGCCTTCTTCCTCGTCTTCGGGTTCATACACCTGGAACTCTGCAGTTGGTTGCGCTTCGGACAATTCGCGCGCCGCTTTTCTTGCGTATTCCCTGACTTTTTTGTTTTCATCCTCCTCCATCACTTTATACAAAATCGGCAGCGCATCCCTCAACCCAATCTGCGCGAGCGAGGAGCATGCAAGGCAGCGCACTGCAGGGTCTTTATCTGAGAGTGCAAGCTGGAGCGCCCTTAACGACTGTTTTTCTTTAAACGATGATAATGAGATTACGGCTTGTGCGCGTACGGCTGGCTCGTAGTCGTTTAGGAATGAGATTATCTCCTTCAATGCTTGCGCCGTTCCTTCCTGCGCCAAAACCTTGAGGTGCTTAATCTTAGCTGAAAAATCCACGGAATAATTATGGAAGAAGGTTTAATTATATCAGCGGGAAGTTCCCTTTCGTAAGGGAGGGGATGAGAGCCGAAATTATATATTTTACATCGTCCATATCTTTCACGTCAACCTGCAGACATTTGGTCGCATCACGTCTCACATCCAGTAGCCCTGTGTTGCGTAAAGTCGAAGGGGAATGCTGGATGGACACAATAGGGTGGGAACCACCCTGGATTCAAGCCCGTGGAGACGCCAGCAGGTCGTCGTTGAAGCAGGAAGCTCCCTGTGAAAGCTGGGAGTAGTTCACATGAAACGTATGCTTACCTCAGCAAATCTGCGAAATCCTTTGATGTTTTGTCCTTCGGAAAAACGCTTCCATTTTTGGCTGTCACAGGAAGTTGGTATTCCTCCGCTATCCTGACAAGTTCGCCCAAATCAACGAACTTATCTATGAAAAGATATGGATATTCGCCTCCCGGACCCATTGCCCTCCGCACTGTGAACTCCTGTCTCTGTATTACGCCGCCGCGCTTGACAGTTATGTCAATCTTTCCCTTTGCTATTATCTCCTTAGCAGATGGAATCGTCTTTTCAAATTCCCCTGCCATAGCCAACCTCATTTGCGCAGCGCAAACATCATTGCGCCCACACCACCAAACAGAATGAACACAAGCGCACCACAGCATTCCGGTTCATTGCCGGATGTTGCATTATCCATGCAAGCAAAGTAAGGTGGTTCGCACTGCGATTCTATCAGCGCGTCCATCTGCGCCTGTTGTTCTGGAGGGCAATTACACTCTTCACCCTCCAGTACGCAGCCTGCTTGGACGCACGCTGAGGAGATACACTGCGCCAGGCGATTGCTGCATTCCTCTTGCGTAAATGCAAAGGAAACAGATGCCAACAACACAAAGAAAAGTACAAGATATTTGAACATCAAGAATCCCTCGCTAACTATTAAGCAACTGTGTTGTCCTGAATTAACTTCCTCTCGTTGATTCAGTTTCATCTTATCACCTTAAACTATTTTTGCTTTTCTTGCCTTATCGAGGAAAGCTTGGTATGGAG